>Ga0180016_100003_pt1 | contig 204528 bp, 186 predicted proteins | sample KR46_M_MetaG_FD_129673 | JGI IMG/M metagenome (GOLD analysis project Ga0180016, IMG submission 129673) | Groundwater microbial communities from the Olkiluoto Island deep subsurface site, Finland - KR46_M_MetaG | ecosystem: Environmental > Aquatic > Deep subsurface > Groundwater | place... | reverse complement strand
TGGATGATCTCGAACAGGCGGTTTGAGCGGCGCATCGGCTGGGTTCCTTCAAGGCACTGCTGACACTCTATCACCCCCTCCTGACACCAGTCTGTCAGCAGTGTCCCGCTATCGAGGCATGAGAAAGCGAGGGCAAGGCCGTGAGCTATTATGATCATGCAACGATGATGGCGCACAAGCTCGGACCCTGGGCCGACGACCCGGGCGGCGACGGCGGTGACATCGAAGGACAGCACCGCGAGCCGGGGATGCAGGCGCTCAAGCGCAGTGTCGGGCGCATGCTCTCGCATATCGGGATCCGGATTGCCGCAGGTTTCGCGAGGATCCCGCCAGCCGGCCCGGCGCTGATGGTGACGAACCCGGCAAAACCTGATACAGCCCGGTGCTTCGCCAACAAGAGCGCCCTTTACCGATGCCAGCCACGATCGATCTGACAAACCCTGCCGCACGCCCGGCCCGCCCCACCGCCAGCCAGGCGCAGGACGGAAAGCCGACCCTGATCGGCATGAGCCGTGAGGAGATGGTTGCGGCGATGGCCGATGCAGGCGTGCCCGAAAAGCAGCGCAAGATGCGCGTGAACCAGATCTGGCACTGGCTCTATATTCGCGGCGTTTCCGATTTTGCCGACATGCACACGATCTCGCGCGAGCTGCGCGAGAGCCTTGCCGCCCGCTATACCATCGCCCGCCCGGAGATCGTCGAGGAGCAGATCTCGAATGACGGCACCCGCAAGTGGCTGATGCGGTTTCCGCCGCGCGGCGCCGGCCGGCCGGTCGAGGTCGAGACCGTCTACATTCCCGAGGAAGGCCGCGGCACGCTGTGCATTTCCAGCCAGGTCGGCTGCACGCTCACCTGCACCTTCTGCCACACCGGCACCCAGAAGCTGGTGCGCAACCTGACCGCCGAAGAAATCCTCTCGCAATTGCTGGTCGCCCGCGACCGGCTCGGCGACTTTCCGCACAAGGACACGCCGCAGGGCGCGATCGTGCCGGCAGAGGGCCGCAAGGTCACCAATATCGTGATGATGGGCATGGGCGAGCCGCTCTACAATTTCGAAGAGGTCAAGAAGGCGCTGCTGATCGCCTCAGACGGCGACGGGCTGGCGCTGTCGCGCCGCCGCATCACGCTCTCGACCTCCGGCGTGGTGCCGGGCATCGTCCGCACCGGCGAGGAAATCGGCGTGATGCTGGCGATCTCGCTGCACGCCGTGCGCGACGAATTGCGCGACGAACTGGTGCCGATCAACAAGAAATATCCGCTGAAAGAGCTGCTCGAGGCCTGCCGCACCTATCCCGGCGTCTCCAACGCCCGGCGCATCACGTTTGAGTATGTGATGCTCAAGGGCGTCAATGACAGCCTGTCGGATGCCAAGGAACTGGTGCGGCTGCTCAAGGGCATCCCGGCCAAGATCAATCTCATTCCGTTCAATCCCTGGCCGGGATCGGCCTATGAATGCTCGGACTGGGAGACGATCGAGACATTCGCCGATTTCATCAACGCCAATGGCTATGCTTCGCCGATCCGCACGCCGCGCGGCCGCGACATCCTGGCGGCCTGCGGCCAGCTCAAGAGCGAATCCGAGCGCATGCGCAAGACCGACCGGCTGGCGCTCGAAGCCATGATGATCGCCGGCCATGGCGCCGACTGACGCGCCATGAGCGACATGCTCCGCCTTCTTATGAGGATGTTTGCCATCGCCTTCGGCTTTTTCGCCGGCTGCCTGGCGGCGGGCCTCGCCTATGCCTTTCTGGCCCGGCTGGTGGTGCCCGAGGATTTTGGCCGCTTCAGCGATCTCGAACTCACGGTGACCCTGGTTGTCGGCGTGGTCGGCGTCGCGAGCCTGTTTGCCCGCGCCGTGCTGATACCGGCCTTCGCCATCATCGCAATCTTCGAATTTTTGAGGCGGCGCGACTGGCTGAGTTACGCGCTGGCCGGCGCCGTGCTGGCGCTCGCGTCGGGCGTCTATCTGGCAGGCGGCACCACCGCCGAGCCGGCGCAGATCATCGCCATCCATACCGCCTGCGCCATCATCGGCGCATCGGTCTACTGGCTTGTCACCGGCCGCAACGCCGGCCGCTGGCTGCCCAGCGAGCGCGCAAGAACCGCGACTGCCGTTGACGGCGAAGCCTGATCAGCGGCTCTGGGTCAGCAGGATCCTGACCGCAAACACCGAAAACACCGCCGCGAAGACATAATCGACGATCCGCATCACCTGCGGCTTGCGCTTGAGCCACTCCGCCAGGCTGTTGGCGCCAAGCACGACGGCGATGGCGACCGGCAGCGCGATCAGGATCGACAAGACGCCGAGAAAAATCAGCTTGCCGGTCACCTGCGGATCGTTGACGCTGACAAATTGCGGCAGGAAGGTCATGAAGAAGATGATCACTTTCGGGTTGAGAAGATTGACCCAGAGACCGTTGAGAAACGCCTTGCCTGCCGATGCCTGGCGCTTGCCGGAGGAGTGAACCGCCAGAACCGAGCGGTTGCGCAGGGCCTGGATGGCGAGCCAGAGCAGATAGGCGGCGCCGCCGGTCTTGAGCACCAGAAACGCCATCGGCGAGGCAACGACCAGCGCCGACACGCCGAAGGCCACCAGCAATGTGTGGATGGCAATGCCGAGATTGGTGCCGAGCAGCGTCATCAGGCCAATGGTGCGGCCATCGCGAATCGTCCGGCTCATCCACAAGGTCATGTCGGGCCCCGGCGTGATCGCCAGCAGGAGCACCGCGAGGCTGAAGGCCGCGAGAACGGGAAGTGCGGGAATGTAGGTCATGGACTATCCGGCTGCTCTAAAACAAGCAGCTTTCTTAGGCTGCTTTCACCGTCCTGCCAATCCGGTCATTCCTCCGGCGGCCGCTGGATCGTCGGATCGACCAGGTCGATGCGTTCGCCCGGCTCGATCCCGAAGACATTGCGGAAGTCTTCCGGGCCGAGCAGCGCCGCGGCCTGATCCAGCAGATGCTGGTTGCGGGCGTTGAGAAAGGCAGCATCCGGCGGATAGAAGCCGGGCATTTTCTGGGTAGCGAAGGCCTGCACCTCCGTTCTGAGCGACAACAGCCGCGAGAGCAGTTCGGGCTTGTCGGCCAGCACTTCCCTGGCATGATCCTCGAAATCGTCAGGCATCTTGTCCATTCTCTCCTCCGCGCCCGACGGGATCACGGTCATCGGCTTCACGCCGGCACAGGTCTGGAGTTTGCTCTGCCAGGCGGCGTGCTGCAATCCATAGGTGCCATACAGGAAGGTGCTCACGGAATAGCCACGCGCGGCTTTGACGGTCAAGGGCGGCGAGGCGGCCGCTGCGGTGGCGTAGAGCACCTGGTTTGCCAGTTGATGGCAGACACCATCGATTCCATAGTTGAAGATGGTGCCGCGCGCGGCCGCGCTGGCGTTGCAATCGGCATTGGGCTGCACCAGGCAATCAGCGATCTTGCGCACCCCGGACTTGCTGCCGATATATCCGTCCGCATTTCCGGGCGTCCCGCCATGCGGATGAAACGAGCCCCAGCAATACCAGTTGGCTTCCCCGGCATTTATCACCGCCGCGACATCGGGATAGGGATTGCGGCGACTGTCGTAGGTGGTCACCCATGTATGATCGACCGGCGACCCGCTGGTATAGGCCGGAACAACCCATGCGTAGAACGTGGACATCAAAGATCCTCCCCTGAAACATGAGGACAGTCTAATGCAATTTTCAGGAGAAGTGAATTGGCATTATTCCTTCAGGTAGTCCTCGAACGTCGCCTTGTAGTCCGGGTGCCAGCGCGACAGCGGCGGGCGGTTCTCGATGATGTCGCCGGCGGCCCAGGCGATGCGCTTCTCGTCGGTGGCGCGGTCGACGTCATTGTCCGGGCACAGGATGTAGAAATCGCCACGGGCTAAGCTCTCCATCATGAAATCGACCGTCTGTTCCGCCGTCCAGGCCGCATCGGGCTTTTCGCTGCGGCCGCGTGAGGTGAGCGGGGTGTAGACGAATCCGGGGATCAGCAGATGAGCACTGACCTGGCAGCCCTCGGTATTGCGCAACTCGTGCTCAAGCGCCTCGGTGAAGGCCTTCACCCCGGCCTTGCTGACATTGTAGGCCGGATCGCCGGGCGGGGTGGTGATGCCCTGCTTGGAGCCGGTGTTGATGATCATCGCCGGCTTGCCATGGGCGATCATGTTCGGCCCGAAGGCGCGGGTGCCGTGGATAATGCCCATCAGATTGACGCCCAGGACCTTGTCCCAATTGGCCTGCGGGCCGAACAGGCTGCTTCCGGGCTGGATGCCGGCATTGTTCATCAAGAGATGAACCCGGCCGAAGCGCTCCCGAACGGTGCGTTCCAGCGCTTCGACGTCCGTGCGGTCGCCGACATCGGTCTGGATCGACGCCACGTCGGTGGCGGGATTTTGCGACAGCGCACCAACCTGTTTTTCGGCGTCCGCCAGCCGTTCACGGTCGACATCGACCAGCACGACGCACATGCCGCGCGCGGCAAAGGATTTGGCCGCGGCGAGCCCGATACCGGAGGCGGCGCCGGTCACCACCGCAACCTTGGCCGTGTCCATCACCGATTGAAAATGATCCATCCTCGTCTCCCGCTTTTCGCTTGAACGCACTGTCGAAGAAATCTGAAACTACACTGTGGCAAACGCGATGCAACGCCACCGGTTCCGGTCACCAGGACCCCGAGCCTGCGCCCTGACCCTTGCAAGACGCCGCAAACCGGCTAAAAGTGCCGCAAAATTCACGGTCCCCAGGGCAACGAGCCTCCGGGGCAGAGCACCAAAACAGGAAGACAGTATCCATGGCATCGCACAAGGACGTCAAGAAGGTCGTTCTCGCCTATTCCGGCGGCCTCGACACCTCGATCATTCTCAAATGGCTGCAGACCGAGCTCGGCGCCGAAGTCGTCACCTTCACCGCCGATCTCGGCCAGGGCGAAGAGCTGGCGCCAGCGCGCAAGAAGGCCGAGATGCTCGGCATTCCTGACAAGAACATCTATATCGAGGATGTGCGCGAGGAATTCGTCCGCGACTTCGTCTTCCCGATGTTCCGCGCCAATGCGGTCTATGAGGGCGTCTACCTGCTCGGCACCTCGATCGCCCGGCCGCTGATCTCCAAGCGGCTGGTCGAGATCGCCCGCGAGACCGGCGCCGACGCGATTGCCCATGGGGCGACCGGCAAGGGCAACGACCAGGTCCGCTTCGAACTCTCCGCCTATGCGCTCAACCCCGACATCAAGATCATCGCGCCATGGCGCGACTGGTCGTTCAAGAGCCGCACCGACCTGATCAAGTTTGCCGAAGAGCACCAGATCCCGGTCTCCAAGGACAAGATGGGCGAGGCCCCATTCTCGGTCGACGCCAACCTGCTGCACTCCTCCTCCGAAGGCAAGGTGCTGGAGGATCCGGCTGTCGAAGCGCCCGAATACGTCCACATGCGCACGATTTCGCCGGAAGCCGCTCCCGACAAGGCGACCGTCATCAAGATCGGCTTCAAGCAGGGCGACGCGGTGTCGATCAACGGCGAACGCATGAGCCCGGCGACGATTCTCACCAAGCTCAACGATTACGGCCGCGACAACGGCATCGGCCGGCTGGATCTCGTCGAGAACCGCTTCGTCGGCATGAAGTCGCGCGGCGTCTACGAGACCCCGGGCGGCACCATCTTGCTCACCGCACACCGGGCGATGGAATCGATCACGCTCGACCGGGGCGCGGCCCATTTGAAAGACGAGTTGATGCCGCGCTATGCGGAACTGATCTATTACGGCTTCTGGTTCTCGCCCGAGCGCGAGATGCTGCAGGCGGCGATCGACCTGAGCCAGAAACATGTCGAAGGCGAAGTCACGCTCAAGCTCTACAAGGGCAATGTCATGGTCACCGGCCGCGAGAGCGACAAGTCGCTCTATTCCGACGCGCTGGTCACCTTCGAGGACGACCTTGGCGCCTATGACCAGAAGGACGCGGCAGGCTTCATCAAGCTCAATGCGCTCCGTTTGAGGACGTTGGCGGCGCGCGACCGCAAGGCGTAAGTCCGGCACAGCACTGCGCACTTGCGGGCGGGACCGGTCAGGATCCCGCCCGTTTTGTTTGCGTGGCCGGCCACTGCGTCGGCCGCGCCGCTTGTTCGGAGGCGCGGACGGGCCTACATGAGGGGCATGACAAGGAGCCTCTCATGACCGCATCCACCTCCCCCGTGTTCGACTGGACCGGCCCGCTCGGCCTGCCGGAATTCGACAAGATCACCGACGCCGATTTCGCGCCGGCGTTCGAGATCGCCCTGGCCGCGCATGACGCCGAGATCGAGGCGATTGCCGGCAATCCCGAGGCACCCGACTTCGACAACACGCTTGTCGCGCTCGAGCTCGCCGGGGACAAGCTGTCGAAAGTCTCGTCGCTGTTCTGGAACCGGGCCGGCACCGACACCAATGACGTGATCCAGGCGCTGGAGCGCGAGATCGCGCCGCGCATGTCGCGGCATTATTCGAAGATCGCCATGAACAAGGCGCTGTTCGAGCGGGTCGATAGTCTTTACCGGAAGCGCAACGATCTGGGCCTGACCGCCGAACAGGACCGGCTGCTCGAGCGCGTCTGGAAATCCTTCATCAAGTCGGGCGCTGCCCTCGACGAGGCCGGGCAAAAGCGGCTCGCGGAAGTGGGCGAAACGCTTGCGGGCCTGGGCGCCCGGTTCGGCCAGAATGTGCTCGCCGACGAACGGGACTACCTGCTGCTGCTCGAGGACGAGGCGGAACTGGCCGGGCTGTCGGAGGATCTGCGTGCGGCGATGGCTGCCGTTGCCGAGGATCTTGGCCACAAAGGCAAATATGCCGTCACCCTGTCGCGCTCGATCATCGAGCCGTTCCTGGCTTCCAGCGAACGCCGCGACCTGCGCGAGACCGCGTTCAGGGCCTGGACGGCGCGCGGCGCCATGGGCGGCGCGACCGACAATGCGGCGCTGATCTCCGAGATCATCGCGTTGCGCACCGAGAAGGCCACGCTGCTGGGCTATGACAGCTACGCCGCCTACAAGCTGGACGACACCATGGCCAAGACCCCCGAGGCCGTGGAAGCGCTCTTGGGCGATGTCTGGGCCCGCGCGGTCAAGAGCGCCGACGTCGACCGCGCCGAGCTTGCCGCGCTGATCGCGGAAGAGGGCGGCAACCACGAGGTGGCAGCCTGGGACTGGCGGCATTATGCCGAGAAGCTGAAGTCCCGCCGCTTCGATTTCTCCGAAGCCGAGCTCAAGCCCTATTTTCCGCTCAGCCGGATGATCGAGGCCTGTTTCGACGTGGCGAACCGCCTGTTTGGCGTCACCATGACCGAGCGCAAGGATATTCGCGGTCCGCACAAGGATGCGCGCGTGTTCGAGGTCAGGGGCCGCGACGGCGAGATGATCGCCATTTTCATCGCCGATTATTTTGCCCGACCCTCGAAGCGCTCCGGCGCCTGGATGAGCGGGATGCGCAGCCAGCACAAGCTCCCAATGCCCGATGGCTCGGTGGGCGAGAAGCCGATCATCACCAATGTGATGAATTTTTCCAAGCCCGCCGCCGGCCAGGAGGCGCTGCTGTCGCTCAATGACGCGCGCACGCTGTTTCACGAATTCGGCCACGCCCTGCACGGCATGCTCTCGGACGTGACCTATCCGTCGCTGTCGGGTACCTCGGTCAGCCGCGATTTCGTCGAACTCCCGTCGCAACTCTACGAGCACTGGCTGACCGTGCCGGAGATCCTGGAGAAACACGCCCGCCACTACCGCACCGGCGAGCCGATCCCGCGGGCGCTGCTCGACAAGGTGCTGGCGGCACAGACCTTCAATGCCGGATTTGCCGCGGTGGAGTTCACCGCCTCCGCGCTGGTCGACATGGCCTGGCACACCGGCGGCGACAAGCCGGACCCGGCGACATTCGAAGCCGAAACGCTGAAGAAGCTCGGGCTGCCCGACGCGATCGTCATGCGCCATGCCAGCCCGCATTTCCTGCATGTGTTTTCCGGCGAAGGCTATTCGGCCGGCTATTATTCCTACATGTGGTCGGAAGTGCTCGATGCCGACGCCTTTGCGGCGTTTGAGGAAACCGGCGATGTGTTTCATGCCGAAACGGCCGAGAAGCTGCGCGAGCATGTCTATTCGGCCGGCGGCTCGCGGGATCCGGCGGAGCTCTACCAGGCCTTCCGCGGCCGCATGCCCGACGCCACGGCGATGCTGGCAAAACGCGGGCTGGCCTGACGCGACCTGTCGCGGGCACCCCGGCGGGCGGCCTTCGGGCCAGTCGCCGGGATCACGCCTCAGTAAGCCTTTTTCGGCCCCCGGTCGTCCGACAGCGAGGGCTGCGATTTCAGGGTGATGCCTTCGATGGCGTCGGAGAGATGGATGTCGGCGATGGCGCGGTCACCCGCGGCCACCCGCAGCTTGTGCGCCTCGAACAGCACCTCGGCGTGCGACGATCCCGCCGGCGGCTCGAAGCGGTAGCTGGCGAGCTCGATCAGGAAGCCCAGCGGATCGGTGAAATAGATCGAATCCATGAAGCCCCGGTCCTTGACGCCGCTGTGGCGGATGCCGCGCTCGTCGAGTCGCTCGACGGCCTGGAAGAACGTCGCCTTCGACACGTTGATGGCTAGATGGTGCACTGCGCCGGGCTCCATCGAGGTGCGGGAGCGGTCGGGCTTGCGGTCCTCGCTGGTGAAGATGGTGATCAGCCGGCCATCGCCCGGATCGAAATAGAGGTGGCTTTCGCTCTCGTCATCGAGATTTGGCTGCTCGAAGATGAACGGCATGCCGAGCACACCTTCCCAGAAATCGATCGACGTCTGCCGGTCCGCACCCACCAGGGTAATGTGATGGATGCCCTGTGCCTGCAATTTCCGCATTGTTTCCTCCCCGGGCCGATCATGTCTCCAGAACCATAGCAAATCCGGGGGCGAGGGCAAAACAGCGCCCCGGGGCGCCGTCATCAAACCGTGACGATGCCGCCATATAAGCAGCCATTCATGCTTTGCCGCAAAAACCGGACCGGCGGCGAATTCCAGACCCCCGGAGGCTTGTTTCGTGACCGGTACAATATCTCAGGACCGGGCGAATCCGGCCCTTCTGACCGACCATTAAGACTGTGTTGCCTTCGCCTCTTTCGCAACCGCAAAAAACCCTGTATAAGCCGCGCAAATCCCGGCATTTGCCGGCCGCGCCGGATGCCCATCCGGCGCTTTTGTATTCTCCAGAATGAGACCTTACCCATGTCCCTCCGCAATATTGCGATTATCGCCCACGTTGACCATGGCAAGACCACGCTTGTTGACGAACTGCTGAAGCAATCCGGTGTCTACCGCGAAAACGAACGCGTTCAGGAACGCGCGATGGATTCCGGCGACATCGAGAAGGAGCGTGGCATCACCATTCTGGCCAAGGCCACTTCGGTGGAATGGAAGGGCAGCCGCATCAACATCGTCGACACGCCGGGCCACGCCGATTTCGGCGGCGAGGTGGAGCGCATTCTCTCGATGGTGGACGGCGCGATCGTGCTGGTTGATGCAGCCGAGGGCCCGATGCCACAGACCAAGTTCGTGGTCGGCAAGGCGCTGAAGGTCGGGCTGCGCCCGATTGTCGCAATCAACAAGATCGACCGCCCCGACGCCCGCGTCGATGAAGTGATAAACGAGGTGTTCGATCTGTTCGCGGCGCTCGACGCCACCGACGAGCAGCTCGACTTCCCGATCCTGTACGGTTCGGGCCGCAATGGCTGGATGTCGACCGGCCCCGACCGTCCGGAAGATGGCGGCACGCTGGCGCCGCTGTTTGACCTGGTGCTCGAGCATGTGCCGGAGCCCACGGTCGCCGAAGGCGCGTTCACGATGATCGGCACGATTCTCGAAGCCAATCCTTTCCTCGGTCGCATCATCACCGGCCGGATTCATTCCGGCACCGTCAAGTCGAACCAGCAGGTCAAGGTTCTCAACTCCGAAGGCAAGCAGATCGAGACCGGCCGCATCTCCAAGATCCTCGCCTTCCGCGGACTGGAGCGCCGTCCTGTCGATGAGGCTCATGCGGGCGACATCGTCGCTATTGCCGGCCTGTCGAAGGGCACCGTCGCCGACACTTTCTGTGACACATCGGTCACCGAACCGCTGCATGCCCAGCCGATTGACCCGCCGACCGTGACCATGACCTTCATGGTCAATGATTCGCCGCTCGCGGGCACCGAAGGCGACAAGGTGACGAGCCGCGTCATCCGCGACCGCCTGCTCAAGGAAGCCGAAGGCAATGTGGCGCTCAAGATCGAGGAATCGGAAGGCAAGGATTCCTTCTACGTCTCCGGCCGCGGCGAATTGCAGCTGGCCGTGCTGATCGAGACCATGCGCCGCGAAGGCTTTGAACTCGCCGTCTCGCGTCCGCGCGTCGTCATGCACAATGACGAGAACGGCAAGCTGCTCGAGCCGATCGAAGAGGTCGTCATCGACGTCGACGAGGAACATTCCGGCGTCGTCGTGCAGAAGATGTCCGAGCGCAAGGCCGAGATGACCGAACTGCGCCCCTCGGGCGGTAACCGCGTGCGCCTGGTGTTCCATGCGCCGACGCGCGGCCTGATCGGCTACCAGTCGGAACTTCTGACCGACACCCGCGGCACAGCCGTGATGAACCGGCTGTTCCATGACTACCAGCCCTACAAGGGCGAGATCGGCGGCCGCACCAGCGGCGTGCTCCTGTCCAACATGGCGGGCGAGGCCGTGGCCTACGCCATGTTCAACCTGGAAGACCGCGGCCCGATGATCATCGAGCCGGGCGACAAGGTCTATATGGGCATGATCATCGGCATCCATACCCGCGACAATGATCTCGAGGTCAACGTGCTCAAGGGCAAGCAGCTGACCAACATCCGGTCCGCCGGCAAGGACGAAGCGGTCAGGCTGACGCCGCCGATCCGGATGACGCTCGACCGCGCGCTGTCCTGGATCCAGGACGACGAGCTGATGGAAGTGACGCCGAAGTCGATCCGTCTGCGCAAGCGTTACCTCGACGCCACCGACCGCAAGCGGTTTGCAAAGTCGGGCGCCAGCGCCGCCTGATATGGCGGCTTCGCGCGACATCGATCTTGCGAGCTGGTCACGGGCCGGACAGTTCAACCTGTTCAAGACCTATGACCGGCCGCATTTCGCCACCACCGCGCGCCTCGACGTCACGGCGCTGATGACGCTGGGCAAGCCGAAGGGCGTTTCGCCCTACCGGGCGTTTATCCACGCGATTGGCGCAGGCATCCATGCGGTGCCGGCGCTGAAGATGCGGTTTTCGGGCAAACGGGTGATGGAATATGACGCGATCGCGCTGTCGGCCACCGTCCCCCGGCCCGGCGACACCTTCGGCTATTGCTATATTCCCTGGTTCGAAGACTGGGCCCGGTTCGATGAAAGCTGCAAGGCAGCCATCGAGGAGGCTGCCAGCGGCGCAGATCTGGGCGCCAACACCGGCGAGCGGCTGGATCTCGCCTATCTCTCCTGCCTGCCCTGGCTCGATTTCACCGCCCTCGACAACGCGCTTCCGGGCCCCGACGACTGCATCCCGCGGTTTTCCTGGGGCAAGCTGGTGCAAGGCGCCGATGGGCGCTGGAGCGCGGCTGTCGCCGTTCAGGTCCACCATGCGCTGGTGGACGGATTGCAGGTCGGCCAGTTCTTTGAAGCGGCGCAGATCTGCCTCGACCGGTTCTCGCGCGACACCTGACCGGCGGGTCCGAACCCAACTCCCCTTGCATAATTCGTTAACAGACGGTTAACTCATACCGCGCCGTCCACAGAACAATGCTGTGGGCAGACCCCGGAGGATGGCCGCTTGTGCTTCCTTCCCATGTCCCGGGAGCGGTAATGTGAGGCCATGAGCACGTTAACGATCGACATACGGCACGCCGAGCCGGAGGATGCCGAGGCCATTGCCGGCACCCATCGCACCGCCTGGAGCCATGCCTATGCAGGAATCCTGCCCTACAAGGCCTTGCGGCAGATGCTAGAACGCCGCAATATCAACTGGTGGCGGCGCGCCATTCGCGGCTCCACCTCGATCCTCGTGCTCGATGTCGGTGGCACCGTGGCGGGCTATGCCACGCTCGGCCTCAACCGCGCCCGTTCGCTGCCGCAGGAAGGCGAGATCTACGAACTCTATCTCAGGCCCGAGTTCCAGGGCGTCGGCCTCGGCAAGCGGCTGTTCGGCGAGGCGCGGCAACTGCTCGCGTCGCTGGGCTGCAAGGGCGTCGTGGTCTGGTGCCTGGAGGATAACCACCCTTCGATCGAGTTCTACCGGTTCCAGGGCGGCCGCGACGTGGCCGAAGGCCACGAGACTTTTGACGGCAAGACGCTGAAGAAACTCGCCTTCGTCTGGGCCTGAGTCCGCCCGATCGCGTCAATGCGCCGATGCGCATCGAAAGTCCTGTTGCGCAAACCGGGCTTAGGCCTTATTTGCGGAGCCGCCGGAAGCGTTTGACTCACGCGCGAACCTTGCTTTCAGGCGTTGTATTCATGCATGACCATCTGGTTCAGGCCTTCCCCTTGGACCCGGCATGCAACAGAAATCCGGATAGGAGCGATCATGCGCATAGACGCCATCAGCATCGGCGAAAACCCGCCACACGACGTCAACGTGATCATCGAAGTGCCGGTTGGCGGACAACCGATCAAATACGAGATGGACAAGGACGCCGGCATGCTGGTGGTCGACCGGTTCCTGTACACGCCGATGACCTACCCCGGCAATTACGGCTTTGTGCCGCACACCCTGTCCGACGATGGCGACCCGATTGACGTTCTCGTCTGCAACACTCGCCCGCTGATCCCGGGCTGCCTGATCAATGTCCGCCCGATCGGCGTGCTGATCATGGAAGACAATGCCGGTCAGGACGAGAAGATCATCGCCGTGCCGTCCGCGCATCTGACCCAGCGCTATGCCGGGGTCAATGACTACAACGACCTGCCGGAAATCACCCTGCAGCAGATCGAACATTTCTTCGAGCACTACAAGGATCTCGAGCCCGGCAAATGGGTCAAGATCGGCGGCTGGCGCAATGCCGAGATCGCCCGCGGCCTTATTGTCGAGGCCATTGAACGGGCCAAGACCAAGGTCTGATCAGCCGGTTCGGACAAGGTCCTTGAGGCCCGTCGTCAGATCATCCGGATCGCCTTCGATGCGGATGATCTTGGACCGGCTTGTGTCGCCCGAGATCACCCGGACGCTGGTCTTGCCGATCCTGAGGCGCTTGGCGATCAGTTTCTCGATGGCGCGGTTGGCCTTGTTGTTTTCAGCGACAGCCCGCACGCGCGCCTTGAGTCGAAAGACGCCGGCCGAATCCTCGACCAGCCCGTCGAACGCATCAACGGACGCGCCAGGCGTCAGCCGGACGGCAATGTCGACGGCGCCATCCTGAAGCTTGAACCAGTTGCTCAGAAGAACATCGGCGCGATCGAGGTCGCGATGAAAATGCGCAGGAAGTAGATCACGATCAGCAGCACGATCGGCGAGATGTCGAGCCCGCCCAGATCCGGCATGATCCGGCGGATCGGCCTGAGCGCCGGTTCGGTGGCCTTGTAAAGGAACTCGCCAACCATGCCGACAAAACGATTGTTCGAATTGATGACGTTGAAGGCGTAGAGCCAGGAGAAGATGGCGCTGGCGATGATGATCCAGGTGTAGAGGCCCAGCACCATGTCGATGGTTGAAAAGACTGCGATCATAAGATTCTCCGGCTGTTCTTCGCGTTTGAGACATGTAGACATTCCAGCCCCGGGCGGCAAGGGCATCCGCCAGCCAAGGCCCCGGCTTGTTCGCGCAGGGTTAAGGCGGCTGGGAGCTGTCACGCGATTGTGGCGTCACCCGGTGGCTCGTGTATAGCTGGGATCATTCATAGACCGGATCATCATCATGCAAGCTCCTGCCCAGGCGGACGACAAATACGCTGCCTTTCGCCACCGCGCATTCGCATATTATTTTATCTCCCGGTTTCTTTCAGCATTCGGTCTTCAGATTATCAGCGTTGCGGTGGGCTGGCAGATCTATGACCTGACCCGTGATCCGTTCGACCTCGGCCTGGTCGGCCTGATCCAGTTCCTGCCGGCCCTGGTGCTGATCCTGTTCACAGGGGCAGCGGCCGACCGCTACGGCCGCCGCACCATCATGCTGGTGTGCGAAATCATCATCGGCTTCTCGGCCGCAGCTCTCGTCTATTTTGCCTGGCAAGGCCTGACTTCGCCGCTGCCAATATTTGCAGTGCTGCTGGTGATCGGCATCGCCCGGGCGTTTTTCGCGCCCGCGTCGCAATCGCTTGCCCCCAACCTGGTGCCGGCGCGCGATCTCCCGAACGCCATTGCCTGGAATTCGACCTCCTGGCAGACAGCGACCATTGTCGGTCCGGTGGCCGGCGGCCTGCTTTACGGTCTTGGCGCGATGGCGCCCTACCTGACGGCGCTGTTCTTTTTCCTGGCGTCGATCATCGCCGTTACCCTGGTGCCACAGCCGGCGCAGCGCAACCGTGGGCAATCCCAGAGCTGGCAGACCCTGGTCGCGGGCTTCAGCTATGTGCGTAACCAGAAGATCGTGCTTGGCGCCATCTCGCTCGACATGTTTGCGGTGCTGCTCGGCGGCGCGATCGCGCTGATGCCGGTCTTTGCCCGTGATGTTCTGGAACTCGGCCCCTGGGGCCTGGGTCTGTTGCGCGCCAGCCCCGGCATAGGCGCCATCGGCATGGCGATCTATCTGGCGTCGCGGCCGGTCCGGCGGCACGCGGGCCGGGCCATGTTCATCGCGGTGGGAATTTTTGGGGCGGCAACAGTGATTTTCGGGCTCTCGACATCCCTGCCCTTGAGCATGGCGGCGCTGGTTACGATGGGCGCATCCGACATGATCTCGGTCTATGTCCGCCAGAGCCTCGTGCAGCTGTGGACGCCGGATGAGCTGCGCGGCCGCGTCAGCGCCGTCAACATGGTGTTCATCGGCGCCTCCAACGAACTCGGCGAATTCCGTGCCGGCGTCATGGCCTCGCTGATCGGCCCGGTGGCGGCCGTGGTCATCGGCGGCGCGGGAACGCTCGCCGTGGCGGTCGCCTGGAGCATCGGCTTTCCGCAGCTCAGGCAGATCCAGTCGCTCGACAAGGACGCCGAGGACAGCCGGCAGGCGCTCAAGGCCGGGATGGATGCAAAGCCCGGTCCGGGAAGCGGCTGAGGCGGCTGTGATCAGTCCTCGTCGCCCGCGGCCTCGGCGTCGTCGATGCCTGCGGCGGCAAGCGCGCGCTGGCGGGCCAGCACACGGTCGCGGCTCGACACGCCCATCAGATCGGCGATGCGCCAGACGACATGATCCTCGAGTTCGTGCCGGTGACCATCGGCATAGGCCAGGGTCCAGAGAAGTCCGATGAAGTGAACCTTCGCCTCCGGTTCCAGCGACCGGTTGAGGACGCTGGTGAAGGCGTAGAGATCGACGGCTTCACGGTCAGCCTGTTCGCCGGCCTCGACAAGCTGCCGCAACTCGGCGCCACTCACGCCATATTCCTCAACGATCAGCGATTTGAGTTTTTCGGACTCAACATCGTCAATCACCCCGTCCGCGCTGATGACGTGAAAAAACAAAGCCACGGCGGCAACATCGGGATTGCTGGCGTCGGGGGTCGTTGCATCGTCGCCCCGCAAACCGCCCAGGAAGGCCTTTATCTGATCAAGCATTCTTTCTCACTTTCAGGCTCCGATCAGAACAACCGGAACCGGCCCGGTTTTTCCGGCTCGGCGTTGACATCGATCCCGGGATCGTCGGGGCGGTGGGTCAGAAACGCCTCCTCCCTGGCCCGTGCTTCGGCTTCCGGATCGACAGGCTCGGAGGCGTTGATGGTCTTCGCCTTGTCCAGGCTTTCAACGGCCTGTTGGGCCGTCTGGTCCTCTTTGCCAGTGCCGCTCCTGCCTTCGGGCGCCTTTATGGTGTTCGACGCAATCAGCACCCTCTGGACGACTGCATCATCCTTCTTTGCGTCGGATTTCTCTTCCACGGGCTTCGCCTCAACGGGCTTTAAGTCAACAGGCTTTGCTTCTACCGGTTTTGCCTCCATGGGCTTTGCTGCGATAGGCCTCGAATCGGCTTGCGCCTTCTGATCCGGCTTCGGCTCCATTTCTGGCGCCTTGTCCGGTTCGGCAGCCGGCGGCGGGGCGGGCGCATCCTGTACCCTGGCCACTGGCGCTGCAGCGGGCTTCGGCGCCGCAGCCTTGGTTTCCGCCGCGGAAGCGGCAGGGGCCGGAGCGACGCTAGCAACCGCAACGGGAGCAGGAGCTGGTGCTGGCTTTTCCTGAATGCGAACCGGCGGCAAGGTTGCGATTGCCCGTTCAAAGCCCTGTTCGGGCGGCTGGTTGTCGAGGCTCGGGCCCGCGAGCTGTTCGACCGGAACCTTCCATTCAAAGGCGTCGAGCTTGCCGGTCACCGGCGAAACCGGCTCCCAGGTCTCCGACACATAGCCATCCGCCGTCCAGGCCGGGTCACGCGGCGCCCGCACGGCCTGGCTCAGCCAGTGCCGGACACGGCCCTGATCCCCGGTTTCGGCCTCCTCGATATCGGCCAGCAGCAGATAGATGCCCTCGCAAGGCTGCATCCTTGCCGCGGCCTCGGCCTTCTCGCGCGCCAGATCAAAGCGATGCGCGTCCAGCGCCGCGCGGGCTACGGCCTCAAGCGAATGCGGGTTGAGCGGCTTGAGTTTTTCCAGCCGTTCGGCGCGCTTGAGCCGGTCGGCGGCGGTGTCGCCGATGCGCGCCCGGACATAGGCCTCGGCGATGTCTGGATGCGGATTGGCCTTCCAGGCGGTTTCGAGAATCTTTGCGGCCTTGCGCAGATTGTCCTGCCGGAGCAGCGCCTTGGTCGCAACAATGACGGCGGGCGAAAACGCCGGCGCCAGTTTCAGAGCCGCCAGCGCATCGTCGCGCGCCATCGAGGGATCGCTGTCGGAATGGTCGCGGGCGCGCGCCGTGAGCAGGACAGCCTTGGTGCGGTCTGCAACTGCTGCTTCCACGGTGCCGGCATGGCGCTGCTTGTCGAGCAGGCTCAAGGCTTCGTTCCATTTTCCTTCGCGCGTCCGGTAGGACAGCGCGGCGGAGGCCGCCCACGGCAATTGCGGCGCCTGTTCCGCAGCGGTTTCAGCATAATGCTGCGCCGCGTCGTCGGCCCCCTGCCGCTGCGCTTCGAGATAGAGCCCGCGCAACCCGAGAAGCCGCGTCTCCGGGTCCTTGGCCATCGCCTCGAACAGCTTGCGGGCTTCCTCGTGCCGTCCTTCGATGAGCGCTGCCTGCACATCGAGCAGATGGATCAGCGGCTCCTGGTCGGCATTGAGCAGACCCTTGGTGCGTTTGTTCATCTTGCGCGCCATGGCGGCGTCGCCGGCGCCCGCTGCCAGCAGACCGGTGGACAAAGCCTGATAGCCGCGGTCGCGCTTGCTGGCGCGGAAGTAGCGCGAGACCGCGCGCGGCGAATAGATGATGGTGCGCACAAGCCACCAGCTGATCATGATCGCCGCGATCAGCGATGCGATCACCGTGACCGCAGTCATCAGCGACATTTCAATGCGACGGTCCTGCCAGACAATGAAGAGATCACCGGGCCGGTCGGCAAGCCAGGCAAATCCGAAGCCGAGCGCCAGAACCAGCACCACAAAGATTAACAAGCGGATCATCATTGATCTCCTAATTGGCCGGGGCTTCGGATGAGGAAGGCGCAGCCGGCGTCAGGGAAGCTGCGATCAGCTTTTCGGCGCGGGCGCGCGCGGCGAGCGCATCGCCAAACTCCGACGCGGCAGCGCGGGAAGCATCGGGTAGAGTGTTCCATTCGGCCAGCGCCGCATCCAGATCGCCATCCATCAGCCGGGCCTCGGCGCGGGCGGCAATGGCTTCGGCGGTGTCGCCCTCGACATCACCGACCCTGCGCACCTTGACCACCGACATGGCGCTCGACATCAACCGGTCGACCAGGCCGGCATCCGGATCGCCCGGATCAGCCGCGGCAATCGCCGTGGTGGCGGCCTCCGGGAAGGCTTCGATCAGCCGGGAGCGGCTCGGCACGCCGCTGGCCGCCAGATCCCTGAGTTCCGGCACGGCCGGATCGTCGGGAGCCACGGACGCGAAGGCCTCGAGTTCAGCCATGAACGAACCGCCCCGGTCAATGGCGGATTTGAGCCCGGCGCTGGCGATGGCGCGCGCCAGATCAACCTGCCGTCCCGGTTCTCCAAGCTGTTCCGCCATGTCGGCCTGCCCCTGTTCGAGGGCGGCGATCTTTGACGACATCTCCGACAGCTGAGCCGATGATTGGGTTTGCAGCTCGTTCAGCGCGGCTTGCAGCCCGGATTGGGCGGCGCGCATTTCGCTGATCTCGGCGGCGACGGCCGGATCCGGGGCGGCGGTCCCGTCAGCTTCACCAAGGGCTGCGATCCTGTCTTCAAGCGCGGCAAGTCTCTCGTCGAGCGCGGCCGTGGCTGCCGGTTCCTCTGTTGCGCCACCGGCTGCAACTTCAGAAAGGCCAGTCTCCAGACGGTCTAGACGCGCCGTCAGCTGCGCTGACATACCGGCGCCGTCGCCATTGGCCGATTCGGCCACCTGGCTTGAGAGCGTTTCGACGGACGTCGAGACCGCGTCGAGCCGTGTGCTCAACGCCTGCACCTGGTCCCCCGAATTTCCCGGCGCCGGGAGCACGCCGCCCATCTGCAAGGCGTAGCCGGCGCCGAGCGCGATTACGCCGCCAATCAGTCCCGCCACCACCATGCCAAGCCCGCTGCCGCCCTTTGCAGACGACACAGACGGGCCGCTCGCAGCCGCTGACTTGCACTCCTTGGAGGACGTTTCAGGCTTTTTCGCATCAGCCGGCGAGGGATCGGTCTTCAGGTCAGCCGTTGGCGGCGTGGTCTTCGAATCCGCCGTGGTTTTCTCCGACATGGATCTTTCAGGCCCGGACCTCGTGCCATCATCTCTGTCAGGATCAGCTTTTACGCCCGGTACCGCAGACCTGCCGAAGGCGGCCGTTTCGGCGGGTTTAGCGGCAGCCGGGCTGGACGCCACCCCCCCGGCTTTAGCAGGGCCGGACGCTGTTTCGCCGGTTTTCGGCGTCGCCGGAGCCGATGTCGCCGGGCCGCTCGCCGCTGGCTTCGGTTTCAGGTCCTCATTCTTCGGCGTCACGTCGGTGGCGTCGAGATCGATGGTAACCGGTTTGGACGGTTTGGAGTGTCGCGGGGTAGGGCCCTTGCTCATGGCGTTTCCTGCTTGATCTGGTTTGGGCGGATGCCAGTGATGTAACGCACATCGCGGGCCTTGGTTGCCATTTCGCCAAATCAGCCCAATGCGTCGAGGGATGCAAGCAGGCGGTCCTCATCGGGATGATCGGCCGCGATGGCGCGGGCGCGCCAGCCGGCAGGCAGTTCGGTCATGATCGCCTCGGAGAGACAGATAAACCGAGCCAAATCAAGAGTGTTGCCAAGGCCTTTGGCTTCCAACAGGGCGACGAGGCGCCGCGCGGCATTGGCCGAATAGAGCAGCACGACATCAGGCGGTGGCGACAAAATGCCCGAAATCAGAATGTCAGTTGAATAACTCATTTCAACCATTCTGTAGCATTCAAGCACCGAAAATGCGGCCCCGGCCTCGCTCAGGGCAGCCTCGATCGCCGCGGTGCGGGGCACGCCAGCCAGATAGACGAGGTGCTGCCGTTCAGGCTCGGGAACGTTCTTGTCAGCGTCAGAAACCGGTCGTACTTGGGAGTCAACCAGGACCCTGGCCAGATCCCGTGCGGCGCCTGCCCCCTCGCGGATGTCGGAAAACCCGGCAAGCTGCGCCGCCTCTGCCGTGGCCGGGCCGACCACATGCACCGGGACATCCAGAATGGCCTTGTCGAGCAGGTTTGATGCCTTGAACAGGCTGAAGGCGCGGGCGCTGGTGGCGATCAGGCCGCTGATCCGACTTACCGGCGGCAGATCTTCCGGCGTTGCGGTCACTTCGGCCTCAAACAGCGGCATGAGGACTGGATCATGCCCTGACAGGGCGAGCCGCGCCGCGGTCCGCGCGCCGCCGGGATCAGGCCGCGTGACCAGAACGCGCATCTGGCGTCAGGTCCAGCTGTCGAAGAAGCCCGGCCCCGCCTGTCCCCGCGCCTCGGCGCCGGCTGCGGCCCCAAGCGCAGAGGCATCGCTTGCCGCACCTGTCATGCGCACCTCGTGCGACACCGTTCCGTCCGGGGTCAGGATCATGCCGAAAAACGAGATCTGGTCGCCAGACAGCGTTGCATGCCCGGCAATGGGCGTCCGGCAGGAGCCGTCAAGCGACCCAAGGAACGCCCGCTCACACAGCAACGCCGCATGGGTTTGCGCATGATCGATCGGCGCCAGAAGCTCTGCGATCCGCTCGTCGCCGAGCCGCGCCTCGATGCAGATGGCGCCCTGGCCGGGCGCGGGCGGGAAGCTCTCGGGATCCAGCAGTTCCGTCACAACCTCGGTCTTGCCCAGGCGCTTCAGCCCGGCATAGGCGAGAAGCGTGGCGTGGGCTTCGCCGTCGGCGAGCTTGCGCAGCCGTGTGTCGACCAGGCCACGGAACATGATCACGGAAATGTCCGGCCGGAGCCGCCGAATCAGCGCCTGGCGCCTGAGCGAGGAAGAGCCGACAATTGCGTTTTGCGGCAGATCGGCGAGCCGCGGCGCGGCAGGGCTGATGAAGGCGTCGCGCGGATCCTCGCGCTCGAGATAGGCGACGATCCCAAGGCCTTCGGGAAGCTTCGTCGCCATGTCCTTGGACGAATGCACCGCCAGGTCGAGCCGTCCGTCGGAAAGCTGTTCTTCGAGTTCTTCGGTGAAAAGCCCCTTGCCGCCGATTTCGGACAGTGGTCGATCGGTGATCCGGTCGCCCTTGCTCGACAGCACCACGATTTCGAACGCGTCCTCGGGCAGTCCGTGCGCCGCCATCAGCCGCGACCGTGTTTCATGGGCCTGCGCGAGCGCCAGCGGACTGCCTCGCGTTCCGATGCGGTAAGGTTTCATTTGCAAGACATCCGTTCCGTTGTTACCGACAAACAGGTACCGGGATCATCATCCAAGCGCAACATCAGGCCGCGCGACATCAAGAGACAATCATGGGCGTGGGCATGGACAGCGGCGGATTGAGGATTCTGGGCATCGAGACCAGCTGCGACGAGACCGCCGCAGCCGTGGTGCATCGCGCACCGGATGGGGTCGGGACAATCCTGTCCGATGTGGTGCTGACCCAGCTCGACCTGCATGCAGCCTTTGGCGGCGTGGTGCCGGAGCTCGCCGCCCGCTCCCATGTCTCGACGCTCGACCGGCTCGTCATTCAGGCGCTGGAAGACAGCGATGTGCCGCTCAATGAGATCGATGCCATCGCAGTTACCTCCGGACCCGGACTGATCGGCGGGCTGATGGTGGGGCTGATGACCGGCAAGGCCATCGCCATGGCCATGGCCAAGCCGTTCATGGGCATCAATCATCTCGAGGGCCACGCGCTGACGGCGCGGCTGACCGACAAAGTGGCCTTTCCCTATCTGCTGCTTCTGGTGTCGGGCGGCCACACCCAGATCGTGCTGGTCAAGGGCGTGGGCGACTACGAGCGCTGGGGCACGACCATCGATGACGCGCTGGGCGAGGCCTTCGACAAGACCGCCAAGCTGCTGGGGCTGGGTTATCCCGGCGGCCCGATGGTGGAGCAGGCCGCCCTTGCCGGCACGCCCGGGCGGTTTCGCCTGCCGGTGCCGATGCGCAGGGACCCGCGGCTTGATTTTTCCTTCTCGGGACTGAAGACCGCCGTCAGGCAGATGGCGGAGGCCGAGGCCCCCTTGTCACAGCAGGCCATCGCCGATCTGTGCCTGGCGTTCCAGGTCTCGGTCACCGCGAGCCTGGATGACCGGATTTCCATGGCGCTTGAGCGCTTTTCGGCTCGCTTTGGGACGGAGGCGCGGCCCGCGCTCGTCGTGGCCGGCGGCGTGGCCGCCAACACCGCAATCCGGACGACGCTTGAACATCGCGCCGCCAGTGCCGGGTTCCGGTTCATCGCCCCGCCGCTCAACCTGTGCACCGACAACGCCGCGATGATCGCCTGGGCCGGGGCCGAACGGATGGCCGCCGGAATGCCGTTTGACGCGCTCGATCTGGCGCCGCGGTCGCGCTGGCCGCTGGATCAGACCGCAACCGCCCTGATCGGCCATGGCAAGCGCGGCGCCAAGGCCTGAGCAATCAGCCAATCGAGGATTGAAACCGGCTGGCCGGCAAGGCATAGACTTGTCCACCCATTCCGCCGGGCATTGCCCGGACCAAACCTCAAGATGGAGATGTCATGTTTTACGCCCTGATGTGCAAGGACAAGCCCGGCTCGCTCGACCTGCGGATGGCCACCCGGCCGCCTCATGTCGAGTATCTCAAAGGCCTCGAAGCCAAAGGCGTGCTCAAGATGGCGGGCCCCCTGCTGGGCGATGATGAAAAGCCGATCGGCAGCCTGCTGGTCGTCTCAACCGCCGACAAGGCGGAAGCCGAGGCCGTTGCGGCGGGCGATCCCTATGCGCTCGCCGGCTTGTTCGCCACGACGGAGATTCGCGCCTTCAACTGGACCTTCGGAAAGCCGGAGGCGTAAGATGGCCTATTGGTTGTTCAAGTCCGAGCCGTTCAAATGGTCCTGGGAGATGCAGAAGGCCAAGGGTGACGTTGGCGAACAATGGGACGGCATCCGCAACTACCAGGCCCGCAACAACATGCGCGCCATGAAACTGGGCGACAAGGGCTTCTTCTACCATTCCAATGAGGGCCTTGAGGTTGTCGGCATCGTCGAGGTCTGCGGGCTCATCCATCCCGACACCACCATCGACGACCCGCGCTGGGAATGCGTCGACATCCGCGCCGTCTGCGACATGCCCAAGCCGGTGACGCTCAAGGACGTCAAGGCCAATCCGAAGCTCAGCGAGATGAGCCTGGTCACCTCGATGCGGCTCTCGGTGCAGCCGGTGACCGAAGCCGAATACCTCGAGGTCTGCCGGATGGGCGATCTCGACAATCCGCCGCGCTCGCCGGAGTGACGAGGGCGACAGGGGCTGACGGATGAAAACCGATCCGGAAAGCTTCATCCGCGCCAACACCGCGCTCAGCGCGCCGCCGCATGTGCCGGAGATCCAGCTTCATCTCGCCGACGAAGCACATGAATTGTGGCTCAAGACCGAGGAAGATCTGGACGCGCTCGGCCTGCCGCCGCCTTTCTGGGCCTTTGCCTGGGCTGGCGGCCAGGGGCTGGCGCGGCATCTGATCGACAATCCGGATCTCGTGGCGGGGAAGACGGTGCTCGACTTTGCCTCAGGATCCGGACTGGTGGCGATCGCCGCCAGCCTCGCGGGTGCAGCCCAGGTCACGGCCGCCGACATCGACCCCTGGGCTGCGACCGCCGCTCGGCTCAATGCGGCGGAGAACGGCGTGGCGTTCGCTTTTCGTGAAACCGACCTGATCGGATCGGACGAGGGATGGGACGTCGTGCTGGCGGGCGACGTTTTCTATGACCGCACCATGGCCGATCAAGTCTGGCCGTGGCTCACGACGCTCGCGCGGCGCGGCGCGGCGGTGCTTGTGGGCGATCCCGGCCGGGCCTATTGCCCGAAGCAGGGCATGCAGCTTCTCGCCACCTACATGGTGCCGGTGACCCGCGCGCTGGAAGACAGCGAGATCAAGCGCACGTCGGTGTGGCGGGTGACCGGCTGATCCCTCGTCAGATCGCGCTTGACTTTGCTGCCGCAGAAAAACCGGAACTTCGGAGTTTAGCCAACCCGAAAGATTGTTCCGCGCCGCAGGAACGGCATCAATCGCAGCAGATCGCGCCGCTTGAGCGCGATGCAGCCCTCGGTGGGCGTATAGCCGGGCCGCGCCACGTGCAGGAAGATGGCGCTGCCCGCGCCGCGCCGCCGGGAGCCGATGTTCCAGTCGAGAACGAAGCCGAAATCATAAAGCGCATCATCGCGGACAAGCGTTTCATGGCTGGCTGGAAACGGCAGCCGGACAGGCCGGTTATAGGCGCCATGCCGGGGCGCGTCACACCAGCCGTCCCTGACGCCGATCCGGAACAGCGGAATGCCGGCGCGGTCCGGGGTCAGCATCCCGCCGCGGCGGAATCCGCCCCGCACCGCCATCGAACCGCGCGGCGTGCAGCCGTCGCCCTCGCGCTTGAAGCTCGAAATCCCGCCCCGGCCGAGGGCTGCGGGAAGGACCAGTGGCCCACAACGGACCAGCGCCTTGAGCCCGTCGCCCGGCTTTTTTCGCACCATGATCGGGCGTGTCGCCGACCCTGGCCGCGGCGACCTGGCGGCAATCGGCCGCTTCTGTAACAAAAACCTCACGATCAAGTGCTCCAGCCGTGACCCGACTCATTTATTTAACACTTTGCCGCCGCCTCGAAAGTGCCTAAACAGGGACATAATAGTCATTTGACACATCCGGAGCGTCGGCCTGAACCGGCGCCCGCGTCGGAATGAAGAGGAAGTGCCGCAATGACCGCTCGTTCGATCCTGCTGGTGGATGATGATGATGATTTGAGGGAAACGCTCGTCGAGCAGCTGTCTCTGTATGAGGAATTCGCGATATCGCAGCAATCCTCCGCGACCAAGGGCGTGCAGGCGGCACGCGCCGAGCATATCGACCTGCTGATCATGGATGTGGGCCTTCCCGACATGGACGGGCGCGAGGCGGTCAAGCTGTTGCGCAAGGGCGGCTTCAAGTCGCCGATCATCATGCTCACCGGCCACGACACCGATTCGGACACGATCCTGGGGCTGGAGGCAGGCGCCAATGACTACGTCACCAAGCCGTTCCGCTTCGCCGTGCTGCTCGCGCGCATCCGCGCGCAATTGCGCCAGCATGAACAGAGCGAGGATGCCACGTTTACTGTCGGTCCCTACACCTTCAAGCCGAGCCAGAAACTTCTTCTCGACGACAAGGGCGGCAAGATCCGGTTGACCGAAAAGGAAGCCGCGATCATCCGCTATCTCTACCGGGCCGACCAGAAGGTCGTGACCCGCGATGTCCTGCTGGAAGAGGTCTGGGGCTACAACTCGGGCGTCACCACTCATACGCTCGAAACCCATGTCTACCGTCTGCGCCAGAAGATCGAGGCCGATCCGTCCAATGCCGAGATCCTGGTCACCGAAAGCGGCGGCTACAAGATCATCCCGTAGGCCTTCACCCCTGTCCTTCAAGGAATACGCCCGTGGCGCTGAATGACGACATAGCCCTGCTCTCCACCGTTTCCCTGTTCCGGGACATCGGTGAAGACAAGCTGCGGCTGATCGCCTTTGGCGCCGAACGACGCAAGATGCAGCCCGGCCAGGTGCTGTTTCGTGAGGGCACGCCGGCCGACTGCGCCTTTGTCGTCGCCGACGGCCGGTTCGAGCTGACCCGCAAGAACCGCGACGGCCAGACGACAGTACTCGGAATGGCCGAGCGCGGCGCGCTTCTGGGTGAACTGGCGATGGTCACCGCGGTCGACCGGTCCATGACGGCGATTGCGCCGGACAACGCCGAAGTGATTCGTATCAACCGGCCGCTGTTCCGTCGCATGCTGGAGGAATATCCCGACATTGCCGGCATCGTCAGGCAGCGCATCAGTGACAATCTGGCGGCGCTCAATGCCGGCCTCGGCAAGGTCGCCGGGCGCTTCGCCGGCTGATCGGTTCATATTTCCTGGTTTTGCATGTCGTTGTCGCAAACCGCCGTACAGTTTTGCGCGGTATGCATCAGAAATTGAAATGCGCGGTGACCGGAACGTGGTCCGACGGGCGATCCCAACCACGGGCTTCCCGCAACACATCAATTCGCGACAGGCTGGGAAGCAGATCCGCCGACGACCAGACATGGTCGAGCCGCCGTCCGCGATCGGCGGCATCCCAGTCCTTCGCGCGGTAGCTCCACCAGGTGAAGATCTTTTCTTCCGGCGGGATATGGGCGCGGATCAGATCGACCCAGGCGCCGGCCTGTTGCATCGCCACCAGGTTTTCGGTTTCCACCGGCGTGTGGCTGACCACTTTCAGAAGCTGCTTGTGCGACCAAACATCGGTCTCGAGCGGTGCAATGTTGAGATCGCCGACCAGGATGGAGGAGATGCCATCGGTCTGCTCGGCCTCGGCATGGAGGCATTTCATCTCCTCGATGAAATCGAGCTTGTGGCCGAATTTCGGATTGATCGCCCGGTCGGGCTCGTCGCCGCCCGCCGGCACATAGAAATTGTGGATGCGGATCCGGCGGCCGCCTGGGACGTCAACGATGGCCGAGATGTTGCGGGTGTGGTCGACCTCGCAATAGGTCTGGCGGCGATCATCCGACAGCTTGAGCCGCGAGATGATGGCGACGCCGTGATAACCCTTCTGCCCGTGGATCGCGATATGCTCATAGCCAAGCTTGCGGAACGCCGCACTCGGGAATGCGTCATTGGGGCACTTTGTTTCCTGCAGGCACAGCACGTCAGGCTGGGCGGTCTTGAGAAAGTGCTGCGCCAGCGGCAGTCTCAGCCGCACGGAATTGATGTTCCAGGTGGTAACGGAAAACGCCAAATCAGATCGCCTCATGCAGGTCGCGGTCAAGTGAATGCATCTGACCTATAACCTGCAGGGATCATTTCAAAGCGCTAAACCAGCCTTTGCACATTCAATTGGCCGTGCACGGAAGCCGGTAGAGGGGTTCGCGGCTTGCTGAGATCGGCGGTCAGCCGCCGTTGCGCGGCTGCTTGTGCACCTCGGCGTAAGGCACCTCAAAGACATTGTCGGCGAACCTGACACCGGTCTGAACGTTGTAGATCATCACCGAAGTGTCCTTGCCCTGCGCATCGCGGATGGTCCATTGCTTGAGCTCGAAGCTTTTCGGATCAAACATCAGGCTGATGGTGGAATCACCGAATATCGACTTGTTGCCCAGAACGATCGTCGTCAGATCGGGATCTTCCGTCACCGACTTGACCGTGTCGCCTGACAGGTCGATCCGTTCTGACAACAAGAGCTTGAGCGGCGTCTTGTCGAGCGGATAAAGATCCCAGGTTCTCAATTTGCGATTGCCAATGACGACGGCCTTGCCGTCGGCGATGACCCGGACAGCCGACGGCGCTTCGTAGTTGAAGCGCAGCTTGCCGGGGCGATCGATGAAGAACTTGCCGCCGGTCTGTTCGCCATTGGGCCCAAACTGAATGAACTCGCCGGTCATGGTCTTGACGGAGGAGAAGTGGTCGGCAAGCTTCTGCGCCGCATCCTGCGCGCGCGCGGCGCCCGGAAAGGCCAGGAGTCCGGCGGCGACTGCCATTAGCGACAAGCCCAAGCCCAAACCTGCGCCCAGGAGCGCCCTGCGAGCCGGATCATGCTTGTTGACCGCGCTGGAACTGGTGTGTTTCGACATCTCTGTCTCCATTTCGTTTCAGTCTTCCGTGTCGCTCAAGACTGCGGCGCCAGTGTGACGTGCACCCTCCCGGGTCTGTTGCTGTTACCGCGGATCGATATCGTCTTCCGTCGGCACAAGGATTTCCCGCTTGCCGGCATGGTTGGCGGCGCTGATGATGCCCTCGTTTTCCATCCGCTCGATCAGCGAAGCGGCGCGATTGTAGCCGATGCCGAGCCTCCGCTGGATATAGGAGGTCGACGCCTTGCCGTCGCGCAGCACGATGGCCACCGCCTGGTCGTAGGGATCTTCGGAGTCGGCGAGATTGGAGGTGCCCGCAGGTCCGCCTCCGCCGCCATCGCCCTCGTCATCATCCTCGGTGATCGCTTCGAGATATTCGGGCACGCCCTGGGTCTTGAGATGGGCGACGATATCCTCGACTTCCTTGTCCGACACAAATGGCCCGTGCACGCGCTGGATGCGGCCGCCGCCGGCCATGAACAGCATGTCGCCCATGCCCAGAAGCTGCTCGCCGCCCTGTTCGCCCAGGATCGTGCGCGAATCGATCTTGGATGTGACCTGGAAGGAGATGCGGGTCGGGAAGTTGGCCTTGATCGTGCCGGTGATGACGTCGACGGAGGGACGCTGGGTGGCCATGATGACATGGATGCCCGCCGCGCGCGCCATCTGCGCCAGCCGCTGCACCGCGCCCTCGATGTCCTTGCCGGCCACCATCATCAGATCGGCCATCTCGTCAATCAGCACGATGATGTAGGGCAGCGGCGTGAGATCGAATTCCTCGGTCTCATACACTGCCTCGCCGGTATGGCGGTCAAAGCCGGTCTGCACGGTGCGGGTCATCGGCTCGCCCGAACTGGCGGCCTGTTCAACCCGCGCATTGAAGCCGTCGATGTTGCGGACGCCGATTTTCGACATCTTCTTGTAACGCTCTTCCATCTCGCGGACGGTCCATTTGAGCGCCACGACCGCCTTCTTCGGATCGGTGACCACGGGGGTGAGCAGATGCGGGATGCCGTCATAGACCGACAGTTCCAGCATTTTCGGGTCGATCATGATCAGCCGGCATTTCGACGGATCCATCTTGTACAGGATCGACAGGATCATGGTGTTGATGGCCACCGACTTGCCCGAACCGGTGGTTCCGGCGACCAGCAGATGCGGCATCTTGGCAAGATCGGCGATCACCGGGTCGCCGCCGATGGTCTTGCCGAGAGCCAATCCAAGTTTTGCCTTCGAGGTCTCGAAGTCGCGGCTGGCGATCAGTTCGCGCAGATAGACGGTTTCGCGTTTCTGGTTGGGCAGCTCGATGCCGATGGCGTTGCGTCCGGGAACGACGGCCACACGGGCGGCAATGGCGCTCATCGAGCGGGCGATATCATCGGCAAGCCCGATGACGCGCGAGGACTTGATGCCGGGCGCCGGTTCAAGCTCGTACATCGTCACCACCGGTCCGGGGCGGACATGAATGATCTCGCCCTTGACACCGAAATCCTCGAGCACACCCTCGAGCATGCGGGCATTCTGCTCAAGCGCCTCAGGCGACAGCGAGGCATCCTTGGCCATGTTGCGGGGCTCAGTGAGCAGATGCACCGATGGCAGCGAGAAGCCGTGCGCCTCAAGCATGGAGCCTTGCGCATCGCGCTGCACCCGGGCACCGGGCTTCGGCCGTTCGGCCGGTGCTGCGATGCGGGGAGAGGCACCAACCGGGCGGTCGGAAGCCGCCGCCCTGGACGGGGCCGGTTGTGGACGCCAGTCCGCCGCCGGATCATCATCATCGATATCGCCGGAGAGTACGCCATCGGGAAGAGCCTCGTCGTCGAGATCGAAAGGCGGCTCATCATCATGAGACGTGGTCCTCTGCCTCGAAACCGGCGCGAAGCCCGGCTCGACCCTTTCAGACGTCCCGGGCCGCGGGGCGGCGAACATGGGATCGTCGGAGATATCATATTCGGTGTTGAGATCGAGCGGTTCGTCCGGCATGACGCGCCGTCTCGCAGAGGAGGCGAGACCGGCCAAGCGGCGGACCCGGCCACGCAAAGTGTACCAGGAGTGAGTGATCGCGCCGAGCAGCAGGGATCCGCTTGACGCCTCCTCGTCATCGTCGCCCTCAACAATGTCTGCGTCACCAGTGGCCGCAACCGGTGCGCGGCGCGCCAGTCCTGCGCCATAGGCGAGCAACCAGCCTGCGAGAGGCGCCAGCAGCAGCCCGACTATCACCGCGACCAGACCCGAGGGAAAGCCGCCGGTGAACACGGACGGGATCTTCAGCGCCATGTCACCGAGCACGCCGCCAAGCCCGTTGGGCAAGGGCCAGCTCTCCGAAGCGGGCATCAATCCGAACAGGGCTGACGTCAGCCAGGCGCCGCCAAACCAGGCGGCACCCCTGCGGGAAATCCGGTCGACCGGGTGATTGCGCAACAGGCCGATCGCCCAGAACAGCGCCGGCAGCAGACCGATAATGCCCGCAAGCCCGAAGAACTGCATCACCAGATCCGCGAATGCCGCGCCGCTGAACCCAAGCGCATTGTGCGGAACGGCGCCATTGGCGTTGGAGAAGCTCGGATCAGCAACGTTCCAGGTGGCCAGCGCCGCGATCGCCAGCGCCAGACCCGCGAGCATCGCCAGACCGATCACAAACCTGATCTGCCGCTTGAGCAATGCGCCAAGCAGGGTGTTGCGCGGGGAAACGCCTTGGGAAAGTGTAGAAGAGCCTGACTGCATGGTGACGACTTATCCGAACGGGTTTCGGGCTCTGGCGAACCCATCTCGACGAAACCTAACCGGTGCCGGGTTAATACGGCATTAACCATGCAGCCTTTGCTGCGCGATCCAACAGAAAACGCGGCCCGAAAGGCCGGGCCGCGTCTGTTCTGCTGGATCCTGAGAGCGGATCAGCCGTGATAGGCAGCTTCGCCGTGCGAAGCCAGATCAAGACCCTGGCGTTCGTCTTCGACGCTGGCACGCAGGCCGATGGTCATGTCGACGATCTTGTAAAGGACAATCGAGAGGATACCGCACCACAGGATGGTGATGCCCACGGCGGAAGCCTGGATCATCAGCTGGGAGCCGACCGCGTAGTCCTCGCCGCCGGCGCCGCCCAGTCCCGGCATGTTGACCACCGCTGTTCCAAGCGCGCCAACAATGCCGCCGATGCCATGGATGCCGAACACATCGGCCGTATCGTCATAGCCGAACTTGTTTTTGACGACGGCGACAAAATAGTAGCAGAGGCCCGATGCAACCGCGCCGAGGGCGATGGCGCCCACCGGGCCGGCAAAGCCGGCGGCCGGGGTGACGGCAACCAGGCCGGCGATCATGCCGGACACGGCGCCCAGCAGCGAGGCCTTGCCGCGGTGCAGGGTTTCGATCGCCGTCCAGGCCAGGATGGCGCCTGCGGTCGCGGTAAAGGTGTTGATCATCGCAAGGGCCGCGCCGCCATTGGCCTCGAGATTCGATCCGGCATTGAAGCCGAACCAGCCGAACCACAGAAGGCATGCGCCCACCATGGTCAGCGTCATCGAGTGCGGCGCCATCATGTCGCGGCCGAACCCGGTGCGCTTGCCGATCATGATCGCCCCGATGAGACCGGCAATGCCGGCATTGATGTGAACGACGGTGCCACCGGCAAAGTCGAGCGCGCCCATCTTGAACAACAGTCCGTTGGCGTCCCACACCATGTGGGCGACCGGGAAATAGACGAAGGTTACCCACAGCGCCACAAACAGCATGACCGCCGAGAACCGGACGCGCTCGGCAAAGGCGCCGACGATCAGAGCCGGCGTGATGCAGGCAAAGGTCATCTGGAAGGCAATGAAGATATATTCCGGGATCATCACGCCATCGGAGAAGGTGGCGGCTTCGCTGGCAGGCGTGACACCCGCCAGGAACATCTTGGCGGTTCCGCCCCAGAAGGCGCTTTCCGAACCGCCAAAGGCGAAGGAATAGCCGTAGAGCACCCAGATCACCATCACGAGAGCCGTGATCAGGGTGCACTGGATCAGAACGGAAAGCATGTTCTTGGTGCGGACCAGACCGCCGTAAAACAGCGCCAGGCCCGGAAGGATCATCAGCAGCACCAGGATGGTCGAGACCAGCATGAAGGTGGTGTCGCCCTTGTCGATGGTTGCGACAGCGGGGGCTGCTGCATCCTGGGCGAAGCCAGGAAGCGTGAAGGTGGTGAGCGCGCCGGCGGCGATCAGGCCAAGCCGCAGCGGGGAAGTGTGTGACATCTGAAGTGTCATGGATGTATCTCCTGTTGCCTTACAACGCATCGGCGTCGGTTTCGCCGGTGCGGATCCGCATGGCTTGGTCAATCGAGTAAACGAAGATCTTGCCGTCGCCGATCTGGCCGGTCTTGGCCGCCGCCGCGATCGCTTCCACTGTCTTGTCGACGGCGCCGGTTGCGACCGCGATCTCGATCTTCAGCTTGGGCAGGAAGCTCACGGCATATTCGGCGCCGCGATAGATCTCCGTATGTCCCTTCTGCCTGCCGTAGCCCTTGACTTCACTCACGGTCAGACCCTCGACACCGAGAGACGTGAGCGCCTCACGCACTTCGTCCAGCTTGAACGGCTTGATGATGGCCATCACGATTTTCATCTGGTTTCCGATCCTTGTTCCGCGGCCATGCCGCCCCTCATGACCGGCAGTCCGACCCAGGCCGGGCGCCAGCCCGCACAGTCCCTATCAAGTGCCGTGCCAAGCGGCTTTGCCGCACGGAATCAGCCGATGCAGCGGGCAACAAGCCTGAACCAGGAGCAGACAGAGTATTATTTGTGCATTTCGACCGGCTTGAATGCTGATAATTTCAGCAGAAACGATCTGTGCCCGATGCGGGGTCACCTGACCTTATCCTCGGGAACGGAGGCGGCAGACATGAAAATGGGGCCCGGCATGACCGGGCCCCAAGGCAGGGATGGAGATCCACCCCGACGGGATTCTCTAAAAGCCTCAGGCTTTTGTGAATTCCGGATAGGCTTCGACACCGACCTCAGCCATGTCCATACCCATCATTTCCTGCTCTTCCGAGGCACGGATGCCGACGGTCGACTTGAGGATGAACCAGATCACGCCGGACAGCACGAAGGTAAAGATACCGATCGAGACGATACCGAGGATCTGTGTCCCGTAGGACGTGCCCGGGTTCGAGAACGGCACGATGAGGGTGCCCCAGATGCCGGCCAGCAGGTGAACCGGAATCGCGCCAACCACATCGTCGATCTTGAACTTGTCAAGCATCGGCACCGCGAAGACCACGATGACGCCGCCGATGGCGCCGATGATGATCGCCGTGAACGGCGAAGGCATCAGCGGTTCGGCGGTGATCGAGACGAGGCCGGCGAGGGCGCCGTTGAGGGCCATGGTGACATCGACCTTCTTGTAGAGGATCTGGGTCAGGATCATCGCCGCGATCACGCCGCCGCAGGCGGCGAGATTGGTGTTGGCGAAGATGCGGGAGATGTCGGACGCATCGCCGTTCGATCCCAGCGCCAGCTGCGAGGCGCCGTTGAAGCCGAACCAGCCGAGCCACAGGATGAAGGTGCCCAGCGTCGCCAGAGCCATCGACGAACCCGGAATCGGGTGGACCTTGCCGTCAGCACCGTACTTGCCCCTGCGTGCGCCGAGGATGATCGCTCCGGCGAGCGCCGCCCAGCCACCGACCGAGTGGACCAGCGTCGAGCCGGCGAAGTCGGAGAAGCCCCTTTCGCTGAGCCAGCCGGCGCCCCACTGCCACGAACCGGTGATCGGATAGAGAATGCCGGTCAGGATCGCCGTGAAGATCAGGAACGGCCAGAGCTTGATGCGCTCGGCCAGCGTGCCCGAGACGATCGAGGCGGTGGTTGCGCAGAACACCATCTGGAAGAACCAGTCGGAAGCCACCGAATAGTCGCCTTCATTGGCGGCGCCGGCGTCAGGCCAGCTGTAGGGCAGCGGCGTGCCGAAATAGCCGCCATTGACGTTGGTGTACATCAGCGAATAGCCGATGACCCAGAACATCAGGCCTGCGATGGAATAGAGCGCAATGTTCTTGAGGCACTGCATGGAGACGTTCTTGGAGCGAACCAGTCCGGCTTCCAGCATGGCGAAGCCAGCCGCCATCCACATGACGAGAAAGCCGCCCATCAGGAACAGGAGTGTGTTGAAGATGAAGGCCGTTTCCGCGGCGCTCGCGAATTCGGGTGCGGCGGCAGCTTCGGTCGCGGCTTCGGTGGCCTCCTGGGCGAAGGCCGGAACGGCGAAGGCCGCCAGTGCGCCGGCTGCCATCAGGCCAAGCCGCAGCGTTGATTTATGCGACATCTGAGGTGTCATGGGTGTGTCTCCTGTTGCCTTACAACGCATCGGCGTCGGTTTCGCCGGTGCGGATACGCATGGCCTGGTCAATCGAGTAAACGAAGATCTTGCCGTCGCCGATCTGACCGGTCTTGGCCGACGACGCGATCGCCTCGACCGCCTTGTCCACCGCATCCGAGTTCACCGCGATTTCGATCTTCAACTTGGGCAGAAAGCTCACCGCATATTCGGTCCCGCGATAGATCTCCGTATGTCCCTTCTGCCTGCCGTAGCCTTTGACTTCGCTTACGGTCAGGCCCTGAATGCCGATAGCCGTCAGCGCTTCACGCACTTCGTCCAGCTTGAACGGCTTGATGATGGCCATCACAATTTTCATCTGGTTTCCCATCCTTTTTGTCCGCGGTCATGCCGCCTCTCATGACTGGCGCCCGGCACGTGCCGAACACCCGTCTGCCCAAAAAGGAATCAAAAGCCGTGCCAGTTTCGAAATGGCCGTTTAATATGTTGAAATATATGGATATTAATGCCCGGCGAGAATCGTACGCCGACCATGCTGCAGCGCAACAGACTATTGATTAGGCAATTATTAATTTATGCGAAAATTTTAGGCATTTGCCCGATCTCTTATCAATCCCTCTTGCGCCACCGACGCGATCAGCTTGCCGTCGCGCTGATAGAGGCAACCCCGGGTAAAGCCGCGTGCGCCGTTGGTGTTGGGCGAATCCATGCTGTACAGCAGCCAATCGTCCAGCTTGGTCGGGCGGTGAAACCACATCGCATGGTCAAGGCTGGCAACCTGCAGGGTCCTGTCAAACACCGAGCGGCCATGGGCAAACAGGGCCGTGTCCAGGAGCGTCATGTCGGACAGATAGGCGAGAATCGCCGCCTGGATGATCCGGTCATCGGGAACCGGACCCGTAGCCCGGATCCAGACATTCTGCTGGGCTTCGAGCTTGCGGTCGGAGATATAGTGCTCCAGCGACAACGGACGCACCTCGATCGGCCGCTCCCGTTCCCAGTAATCGCGAATATGGTCGGGCGCGCCCGCCAGGAACGCCTCCCGCATCTCCTCCTTGCCCGGAAGCTCTTCCGGCGGGGTCACGGTCGGCATCTGGGACTGATATTCGAGCCCATCCTCTTCCTTCTGGAACGACGCCGAAAGCGAGAAGATCGCCTTGCCGTGCTGGATCGCCACAACCGACCTGGTGGCAAAGCTCAACCCGTCACGGATCCGGTCGACCTCGTAGACGATTGGAGCGGCGGGGTCGCCAGGCCGCATGAAATAGCCGTGCAGCGAATGCACCGGCCGGTCCGGCGCCACGGTCCGCTGCGCCGCCACCAGCGCCTGGCCGATGACCTGGCCGCCAAACACCCGCTGCCAGCCAACCTGAGGGCTCGTGCCGCGAAACAGATCCTGCTCGAGCTTTTCGAGATTAAGGCTGGAGACCAATTGTTGCATGGCTGTGGGGGCAGTGCGCGACATTTTGTTTCTCTCGCAAAGGTGGGCTGACGAACCAGATTGCGGTATACGGTGTCGGGACGCGGCTGCAAAGCCCGACGCCGGATTCGGTCGGTCGACGGGATGGCCGCGCGGACCGAGATCGAGAAGGAATGACGCGATGAAGATCGACAAGCTTGATATCCTGGTTTGCGGCGGCGGCTATGTCGGATTGTCGGCGGCCCTTGCGATCAAGGCCGCGGCCCCGTCGCTCGACGTCGCCGTCATCGACGCCGCCCCTGCCGATGTCTGGCGCAAGGATCAGCGCGCCTCGGCGATCGCGGCGGGCGCCAAGCGGCTGCTGACCACACTGGACATCTGGGCGACGATCGAGCCCGAGGCGCAGGCCATCAGCGAGATGGTGGTCACAGATTCGCGCACCTCCGACCCGGTTCGTCCGGTGTTCCTGACCTTTGGCGGCGAGATCGAAGATGGCGGACCCTTTGCCCACATGGTGCCGAATGTCGCCCTCGTCGAGGCCCTCCGCACCAAGGCGGCCGAGTTGAATCTGCCGATCCATCAATCGGCTGTGGCGACCGGCCTGACAGTGTCCGAGACGGAGGCCCGCGTCGAGACCGCCGATGGCCGGGTCTTCGCGGCGAAACTTGTTGTCGCAGCCGATGGCGTCAAATCCCATCTTCGCGACATGGCAGGCATCAAGACCCAGCACTGGGACTACGGACAATCGGGAATTGTGACCACCGTGGCCCATGAACGCCCACACCATGGCCGCGCCGAGGAGCATTTCATGCCCTCGGGTCCCTTTGCCATCCTGCCGCTCACGGGCAACCGGTCGTCGCTGGTCTGGACCGAGCGCACCGAAACCGCCAACAAGCTCCTGGCCGAGGATGATTTTGTCTTCGAGGCCGAGCTCGAGCGCCGCTTCGGCCATCATCTCGGCGCGCTGCGCATCGACGGTGGGCGCAAGGCCTTTCCGCTGGGCCTGACGCTGGCGCGCGACTTCGTCAAGCCGCGCGTGGCGCTGGCGGGAGACGCGGCCCACGGCATTCACCCGGTCGCCGGCCAGGGCCTCAACCTCGGCTTCCGTGATGTCGCGGCATTGGCGGAAACCATCGTCGACGCCCACCGGCTGGGCCTCGACATCGGATCGATCTCGGTGCTGGAGCGCTACCAGATCTGGCGGCGGTTCGACACGGTGCGCATGGGGTTGACCAGCGACATCCTGACCCGGATGTTCTCCAATGATTTCACGCCGCTGCGGATGGTCAGGGATTTCGGTCTCGGCCTCGTCGACCGGATGCCTGCGATGAAGCGCTATTTCATCAACCAGGCCGCCGGCATTCCCGATGCCTCTGGTCCCCGGCTGTTGCGCGGCGAGGCCATCTGAGCCCTTTGCGCATCCCGTTGGATGTGCATCGGTGTCGCCCATTCACGGCCCGATCTGCAGGCTTTGCTCGGCCCGGCGCAGGCTTTCGGCCAGAACCGTCATGTCGTTGAAGGCGTGCGCCAGCGCGATTCCGCCCTGCCATTCGATCACCACCGCCCGCGCCCGCGCCATGGCGATCGATGGTCGAGGTCCGGTTTTCTGCAACTCGCGGGCAATGAAGCTGACGAGCAGTTCAAAGCTCTGACTGGCCCGGGCCGACGCTTCGGGCGCGGTGCGGCGGAAATCCCGCACGGCAGCGTTGATCGGGCAGCCATTGATCACACGGCTGCGGTTGGAGTGCGCCAGGCGCTGCAACAGGAACCGGATCCGCTCGCGCGGGTCTACCGAGGCCGCCTCGGCCTCGGTGATCAGCGACTGGGTCTCGTCGACAAACACATCCGCGACCGCCAGGGCGAGATCGGCCTTGGTGCGAAAATAATAGAACATGTTGCCCTGGGGCACACCAGCGTCCCGCGCGATATCGGCGATGCTGGTGGCGGAAAATCCGCGTTCCCAGAACAGCCTGGCGGCGGCGGCCACGATGGCTTCCCGTCTTTGATCGCCCTTGCTGGACACGAGACATCACCTTCTTCGAATTGGTTGAATGACTCATAATCCAGCCGGACGACGGAGCCAAGGCCGCGCCTTGGACAGGGCAGGGTTCACATCAAGAAGGGTTACTCATCGTCCTGCAGATGCCGCGCTTCCGAGACCAGCATGATCGGAATACCGTCGCGCACGGGATAGGCCAGTCTTGCACGCGGCGATACCAGTTCGTCCGCATCCGCGTCATATTTCAGCGGTCCGTAGCTCAGCGGACAGACCAGCAACTCAAGCATCTTGACGTCAACCGCGCCTGCGGCGCGGATGGATTTGGTCGTTTCGGTTTGCTTTTTCATTCTCGCCGGAACACGCCTTTTGGGGCAACACGCCTATTGGAGGATGCGCCCATACTCGTCCGAATCGCGCGCCAGGGCAATCTCGGTAATGGCGATCAGCGTTTCGGCGCGGGTTTTCAGATCATCGGCTTCGAGCAGCGCCTGTTTCTCCGCCGGGCCGTAAGGCGACATCATCGACAGCGAATTGACCAGCGTCACGGTGCTCGCCCGTTCGACCGAATTCCAGTCGGCTTCGAGATTATTGGCCTCGAGATAGGCCTTGAAACTGAGCAGAAGCGCCTTCCTGTCGACCTCTGACCCGTCATCGGCTGCTTCGAGATCGCTGAGAAAGGGCGAAATATGGCAGGACCGGTAGGGCTTGCGGCCCGCTTCAGTCTCCTTGATCACCCTGAACCGGCAGATTCCGCCAAGGCTGATCACATAACGGCCGTCACCGGTTTCGGCAAACGAGGTGATCCGTCCCAGGCAGCCGACCCGGCACAGGTCCTTGACCGGCCCCTGACCGTTGACGGCATCCTCCAGCGCGGGCTGAATGACGCCGATCATCCGGTGGGAACTCAGCGCATCGTCGAACATGGCGAGATAGCGTGGCTCAAAGATGTTGAGCGGCAATTGCGCGCCGGGAAGAAGAAGCGCGCCGGACAGCGGAAACACCGGAACCTGTTCCGGTATGTCCGCTAGTGTCCGATAGGATTTATTACCGACCTGCATGCTCAAACGCGCCCCGTATTCACTCTACAATGAAAATTGGAGCGAAGCAGCAAAATCTCAAGAGCCCGGGCCGAAAACAGCCCTGTCAGGAGAACAATAGCGACGAAAGCTGACGCCGCGCCGACAAGGTGGCCGGATCCATCGGCCCCCAGGCTTCGAAAAATTCGAGCAAGGCCTTGCGCGCCGCCTCGTCTTCCCAGGCCCGGTCCTTGCGCATGATCGTGAACAGTTCATCGGCCGCGGCATCACGGTAGCCCTGCGCATTGAGGATCTTGGCAAACCGGAGCCGGGCTTCATGATCGGCGGGATTGGAGGCGAGCCGGGCCTCAAGCTCGACGGGATCGCCAAGCGTGGCCACCTCCCGCGCCATATCCAGCCGTTTGAAGACCGCAGCCACCTCCGGATCCTTGCGATCGTCATCGCCGATGGCCGAAAGCATCTGCTCGGCGCGATCAAGCTCGCCGGCCGCCAGCATGCAGGCCGCCATGCCCGCAGCAGCGCCAGGATGGCTCTCATCAACCTGGAGAATGGCCGCAAAACCCTGGATCGCCTTTTCAAGCTCGCCGGCCGCCAGGGCCTCCCGAGCCTGCGCCAGGACTCCGGCAATCTGCTCATCGGCGGACGCCGTCGCGGGGCCCGCCACCTTGTCGATGAACTCCCGGATCTGGCTTTCAGGCAGGGCGCCCATGAAGCCGTCGACCGGCTTGCCTTGCGAAAACGCCACGACGGCGGGAATCGACTGGATACCCATCTGTCCGGGAATGGCCGGGTGGTCGTCGATGTTGAGCTTGACCAGCTTGACCCGGCCATTCGATTCGCGGACCACCTTCTCGATCACCGGCGTGAGCTGCTTGCAGGGTCCGCACCACGGCGCCCAGAAATCCACCAGGACGGTGACATGCCGCGAGGCCTGAATCACGTCGGCGGTAAATCCCGCCGTCGTGGTGTCCATGATCATATCGCCGGCGCCCGCGCCCGGCTTGGCCGCCGCCTTCGGCTTGTCGCCGAATGTCACCGTGCCGCTCATCTGACCGCCGGAGGCCGGCGCATAGGGGTTGTCATAGTCGCTCATGGGTCTGATCCCGTGCCTGTCAAAAGAAAATTCTGTGTCAGAAGTCGTATTTCACGCCGAAACTTTCAAGATCATAGGCTCGTGGCCGGTATGGCTCAAGAAACGCAACAGATCTTCGCGCCCGATCGACGTGGTGGCATCATTGCTCAAGGGGTGGGCGTTGATAATGTCATGGTCCAGCAGCGGCGCGTCAATGACGATCGTCACGTCGTGCGCGCGATCGTTGATCGCCGAAAGGATCGTCACCGAGCCCGGCGCAACGCCGAGCTTCTCCATCAGTGCTTCAGGCTTTCCGAATGAGACCCGGCCGCTGGCGCCGATCAGCGTGTGGATCGACTTGAGATCGACCTCGGCGTTTTCTTCCAGCGTCACCAGAAAACAGGCGCCCTTCTTGTCCTTGAGGAACAGGTTCTTGGTGTGACCGCCGGGAATCAGGTCGCGCAGGCTTTGCGATTCGGCAACCGTGAAGACAGGCGGGTGCTCCGTCGTGGAATGCGCGATGCCAAGCGCATCCAGACAGTCAAACAGCTCTTCGCGGGTCTTGGGCATGGTCTAAATCCGGTTCAGGCAGGCAAATTGCATTCTGGCATGCGAGAGCAGAACGAGGCGCGACGGCGCCGCTCCTGCCCGATTGGGCTTCTTGATAGGCAACCCGGGCGCTCGGTGCAATGCCTGCCGCCTGCAAACCGGCACCGGGCCGGGTTTGGCAGACGGGCGGCGCGGCTCTATCCTGCAAGACCCCGGCATGCATGGCATCGGGTCAAGCTTCGCAAAATTTCCCTGTTGCAATTCAATTCAGCTTGAGCCATATAGCGCCGGTCCGAGCCCATTGGGAACGGATCTCCGGTCCGGACACCCACGGGCCTGATGATGAGCGGGCGTAGCTCAGGGGTAGAGCACAACCTTGCCAAGGTTGGGGTCGGGCGTTCGAATCGCCTCGCCCGCTCCAGTTTTCCTCATAGACATTGATGATGGAGCTGGGTTCGAAGATCTCCGGTGAGCCGGAGCCTCTGCGATGCAAACAGGATCATGGACGCGCAAGAGACGTGGCGATGCTGATCGAGACAATCCGCAACCTGTCGCACCGTTTGTTCCCCGCCAACACGCTTGACCTGCGAACTCGGGCTAAAACCCTCGAAACTGCCGGTAACATCTCCTATATTGCAAATCATGACCATGCCGGGTCGATGCAGACAAAGGATGTTTCATGGCGCGTAGTGATCAGACAGGCGACTGGCGGGACCGGCACGCGCCTTCTCTGGGTGAGTTCGAATCGCTTGCGATAGAGGCCTACGGCAAACTGCCGGTAAAATTCCATTCGCTCACGGGCGATGTAAGCATCGTCATTGCCGATTTTCCCGAGGATGATGTGTTCGAGGACATGGGCCTGGAAACCCCGTTTGATCTGCTGGGGCTTTTCGAAGGCAAGGGATTGAGCGAACGTTTCACCATCGAAACCGGTGAGCTCTCCAACAAGATCCTGCTCTACCGGCGGCCGATCCTCGACTACTGGGCCGAGAACGACGAGACGCTCGGCGATATCATCGCCCATGTGCTGATCCACGAGATCGGCCATCATTTCGGCCTGTCCGATGATGACATGGAGCGGATCGAAGCCAGCGTTCCCTGACCTTAAGGGGGCGATCCCTCATTCAGCCGGACGCAGCCGCATCCGGCCTCAGCCGCACATCTCCCGCGCGATCCGTTCGAACAAGCGTACGCCCAGCGGGATCAGGTCATCGGGAAAATCATAATCGGGATTGTGCAGGCTCGGCGCATCGACGCCGGCGCCGAGCACGAACAGCGCCGATCTGGACACCGAGCCGAACAGCCCGAAATCCTCCGACCAGCGGAACGGCTTGTCGACCGCCACCACGGAGACGCCTTCCGCTTGGAAAGCGCGCTCGGCGCAAGCGGTCGCGTCCGGATCATTGTGACAGGCGGCAAAGCGGTCCTCGGTGCCTATGTCGACCGCAAGACCGTGCGCCCGCGCCGACTCCAGGGCCAGCGCGCGCGCGGCCTGCATCAGGCCCGATTGCAGATCGTCATCGACACTGCGCAGGGTCGCCCAGACATCGGCCTCCCCGGGCGCGATGCCGAATGCGGCCTCGCCCAGGCGCGCGTGCACCAGGGTGACCAGGGCCCGGTCCGAATCGAGCCCCATCCGGGCAGGCAATTCCGGCAGGCCGGCCACAAGCGCACACAGCGCCGCAGCCGGGCTCTTGCCGTTTTCGGGCTGCGAGGCATGCGAGGTCTTGCCCTCGAGCCTGATCCGAAGCCCCTCGGAGGCGAAATTGAAGGCGCCCGGGCGAATGCCCGCGGCTCCAAGCGGCAAGCCCGGAAGATTGTGCAGCGCGAAGGAAAAATCCGGACGCAGGCTCGCAAACTCCGGATCCGCGATCACCGCGGCGGCGCCCGCGCCGGTTTCCTCGGCCGGTTGGAACAGCACGATCGCGCGACCGCGGGCCGGACGGCGCACGGCCAGCGCCGTGGCAAGCCCTGCCACAATGGCTGTGTGCCCGTCGTGTCCGCATAAATGACCCTTGCCTTCAATCCGGGAGCGCCATGCGAGTGTTGAAATCTCGCGGATCGGCAGGCCGTCCAGTTCACACCGGAACAGGATGGTCGGGCCCGGCAGTCCGCTGTCGAACACCGCCGCCACGCCATGACCGCCAAGCCCGGTGACCAGCCTGTCGGGATCAAGCGCCGCCAGGAAGCCCGCGACCCGCAAGGCCGTGGCCACCTCATCGCCGGACACTTCGGGCATCTGATGCAGCTCGCGCCTCAACGCCACCAGCTCGGGCGTCCGGGCGTCGTCATAGCAGAGCAACGCCATGCTCATTGCTCGCCAAGCTTCATGCCGGGATCATAGTCGACACCCTCGACCTCCTTGGTGACGGCCTGCCCGCATTGCATCATGCCCGTGAAGGTATTGAAGGCGTAAGAGGGAGAGCCGTGCAATTGCCAACCCTTCGACAGCGCCAGGCTGACTTTGTGGCAGAATGCGGAATCATCGGGGCCTGTCAGAAAACGATAGAGTTTCATTGCGTGTGGTCTCCCTGATCCCGCGCTGCGATGCGCGCGGCCTTGTCCATCAGCCTTTGGGCCATCTCCAGATGCAGCCGCTCGACCATGCGGCCGTCAAGGCTGATGACGCCGCGTCCGGCGTTTTCCGGCCTGGCAAAGGCCGCAGCGATGGCTTCGGCTTCCGCCAGGCGGTCCGGATCGATGCCGAAAGCCTCGTTGGCGAGCGTGATCTGGGACGGGTGGATCAGCGTCTTGCCGTCAAATCCCATCGCCTGGCCATCGCGGCATTCCGCGATCAATCCCGCCTCGTCCCTGAAATCATTGTAGACACCATCCAGCACATCAAGACCATAGGCGCGTGCGGCGAGTATGATCTGCATGAGCCAGGATGACAGCCACGGCCGCCCCGGCACTGCTGCAACACCGGTTTCCTTGATCAGATCATTGGCCCCGGTGACAAAACAATCTAGCCGCGTGCCATCCGTCCGCGCCAGACTCGCGATCCGGGCCGCATTCATCACCCCACGCGGCGTTTCGATCATCGCCCAGAGCCGCAAGACCGCCGGCGCATCGGTCTGCGCCAGCGCGTCTTCGACCGCGGCAATGTCATCGGGCGCATCGACCTTCGGGATCAGGATGGCATCGGGCCTGCAGCCGCGCGCCGCGAGGAGGTCTTCCGCACCCCAGGGCGATGACAGGGAATTGATGCGGATGATCTTTTCCATTCCGGTGGGCAAAGCCTTGGCTCGGCCATCGGCAAAGAAACTTCTGAGGCTCTCGCGCGCCTCGTCCTTGGCCTCGGGCGCAACGGAATCCTCCAGATCGAAGATCACGCTGTCACAGCCAAGATCCGGCAATTTGGCAAGCGCCCTCGCATTGCCCGCGGGCAGATACAGCACCGAGCGGCGCGGGCGAACGGGCCTGGGGGGAGGGAATGTTCCATTCAGCCTTATTGCCTTCGCTGGCGCCGGCTTGCAAGGGGCCGCCATCAAAGGGAGTTTGGCGGGTCACGCAGATGTGACCCGAGCCCCGCTCCTCCTCGCCTTTGTTGCAGGCACATCCTATTGAACGGCAGCCTGATGATCCCCAAATACCAGGCAAGGAAGTAAGGAACAAATCGTCATGAGAAAACTCGTCGCAGTCCTTTTGGGTCTTGGCCTGGTTGCCGCCGCCTTTGCCGGCTTGGCTCTGGCCGTGGTTCTGGGTGTCCTAACCGCCAGCATCGTGGCCGTGGCGCGGATGACCGGCCGGCTTCAGCCGGCGATGGTCCGGACCGCCAAGGCCGATGGCCGCGGCGCCGATGGCGCGCCCCGCCATTACCGGGTCTGGAACGACGGCCGCGGCACCATCATCGACATGTAGAAGTCTCCCGCCATGGCTGTGGCGGCGAGATCAGGGCCGGATCGACGCGCAATATCGCCTGAATCGGCCAAGCCGCAGCGAAACGCAGCCCTCCCTCTTCTTTTTCCGCTCCATGTTTGTTAAATGCTCCGGCACAGACAGACAGGACCATCAGACAATGGAAAAATTCAACCGCCTCACCGGCGTTGCAGCACCTCTCCCGGTCGTCAATATCGACACCGACATGATCATCCCCAAGGATTATCTCAAGACCATCAAGCGCACCGGGCTTGGCAAGGGCCTGTTCGCCGAAGCGCGCTACAATGAGGATGGATCTGAAAATCCTGACTTCGTGCTCAACCAGCCGGCCTGGCGCAATGCGTCGATCCTGGTGGCCGGCGACAATTTCGGCTGCGGCTCCTCGCGCGAACATGCCCCCTGGGCGCTTCTCGATTTTGGCATTCGCTGCGTCATTTCCACGAGTTTTGCCGATATTTTCTACAATAACTGCTTCAAGAACGGCATCCTGCCGATTGTTGTCAGCCAGGAAGACCTCGACAAGCTGATGGACGACGCCCGCCGCGGCGCCAACGCCACCGTGTCGATTGACCTTGAAGAACAGGAAATCCGCGGCCCAGATGGCGGCGTGATCACCTTCGACATCGATCCCTTCAAAAAGCACTGCATGCTCAATGGCCTCGACGACATTGGATTGACTCTCGAAAAGGCAAGCGCCATCGATAATTACGAAGCCAAGGCAGCGAACAATAGGCCTTGGCTTTAAGATCGGAGCGCAGTTAAGCTGCACCAGGGTCAATTTGGCGGCGCAACGCCTCAGGATGTGAGTTGAAGGAAGATCAATGGCAAACGATATCGAAACCTCGACGATCGCCCTGATTGCAAAAGCTGGCGAAATCGAACCCGGCAAGATCACGCGCGACACCGAGCTTGCGGAACTCGAGATCGATTCGCTCGCCTTGACCGAGATCGTCATGGAGATCGAGGATCAGCACGATATCGAGATCGACCTCAACACCGCCGAGGCCTGGGAATCACTCAAGACTGTTGGTGACATGGTCGACATGGTCAAGAAACTCGCCGCGGCGCAGCATTGAGTATGGGCCATCGGCGCGTCGTCATCACCGGCATCGGCGGAATTTGCGCGCTGGGCAGTAATGCCGACACGATCTGGAGCAGCATGAAAGAAGGCCGCGACGGCTGCAGGCCGTTGTCGATCATCACCCGGGATCTCAAGATCGGCGTCGGCTGCGGCATTGTCGATTATCCGGAAGATGACGGCATCGACAAGCGTCAGGGTCTGACGATGAGCGGCATCAGCCGCATCTCGGTGATTGCCGCGCGCCAGGCCATGCAGCAGGCGGGCCTGGAAAAGGGGAGTTTCGATCCGAAGCGATCCGGCGCTGTGGTGGGTGTCGGCATTTTCGGCACCGACGCCGTCGACCAGAGCTATGTCGATGTCTTTGTCGAGCACAAGAAGCGCACCCACATCTTCACCGTCCCGCGGGTGATGCCGAGCGGACCCTCCGGTCATGTCTCCATTGCCATGGGGCTTGAGGGCCCTGTGTTCGGCGTCACTTCGGCCTGCGCCTCGGGCAACCATGCCTTCATCTCCGCGGTCGACCAGATCCGGCTTGGCCGCGCCGATGTGATGCTCGCAGGCGGCGCTGAATTGGCGCTGGTCTATGGCCCGCTCAAGGCCTGGGAATCGCTGCGTGTTCTGGCCCGTTCGGTGTGCCGTCCGTTCTCGGCCGATCGCGACGGGCTGGTGCTGGGCGACGGCGCGGCGATCGCGGTACTGGAATCCTACGACCACGCACGAGCGCGCGGCGCCAACATCCTGGCCGAAATCATCGGCGTCGGACTTTCGGCTGATGCCTCAGACATCGTCAATCCGACAGTCGAAGGCCCGTCAGCAGCCATGCGCAACTGCCTCGAAGATGCGGGGATTTCGGCGGTGCAGGTGGATTATATCAACGCCCACGGCACCGCCACCCAGGCCAATGACCAGACCGAAACCCGCGCGATCCGACAGGTCTTCGGATCGGCCGCCGATACGGTATCGGTGTCTTCCACCAAATCCATGCATGGCCATTGCCTCGGCGCCTCAAGCGCGATCGAGCTGATTGCCTGCGTCAACGCGATCCGGGAAGGCGTGATCCCGCCGACCATCAATTACACGACCCCCGACCCGCTGTGCGATCTCGACGTCACGCCGAACGTGGCGCGGGAGAAAAGTGTCAGCATCGCCATCTCCAATGCCTTTGCCTTCGGCGGCACCAATGCGGTCATCGCATTGGGCAAGGTCTGACAACAGCCTTCGCTGATTGGATCCAAGGCGCCCTGCGTCAGTCGACCCTCAGGTCTTTGATTTCGATGGCAATCTTTCCACCCTGCCTCACGATGGCGACTTCCAGCCGGTATTGTCCGGGCTGCGGGGCGCCTTTCTTTCCGGCAAAGGCGACATAGACCGCCTTGGATCGGTCCAGCGGCTCGGTGATCTGCTCGCTGAACAACTGCCCGTCCTTTTCGATCCGGAGCATGAACCTGTCTCCCTCCGCAAGGTTTATCGCCCAGATGTAACCGACCAGCGCCGGTGAGCGCCGGTCCGGCGAACCTGGAAGCCCCGTACTCATGAACTGCCTGTCATTCACCGGCCCATCCGCAAATCCGGCAGACAATACCGTTGGAAAATCAGGCGCACCGAGAGCGGCCATCGCTTCCGCATCGAGCAGGCCCGCCCCGGTCCCACTGGCATCATACTTCGTGCAGGCTTCCCCTGCACTCAATCCGGTAAAGGGATCAATCTCCTTGCCGTCACGGCGGAGCGACACGTGAACATGCGGAAAGGCAGCCAGTCCGGACGCCCCGACGAAGCCGAGGACGTCGCCCTTGCGCACCTGGGCGCCGGGCGCGAGCCTGAGCGAGCCCTGGCGCATATGACAATACTGGGTCTCGAACCCGCCGCCATGGTCCAGCACCAGGCCGTTGCCGCATTCGCGCGAGCTGATCGCCTGCCGATCCTGATCGGTGGCCACCAGCCGGTCGGCCATCCCGTCGCGGCCGGCCTTGACGACCCCGTCGGCCATGGCGACAACCTCGACGCCGCGATCAACATCGCGCATCGACAGCACCCGGAAATCCGTGCCCTTGTGACCGTCATAGGTCTTGGTTCCGCACCACGGGTCCCGGGCGCCCGGACCGGGATCGAGATCGACAAATTGCTGGATCGGACAGACCGCGCCCAGCGGACAGACAAGCGGGAGACCGAACAGCGGCTCCGCCGAAACAGGCAGCGCGACCAGAACCACAAGCGGAACCGACCGGCTGATCAGGTTCAAAATGCATGTGAACAGCCCAGACAGTTGAAAACCCTCCGAAGGGTGTTTAAGGACGCTTCATCTTTTCGATTTTGCTCCGGGGACTTCAAAATGGCAACACGCACTCTCTTCCTTCTCCCAGGCGACGGTATCGGCCCGGAAGCCATGACTGAGGTCCGCAAGATCATCGCCCTGATGAATGAAAAGGAAGCCGCAGGCTTCGTCATTGATGAAGGACTGGTTGGCGGATCCGCCTATGACGCCCATGGTCAGGCGATCTCTGACGCCGACATGGAAAAGGCGATGGCGGCGGATGCTGTGCTGTTTGGCGCCGTTGGCGGGCCCAAGTGGGACGATGTACCCTATGAGGTCCGTCCTGAAGCCGGCCTGCTGCGACTGAGGAAAGACATGGAGCTGTTCGCCAATCTGCGGCCGGCGATCTGCTATCCGGCACTGGCCGGCTCGTCCTCGCTCAAGCAGGACGTGGTCGAAGGCCTCGACATCCTGATCGTGCGCGAACTCACCGGCGGCGTCTATTTCGGCGAACCCAAGGAGATCATCGATCTCGGCAATGGCCAGAAGCGCGGCATCGACACCCAAGTCTACGACACCTACGAGATCGAGCGCATCTCGGCGGTTGCCTTTGAGCTGGCGCGCACCCGCCGCAACGAAGTCTGCTCGATGGAAAAGCGCAACGTCATGAAATCCGGCGTTTTGTGGAACGAGGTGGTGACCGCCACCCACAAGGAACGCTTCTCCGACGTCAAGCTGAGCCACATGCTGGCCGACGCCGGCGGCATGCAACTGGTGCGCTGGCCCAAGCAGTTCGACGTCATCGTCACCGACAACCTGTTCGGAGACATGCTCTCGGACGTGGCCGCGATGCTCACCGGTTCGCTTGGCATGCTGCCTTCGGCCTCGCTCGGCGCGCCGGATCCGAAGACCGGCAAGCGCAAGGCACTCTACGAGCCGGTGCACGGCTCGGCTCCCGACATCGCCGGTCAGGGCATCGCCAACCCGATCGCCATGATCGCGTCCTTTGCCATGTGCCTGCGCTATTCCTTCAACATGGTGGCGGAAGCCGACCGGCTCGAAGCGGCCATCGCCACGGTTCTGGACAAGGGCCTGCGCACCGCCGACATCATGTCCGATGGCTGCCAGCAGATCACCACGGCCGAAATGGGTGACGAAATCCTCGCCGCCTACGCCGGCTGAGGCAGCCTGTCGGCAAAGAGCCTACCAAACCGGTCCGGAACTTCCGGGCCGGTTTTGTCATGTGCCAATCAAACAGGAATCCGGCTCCGCAACGGCGATGACTTGACGATTGCGGTGTTCGTTTCCGCCTTCTCGTGGAAAGGCAGCAGAATGGGATCGAGATCGGCGATCGAGCGCAGCGCCAGCCGTGCGACAAAGCAATCGTCGCCGGTCACCTTGTCGCAGTCGAGAAATCCTGGATTGCTCAGGATCATGTCCTCGACAATGTGCATGTTGCCGGGCCTGGGCTTGATCCGGACAATGGCTTGCAGCGGATAGCCCAGCGCCGCAAGATCCAGTTCAACGGTGAACCGCGATATGATCCCGTTGTTCTCCAGCCGCCGTATCCGCTCGCTGGTTGACGGGCCCGACAGACCGACCTTCCCGGCAAGCTCGGTGACCGGCATCCAGGCATTGTCGCTCAACAGTTTGAGAATCAGGCGATCTTTCTCATCGATATTCATTTTCAAGCCCGTGCCATCATCTGGGTTCGAATTTCGACCAGAATTATGCGTCTTCCCTAAGATATTTCAAGGCCAGCGGGGTAAAGGTCCGTTATTCTCAGGGCCGGACTTGAGAGGAAGGGAACCGACATGACCATTCAGCGCATTGCCGCCTTTTCAGACGCCGGAGCGGGCGGCAATCCGGCCGGCATCGTGATAGCCGACCATTTTCCCGATGAGGCGGAGATGCGCCGGATCGCGATGGAGGTCGGCTATTCCGAAACGGCTTTCGCCATGCCCGATGGCGCGGCGGACCGGTGGCGGGTTCGCTATTTCTCGCCGGAATCGGAAGTACCCTTCTGCGGCCATGCCACCATTGCCCTCGGCGCGGCCCTTGCCGCTCATGCCGGAGAGGGACGGTTTGCATTGCGGCTCAATTCCGCCGAAATCACCGTCGAGGCGGAAGCCACGGCTTCCGGATACAGGGCCGCGCTCCAGTCACCGCCGACGCGCAGCGCTGCTGCCCGGTTGGACCTTGTTGATCAGACTCTCGCCTTGTTCGGCTACGGCACGGATCAACTCGATCCGGCGCTTCCGCCGGCCGAAATCCATGCCGGCGCGGATCATCTGGTGTTGGCGCTCAAGCATCGCCGTGATCTTGCCGCCATGACCTATGAGCTTGACGCAGGCCGCGCGCTGATGCGCGACCACGGCCTTGTTACCATCATGCTGGTTCATGTGAGAAGCGACACCGAGTTTGACGCGCGCAACGCCTTTGCCTCGGGCGGGGTGCTGGAAGATCCCGCGACAGGGGCCGCCGCCGCGGCTTTTGCCGGATACCTGCGCGATCTCAAATGGCGGCACGGCAACAGGATCGAGATCATCCAGGGTGAGGATATGGGGGCCAAATCACGCATCGAAGCGGAGTTCACCGATGAACCGGGCAGCTCGATCCGGGTCTCCGGCTCCACGCGAAAGATGGTGTGACTCTCCGTGCAACCGGGCCGCATTGCGACCCAAAACGGCATGACGGAGGATGAGCATGCAACCCGGCAATGCCGGGATGTTGATCTCCATCAAGGCCGCGGCGTCACAAGGAAGACATGGTATGCTCAGGAGAGCGATATATGCCCGCACATTCCAAAGACGAACTCTTGGCGGCAACGCAAAAGGAATATGGCAAGCTTGATGTCTTGATCGCCGATATGTCCGACGCCGAGGCTGTCATAAAGGACCTCGATGACACCTCGATCAAGGATGTCATCGGGCATCGCGCCCACTGGATCGGCCTGTTTCTTGGCTGGTATGCCGACGGCATCGCCGGGAAACCGGTCTTCTTTCCGGCGCCGGGCTACAAATGGAACCAGCTGAAGGCCTATAATGCCGAACTGCGCCGCAGCCAGTCCGGACTGAGTTGGCGTGAAGTCAGACAGTTGTTGTCAGACAATCATGCGCAATTGCTCGAATTCATCCGCAGCCACGACAATGCCGATCTCTATGGCGGCCCGATGAAGGGCGCCAATAACGCCTGGACGCCAGGCCGCTGGGCGGAAGCCGCAGGACCCAGCCACTATCGCTCGGCTGTCAAATATATCCGGCAGACCATGACATCCAGAAGACCTTGATGCGCTCGGCGGGATCATCTCCCTCCGCTTGAAGTCCGGATTGGCGGCCAATTGACATTTGTGCGCAGTTCCATCAAAACACCGCCACCATGCGCACCACGATCAAGACCAAAACCACGATCTGACCCGTTCCGCCCCTCACTCTCCCCGGGGCGGGAAGAGTGGCGCTTGACCGCTAACAAGGGGAGAGAGGAGCACGGGAACCATGGGTTTCAAAATCGCAATCGCCGGGGCGACAGGCAATGTCGGCCGCGAAATGCTCAATATCCTTGCAGAGCGCGCCTTCCCTGTCAGCGAAGTCGTGGCGCTCGCTTCAAGCCGTTCGGTCGGCACCGAAGTGTCCTTCGGCGACAAGACCCTGAAGGTCAAGAACCTCGAAACCTATGATTTTTCCGACACCGACATCTGCCTGATGTCAGCCGGCGGCGCGGTCTCCAAGAAATGGTCGCCCAAGATCGGCGCGCAAGGCTGCATCGTCATCGACAATTCCTCGGCCTGGCGCTACGACGCCGATGTGCCGCTGATCGTGCCGGAAGTGAACCCGGACGCGATTTCCGGCTACACCAAGCGCAATATCATCGCCAACCCGAACTGTTCTACGGCCCAGCTGGTGGTGGCGCTCAAGCCGCTGCATGACCATGCCAGGATCAAGCGTCTGGTGATCTCCACCTATCAGTCGGTTTCCGGCGCCGGCAAGGACGGGATGGATGAGCTGTTCAACCAGACCCGGGCCGTGTTTGTCGCCGACCCGATCTCGAACAAGAAGTTCACCAAGCGCATCGCTTTCAATGTCATCCCGCATATCGATGAGTTCATGGAGGATGGCTACACCAAGGAAGAATGGAAGGTGCTGGCCGAAACCAAGAAGATCCTCGATCCGAAGATCAGGGTCACCTGCACCGCCGTGCGCGTGCCGGTGTTCATCGGCCATTCCGAATCCGTCAATATCGAGTTTGAAAACGAGATCAGCGCCGAGGAAGCCCGTGATATCCTGCGCGACGCGCCCGGATGCCAGGTGATCGACAAGCACGAGGACGGCGGCTACATCACGCCCTATGAATGCGCCGGCGAAGACGCGACCTTCATTTCGCGCATTCGCGAAGACGCCACCGTCGAAAACGGCCTCAATATCTGGGTGGTGTCCGACAATCTGCGCAAGGGTGCAGCCCTCAACACCATCCAGATCGCGGAGCTTCTGCTCAACCGCCGCCTGATCAAGCCGCGCCTCGCGGCCTGATTCAGGCAGGAACAATCTCCGAGCCCTCGCCATTGGCACCAATGGCGAGGGTTTTGGTCCTGCGGGGGACCGTGACTTTTTCCCGAATCGCTGGCAGAGTCAGCAAAGGACCGGTTTTACGTGGCAAAGGGCTCAACAGCATGAATGGCAATCGTCAAAGACTGGCAGCATTGGGTGTTGCAGCGCTCATGACCTTCGGACTGGGCACGACGGCGCAGGCCGCGCAGTGCGGCAACACCGCGAGCGGGTTTGAGGCCTGGGTCCAGCAGTTCAAGCAGGAAGCGGCACGGGCAGGCATTTCGCAGCGCACCCTTGATAGTGCCTTCAAGAACGCACGGTATGCCACCAAGACCATTTCAGCCGATCGCAATCAGAAAAGCTTCAAGCTGTCCTTTGAACAGTTCATGCAAAAACGCGGCGCATCCACGATCATTTCAAAGGGCAAGCGACTCAAGCAACAAAATGCCGGGCTGTTTGCCGCCCTTGAGAAAACCTACGGGGTGCCGGCAGGGCCATTGATTGCGATCTGGGGCATGGAATCGGGCTTCGGCGCCTTCTCCGGAAACCAGCACACCGTCTCGGCGGTCGCGACACTGGCCTATGATTGCCGACGGTCGGCCTTCTTTACCGAACAGCTCTACGCTCTGCTTCAGCTGATCCAGAAAGGCTGGCTGAGCCCGGATTTCAAGGGCGCCGCCCATGGCGAAATCGGCCAGACCCAGTTCCTGCCCGCCAATGTGGTGCGGTTTGGCGTGGACGGCGACCGCAATGGCAGCGTCAATCTGGCATCAACCGCCGATGCGCTGGCTTCGACAGCCAATTTTCTGCGTGGACACGGCTGGAGCCGGGGCGGCGGATATCAGCCGGGCCAAGCCAATTTCCGTGCGATCCAGGGGTGGAATGCCGCGGGGGTCTATCAAAAAGCCATCGCCGCGATCGGGGCCGAAATCGACGGCTGATCCTACGTGCCGGGATGGATTCAGAAATCTTCGCAGCTGTCGCTGACTGTGGTCTGGACACTGCTGATGATTTTTCCGTCGCGAAACGTGAAAGCCTCGCGGATCATCAACTCGTTGTCCGGGAATTGATAGCAGACCAGGACGGTGGCCCTGGTGTCATCAGCCGTGGCGTCTTCTTCGACTTGCCAGGCGAAATTGGCCGTCTTGACGATGTCTTCCCATTCGTCGAGCGCTTCCAGGTACTCGGCCTTGGTCTGGGATATGCCAAGATCCTCAAGCGTGACGACCGCGTCATCTGCGAGCAGATCGGCGATCGCCACGCGATTGACGTCAAACATCGCCGTATACCACCGCTCGAGAAGAGGGGTTTGCGCAACAGCAGTGGAACCGCTCAGCGCCACGGCAAGGGCCAGGGCTGCAATCAAGGGCCGTATTGCACTCATCTTGGGCTCCCAAACAAGGCGCATTCAATGAAGCGCGAGGCGTTGATGAGTCCATGGAAGCGGAGAGCGTGGCCGGCTGTCAAGCAAGCCCGGGGTCAGGCCTGAAAAAATCACCGGTTTTGGGGTCCATGACCCACAATTCACCGGTCGAAATGTCAAACCATGCACCGTGCAACGCCATCCTGCCGCGATCCTCAAGGATCTTGACGCAGGGGAATGTCCGCAAATTCGAAAGCGAATTGCGGATCGAGATCCGTTCGAGCGCGACCTGGCGTTCGCCGCCGGTCATCAACTGGCTATCCTGGATCTGCTGCGCCGCCGGTTTGAGCAAGCCCATCCACTGTCCGATGAAATCACCCGGCGAGAGAGGAGACGCATTCGGATCAAGCGCTGCCTTGATGCCGCCGCAACGGCCATGGCCCATCACCACGATCTGCCGGATCTTCAGCGACTGAACGGCGAATTCCAGAGCGGCGGAGGTGGCGTGATAGTTGGTGTCGGGCGCATAGGGCGGCACCAGATTGGCCACATTGCGAACCACGAACAATTCGCCGGGACCGCAATCAAAGATGGTTTCGGGCGCGGCGCGGGAATCGCAACAGGCAATCACCAGCGTGTGCGGCTCCTGACCACTCTCGGCGAGGTCCCGGTAACGCTGGCGCTCGGCCGTGTAGCGGCCGTCCATGAAACTCTGATAGCCTTCAAGAAGGCGGGTAGGAAAACTCGACATGGCTTCGCTCATAATCGCGTGAGCGGCCAAGATCAATCAACCTTTTTGCGTCTCGCACGCTGCCAACGTTAAAAACGAGAGAAAAGCCGGCAATCGTCAGCTCATCCATGAATCGCTATCATGATCCCATGCCGGTCGCGGGCGGGCTCCGCGGGAAAGGGTTCAGTCAGGCCGCGCGCATGACGGCCGGCCATGACCAGATTGACCGCGGCGTCGAGAAGATCGTCCATTGCCGCCCCGCGTGGCGGGCCCCCTGCAAAAAGGTCCGGATCCAGGCCATGCCGCTCGAGCAAGTGCTTTCGTTCGGCAACGCCTGCCGGATTAACGGCTCCACGGACCTTCTTGGGGGTCGCCATCGCCACCATGCCATTGAGGCGGCAGAAGGCAAATTCGGGATGACATTCGAAGACGCGATCGCGCAAATCCGGATCCGCCTGCAGCAACCGGTCGATCTCAAGGATCCTGCCAAACAGAAAGAACGCCTGCTTGGACACCTTCTTCGGCGGATCGGAGGTTTGCTGGGCCAGATCGCACGCCTCTTGGTAAGTCGTCGCCTCGACCGCCGCGCGCGCCGGGATGGAAAACACGCTCGATTGCCGTGCGCCGAGACAGGGCCGTATCGCCTGTTCCGGACCCCGTCCCGGACCGCTGATCCGGTCGGGCAGCCCGATCGGCATGTCGACGGCCACGATCGCGCCGGGACCGAGCTCATCCACCAGATCGGCAAAACGTGCCCGAACCATGAGCCGAGGGCGGGGATCGCCGGGGACAAGCGCCAGCGCAATCCATCCGGCCCGGCAGCCATCGACCCCGGCAATCACCCGGCTCAAGGGCGGCGCGGCCTGGCTCACGTCTTCTTGCGGTCCGCCATCGACCGGACATGGCGCATATTGACCATGGCCATCGGCGTGCGCAGGCTTTGCGCATCGGTTTCCAGTGTCAATTCATCAGCGCCGCGCCGTGCTGTCCTGGCGAGGATCTCAAACACCGCTCCGGTGGCCATTTGCAAAGCCTTTTCCTCCGCCACCCCTTCCAGCAGACGGGCAAGCAGCGTTGCCGCCATCAGATCCCCCAGTCCATTCGGGGCATCGGGGATAAGCCGATGTTCCGCCATCAGCGACTGGCGGCCGCTGACCAGCAGGTTGCCGGTGCTTCCGCTCATCATGGCCGGCGCAGAGGTCACCAGCACCCGGGCCGGACCCAGCGTTTCCGCAGCCGCCATGATGGACGCGGCATCCGTCATCGGCGCACCCGCGAGCCACGCCAGTTCGTGCACATTGGGCGTGGCGATGTCGGCAATCGGGATCAGTTTGGTCCCGATTGCCGATGCGACCGATTCAGGCACATAAAGTCCGCCGGTATCGCCGATCACCGGATCACACATGTAGATCGCCTGGGGATTTGCATTGCGCACCGCACTGACCAACCGCGCGACATCATCCGCCTGGCGGGCGTCCCCCAGATATCCGCTGAGCACCGCGCCAACTTCGCCAAGCCATGGCGCGCCGCACAGATCATCCATCAAGGATGCGAAGTCCTCGGGCGGCGGCACGATCCGGGTCGCCCGCGAATGACCGGGATGCCAAGGCAGGATGACCGTCGGCACCGCCCAGACGGGAAAGCCCAGCGTTTCCAGCGCAAAAACCGCCGCCCGGTTGCCGACAGAGCCGCGCACGACGTGGCTCGAAATCACAATAACCGAGGGGCGGATATCGGGATTGCGCTGGTGCTCAACTGTCATCACGAGATCTGCCCAACCAGCCAGAACACCAGACCGATGAAGGCGACAAGCGCCAGCCCGCGAGCGATCCGCGTGCCCCACACCTCGACCCTGTCGGACTTGTCGGCGTCCTTGGCGGCAAAATGATCCCGAACGCCGGTGGCGGCGGATTTCATGATCGGCGTCGAGGACAAACCGCCTTCCTCGCCGAGACGGTCGAGATCGCGTTTAGCCTGGCGTACAGTTTCGTCGTCTTTCATGTGCTGGGCTCCCGGCCCTGATGGAATATGTTGCAGCATAGCATCCCGATGATCGAGCGACAGCACCTATCAGGCCGATGCTGCAATCCGGTCCCGGGAACGGCAGTCACTGTTCAGATATTACCGCGCAAGGCTGTGATACTCGGGATTTGGCTGCATGTCAGTGGCCGATGCCATCCGGTTGGTCATGTTGAAAAACGCAGCAACTGCGGAAATATCCCAGATATCGCGGTCGCTGAAGCCGACATCGCGCAACCGCTGCCTGTCTGCCTCGACGATGCGGCCTGGATCTTCGGTCACCAGCACCGCAAAATCGATCATCGCGCGTTGAGCCGGCTTCAGATCGGCCACACGGTGGTTCATCACCATCTGTTCGCCAAGCGCCGGATTACCGGACAATTGCCTGACCGCTGCGCCATGGGCGGTCAGGCAATAATAGCAGTTGTTGATGGAAGACACTGCAACGGCGATCAATTCGCGGTCGAGCTTGCTCAGATTGGAGGCGCCGAGCATGAGATCATTGTAGAATGCGACGAAGGCTTCAAGCTTTTCATTGTTGAATGCATAGGCCTTGAGCACATTGGGCACCATGCCGAGTTTTTCGTCACATTTGGCGAAATAGGCCTTCATGGCTGCGCTCAAGGGTGTTTCCTCGTCACATGACAAAGCCGTGACGGTCTCTGATACTTTTTCCATTATTTTTGCTCCCATTGGTGGCTGCGATGACGAAATCAGGTCGCTTTGCACGATACTTCTGATAGGTTTCGGCCAAAGATCAAGTCTGGGAGGCATTGGAATGGGGGTCAGGAACACCCGCGGCGCGGAAACACTGCTGGCGGAGGCTGCGACGATCGCGTCCAGGAACAAGAAGCCGCATGTCGAGCCACATGTTCTTTTTTCCCGTGTCAGCATGGATGATCTGGGGCTTTTCCCAGCCGCGAGCCTCGCCGAATCGGCAGTTCTGGCGGAATCCGAGATCCGCGCCTGGGACGGCAAGATCTCACGGATGAGCCTGATCGACGTTGATCAGGCCACCAAGGATGGCCAGGATGTCTCCATTCTTGCCATCACCACGCTCAACAAGCCGTTCCTCTATGATTCGGTGATGGGCGAGGTGACGTCGGAGGTGCGCGACATTCTCATGGCGCTGCACCCGATCCTGGTCGTGTCCGGCAAGGCGCCGGCAGTTCTGTTCTCCCATGGCGATGGCAGCGACCATAGCCAGCGGGTCAGCCACATCCAGATCCACATGCCGCGGCTCGGCGAGGAAGCCGCTAAGCATCTCGCGATGCGCGTCCGCTATGTTCTTGACCAGGTCCGGGCGGCAGTCAGTGACTGGAAGGCCATGCTGGCGATGATCGATCACAGCGCCGCCGATCTGGTGGCGCTCGATGTCGACAAGCAGGCCGAACCGGCACGGCAGGAGGCCCAAGCCTTCATCGCCTGGCTTCGTGACAACAATTTCACATTTCTCGGCATGCGCGAGTATGTCTATTCCGGCGATGGCGAGACCGCGGAACTGAGCAGGGCCTCCTCGGAAGGCCTCGGTATTCTGTCAGATCCGGATGTGCTGGTGCTCAGGCTCGGCAAGGATCAGGTCACGACGACGCCGGAGATCCTGGATTTTCTGCAGGGACCGGATTTTCTGATTGTCACCAAGGCCAATGCCCGCTCGGTGGTCCATCGTCGCGCCTATATGGATTATATCGGCATCAAGCGGTTCAATTCCAAAGGCAAGGTCATCGGCGAGTTGCGCGTGGTGGGGCTTTTCACCTCCACCGCCTACACAAGCTCGGTCACCCGGATTCCGTTGCTTCGCTCCAAGGTGCAGGCAGTTGTCTCGGAGTTCGGCTACGATCCGCAAAGCCACTCCGGCAAGTTGCTGCTCAACACGCTCGAGGCCTATCCGCGCGACGATCTGTTTCAGATCGATGCCCACTTGCTCGCGCGCTTCTGCAACCAGATCAATGAACTGGCCGATCGGCCGCGAGTCAGGGTGTTGCCGCGGATCGACCGGTTCGACCGGTTTGTATCGGTGATCGTCTATGTACCGCGCGACCAGTATGATTCGATCGCGCGTGAGCGGATCGGCGCCTATCTCAAGACTGTCTACAACGGTCGTGTGTCGGCTTACTATCCCGCTTTTCCGGAGGGTGGTGTCGCGCGCGTGCATTTCATCATCGGCCGGTCCGAAGGCAGGACACCGCAAATCCCGCAGGAGCAGCTCGAACGCGACGTCCGATCCATTGTCACCCGATGGGAGGATCAGTTCCGCTCGCTGGGTGGCAGCAGCGCTGCCCGGATGAGCGTCAGCCCGTCCTATAAAGAGCGTTTTCGGCCGGAAGAGGCACTGGCGGATCTTGGCAATATCCTCGCCTGCAAGGCGCCTGGCTCGATCCGGATTGCGCTTTACCGCAACGAGGATACACCCGAAGACCATCTGGCGTTGAAGATCTTTCATGCCGGCGAGCCTGTTTCCCTGTCGCGCCGCGTTCCACTTCTGGAAAATCTCGGCTTCAAGGTGATCAGCGAACAGACCCACGAGATTTTCCTCGACGATCAAGCCGGCGCTTCGGGCACGGTATTCGTTCACGACATGGAGATCGCCCATGAGGATGGGCGCATCATCGATCTGACAATCGATGGAGCCCGTCTCGAGGAAGCCTTCCTGTCGGTCTGGCGCGGGGAAACCGACAATGATGCCTACAATCGGCTTGTCACCAATGCCGGACTGTCAGTTCGCGAAGCAACAGTGCTGCGTGCCTATGCGCGTTACCTGCGGCAGGCTGGTATTCCCTATTCCCAAGAATATATTGCGCACAGCCTCAATCGTCATGCGGATATTGCCGGCAAATTGCTGGAATTGTTCCGGGTCCGGTTTGATACAGGCATCGACGCCGAAAAGCGGACGGATCTGAGCGCAAGGCTTATGGAGGAGATCGAAACCGCACTGGCTGAAGTCCCGAGCATCGATGATGACAAGATTCTCAGGCGCTACGTCAATGCCATCGTCGCCTCGCTCAGGACCAATTATTTCCAGACCGGCGATGATGGAGCACCGCGCCCGGCGATGGCGTTCAAGCTGGATCCGAAGGCGCTTGAGGGACTGCCCCAGCCAAAGCCCTTCCGCGAAATCTTTGTCTACGGATCCGAAGTCGAAGGCGTCCACCTGCGCTTCGGTCCGGTTGCCCGCGGCGGTTTGCGCTGGTCAGACCGGGCACAGGATTACCGCACCGAGGTGCTGGGACTGGTCAAGGCGCAGCAGGTCAAGAATGCGGTGATCGTGCCGGTTGGCGCCAAGGGCGGCTTCTACCCCAAGAAGCTGCCCACGGACGCCGGTCGCGATGCGGTGTTCGAGGCCGGTCGCGAGGCCTACAAGCTGTTAATCCGCACCTTGCTGTCGGTGACCGACAATATCGTCGACGACGCCATCGTGCCACCGGCGAACACCGTTCGCCACGATTCCGATGACCCCTATTTCGTGGTGGCCGCCGACAAGGGCACGGCGACCTTCTCCGACACCGCCAATGGGCTGAGCCAGGAACAGGATTTCTGGCTCGATGACGCCTTCGCCTCCGGCGGATCCGCGGGCTACGACCACAAGAAGATGGGCATCACCGCGCGCGGCGCCTGGGAGGCCGTCAAGCGGCATTTCCGCGAAATGGACATCGATATCCAGACACAGCCCTTCACCGTCGCCGGCGTCGGCGACATGTCGGGCGACGTCTTCGGAAACGGCATGCTGCTGTCGGAAAAAATCCGGCTGATTGCCGCGTTCGACCACCGCGACATCTTCATCGATCCCGATCCCGATTGCGCCTCGAGCTTTGCCGAACGAAGCCGGCTGTTTGATCTCGGCCGGTCGAGCTGGCAGGACTATGACAAGGCGAAGCTGTCAAAGGGCGGCATGATCATCCCCAGGTCGCTCAAGTCGGTTGACCTGACACCCGAGGCGGCGGCCGCGATCGGGCTCAGTCACCTCCGGGCGACACCGCAGGACATCATGACCGCGATCCTGTCGATGGAAACGGATCTGTTGTGGTTTGGCGGCATCGGCACTTACATCAAGGATGCAATCGAGAACGACGCCGATGTCGGCGACCGCGCCAATGATGCGATCCGGGTCACCGCGCATCAGGTGCGCGCCAAGGTGATCGGTGAAGGCGCCAATCTCGGCGTCACCCAGAAGGGCCGCATTGCCTATGCGCTGGGCGGTGGCCGCTGCAATTCCGACGCCATCGACAACTCCGCCGGGGTCAATTCCTCAGACGTCGAGGTCAACATCAAGATCGCCCTGGCCAACGCGATGCGCGAGGATCGCCTGACCCGACCCAAGCGCAACACATTGCTGGCGTCTATGACCGACGAAGTGGCCGAACTGGTGCTGCGCAACAATTATCTGCAAACGCTCGCCATCTCGATTGCCGAGGCCGATGGCGTGTCCGGGGTGGGCGAGCTCAACCGGGTGATGGGGAACCTTGAAGCCCGCGGCCTTCTCAATCGCAAGGTCGAGGACCTTCCGGAAGATCCGGCCATCGCCGAACGCGTCGCCAGCGGTCACGCGCTGACCCGCCCGGAGATCGGCGTTCTGCTCTCCTATGCAAAGCTGGTGCTGTTTGATGAAATCGTCGCCAGCTCCCTGCCCGATGATCCCTATTTCGATCAGACGCTCAGATCCTATTTTCCCAGGAAAATGCAGAAGCCGCATTCTTCCGACATAGCCAGCCATCGTCTGCGCCGCGAGATCATTTCCACGCTTCTCGGCAATGACGCGATCAATCGCGGCGGCCCGGCCTTTGTCATTGGCCTCGGGGACAAGTCGGGCGCAACCGCGGCCGATATCGTCAAGGCGTTCATTCTCGCCCGTGACGGTCTTTCGCTGGATCAGCTGTACGCACGGGTCGACGCACTCGACACGAAGGTTTCCGGCGCCGTTCAGAACCGCCTCTACGCCCGGATCGGCAACACCCTGAAGGACGTCACCAGCTGGGCGCTCAAGACCGGCGCGGCGCAAGGTGATCTTGGCACGGCGATCAAGTCGATGCAGGCAGGCGTTGCCAAGCTTGGCGGCGCACTGGAAGCGGCGATGCCCGAATTCATGCGCAACGAAGCCGAGACCATCCAATCAGATCTCGTATCGGAATCGGTTCCCGCCGATCTCGCTGAGCAGATCGCCGGATTTGGCGGATTGGCGCTGGCGCCCGACATTTGCCATGTGGCGGCGTTCTCCAAGACCGACCTCGCCCGCGCGACGGAGGCCTTCTTTGCCGTCACCGATGCGTTCCGCGTTGGCAGAATCGTCGCCGCGGTGGACCGCATCCCGGTGTCGGATCATTTCGAGGGACTGGCGCTGGCGCGCGGACTGGACGAGATCTTCGAAGCGCGGCGGATCATTGCCGCCCTGGCGCTGGATGGAAATCCGAAAGCCGCCGATCCGGCTGGCGACTGGCTTGCGGCCAACAAGGACCGGATTGCCCATGTCCGTGGCCAGATCCTGACGCTGACCGACACTGGCGAATTGTCGGTCGCCAAACTTACGGTGGCAGCGGGAATGCTGAGCGATCTTGCCCGATCCCTGCGCCCGTGACAGGATCGCGGCGGTCAGGACTGACGGGGGACGATGTGAATGTCTGAAGCAATCGGGTTGCCGCCGGTCACGACTGTGCGCCGCCGGGGCGTTTTTGGCTGGATGATGTTCGACTGGGCGGCGCAGCCGTTCTTCACCGTCGTCACCACCTTCATCTTCGGACCCTACTTCATCAGCCGGATGGCCAGCGATCCCGCCACCGGCCAGGCGGCCTGGGGCTACGGCATTGCCGCCGGCGGCTTCATCATCGCCGTGCTGTCGCCGGTGCTCGGCTCGATCGCCGATCAGACCGGGCCGCGCAAGCCCTGGATCGCCACCTTTGCGCTCGTCAAGATCCTTGCGCTGTGCGGATTGTGGTTTGCCGCACCTGGCTCCAATCTCGTCGCTGTCGTAGCCCTGTTCACGCTTGCGTCGGTCGCAGCCGAATTCTCGATCGTGTTCAATGATTCGATGCTGCTCAGGCTGGTGCCCAAGGCGCAGATCGGCCGCGTGTCCAACCTCGCCTGGGGACTTGGATATCTTGGCGGCATGATCGTGTTGATCTTCATCATCGCCTGTCTTGCTGCCTCACCCGAGACCGGAAAAACCATCATCGGTATTGAACCGCTGTTCGGGCTGGATCCGCTGCAGGGCGAAGACGCCCGCGCCTCGGGTCCGATCTCGGCGCTCTGGTACGCCATCTTCATCCTGCCGATGTTCTTCTTCACGCCCGACGCTGGCGGCCGCCGCGCCATGGGGGTCGCCATTCGCGACGGCCTGAGCGAATTGAAATCAACGATCGGCGAGGTTCGCCAGCGCGCCGGCATTTTCCGGTTTCTGATAGCCCGGATGATCTATCAGGACGGTGTCAACGCGCTGCTGGCGCTGGGCGGCGGTTTTGCCGCGGCCATGTTCGCCTGGTCAATCACCGAGATCGGCGTCTACGGCATCATGCTCAACGTCGTGGCAATCTTCTCCTGCCTCTATGCCAGCCGCCTTGACACCCAGCTCGGCTCCAAATCGGTGGTTCTGATCTCGATCTTCCTGCTGCTGATCGCCACCATCGGCATCGTGTCGACCGGTCCCGGATTTACCTTCTTTGGCGGCCTTGTGCTGGGCGACGCGGATTCGGGAGGGCTGTTCGGGACCGCTGCAGAAAAGGCCTATATCGCATTCGGGCTGCTGATCGGGATTGCCTTCGGTCCGGTCCAGGCCTCGTCGCGCGCCTATATGGCGCGCAGTGTCACCGAGGACGAGGCAGGCCGCTATTTCGGCATTTATGCCCTGGCCGGTCGCGCCACGAGTTTTCTCGCGCCCTTCCTGGTCGCCACCGTCACGGCGCTCTCGGGATCTCCCCGGCTTGGCATGGCCACCATCATCGTCTTTTTTGCAGCTGGTCTGGCAATCCTGTGGACCACACCCTACCCGGCAGACCAGCCGAAAGGCAAACCCGCCGCAACCTGACAATCAGGACAAAAAGTCGGAGCCTGAAGCTAACATACTCAAGGTATGGGGATCTCTGTACCCAGAGTATGGAGACCGAAATTCCTGAATAACCAGGGAATTCAGGACACAGGAGATCCGATCAGTGGCGGAAATGCCGCATGCCGGTAAACACCATGGCGACGCCGGCCGCATCGGCTGCATCGATCACATCCTGGTCGCGCATCGATCCGCCCGGCTGGATGACGGCGGTCGCACCCGCTTCGATGGCTGACAGCAGCCCGTCGGCAAAGGGGAAGAACGCGTCCGAGGCGACAACACTGCCCCTTGTCAGCGGTGCATCAAGCCCGAGCGCCTCGGCAGCGTCGACAGCCTTGCGCGCCGCGATCCGGGCCGAATCGACCCGGCTCATCTGGCCAGCGCCGATCCCCACCGTGGCGCCGTTGAGAACATAGACGATGGCGTTGGACTTGACGTGCTTGGCGACGCGGAAGGCAAAGGCCAGATCGGCAAGCTCGCGCGCATCCGGCGCCCGCTTCGTCACCACCTTGAAATCTTCCGGCAGGACGATGCCATTGTCGCGGCCCTGGACCAGCAGCCCGCCGGCAACCGTTTTCACCGTGATGCCGGGCTGGCGCGGATCGGCGAGGCCGCCGGTGGTCATCAGCCGCAGGTTCTTCTTGGACGACAGGATGGCGCGCGCCTCGTCGCTCGCGTCCGGCGCGATGATCACTTCGGTAAAAATCTTGACGATCTCGGTGGCGGTCTCCGCGTCAAGCGGACGGTTGAGGGCGATGATGCCGCCGAACGCCGACGTCTGGTCACATTCGAGCGCCCGCCGGTAAGCATCCACCAGACTGTCGCCAGCCGCCACGCCACAGGGATTGGCATGCTTGATGATGGCGCATGCCGCCACCGACGGGTCGAATTCGCTCACCAGTTCGAAGGCCGCATCAGTGTCGTTGATGTTGTTGTAGGACAATTGCTTGCCCTGCAGCAGCGTGGCGGTTGCCACACCGGGGCGGTTTTCGCCGGTCGCATAGAACGCTGCCGCCTGATGCGGATTTTCGCCGTAACGCATCACATCAATGAGCCGGCCTCCAAAGGCCCGGTGACGCGGCGCTTCCAGCCCGAGTTCACCGGCAAACCATCCCGAGACCGCAGCATCGTAGGCGGCGGTCCGGGCGAAGGCGAGCGCAGCCAGTTCGCGACGCAGGGCCAGGGGAATGGCGCCGTCATGGGTTTCAAGCGCAGCGAGCACGCGGGCGTAATCTTCCGGATCGGTCAAGATGGTGACATAGGCATGGTTCTTGGCCGAGGCGCGGATCATCGCGGGACCGCCGATATCTATATTCTCGATGGTGGTCGCTGAATCAGCGCCACCGGCAACGGTCTCTTCGAACGGATAAAGATTGACGACAGCCAGGTCGATTTCGGCGATCGCGTGCTCTTCCATCGCCGCCCTGTGCTCGGAATCGTCGCGAATGGCGAGCAGGCCGCCATGCACGCCCGGATGCAGGGTCTTGACCCGGCCATCCATGATTTCGGGAAACGCAGTCAGGTCCGAGACATCGCGCACGGCAAGCCCGGCCTTTTCAAGCGCGGTCCTTGTTCCGCCGGTCGAGACCAGTTCGACGCCAGCAGCGGCAAGACCGCGGGCGAAATCGACCAATCCGGACTTGTCCGAAACCGAGAGCAGGGCCCGGCGAATACGCACCAGATCCGGCACAGGATGGTTTTTGGAAACAACTGCCATGGAGATCCCCTGAGGTAGTGCCGCATCATCCTGGCGGCGCGCGCTTGGGTTAGCACAGCCCGAAGCGCTGTAAAACATGGGGATCGGGCTTATCTGTGGAGCGTCGCCGGCTGAACAAAGGCCATGGCATCAGCAACGCCGGGATCAATCAGCCTTCGGCCCGCGGCAAAGTGGTGCGGATCAGCTTCCAGTCGATCTGCGGAGTTTCACCCGCAGTGAACTCGAGCACGATCTGTTTGCTGGTCCGCGCCCCGGCAAGATCGGCAAAATGCACATCCTCTTCGATACGCGGCATGAGTTCGCGGGCGACAAAGGCCCAGGATTCGCCGTCGCCGGCGGTCAGGTGAACCGTACCGTCCTCATCCTGCGAGACCGAAATCTTTGGATGGACATGAAACCGCGCCACGCCAATTGTACGGTTCTCGGGCCCGGGCACAGTTTCATCCGGCCTGAGCACCTCGTCGCGCCCCTGCACCTCGTGCCCGGAGACAAGCAATCGTACCTTGCGGCGGTGGAGAAGCTTCAGACTGCTGACATAGCCGTCATGGGTCGCAACAAAACCGAGCTGCTTTGCCTCTTCATCGAGCGAACCAACAACGACCCGCCGCACGCCGCCAGTCACGATCGGCCCCAGGAACGATGAGTGCGAAATCTTCAAGGACGATCTGTCACTGAGCGTTACCGTGCTGTGCGCCGCCGTCAGCCGGGCAAATTCGGCGTGGTGCGGGTGGTAGGACGCCGGCGCGCCTGCATTGACGACAAAGCGGTTGAAACCTGACGAGAGCTCGAAGGAAAGACATCCGGCATGGGCTCTCGCCGACATCCTGCCTTTCGGCGGTGCACCGGTGTCAGCGATCAGCACCACATTGCCGGCCCTCAGCCTTTGGTAATGCGAGTGCGGCATCTCCCGGTAGGCCGTCCCGGAGGTTTCATCATAGCGCAAGACACCCAGCATCCGGTCCGCGGACACCGCGGAGGCACCATTGAACAGGGCCAGCTCGCCATTGGCGTGGCGGAAGAACCGCAGGGCGGAGAACATCCGGTCCATCCCCGCCGCCATTCTGGCCGGTGGTTTCTGGCCGAGATTGACATAGGTTTGCCTGAGCGGCAGCAGATCGGTCAGCAGATCGATCAACACCATCGGGTTGCGCGAGGAATGCCCGCCATCAGGCAGGATCTGCAGATCGAACTCGGCATCGAGATGCCGCGCGGCCGACCGGATGGTGCCTGCGCTGGCAGGAAGACAAAGGCTCGCCATGGCCAGCGCAATCCGAACCCGGAAGCGAACCGCATCGGCGGGCAAAGCCGCAGCCACATGTCTGAGATACCGGGTCTGAAGGGCGATGCTTTTGAGAAACCGCCGGTAAAACCCGTGATCGGCGCCGCGCAGCACGATCGGCGAATGGGAAAACCAGGCAATAAGCCGGCTGGAAAGAACGTCGGGCTCGAAGGACAACCCGCCCAGATGGCGTCCCTCGACCGTGATCCAGTCATCGACCAGCGCTCGCGCATTGGCGAATGCTAGATCATGGTCGGCCGCACGCATGTGCCTGAGCCAGCCAAATCCGTGCAGGCTGCGCGCAAAAGCCGGGCTTGGCGCTTCGAGCTGGAAGGGACTGCCGCCGCCGGTATCGACCATTGTGCCGCCCATGGCGAAGCGTCCCGAATAGATCTCCTCGGCAATGTGGGAATCGGCGATTCTGAGATCGATCGGCGCAACGACAAGCCGATCCGGCGTCCCGCCAGCAAACCGCATGGCGTTGATCCGTCCCAACGCCATGCGACGGGCAAACCGCCGCCATATCTCCGCCCCGTAAAAATACGCCGAGCGTTGCGAATCGAGTACCGAAAATGCCAAACGGGAAATCCTGAAAACGGGTCCCGGCCCTCCACCGGACAGGAATCGTAACACAGTGGGTTAATTGTTCAACTGCTGCTAATGTGGCGGGAGAAGGCAAATTTGCCCAGCAGACAGTTCAGCTGGCCCGATTTATCGCCCAAACCCTTACCGGCGTGTCAAGACGACGGCATAAAACCCGTCCAGACCGGCAAGCCGCGCATCTTCATGACCGAGCATCGCCGGATGGGTCCGGACTTCGCCCAAAGGCGTGATCGCCGTCTCAAGCCCGGGCCAGCGCGTCGGATCGACAGGCTTGATTTTCCAGGACGGATGATCGGCCAGGAAGCCGGCCACCATTTCCTCGCCCTCCTGCGGGTCGAGCGAGCAATTGGAAAACACCAGCTCGCCTTCGGGACGCACCAGGCTTGCGGCATGATCGAGCAGGTCGCGCTGCACCTGCGCCAGGCGCATGATGTCTTCGGGCGTCTTGGTGTAGGGAATGTCGGGATGGCGACGGACCGTACCGGTCGACGAGCACGGCGCATCGAGAAGCACGCCGTCAAATCCGTCCGGCGCCGCCAGGTCCTGGGCTCGGCTCAACCGGGTTTCCACATCAAGACCAAGCCTCTCCAGATTGCCGCGCAAGCGCTCGAGCCGGTTGGCGGACTGGTCGCAGGCCGTCACTTTCGCCCCGGCAAGCGCCAATTGCGCGGTCTTGCCACCCGGCGCAGCACACAGGTCGACAATCTCGAGACCATCAAGTTTCGAAAACAATTGAGCCGGAATGCTGGCGGCCGCATCCTGGACCCACCATTCGCCATCCGCAAAACCTGCAAGGCCCGACACCGGACCCTCCGGCCGTCCGATGCGGACGGAACCCGTCGGCAGCACCAGTCCGCCCAGCCGTTCGGCCCAGCCCGCGGCATCGGACTTGACCGTCAAGTCGATCGCCGGCGGTTCCGACAGGATTTTCAGGATGGCAGCCGCGTCGGCCCCATAGCTCGACCTGAGCCGGTCCTCGAACCAGTCCGGAAAGTCGGGCGTCTCGGCAGCGACGACCGGAAGCAGAACATTCTTCTCCCGCGCCATACGCCGCAACAGGGCATTGACCAGCCCGGCAAAGCGCCGGTTGCGGGGATCGGAATCCGCCTGGGTGACGGCCAGGTCCACCGCGGCCCGGTCGGGCACGTCAAGATAAAGGATCTGCGCGGCGGCGACGCGCAGCACCTGGCGCAGGGCCCGGGCGCCATCGGGCAGCGGATTGTCGACCAGCCTGTCGATGAAGGCGTCAATCACCCTCAGATGCCGCAGCGCTGACAGCAGAATTGCCCGCACCAGCAACCGGTCCTGATCGCCAAGATTGGTGAAGGCCGGATTTCCGCCTGCCGGATCGAGCAGCCCGTCGAGCGAGGCGCGGCTTTCGGTCACCGCCGACAGGAGCCGCGAAGCCGCCTGCCGGGCTGCGAGACCAGGCTTCAAATCGGTCGGCCCGCGGCGATTTTCATGGTTTTCAGGTCTCGAACGCGCTCTGGCAGACCGGGCGCCGCTCAAGACCACGGTCCCTTGGAGACCTTGCCATCACGGCCCCAGGGACCGGGTCCGGATGGCTGCGGCCGCACCGGCGCAAACTCCTCCACCATCGCCTCCAGCGCTGCGATGCGGTTTTCCGTGGCCGGATGGGTGGAGAAAAGGCTGTCCATGCGCTGGCCATTCAGAGGATTGATGATGAACATGTGCGCCGTGGCCGGATTGCGTTCGGCGTCCTCGTTGACGATGCGGCCGGCCCCCATGGCAATCTTCCGCAAGGCCGAGGCCAGCCACAGCGGATTGCCGCAGATCTCTGCGCCGCGCCGGTCGGCGGCATATTCCCGGGTCCGGCTGATGGTCATCTGCACCAGCATGGCGGCAAACGGGGCAACCAGCATCGCCACCAGCACGCCAATGAAGCCCAGCGGGTTGTTATTGTTGCGGTTGCCTCCGAAAAAGAAGGCGAAATTGCCCAGCATGGAAATTGCCCCGGCCAGCGTCGCGGTGATGGTCATGATCAGCGTATCGCGGTTCTGCACATGCGCCAACTCATGCGCCATCACGGCGGCCACTTCTTCATCGGTCAAGGCTTCCAGAAGCCCGGTGGAGGCCGCGACCGCGGCATTCTCCGGATTGCGACCGGTGGCAAAGGCATTGGGCTGCGCGTTGCGGATGACAAAGACCTTCGGCATCGGAAGCCCGGCATTCTGCGCCAGATCGGCGACGATCTGATAGAATTCGGGCGCGGTGCGTTGATCCACCTCGACGGCATGATGCATGCGCAGCACCATCTTGTCGGAATTCCAGTAGGAAAACAGGTTCATCGCCGCGGCGACAAAGAACGCGATCATCATCCCCCCGGCGCCGCCGATCAGGTAACCCACGCCCATGAAAAGGGCGGTCATCAATGCAATCAACATGGCAGTGCGAACAAGGTTCATGCCTGTCATCCTTTCCAGCGACCAATTGTCCGTCGACAGCGATTTGGTTTTTGTCGCTTGTGGCGATAAACATGGGGTGTTTCAAGCTATTCTTCAATGTGACGGCCAATCCGGCGGAGCAAGCCCCATGACCACGAATCCCGAGCCCGGCACGAGCGCCGAGAATGCACCAGACGCTAGCGCCGATTCCTCAGACGCAGTGGCAAATCACGGTGCGTCTGAGCGTGTGCTCAGCCCGGCAGCCCAGCGCGCCCTAGCCGAGGCGGAAGCCAGGCGCCAGGCGCACAAGGACGAGGCTCTCCGCGCCGAAAGGGAAATCGGCGGCCGCGGCGGCGCAGACCCGGCACGGTTCGGTGACTGGGAAATCAATGGCCGTGCCATCGATTTTTAGGGTTCATGGTTGTTGATACAGCAATGATAAAGGAATATATTCCTCTATCATGGGAATCGCCCGATCCTTAATATCTGTCATCACCATTGCTCTATGTCTGGGCCTGGCTTTGATCAATGTAGCTCTTGCAACCGAGAACCCGTGGCGCAGCGTCGCCGGGCCGGTGTCGGCGCGCATCATCAAGATCATTGATGGTGATACGCTTGTGGTGGATGCCCATCCCTGGCCGGGCCATGCAGTGCGGGTTTCGGTGAGGCTGCGCGGAATCGATGCGCCGGAACGCCGTTCGCGGTGTTCGGCCGAGCGCCTGGCTGCCGACCGGGCGCGCAGCGAGCTTGAGCGGCTTGTATCGGGCTTTACAACAGTCGACCTGATCAATGTCTCCGGCGGGAAGTACTACGGCCGGGTTCTCGCGGATCTCAAGGCAGGCACCCAGGATGTTGCCACGGCCATGCTCGAAAGCGGACTGGCGACGCCTTATGAGGGCGGCAGGCGCGAAAAGCCAAGCTGCGACTAATTCTGCGCAAACGTGAGGTTGTGAGCGTGTTCCCTGAAGACCTTCGCCCCACCGATTCGGCGTGAGGCGAAGATTCTGTTTTGCCTGTCCCGGCTTGGCCCCGCCCTCGCGGGCCTTATGGGTCTGCTATTCCTTGACCGGAACCGTATAATTCAGCGGCATGCGTCCGCCATCTGCATAAATTGTCTGGCCGGTGACATAGCTTGCATCCGAGGAAAGCAGGAAAGCCACCACTGAGGCTATCTCGGACGGTTCGCCGATTCGGCCCAGCGGCGTGCGCGACAGTATCCTGGTTTTCGCTTCAGGATTGTCAGCGACGGAGGCCAGCATGTCGGTCATGATCGAGCCGGGCCCGACAGAATTTACCCGGATACCGTGGGGCGCAAGCGACAGCGCCATCACCTTGGTCATCTGGCTCACGCCACCCTTTGACACGGAATAAGGAACCTGGTTGGCGATCGCGAAGGTGTCGTTGATCGAGGACATGTTGACGATCGAGCCGGGCTCCTCGCCCTTGCCGATCTGGTCCACCATGTGCCGCGCCACGGCCTGGCCGCACAGGAGCACGCTCTTGAGATTGACCCCCATGACCCGGTCGAAATCTTCTTCCTTGAGGTCGAGAAAATCCGCGGCGTGGACGATGCCGGCATTGTTGACCAGCGCATTGATGGAGCCGAAGGCATCAATCGTCTTGGCCACCAGATTGTGGACATCCAGCCTCTCGGACACGTCGGTTGCAGTAAACCGGACCTCTCCGTCGCTTGATGCCGTTTCCACCGCAGCGGCGCCGGCCGCTTCATCAATATCGGCGATCATCACGCGGGCGCCCTCGGCGGCCAGGCGCCGCACGATCGCCAGCCCGATACCCTTGGCGCCGCCGGTTACGATGGCTGTTCGTCCGTCCAGTCTCATAGTCTTTCCTTCCATGCAGCGCCATTCATCGCCTGGGAGAGACGAAGACGCTTTAACTCATTGATATCGTGCACCCGATAATCCTGGTCCCAAGTCGATGTTCAGGCCGGTAACCAGTCGCGCGGGCGCGACAGTGACCCGGCTGGAAGGCAAGGTCAATCGCCCTTTCTGGCGATCCCGTGCTTGGCCATCACTTCGCTGATTTCATCCAGAATGCCAGGATCATCAATGGTGGCCGGCATCTTCCAGTCTTCGCCGTCGGCGATCTTCTGCATGGTTGCGCGCAGGATCTTGCCTGACCGGGTCTTGGGAAGGCGTTTGACCACCATGACCATCTTGAACGCCGCCACCGGACCGATCTGGTCGCGCACCAGCTTCACGACTTCCTTCTCGATCTCCTCGTCGCTCTTGTCGACGCCGGAGTTGATCACGATGAAGCCCGCCGGGATCTGTCCCTTCATGCTGTCGGCAATGCCGATGACAGCGCATTCGGCGACATCGGGATGGCCGGAAACCGCTTCTTCCATGCCGCCTGTCGACAAGCGGTGGCCCGCCACATTGATGATGTCGTCGGTCCGCGCCATGATGAACAGATAGCCGTCCTCATCGACAAAACCCGCATCGGCGGTTTTGTAGAAACCCGGAAACTCCGCGAGGTAGGACTCATGGAAGCGTTCTTCGGCATTCCAGAGCGTCGGCAGACAGCCCGGCGGCAGCGGCAGCTTGACCACGACATTGCCCAGCGTTCCGGCAGGCACCGGATGGCCCGCATCGTCAATCACCTGGACATCGTAGCCCGGCATCGGAACCGCGGGAGAGCCATATTTGACCGGCAACAGGCCCAGGCCCATCGGGTTGCCGGCGATGGTCCAGCCGGTTTCGGTCTGCCACCAGTGGTCGATGACAGGAACTTTAAGCACCCGCTCGGCCCACTGGATCGTGTCCGGATCGGCCCGCTCGCCGGCCAGGAACAGCGCCCGGAAGCCTGACAGATCGTAATTGCCGATCAGGCTTCCTGGCGGGTCTTCCTTGCGAATGGCGCGGAACGCGGTCGGCGCGGTGAACAGCACCGCGACATCATGCTCGGCGATCACCCGCCAGAACGTACCGGCATCGGGCGTGCCCACAGGCTTGCCCTCGAACACGATGGTGGTGTTGCCATGCAAAAGCGGCGCGTAAACGATATAGGAATGGCCCACCACCCAGCCGATGTCGGAGGCGGCCCAGAACACTTCGCCCGGCTTGAGCCCGTACATCGCATGCATGGACCATTCGAGCGCTACCATGTGGCCGCCATTGTCGCGCACCACGCCCTTGGGCTGGCCGGTGGTTCCGGAAGTGTAGAGGATATAAAGCGGATCAGTCGCCGAAACCGGCGTGCAGGCGATCCTGCGCCCTGCATTGGCCTTGATCAGCTCCGCGTAATCAAAATCCCGGCCGTCGATCAGCTCGCAGCGATGCTGCTCGCGTTGCAGAACGATGGTCGCGTCAGGCTTGTGGCGGCAATGCTCGATGGCTGCATCGAGCAGCGGCTTGTAGGCGACGATCCGTCCTGGTTCGATGCCGCAGGACGCGGTCACCACGAGCTTGGCCCGGCTGTCGTCGATGCGGGTGGCCAGTTCCGAGGCCGCGAAGCCGCCGAAAACGACCGAATGGATTGCGCCAAGCCGCGCGCAGGCGAGCATGGCGACAATCGCTTCGGGCACCATCGGCATATAAAGGACAACCCTGTCACCCTTGACGATTCCCTTGTCGGCAAGCGCCGAGGCAAAGGCCTCGACCTCCGCCAGCATGGCGGCATAGCTTATGGTGCGCTTGGCGCCGGTGATCGGGCTGTCATAGATGATCGCGGCCTGTTCGCCGCGGCCCGACGCCACATGACGGTCCAGGCAGTTGTGGCAGGTGTTGGTCACCCCGTCCGGGAACCATCGGCCATAGGCGCCGGCCTTTGGATCAAAGGCTGTCTTGGGGGGCTCAAACCAATCAAGCGCCGCGGCCTGAGTCATCCAGAATCCTTCCGGATCCTCCTGCCAGCTCTTGTAGACCTCGGCATAGCTGCTCGACATGATCATGTCCTCCCTAAAACCCCGCATCGCGGCGCCGGCAATCCAACGTCCAGGCCTGCGATGTCCCGAATGTGCGGCACCCTAGGGGCCTCCATCCGCTCGGGAAACTAGACCTTGGACTAGTGGGGCAATTTGTCCTGACAGATGTTAGCATCTGTTTCGGTCACACCACCAGATCCCATCACGTCGATGAGCGCGCGCCAAAAATTGCAGATCCGATCCGAACCTCCGTTGCGCCGAAGCCGATCGCCGTCTCGAAATCATCCGACATGCCCATCGACAGGGTCTCGATGCCATTTTCCCGGGCAATTTTGGAGAGCAGGGCAAAATGCGGTCCGGGATTCTCATCCACCGGCGGGATGCACATCAGCCCGGTGATGGTGAGACCCAGCTCGGTGCGGCACAACGCAAGGAATGCATCCGCCTGATCCGGTTCTATCCCGGCCTTTTGCGGTTCCGACCCGGTGTTGACCTGAACATAAAGACGGGGGCTCTTGCCCTGCTTCTCGATTTCCCGGGCGATTTCCCGCGCGATCTTCTCCCGGTCGACGGTCTGGATCACATCGAACAGCGCCACGGCGTCAGCGGTCTTGTTGGATTGCAGCGGTCCGATGAGATGGAGTTCCAGATCAGGCGTTTCGGCCTTCAGCCCGGGCCATTTGGATTGGGCTTCCTGAACGCGATTTTCACCGAAGATCCGTTGTCCGGCTTCAATCACCAGCCTGATGTCCTCGGCGGGCTTCGTCTTTGAGACCGCCACCAGCCGAACCGAATCCGGCTTACGATCGGCCTCAACTGCCGCCGCGGCAATTGCCGCCCGCACTTTTTCAAGATTATCCCGCACGTCCAAGCGTTGCTTCCTTCCATTGCCTTCAGATTTACCACCCGGTGTTACCGCAGCCGGAGGACCTTGCCAATCTATCAGCGGCTGGCCGCTTTGTCGCGCCATCGGCAGGTCAGGTCACATCATTGCGCCGGAACTTCGGCTCACGGACGGCTCAATGGTTGACGCTTGCCGGGTTTCATGGTGAAGGTCGCGGCAAAATCTGACGGTTTTCTGGTGACCCTTCATGGCAATGGAACGATACAATCCCAAACAGGCGGAAACCCGCTGGCAGCAGGTCTGGGAAGAGGCGCGCATCTTCGAGACGGACAACGACAGTCCGGATCCGAAATACTATGTGCTCGAGATGTTTCCCTATCCGTCCGGGCGGATTCACATGGGCCATGTGCGCAACTATGCCATGGGCGACGTGGTGGCGCGCTACAAGCGCGCCCGCGGCTTCAACGTGCTGCATCCGATGGGCTGGGATGCCTTCGGCATGCCGGCGGAAAACGCGGCCATCCAGAACAAGGTGCATCCGCGCGACTGGACCTACGCCAATATCGACGCCATGCGCAAACAGCTCAAATCCATGGGCCTGTCGCTTGACTGGAGCCGGGAATTCGCCACTTGCGATGTCGAGTATTATGCGCAGCAGCAGGCGCTGTTTCTGGATTTTCTGAAAGCCGGCCTGATCTACAGGCGCAATTCCAAGGTCAACTGGGATCCGGTCGACATGACCGTGCTCGCCAATGAGCAGGTCATCGACGGACGCGGCTGGCGCTCGGGCGCCCTGGTCGAACAGCGCGAACTGACGCAATGGTTTTTCCGGATTACCGATTTCGCCGAAGATCTGCTTCAGTCGCTCGATGAACTGGACCAGTGGCCGGAAAAAGTCCGGCTGATGCAGAAGAACTGGATCGGCAAATCCGAAGGCCTGACCATCCGCTGGGAAATCATCAATCCAGCCGAGGCCGGCGGCGCGACCGACATCGAGGTCTATACCACCAGGCCGGACACGCTCTATGGCGCATCCTTCATGGCGATTGCCGCCGATCATCCTCTCGCCAAGGAGCTTGCGGCCAAGGATCCGGCCATTGCCGAGTTCTGCGACCAATGCCGCCGCGCCGGCACATCGCTGGCGGCGCTGGAAACCGCAGACAAGATTGGTTTCAAGACCGCCGTCAATGTCACCCATCCGCTCGACCCGGACTGGACCGTCCCGGTCTTCATCGCCAATTTCGTGCTGATGGATTATGGAACCGGCGCAATTTTCGGCTGTCCGTCGGGTGACCAGCGCGACCTTGATTTTGCCCGCAAGTACAATCTTCCGGTCACCCCGGTGGTGATGCCGGCGGAAGCCGATGCTGCAAGCTTCGTCATCACCGACACGGCCTATGTCGGCGATGGCGTGATGATCAATTCGCGTGAACTTGACGGCATGTCACCGGACCAGGCTTTTGACGCGGTTGCAAGCCGTCTCGAGGGCAAGACGCTTGGCAACGCGCCGCAAGCCGCGCGCCGGACCAATTACCGCCTGCGCGACTGGGGCCTGTCCCGCCAGCGCTACTGGGGTGCGCCCATCCCCGTGATCCATTGCGATGATTGCGGCGTGGTTCCGGTACCGGCCGAGGATCTGCCGGTGCGGCTACCCGACGACGTGACGCTCGACAAGCCGGGCAATCCGCTCGACCACCATCCAACGTGGAAACATGTCGATTGCCCGACATGCGGAAAGCCCGCACGCCGGGAAACGGACACCATGGACACGTTCGTCGATTCGTCCTGGTATTTCGCCCGTTTCACCGCGCCGCACCACGCAAGCCCGACAGATCCGGCGGTTGCCAGCGCCTGGCTGCCGGTGGATCAGTATATCGGCGGTATCGAGCATGCGATCCTGCACCTGCTCTATTCACGCTTCTTCACCCGCGCCATGCGCCAGACCGGGCATGTTGATCTGAAGGAGCCCTTCCGCGGGCTGTTCACGCAAGGCATGGTGGTTCACGAGACCTATCGTGCCGAGAATGGCGGCAAGGGAGAATGGGTCCCGCCTGCAGAAGTGGAAATCGAGGAGATCGACGGCGTTCGCACCGCGCGGCGCGCCGGGACCGGCGAGTCGCTCACCATCGGCTCGATCGAAAAGATGTCGAAGTCGAAGAAGAACGTGGTTGATCCCGACGACATCATCGACAGCTACGGCGCCGACACCGCGCGCTTCTTCATGCTGTCGGATTCGCCGCCGGACCGTGACGTGATCTGGACCGAGGCCGGCGTCGAAGGCGCGCACCGCTTCGTCCAGAGGATCTGGCGCCTGCTCGGTGAAGCCTCCGCCAATTTGAAGGGGATCGAGGCGAAGACCGGAACCGAAGGGCTTGCCTTGGCCGTATCGCGCCACGCCCACAAGACCGTCAAGGCTGTCGGCGAGGACATTGAAAAGCTCGCCTTCAACAAGGCTGTGGCGCGGCTCTATGAACTCGTCAACACCCTCGCCGCCCCGCTGTCCGATGTAGCTGCCGGCAAGGCGGACCCCGACCTCACATCCGCCTGCAAGCAGGCAGCTGACATGGTCGTGCTGCTGATCGCGCCGATGATGCCGCATCTGGCGGAAGAATGCTGGAAATTGCTGGGCAATGACGGCATGGTGGCGACAACGGCCTGGCCGGACCATGATTCCAGCCTAGTGACTGACGAACAGGTCGTTCTGCCGGTTCAGATCAACGGCAAGAAGCGGGGCGAATTGACAATTGACCGCAATGCCGATCAAGCTGCCGTCGAGGCGGCGGTTCTGGCTCTTGATTTTGTTCGGGCCGCGACCGGAGGCAATCCGCCGCGCAAACTCATTATCGTACCCCAGAGGATCGTCAATGTTGTTATCTGAAGCTGCAGGATCGGGCTGGAAAGCAAGGGCTCTCTCGGCCGGTCTGGCTCTGGTTATGTTGGCAGGCTGCCAGGCGCAGCCGCTTTATGGTTCCATCCAGGGTGAAACGCAGTCCGTCTCGGTCTCGACGGCCGATTCGCGCGTCGAACAGACGGTCCGCAATGAACTCGTCCTCGGGTTCGGCGGCGAGCAAACCCACGCAGCCTACCAGCTCGATCTGTCCGTCTCTTCCAACATGTCCGGCCTCCTCCCAGGTGGCGTCGACAATGAGTTTTCAGCGGCGCGCGTCACGGTGACCGCGACCTATGTGCTCAAATCAGCGTCCACCGGCGAAACATTGAAAGATGGATCGCGGTTTGCCGATGCACAGCTTGACCTTCCCTCGCAGCAATTCGCCCAGATCCGGGCGCGAAGCGAGGCAGAGGACCGCGCGGCCCGGGAAGTCGCGGCTCTTGTCCGGGCTGATGTTGCCGCAGCCCTTGCGCGATAGATCGTCCTGTGGGCAGGCGCAATCGCCCGTCGGGGACAAGTGTCGTGGTTTCAAGGGGCTCATACGCCCTCTGAGAACAGCTGTGACGCACGCTCCGGGACACGGGACAGTTCGGCGGGACCCATGGCAGAGATAAAATCCCATGAATTTTCCGGTTTCCTTCGCCGCGAAGGCACGCCCTACCGGATCGTGCTGGTCTATGGCCCTGATCGGGGCCTCGTTTCGGAACGTGCGGCGCAGATCGCGGCAAAGACCGGTGTCGATCTCAAGGATGATTTCGCCGTTCACAAGCTCGAGGCTTCCGATCTTTCGGGTGACCCGGGACGCCTGGCCGATGAGTTCGGCGCCATAAGCCTGTTTGGCGGAGACAGGCTTGTCTGGCTTCGCAATGCCGGCAACGAGCGCGGCCTGATCGAGTCTCTGGCTGCGATTGCCGACACCGATCACGGGTCGTCCCATCTCATCATTGAAGCAGGCGATCTCAAGAAGGGCAGCGCTCTGCGCAAGACCATCGAAACCAGCCGCTCGGCTTTGGCCGTTCCCTGCTATTCCGATGATGCCCGCGGCATTCAGACCCTGATCGATGAGGAACTGGGAAGCGCCGGTCTTGCCATCCAGGGCGATGCCCGCCAGCGCCTGTCCCAGCTTCTCGGCGGTGATCGTCTTGCAAGCCGCAACGAGCTCCGGAAACTCGCGCTCTATTGCCATGGCACCGGAACGGTGACCGATACCGATGTGATTGAAGCAATGGGCGACGTCGCCGCCCTGTCGGTGGATGACGCCGTGGATGCCGTCTTTTCGGGCGATGCCGCGGGGCTTGAAGCCGCACTGGAGCGCATTCTTGCTTCCAAGACATCGGTGTTTCTGGTTTTGCGCGGCTGCATCGTGCTGTTCGAGCAACTCGACGCCATGCGCTCCCTGGTCGAAAATCACAATCGGCAACCCGCCCAGGTGATGACAGAAAGGGGACGCGGCATTCATTTCAAGCGCAAGCCGGTCATTGAACGCGCACTTCGCCACTGGCGGCTGGAAGCCATCAACAGAGAAATGCGCCGGCTTGCCGACGCGGTTCTGGAAACACGCCGCCGGCCGCAGCTTGAAGCAGCCATCGCCCGTCAGGCTCTGCTGCGCACCTGTCTGCTAAGCCGCTAACTTTCTGATATTATTATCGTTTATCACCCAATAGCCGGCAAAGTTCGTCCAACTGCTCAAGCGATTTATACTCTATACGCATCTGGCCGCCTTGGCCCTTGTGCGCCAATTGAACCTTGAGGCCAAGATAGTCCGTCAGACTTCTCTCAAGCGCGACGGTGTCGGCATCTTTTGCATCGGCGTTTCCGGCTGACTTTGTTTCAAGACCAGCCGGCCGGTTGGCCTGGTCGGCGTCTTTCTGTGCTAGCTTTTCGGCATCGCGCACCGACAACCCGCCCTGGGCAATCTGCTTGGCCAGCGCCACCGGGTCTGACGTCGAGACGATGGCTCGCGCATGACCGGCCGACAAAGCCCCTTCAGCCAGCATGGTGCGGACTTCTTCGGGCAATTTGAGCAGTCGAAGCGAATTGGCGACATGGCTGCGGCTTTTGCCGATGACTTCGCCCAGATCATTCTGCGTGTAGCCATATTGCGCTATGAGCTGCTCATAGCCTTGCGCCTCTTCAAGTGCGTTAAGATCCGCACGCTGCACGTTTTCGACGATTGCGATTTCGAGCGCGGTCTTGTCGTCCACGTCGCGGACAATGACCGGGATTTCGACCAGGCCTGCCATTTGCGCGGCGCGCCAGCGGCGTTCACCGGCGATTATCTCAAAACGCTCAGTGCCTGCACTGCGGACCATGATGGGCTGGACGATGCCATGCTGACGGATCGAGCGGGACAGATCCTCAAGATCAGCCGGATCAAATGAGCGCCGCGGATTGCGGGGATTGCGGCTGACATGTTCGATCGGCACCAGGCGGTCGGCCGAAATGGTCGGCCTGGATTGGGCCGAGGCCGGTTGGTCAATTTCTCCGATCAGGGCTGCCAGGCCTCGTCCGAGGCGCTTTTTCGAAACTTCTTCTGACATCGTCACATCCACTCTTGCTACAGCCCTTTCCGGGTCAGGCAGCTTTTCGGTTACGTTCGCGCTGGATCACTTCCGAGGCCAGTTGCAGATAGGCCTGACTGCCCGCGCATTTCAGATCATACAAGATAGCCGGCTTGCCATAGGACGGCGCTTCGGAGACCCTGACATTGCGCGGAATCAGTGTGCGGTAGACCTTCTCCCCCAGATGCGACCGGACATCCTCGACAACCTGCAGCGCCAGATTGTTGCGCGGGTCATACATCGTCATGACGATGCCCTGGATATCCAGCGTCGGATTGAGCGAGTCGCGCACCTGTTCGACCGTTTCCAGCAGCTGGCTGAGCCCTTCGAGCGCGAAAAATTCACACTGCAACGGCACCAGTATGGAATGGGCCGCTGCCATGGCATTCATGGTCAGGAGATTGAGCGATGGCGGGCAATCGATCAAAACGTAGTTGTATCGCTGCGCATCCGCCGCCTGCAGAGCTTTGCGCAGTCGGAACACGCGGTCCGGCGTGCCGGCGATTTCCATCTCCACACCGAGCAGATCCATGGTCGACGGAATGATGCTCAAATGCGGCACGGCGGTCTGCATCACTGTTTCGCTGACCGTTGCGTTCTGGGTCAGCAGGTCATAGGCCGAGATACCGCGGTCCTTGCGGTCAATCCCAAGACCCGTGCTGGCATTGCCCTGCGGGTCGATGTCGACGATCAGCACTTCCTCTCCGATCGCCGCCAAAGCGGTGGCCAGATTGATGGCGGTGGTTGTCTTGCCAACACCACCCTTTTGATTGGCGATGGTGATGATCCGGTTCTTCGAAAGGTGCATCGAGAAGGTCCGCGGGCTAGTTGCGCTTGGAAAGATTGCTGATCTGCAGGATCGCCGATCCATCCCGCGCCAGACTTTGATGTTCTATCAGATCAAAACCCCAAAGGTCACGCGCTGATCGCACTTCTCCCGGATAATCCATACCTTTGTGAAACCACAATTCGAGCGCAGGGTTTTTCGAGGCAAAGGGAGCCGCATACTCCAGCAGTTCGGGCAGGGACGCCAGGGCACGGGCGGATATCGCCTCCACATCTCCAAGCTCTCCATGCATGGCTTCCATGCGCATCGGGTGGACGCTCGCCCGTGCTCCGGTTTTCGAGATGACCTGGCGCAGAAATGCGGCCTTCTTGTTGTTGCTCTCCACCAGATGAACCCAGCCAGCATCGAGATCAGTCAGACATATCGCCGTTACCAGGCCCGGAAACCCCGCGCCACTACCCATGTCTATCCAGGTCAGGGGATCCGGCCGGAGCCGGAACAACTGCAGACTGTCGAGAACATGCCGCTCCCATAGATCCGGCAGCGTCTTGGGAGAAATCAGGTTGATCGAGGATTGCCACTTTCGAACAAGATCCGCGTGAACCCGAAGCCTGTCCCATGTTTCACGTGAAACAAACCCGGAATCCGGGAGAAACCCATGAGCCTTTGAATCGAACGCCATATCAGACCGCGATCCCGGTGCGGCGGCTTGCCGGACCCTTGCGCAAATAGGCCAGCAAAAGTGCCACTGCTGCGGGTGTCATGCCCTCAATCCGTTCTGCGTGACCTATTGAAGGTGGTCGCACCCGATCGAGCTTCAACTTCAGTTCCTGCGAGAGGCCTGGCAGATTGTCATAGCGGAAGTCGTCCGGGATGAGTCGATCTTCCTCTCGGCGACGTTGCTTTATATCCTCCATCTGCCGGTCCAGATAGACCGCATAGGCTGCGTCGACTGCCGCGGCTTTCAAAACCTTATCATCATGGTAAGCGAGGTCCGGCCAGATCGAAATCAACTGATCGACGGTTACATTCGGATAGGACAGCAATTGGAACGCCGATCTGCGAATGCCGTCCTGGTTCAGCGCCAGACCATGTCTGGCAGCCTCCGACGGCGTCAAAGTGCGATCTTTCAATTCTGCCAAACATTTCGTTAGCGAATCGAGATAGCCCAGAAACTTTGTCTTTCGGTCGTCTGCAATGCACCCCAACTCGATGGCCTTGGGCGTCAGCCGCAGCTCGGCATTGTCAGCACGAAGGGACAGGCGGTATTCGGCACGGGAGGTGAACATGCGATACGGTTCGCTGACGCCCTTTGTCGTCAGATCGTCGATCATCACCCCAATGTAGGAATCAGTCCGGCTGAACAGAAACGCCGGCCGGTCCTGAACCTTGAGCGCGGCGTTCAGACCGGCAACCAGACCCTGCGCCGCAGCTTCCTCGTAGCCTGTGGTTCCATTGATCTGGCCTGCCAGGAAAAGTCCAGAGATTCGTCTTGTCTCCAGCGATTGCGACAGCTCCCGCGGATCAACGTGGTCATATTCGATCGCGTAACCAGGTTGGATGATCCGCACATTCTCCAAACCCGGAATGGTTCTCAGGAACTCGTCCTGGACCTCTTCCGGAAGGGAGGTGGATATGCCGTTCGGATAGACGGTCGAATCATCCAGCCCCTCGGGCTCGAGAAAGATCTGGTGTCCGTCGCGCTCGCCAAAGCGAACGATTTTGTCTTCGATCGAGGGACAATACCGTGGTCCGACGCCTTCGATCTGGCCGGAATACATGGCAGATCGATGAATGTTATCCTGAATGATCTTATGCGTCTCCGCCGTGGTCCGGGTAATTCCGCAGCGGATTTGCGGAACCTCGATCTTGTCGCTCATGAAGGAAAATGGAATCGGCGCCGCATCCGCTTCCTGCCATTCCACCTTGTTCCAATCAATGGTGTCGCCATCCAGGCGCGCGGGCGTCCCGGTCTTCAACCGTCCAAGCACAAAACCAGCGCGCTCAAGCGTCGCCGAAAGTCCCAGCGACGGATTCTCGTTGAGTCGCCCCGCGGGGATTTTTCGGTCTCCAATATGAATCAAGCCACGGAGGAAGGTGCCAGTGGTCAAGACAACCGCGGACGCACCAACCACAGTTTCGTCTTTCAGGACCACACCACTTACGACGCCGCCGTCAGTGTGAAGGTCATCAACATCGGCCTCGATGATATCAAGGTTTGGGATTGCGTTCAGAAAGGACTGGATTGCCCGGCGGTAGAGCTTACGATCGGCCTGGGTGCGAGGGCCCCATACTGCCGGTCCCTTGCGACGATTGAGCATCCGAAACTGAATGCCGGACTTGTCCGCGGCCAGTCCCATAAGCCCGTCCATGGCATCGATCTCACGGACAAGATGGCCTTTGCCAAGTCCGCCTATCGCCGGATTGCAGGACATCGTTCCAATGGTGTCTAGTTTATGCGTGATCAAAGCGGTTCTGGCGCCCATCCGCGCAGAGGCAGCGGCTGCTTCACTCCCCGCATGCCCGCCACCGATCACAATAACATCATAATGCATATCAAATCTCCGGAGGCATCCGTCTCGGGTGTATAAGCGTCAGTGCCCAGAAAAACGTTTCACGTGAAACAGACAACGGGCGTCAGATCTGGATCGATGATGTTTCACGTGAGTCAAGAGCGTGGTCGCTGACCGAGCGGTGTTTCACGTGAATCACTTCCCCACGCAGAATTCAGAAAAGATCACACCAAGCAACTGCTCGACATCTACCGAACCGGTAATCTTCCCGAGCGCGCCAGACGCCACGCGTAAGAGTTCAGACCGTATCTCAATTGGAGCGTCAACGCCAATAACAGCGGCTTGTACCTCTTTCAGACAATCTTTCAAGAGGGTGATATGCCGCTCTCGTGTGGGCAGCGCTTCATCGCTGGTTTGGTCCAGGCTGGAAAGACGACCAGCAATCGACTGAAGCAATGCATCAAGACCATACCCCGTCTTGCTCGAAACCGCGAGTTCTGTACCCGGAAGCTCCAGCGTCGCGTTGTCAACGAGATCAGACTTGGTCCATACAACAAGCCTCTCTGACGCCAGAGTGTCGACCGGGGTCGTCTCTGTTCTGTCTATCAGGCTTCGCAGTTCGAGAACCAGATCCGCCGACTCAGCTGTCATCAGCGTACGCCGCATACCCTCAAGCTCAACAGGATTGTCCGATGCCCGGATGCCCGCCGTATCCATCAGTAAGACAAGATGCCCGCCAATATCCAAGCGGGTTTGGATCACGTCCCTGGTGGTGCCGGGAACGTCCGAGACAATCGCCACATCCCGCTGCGCCAGGGCGTTCAGAAGCGACGATTTTCCGACGTTCGGCGCGCCGACCAGCGCGACCTGGAACCCTGAACGGAGGATTTCTCCGGTACGCGCACCCGCCAGATGCTGTTTGATCTCATCAGCAAGGGTCTGCATGTCCGGCCACACCCGATCGGCGACTGATCCCGGGATGTCCTCTTCATCCGAGAAATCGATTTCCGCCTCGATCATTGCTCGTGCATAGGTCAGACGCTTGGCCCATCCTTCATACAATAGCCTGAGGTGACCGCCGGCCTGCCCGAGCGCCTGTTTGCGTTGCGATTCAGTCTCTGCGCGGATCAGGTCTGATAGGCCCTCAACCGCGGTCAGGTCCATCCGCCCGTTCTCGAATGCGCGTCGGGTGAATTCTCCTGCCTCCGCCGGCCGAAAGCCGGAGATCTCTGACAGCGCAGATAAAACTGCTGAAATCGAGGCGCGGCTGCCATGGATCTGAAGTTCAGCTACATCTTCACCGGTAAAGGAATGCGGCTCCGGAAAATAGATTACCAAGCCCTGATCAAGCAGTTGGCCTGCACTATCTCTCATATTCGACAATTTTGCCGATCGCGGCGCCGGCACCGACCCAGCGACTGTTTCGAGTCCGAATCGAACACCGGGGCCAGAGATCCGGATCACCGCAACGCCGGCCGGTGGATGCCCAGATGACAGCGCGTAGATCGTATCCCGCATAACCGTACCGGTATCGAATCGAGTTGGTGTCGGATTCGTCAGGTATTCATCGAATCGAAGAAGTCGCTGTTGGTCTTGGTCTGCTTCAATTTGTCGATCAAGAACTCGATGGCGTCGGTGGTTCCCATCGGCGCGAGGATGCGGCGCAGCACAAAGATCTTCTGCAGATCCTGCTTCGGCACAAGTAGATCCTCTTTTCGGGTTCCGGATTTGAGAATATCCATTGACGGGTAAATGCGTTTGTCTGCAACCTTCCGGTCAAGCACGATTTCCGAGTTGCCGGTACCCTTGAACTCCTCGAAGATGACTTCGTCCATGCGCGAACCCGTGTCGATCAACGCCGTGGCGATGATTGTCAGTGAGCCGCCTTCTTCGATATTGCGCGCCGCGCCGAAGAATCGTTTCGGCCTCTGCAGCGCATTGGCGTCGACACCGCCGGTCAGCACCTTGCCTGATGAAGGCACAACCGTGTTGTAGGCGCGGCCCAGGCGCGTGATCGAATCAAGCAGGATGACCACATCGCGTCCATGCTCGACCAGCCGCTTGGCCTTTTCGATGACCATTTCAGCCACCTGCACGTGGCGCACCGCGGGTTCGTCAAAGGTCGAGGCGACAACCTCCCCCTTGACCGAGCGCTGCATGTCGGTGACTTCCTCCGGCCGTTCGTCAATCAGCAGGACGATCAGATAGCAGTCGGGATGATTGGCCGTGATCGAATGCGCAATATTTTGCAGCAGAACGGTCTTGCCGGTGCGTGGCGGCGCCACGATCAAGCCGCGCTGACCCTTGCCGAGCGGTGCGATAAGGTCGATCACCCGCGCCGAAATATCCTTGGTGGTGGGATTGTCGATCTCCATCTTGAACCGCTCATCGGGATAGAGCGGCGTCAGATTGTCGAAATGCACCTTGTGCTTGATCTTTTCCGGATCCTCGAAATTGATCGTGTTGACCTTGAGCAGCGCGAAATATCGCTCGCCTTCCTTCGGACCCCGAATCGGGCCCTCAACTGTATCGCCGGTTTTCAGCGAGAAGCGCCGGATCTGCGAAGGTGAGATGTAGATGTCATCCGGGCCGGGAAGATAGTTTGCATTTGCGGAGCGCATGAAGCCGAAGCCATCCTGCAGGACTTCGACGACGCCCTCACCGATAATCTCGACTTCTTGAGCCGCCAGTTGCTTCAGGATCGCAAACATCAGTTCCTGCTTGCGCATCACACCGGCGTTCTCGACCTCGACTGATTCGGCGAACGCCAACAGATCGGTAGGCGTTTTGTTCTTGAGCTCTTGAAGCTTCATTTCCTGCATGGAAAATCCAAAATTTGATTGTATCGACGAGGGGAAAAGCGGGCATTTCGATCCGGCTCGGGAAAGCCGGCCAGAGCGACACTGGCGCCCGCCATAAGGACGTGAGTTGATAGATAGCGATTCACGTGAAACGCTGCAAGCCCCGTCATGCGGCAAAGTGAAGCCACAGCGAGCCGAATAGGGACATTGCCGCCAGATCAGGCAAAGGGCTTGATGATCACCATGATGATCACGACGATCATCAGCACGGTCGGGATTTCATTGGCCATGCGCCATTGCCGGGCGGTCATGGTGTTCTGGCCGGCAGCAAATTTTCGCGCCGCCCGGCTGAGATACACGTGAAACACCGTGAGCCCGACGACCCCGGCGATCTTGATCCACAACCACAGACCCAGGAAGCCGAAGCCGCTCCAGGCGAGCCAGAGGCCAACCACCCATGACACCATCATGGCCGGTGTCATGATCACTTTGACAAGCCGTTGTTCCATCACCACGAAGGTCGTTGCAGGCTCGCTGCCGGTTGGCGCATCGGCATGATAGACAAACAACCGCGGCAGATAGAACAGCCCGACCATCCAGGAAATCACCGCGACCACGTGCAGCACCTTGAGCCAGCCGTAAAGCCAGTCCGGATCGAACCACCAGGCAAGCAGCGCCAGGATCACCACCGCCCCAACAGACACATAGGCTTTCAGCCGGGCCTTGCTGCCTTCACTCGCACTTGTCGCCTTGTCTGACATCAGCGTTTCTCAGCACCTCTGATCCGCTGCATCAGACGGGTCACGTTTTCCGGATCCGCCTGCGGCGTGATCCCGTGCCCGAGATTGAAGATCAGCGGACCGTCACCAAGGGTCTCAAGCACTTCATCAACGCCTTCATCAAGCGCCTTGCCACCCGCAACCATGCGCAGCGGATCAAGATTACCCTGGACCGCGCCACCGGCCTGTATCTGCCGGCCAAGCCTGGCGGGAACCGTCCAATCCAGCCCGACGCAATCGACCCCGGTTGCCGTACGGTAATTCTCCAGCAACGCGCCGGCGCCCTTGGCAAACCCGATCACCGGCACACCCGGCCGTTCCTTGCGGATGCGATCCACCATGCGCTTCACCGGCCCGATGGAGAATTTCGCAAAATCGCGTTCACTCAAGACCCCGGCCCAGGAATCAAAGATCTGCACCGCATCCGCGCCGGCATCGATCTGGGCAATCAGATAGTCCGTTGAAATCTCCGAGAGCAGATCGAGCAGCGCCGCAAACGCTTCGGGGTGCTGCATCGCGAACAGCCGCGCCGGCGCCTGGTCCGGCGTTCCGTGGCCTGCGATCATGTAGGTGGCGACTGTCCACGGGGCGCCACAGAAGCCCAGCAACGTGGTTTCCGCAGGCAGCTCGGCACGCAACCGCCGGACCGTCTCATAGACCGGAGCAAGATGCGCATGCATGCCAGCTGCGTTCAGCCCAGCAATACCCTCAGGCGTTATCGGATCCATCAGAGGTCCGGTGCCTTCGACAAACCGCACATTCCGGTCAAGAGCATCTGGAATGACCAGGATATCGGAAAACAGGATGGCCGCATCAAAGCCGAACCGGCGGATCGGCTGCATCGTGACTTCGACGGCCAGGTCAGGCGTGTAACACAGATCGAGAAAGCCCTTCGCCTTCGCCCGCGTTGCCCGGTACTCCGGCAAATACCGCCCAGCCTGTCGCATCAGCCAGACAGGTGGCGGAAACACGGTCTCCCCAGCCAGGACCTTCATCACCTTGCGTTCACCAGCTTTGGTCATCACCACTTCCTTAAAACAAATCCTTATTGATTTAGGATTCTGATTCTTAGACTCTGTGTTTTACGGGGATTGCGATTTATCCACAGCCCGTCCACAGCTTGCCCATATAAACCGTGTCAAACCGGAAGGACAATCCGATTTGACACCATGAGTGTCAGCTCTCCAAAAAGCTTTTGGATTCAGGCAATTCGGCTGGCCGAGCATTTCACCTGAATGGCGCTGCATGAAATTTTCCACAAACCAGGTCATAACCCCTCCAAAACTGTCATGAGGACTGCCGATGTGGAGAACCTGCCGGGTTATCCCTTGCATTCGGACCCCGCTGCCCCTTAGCTCACCTCTGTCCCGCTTTATCAACATGCCACGGAGAATCCTGTGGAGCAGACAAAAAACTATTTCCACCTGCACCTCATCTCCGATTCGACCGGCGAGACCCTGATGGCCGCCGGCCGCGCCGCCGCTGCACAATTCCAGGGCGCCCAGGCACTGGAGCACGTCTACCCACTGATCCGCACCCGCAAGCAATTGTTCGCCGTGCTCGACGCCATCGATGGCGCGCCGGGGATCGTGCTTTACACCATCGTCGACGCGGAACTGTCTGCCATCATCGAACTGAAATGCCGGGACATGGGTCTGCCCAGCGTCTCGGTGCTCGAACCGGTCATCAACGTGTTCCAGACCTATCTTGGCGCGCCCTCACGCCGGCGCGTCGGGGCGCAACACACGATGGGCGAGGAGTATTTCAAGCGTATCGATGCTTTGAATTTCACCCTGGACCATGATGACGGCCAGTTGCCGGCCGATTTTGACGAGGCCGATCTTGTGATTCTCGGCATCAGCCGAACCTCGAAAACACCGACCAGCATCTATCTGGCAAACCGCGGCATTAAGACCGCCAATATTCCGATCGTCTACGGGGTACCGCTTCCCGAGGCCTTGATCGAGGCTAAGAAGCCGCTTGTTGTCGGCCTCATCGCATCGGTCGAACGGATTTCTCAGGTTCGGCAAAACCGGGTGTTGGGCGCAACGGCTGGATATCAGGGCGATCATTACACTGATCGTGCGCTGATCAGTGAAGAACTGAAATATGCGAGATCGCTGTGCGAACGGCACAACTGGCCTGTCATCGACGTGACCCGCCGTTCGATTGAGGAGACGGCCGCTGCAATCCTTGCCTTGCGGCCAAAGTGGCGCTAACCCGGTGACATCGGTCAGAGACATTATTCAGGAGACACTCATGGCGCCGCGCCTCGTGCTCGCCTCGGCGAGTCCCTACAGAAAAGCTTTGCTGGCAAATGCAGGGCTGTCTTTTGACGTTGAGCCCGCCCTCGTGGATGAGCGCGCCATCGAGCAGACGCTCCAAGGCCTGGATGCGGAAGACACGGCCCTGATTCTCGCAGAAGCAAAGGCCCAGGATGTCTCAAGCCGGAACCCCGGCGCACTCGTCATCGGATCGGACCAGACCCTGTCGCTTGATGGCGATGTCTTCCACAAACCCGAGGACATGGAGCAGGCGCGCCGTCGGTTGCTGGATCTCTCGGGCCGCACGCACGAACTCAACAGCGCCGTGGTCCTGGCGCGGGACGGCGAGACCATCTGGCGCCATGTCTCGATTGCGCGCATGACCATGCGACAACTCGATCCCGGCTTCATCGGCCGCCATCTGTCCCATGTCGGGGATAGAGCTCTCTCTTCCGTTGGCGCCTATCAGTTCGAAGGCCAAGGCATTCAGCTGTTCGATCGTTTCGAAGGGGATTATTTTACCATCATCGGATTGCCACTGATGCCTCTGCTGTCGCAATTGCGGGACCTGGGGGCTATCGATGGCTAGTACGCTTGACCGGCGGGCCTTTATCATCGGTGATCCGATCAGCCATTCACGGTCTCCGCTGATCCACCGATACTGGCTTGAAAGCGCTGGTCTTGCTGGCGGGTATGATCCGGTTGCAGTCACGGCATCAGACCTCACAACCTTTGTCGCTGCACTAAAGGATGGAACATCCGGTTTCTGCGGCGGCAACGTCACCATTCCGCACAAGGAAGCGATCCTCGATCTGGTCGACGAGGCCGATCCCACTGCCCGCGACATCGGCGCGGCCAACACGCTGTGGCTCGAAGATGGCCGGCTGCTGGCGACAAACACCGATACCCATGGCTTTGCCGCCAATCTCGATGAAGCCGCCCCAGGTTGGGACACTGGAAAAGCGGCTGTCATTCTCGGTGCCGGCGGCGCCAGCCGAGCAGTCATTCATGCATTGCTGAACCGCGGCTTCGATTCGATCGCCCTTGCCAACCGCACCGAAGCCCGAGCCCGGGCCCTCGCCGACCGGTTCGGTCCGCGGGTGAAGGGCTGGGGACTGGACAGCCTGCAGGATCTGGTCAGGGGAGCTGACCTGTTCGTCAACACGACGTCGCTCGGAATGGGCGGAACGGAAACGCCACACATCGATTTCACGGTCATGTCCGACAAGGCGCTGGTCACCGACATCGTCTATGTTCCGCTGGAAACGCCCTTGCTTTCGATGGCCAAGCGGCAGGGCCTGGCCACTGTCGATGGGCTGGGCATGCTCCTGCACCAGGCGGTGCCGGGATTTGAAAGATGGTTCGGGGTCAGGCCGCAAGTCACCCCGGAATTGCGCCGACTGATCATCTCGGACATGGAGACCAAGGCATGATCATCATCGGACTGACCGGCTCAATCGGCATGGGCAAATCGACAACGGCTGAAATGTTCGAGGCCATGGGCATCCCGGTCAACAGCGCGGACGCGGTCGTGCATCAGCTTTACGAAGGCGAGGCAGCGCCCCTCATTGAAGAGGCATTTCCGGGCACTGCGCCCGATGGCGTGGTTGATCGCAGGCTCTTGTCGGAACAATTGATGGCCGCGCCCGATGGTTTTGCCCGGCTTGAAGCCATCATTCATCCGCTGGTGCGGGCGCGCGAGCAGGAATTCATTGCCCGGGCGCGCTCTCGGGGCGAGCCCATGGTGGTGCTTGATATCCCGCTGCTGTTCGAAACCGGCGCAGCGGATCGGGTTGACCGTATCGTCGTCGTCAGCTGCGCGCCGGAGATCCAGCGCGAACGGGTACTTGCGCGCGCTGGAATGACGGAGGCGAAATTCGCCGCTATCCTGTCCCGCCAGACGCCCGACGCTGACAAGCGTCAACGCGCTGATTATGTCATCGACACCGGCAATGGGATCGATGCGGCGAGACAACAGGTTGCCGATATCGTCGAAGAGCTGAAGGGCTCAAAGCAGCGGAGCCGACAAGATGCGTGAGATTGTTTTCGACACCGAGACCACCGGGCTGGATAACCAGACGGATCGGATCATCGAAATAGGCTGCATCGAGCTCGAGAACCAGTTCCCGACCGGCCGTTCGCTGCACCTGTTCATCAATCCCGATGGTCGCAAGGTGCATCCCGACGCGCTTGCCGTGCATGGCATCACCGATGCCTTCCTGGCCGACAAGCCGGTGTTTGCCGATGTGGCGGAAGAGATAGCGGCATTCTTTGAGGGGGCGCATTATGTCGCCCACAACGCGACTTTCGACATGGGATTTCTCAATTCCGAATACAGGCGTCTTGGCCGGCCGCCGGTCGCGGCTGATCTGGTGATTGACACACTGGCGCTTGCCCGCCGCCGTCACCCGATGGGTCCCAACAGCCTCGACGCGCTTTGCCGCCGCTATGGCATCGACAATTCCCACCGCTCCAAACACGGCGCGCTTCTGGATGCCGAACTGCTTACGGATGTATATATCGAGATGCTCGGCGGCCGTCAGGCGGCCCTTGGCCTGTCGGCAAGCACCACGGTCGAAGTGGAGCGCAGTTCAGATGACGAGGTTGTCGTCATCGGCGAACGGCCGACTCCTCTGCCGCCAAGGGTGAGCGCGTCGGACATTCAGGCGCATGCAGCCCTTGTCGACCGTATCGGCGCGGAAGCCCTGTGGCGCAAGTCCGGCTGAAACGGGACACCCGAGCTGGGTTGAGATCGCATTCCATACCCCGAGTACGGATCCGCTCTTCCAGTTTCCAAGGTCGGACAGGAATTCCGGACCTGCGAACCCCGGCAAATCTGGGCCAGAACAAAAAATGCCGCCCCAGGCAGTTCCCTCGGGGCGGCACTTGATCAGACAGGGGCTTTGTCGGCCCCTTGAGATTTAATTGACCTGGTTGGCCGCAACCTGCGCCTTGGTCTTTTCCTCGGCCATGCGCTGCTGGAACATCTGACCGAAATCGATCGGGTCGATCAACAGCGGTGGAAAGCCGCCATTGCGGGTTGCGTCAGCAATGATCTGACGGGCAAACGGGAACAGAATGCGCGGGCATTCGATGAACAGCAGCGGCAGCATGTGCTCCTGCGGGAAGTTCGCTACCCGGAAGACACCGCCATAGACCAGCTCGACATTGAAAACGACAGCGTCGCCGGATTTTGCTTCAGCACTCATCGTCAGAAGAACATCGAATTCCGTCTCGCTGATCGGATTGGCATTCACATTGACGTTGATGTTGATGTTGGGCGCTTTTTCGCGCGGACCAAGAGATTTTGGCGCGCCGGGGTTTTCAAAGGACAAATCCTTGATGTATTGCGCCAAGACATTCAGTGTCGCGGCTTCGCCATTGCCCTTTGAATCAGTTGCCGCGCCAGCGCTCTTGTCGGTCGTCGTCTTTGCCATTTGGCTCTTCCCTGTTTTTCATCCGCCTGTGCGGTCGTCCGGAAAATTGTCCGGCATGGGCTAGCATTTCGTCGCCCGGCTTACAACCCGTTTGCACTGCCTCCGCCTTGCCGGTCAGGCCCTTTGTCGGGTTTTGTCAAGCGCTCGCTGTCTTCCGACCAGGGCGAGTCCCTCTCGTTGTGACGTTCGAACTCATCCTCATCGAGATCCACCACACCGTCGGGCCTGACCCCGCCTCTGGGATCCATGCCGGATGGGCGCGCTCCGGAACCAAAGCCGGCCGACATTGTTTGAACAACAACGCGACCCTTGACCAGACGCCAGACAGAATCCCTGACGGCGGGCACGAACAGCAGGAAGCCGAGGGAATCAGTGACAAATCCCGGCGTCAGCAGCAGCACGCCGGCAATCAGGATCATGACGCCATGAACAAGATCACGGCCCGGAATACGGTTGGCGCGCATTTCCGCATTGATCCGGTTGAACAGGCCAATTCCCTGCCACCTGAGCAAAAAGCTCCCTATGATGGCGGTGAGAAGCACCATTCCGAGAGTCGCCCAGACACCAATCTGCCCGCCAATGACGACAAACGCCGCGATTTCGGCCATCGGCACGACGAGCAGAAAAAACGGAATAACGGAAAATCTCATGCTTTGGTGTCCGCAATCGGCCCGGCCCGTGTATACAGGCAGTGTGAAATAGAATGATCGACCATTTGAATGATCGGCTCTTGGGGATTATATGCATCCTGAGCAATGATGAAACCGAAAGAAGGCGGGAATGGGTTCCTTTGATTTTGTGACGTTCTTCTTTTTTGTGGCGGCGGTGATCATATTCGTCCAGCTGCGGTCTGTGCTTGGCAAGCGGACCGGGCATGAGCGCCCGCCGCGCGACCAGATGGCCCGCCGTGACCAGGCTGCCGAAGGCATGGATGACCCGAAAGTCGTCACCTTGCCGCGCCGAGGCCGAGACGCAGCAGACACTGATGCGTTTGCCGCGGTCGATGCCTATGCGGAACCGGGCAGCGAGCTCAACAAGGGTCTTCGTGAAGTGGTGACCGCCGATCCGACCTTCGATCCGAAGGAGTTTGTCGCCGGAGCCACCACCGCCTACGAGATGATCGTGTCGGCGTTCGCGGAAGGTGATCGCAAGACCCTCAAGGGACTTTTGTCGCGGGAAGTCTATGACGGTTTCGTCGCGGCCATCGATGAGCGCGAGAAGCGCGGCGAGGTTGTCCGGTCGAATTTCGTTGGCATTGAAAAATCCAGCATCATCCAGGCCGAGATGAAGGGCGCGGAAGCCAACATCACGCTGCGGATCGTCAGCCAGCTGATTTCCGCCACCCTCGACAAGGACGGCGAGGTCATCGAAGGCGATCTGGTGGAGGTCACCGACGTCAATGATGTCTGGACGTTTGCCCGCGATACCCGCTCGCGCGATCCGAACTGGCGCCTGATCGCGACGGAAGCCGATCAGTAATGGAACTGTCGCTCCGCCGGGAGGAGTTTTCAACGCTTCCCGGCTGGGCGGATGATACGCCGGCGCAGGCCTTCGCTGCGTTTCGGCGCTCGGCCGGCCATGCCATGAAGTCAGGGCCGTACCGGACAGGCTCCCTCGGTCTCGATCACGCCGGCTTCGAGCCTGCCTACACTGCGGCTTTGGCAGAATCCGGCTATGTATCGGACGGCCTGGCCCGCAACTTCTTTCAGACCTGGTTCCGGCCGGTTGCCCTGTGTCCGGACGCCCGCGACGGGCTTGTCACCGGCTATTACGAACCGGATGTCGATGTCAGCACGCGGTGTGAATCCGGCTATCGGTTTCCGTTTTTGCGACAGCCGGCCAATCTCGTAAAAGTCCCCGATCCCGCGCAACCGCCCGATCCGATCCCGCAAGGCTATGCCTTCATGCTCGAGGACGGCGGTGCGCCGCGGGTTTGCCCTGACCGCCAGGCGATCGAGACCGGCGCGTTCGATGGCCAGGGTCTCGAGATTGCCTGGGCCGCTTCAAGAGTTGATGTGTTCTTTGCCCATGTGCAAGGCTGCGCCCGCCTGCGCTTTCCCGATGGCTGCGTCAGGCGGATCACCTATGCGGCCAAGAGCGGCCATCCCTTCACCGGCATCGGACGATTGCTGGTCGATCGCGGTGAGATCTGCCCCGAGGCGGTATCCATGGCTGCGATCCGCGACTGGTTGGCCGCGGGTGCGGAGCGCGCCGATCTCCTGATGCGCGAGAACCGCTCCTACATCTTCTTCAGGGAAGCCGATGTCGAGGACGAGCGGCTGGGTCCGGTCGCCGCCGCCAAGGTTCCGTTGGAACCCGGGCGTTCTCTTGCGGTGGACCGCCGCATCCACAGTTTCGGGACGCCGATCTTTGTTTCGGCGCCCACGCTTGAGGATTTTGATGCGAAGCGGCCATTTGCCCGGCTGATGATCGCCCAGGACACGGGCACAGCAATCACCGGACCGGTGCGCGGCGATCTGTTTGCCGGCTCGGGGCCCGCGGCCGGTGAAAAGGCCGGGTCGATCAAGGCCGCAGCCCGGTTTGTGATCCTGGCTCCGGCGGGGTCTCCTTTGGCAAGGCGGGCCGGTCATGAGCGATGACAAGTCCAAACTCAGCCATGAGGACCGGATCATCTGGGCGCGTGTCGCCCGCACGGTGGAAGCCTTTCCCGGCAAAGAGGTCGAGGTCGAAGATTGGTTCGCTGTCGAAATCCCTCCCGAACCAGCGGCGGCACCGGAAAACAAGGCCAAGCACCCCCCCTCGATTCTGAGTGTGAACCCGCCAACAAAGCCCAGGGCGCATCCGATAGAAAAGCCGGTCATTCGCAAGCTGGCCCGCGGCAGATTGCCGATTGACGGCCGCATCGACCTGCATGGCCTGACCCAGAGCGAAGCTCACAATCTGCTGTTCGGCTTTCTTGCCGGCGCCCATGAACGCGGGCTCAGGCATGTCCTCGTCATTACCGGCAAGGGCAGCTCGAGAGGCAGTGAAGGCGTGCTCAAGCGGATTGTCCCGGATTGGCTGGGCAAGCCCGAGTTCCGGTTCCTGATTTCCGGCTATGAGGATGCCGCACGCAGTCATGGTGGCGAAGGCGCCCTTTACATCCGGCTGCGCAGGGAAAGGGGCAACCCGAAATGACGCCGTTCGGGGCGGCCGTGCGCCGTTTGCGCGCCGAACGTGGCGTGACTCAGCGCCAGATGGCCAGCGCCCTTGGCGTCTCACCGGCCTATCTGTCCGCGCTCGAGCACGGCAACCGCTCCGAGCCCAGCTGGGAGTTCATCCAGCGCGTGATCGGCTATTTCAACATCATCTGGGACGAAGCCGAGGAATTGCAGATGCTGGGCGGTCTGTCCCGGCCAAAGGTGACCATAGATACATCCGGTCTCACCCCCAAGGCGACGGAAATAGCCAATAAACTGGCTTCCGCCATCAGCCGCCTCGATGGAGAAACCCTCGCGGCAATAGGCAGTTTGATCGAAGCCTCAGCCGCTCAAACCGAAGTTGACAAGATTGAAGAAAAGGTGCTCCGCGGCAAACGAAAGCCGTCCGGGAAACCCTAGTGCATGTACGTTCACGCTCAAATGGATTCATTTGAGCGAGAACGTACATGCACAATTCAAAGACTCACAGCGACCTTTGCGTATCCGGACGGATGCGCGGCGCTTTAATCGTCAGGCTGGGGAGAAGGGATGCCAATCACCGTTCGATGATGGCCCGCAACTCATCTTCGTGTGTGTTGACCAGCCAGCCATAGTAGTTTTCGCTGGGAAGCTTGAGCTTCTGTCCACGGCTTTTCCGGCTCTTGTTTTCCGCCGCCAGCACTTCCGCCCGGCGAGCGGGACTGCCGATATTGTACAATGTGGCGGTTAGCCCAGGGTTCCCTGAAATGTCGAACCCGGCGATGTCGCGGTAATTCTCAATGGAATCGACAATTGTCGCCGCCATGTAGGCCAGGGTCGAATCCGGATCCATAATCGCCTTGTAGACCTCCGACGCGTTGCCGGCGTCGAGTTTTCTCAGCCGCGAAACCTTGTTGACCCGGTCGGTGTGGGTGAGTGCAGTCAACGGGTTGAGCTGGCCCAGTCCGAAAGTCTGTCCGGCATAGAACGGCTGGAAGAACACTGCCCCGAAACGGTCATCCGGAAAGGATTTTCCTGATACCTTCTTGCCACGGAATTCAGCCTCCCACACCTCCTCACGGCAACCCCATAACTTGGCGGAAGCCGAAAACTCCTTGCATACCTCGAATTCCGGCCGCTCCACGAATTCAACCACGCTTTCGCCGCCATGTTCGAACCGGAACCGCTCGCCGGCATAGGAAATCGCCTTGACATAATAGGTCTGTAGCCGGTCGTAGGCGTCAACGTTGTAGGTATGTTCGCCGACAAGCGCCCCGACAATGTGAATCGGGTCAATCTTGTACAGCTTCGAGACGCTGACGATTTTCCCGCGGAGTTTTGCGTCATCTGCGATCAGGTCGCGGATTCTTTCATACTTTGCGTCAAAGGTGGATTTGGTCGCTTGGGTCCGGCGCGTGGAAGCGCCGGGAATGTCAGGTTGCTTGGCATTCCGGTTGCCAGGAGGCACCAGTTCGGCCGAGAAGGCTTGAGGCGCCCACGTCAAGCTCATGGTGAGCGCGATGAGAATCGCCATCACGGATTTGAGCTTGCAACTGGCCACTTCGAGGATCCTCTCCAACAGCGTTGCCAGATCCCGAATCCCGCAGGCGGCAAACCACGTCTTGCAAGTGCTAAACCTATCGTGTCATCGCGGACTAAAGGATGAAACGCGAAAGATCGGTATTCTGTGCAAGATCACCAACATGATCCCGGACATAGTCCGAATCAATTGTGATTGTCGAGCCCGGCTGATCTGGCGCGTTGAAAGAAATCTCGTCAAGAACCCGTTCCATCACCGTCTGCAAACGGCGGGCGCCGATGTTCTCGATGCTCGAATTGAGATGCACGGCGACCTCGGCAAGCGCATCAATGGCGTCCTCGGTAAATTCGAGCGTCAGGTTCTCTGTGGCCATCAAGGCCACGTATTGCTTGATCAAGCTGGCTTCGGTTTCCGTCAGGATCCGGCGGAAATCATCCTTGCCCAGCGCCCTGAGTTCAACCCGGATCGGAAGGCGGCCCTGCAGCTCGGGCAGCAGGTCGGATGGCTTGGAAACATGAAAGGCGCCGGACGCGATAAACAAAATGTGATCGGTTTTGACCGGGCCGTACTTGGTCGCCACCGTCGTGCCTTCGACCAGCGGCAGCAGATCCCGCTGCACACCCTCGCGGGAGACGCCTGCGCCCATGCCGCCTTCGCGTGATGCGATCTTGTCGATCTCGTCGATGAAGACAATGCCGTCGTCCTGGGCGGATTTGAGCGCTTCCTGATGGATCTGCTCCATATCCAGAAGCTTGTCGGACTCGTCGTTGATCAGCGAATCATAGGATTCGCGCACGGTGGTCTTGATCTTGCGGGTCCGTCCGCCCATCGCCTTGCCGAACAAATCGCCAATGTTGAGCACGCCGACATTGGCGCCCGGCATTCCGGGCAGTTCGAATTGCGGCATGCCCGAGGACGTATCCGCCACCTCGATCTCGATGTCCTTGTCGTCAAGCTGCCCGTCGCGCAGTTTCTTGCGGAAGGAATCGCGGGTGCCGGGAGAAGCGGTGTTGCCCACCAGGGCATCGAGCACGCGTTCCTCGGCGTTGAGCCGGGCCTTGGCCTCGACCTCGCCACGCTTGCGGTCGCGAACAAGCGTGATGCCGACCTCGACCAGGTCGCGGATGATCTGTTCGACGTCGCGGCCGACATAGCCCACCTCGGTGAACTTGGTCGCCTCGACCTTGACGAAAGGCGCGCCGGCGAGCCGCGCCAGGCGGCGCGAGATCTCGGTCTTGCCGACGCCTGTTGGCCCGATCATCAGGATGTTCTTCGGCATCACCTCTTCGCGCAGCAGGCCTTCCAGCTGCTGTCGCCGCCAGCGGTTCCTCAGCGCAATCGCGACAGCGCGCTTGGCGTCGTTCTGGCCGATAATGAACCGGTCAAGCTCGGTGACCGTTTCGCGGGGGGAGAAATTGCTCATGTGGGGATCATGCCTTTATCGGGGGAAGCCTGTTCAACAGCGATGTGGGAAGAAGCGGGCGGATAATCAAGCGCCGAATGCGCTGCCAGCCGGCGCCGAACAGGATCACGATGGCCCCGACAGCGATCAGAATCAACGCAAATGGCGGTATTCCGGTGGTGTTGGCGGCACCGTTGACGAGGTAGTAGATCCCGACGGAGCCGAAATAGGCGAGCGTCGGCGCCAGCAGCGACCGCCGGTCGATGGCCAGAGCCACCAGGACGAACATGGCCATCATCAGGGCAAGCAGAATGCCGGCGGTCATCCCCGGCTCGATCCGGCCTGACAGCACCTCCTGGCCGGTCGCCAGAATGAACAGTGGATGCACCAGAAGCGGCGCCGAAACCACGTGCAGCCAGAAGGCGCAGTCCGACCACACCGTCTGCCGCTCGCGATCGCGCAGATCGAGCATGACCGCAACGGCAAAGATGATCAGGCCGCAAATCAGCGGCACCGCCAGCGCATTGGAAAGAACCTCCGCCAGCTGATCGGGTGCTGGTGCTGCGATGGCGCCGCTGGTCATGCGGTCATGATAGACAAGGACCGCGCCAAGAAACGCCAGACCGGTTGCGGCAATGGCTGTGACGGCAGCCAGGACGGGGACTTTGAACCGGAAAAAATAAATGATGGACGCGGTGATCATGCCGCCACCGAGAACCAGCCCGATTGGCCAGGCATCCGCGCGCAATGCGAGCAGGGAAAAGGCATTGAGCGTCTCCGGCAGTTCGTAGCGTGAGCGGATGAAGTCGACCAGCAACGACAAGGCCGCCGCGCTGAACACGAGGGCGAGCAAGGTGCTCGACAGCCGCATCCGCTTCTGCCGTGTGACGATTTCCGCGACAATCCAGCTTGCCAGCGCGAGCACCGGCGCGATGGTGAGGCTTCCTTCAGGAAAAATTGCACGCAGCGCGAAAAAGGCGCCGGAAAACAACAGAACGATGCCGACGGTGACGAAAATATCATTGCCGCCACCCACCAGCCGCATTTGATCATCGACCGACAGCGACGTCGTGGCATCGGACATGCGTCCGGATCCGTCAGTCTCGGCCGCCAGCACCAGCAGCGCATCGCGTTGCCCGGGCCTCAGAATGCCCTGGAGAACTGCGCGCTCGAGCGTCGCTTCATCAATCATGCGGATGTCCTGTCATTGGGTGCTGCATCATCTGGCGCATATGTCATGATAAGCGTGGCCTGTGTAGCGTCGCCGCCAGGTTCGGGAGAAACCAGAAGCGGCCGGAACCCGACCTTCTCATAGGCCCGGACGGCCCGGCCATTGGCGGCATCCGGATCGATGATGATGCAGTCATGGCCCTCGGTGATCAAGCGCTCGACAAACGCCTTCAGCGCAGCGCTGCCGATGCCTTGCGAAAGATCGGCCGCGTCGCCGATCGACAGATCCACGCCGACGCCATGGGCCGGCACTTGCCGCAGCCAGGGCGCTTCGGTCAACCACGGCTCGCACAGGGCGTCAGCGATGATCCAGTTCTGGATGTAACCTGCGGGCCGGCCGTCGAGCAGGATCAGAAACGGCCGGGTCGAATCCCTGCCCTCGACCATGTCGCGGATATGGGCAAGTTCCGTTTCCCACTTCTCGCCCCACCATTCCTGCCAATGCGGCGTCTTCAGCCACCCCTCAAGCAGGGACAAGTCGTCTGATCCGACCGGCCGGAATTCGATCCGGGTGGTGTCAATCGAGCTCAAGGGTTTCGATCACGATATTGGAGTTGGTGTAGACGCAGATGTCGCCGGCAATTTCCATGGCCCGTCGGGCGATTTCCTCGGCAGTCTTGTCCGTGTCCATCAGCGCGCGGGCGGCGGCATAGGCGTAATTGCCGCCCGAGCCGATGGCCATGGTGCCATGTTCGGGTTCAAGCACATCGCCATTGCCGGTGATCGCCAGCGTCACGCTCTTGTCCGCTACCAGCATCATCGCCTCGAGCCGCCTGAGATAGCGGTCGGTGCGCCAGTCCTTGGCTAGTTCGACCGCGGCGCGGGTCAATTGGCCCTGATACTGCTCAAGCTTGGCTTCGAGCCGTTCGAGCAGCGTGAAGGCGTCGGCGGTGGCGCCTGCAAAGCCTGCGATAACGGCATCGTCCTTGCCGATACGGCGGACCTTGCGCGCATTGCCCTTCATCACCGTCTGGCCCAGGCTGACCTGGCCGTCTCCGGCCATGACCACCTGGTTGCCCTTGCGGACGGTGATGATTGTGGTGGCATGCATCGCGCCAAAGGGATTTTGCTCGCCCATGGGGCCTCCTTCCGAGAAGCGGCGGCAGGCCGCACTGTCTTGATCTTCGCTCTATGTAAGCGCAGGGAATATGATTGCAAACGGTCGCCGCTTTCTAACGCCGGCGTCCGACCAAAGCCATCTGGATATTTACCGTGCGGACTGGTATTGACCGCGCCAAAGCCTTGCTCGGAGACCGCTGATGGCCCAGACTCAAACCGCGCGCGCCGCCGCTGTCGCCCGCAAGACCAATGAAACCGATATTTCCGTATCTCTGTCGGTTGATGGCACCGGCACGGGGTCGATTTCAACCGGCATCGGGTTCTTTGACCACATGCTCGAGCAGCTCAGCCGCCATTCCCTGATCGATCTGGACGTCAAGGCCAAGGGCGACCTGCATATCGATGATCACCACACAGTCGAGGATACCGGCATTGCCATCGGCCAGGCGCTGTCGAAGGCGCTCGGGGACCGGAAAGGCATCACGCGCTATGCCTCGCTGGATCTGGCGATGGATGAGACCCTGACACGAGCGGCGATCGACATTTCAGGACGGCCCTTCCTGGTCTGGGATGTGGCGTTCACCTCGCCCAAGATCGGATCCTTTGACAGCGAGCTGGTCCGCGAATTCTTCCAGGCCCTGGCGCAGCATGGCGGCATTACCCTGCATGTGACCAATCTCTATGGCGCCAACAGCCACCATATTGCCGAAACATGCTTCAAGGCGGTGGCGAGGGTCTTGCGCACGGCGTGCGAAGTCGACCCGCGCCAGAGGGACCGGATCCCCTCGACCAAGGGATCACTGGCCTGACCCTGCCCGGCATCAGGCCGAACGGAGATATTTGACATGACCTCCTATCTAGTCTTGGCCAGCCCTGGGGCGCGGGAACCGGACGAGCGCTCTGTGGTGATTGCCGACCGTTTCGCATTTCTCGGCTTTATCGCGCCGGTGATCTGGCTCCTGTTCAACCGGCTCTGGCTTGAAGCGTTTGCGGCTGCGCTGGTGACCGTTGCGGCGAGCATGCTGGCGGGCGCCGCTGGACAGCCGGTCTTGGGCCTTGCGATTGGCCTCGCGCTGCAGGTGATCACCGGGCTCGAAGGCCGCAACTGGCGCGTGGCCGCCCTGCAGCGCCGCGGCTGGCGGCTGGTCGATGTTGTGGAAACCGATTCGTCCGATACAGCCTTCGAAATCCATGCAGCCCGTGCTGTCAGAAATGAGGCATCACCCATGCCTGCCAGCCCCCGGACCAACCGACATCGTTTGATGCCGGGCCGTCCGGGCACAGGCGTAGCAGGCTCCATCGGGATGGTGCCGGTGGAAAGGAATTGAGCCCGATGCAGGTCGTCATCGTTGACTACGGATCGGGCAATCTTCGCTCCGCGCTCAAGGCGTTCGAGCGCGCCGCCCGCGAATCGGGCGTCTCCGCCACCATCACATTGAGCGCCGATGCCGAACATGTCGCCAAAGCCGATCGCGTCGTCCTGCCAGGCGTTGGCGCCTATGCCGATTGCCGCGCGGGACTTGACGCCATCGACGGCATGAGCGCGGCGCTTCGCCACGCGGTCGAGACCAGGGCGCGTCCGTTCCTCGGCATCTGTGTCGGCATGCAGCTGATGTCGACCAGGGGGCTCGAAAAAACAGTAACGCAAGGCTTTGACTGGATCTCCGGCGATGTGGTTGAAATCGAGCCATCGAATCCGGCTTTGAAAATTCCGCAGATCGGCTGGAACACGCTCGATCTCGCACGTCAGCACCCGTTGTTCGACGGTATCCCCACCGGACCGGACGGGCTGCACGCCTATTTCGTGCACTCCTATCATTTGGCGGCGAACAATCCCTCGGATGTGCTTGCGACAACGGAGTATGGGGGACCGGTGACCGCCGCCGTAGCGCATGAAAACAGGGCGGGCACCCAGTTCCACCCGGAGAAGAGCCAGACGCTGGGTCTGGCCCTGATCGCCAATTTCCTCAAATGGAAGCCCTGACATGATCCTGTTTCCCGCTATCGATTTGAAGGATGGCCAGTGCGTCCGGCTCAAGCTCGGCGAAATGGCTTCGGCCACGGTCTACAACGAAGACCCGGCGGCTCAGGCGCGCGCCTTCGAGGACCAGGGCTTTGAGTGGCTGCATGTGGTCGATCTCAACGGGGCGTTCGAAGGCCAGTCGGTCAATGGCGTTGCGGTCGAAGCGATCCTCAAAGCGACAAAAAACCCGGTTCAGCTCGGTGGCGGCATCCGGACGCTCGCCCATATAGAATCCTGGCTGGACAAAGGCCTTGCCCGCGTGATTCTCGGCACCATCGCGGTGCGCGATCCCGATCTCGTGAAACAAGCCTGCAAGCAGTTCCCCGGCCGCGTTGCCGTCGGCATTGACGCCAAGGGCGGCAAGGTCGCGGTCGAGGGCTGGGCCGCGGCGTCCGAATTGGGCGTCATTGAGCTGGCCAAGCGTTTCGAGGGCGCAGGCGTCGCCGCCATCATCTACACCGACATCGACCGCGACGGCGTCCTTGCCGGCATCAACTGGGAGTCGACCATCGAGCTGGCCGACGCCGTGTCGATCCCGGTCATTGCTTCGGGCGGCCTCGCCTCGATTGCCGACATCGTCCGGATGAAAATGCCTGATGCCGCGCGTCTCGAAGGCGCGATCTCCGGAAGGGCGCTCTATGATGGCCGCATCGATCCGGCCGAGGCGCTTGCGATCCTCAACGGCACGCTTACGGTCGAGGCCGCCAAATTCGAGGAAGCCGACCGCTCATGACCCTCAAATCCCGCGTTATTCCGTGTCTGGATGTTAAAGATGGCCGCGTCGTCAAGGGTGTCAATTTCGTCGATCTGATCGATGCCGGCGATCCGGTCGATGCCGCCAAGGCCTATGACGCGGCGGGTGCGGACGAGCTTTGCTTTCTCGACATCACCGCATCGTCGGACAATCGCGAGACCATTTTCGACGTCGTGGCGCAAACGGCCGAACACTGTTTCATGCCCCTGACCGTTGGCGGCGGCGTCCGGGCGGTGTCAGACATCCGCAGGCTTCTCCTGGCCGGCGCCGACAAGGTCTCGATCAACACCGCGGCGGTGACCAATCCCGATTTCGTCGCCGAAGCCGCCGACAAGTTCGGCAACCAGTGCATCGTCGTCTCGGTGGATGCCAAGAAGGTTTCCGCGCCCGGTGAGGAAGACCGCTGGGAGATCTTCACCCATGGCGGCCGCACGCCAACCGGCATCGAAGCCATTGGTTTTGCCAGCCGGATGGTTGATTTGGGCGCCGGCGAGATCATGCTGACATCGATGGACCGGGACGGCACCAAATCCGGCTATGACATCGCGCTCACCCGGGCTGTCGCCGATGCGGTGCGGGTGCCGGTGATTGCTTCGGGCGGCGTTGGCAATCTCGATCATCTGGTTGAGGGGATCCGCGACGGTCACGCCACCGCCGTGCTCGCGGCCTCGATTTTCCATTTTGGAACCTATACGATCCATGAAGCCAAACAGTACATGGCCGATGCCGGGCTTGACATGCGCATGGTCTGACCGGGCCGTCACAGGAATTCTTTGGGAGACTCGCCCGCAATGACCAGCTTCACCCTCGCAGACCTTGAGCGGATCGTGGATGACCGAGCGTCGGCCGATCCGTCCCAGTCCTGGACGGCGAAGCTTGTCGCCGCCGGCATGCCGAAGGCCGCCAAGAAGCTCGGCGAGGAAGCCATCGAAACCGTGATCGCTGCGACCTCCCAATCCCGGGGCGAACTTGTCGGCGAAGCCGCCGATCTTCTGTACCACCTCATGGTCGTCCTCAAGATTGCCGGCGTTCCGCTTCACGAGGTGCTGGAAGAGTTGGAAGGCCGGACCGCGCAATCGGGCCTTGACGAGAAGGCGGGGCGCAAGTCGGAGTAATCATGGATCAGACCGAAAAACAGCCGCGAGCCCTCGATCATTTCAGAGGCGATGACTTTTCCCCCTACCGTTTTTTCACAGCGGACCAGTGGGCGGCCTTCCGCGCCGATACGCCGCTGACTCTGACGGAAAACGAGGTTCGCCGGCTTCGGTCGCTCAACGACCCGGTGGATCTTGATGAGATACGGCGGATCTATCTGTCGCTGTCGCGACTGCTGTCCGCCCATGTCGAATCCTCGCAATTGCTGTTTGAACAGCGCAAGCGCTTCCTCAGCCTGTCCAATGTGACCAAGACGCCCTTCATCATCGGCATCGCCGGGTCCGTGGCGGTGGGCAAGTCGACCACGGCCCGTGTTCTCACCGAGCTTCTGGCGCGCTGGCCCTCAAGCCCCAAGGTGGACCTGGTGACAACGGACGGATTCCTGTACCCCAACGAGGTGCTGCGGCGCGAGAACCTGATGGACCGCAAGGGCTTTCCGGAAAGCTATGATGTCGGCGCTGTCCTGCGGTTTCTTTCGGAGATCAAGGCCGGCCAGCACAATGTCCGCGCGCCGCGCTATTCGCACCTGACCTATGATGTGCTGCCGGGCGAATTCACCACTATCGACCGACCCGATATCCTGATCTTCGAGGGCATCAATGTCCTGCAGGTGCGTGACCTGCCCGAGGACGGCAAGATCGTTCCCTTCGTGTCCGACTTCTTCGATTTCTCGATCTATATCGACGCCGAGGAAGCCGATATTCACAAATGGTATGTCGACCGGTTCATGAACCTGAGGCAGACCGCGTTCCGCGATCCGGAATCCTTCTTTCACCGCTACGCCGCTATCAACGAGGACGCTGCCCGCGCCATCGCAGAGAGTCTGTGGGAGAACATCAACCTCAAGAATCTCAAGCAGAATATCCTGCCGACGCGCCCGCGTGCCGACCTGATCCTGCGCAAGGGTCAGAATCACCTTATCGAGCAGGTGGCATTGCGCAAGCTGTGAGCGAGACCCGGAGCAATCGTCGGAAGCTCAGGCGCTGACCCGGCGCAGCGTCAGGTTGATGCGGCCGCCATCTCTCAAGAGCGTCGATGTTGTCGGGTAAATCCGGTCGACCCCGTGGAAAGCAAGCCGGCTTGCCCCGCCGAGAACCACGATGTCGCCGCTCTCCAGCCGGAATGACCGGGTGGGCCCGCTGCGTTCCGTTCCGCCGATCCGGAACAGACAGGCGTCGCCAAGCGACACGGACAGCACCGGCGCGGAAAAATCAGCCTCGTCCCGGTCCTGGTGCAGGCCCATGCGAGCATTTTCATCGTAGAAATTGACCAGGCAGGCCTGCGGCGGCCGCGTGTCCCCGCTCAGCTCCATCCAGATCTTCAGCAGGCTTTCGGGAATGGGGGGCCAGGGTGCGCCGGAGACCGGGTGGCGGTCCTGGTACCGGTAGCCCGCCTTGTCGGCGACCCAGCCGAGCTCGCCGCAATTGGTCATCCTGACGCTCAGCGGCTTGCCGGTTCGCGGCATTTCCGGGCGGTAGAGCGGTGCCTGGACCGCCACCGCCCGGATGTCTTCCACCAGCAGCTCCTGCGCGGCCCGGTCGAGATGACCCGGGATGTGGCGCATCCCCTTGGGCAGGACGAGCATCTGCTGCTTTCCCGATTCGACCGCCGTCTCAGGCGGTTTCGATATCCGGAATGCGCAAGACCTGGCCAGGATAGATCTTGTCGGGGTGCGACAGCATCGGTGTGTTGGCTTCAAAGATCACTGTGTGTTTCGGACCCTTGCCCTTGCCATAGGCAGCCTCGGCGATCTTCCAGAGATTATCGCCCTTCTTCACGGTATGAAAACGCGGCGCTTTGGCCGGTGTGGAAGCCTTGGTCAGTTCGGACTCAGGACCCCCCACCTTCAGTTCGTCGGCTTCCACCTTGGAGATACCCAGGGTGTTGCCCACTGCGATGATCGCTTTCTCGAAGATCGATTGGTCCTCGACAACGCCCGACAGGACGACCTTGTCGCCGTCGACCTTGACATCAACCTTGTCTGTGCCGAGGTCGAACGAATCCAGTTCCTTCTTGACCGCGTCGGCTTCGGGCGCGTCATCATCGCCGCCGATGCCGAGCTTCTTTCCTGCCGACTTGATGAAATCGAAAATGCCCATGTCTCGTCATCTCCTTGAGTGAACTATGCCTGACTTAAGCACGACGCAGCCCCGCCGCCAACAAAAAGCTGTCTTCGGCCTACTCATCGGTGACTTTGCCGCGGGCTTTCTTGATCGTCGACCTGCCCGACTTGGCCGCAAGCCGGCGTTCCACCGATCCGCGTGTCGGCCTGGTCTTTCGCCGCGGCGGCGGCGGCGGTTCGGAAGCCTGATCGATCAGTTCCGCGAGCCGGGCGCGGGCATCCGCCCGGTTGCGCTCCTGGGTGCGGAAGCGGTTGGCCTCGATGATGATGACGCCGTCCTTGGACACCCGGCTGCCGCCAAGCCGGATGGCGTTGGTCTTGACCCGTTCGGGCAGGGATGGCGAACTGCGGATGTCGAACCTCAACTGCACCGCCGTGGCGACCTTGTTGACATTCTGGCCGCCGGGACCCGAGGCGCGAATGAAGCTTTCGCTCAGTTCCCAGGCGGCGATGACGATCCCGCGCGCGGCATGTAAGGCCATGGAGCTCATGGCGCTGTCTTCCAGAAAAGGACATCCTGTTCGTCTTTTCGGTTGATCGCCGGGACCCGCGCACCTTTCGCCGGATGACCGGCAACGAGCAGCACCAGCGGCTTTTCATTGTCGGGCCTGCCGCAGATCTGGTTGAGAAACCCCATCGGCGAGGGTGTATGGGTGAGCGTTGCAAGGCCGGCTGAATGCAGGCTGGCGATCATGAGGCCGATGGCGATGGAAACGGATTCGGGCACATAATAGTGCTTGATCTTGCGGCCGTCGGCATCAAGGCCCCAGCGCTGGGCGAAAATGACGATCAACCATGGCGCGGTTTCGAGAAACGGTTTTTCCCAGTCGGTTCCGAGCTGCGCCAGTGCGCCTAGCCACTCCTCTCCGGCCCTGCCATTGTAAAAAGCGCGTTCTTCCTCTTCGGCGGCAAGCCTGATGGCCCGTTTGGCGCCGGGATCGCTGATCGCGACAAAACTCCAGGGCTGTTGATTGGCGCCCGACGGCGCGGTTGCGGCCGTCCGGACTGCCAGTCGGATGATCTCCGGATCAACGGGATCGGGCGCAAAATCCCGCACCGTGCGGCGTGACTGCATCAGGTCGTAAAACTGGCGTGCGCCGCTCAGCATCTCGGCATCCGTCTTTCGCGCCAGCGAAAGCGCAACGGTCTGTGCGGCTTGGGCCATGACGCTGATCTCCCGGCGTAAAATTCGACCGGCAGAAAATGCGCGACAGGCCCCGCCGGGTCAACGGGGCCTGTCCAAGAATGTCCGGTGTAGAGTGCGGGATTATTCTGCCGCGGCCTTGAAGCCGGGCGCCGCATCAAGGACCGAGCCATCGACATGGGCTTCGAACTTGGTGAAGTTGTCGACAAACATGCTCACCAGACGACTGGCGGCGGCGTCATAGGCAACCGGGTCGGCCCAGGTCGAGCGGGGATCGAGAATGGCGCCGTCGACGCCTTCAACCGCCATCGGCACGGCAAAGCCGAAATGCGGGTCAAGGCGGAAATCCGCGTTCTCAAGCGATCCGTCGAGAGCTGCAGCGAGCAGCGCACGCGTTGCCTTGATCGGCATGCGCTGGCCCGTGCCATAGGCACCGCCGGTCCAGCCGGTATTGACCAGCCAGCAACAGACCTTCTGGTCATGGATCAGCTTGCGCAGCAGTCCGCCATAGACTGAGGGGTGGCGTGGCATGAAGGGTGCGCCAAAGCAGGTGGAAAATGTGGCTTCGGGTTCGGTGACGCCCTTTTCCGTTCCGGCCACCTTGGCTGTGTAGCCGGAGAGGAAATGATACATGGCCTGATCCGGCGTCAGCTTTGCGATCGGAGGCATCACGCCGAAAGCATCCGCGGTCAGCATGATAATGTTGTGCGGATGGCCGGACCGGCCGCTCTCGCTGGCATTGGGGATGAAATGCAGCGGGTAGGCGCAGCGGGTGTTTTCGGTCAGTGAGGCGTCATCGAAATCGGGAATGCGATCCTGGTCAAGCACGACATTTTCCAGAACCGTGCCGAAACGTTCCGTGGTGCCGAAAATTTCCGGCTCCGCTTCGCGCGACAGCCGGATGGTCTTGGCATAACAGCCGCCTTCAAAGTTGAACACGCCGTTTTCTCCCCAGCCATGTTCATCGTCGCCGATCAGGGTACGTTTCGGGTCGGCCGAAAGTGTTGTCTTGCCGGTTCCGGATAGACCGAAGAACACCGCCGTGTCGCCATCGGGCCCGGCATTGGCCGAGCAGTGCATCGGCATCACGCCCTTGGCGGGCAGAATGTAGTTCAGCGCGGTGAACACCGACTTCTTCATTTCGCCGGCATAGGACGTGCCACCAATCAGGACCAGGCCCTTCTGCAGATTGACGGCGATCACCGTTTCCGAACGGCAGCCATGACGGTCCGGATCGGCGCGGAAGGAAGGCAGATTGATGACGGTCAATTGCGGTACGAAATCCGCAAGTTCCGCCCGGTCGGGACGGATCAGCAGGTTGCGGATGAAAAGGGCGTGCCACGCATATTCCGTGATGACTCTCGACTTCAGAGCATGGTCCTGTTCCGCGCCGCCGATAAGATCCTGAACGAACAGATCATGATCCTTGGCATGGGCCGCCATGTCGGCATGCAACAGGTCAAAGGCTCCCGGGGACATCGGCTTGTTGTTGTCCCACCAGATCTGACCATCGGTGGACGCATCGCGGACGACGAACTTGTCCTTGGCGGAACGGCCGGTGTGCTGGCCGGTCAGCGCCCGCAGCGCGCCATGAGCGGTCAGGACGGCTTCGCCCCGGGCCACGGCGAACTCGACCAGTTCCGCCTCACCAGTATTGTAGCGCACCAGTCCAGTGGTGTTCAGGCCGCAAAGACCGATTTCGGCTGACGGGTTACGCACCCTCAAGTCTTCACTCATTACCGATTCCCTTTCGCTCAGGCGCAGGCCAGGTTCAAATTTGGCCGGAACATAGGGTCGGGAATAACAAAAAACAACAAGCAATTGGGTGTTTACTTAATGAAATCAAAGTATTAATCGATTTAAAAAAGAACGCATCCATTTAAATCGGTTCAATCGACACTTGCAGACAAACCCGCCGGATATGGCTCTGGTAATGAGGGAATGACACCGCCGGTGATCTGTGCCACATTTTGTTCTCACTTTATCCTCATGGACGTGGCGGCGGGACCCGGCAATGACGCGATAACGCGCCTGACCCGGATTAGCGGGGGCACTTCCTAAGAGGCGTGCTTGAACATGATGGAGACGACAGACATGCAGACAATCGCGCTCGTCGACGACGACCGCAACATCCTTACCTCGGTTTCGATAGCGCTCGAAACAGAAGGGTATCGTGTTGAAACCTACACCGATGGCGCCTCCGCTCTGGATGGTTTGCTGGCGCGTCCTCCGCAACTGGCCATCTTCGATATCAAGATGCCGCGCATGGACGGAATGGAGCTTCTGCGCCGTTTGCGGCAGAAATCGGATATTCCGGTGATCTTCCTCACCTCCAAGGATGAAGAGATCGATGAATTGTTCGGCCTCAAGATGGGCGCCGATGATTTCATCACCAAACCGTTTTCCCAGCGGCTTCTGGTCGAACGGGTCAAGGCGGTGCTGCGCCGCGCCGCCAACCGGGAAGCAGCGGCGGCCACACCCGGCCGCGCCACCAGCGCGCCGACAAAGTCGCTCGAACGCGGCAATCTGGTCATGGACCAGGAGCGCCATACCTGCACCTGGAAGAACGAGCCCGTGACGCTGACCGTGACCGAGTTCCTGATCCTGCAGTCGCTGGCGCAGCGGCCGGGCGTGGTCAAGAGCCGGGATGCGCTGATGGATGCCGCTTACGACGAGCAGGTCTATGTCGATGATCGAACCATCGACAGCCATATCAAGCGGCTGCGCAAGAAGTTCAAAATGGTCGATGATGATTTTGACATGATCGAAACCCTCTATGGGGTCGGGTACCGGTTCAGGGAAGCGGCATGAGCGGCAGGTCTCCTCTTGCCCGGTGCTTGATGTGGCGAAAGCGACATGACGGCTGAAACCGAGGAAATTGGCAGCGCCGAGGACGAGAGTGCGTCAGAGCCGCGCCGGTCGAAAGGCTGGATTCATCCGGTGACATTGGTGCGCCGGATGTTCGGCAACCTGATCTTTTCCAGCCTGACGCGTCGCATCCTGTTTCTCAACCTGGCGGCGCTGATCGTCCTGGTCTCGGGGATCCTGTATCTCAACCAGTTCCGCGAGGGTCTGATCGACGCCCGGGTGGAAAGCCTTCTGACCCAGGGCGAGATCATCGCCGGCGCGGTGGCGGCATCGGCATCGGTCGACACCAATTCGATCACCATTGATCCTGAAAAGCTTCTTGAGCTTCAGGCCGGGCAGAGCATATCGCCCACCAATTCCAACGAGAATCTGGATTTCCCGATCAATCCGGAGCGCGTGGCTCCGGTGTTGCGGCGGCTGATTTCGCCAACCCGGACGCGCGCGCGCATCTATGATGACGATGCCAGCCTGATCCTGGATTCACGCTACCTCTACACCAGCGGCCAGGTTCTCCGCTATGATCTGCCGCCGGCGGAAGCCGAGCCAATCAGCCTGTCCGAGACCCTGACGGCCTGGTTCAACCGGTTGTTCCAACGCCGCGACCTGCCGCTCTACAGGGAGCCGCCAGGTGCTGATGGTTCGATCTATCCCGAGGTGATGAATGCGCTGACTGGCGGACGCGGCGCTGTGGTGCGGATGACGGAGAAGGGCGAGCTGATTGTCTCGGTGGCGGTCCCGGTCCAGCGGTTCCGCGCGGTCCTGGGCGTCCTGCTGCTGTCGACCCAGGCCGGCGATATCGACAAGATCGTCCATGCCGAGCGAATGGCCATCTTCAGGGTGTTTGGCGTTGCCGCCATGGTCACGATTGTCCTGTCGCTGCTCCTTGCCAGCACCATCGCCACGCCTCTGAGACGCTTGTCGGCAGCAGCCGTCCGTGTGCGCCGCGGTGTGAGGGCGCGCGAGGAGATTCCGGATTTTTCAGACCGGCAGGATGAGATTGGGAATTTGTCGGTTGCGCTGCGTGACATGACCAATGCGCTCTATGACCGGATTGCCGCAATCGAGAGTTTCGCCGCCGATGTCAGCCACGAGCTCAAGAACCCGCTCACCTCTTTGCGCAGTGCGGTGGAAACCTTGCCGCTTGCCCGCAATGAGCATTCCCGCAAGCGGCTCATGGATGTCATCCAGCACGATGTCCGCCGCATGGACCGCCTGATCAGCGATATTTCCGATGCGTCACGGCTTGACGCGGAGCTCGCGCGACAGGACGGCGTTTCCGTCGACATGAGAACGCTGCTCACTGACCTTGTGGATATTGCTCGTCAAATCCGCGCGGGCGGCAAGAGTGTGGCTATCGAGTTGAAGGTCGACAGCCGCAATAGCTCGAAAACCGCGTTCACCGTTCTGGGTCATGATCTCAGACTGGGTCAGGTCGTCACCAATCTGATTGAAAACGCCCGTTCCTTCGTGCCCGAGACGGGAGGCCGCATCACCATACGGCTCAGTCGCCGTCGCGGGATGGTGCAGGTCATGATCGATGACAACGGCCCCGGAATTCGCGCCGAAGTCATTGAACGCGTGTTCGAGCGGTTTTACACCGACCGCCCGGATGGGGAGGATTTCGGACAGAACTCCGGTCTTGGCCTGTCCATCAGCCGCCAGATCATCCAAGCCCATGGCGGTCGCCTGACCGCAGAGAACATTCCGGGCAAGGAAGATGGCGCATGGGCCGGCGCCCGCTTCATCATTGAACTGCCCGCCGAAAACCCATGACGGAGGGTATTGTTGAGGACGGCGAGAGCATTCATGCCACCGCGATCGTCGTCGGGCCGGCCGGTCTGTTGTTCGTCGGACCTTCCGGGTCGGGAAAAAGCAGCATCGCCTTCGCCTGTCTCACCGCAGCGCGCGCGCGGGGTTGGAATGCGGCGCTGATTGCCGATGACCGGACTTGCCTGGTGGTCAGGGGAGGCCGCTGCATCGCGTCCTGCCCCGAACCGATCCGCGGCCTTCTGGAACTGCGCGGCACAGGCATCGTCACATTGCCAAGGCTCAACCGGGCGGTCGTCAATCTTGTGGTGGAGCCTGCGGTGCCGTCTGCCGCGACCCGGCTTCCGCCAGAAAGTGAAACCTTTTCGTGCAATGGAATTGCAGTGCCACTCCTGCGTCTGTGGCACAATGGCGCAGCTGATCCGCTTTCCTGCATCCTCGCAAGCCGGCCGGAGCTGTTTCTGGCGCGATAAAGGGCATGGCGACTAGAATTGCTACAATTGTGACGTTTTTGGCTTGAACTTCGCCTGCTTCTGTCCAAGATGAAAATCGGAAAAACTGTTCGCAGCTGCGAAGCAATCGGCATGGCCTGGTGACACAAGGGCTGGGTGGGATGCTGCTGGAGGCAAAATGATCGGATTGGTGCTTGTCACCCATGGCAAGCTCGCGGAGGAGTTTCGGCATGCGCTAGAGCATGTGGTCGGATCCCAAACCGCCCTTGAAACAGTCTGTATCGGACCCGAGGATGACATGGACCAGCGTCGGCTCGATATTGTCGGGGCCGTGTCGCGGGTCGAAACCGGCCATGGCGTCATCATTCTGACCGACATGTTTGGCGGCACGCCGTCCAACTTGTCGATATCGGTTATGGATTCGGGCCGTATCGAGGTCATTGCCGGCGTCAACTTGCCGATGCTGATCAAGCTGGCCGGAGTTCGCGGCTCCAATGACATGCAGAAGTCGCTCGCTGACGCTCAGGATGCGGGACGCAAATATATCAATGTCGCAAGCCGCCTGCTGTCCGGCAAATGATGGTCGATGCCACGGTCAAGTCCCGATCCTTCGAGATCGTCAACAAGCGCGGACTGCATGCGCGCGCTTCCGCCCGGTTTGTGCAGACCGTCGAGGGCTATGACGCCAGGGTGCGGGTGACGCGTGAAGGATCGACTGTCGGCGGAACCTCGATCATGGGGTTGATGATGCTGGCGGCCAGCACCGGATGTTCGATTCACGTTGAAGCCGAAGGCCACCAGGCGGACGAGGTGCTGGATGCGCTTGCAGTGCTGATTGCCGGCAAGTTCGGCGAAGACGCCTGAACAAACCCACATAAAGACATCTTTATATCATATTGCCAGCATGGCCCTTTCCTGCTATTGCACCGCCATGCAATCCAGCCTGTCCCGTCTGGATCTCAAAACCTTTGGGAAAATCATATGACTGACACTCAAGACTACGTCGTTGCCAATATCGAGCTGGCCGATTTTGGCCGCAAGGAGCTTGATATCGCCGAAACCGAAATGCCCGGCCTGATGTCGTTGCGCGAGGAATTCGGATCGCAAAAGCCGCTCAAGGGCGCGCGGATCGTCGGCTCGCTGCACATGACCATTCAGACCGCCGTTCTCATCGAAACTCTCACAGCGCTGGGCGCCGATGTGCGCTGGGCATCGTGCAATATCTACTCGACCCAGGATCACGCCGCTGCAGCCATCGCCAAGAGCGGCGTTCCGGTGTTTGCCATCAAGGGCCAGAGCCTTGAGGAGCACTGGGACTATCTCGACAAGTCGTTCCAGTTCGCCGATGGACCCAACCTGATCCTTGACGATGGCGGCGACGCCACGCTTTACGTGCTTCTTGGCGCCCGCGCCGAAGCCGGCGAGGACATCATCCCGGTTCCCGCTTCCGACGAAGAAGCCGTCATCAAGGTGCAGATCAAGAAGCGCATGGAAGCCTCGCCGGGCTGGTTCACCAAGGTGCGCGATCAGATTGTCGGCGTCTCCGAAGAGACAACGACCGGCGTCCACCGTCTTTATGAACTGCAGAAGAAGGGCCTGCTGCCTTTCCCCGCGATCAACGTCAATGATTCCGTCACCAAGTCGAAGTTCGACAACAAGTACGGCTGCAAGGAAAGCCTCGTTGACGGCATCCGCCGCGCAACCGACACCATGATGGCCGGCAAGGTTGCCGTGGTCTGCGGCTATGGCGACGTGGGCAAGGGCTCTGCGGCTTCGCTGCGTGGCGCCGGCGCCCGGGTCAAGGTCACCGAAATCGATCCGATCTGCGCCTTGCAGGCCGCCATGGATGGCTTCGAAGTGGTCCTGCTCGAAGATGTGGTCAAGAGCGCCGACATCTTCATCACCACCACCGGCAACAAGGACGTGATCCGGCTCGAGCACATGCGCGAGATGAAGGACATGGCCATTGTCGGCAACATCGGCCACTTCGACAACGAGATCCAGGTCGCCGCGCTCAAGAACCACAAATGGACCAACATCAAGGACCAGGTCGACATGATCGAGATGCCCTCGGGCAATCGCATGATCCTTCTGAGCCAGGGCCGTCTGCTCAATCTCGGCAACGCCACCGGTCACCCGAGCTTCGTTATGTCGGCGTCCTTCACCAACCAGGTGCTGGCGCAGATCGAGCTCTGGACCAAGGGCGACGAGTACCAGAACCAGGTCTATGTGCTGCCCAAGCACCTCGATGAAAAGGTCGCCCGTCTGCATCTCGACAAGATCGGCGCGAAGTTGACCCAGCTTCACACCGAGCAGGCCGACTATATCGGCGTGACCGTGGAAGGCCCGTTCAAGCCGGAACACTACCGGTACTAATTTTCCGGCAGATACCCACAACATATTGAAACCGCATCCTTGACAACAAGGGTGCGGTTTCTTTTTGCGCTTCCTCCCCTTCTCCGTGATTCGCGAAGCGGGTATGTTTTTGGTCATTGATTCGTTTTGCGTTGTGGCGGCGCAATTTGCGGATCGGCGATGTCTAGTCAGACGGGCGGCGAGGGGACCAGGACATGCCGGTGAAGAGAGATTCACTCAGGCGCGACAGTTTGGGGCGCGGCAGTTTCATCGGCTTGAAACAGGCCGTGGCGTCCCGTCTGGTTGCATGCCGGCGCAGGTTCCTGACGGGAACGGCCCTTGTGACCGGCTTCCTTCTCGCCCCCGCAGGAGCAGCCCTGGCCCAGACAACAGGCGGTCTGTCAGTTTCCTCCATGGAAGTCGTGAACTTCGCCATGGTCATCGGCGCCATTTCTGCGGCCATGATCTCGGCCATCTGGCTTATCCGCGAGCGCGGCAAGATCGACCTGGAAAATGCCGAGCTGCGGACTTCCCTGGCCGACGCCAATGCCAAGCTGTCCAGACACCAGGCGCTGATCATTGACCGGGATCGCCAGATCGTGGTGTGGGACGGCGTAGGGCTACCCGCGGAAGTGCTCGGAAATCTCGCGCCGGAGACCGGGGCACCGCAACGGCCCAGCGACTTCCTGGCGTTTGGCCGTTGGCTGGAACCACGATCCGCAGCCGGCCTGGATGAGGCCATCGACAGGCTCAGGGCCCAGGCCGAGCGCTTTGACCTGATTGTGGAAACGATCCGCGGCCACGTCGTCGAGGCCCAGGGCCGGGTCTCGGGCGGCCGCGCCTTTGTCCGCTTCGTCACCCTGTCCAATGTCCGCGCCGAACTGGCTGAACTCAAGACCGAGCGGAACCGGTTGCTGGTGTCACTTGATACGTTCCAGGCGTTGCTCGATGTCATCGACATGCCGGTCTGGCTGCGCGGGCCGGACGCAAAGCTGATCTGGGTCAACAATGCCTACACCCGTGCCGTTGAGGGCGCGGATCGTCAGGACGTGCTGACCCGCGGCCTGGAGCTGCTGGGAACCGCCGCGCGCGAACGCGTTCGCGCAGCCGTGACCCCGGAACGGCCGTTTCTCGACAAGATTTCGACCGTCATCCACGGTCATAGGCGCTTTCTTGAGGTCGCTGACGTCAAGACGCCGTCCGGCAATGCCGGCCTGGCGCTGGATGTGTCGATTGAAGAGGATCTGCGCGAGGAACTTCGGCGTACGATCCAGAGCCATGCCGAAACGCTCGACCATCTGGCGACGCCGGTGGCAATTTTCGACCGCGATCAGCGGCTTCAGTTTCACAATCAGGCCTTCCAGCGCCTGTGGGAACTGGATACGCCGTTTCTGGCGCGCCGGCCCGACAACGCTGAGTTTCTCGAGCGCCTCCGCGCCGAAGGCAAGCTGCCCGAGCCGCATGCCTGGCGCGAGTGGAAGGAGCAGATCCTCTCGGCCTACCGAGCTGTCGAGACCACGCCGCAACTCTGGCACCTGCCGGATGGCCAGACCCTCAATGTCTTCGCCAACGCCCACCCGCAAGGCGGTGTCACCTGGGTCTTCGAGAACCTGACCGAGAAGGTCGATCTCGAAACCCGTTACAACACCCTGCTGCAGGTCCAGGGCGAAACCATCGACAACCTGGCCGAGGGCGTCGCGGTTTTCGGTCCGGATGGCAAGATCCGCCTGTCAAATCCATCCTTCCGGGCGCTCTGGGGCCTGAACGAGCAACAGGTCAAGCCGGGCACGCATATCCGGCTCATTTCCGAAGCCTGCGAGCCGTCCCATCGCGAGGCCGACGGCTGGAAGCTGTTTGCCGGAGCGATCACCGGGTTCGAGGATGAACGCCGCACCCGTGAGGGCCGCATCGAACTCACCACCGGCCTCATTCTGGATTACGCCATCGTTCCGCTGCCCAACGGGCAGACCATGATCGCCTTCGTCAATGTCACCGACAGCGTCGGCGCCGAGCGGATGCTGACCGAGAAAAACGAGGCGTTGCGCAAGGCCGATGCGCTCAAGAACGAGTTCGTCCAGCACGTGTCCTATGAGCTGCGCTCGCCGCTGACCAACATCATCGGCTTCACCGAATTGCTGCGCACACCGGATTTCGGCGCACTCAACGAACGCCAGTCCGAATATCTCGACCATATCTCCACCTCGTCCTCGGTGTTGCTGACCATCGTCAATGACATTCTCGACCTTGCCACGGTCGACGCCGGGATCATGCGGCTCGAACCGGATGCCGTGAACATCGCGGCCTTGTTCTCCGAAGCCGGAGACCAGATTTCCGATCGGCTGAAGGAAAGCGGCCTGTCGCTCGAGATCGATATCGCCGAAGCACCCGAAGAAATGATCGGAGATCATCAACGGCTCAAGCAGATCCTGTTCAAGCTGTTGATGAATGCCGCGAATTTTGCCCCGGATGGGTCGGTTGTCCGGCTTAGCTGCACGCAGGAAGACGATTCGGTCGTTTTCTCTGTGTCGGATTCAGGCCCCGGAATTCCCGAAGGCGCGCGCAAGGATGTGTTTGCCCGCTTTGAAACCAACGGCCAGACCGGCCGGCGCCGAGGCGCCGGACTGGGCTTGTCGATCGTCCAGAGTTTTGTCGGGCTGCACAACGGAACCGTTTCGATTGAAGGCGGGACCGAGGGCGGGGCGACAGTTATCTGCCGGTTCCCCACTGCCCGTCCACTTGCCCGCAACGCGGCCGAGTAACCCTCAATGCTAGCGGCACCGACGCGCGTCGAACTGGCTGATCCGGGCGCAACAGTGCTGTTTGCGGAAGACGTGGCGCTGGCCCTGAAGCCGGGCGACTGTCTGTGCCTGTCGGGCGATCTGGGTGCAGGAAAATCCACCTTCGCCCGCGCCCTGATCCGCGCAATCGCCGATGATGCCGACCTCGAGGCGCCAAGCCCGACCTTTACCCTGGTGCAGAGCTATCAGCTTCGCTTGCCGCTGGCGCATCTGGATCTTTACCGGATCGGATCGGCCGACGAGCTTGAGGAACTCGGCCTCGACGATGCGCTTGGCGAAGGCGCGGCCCTGATCGAATGGCCGGAAAGGGCGCTGGAACGTTTGCCCGAAGACAGCATCATGATGCGCTTTGAAGGGCTGGGTGACAGCCGCACCCTGACGATTTCCGCGCCGCCCGGCTTCGCCACCCGGCTTGAGCGGTCCCGCGCCGCCCGCCGGTTTCTCGACGAGACCGGTCTTGATCGGGCCGCCCGTCGGCATCTGCAGGGGGACGCGTCGTCGCGCAGCTATGAGACTGTCCGCCCGGTCGGCCGGGACCCGGTCATCCTGATGAATGCGCCGCGCCAGCCTGACGGTCCGCCCATCCGCGACGGGTTGCCCTATTCGCAGATTGCGCATCTGGCCGAGGACGTTGTTCCCTTTGTCGCCCTTGCGGGCTGGCTTCGCGCCCAGGGCTTCGCCGCGCCGGAAATCCTGGCTGCCGATCTCGATCAGGGCTTCCTGCTGATCGAGAACCTTGGAACGGCCGGAATTCTGGATGAAGAGGGCCGTCCCGATCCGGAGCGCTATGGCCTGGCGATCGATTGCCTTGCGGCGTTGCATTCGAAAGAGGCCCCGGGGTCCCTTCAGGTGAACGGCCGTCAGCATGTCGTGCCCCGCTACGATGCGCGGGCGATGCAGATCGAGGTCGAGCTTCTGACCGACTGGTACCTGCCCTGGCGCCGCGGCAGCCCGGTTTCCGATGACGAGCGGGCTGCCTATCTCGACCTGTGGCGGAGCCTGTTCGCGCGGCTTGAAAGCGCCGAGACATCGCTTGTGCTGCGCGACTATCACTCGCCCAACCTGATCTGGCGTGACCAGAAGTCGGGCTTCGACCGGCTCGGCATCATCGATTTCCAGGACGCGATGATCGGACCGTCGGCCTATGACGTGGCCTCGCTGTGCCAGGACGCAAGGGTGACCATCCCGCAAGCCCTCGCTGACCAACTGCTTGACCGGTATGTGCAGGCGCGCAGCAGCAATCCGGACTTTGATGAGCAGAAGTTCCGCGAGGCCTATGCGATCATGGCGGCGCAACGAGCCGCAAAAATCCTCGGCATCTTTGTCCGCCTCAAACAGCGCGATGGAAAACCCGGCTATCTGCGCCATTTGCCGCGGATCGAAGCCTATATCGCCGCTTCTCTTGCGCATCCGGTGCTGCAACCCTTGCGCTTATGGTTTGCAAAGGCTGGTATTGGCGCACCCGAATCATAGACCGGAACCGCCGTGCCGATACACATCACATCCGCCATGATCCTTGCCGCGGGGCTTGGCACCCGCATGCGCCCGATTACCGACACCATCCCCAAGCCGCTGGTCGAGGTGGCGGGCAAGCCGCTGATTGCCTACGGGCTTGAAGCCTGCGACCGGCTGGGCGTCGGTCGTGTGGTCGTCAATGTGCATTACCTGGCGCCGATGCTGGTGGAGTGGCTGTCGGCCCGGCCCGGCTCCGAAGTCCTGATATCCGACGAGACCGCCGAGCTCCTGGATTCGGGCGGCGGCGTCGTCAAGGCATTGCCGATGCTCGGACCCGATCCGTTCCTGATCCTCAACGCTGACACGTTCTGGGTCGAAGACCCCGATGCGGGCCAGGACAATCTGGCCATGATGGCGGACCGTTTCGATGCCGAATCGATGGACATCCTTTTGATGACCGCGCGACCGGATCAGGCCACCGGCCACACCGGCGCCGGTGATTTCACCCTCGATGCCGATGGACGCCTCACCCGCTACACGGGTGCGGGCGTGCCCGTGATCTATGCCGGCGCAATCATCCTGCATCCGCGGATCTTTGACGGCATCATGGACCGGAAGTTCTCCCTCAATCGCTGCTTTGACCGGGCAGCCAACGCCGGTCGCCTTTTTGGCGTGCCGATGCAGGGGCATTGGTTGACCGTCGGAACGCCCGAAGCCATCGGCGAGGCGGAAGCCGCCCGGTCGGCCTATCTTGAAAGCCGGAGAGCCGGCGCGGGCGAACCGGTCCGGTGACCCGGCCCACACCCAGGATCGTGACCATTCCGCCCGGTGCGGCTTTCCTGCGGACGCTTGCCGAAGGGATCCTCTCGGGCAGTCTGGTCCGTGAGCTTTGCTACGACCCGGCCAATCCGCTGTCGCTTGCCGGCGCCACCGTGTTCGTGCCCTCCCGCCGCGCCGCAAGGGCGCTGCGGTCTGACCTGACCGATCTGATCGGCAAGGGCTCGGCGATTCTGCCCTCGATCCGCGCCCTGGGCGAAACCGACGACGATGCCGGCTTCTTCGATGTCGCCGACCCCGACAGCCTGGCGCTCAATCCCCCCATTCCGCAGATCGCCGCCACCCTGCGCCTGGCCGATCTGGTGCTGGCCTGGAAACAGGCGCTGCCGCAAACGGTGCGGGATCATCTGGGCGGCATGCCACTGGTCGCGCCGGCCAATCCGGCTGATGCGATCTGGCTTGGCCGGTCGCTGTTCGATCTGATCCAGGCGGTTGAAACCGAAGAATGCGATTTTGCCGGCCTCGACAGCGTGATCGAGGCCGACTTGCAGCAATGGTGGCAGCTCACCGCCGAATTCCTCAGGATCGCCCGGGAATTCTGGCCTGCGCTGCTGGGTGAAATATCGCGCTCAAGCCCGGCCGCCCATCACAATGTGATGATCGACCTGTTCACCCGGAGCCTTGCTTCAGCCGTAGCCCATCGCCCGGTCATTGTCGCGGGGTCGACGGGTACCAGGCCGTCCACCGCGCGGCTGATTGCCACTGTCGCAAGCCTGGACCAGGGCGCGGTGATCCTGCCGGGGCTCGACCACGCCATGCGGCCGTCCCATTGGCAGGCCCTGTCGAAGGCCGCAACTCCACTCACCTCCGCGGATGGCCGCAGCCTGGTGGATGTGGCCATTCGCAGCCACCCGCAATATGGTCTTTTCCGGCTGCTTGAGACTTCAGGCTTTAACGCCGGTCGGATCGATGAAATTCCGGAGATTGGCGATAGCGCGCCTGACCTGCAGTCCCGCCGGGCCATCGTCTCAGCCGCATTGCTGCCGGCGCTCGCAACCGAGGCCTGGGGTGAGCCGGGCTTTCTGCCCGATGCTTCGCTGATCAGCGGCGGACTGGAGCATGTCAGCCTGATCGAGGCCGCCAATGAGCGCGAGGAAGCCTCCGCTCTGGCTGCCGCCATGCGCCGCGCGCTGGAGCCGCGCCCCGATGTGCCGGAGCCGACGGCGGCGCTGGTGACGCCGGACCGGAACCTGGCGCGCAGGGTGGTCATCGAGCTCCGCCGCTACGGCATCGAGGCCAATGATTCGGGCGGCGTTCCGCTGGCGTCGAGCCCGCAGGGCGGGCTGGCGCGGCTGGCGGTGCAGGTGGCGTTTGCGCCGGGCGACGCGGTGGCGATCGCGGCCCTGATCAAGCATCCTCTGGCGCGCTTTGGTTTGACCCGGAGTGAGATGCAGACTGGCGCAGGCCTGATCGAGCGGATCGCCTTGCGCGGCGGCAGCGGCGCGGCCGACATCGACGAACTTCCGGCCATGGTGGAGGCACGCCAGTCCCGTCGGCTTGATCGATACGCCGCCCAATGGCTCAGCCGAATCAGCGACAAGCAGGCAGATCAGGCGCTCGATTTTGCCCGCCGCGCAGCCGATGCGCTGGCGCCGCTGACGTCAGCGCTTGTTTCCCTCTCCGGTCCCGGTGTGACCAATCAGATCCCGATCGGCGTCCTGGCAGGCCTGACCGCCGAGGCGCTGGAAAGGATCGGCACCGACGAGACCGGCGCTCTCGATGCGCTCTGGGGCGATGAAGCCGGAGGCGACCTCGCCGGGCTGCTGCTCGAAACCCGCTACAGCGGCTCGATGCTTGCGATGACCGGTCACGAATGGATCGCTGCATTGGACGCGCTGATGGCGGGCAGAATGGTCAAGCCGCGCGGCGGCGGCCATCCCAGGGCCTTCATCTGGGGCGCGCTCGAAGCCCGTCTGCAGCATGTCGACACGCTGCTGATGGGCGGATTGAACGAGGGCGTCTGGCCGCAAGCCGGCCAGGAAGATCCGTTCCTGTCCCGCTCAATGAAGGCGGCGATCGGTCTGGAGCCGCCCGAACGCCGCATCGGCCAGGCAGCCCATGATTTCCAGATGGCGATGGGCGCCCCGGAAGTGGCGCTGTCGCGCTCCTTGCGCGCCAGCAAGGCGCCAACTGTTGCATCCCGCTGGCTGCAACGGCTGCTGGCGGTTGCCGGTGAACGGCCGGCAATGGAAATGCGGGCAAGGGGTGATGCCTTGCTCGCCCATGCGCGAAGCCTCGATCAAGGCCTTTCTTCCCCGCCAGCCCAGCGTCCCGAACCGCGCCCGCCCGCCGAGCTGCAGCCGAAGAGCTATTCCTTCTCGGAGGTGGGCAGGCTCCGCCGCGATCCCTATGCGATCTATGCCAGGCGCGTGCTCAGGCTTGATCCGCTGGAAGAATTTCTCGCCGATCCCGGCCCGCGTGAACGTGGCACGCTGTATCACCAGATCCTCGAGGAGTTCGTTTCCGATACGGAACCGGCCCGGCGAAACCTCGACACTCTCCTCGCGATTGCCCGTGAACATTTTGCCGCAGCCCGGCTTCCCGACGCCACGGCGCTGGTCTGGCGCATGCGCTTTGACAAGGCCGCCAGGACCATCGTCGACTGGGAGAGCGAGACCGCCGCAGGATTGAAGCGCTCGCTGGTGGAGGCCCGCGCCAGCCTTGACCTGCCGCTCGCGGGCCTGAAGCTCACCGGTATGGCCGACCGGATCGACCTGCGCCAGGACGGGTCGGCCTGGATCATCGATTACAAGACAGGAAGCACGCCCTCGCGCAAGGAGGCGCGTATCCTGCTCGACCCGCAACTGGCGCTCGAAGCCTATGCGCTGATCCATGGCGGCTTTGCCGATATCGGCAAACTGCCGGTGTCGGGTCTCTTCTATCTGCGCCTTACCGGGAAGGAACCCTTCGCCGACCGAATCGATGATGATCCGCTGAAGCCGGGCAAGGGCGAGCCGCTCAACGCCGAGGACCTGGCGGTCAAGGCCGTCGAGGAGTTTGGCCGGCTGGTCGGCCTGCTGAGCTCCGGCAAGCGCGGGTTCCTGTCGCGCGCCATTCCCGAAAGCGCCCGGTCCTGGGGCGGGGACTACGACCATCTGGCTCGCGTCGCCGAATGGCAGACCGCGGTGGATCAGGAAGGGGACGGCGATGACTGAGGCGGGCGGTATCAACAGCGTCTCCGACACAACGCTCCGCCAGAATCTGGCCGCCACGCCCACGCTCTCGGCCTGGGTGTCTGCCAATGCAGGCTCTGGCAAGACCCATGTGCTGGCGAGGCGGGTGATCCGGCTGCTGCTGCGCGGGGCGCGTCCCTCGGCCATCCTGTGCCTCACCTACACCAAGGCCGCCTCCGCCGAGATGTCCAACCGCGTCTTCAAGACCCTGGGCGAGTGGGTCCGGCTGGATGACGCGGCACTCTCGCAGAAAATCACCGAGCTCGAAGGCGCAGCCGTTGAGCCGCACCAGCTGATTCTCGCCCGGCGGCTGTTCGCCACGGCGCTGGAAACACCCGGCGGCCTCAAGATCCAGACCATTCACGCCTTCTGCGAGGCTGTTCTGCACCGGTTTCCGCTTGAAGCGAATATCCCGGGCCATTTCAGCGTTCTTGACGACCAGAAGGCCGCCGAACTGCTGGCCGAAGCCCGCCGGCAACTGATGTCGGCGCAGAGCTTTGAAGAGGACCCGGATCTGGCCGCCGCCGTCACCGCGGCGCTGGACCTTGGCGGTGAAGCCGGCTTCGACAAGCTGCTCTCGGGTCTCTATGCCCGCCGCCGCGACTATCTCGCCTTTGACGCCCGGGCGCGCGCAACAGGCGGCGCCGAGTCGATGATCCGCTCCGCCCTGGGATTGGAAGCAGATGAAACCGAAGCATCGGCCATCGCCCGGTCCTGGCCGCTCGACGCCTTGCCGGTCGATTATGTCAGAACGCTGCATTCCTTTGCCGAATCGGCAAAATCGGCAACGCGCGCCCAAAATCTCGCCTATGGAGTGCTCGCCGCCGGGTCCGAGCCCGATCCCGCGCACAGGCTCGATCTTCTACGCCAGGTTTTTCTCACCAAGGCCGGCGAACCCGCCAAACTTGGCGGCGTGGCATCCAAGACCGTGGCCGAGCGTTTTCCTGATGTTGCCGAACGGGTTGATCAGGCCCAGGCGCAAATCCTCTATGTCCTCGACCGGCTGGCGCGGCTGACCGCCCTGGAGGCGTCGCTGACGGCCTTCCGCCTGGCGCGGCGCTATCTGGGTGGGTTCGAGTCGCTCAAGACCCGCCAGGCGCTGCTCGATTATGATGATCTGATCGCCGCGACCGAAGCGCTGCTGTCCAGAAGCGGCGCCAGCGCCTGGGTGCATTACAAGCTCGACCAGGGCATCGACCATGTGCTGGTCGATGAAGCGCAGGATACCGCACCGCTGCAATGGAGCGTGATCGGCGCCCTCTCGGATGAATTCTTTGCCGGCGAAGGATCGCGCCCTGCACTCCGGACAATTTTCGCCGTCGGCGATGAAAAGCAATCGATCTATTCGTTCCAGGGCGCGCGGCCTGAGCGCTTTGCCGAGGAACGCAAGCGCATCGCCCGTCGCGCCCGCGATGCCGTTGTCCAGTTCGAGCAGGTCTCGCTGCGGGTTTCCTTCCGCTCGTCCATCGAGGTTCTCAAGCTGGTCGACTATGTCTTTGCCGATGCCGATGCACGGCGCGGCATGGGCGCCGATGGTGAAGCGGTGATCCATGAAACGGCGCGGATGCAGGCCCCGGGCCTGGTCGAGATCTGGCCGATGATCGCCAAGGAGAAGACCGATGGCGACGAGGACTGGACCGCCGCCTTTGATGAAGTGCCCGAAACCGCACCCGCCGCACGTCTGGCGCGCCGCATCACCGGCCTTCTGAGGCAATGGGTCGGCCGCGAAACGATCGAGGATCAGAAATCCGGAAAATTGCGGCCCGTAGCGCCGGGCGACATTCTGATTCTGGTGCGCAAGCGCGATGGCTTCGTGCCGACGCTCCTGCGCACGCTCAAGGCCACGACGGATATTCCGGTCGCCGGCGCCGACCGGCTGCGCCTGACCGATCACATCGCAGTGCAGGATCTGATGGCGCTCGGCCGGTTCGCCGTTCTGCCCGAGGACGATCTGTCCCTCGCAGCCCTGATCAAGAGCCCGCTTCTCGGTCTTGACGAGGATGACCTGTTCCGGCTCGCAGCTTTGCGGCCGGAGGGAATGTCGGTGTGGCGGATGCTGGGCGAACTGGCCGAATCGGATCCGCCCTTCGCCGCTGTCCTGCAGAAGCTCACCCGCTGGGTGGCGCAGGCGGAGGCGCTGCCGCCGCATGATTTTTTTGCGGCGCTGCTCGGGCCCGAGGGCGGTCGTCGCGCCTATCTGGCGCGGCTCGGCCATGAAGTCGGCGACGTGCTCGACGAATTCCTGGGGCTGGCGCTCGACCATGAACAGGCGGGGCTTCCGGGCCTGCAATCCTTCCTCGCCATGCTGGAGACCGATGCGCCCGAGATCAAGCGCGAGATGGAAGGCCAATCCGGCGCGGTTCGAATCATGACCGTGCATGCGGCGAAAGGCCTCGAGGCGCCGATCGTGTTCCTGGTGGATTCGGGCGGTGAGGCGTTCCAGCACACGCATCAGCCGCGGCTCTGGCTGCTGCCCCCATCGCCGGAGACGAGCGAAGCGCCCACCGTTCCGGTGTGGTTGCCCGACAAGACCTACGAGAACGGCGCCACGGCCCCGATGCGCGAGAAAATGCGGGACCAGGCTGAAGAGGAATACCGCCGGCTGCTCTATGTCGGCCTGACCCGCGCCGCTGACCGGCTGGTCGTCTGCGGCTATCGCGGCCTCAGGGAGGTCAAGACCCCGACCTGGCACTCGCTCGCCGCCGCCGGCATTGCCGCGGCCGCGGCTGACCAGGGGTATTCGGTCACCGATGCCGTGCACGACTTTGGCGGCGAGCCCTTCGAGATACGACGCCTGTGCCGTTCCGGTGCGGAAAACCAATCCGCGACCGAAACGATAAAGCCAAAACAGGATACCAACCCCGCTGACGTGGCCTTGGATGTGGCTACCGCCCCATTGCCAAAGCCCCGCCGCTTGCCACGGCCTCTGGCGCCGTCGGGGGTCAGCGCGGTGCTTGAGGACAGCGGTGGGATCGCGTCGCGATCGCCCTTCGCCGACACGGGCGCCGGCTCGGCGGCAGCGCTGGAGCGCGGTACCATGATGCACCGGCTGCTTCAGGCGTTGCCTTCGGTCCCTGCGGAAGACCGCCGTGCCATGCTCTCGCGCTATCTTGCCCGCGCCTTGCCCGCCGATCAGGCTGTCGCAGCCGCCGGGATCGAGGCACAGGTCCTGGCTGTCCTGGAGGATCCGCGGTTTTCGCCGATCTTCGAGGCTGACGGAGAGGCGGAAGTCTCGGTCATGGGCCCCTTGCGAATCGGCGGCGAGGAGCGGGCGGTCTCGGGCCGAATCGACCGCGTCGCGCTGGACGGTGACCGGCTGCTGATCGTGGACTACAAGACCGGCCTTGCGCCTGGGCCGGGAGAGCAGCCGCCGGCGGGCCATGTCTCCCAGCTGGCAATCTATCGCGCGCTGCTCGCACCGCTCTATCCCGGGCGTCAGATTGACGCTGCCCTGGTCTATCTCTCCGGCCCGAATCTGGTCGAAATTGCCGGTGCTGCGCTCGATGACGCCTTTACCAGGCTTGCGGCGCCCGAGGGCCCTGAATATCACGGTTCGATGAGCGGGCTCGAAAAGCCTTGAATACTCAGGGCCGAAGCATCACATTGTCACCAACTGAGTCATCCACCAAAGGAGTGCCCGATATGGCAACCGTGAAAGTAGACAATGCCAATTTCAAGAGCGAAGTGCTCGAATCCACCCTGCCGGTTGTCGTCGATTTCTGGGCGGAATGGTGCGGTCCGTGCAAGATGATCGCCCCCAGCCTCGAGGAAATCTCCAACGAGATGGAAGGCAAGGTGAAAGTCGTCAAGCTCAATATCGATGAAAACCCGGAACTCGCATCACAGTTCGGCGTCCGGTCGATCCCGACCCTCGCCATGTTCAAGGGCGGCGCCGTGGCCGACATCAAGGTCGGCGCTTCGCCCAAATCCGCCCTGTCAAACTGGATTGCCGGCGCAGCCTGATATCTGATCTGATTGCAGTACCTGAACCCGTCCGGCTTGCCGGGCGGGTTTTGCGTGTCGGGACGCAGTCACATCGATGCGGTCCGCTCAGACCGGCGGTGTGCCGTTCACTCTCAGAACATCGCCGAGAAGATAGAGCGATCCACCTATCAGGATGCGCGGCGGCCGTTCGAGACCGTTCCAGTTCCGGCAAATGGCTTCAATCGCCGATTCGACATCTTTCGCCGACTCGGCGCTCAATCCGGCTTCATCGGCCGTATCGGCAAGGAATTCCGGGTCCAGCCCGGCCTCGGAATCAGGCACCGGCACGGTGAAGACATGCCGCGCCATTCCGGCGAAGGCTTCGAAATAGCCGACCGGATCCTTGGTGTTGATCATCCCGGTGATCAGGAACAGCGGTCGTGATTCGCGGTCATTGAGATTGGCCATGGCTTCGGCAATCACCCGCCCGGCGCCGGGATTGTGGCCGCCGTCGATCCACAGCTCGACGCCGTCCATCGCATTCTCGACCAGGCGCCCGTGGGTCAGACGCTCGAGCCGTCCCGGCCATGACACATTGACCAGGCCTTCTGCGATCGCCTTTTCCTCAAGCTTGAAGCCGGCTGCCTTGAGCGCCCGGATCGCCGCCGCCGCATTGGCCTGCTGATGCCGGCCCGCAAGCCTTGGCAAGGGCAGGTCAATCAGCTCGTCCTCGTCCTGATAGGCCATCCGCCCGTTTTCCTCGACAGCGAAGAAATCCTGGCCATAGACACTGACCGGACACCCGAGACGTTCCGCGCTTCCAGTGAGCACGTCGCGCGCCGCGTCTTCCGTCTGGGCGCCGATCACAACCGGCGTTCCGCGCTTGATGATGCCGGCCTTCTCCGCCGCGATCAGTTCGACATGGTCGCCCAGATAGGCCTGGTGGTCGAGCGAGATCGACATGATCACCGAGACGGCCGGATGGGCCATGACATTGGTCGCATCGAACCGGCCGCCAAGTCCGACCTCGATCAGCGCCGCGTCCGCGGGGTTCTCCGAGAACAGAACGAACATCACCGCTGTCAGGATTTCGAACACGGTGATCATCTCGCCCTGGTTGGCGGCCGCGACACGCCGCACCGCATCGGCGAGCATCTCGTCCTCCACGAGTGTGCCGCCGCCGGCCGTGCCGATCCGGAAGCGTTCATGCCAGTTGACCAGATGCGGCGAGGTATGGACGTGGACCTTGAGGCCCTGTGCTTCAAGAATGGCGCGGCAGAATGCGCTGGTCGAGCCTTTGCCGTTGGTGCCGGCGATGTGGATCACCGGCGGCAGTTTCTCATGCGGATTGCCGAGCCGTTCGAGCAGCCGTGTGATCCGGCCGAGCGACAGGTCGAAGCCCTTGGGATGCAGCGCCATCAGCGCGTTGATTTCCTGCTCGGCAGCCGACACGACCGCTCCTCTCGCCGAAGACACCGGCATTTTTGGCTTTTGGGATGCTCAAGGGGTGCGATCCTGACAGATGGTTCCCATCTGTTTCGGTCAGACCACTAGTGCGCAGCTTCGGCGAGCTCCGGCTCAGCTCCGGACTCGGTTTCTGCGACAGGTGCGGGAAGCGCCTTGGGCGCCGGCGCATCCATCTTCAGGAAGATCCTCAGCAGCCGGGAAATCGTCTCGGGCAGGTCGTGGCGATGCACCACCATGTCGATCATGCCGTGATCAAGCAGATATTCCGATGTCTGGAAGCCTTCCGGCAGTTTCTCCCGGATTGTCTGTTCAATCACGCGCTTGCCGGCAAAACAGATTTCCGCCCCAGGTTCGGCCAGATGGACATCGCCAAGCATCGCGTAAGAGGCCGACACGCCGCCGGTTGTTGGATTGGTCAGCACCACGATATAGGGCAGGCCGGCTTCCTTAAGCATTTCCACCGCAACCGTCGTGCGCGGCAATTGCATCAGGGAAAGAATGCCTTCCTGCATGCGCGCGCCGCCTGAGGCTGGAAACATCACCAGCGGGCAATGCCGCGCGATGGCAGCCTCGAAGGCCTGGATGATGGCTTCGCCAGCAGCGATGCCAAGTGACCCGCCCATGAAGGCGAAGTCATGCACACAGGCGATGATCTTCACGCCCTGAACCGAACCATGGGCGGCAACGACGGAATCCTCAAGGCCGGTCTTGGTGCGGCTTTCGCGCAACCGGTCACTGTATTTCTTCGAATCGCGGAATTTGAGCGGATCCTGCGGCACCTTCGGCGACGGCAGCATCTCGTATTTGCCCTCGTCAAAGATGTGCTTGAGACGGGCCTCGGCCGACATCTTCATGTGATAGCCGGAAGCCGGGATCACGAAATGGTTTTCCTCGAGATCATTGTGGAACACCATCTCCCCGGTTTCGGGGCACTTGATCCACAGGTTCTCCGGCACCTCGCGGCGGCCGAGCATCGAATTGATCTTGGGCCTGACGTAGTTGGTAATCCAGTTCAAGGCGGTCTCTCCGGTTTGTCCGTCTAATGTGGGGGCGTTACTCGGCCGGCGCAAGCCGCGCCGCGCGAACGCCGGTGGCGAGCCCCCGCACCATGGTGGCGACGCTCTCGACGGTGTCGGTGGTCGCCGCACCCTTGGCGTCGAGGGTATTGGCGATCTGGTTGACGATCGCGGTGCCCACCACCACGCCGTCGGCGGACTGGCCGATGGCGCGCGCCTGCTCGGCGGTCTTGACGCCGAAGCCGACACAGACCGGCAGGCTGGTATGGCTCTTGATCCGGTCGACGGCAAGATTGACCTTCGACGTATCGGCAATGGCCGATCCGGTGATCCCGGTCATCGACACGTAATAGACAAAGCCCGATGTGTTGGAGAGCACCCGCGGCAGCCGCTTGTCGTCAGTCGTCGGCGTCGCCAGCCGGATGAAGTTGAGCCCCGCCTTCAGCGCCGGCAGGCACAGTTCCTCGTCCATCTCCGGCGGCAGGTCGACCACGATCAGCCCGTCAATGCCCGCTTCGCGTGCGTCCACCAGAAAGCGCTCGACGCCATAGATGTAGATCGGGTTGTAATAGCCCATCAGCACGATCGGCGTCTCGTTGTCGCCCTTGCGGAAGTCCTGCGCCAGCGCCAGCGTCTTTTTCAGCGTCTGCCCGCCCTTCAAGGCACGTTGGCCGGCCATCTGGATCGCCGGACCATCGGCCATCGGATCGGAGAACGGCATGCCGAGCTCGATCACGTCGGAGCCCGCCCCGGGCAGCGCCTGCATGATCTTCAGCGACGTGTCGTAGTCCGGGTCGCCGCCCATGAAATAGGTCACCAGCGCCGGCCGGCCCTCGGTCTTGAGTTTGTCGAACCGTGTGTCGATGCGTGTGGTCATGATCAGAGCTCCACTCCGAGGATCTTGCCGACGGTGAAGATGTCCTTGTCGCCGCGGCCGCACAGGTTCATCACGATGATCTGGTCCTTGCCCATCTTCGGGGCGCGCTTAATCACTTCGGCCAGCGCGTGGCTCGGTTCCAGCGCCGGAATGATGCCTTCGAGACGGGTCAGCAGCTGGAAGGCTTCGAGCGCCTCGGTGTCCATGATCGGCACGTACTCGACCCGGCCCGAATCCTTGAGCCAGGAATGCTCCGGCCCGATGCCGGGATAATCGAGGCCGGCCGAGATCGAATGGCCTTCCTTGATCTGCCCGTCGCCGTCCTGCAGCAGATAGGTGCGGTTGCCGTGCAGCACGCCGGGTGATCCGGCGGTGAGCGAGGCGCAGTGCTCTTCGCCGTCGAGTCCCTTGCCGCCGGCCTCGACGCCGACGATCTGCACGTCCTTGTCGTCGAGGAACGGGTGGAACAGGCCGATGGCGTTGGAGCCGCCGCCGACGGCAGCCACCAGCATGTCCGGCAGCCGGCCTTCCGCGGCCATCATCTGTTCGCGGGTTTCCTCGCCGATCACCGACTGGAAGGTGCGCACCATCTCCGGATAGGGATGCGGGCCCGCGGCGGTGCCGATCAGGTAATAGGTGTCGTCGACATTGGTGACCCAGTCGCGAAGCGCCTCGTTCATGGCGTCCTTGAGCGTGCCGTGGCCGGAAGTGACCGGATGCACCTTGGCGCCGAGCAGCTTCATGCGGAACACGTTTGGCGCCTGGCGCTGCACGTCGGTCGCGCCCATGTAGACCTCGCACGGATAGCCGAAGCGGGCGGCGACCGTGGCCGAGGCGACGCCATGCTGGCCGGCGCCGGTTTCGGCGATGATCCGGGTCTTGCCCATGCGCTTGGCGAGCAGGATCTGGCCAACGCAATTGTTGATCTTGTGCGAACCGGTGTGATTGAGCTCGTCGCGCTTGAAATAGACCTTGGCGCCGCCCAGGTGCTCGGTCAGCCGCTCGGCGAAATACATCGGCGAGGGCCGCCCGGTATAGTGCGTGTTGAGATGCTCGAGTTCGGCGCGGAAAGCTGGATCGGCCTTGGCCCTTGTCCATTCCTCTTCCAGCTCGAGGATCAGCGGCATCAGCGTTTCGGCAACGAAACGGCCGCCGAAAATACCGAACATGCCCTGTTCATCGGGACCGGTGCGGAATGAATTCGGATTGGTTGTCTGGTTCAATTCACTTACTCCTGAAACCGTCCCCTGGGGGTCGCAAAACCGGCGTCGCGGACCGCCCGGACAAATCCGTTCATCATCGCGAGATCCTTGACGCCCGGCGCGCTTTCGACGCCGGATGAGACATCGACCATTTTTGCACCGCTGATGCGGAGCGCCTCGCCGACATTGTCTTTCGTCAGCCCACCGGAAAGCATGTAACTAACGCGGTCGTCAAGCGCGGCAAGAAGCCGCCAGTCGAAGCTCACGCCGTTGCCGCCAGGCAAGTCTGAACCCTTGGGCGGCTTGGCGTCAAACAGAAACCGGTCGGCAATGCCCATGTAGGGCTCAAAGCGCTCAAGATCGGCCGCTTCGCGGATGGCGAGGGCCTTCATCACCGGCAGCCCGAACCGGGCCTTGAGCTCCGCAGTCCGTTCCGGGCTTTCCGCGCCATGGAGTTGCAGCCAGTCGGGTTTCATGGTCGAGACCACATCGTCCAGCCCGGCATCGTCCATGTCGACGGTGACCGCCACCGTCTTGAGACCGCGCGCCCGCGCCCGCGCGGCAAGGCCGCTCGCGGACTCGACCGAGACGTGGCGAGGGCTCTTGGGAAAAAAGATGAATCCCGCCATGTCCGCGTTCAGATCGCCCGCGCGATCCACTGCTTCAGGCGTGCTCAGCCCGCAAATCTTGATGGTCGTTGTCATGGCGGCTGACCTCGCACAAATTGCTGCGTGAGTCGAGATATGGATGCCTTGATGGCGTCAATCCGGATAGTTGGAAAAGCGAAGCGGGGCCAGGCCCGGCTAGAATGTCACCGCAAACAACCGCGTCCCGTTCTGCTTGAGCCAGCGCTTGGCTTCTTTCGTCCGCGGACACAGCCGCGTGCAGGTGGACCAGAAATCCGGACCGTGATTCATTTCCTTCAGATGCGCCACCTCGTGGGCGGCGAGATAGTCGATGACGAAATCCGGCGCCATGGCAATCCGCCAGGAAAACGACAGGTTGCCCTCCGACGTGCAGGATCCCCAGCGGCTCCTGGTGTCCTTGTAGGCGATGGCCTTGAACGGCTTGCCAAGTGTGGCCGCATGGTGACGCACCAGGGCGTCGAGTTCGCGCCGCGCCACCCGCTTGAGATGGTCGGCCACACGCCGGCCGACATGTTCGGGCGATCCCGACACCAGCAGGGTGGGCACGCCGTCGATCTCGGTCTCTTCGGCCAGCCCCCGGAGCTTGCCGGTCATGACGATCCGGTGATCGACGCCGCGGATCGAGATGATCTTGTCCTGCACCAGCGGGCCGGCAGCCGGCACGCTGGCAAGCCGGGTCATCAGCCAGCCGTGATGGCGGGTGAGAAACGCGTCGATATCGCGGCCCGCCAACCCACGTGGAATGGTCAGTTTCAGCGCCTGACCGCCCGGCTCGATCCTGAGCGTCATCCGCGTTGCCTGCGCGTGTTCGCGAATGGTCAGCGGCAGCTCGCGGCCGTTGACGGTCACCGCCCCGGGGCGGGGCGTGGAATTCCTTGAGGAGGTGCGGCCAAATCCGAACATGAAGTGGGTTTTATCCGATTCGCCCGCGTCGCAAGCTTGAATTTCTATCCGTTCGGGCCACAAAAAAGCGGCGTCCTGAAACAGAACGCCGCCTTGTGTCGCGTGCTTTGGCTGTCAGCCGTCGATTTCAGGCACCGAGCCGGATTTCCGGGTCTTGTTCTGGCGGTCGGCCATGAACTGCTCGAACTCGGTGCGGTCGCGCGCCATGCGCAGGTCGCGCATATGCTGGTCGAATTCGCGGCGCATCTCGTCAAGCTTCTTGCGCTCTTCATCGAGCCGCGACAGTTCGGTGTCGCGCCATGCGTCAAACGCCGCGTTACCGCTGCCGCTGGTGCGCATGCCGTCACGGTTTTTACGGAACGACGACGCCAATCCATCGGTGGCGCGGTTGACGTCGGCCTTGAAGGCATCGAGCCGGTCGCCCCAGAGGATATAGGCGAGCATGGCCAGGCCCAGCGGCCAGAAGACCATGAAACCCAGAACCATCAGGGCAATGGTTGCCGGCGTCCAGGCGGGGCGGATCAATGCGGTCTGTGTCATCGGTGTAAACCTCATCTCGTGAGGGAAGCGGGGATCGTTCCCTTGTGATTTTGATGTGGTATTTGAACCGTACCGATTCAAGAAAATGGCGGCGGGAAACCGCTATTCCCTTGATTTGTTGAAACAATATTCGACCGTTAAACTGCGAGACAAATCCGCGTCAGCCGGTTCGGCCGCCCTTGATCACCTTGGGGGCGACTTTCTTGTTGCGGTTGCCGCGCGCATGGGTGCGCATGAAATCGAGAATCCGAGGCGCGATCTCCGCGCGGAAACGCGAACCGTTGAAGACGCCGTAGTGGCCCACCTTTGGCTGAACGTAGTGGTAGCGCATGTCATCGGGGATGTTGGGGCAGATGGTTTGCGCCGCCTGGGTCTGGCCGAGACCGGAGATATCGTCGTTCTCGCCCTCGACCGTCAACAGCGCCACATTGCGGATTGCTGTCGTGTCGACCCTGCGGCCGCGATGCATCATCTCGCCCTTGGGCAGCGAATGCTTGATGAACACGGTATCGACCGTCTGCAGGTAGAATTCGGCCGTCATGTCCATGACCGCCAGATATTCATCGTAGAAATCGCGGTGACGCTCGGCCGAATCGCCGTCATCCTTGACCAGGTGCAGGTAGAAATCCTTCTGCGCGATCATGTGGCGGTCGAGGTTCATGGTCATGAAGCCGGACAATTGCAGAAAGCCCGGGTAGACCGAGCGGGTGAAGCCAGGCAACGGCCACGGCACCTGCATGATGACATTGTCTTCGAACCAATCTATCGGCTTGGTCTGCGCCAGCTCGTTGACGCCGGTCGGATTGATCCTTGTGTCGATCGGACCGCCCATCAGCGTCATCGAGGAGGGGGCAAATGTGTCGCCGCTCTCTTCCATCACCGCGACCGCGGCCAGAACCGGCACGGACGGCTGGCAGACCGCGATCACATGGGTGTCGGGGCCGAGCGCATGCAACATGGAGATGACGTAGTCGATATAATCATCCAGGTCGAACCGGCCCTCGGTCACGGGCACCATGCGGGCGTCCGTCCAGTCGGTGATGTAGACTTCGGCCTTGGGCAGCAGGGTTTCGACCGTGCCGCGCAGCAAGGTGGCATAGTGGCCCGACATCGGCGCCACGATCAGGATCTTCGGATCTGGCCGGTGATTGTCCGGCAGGGCGCGCTCGAAATGGATCAGGTCGCAGAACGGCCGCGACCAGACGATCTTTTCATGCACGGACACCTTTCCGGTGTTGAGCGATGTCTGGTCAAGTCCGAAAGCCGGTTTGCCGTAGCGGCGGGTGGTGCGCTCGAACAGTTCGAACCCGGCGCCCATGGCGCGGCCGAACGGGGTGTGGGCAAGCGGGTTGACCGGATTGCGGAACGCCAGGCGCATTGCGTCGGCATAGGCGCGCATCGGCGCCACGGCGGCATGGTTAAGCTCATACATCTGGTAGAACATGAATCAATTGCCTCTGTTTCCGGCAGCCCAGCTGCCCGGTTCCCGCCATCATGCACGCCAAAACCTTGCCGAAGTCTGACTTGTGCAGCGCGCAAAATGGTAAACGAGCCTATCATGGTTTTGTTGCATTGCAACAACGGGTCCGACAAAAACGGGTTTCTACGACGAACGGATCAGACCGGATGAAAGTCCGAAGGGGGCGGCCCATTGTCCTTATGCATGACGCGGAACTGGCAATACGGTCAGCACCGGCTTCGATCTAAGCCTGCAACTCGCCCACGTCCGAGGAGCCATGCCGTTGAAACCGTTCACGGGCAGTTTTACCCAGCAGGAAGCCCTCGGCGAGGATGTCATCGCCGCAGCCATATCGGTGCTGACATCAGGCCGGCTGCACCGCTACAACACCGTCGCCGGCGAACCCTCCAAGGCTTCCGAGCTCGAACAGGCCTATGCGGCGTATCAGGGCGCGCGCTACTGCCTGGCCTGCGCCTCGGGCGGATACGCCATGGCGATCGCGCTCCGCGCCGCGGGTCTCGGGCAGGGCGAGACGGTGCTGACCAATGGGTTCACGCTCGCGCCCGTCCCCGGCGCCATCGCCTCGGCCGGCGGAAAACCCGTTCTCGTCGAGATCACCGCGGATCTGGTGATCGACCTTGAGGATCTGGACCGCAAGGCCCGCTCCACCGGCGCGCGCTTCCTGTTGCTGTCGAACATGCGCGGTCATCTGGCGGACATGGACCGGCTTTCGGACATCATCCGCCGCCATTCCATGATCCTCATCGAGGACTGCGCCCACACCATGGGGGCCGCCTGGAACAGCCGCAAGAGCGGCAGTTTCGGCCTGGCTGGGTGCTTTTCGACCCAGACCTACAAGCATCTCAACTCCGGCGAAGGCGGATTGCTGACCTCCGACGATCCCGACTTCATGGCTCGCGCCATCGTCCTGTCGGGCTCCTACATGCTCTATGAGCGCCATGGCGCGGCACCTCCGCCCGAGGTCTTCGACCGGATCCGGCTCGAAACCCCCAACATGTCGGGCCGCATGGACAATCTGCGCGCCGCGATCCTGCTGCCGCAACTCGCGCGCCTGGAAGACAGCATCGCGCGGTGGAATGAGCGCTACCGGACGGTGGAAGAGGGCCTCAAATCCGTTGAAGGCCTGGTTCTCCCCCGCCGTCCCGAGGCTGAGCGCTATGTCGGCAGCTCCATCCAGTTCCGCCTGCCAGGGCTGTCCCGCTCCGGCGCCGATGCCTTTGTCGCCGCCTGCAAGGCGCTGGGCGTGGAGCTGAAATGGTTCGGCGCGTCCGACCCGGTGGGTTTCACCTCCACCCATCACAGCTGGCGCTATGTCGATCCGCAGGTCCTGCCCGAAACCGATCATGTGCTGTCGACCCTGTTCGACATGCGCCTGCCGCTCACCTTCACCCTCGAGGAGTGTCGTCACATCGCCTCCATCATCGCCCATTGCGCCCATGGGCTTCCGCCGCCGGCGGCATAGTCTCCGGCCGGTCGTGGCTCCTGTATTGTGCAAAACAGAGGAAGAGACGACCCGCGAGCACTGCGGAAAGCTCGCGGGAGATTGATCTGGCGTAGCCAAGCTCCCAATCTGGCACTAGAGCTGATCGGGCCAGTTGTGGTTTCTAGCCCTCAACAAGGAGGATTGCCCCATGCCAAAAATGACCACCGAGGAAGCTTTCGTCAAAGTTCTCCAGATGCACGGGATCGAGCATGCCTTCGGCATCATCGGATCGGCCATGATGCCGGTGTCGGATCTCTTCCCAAAGGCCGGGATCACCTTCTGGGATTGTGCCCACGAAACCAATGCCGGGCTGATGTGCGACGGCTATATCCGCACCACCGGCAAGATGGCGATGGCCATCGCCCAGAATGGCCCCGGCGTCACCGGCTTCGTGACCCCGGTCAAGACCGCCTACTGGAACCACACGCCGATGCTTTTGATCACGCCGCAGGCGGCCAACAAGACCATCGGCCAGGGCGGGTTCCAGGAAATGGAGCAGATGCGGCTGTTTGCCGATTGCGTCTGCTATCAGGAGGAAGTCCGCGACCCCTCCCGCATTCCCGAGGTCTTGAACCGCGTGATCATGAAGGCCTGGCGCGGCTCCGCGCCGGCGCAGATGAACATTCCGCGCGACATGTGGACCCAGGTGATCGATGTCGAACTGCCGCAGATGGTCCGCTTCGAGCGTCCCTCCGGCGGCGAGCAGGCGATCGCCAAGGCCGCCGATCTTCTGTCCAAGGCGCAGTTCCCGGTGATCCTCTCGGGCGCCGGCGTGGTCCTGTCCGGCGCCATTCCGGATCTCGCCAAGCTTGCCGAGCGCCTCGACGCGCCGGTCTGCTCGAACTACCAGCACAATGACAGTTTTCCCGGATCGCATCCGCTCGCCGTCGGGCCGCTCGGCTACAACGGCTCGAAAGCGGCGATGGAACTGATCGCCAAGGCCGATGTCGTGCTGGCGCTCGGAACCCGTCTCAACCCGTTCTCGACCCTGCCGGGCTACGGCATCGATTACTGGCCGAAGAATGCCGACGTGATCCAGGTCGATATTAATGCGGACCGCATCGGCCTGACCAAGAAGGTCACCGTCGGCATCGAGGGCGACGCCGCCAAGGTCGCGCGCGCCATCCTGTCCCAGCTTTCCGAGAACGCCGGTGACGCGGGCCGCGAGGACCGGCGCAACCTGGTGGCGCTGACAAAATCCCGCTGGGCGCAGGAACTGTCGTCGCTCGATCATGAGGACGATGATCCCGGCACGGTCTGGAACGAGGAGTCGCGTGCACGCGACGCGGATCTGATGTCGCCGCGCCAGGCCTGGCGCGCCATCCAGGCGGGATTGCCGAAGAATGCCATCATCTCGTCCGACATCGGCAACAATTGCGCCATCGGCAATGCCTATCCGACCTTCGAGGAGGGCCGTAAATATCTGGCGCCCGGCCTGTTCGGCCCTTGCGGATACGGATTCCCGTCGATACTCGGCGCCAAGATCGGCCAGCCCGATGTTCCGGTGGTCGGTTTCGCCGGCGACGGCGCCTTCGGCATCTCGATGAACGAGATGACCGCCTGCGGCCGCGAGAACTGGCCGGCGATCACCATGGTGATCTTCCGCAACTACCAGTGGGGCGCCGAAAAGCGCAACACCACGCTCTGGTACGACAACAATTTTGTCGGCACCGAACTCGACCGCGACACGTCCTACGCGAAAATCGCCGAGGCCTGCGGCGCCACGGGCGTCGTGGTCAGGGACCAGCAGGGCCTGACCGAGGAACTCGCCAAGGCCGTCGAGCGGCAGATGAAGGATGGCGAGACCACCTTCATCGAGGTCCTGCTCAACCAGGAACTGGGCGAACCCTTCCGCCGCGACGCCATGAAGAAGCCGGTCGTCGTCGCCGGCATCAGCCGCGACGACATGCGCCCGCAGCAGGGTGCCGTCTGATCCGACAAGGCAGAATGTCTGTCAGACCTCGCTCACAACGCTGCGCATCCTGTCGGATGGGCAGCGTTGTAAGCCCTGGAATTAAGGGTGGAGCCCTTTTCATGCACGGCCGAATGTTTCAATCGTATCGGCGATGATGTCGATCCCACCCGGGATCCGGGCGCTGTCGATCGAGGAATAGGCAATCCGGAAATAGCGTGTGCCATCCTCCGGGTTCTCGAAGAAGAAATGCCCGGGCTCGATCAGCACGCCGCGTTGCCTGAGCGCCTGGGAGAGATCGCGTGCATCGATTCCCTCCGGCGTCTGCATCCAGAAGCTCGAGCCGCCCGAAACGTCCGATCCGGCAATGTGCAGTCCGCGCCGGTCGATCGCTTCCTGCATGACCTCGCGCCGCCGCCGGTAGGTCTGGCCCATGCGCGCCACCAGCGCGTCGAAATGCCCAAGCGACAGGAAATTCGCGACCGTGCGCTGCAGATGCCCCGGAGGATGCCGGACAATCACCATGCGAAGCGCGCGGGCTTCGCGGATGAAGGTCTCGGATCCCACCATGTATCCGAGCCGCAGGCCCGGAAACAGCGATTTGGAGAACGAGCCGACATAGATCACCCGGCCTTCCTCATCGAGCGACTTCAGCGCCGGGGCAGGCGGGTTGAGGAACGACATCTCGAATTCGTAATCATCCTCGACGATCAGGAAATCATGCCGCGCCGCCATGGCGAGAAGCTCCTGCCGCCGCTCCAGCGGCATGGTCACGCTGGTCGGGCAATGATGGCTTGGCGTGGTGAACACCACGTCTGTCTCCGCCGGCAGCGCGTCGAGCCGCATGCCGGCATGATCCACCGGCACATTGACCACGTTGCAGCGCGCGAGATTCAGCGCCACGCGCAAGCCCGGATAGCCGGGATTCTCCATCACCGCCGTCCGCCGCTGGTTGAGCAGCACCTGGGCTGCGAGCCACAGCGCGTTCTGACCGCCCATGGTGATCAGGATCTGTTCGGGCTTCGCCTGGATGCCGCGCCGCGGTAGCGAGTTGAGCGCGATATATTTGACCAGTTCCGGGTCGTCGCGCTCGTAGCTGTCGGCGGTCACCGTGGCGAATTCGCGCTTGCCCAGCGCCTGCAGCGCGCATTGCCGCCAGTTGGAGTGATCGAAGATACGCTCGTCCGCCTGGCCATAGATGAATGGATAGGGATAGCTGCGCCAGTCCACGGGTTTTTCGACGAGCACCTGGCCGGTGAAGCGCTGGCCGATGGCGCGGTTCCAGTCGACCTTGTCGGCGATCACGCCCTTGGGCGGGTCAAACCGGCTGCGCTGCGGCGCGGTCGGCGAGACATAATAGCCCGAGCGCCCCTTGGCGATGAGATAGTCGTCCGAAACCAGCTCGCTATAGGCCAGCGTCACGGTGATCCGGCTGATGGCGAGATGCGCTGCCAGCTTGCGGCTCGAGGGCAGCTTGGCGCCGGGAATGAAACGCCCCGACAGCACGCCTTCGCTGATCATCCTCTGGATCTTCTGCTGCAGTGTTCCCTCGAATTTCGGATCGAGGAAAAATGTGTCTATCGGAATCGACATTCGATCGCCCAGCCGGTTTTCTCCAGCTTATAGGCAGACTTAGCCCGGCGAAAGGGGCGGCCAAGCGAATGCCCTGCCCCTTCGATGGTGGATAGCCCTCGCCCGTTTGGCCCGATTATCCGAACACCTTCGTCAGTGCCTTGTCGACGCTGTCGGTGATCTGGTCGATGTCGCTGGCGGTGGCGATCAGTGCCGGCGAAAAACACAGCGTGTTGTTGAAACCCGGTAGCGACCGGTTTGTCGCCCCGATGATGACGCCCTGCGCCATGCAGTCTGCCACCACGGCCTGCACCTTCTTCTCCTCCGCGGGCTCGCGCGATGTTCGGTCGCCTACGAGCTCCGCGCCGATGAACAGGCCCTTGCCGCGGACATCACCGATGACGGCATGCCTGTCCTGGAGCGCCCGAAGATTGTCCATCATCCGCGCCCCCATCACTTGCGTGTTCTCGATCAGGTTCTCGTCCTCGACGATGCGCATGTTCTCGAGCGCCGCCGCGGGGCCTGCTGCGCAGCCGCCAAAGGTCGAGATATCGCGGAAATAGGACATCGGATCGGAGGGATCGTCCTTGAACTGATCGAACACGGCTTCCGTCGTCACCGTGCAGGAAATCGCCGCATAGCCCGAGGCAACGCCCTTGGCCATGGTGACGAAGTCGGGCTTCACGCCGTAATGCTGGTAGCCGAACCAGGCCCCGGTGCGGCCCACGCCGCAGACGACCTCGTCGATATGCAGCAGGATCTTGTATTTTGCGCAGATCTCCTGGACCCGCTCCCAGTAGCCCTCGGGCGGAGTGATCACGCCGCCGCCGGCGGTGATCGGCTCAAGGCACAGGCCGCCCACCGTGTCCGGACCCTCGCGCAGGATCACCTCCTCGATGGCGTTGGCGGCGGCGAGGCCATAGCTTTCGGCATCAGGGAACTGGCTGCGGTACTCAAGGCAATGCGGCACCATCACGAAACCGGGCGCCAAGGGGCCATATTGCTCCACCCGCTGCGGCTGTCCGCCGGCCGATAGCGCTGCCAGCGTCGTGCCGTGATAATCCCGGTCGCGGTAGAGGATCTTGTATTTCCTGCCGCCATGGTGCCGGTGCGAGATCTGGCGGATCATCTTGAACGCCTTCTCGTTGGCCTCCGAGCCGGAATTCGAATAATAGACCCGGCTCATGCCGGGCATCTTCTCGATCAGCTTCTTGGCGAACATCGCGCCGGGGATGGAGCCGGCGCTGTTGGCGAAATAGTTCATCTTGACCAGCTGGTCGCGCACCGCATTGGCGATGCTTTCCCGGCCATAGCCGACATTGACCGTCCAGACTCCGCCCGACACCCCGTCGAGATGCTCCTTGCCGGTCGCGTCCCAGACCCGCATGCCGCGGCCCTCGACCATGATCCGCGGATCGATGGTTTCAAACGGCTTGTGCTGGATCAGGTGATGCCAGACATGGGCGCGGTCAGCCTCGATAACCGCCTGGATGTCGTTGGGCTGGATGGGCAGGTTCATGAGCGCTCCCTTTCGGGGAAAATGATGAAGGCTGGAGCCTTGGCGAAAAAACCATCGCCGAAGTCCCTGGCAAGAGAATAGGGCCAGTGGGTGCTGAGCCATATGGCCAGAAAAATCCAAACAAAACCAAAGGCCTGAGATAGCTCATCAAAACTGGTACAATGTGCTTTGTCAATTTGGCGCTATGGGTTTGACTCCCAAGTTGATCGACTTCACTTTATTGGCGCAATATCAACGATATAAAAAAAGCCATGAACGGGAACAGTGCCGGGAGCAGAAGTCTTTCCGGCGACGCATTGCAATCGGAAGGCTGGCGTACCGCTGGCCTGGACAGGGAGCACGACATGAAAGCTGCATCACGAATTTCCGCATTGTTGGCTGGCATTGCAATGGTAGCCACCGCATCGTCCGCCAAGGCCGACGAAATAACCGTCGCCTTTTTCCCGGAATGGCCGATGCCGTTCCAGTACGCCAAGGCCACGGGCCTCTATGACGAGGCGCTTGGCATGAAGGTGAACTGGAAATCCTTCGACGCCGGCACGGCGATGTCGGCTGCCATGGCATCGGGCGACGTCCATATCTCGGTCAGCCAGGGCGTTCCGCCCTTCGTGGTGGCCACGTCTGCGGGCCAGGACCTGCAGGTCGCGGATATCGCCGTGGTCTACAACGACAACGACAACTGCGTGGTCAAGACCGATCTCGAGATTACCAAGGACAGTGCCAAGGAACTCGAGGGCAAGAAGGTCGGCGTGCCGGTCGGCACCGCCGCGCATTACGGCTTCCTCAAGCAGATGGAACATTTCGGCGTTGATGTCTCGACCATGGAAGTCGTCGACATGGCTCCGCCGGACGGTGCGGCAGCCTTTGCCCAGGGCAGCCTCGACATGTTCTGTGGCTGGGGTGGTTCGCTGCGCCGCGCGCAGGAACACGGCAACGTGCTGCTGACCGGCGCCGAGAAGGACGCCATCGGCATTTCCGTCTATGACGTCACCTCCGTGTCGGCCACCTTCGCCGCCGAGAATGCCGAGGTTCTCGCGAAATTCCTCAAGGTCACCGCCGACATGAACGCCAAGTGGCTGACCGATTCGGCGGAAATGCTGCCGGTCATCGCCAAGGATGCGGGCATGAGCGAGGAAGACGCCGCCGATACTCTCAAGGGATTCCAGTTTCCGACGGTTGAAGAGCAATTGTCGGAGAAATGGCTGGGCGGCGCAACGCCGGCCTTCCTCAAGGGCGTAGGCGACTTCTTCAAGGAACAGGGCAACATCCCTGAATCCCGCGAATCCTATGACTCGGCTGTCAATGTTGGACCGCTCGAAGCCGCCTCGAAGATGTAAACCAGGACTTGATCCGCGAGCGGCCTGGCGGTTACCGTCGGGCCGCTCGTTCGCGGCACAATGACCCCATGATTGGAGCAGCCATGGGCAACCTGGTGATCGACGACCTTTCCATGCGCTTTGACCTGCCCAATGGCGGATCGGTTCAGGCGCTCAAGAACGTCTCGCTGGAGCTGGCCAAGGGCGAGCTTCTGGCCGTGCTTGGGCCTTCGGGCTGCGGCAAGACCACGCTTCTCAACATTGTGGCCGGATTTCTCGCGCCGACCGACGGCAAGGTGACGCTCAACGGCAAGACCGTCACGGGCCCCGGGCCGGAGCGCGGCATGGTGTTCCAGCAAGGCGCGCTGTTCGAATGGATGAACGTGCGGCGCAACATCTCCTTCGGACCAGACATGGCCGGACGTCCGGCCGCCGAAACCAGGCCGGTCGTGGAAAACCTGCTCCGCACCGTGGGCCTGCAGGATTTCGGCGACAAGATGATCTATGAGCTGTCGGGCGGCATGCAGCAGCGCGTGGCGCTGGCGCGGTGCCTGGCCAATGATCCCGACGTCATCCTGATGGACGAGCCGCTGGGCGCGCTCGACGCCCTGACGCGGGAAAAGATGCAGGGCCTGGTGCTCAAGCTGTGGAAGGAAACCGGCAAGACCATCATCCTCATCACCCATTCGGTCGAGGAGGCGCTGCTCTTGGGCGAACGCCTGCTGGTGATGGCGCCGCGGCCGGGCCGGATCCACAAGGAATACAATCTCCCCTTCGCCGAGATGGGCGTCGGCCGCGACCTGCGGCTTGTCAAGAAGGAACGTGAGTTCGCCGAGCGCCGGGAGGAAATCCTCGGCATGATCTGGGACATGGAGGAAGAGATCATGGGCCGGCAGGAGGAAACGGCATGATCGTCTTTCTGCTCTATGTGGCCATCTTCGCGGCCGCCTTCGGCCTTTATCGGGTCTGGGAGCGCAAGCGTCATCATCTGCATGATTTCGCCAGCCTCAAGACCGTCACCTTTGGCGATGAGAGCGCGGTGTCGCCAAACCGCTTCGCATCCGTCATCTCCATCATCGCCCTGTTCGGGATCTGGGGCGCGTTCACGGGGTCGGCGATCACACCCCTGCATGTGCCGGGCCCCTTTGTCGGCGACACCAGCTTCACCTACACCGCCCGCAACGCCGCCGGCGAAACCGACGACGCGACCGTGTTCATGCGGGTCTACCGGGTCGGCGAGGACGTGCCGCTTCCGGAAACATCGGCCGATCAGCCAGGATTTGCGGTTGATGATGCGCTGAAGATCGGCGCATGGAGGTCGGCTCTCGCCCGGCCCCATGAAAACGACATCGGCGGCGAGGACGACGGCTACAGCATCATCGCCATTGATGGTCAGCCGATTGCGCCCGACGGCACCGTCCGGTTCTCGGACGGAGAGGTCACCATGACCTCGAAGGGCAGCCTGTCGATCAAGCCCGACAAGGGTTGGCAGATGGAGCCGATCTGGCTGCCGGCGCCGGAAGCCGTGGTGTCCCGCCTGGTTGAAATCGCCAATGACGGCTACAAGAATGTCTCCCTGTGGAACCATCTCGGCTCCTCGCTTGGCCGGGTCGTCGCGGGCTTCGTCATCGGCAGCATCATCGGCATCCCGCTCGGCTACGCGATGGGCCTGTCCAACTGGTTTCGCGGCTGGTTCGATCCGATCGTCGAGTTCATGCGGCCGGTGCCACCCTTGGCGCTGATCCCGCTGATCATCATCTGGTTCGGCATCGGCGAGCAGGGCAAGGTCATCCTCCTGTTCCTCGCCGCCTTGTGGATCATGACCATCTCAGCCCGCGCCGGCGTGTCCGGCGTGCGCATCTCCAAGGTGCATGCCGCCTATTCGCTCGGCGCCTCGAAATGGCAGATCCTCAGGCACGTCATCGTGCCCAACTCCCTGCCGGAGATCTTCACCGGCGCGCGCGTCGCCATGGGCGTCTGCTGGGGCACGGTGGTGGCCGCCGAGCTGGTCGCCGCCGACCGCGGCGCGGGCATGATGATCGTCAATGCCTCGAAGTTCCAGCTCACCGACATCGTCATTCTGGGCATCATCCTGATCGGAATCATCGGCTACGGCATCGATATCCTGATGCGCATGGCCGAGAAATGGCTCGTGCCCTGGAAGGGCCGCGGCTGAGTTGAAAGCTTGCTGGCAATGAAAAAGCCGCCGCTCCGGATCGGGGCGGCGGCTGTTCTTTGTCCCGAACACGGTTTCTCGGTCAGATATCCAGATTGGAGACCGAGAGCGCGTTTTCCTGAATGAACTCGCGCCGTGGCTCAACCTCGTCGCCCATCAGGCGGGAGAACAGACTGTCGGCGTCGACCGCATCATTGACCCGGACCTGCAGCAGCGAGCGGGCATTCGGGTCGAGCGTCGTTTCCCACAATTGCTCGGCGTTCATTTCGCCAAGGCCCTTGTAGCGCTGCAGGGTCAGGCCCTTGCGGCCGACGGCAAACACCGCCTTGAGCAGGTCGCGCGGCCCTGAAATCTGGGTCCCGCCTTCCTTGCGGCGCAGCACCGGCGGCTCGCTGTAGACATCGCGCAGCTTGACTTTCATCTGGTCGATCATCCGCGCATCCTGGCTGCCGATCAGACCGGCATCTATATGCACCGACTCCTTGACGCCGCGCACCACGCGCTCGAACCTGAGCCCGCCATTCTCTGTCGGCGCGCCGGTCCATCCGCGTTCGGACTCCTCGGAAATCATGTCGAGTCGCCGCGCTACTTCCGCAGCCATGGCTTCCGACGTGGCGGGATCGTTGATCTGCTCCGGATCGAGCGCACCGGCAATCGCCGCCTGTTCGACAACCGAGTGGTCATAGCGCGAATGCAGGCCTTCGAGCAGCGCCCGCATTCTCAGCGCATCGGTGATGGTGTCCCTCAGATCGGCGCCGGTGCGCACTTCGCCGGTGGAGAGTTCCAGCGAAGCTTCCTCGAGCCCGCTCGAAATCAGATAGTCCTCCATGGCCTTCTCGTCCTTGAGATACTGGCCGGACTTGCCGCGCGACACCTTGTAGAGCGGCGGCTGGGCGATATAGAGGTGGCCGCGCTCGATCAGCACGGGCATCTGCCGGAAGAAGAAGGTCAGCAGCAGGGTGCGAATATGGGCGCCGTCGACATCGGCGTCGGTCATGATGATGATCTTGTGATAGCGGAGCTTGTCGGCGTTGAACTCGTCCTTGCCGATGCCGGTCCCGAGCGCCGTGATCAGCGTGCCGATTTCCTGGCTGGACAACATCTTGTCAAACCGCGCCCGCTCGACGTTGAGGATCTTGCCTCGAAGCGGCAGGATCGCCTGGTTCTCGCGCGAGCGGCCCTGCTTGGCCGACCCGCCAGCCGAATCGCCCTCGACCAGGAACAGTTCCGATTTGGCCGGATCCTTCTCCGAGCAATCGGCCAGCTTGCCGGGCAGCGAGGAAATGTCGAGCGCGCCCTTGCGACGGGTGAGCTCCCTCGCCTTGCGGGCGGCTTCGCGGGCGGCCGCGGCCTCGATCACCTTGCCGACAAGCGTCTTGGCTTCGGCCGGATGTTCCTCGAGCCAGGAGCTCAGCGTCGCGTTGACCAGGTTCTCGACCGCCGGACGGACTTCGGACGACACCAGCTTGTCCTTGGTTTGCGACGAGAATTTCGGATCCGGCACCTTGACCGACAGCACCGCGGTCAGGCCTTCGCGGCAATCATCGCCGGTGAGCGTGACCTTCTCTTTCTTGGTCATCCCGGACGTGTCGGCGTAGGACACCATCTGCCGGGTCAGCGCCGCGCGGAACCCCGCCATGTGGGTGCCGCCGTCGCGCTGGGGAATGTTGTTGGTGAAGCACAGCACATTCTCGTGGTAGCTGTCGTTCCACCACATCGCGAGCTCGACGGTGATGCCGTCCTTCTCGCCAAGCAGCGTCACCGGATCGACGACCAGCGGCTTCTTGGATCGGTCGAGATAGCGGACAAAAGCTTCAAGCCCGCCCTCGTAGAACAGTTCCAGCTCCTTGACGTCGGAATGACGCCGGTCGGCCAGCAGGATGCGCACGCCGGAATTCAGGAACGCCAGTTCGCGCAGGCGGTGCTCGAGCGTGCCGAAGTCGAAATCGATCATCGTGAAGGTTTCGGAGCTCGGCATGAAGGTCACTTCGGTGCCGGTCTCGTCGCCGCAGTCGCCGGTGACCTTCAAGGGCGCGTCGGCCACGCCATGGGTGAAGCGGATCTCGTGGATCTTGCCCTTGCGCCGGACAATGAGCTTGAGCCAGACCGACAGCGCATTGACCACGGAAATGCCCACGCCATGCAATCCGCCGGACACCTTGTAGGAATTCTGGTCGAATTTGCCGCCGGCATGCAGCTGCGTCATGATCACTTCGGCGGCCGAAATGCCTTCGCCGCTGTGGATATCGGTCGGAATGCCGCGGCCATTGTCGGTCACCGTCACCGATCCATCAGGATTGAGCGTCACGGTAACGCGGTCGGCATAGCCTGCAAGCGCTTCGTCGACGGCATTGTCCACCACTTCGTAGACCATGTGATGCAGGCCCGAGCCATCGTCGGTGTCGCCGATATACATGCCCGGCCGTTTGCGCACGGCATCCAGGCCCTTGAGAACCTTGATCGATTCGGCGCCATATTCGGCCTCCACGGTCGGGATTGTCTCGGGCGTTTCGTTCATCATGCAGGTCTTTCGGTCCAGAGCGGCGGTGCCGGGCGGAAAAGATGGGAAAAGCGGCGACGAATCACCGCGCGGACGAGGTTCCAGTATAGGCGGGCGAGGTGTGAAAACCAAATCGGCGCCGCCATGGAATTGTGGGTTTTCGAATGCATATATGGGGATGAACCCGCCGGAACCCAAAGGCTGGGACAGCTGAGCTCAGGCCCTGAGGCTGATCGCTGCTGATCGAGCCGCCAAGCCGGAACCATAAAGGAAGATTGCATGTCCGTCATCGCCCACCCGTTTGTGCCGCCGGCTCCGGTGCCGCGCACGACGCCGCCATCGCGGTTCGAGATCATCCGCACCGTCATGCGCAACCCGCTGGAGCTGTGGGGCGAGCCTTCCTTCCGGCTGGAATGGATGAAGACCAAGTTCTTCAACGAACGCACGCTGATTGCCAATCACCCGGGCCTGGTGCGCCATGTGCTCGTCGACAATGCCAAAAACTACCGCATGGCGACGATCCGCCAGCTCATCTTGCGGCCGATCCTGCGCGATGGCCTCTTGACCGCCGAGGGCGAGACCTGGCGGCGCTCGCGCAAGGCGATGGCGCCGGTGTTCACGCCCCGCCATGCCCAGGGATTTGCCGCGCAGATGCTGGAGCAGTCCCGTGCCTTCACTCCCCGGTACGAAGCAGCAGCTGCAAGCGGCGAGGTCCGCGACATTGCCATCGACATGACCGAGCTCACCTTCGACATCCTCGCCGCGACGCTATTTTCCGGCCAGGTGGCCGGAACCGAGGCGGAATTCGCCGGCGACATCGAAAAGCTGCTCTCAACCATGGGCCGGGTCGATCCGATGGATCTGCTCAAGGCCCCCTCCTGGGTGCCGCGTATAAGGCGGATGTTCGGCCAGGGCGTGCTGGCCAAGTTCCGCGGCATCGTCAAACAGACCATGGCCGACCGTGAGCATCTGATGCAGACCGATCCGGACGCGGTGCCCGAGGATTTCCTGACCCTCTTGATCCGGCTTCAGGGTCCCGATGGCCTGACGGTCGACGAGATCGAGGACAACATCATCACCTTCATCGGCGCGGGTCACGAGACCACGGCGCGGGCGCTGGGATGGACGCTCTATTGCCTGGCCAATTCGCCCGCCGACCTCGCAATGGTGGAAGCCGAGATCGACGCTGTCCTCGCCAGCGAGCCCGATCCGGTCAAATGGCTGGACCAGATGCCCTGGACGCGGGCCGCCTTCGAGGAGGCGATGCGGCTCTATCCGCCGGCGCCGTCGATCAACCGCGCGGCCATCGAGGATGACCGGTGGGACAACGGCAAGGGCGAGACCGTGACCATCGAGGCGGGCACAACGGTGCTGGTGATGCCTTGGACCCTGCACCGCCACACCAAGCTCTGGGACCAGCCGGGGGCCTTCATTCCCTCGCGCTTCCTGCCCGAAAACCGCGGGATCATCGACCGCTATCAGTATCTTCCTTTTGGCGTGGGGCCGCGCATCTGCATCGGCGCGACCTTCGCGCTGCAGGAAGCGGTGATCGCGCTCGGGGTGCTGCTGTCCGAGTACCGGTTTGACTGCGTGGCCGAGACCAGGCCCTGGCCGGTGCAGAAGCTCACCACCCAGCCCGAAGGCGGTCTCCCGATGCGGGTCAGCCGCCGCTAGTGCTCTGATTGTCAGGATTGCACCACCAGGTTGACCAGGCGATCTTCAAGACCGTGAAAAGCCTCTGGCGTCGGTATCAAAAACCATTCTATGTGGCACAATGAGCGGCGAAGACGCCGGCCTCGCATGATTGGACAGCAAGCATGACATCCCCCCTGTTTCTCGGCATCGACACCGGCGGCACCTACACCGATGCGGTGCTCTACAGCGAAAGCGAGGGCGTGATTGCTTCGGCCAAGGCGCTGACCACGCGTCACGATCTGGCTGTCGGCGTCGCTGGCGCCGTTGAAACCGTGTTGTCGGAGATCGGCGGCGCCACCGGGCGCATCCGGCTGGTGTCGCTGTCGACGACGCTCGCCACCAACGCGCTGGTCGAAGGACAGGGCGGCCGCGCCGGCCTGGTGATGATCGGATTTTCCCCCGTGGATCTCAAGCGCGATGGCCTCGCCGAGGCGCTCGGCGGCGACCCGGTGATCTATCTGAATGGCGGCCATGACGTCCACGGACGCGAAACGCCGCTCGATCTTGGCCCCCTCGAAGAACGGATTTCAGGCTTCGCAAGTGAAGTCTCCGCGGTGGCGATCGCCGGCTATTTCGCCGTGCGCAACCCGGCCCACGAGATCGCCGTGCGCGCCCTCATTCGCGAGAGAACCGCGCTGCCGGTGACCTGCAGCCATGATCTATCCTCACGGCTCGGCGGCCCCCGCCGCGCGCTGACGACCCTGCTCAATGCCCGGCTGATCTCGATGGTCGCTCGCCTGATCGACGCCACCAGCGGCTATCTGACAAGGCGCGGCATCCATGCGCCGTTGATGGTGGTGCGCGGCGACGGGGCGCTGATCTCTTCCGATGAGGCGCTGCTCAGGCCGATCGAGACCATTCTGTCGGGACCTGCGGCAAGCCTGGTGGGCGCGCGGCATCTGACCGGTCTCGACAATGCGGTGGTCTCGGACATCGGCGGCACCACCACCGATGTTGCCGTGCTCGATGGCGGGCACCCCCGGCTCGACAGCGAGGGCGCCACGGTCGGCCGTTACCGCACCATGGTCGAGGCGGTGGCGATGCACACATTCGGCCTCGGTGGCGATTCCGAGGTGCGCCTCGACGAGGGCGGCCTGGAAGCGGGCATGACCCTTGGGCCCCGCCGGCTGATGCCTCTGAGCCTCGCCGCGCATCTCTGGCCGCAGGCCATTTTGCCGGTTCTGGAGCGGCAGTTGCGGGCCTCGTTTCCGGGGCGGCAGGACGGCCGCTTTGCCGTGCGCACCGGGCTGCCCGACGCCATGGCGGCCGGCCTCGCGCCCCAGGAAGCAGCGCTCTATGACAAGATCGCGCTCGAACCGCAGCCGCTCGACGTGGTGCTGGCAAGCACCGCGCAGCGGGCGACGCTGGATCGGCTGGTCAGCCGCGGCCTGGTCCTGATCGCCGGGTTTACGCCGTCCGACGCCATGCATGTGCTCGGCCGGCAGAATCAATGGAACCGGGAAGCCGCGCGGCTCGGCGCGGAGGTCTTTGCCCGTCGCAAGTCCGGTTCGGGACGCGCCATCGCTGAAACGCCCGAGATGCTCGCAGACCTGGTGTCAGTGCGGCTCACCCGGCAGAGCGCCGAGGCGGTGCTGACCGCGCTGATGGCGGATCAGGGGATCGCGGGCATCGATGCGGCCAGATCGACCTTCATCGACCGGGCCTTGAGCGCCACGCCGGGTTTCGTGCAATTCGGCGTCCGGCTCGACCGGCCGCTGGTGGCGCTCGGCGCGTCCGCCCCCGTGCATTATCCGGCGATCGCCACCATGCTCAACGTGGAAAGCTTCGTCCCGGTTCACGCCGGCGTCGCCAATGCGGTGGGCGCGGTGGTCGGCCAGGTGCGCGCGACAGCGACGGTCTTTGTCACCGAACCGGACGAAGGCCGCTATGCGGTCAATGGCTGCGGCGAAAGCCACATGCTCAAGGATCGGGACGAAGCCTTCGCGCAGGCACGGCAGATCTGCGTGGCCGAGGCGCGCGCGGCCGCCCTTCGCAGCGGCGCCGAAAGCCCGGTGATCGAGCTGCAGGAGCATATCGACATGCCGCTGATCGAGGGGTTGGAGAAACTGGTCGAGGCCCGCTTCACCGCGTCGGCATCCGGTCGTCCGCGCATAGCCGGGAAATGATTTGTTCCAGAATGGAATAAATCATTTGCACCTTAGATGAATTGACAGGCAATCACCTGCGCGGCACGGTCCGGTCACGGTTCCGGCGATCTCCATGCATTGGCTTCATTTCAGGCAAGGCTGGACCGGCTTTCCAATGGGGATTGCCCGGACACAAACAAGACAGAGCGCGTATGCGGCTTCATGAAGCCGGAGCGCTCCTACAGGAGGAGACTGGCTGTGAACAGAATTGAAAAGAATGGCCTCGGGATTAGCGCCGATCTCTATCAGTTCATCCTCGATGAAGCGCTGCCCGGAACCGGCGTCGAGGCGGATGGCTTTTTCGAGGCCTTCGCCGCTGCCGTCGACGAACTGGCGCCCAAGAACCGGGCGCTGCTTGCCAAACGGGATGATCTGCAGGAACAGATCGACGCCTGGCACCGGGACAACGGGGCGCCGCATGATCTCGAAGCCTACAAGGATTTTCTGAAATCGATCGGATATCTGTTGCCCGAAGGCGGGCCGGTGCAGGTTTCGACGGAAAATGTCGACCCCGAGATTGCCGCCGTCGCCGGGCCGCAGCTGGTGGTCCCGGTGATGAACGCGCGTTTCGCGCTCAATGCCGCCAATGCCCGCTGGGGTTCGCTCTATGACGCCCTCTACGGCACCGATGCGCTGGGCGACCTCCCCAAGCCCGGCGGCTATGACGAGGAGCGCGGCGCCCGCGTGATCGCCTGGGCCAAGGCGTTTCTTGATGACAGCGTTCCGCTGGCCGGCGCCCACTGGGCCGATGTCACCGGTTTCGATTTCGAGAACGGCGAGCTGAAGATCAATACCGTCAAGGGCGAGACAACGCTCAAAGACCCGGCCCAATATACCGGCTTCAAGCGTGACAATGACCGGGCCTACAGGTTGTATTTCGAGAAGAACGGCCTGCATGCGCTGGTGTTCGTTGATCCCGACAGCATGATCGGCAAGACCGATCCCGCGGGCATCGGCGATATCGGGCTCGAATCGGCGCTGACCACCATCATGGACTGCGAGGATTCGATCGCCGCCGTCGATGCTCAGGACAAGACGCTGGTCTACCGCAACTGGCTCGGCCTGATGAAGGGAGATCTCAGCGAAGAGGTCCACAAGGGCGGCAAGAGCTTCATCCGCAGGCTCCACAGCGACCTCGAGTTCACCACGCCGGAAGGCAAGGCAAGCTCGCTCAAGGGCCGTTCCCTGATGCTGGTCCGCAATGTCGGCCATCTGATGACCAATCCGGCGATCCTTGACCGCGACGGCAACGAGATCCCGGAAGGCATCATGGACGCTTTCATGACCGGATTGATTGCCCTGCATGATATCGGCCCCGACGGACGGCGCGCCAATTCCGCCACCGGCTCGATGTATGTGGTCAAGCCGAAGATGCATGGCCCCGAGGAAGTGGCTTTCGCCGTCGAGATCTTCGGCCGCGTCGAAAAAGCCCTCGGCATGAAGCCCAACACCATCAAGATGGGCATCATGGACGAGGAGCGCCGCACCACCGTCAATCTGAAGGAATGCATCCGGGCTGCAGCCGAACGCGTGGTGTTCATCAACACAGGCTTCCTCGACCGCACCGGCGACGAGATCCACACCTCGATGGAAGCCGGACCGATGATCCGCAAGGGCGACATGAAGCAGGCCGCCTGGATCGCGGCCTATGAAAACTGGAACGTCGATGTCGGGCTCGAATGCGGCCTCGCCGGCCACGCCCAGATCGGCAAGGGCATGTGGGCGATGCCGGATCTGATGGCGGCGATGCTGGAGCAGAAGATCGGCCATCCGAAAGCCGGCGCCAATTGCGCCTGGGTGCCCTCGCCAACCGCCGCAACCCTGCACGCCACCCATTATCACAAGGTCAATGTCGCCGAAGTCCAGGCCGGCCTCAAGACCCGTGGCCGCGCGAAACTCGATGACATCCTGTCTGTCCCGGTGGCCAACAACCCGAACTGGACGCCTGAGGAAATCCAGCGGGAGATCGACAACAATGCGCAAGGCATCCTTGGCTATGTCGTCCGCTGGGTCGACCAGGGGGTCGGCTGTTCCAAGGTGCCCGACATCAACAATGTGGCTCTCATGGAAGACCGGGCGACGCTCAGGATCTCGGCCCAGCACATGGCCAACTGGCTGCACCATGGCGTGGTGACGAAGGACCAGATCCTCGAGACCATGAAGCGCATGGCAAAAGTGGTCGACGAGCAGAACGCCGCCGATCCGGCATACCGCCCGATGGCGCCGGACTACGACAAGTCGGTGGCGTTCCAGGCGGCGCTGGAACTCGTTCTTGAAGGTCGTACTCAGCCCAGCGGCTACACCGAGCCGGTGCTGCACAGGCGCCGCCTCGAGCTCAAGGCCGCCAGCGCCTGACCGGCCACAACGGCTGAAAGCGCATCAAAAAACCCGCCTCGGATCTCTCCGGGCGGGTTTTCCAATCTGGGCCTGCCAGGATTATTGCTTGACGATCACGCGGGCGTTCTTGCCCGGCCGGACGCGGCTGTAAAGATCAATGATGTCCTGGTTCATCAGCCGGATACAGCCCGACGAAGCGGCTGTGCCGATCGAATTCCATTCCGGCGTGCCATGCAGCCGGAACAGCGTGTCCTGGCCCTTGTCATTGAAGAGATAGAGCGCGCGGGCGCCGAGCGGATTGGTCAGGCCCGGCTTCATGCCGTCATCGCCATATTTGGCGAGATCCGGACGGCGGCTGATCATTTCCCTGGGCGGCGTCCACTTCGGCCATTCCTGTTTCCAGGCGATATAGGCCTCGCCTTCCCAGGCAAACCCCTCCTTGCCGACGCCGATGCCGTAGCGCACCGCCTTGTTGCCCGGCAGGACGAAATACAGGAACTTGTTGGGCGTGTCGACGATGATGGTGCCCGGCTTTTCCTTCGTGCCGTAGGAGACGATCTGGCGGTGGAACCGCTTGTCGACCTTGCTGATCGGGACCGCGGGGATGGAGTATCCCGCGTCCTTGACCGTGCCGTACTCGGACGTGAAGATGGTGGTTGTGGTACTGCCGCTCTCCGAACTGGGAGAGCAGGCCGTGAGCGCAAATGCTGCGGCCAGTGCTGCGATGGTAAGCGAAAAACGAGCGGTCATGTGAGATCTTCCGAGGGCAAGGCGCAGACGCCGAATTAGAATCGCGCGCAGCTTGGCCCTGTTTATTTTAAACAAGTCCTAACCATGCAACGATTTCCGAACAAAAACCCCCCAGAGCTTTACGCTTTGTCAGGGGTCATTGCTTTTCTGCAACAAGACTTCGCTCTGGCGTTGCGGCTGCGCAGGAATCGAGGCAATTATAAGTGATGCCCATCGTCTCGCTCCATTCCGACAACCCGCTGATCGATGGCCGTCAGTCCGACCGCGCGTTGATGGTGCGCCGCGGCGTGCAGCGGCTGCTTTCCGATCTTGGCCTGTCGATGGTCCCTGAATTGTGCCTCGCGTCGGGCCGGCGCGCCGACCTTGTCGGGCTCAACGCCGCAGGCGAAATCTGGATCGTGGAAATCAAGTCCTCCATCGAGGACTACCGCTCGGATCGAAAATGGCCTGATTATCGCCAGCACTGCGACCGGCTGTTCTTCGCCACCCACGCCGGCGTGCCGGCGCAATTGTTCCCCCAGGATTGCGGCCTTATTGTCGCCGATGACTGGTCAGGACACATGCTGCGCGAGGCCCCGGAACACCGTCTCGCCGCCGCGTCGCGCAAGGCGATGCTGCTAAGATTCGCCCGCGCCGCCGCGGACCGCCTGCTTCAGGCCGAATTGTCTGTGGGCCTCAGTCAGACCTGAGCCGGGGAGTCTTCTCCGGATCAGCAAAACCGGCATTCAGCGCGGCGCGCGCTTGGCGAGGATCCTCTGCAAGGTCCGGCGGTGCATGTTGAGCTGCCGCGCGGTTTCCGAGACATTGCGCTCGCACATCTCGTAGACCCGCTGGATGTGCTCCCAGCGAACCCGGTCGGCCGACATCGGATTCTCCGGAACTTCCGCCCGTTCTCCCGGCTTGCGGGTCAGCGCCGCGAAAACCTCGTCCGCATCGGCGGGCTTGGCCAGGTAATCGATCGCCCCGAGCTTCACCGCCGTCACCGCCGTGGCGATGTTGCCGTAGCCGGTCAGCACGATGATGCGGGTGTCGTCACGGCGCTCGCGAATGGCTTCGATGACGTCCAGTCCGTTGCCGTCCTGAAGCCGCATGTCCACCACGGCGTATTTCGGCGTATTGGCCTTGGCCTTGGCCAGGCCCTCGGCCACGCTTTCCGCGATATCGACCGTGAAACCCCGGGCTTCCATCGCACGGGCCAGCCGCCGCAGGAACGGTCCGTCATCATCCACAAGCAGAAGTGTTGCATCCGTTCCTATGGACTGGGTTTCCGTTGACTGGGCGATGTTGTCTGTCATGTGTCACCTTGTTCGCGTGCGCCACGCGGGTCGTGCGATCCAGCCAGATGGTTCCTATCTGTGCGAATGAACAGCCCACCGGATCAATCGCTGGCGGGCTGACCTTTCGGAACGGATGGGACCCATCTGTCGCGGCCAGACCACCAGCCTGTATCTCCGATTTAACGCTGTTTTGCAATTTATCCAGTTCCAACTGCGTTTCGTTGCTGCGTGTTCGAGCCAAACAGGTCCATTTTCTCCCGCGGCCAGCTGACCTCGACACGCGCTCCGGTCAATGGCAGCGGCTTGTTGGAAAATGTGAGCAGCGCCCCGGACCGTTCAAGCAATGTCTTGGCGATGAACAATCCAAGGCCCAGGCCGCCGCCTTTCTCCCGGTCCAGGCGATTGCGCCGGTGCATGAACGGAACCCCGATCTTGGTGAGAACATCGGGGGCGAAGCCTGGTCCGTCATCCTCGATGACGATCCCGATCCGGTCGCGGCCATGGGACACGGTCACAGTCACGCGCTCCTGGGCGAAGTCGACGGCGTTCTCGATCAGGTTGCCTAGGCCGAACAGGATGCCGGGGTTCCTCCGGCCGACCGGTTCGGGCATGTCGGTGTCTGCCTGCACGAGATCGATGGCGATGCCGAATTCCCGGTGCGGCGCGATCACTTCCTCGATCAGCGATCCCAGCGGCAGCCTCACCATATGGGCCTCGTCTTCGGCCGAAAGCGTCGACAGGCGTCTCAGGATATCGCGGCAGCGTTCAGTCTGGCTGCGCAGCAGCATCAGATCATCGGTAAACCGAGGATCGTCGGCAAGCGCCTTTTCCATTTCCTTGGCCACGACCTGAATGGTTGCCAGCGGTGTTCCAAGTTCATGCGCCGCCGCTGCCGCCAGGCCATCGAGCGCCGAGAGATGCTGTTCGCGTTGCAGCACCAGTTCGGTCGCGGACAGCGCATCGGCGAGCTGATTGGCCTCGGCGGACACCTGGAACGAGTAGAACGCGGCAAACGCCGTGGTCGAGACGATGGCAATCCAGGCGCCGGCAATGAGCAGGTAGGGAACCTGGAAGTCGCTGCCGGGATACCAGGGCAGCGGCATGGAATAAAACGCCAGAACCGTGACGATGACCACTGACAGGGCGCCGAGACCGAGCGTATGCCGCACGGGCTGCGACGCCGATGAAATGATCACCGGCACGCACAGCAGGACCGAAAACGGATTGGCGAGCCCGCCGGTCATGAACAAAAGGCCTGACAGCTGCGCCACATCGAAGGACAGGATCGCTGTCGCGCCGAGGGGCGGCAGCCTGTGAGCCGCCGGGAAGCGGACGGAGAGGAAGACATTCAGGACGGCCGAACAGGCAATCAGCGCAAAGCAGGACAGTTCCGGAAGCTCAAAACCATAGCCATGGGCGATGATCAGCACCGTGGCGCTCTGGCCGACCACGGCCAGCCACCTCAGCCGGGTCAGGGTCTGCAGCCGCAACCGGTGCCGGATTGCGTGGTCTTCAAGAAAGGGCGGGAAAACGGTCATGCAAACTGATCTAGCGCATCCTGTCGGATGCGCAAAGCTGGTGGAGATGCATTAGGTGCCGCGCGGCTTTGCGCGCCGGGTCGGGCCGGCCTCGGCGGGATTCTCGGGCCAGGGGTGGCGCGGGTAGCGTCCGCGCATGTCGGCGCGCACATCGGCCCAGGATCCGGCCCAGAATCCGGGCAGGTCTCGCGTGGTCTGGATCGGCCGGTGCGCCGGCGACAGCAGTTCGAGCGTCAGCGGCAGCCGTCCGCCGGCAATCGCGGGATGGCGGGTCTCTCCAAAAAGCTCCTGCACGCGGACTGCCACCACCGGACTCTCCTCGTCATAGCGGATCGGCAGCCGCGATCCGGTCGGCGCCTCGTAGTGGGTCGGAACCAGCCTGGCGATCTCGGCCTTCGCGTCGTGACCGCACAGCGACAGCAGGCCCTCGTTGAGACCATCCCGATCTATGGCCTTGAGCGCGGTGATTCCCGGCTGGAAGGGCGCAAACCAGGTCTCCAGCGCCTCCAGCAGGGCCGCATCGGACACATCCGGCCAAGGGGCGCCAAGACTGCGGTGCAGAAAGCCGATCCGGTCGCGCAATTGCAATCCTGCGGGCGAAAACGGCAACGCCTTGATCCCGGTCTTGCGGATGCCCGCACACAAGGCCGCCATGGCTTGCGCGGCGTCCGGCCTGGGCAGCGGCGTCTCGGCAAGGGTGATGGCGCCAAGCCGGCGGATCCGTCGCGCACGGACCGAGCCCGACTGCGCATCGAAGATGCACTCATCATCCTGCGTCGCCTGCTCATCGAGAACGTCCTCCAGCGCCTGTCCCGACAGTTCGGCGGCGGCGAGAATGCGCGCGGCCTGCGCCTTGCCGCTCAGATCCGCGATCACCAGGAACTCGGCGCCCGCCAGCCTGTCCGTTTCGTCGATCGCGGCGCCACGGCCATTGGCCAGCACGAAGCGGCCCCGTCCGCCCCTTTGCCGGGCGATGCGGTCGGGGAACGCATGGACAAGCAAAGCTGCTGCCGGAACGACGCCGCCGGATCGCGCGGCCTTGCCGCCTCCCGAGATCCGCGCCACCAGCGCCCTCGCAGCGGAGCCGCGCGGCGTCCGGTCGGAGCGAAACCGCGACAGTCTGGTCTCGAGATCCACATCCTGTCCGCCAAGCCCCTGCTCGGTCAGAAGCACCGCCAGTTCCGCTGCGGCATAGCCGTGCCCGTCTTCTTCGCCGGCCACCACCATCGAGGCGAGCCGCGGCGGCAAAGCCAGTTCGCGCATGCGTTTGCCGCGCTGGGTCAGTCCACCCTCCGCATCAATGGCGCCAAGCTTGAAAAGCAAGGTCCGCGCTTCCTCAAGCGCTGCGTCGGGCGGTGGATCAATGAAGCGCAAGCGTCTTGGGTCGCTCACGCCCCAGGCCAGGCAGTCGAGCACCAGGGCCGACAGATCGCTGGCCAGAATCTGGGGCGTTGAAAAGGCGGGCAGCGCCTTGGTCTGTTCCGCGCGCCACAGCCGCACGGCAATCCCCGGCGCGGTTCGCCCGGCGCGTCCCGCGCGCTGGTCGGCGGACGCCTGCGAGGCGCGGATGGTCTCAAGCCGGGTGATGCCGGTCGACGGTTCATAGACCGGCTGGCGCACCAGCCCGCTGTCGATGACGACGCGCACGCCGTCGATGGTGATCGAGCTTTCCGCCACCGGGGTCGACAGCACCACCTTGCGCCGCCCTTCCGGCGATGGCCTGATCGCGGCGTCCTGCTCGGCTGAACTGAGCCCGCCATAGAGCGGCTGCACGTCGGTCAACGGCCCCAGCCGGTCCTCGAGCCGCGCGGCCACCTGCCGGATTTCGCCTTGCCCCGGCAGGAACGCCAGGATGGAACCGGCTTCCGTGCGGCAGACCATCTCGATGGCGCTGGCCATGGCGATGTCGATGCGCTGGCCGGCGGGCCGGTCGAGATAGCGGATGTCGACCGGATGGCTGCGGCCCAGGCTTTCGATCACCGGGCAATCCTCGATCAGCCCCGCCACGCGCGCCGTATCCAGCGTCGCCGACATCACCAGGATGCGCAGATCCTCGCGCAGGCCCGACTGGATGTCGAGCGCCAGCGCAAGCCCGAAATCGGCCTCCAGTGCGCGCTCGTGAAACTCGTCGAAGATGACGCAATCGATGCCCTCGAGATCGGGTGAGGACAGCGCCATGCGGGTGAACACGCCTTCTGTCACCACCTCGATCCGGGTCCGGGCCGTCACCTTGGTGTCGAGCCGCATCCGGTATCCGACGGTTCCGCCGACCTCTTCGCCCAGCATCGCCGCCATCCGCCGCGCCGCCGCGCGCGCCGCCAGCCGGCGCGGCTCGACCAGGATGATCTTGCCCTTGAGCCACGGCTCCTCGATCAGCACCAGCGGCACCAGCGTGGTCTTGCCCGCCCCCGGCGGTGCCGCCAGCACGGCGTTGGGTCCTTGGGCGAGAGCTTCGCGCAGAGGCTCCAGCACGTCGGAAACCGGCAGATCGGCATGGCGCTCGGCGATATCGCTCACGGCTGGCCGACCTTGTGCAGCTGCCCGCCGGCGGCGCGTGCGTCGTCCTCGTCATGGGTCACCAGCACCACCGGCAGCCCGGCCCGGCGCGCCCGGTCGAACACCAGCTGTCGCGTCTGTTCGCGCAGATCGGCGTCAAGCTTGGAGAACGGCTCGTCGAGCAGCAGGATTCGCGGCTGCGACACCAGCACCCGCTGCAGCGCGACCCGGGCCTTTTGTCCGCCCGACAGCGTGTCGGGATCCCTGTCCCCGAAATCCGCCAGATCGGCATCTTCGAGTGCTGCCTGCGCCAGCTGGCGTCTCTGCTTGCGGCCGCGAATGCCTTCGGGAATGGCAATGGCGATATTGTCGACGACACTCAGGTGCGGAAACAGCAGCGGATCCTGAAACAGGATGCCGGCATGGCGTTTCTCGGCTGCCAGCGATGTCAGGTCGACGCCATCCACCGAAACGCCGCCGCTGGCCGAAAAGGCCGGATCGAGAAACCCGCCGAGATAGGCGAGCAGGGTGGACTTCCCCGACCCCGAAGGCCCCATCACGGTGAGTATCTGTCCACGCCGGACCTGCGCGTCAAGCGCCACCAGCATCTGGTCGCCAAGGCAAATGCGCACCCCGTCCAGCACCAGTCCCTCAATCTCGGTCACGCTCTCCATTGTCACACCCGCAAGCCTCGCCGGTTGCGGAATACCAAGCCCGGCAATCCCGTTGCAATGGCGAATGCGAAAAACGGCAGCAGCGTCTGCATGAAGGCATAGACGCCGATGACGCGGCGATTTCCGCCGGCTGCCAGCGCCACCGCCTCGGTGGTGACCGTGGTCAGCCGTCCGGCGCCGATCAGCACGGTCGGCAGATATTGCCCGACCGAGACGGAAAACCCGACCGCCGCCGCCGTCAGGATGGCGCGCGTCAGCATCGGCAGCCGGATCTTGACCAGCGTCCGGGTCCGGCTCATGCCGAGCCCCGCGGCGATCAGGTCATGGCGGCGGTCATGCGCCCGCCACGGATCGCTCAGCGACAAAAACACATAGGGCAGCACGAACACCAGGTGCGCCAGCACAAGTGCTGAAAAGCTGGCGTCGACCCCGAGCCAGATCGACAGCACCTGCAGGCCGAACATGAACGAGATCTGCGGCACGATCAGCGGCAGGTAGATCAGCAGCAGCGCGCCGCCGCCCCGGCCCCGCCCGGTCTCGTATTCGCGCTCCAGGCACAGGATGGTGAGCGTCAGCGCAATCAGCGTCGACAGTCCGGCGACCGCGAGCGTGGTGCCGAGCGGCCCGCTCATCCGCGGCAACGCCTGCATCCAGCTTTTCCAGGTGAAGCTCGAAGGCAGCGCATCCGGGAATTGCCAGAGGCCGGATACCGACCAGAGCGCCAGCACCGCGATGCCGCCGAAGATGATGACGGCCGATCCGCCCATCACGCTCCGGGCAAGGGCGCGCACCGCCATGTCGCGGCGCCAGCGCCGGCCATTGTCACGGATCTGCCTGACTAGAAACGCGCCGATCCGCTCCAGCCCGACCCAGGCAATCAGCGCAGCCAACGTCACGCCCAATTGCAGGATTGCGCCGGCCGAGGCCAGGAACCGCGATTCGAGGTCCGGATCGTTCATCCAGTCGATCAGCCGCACCGGCAGCGTCGGCGGCAGATGCGGGCCGAGGATCAGCGCCACATCGACCACCGAGGTCGCATAGGCCACGACGGCGAACACGGCGAGCCGGATCTGCCGGTAGACCGGCGGCCACAACAGGAAGGTGAAGCTTGCCACCCGGCCGTATCCGAGCGAACGCCCCAGCCGCATGGTTTCCAGATGACGCGTCTGCGGCAGCGCCGCCAGCGTCACCAGGAACAGGAACGGGATTTCCTTGACGATCAGCCCGGCCATCATCGACAGCGCCAGCGGATCATTGATGATCAGGAGATCGGGCGGCCGGTCGAGCCCGGTGAGCCAGGGCGAGACCAGCCGCATGATCATGCCCGACGGCGCAATCAGGAAGGCAAGGCCGAAGGCAGCTGCCGCATGCGGCACCGACAGGAGCGGCGAGATCATCCGGCGCATCCGGGCAAATCCGGAAGTTCCCAGGTCGCTCGCCACAAAACCCGCCACCGCGCCAAGCGAGACCAGCGTCGTGATCAGCCCGATCGCGACCGACAGCAGCGCCGAGCGCCAGATGCCCGGAACCTCCGCCAGTTCGGAAAAATGCGCGGTGGTAAACTCGGTCCCGCCGAGATCCGGCAGATAGCCCAGCGCCGGCAGCGCCGTCCCCGCCAGGCCGAAGGCCAGCGGGCCGAGCAGGATCAGAAGTGTGAGCGGCGGCGCCAGGCGCGCCAGACGCACGCCGCCGGTCATGTCACTCTGTCCCGTTGTCTGTCATCATGATCGTCAGTTGGCCGCGCCGTAGCGCTTGAGCCACTCGCCTTCGATCCGCTCCATCCAGTCCGGATGCGGCTCGTCGAGCGCAGGGCCGAGTTCATCGGGCCTCAGGGTGGCAATGCCCAGATCGAGCGCCTCGAAGGCGGCGCGGTCCTCGGCCGACAGCTTGTCCATCGACAGCACCGTCGGGTCGCCCCACACCGAAGGGTCCTGCTTGCGCAGCTGCGCTTCCGGCGAAATCAGGAAATTGGCCAGCACCAGCGCGCCTGCCTTGGCGCTCGCATTGTAGGGAATGGCGACAAAATGCGTGTTGCCAAGCGTGCCCTCGGTGTAGGTGAACGAGCGCACCGTATCGGGCAGTTCGCCCGCAGCGATACCGGCTGAGGCTTCCGACGGATTGAAGGCGAAGATGATGTCGAGTTCGCCATCGGCAAGCTTCTGCTTCATGTCGGGATAGTTCTGCGGATAGGCCTTGCCGCTGCGCCACAGATTGGGGTGCAGCCTGTCGAGATAGGCAAACAAGGGCGCCGCATCCTCGGCAAAGCTCGCCGCGTTGACCTTCTGGCTGAGCTTCGCCGGATCCGCGATGGTTTCCGACAGCACCTGCTTGAGAAACGAAGACCCGATGAAATCCGGCGGCTGCGGATAGGAGAAGCGGCCCGGGTTTCGCTCGGCCCAGTCCAGAAGTTCGGCCGACGAGCCCGGCACGCTGTCAGCAGGCGTGCGCGCGGTGTCATGGAAGAACACCATCTTCGCGCCGCCCCAGGGGCTTTCAAGCCCGTCGGTCGGAATGGTGAAATCGGTCAGGATCGTGGGCTTGGTCTCATGGTCGACATAGGCCCAGTTCGGCAGCGACGTGGTCCAGTCGGGCGCCATCAGCAGATCCTGGCGCTTCATCGAGGCGAAGTTCTCGCCATTGATCCAGATGAGATCGACCGAACCGCCCTCGCTCTTGCCCGCGGCCTTCTCGGCCAGCACCGTCGCCACCGCATTGGCGGTGTCATCGAGTTTCACGTGAACCACGGTCACGCCGAATCGCTCCTTCAGCGTCTGGCCGGCCCAGTCGATATAGAGGTTGATGTTTTCCGACCCGCCCCAGGCATTGAAGTAGACCGTCTGGCCCTTGGCTTCCTGCAACACCGCGTCCCAGTCGCGCGGATCCGGATCAGCGGCATGAGAGGTTTGCGAAAAGGCGAGCGCCGCACTCAGCGCGCCGGCAAACAGGATGGGAGACTTGATCATGGCATTCCTCATGGAGCGGGCCTCTTGAAACAAAAGAGCTCAATCCAGACACCACAGGGTCACGGTAACGTCAATCAAACCGGCCGCGCCAAAGCGTCACAATTTGGTGATTCGCGCGTGTGCGATACCTAATGCGCCTCGTCCCAGTTCTTCGCCGCCCGCGCATCAACCTTCAATGGCACCGCCATGTCGAGCGCCGGCATTGCCGCATTCTCCATCACGTCGACGATGACCGGGATGATCTTTTCGGCATCCGCTTCGGCTGCCTCGAACACCAGCTCGTCATGCACCTGCAGCAGCATCCGCGCGTCCGTGCCGGCCGCCTCAAGCGCCGGCTCCATTCGCACCATGGCGCGGCGGATGATGTCGGCGGCCGATCCCTGGATCGGCGCGTTGATCGCGGCGCGCTCGTTGAAGGCGCGGACCTGCGGATTGGAGGAGCGGATTTCCGGATAATGCGCGCGGCGGCCGAAGATGGTCTTCACATAGCCATGCTCCTTGGCTTCCGCCTTGGTGGCTTCCATGTAGTCCTTGATGCCCGGAAAGCGCTCGAAATATTTGCGGATATAGTCTCCCGCTTCCGACCGCTCGATGCCGAGCTGGTTGGCAAGCCCAAAGGCCGAAATGCCGTAGATGATGCCGAAATTGATCGCCTTGGCGCGGCGCCGAACTTCCGAGGGCATGCCCTCGATCGGAACGCCGAACATCTCGGATGCGGTCATGGCGTGAATGTCGACGCCGTCTGCGAAGGCCTGGGTCAGCTGCGGGATATCGGCCACATGCGCCAGCACCCGGAGCTCGATCTGGCTGTAGTCGGCCGAAATCAGCACATTGCCGGGCTCGGCAATGAAGGCAGTGCGGATCTTGCGGCCTTCCGCCGTGCGCACCGGAATGTTCTGGATGTTGGGATCGGACGAGGACAGCCGCCCGGTGGTGGTCGCCGCCATCGCAAACGAGGTGTGCACCCGCTTTGTCTCCGGATGGATGTACCCCGGCAGCGCATCCGTATAGGTCGATTTGAGCTTGGTCAGCTGCCGCCAGTCGACGATCTTGCGCGGCAACTCATGGCCCATGGCGGCAAGGTCCTCGAGCACCTGGGCCGAGGTCGACCATTGCCCGGACTTGGTCTTGGTGCCGCCCGGCAGGCTCATCTTGCCGAACAGGATGTCGCCCAGCTGCTTGGGCGAGCCGACATTGAAAGTCTCGCCGGCCAGTTCCTGGATTTCGGCTTCCAGCGCCGCTGCACCCTGCGCCAGTTCGCCCGACAGCCGCGACAGGATCTGCCGGTCGACGCGGATGCCGCGCTGTTCCATCCGCATCAGCACCGGCGCCAGCGGCCGCTCCAGCCGCTCATAGACCCGCGTCATGCCGTCCGCAGCGAGGCGCGGCTTGAGCACGTGCCAGAGCCTGAGCGTCACCTCGGCATCCTCGGCCGCATAGGCAGTGGCCTTGTCGATCGCCACTTCGGCAAACGGAACCGAAGTCTTGCCCGAGCCCGCCACGTCCTTGTAGCTGATCGGCGTGTGCCCGAGCCAGCGTTCGGAAAGCGCGTCCATGCCGTGGCCGCCCGCGCCGGCGTCGAGCACATAGGACAACAGCATGGTGTCGTCGAAGCTCTCGATGGTGATGCCGTGCCGCGCCAGCACCAGCATGTCGTATTTCAGGTTCTGCCCGACCTTGAGCACCGACGGGTCTTCGAGCAGCGCCTTCAGTTCATCCAGCGCCGCGCGGACAGGCATCTGCCCGGGTTGCTCGCCGCCACCACCAAGAAGATCGCCCACGCCATTGGAATGGGCCAGTGGCGCATAGCAGGCGATGACCTTCAGGTCCCCGGCGTCGGGCGCGGAAACGGGAATCGCCAGCGAAAACCCGACGAGATCGGCCTGCATCGCATCGAGCGACGTGGTTTCGGTGTCAAACCCGACAATGCCCCTGTCCCGCGCCAAGGCGCACCAGTCCCTGAGCTGATCGATGTTGCGCAGCGTCTCATAGGCGCCTGTGTCGATCTTGGCCGCGACGGCCGCTTCCGCGCGCCGTTTGGCGAGCCCCTGCGGCGTGTCGACGGTTTTGCCGTCCTGCGTGGCGAACGCGGATGTGCCGGCTGTCGCCTGGCCGGGGTCGAGATCGGGACCGCGCATATCGGCCGTATCGACAGCGACATGGGCCGCGTCCACCGCGCCGGCGTCGGTTTCGGTCGCCTCCGCCACGCGCCGGGTCAGCGAGGTGAACTCCATGGCCTTGAGGAAGGCCACCAGCTTTGGCCCGTCCGGCGGATTGAGCACCAGGCCATCAAGGCTCTCGGGCACGTCGACATCGTCCTTGAGCTTGACCAGTTCGCGGGAGATGCGCGCCTTGTCGGCAAATTCGATGATGTTTTCGCGGCGTTTGGTCTGCTTGATCTCGCCGGCGCGCGCCAGCAGCGTATCAAGGTCGCCGAATTCCTCGATCAATTGCGCCGCGGTCTTCGGCCCGATGCCCGGAATGCCCGGCACATTGTCGACCGAATCCCCGGTCAGCGCCTGCAGATCGATCATCTTTTCCGGCGGCACGCCCCATTTCTCGATGACTTCCGCCACGCCGATCTGCCGGTCCTTCATGCTGTCATACATCGACACTTGCGGGCCGACGAGCTGCATCAGGTCCTTGTCGGACGAGATCACCGTCACGTCGGCGCCCGTTTCCCGCGCCAGCCGCGCATAGGTGGCGATCAGGTCGTCGGCCTCGAATCCCTCCATCTCGATGCAGGGCAGGTCAAACGCCCGCGTCGCCTCGCGGATGACGGCGAATTGCGGCACCAGGTCTTCCGGCGGCGCCGAGCGGTTGGCCTTGTACTCGGGATAGAGTTCGTTGCGGAAGGTCTTGGAGGAATAGTCGAAAATCACCGCAAAATGCGTCGGCGTCACGCCGACGGAGGTATCGCGCGCCGACACCATCAGCTTCCACAGCATGTTGCAAAAGCCCGACACGGCGCCCACCGGCAGGCCGTCGGATTTGCGCGTCAGCGGCGGCAATGCATGGTAGGCCCGAAAAATATAGCCGGACCCGTCGACGAGGAAGAGATGATCACCTTTTTTCATGGGGAAGGATTAGCGCGCGTCCGCCGCAAGGTCCATGCGGTTCGTGCCGGATACTCTGTGAAAAATGTACGGGCGGGGAAATCGCCGGGACTGCACGGTCCGCAGGGTGAATCGCCCACCTATCACGCTTTCGTTACAAAACCGTAATGTTCGTGTCCTTGAAAAGCCACATTCCCGGGGCCAAATCACACTTACCGGCGAATGAATAAGCCGATGTCTGGAATTACGGCTCGTCCCCCGCCGCCTCCAGACCAAGGACAAGGGCCGCCCCGCCCCCTCTTATGGCCCTTGTCCGATCGATACGCCGCCATGACCTTCCCCCCTCTGGTCATGGCGGCTTTTCTTTTGTCCAGGCCCGGCGTTACTCTATCGTTTTCTGATTCCCTCCGGAGCCTTTCATGACCAACCTCACCGCCGCCCTTTCTGCCGCCGATGCGAATCTTGACGCGAGCCTTGAGCGCCTGTTCGGGCTCTTGCGCATCCAGTCGATCTCCACCGATCCGGCTTACGCGCCCGAATGCCGCCGCGCCGGCCAATGGCTGGTCGATGAACTCAATTCGCTCGGCTTTGACGCCAGCCTGCGCGACACCGCCGGGCATCCGATGGTGGTTGCCCACCACGAGGGCGCCACGCCCGACGCGCCGCATTACCTGTTCTACGGCCATTACGACGTCCAGCCGGTCGATCCGCTGAATCTCTGGACCGAGCCGCCGTTCGAGCCGGCGATCAAGGAGATCGCGCCCGGCCGCAAGGTCATCACCGGCCGGGGATCGTCTGACGACAAGGGGCAGTTGATGACTTTCGTCGAGGCCTGCCGCGCCTGGAAGACCTCGATCGGGTCGCTGCCCTGCCGCATCACCATCCTGTTCGAGGGCGAGGAGGAATCGGGCTCGCCCTCTTTGAAGCCGTTCCTCGAGGCCAATGCCGACGAACTCAAGGCGGAATGCGCGCTCGTCTGCGACACCGGCATGTGGGATCCCGAGACACCGGCGATCGCGGTGGCGCTGCGCGGCCTGGTCGGCGAGGAAATCACCATCCATGCCGCAGACCGGGACCTGCATTCGGGCCTGTTCGGCGGGGCTGCGGCCAACCCGCTGCATATCCTGTCGAAGATCCTCGCCGATCTGCATGACGAGACCGGCCGGGTGACGCTTGCCGGATTCTATGACGGCGTCGAGGAAACCCCGGCCCAGATCCTGGCGAGCTGGGAAAGCCTCGGCCGCAGCGCCGAGCAGTTCCTGGGCGAGGTCGGTCTTTCGGTTCCCTCCGGCGAGCAGGGCCGCTCGGTGCTGGAGCTCACCTGGGCGCGCCCGACGGCGGAGGTCAACGGCATGTGGGGCGGCTACACCGGCGAAGGCTTCAAGACCGTGATCGCGGCGCAAGCATCGGCCAAGGTGTCGTTCCGGCTGGTCGGCAAGCAGGATCCAGATCAGGTCCGCGATGCCTTCCGCGCCCATGTCGAATCCCGCCTTCCCGCCGACTGCACCGTGAGCTACGCACCGCATGGCGGCTCGCCGGCGATCCAGCTGGCCTATGATTCGCCGGTGGTCACCAAGACCCGCGCGGCATTGACCGATGAATGGCCCAAGCCGGCGGTGAGGATCGGCATGGGCGGCTCGATCCCCATCGTCGGCGACTTCCAGAACATCCTGGGGCTGCAGTCGGTGCTGTGCGGATTCGGCTTGACCGATGACCGCATCCATTCTCCCAACGAAAAATACGACCTGATGTCATTCGCCAAGGGAATCAGGTCCTGGGTCCGCATTCTGGGTGCCCTGTCGACGCGATGACTCCCTGAACTGACAAAAAGCCGGGCCTGAGTATTGCAAGGGGCGGTTTCCTTAACCGCCCCTTAAAACGTCGCAATTAGGGTGTTCTGCGATCGCCGGGCGGTTTCGGAACGAGACATCTGAGGTCTCGAACCGGAACTGCGTCCAAAACAAAATCCGGGTCGCGGGCGCAATTGTCAGGATTGCATGGTCGATCGGGACCCCAACAGCATCCGGATTATCCATGGCGCGCAAGACATCCAGCCCAGGCCGCATCGAACCGTCCTTCGAGGGCGGTCGATCAAAAGGGAGTTCGCGCACCCTCGCTGACGAACGCGTGGCTGGAAAGACCACGCCGTCCAAACGCCGCAACACACCGCAGTCCAAGGCCCGCAAGCCGAAATCGCGGACCTCGCGCGGCCGCCTGTCGCGTGCTCTGCGCGCCATGGTCTACTGGTCCTTCGTGTTGGCAATCTGGGGCGGCATTGCCATCGCTGGCGTCGCAGCCTTCTACGGCGCCCGCATGCCGAGCGCCTCCACATGGTCGATCCCCGACCGACCGCCGAATGTGAAGATCGTCTCGGTCAATGGCGAGACCATGGCCAATCGCGGCGCCACCGGCGGCGAAGCGCTGCTGCTGGGCGACATGTCGCCCTATATACCCGAGGCGGTGATCGCCATCGAGGATCGCCGCTTCTATTCGCATTTCGGCGTCGATCCGATCGGCTTGGCCCGCGCCATGCTTGCCAATGTGACGGCCGGGCGGATGGTTCAGGGCGGCTCGACTCTGACCCAGCAACTGGCCAAGAACCTGTTCCTGTCGCCCGAGCGCACGCTTGAGCGCAAGGTGGAGGAAGTACTGCTGGCGGTGTGGCTCGAGCACAAGTTCACCAAGGACCAGATCCTCGAAATGTACCTCAACCGCGTCTATTTCGGCTCCGGCGCCTATGGCGTCGAGGCGGCGTCGAGGCGCTATTTCCGCAAGCCCGCCAGCGATGTGTCGCTGGCGGAAGCCGCTCTCCTCGCCGGCCTCCTGAAGGCGCCGTCGCGGCTTTCACCGGCGCGCGATCCCAAGGCCGCCGAGGAACGGGCGCAGGTGGTGCTCGCCGCCATGCGTGAACAGGGTGTGGTCACGGACCGGGAAATCGCCACGGCGCTCACAAGCCCGCAGGTGCGCGCCAAGAGCTACTGGACCGGATCCGAGAATTATGTCGCGGATCTGGTGATGCAGAGACTGCCCGGCCTGGTCGGCACGATCACCGAAGACCTCGTGGTCGAAACCACGATTGATTTCGAGCTTCAGCGCCAGGCCGAAAAGGTGCTGCGCGCCTCTCTTGACGAAAACGGCGCCAAGCTCAACGCTGCCCAGGGCGCGCTGATTTCGCTGGACGGCACTGGCGCCGTCAGGGCGCTGATCGGCGGCAGGGAATACGCCACCAGCCAGTTCGACCGGGCCACCGATGCGCTGCGCCAGCCGGGCTCCGCCTTCAAGCCCTTTGTCTTCACTGCGGCGCTCGAACAGGGCCGCACGCCGCTGTCGGTGCGCAACGACGCGCCGGTCCGGATCGGCAAGTGGACGCCGGAAAATTATGACGGCAAGTATCGCGGCGAGGTCACCCTGTCGGATGCGCTCACCCATTCGCTCAACACGGTTGCGGCACAGCTTGTCATGGAAGTGGGGCCCAAGACCGTGGTCCAGACCGCGCATCGGCTCGGCATCGAGGCTCAGCTCCAGGCCAATGCGTCGATCGCTCTCGGCACTTCGGAAGTGACGCTGATGGAACTGACAGGAGCCTATGCGCCGTTCATGAATGGCGGCTACAAGGCCACGCCGCACGTCATCCGCCGGGTCTCGACCCATGACGGCAAGGTGCTTTACGAGAACACTTACAACAATCCGCCGCGCGTCATCGATCCGGCGGTCGCCGCAATGATGAACCGCATGCTGGTGCGGGTCGTCGAGGAGGGAACCGGCCACAATGCGCGGTTCGGCGGCTGGCCCGCGGCGGGCAAGACCGGCACCACCCAGTCCTACCGCGATGCGCTGTTCGTGGGTTACACCGCCAATCTGGTGACAGGCGTCTGGTTCGGCAATGATGATGGCGCGCCGATGAAGAAGGTCACCGGCGGCGGGCTTCCGGCGAGCACCTGGGCGCAGTTCATGCAGCTTGCCCATTCCGGCCTGCCCCCGGCGAACCTGCCGCTCGGAGGTCCGGTTCCGCCCGTGGCGATCGACGGACCGCCGCTGGATCTCGATGCCGTGGCCGATCTCGTGCGCGATCTGGCGCCAGTGCCGGTGTCGCGCGACGCCACAGGCGCCACCGGTGAAGGCTTCCCGGTCCCGCCCGCGGGCATCGGCGCCGGCTCGGCGCAGCCCGACAGCAGCAAGCGGACCACTCTGCTTGATATCCTGATGGGCAATTAGAGCGGGTTTGGCAGCTTTCAGTCGCAACAACAGCCGTCCACCGCCAATCTGGACAATCGCCGACGCTTGCAGTCTGTCAGGGACATTCTTATATACGCCTCAACGCTTCCGGCGGCGCCGCAGTGATGTGGCCCGATCTGGCGGCGGAAACGGATGATCCTCGTTATCCTGTTTTCAGTAATGCCCATAAGGGGCTGTCGAATGGAACGCCTGACCGGGTCCCGGCAGCTCGCTTCAAGGAGAAAGTAACATGGCGAAAGTAATCGGTATCGACCTCGGAACCACCAATTCCTGCGTGGCTGTGATGGATGGCAAGGACGCCCGCGTGATCGAGAACGCGGAAGGCGCCCGCACCACGCCGTCAATGGTAGCCTTCAACGAGGACGGCGAGCGTCTGGTTGGCCAGCCGGCCAAGCGTCAGGCCGTCACCAATCCGGAAAACACCCTGTTTGCAGTCAAGCGCCTGATCGGCCGGCGCTACGAAGACAAGGCCGTGACCAAGGACAAGGAACTTGTTTCGTTCAAGATCGTCCGCGGCGACAATGGCGACGCCTGGGTTGAAGCCAATGGCGACAAATATTCCCCGGCCCAGATCTCCGCGATGATTCTTCAGAAGATGAAGGAAACCGCTGAATCCTATCTCGGCGAAAAGGTCGAGAAGGCCGTCATCACAGTTCCGGCCTACTTCAACGACGCCCAGCGCCAGGCCACCAAGGATGCCGGCAAGATCGCCGGCCTTGAAGTGCTGCGCATCATCAACGAACCGACGGCAGCTGCACTCGCCTATGGCCTCGACAAGACCGAAGGCAAGACCATTGCGGTCTACGACCTTGGCGGCGGCACCTTCGACGTGTCGATCCTCGAAATCGGCGATGGCGTCTTCGAAGTGAAGTCGACCAATGGCGATACCTTCCTGGGTGGCGAAGACTTCGACATGCGCCTGGTCGGCTATCTGGCCGACGAGTTCAAGAAGGATCAGGGCATTGACCTGAGAAAGGACAAGCTCGCGCTGCAGCGCCTCAAGGAAGCCGCTGAGAAGGCCAAGATCGAGCTGTCGTCCGCCTCCCAGACCGAAATCAACCTGCCCTTCATCACCGCTGACGCATCGGGTCCGAAGCACCTGACGCTGAAGCTCAGCCGCTCCAAGTTCGAGAGCCTGGTCGATGATTTCGTCCAGCGCACGATCGGACCCTGCAAGGCCGCGCTCAAGGATGCCGGTCTTCAGGCCGGGGACATCGACGAAGTGGTTCTGGTCGGCGGCATGACCCGCATGCCCAAGATCCAGGAAGTGGTGAAGCAGTTCTTCGGCAAGGAGCCGCACAAGGGCGTCAACCCCGATGAAGTGGTCGCCATGGGCGCCGCCATTCAGGCCGGCGTGCTGCAGGGCGACGTCAAGGACGTGCTGCTGCTCGACGTGACGCCGCTGTCGCTCGGCATCGAGACGCTGGGTGGCGTCTTCACCCGCCTGATCGACCGCAACACCACGATCCCGACCAAGAAGAGCCAGGTCTTCTCCACCGCCGAAGACAACCAGAACGCGGTGACGATCCGGGTGTTCCAGGGCGAACGCGAAATGGCTGCCGACAACAAGGTTCTCGGCCAGTTCGACCTCGTCGGCATCCCGCCGGCCCCGCGCGGCGTGCCGCAGATCGAAGTGACCTTCGATATCGACGCCAACGGCATCGTCAACGTCTCGGCCAAGGACAAGGGCACCGGCAAGGAGCACCAGATCCGCATCCAGGCCTCTGGCGGCCTTTCGGACGCCGACATCGAGGCGATGGTCAAGGAAGCCGAGCTCAATGCCGAGGCCGACAAGAAGCGCCGTGCGGTGGTCGAGGCCAAGAACCAGGGCGAGAGCCTGATTCATTCCTCGGAGCAGTCGCTCAAGGACTACGGCGACAAGGTCAACGAAACCGACCGCACCGCGATCGCCGACGCCATTGCCGCTCTCAAGGCAGCCGTGGAAGCCGACCAGCCCGATGCCGAAGACATCCAGGCCAAGAGCCAGACACTGATGGAAGTCTCGATGAAGCTTGGCCAGGCCATGTATGAACAGGCTCAGGCCGAGACCGGCGAGAGTGAATCTGAGGACGGCGAAAAGGTCGTCGACGCCGATTTCGAGGAAGTCAAGGACGACGACGACGACCGGAAGAAATCGGCCTGATCACCGATCCGGCATCAGCCAGGCATGAACGAGGAGGGTCCCTGACGGGGCCCTCCTTGCGTTTACGATGATTTGAAACTCCAATTGTATTTGCCGGACTACGACTTTATTTCCCGACGATGGACAGTGCCCTTCCATTTGCGAGACGGTTTTCCGATCGACAGGCTTGGACAGGAGGAAGCCGGATCGCGGCGTTGTTTCAATCCGGTGCAATCATGCATCATTGATCGGAGAGATGGTTGAGGCAGACCTACAGATTGTTCGGAGTATGGAGACTGCTCGCCGCGATGCTGGTGATGGCCTATCACTTCTCGCACTCCGCCCCGAACAGTGAGCCTGTGATCGAATGGTTCGAGCACATGCTGCCGCTGCTCGACATGTTCTTCATCATGTCCGGATTTCTGATATTCGAGCATTATGGCCGGATGGAAAACACGGGTGCAAACTACGTCACGTTTCTGATCAAGCGGCTGTCCAGGCTTTATCCGCTTCACCTGATCACACTGTCTTTTTTCGTTGCGTTTGCGGTCCTGGTCCATCTCGGGCTGTTGCAATCCCAGGCCGCGGATACGCGCTACGATCTTTCCGCCCTGCCTGCAAATCTGCTGCTGATCCAGGCCTGGGGTGTGAATTCGGAACTGACCTTCAATTATGTGTCCTGGTCGCTTTCGGCGGAATGGTTTGCCTATCTGATATTTCCCATTGTGCTTTTTGCCTTTGCACATGGCCGCGCCATGGGGCTTGCCCTGTTGTTGGCGGTGATAATCGCGGCGATCGAAATCGCCGATCACGGCGCGACCGACAAATATGACTACTGGTTCAACGCCAAGGTCTGGGCCGCCTACCGTGTCGCCGCCGACTTTGTCTTCGGTGCACTTCTCTGTGTCGTGGCGCGGCAGATCAGCATGCCGCCGCCGCGTTGCCAGATCCTGGCCTGGGGCATGCTCGGGTGTGTCTTTGCTGCAATGTTCTCCCACGCCGACATCTACCTGACGCTCGCCTTGTTTGGCGCGGCCATCGTCCTGGCTGCCCTGACGGAACGCGTCGGCGAGCATGAAACTGCCTGGCTCGAGCCCGTCATGCCGATGGCTGTCGTCTCCTTCGGCGTCTACCTCTGGCATCCGGTGATCGAACTGTTCGCCTATGCGCTGATCTGGAAGCGCGTCCTGGGCATTGACGATCCGCTCCTGTTCTGGATCTACATGCCGCTTCCGATGATCGTCACCATTGGCGTGGCGATGGTTTCGGCGCGCCGGTTCGAGCGGCCCGTGGGGAAATGGATCGAGACATCGCTCAACAGCCTTGTCCTGCAACGCAGAACCGCTCGCCCGAAGGCTTGAAATCCGCTGTTGCCAACCGCACCCGGTCGGGCGCGCCAAGCCCGTCGCACGGTTCTCAAATCTGCATCGCATATCTCGGCGCACATTCTGTGGAACATTGGGGGCTAGAATTTTTCCCGGCGAGTGACTACATGACGCAGGAACGCGCTCAGGCGCGGACCCTGCGCATGAAGTGAGGCGGGGGCATGTGTGAGTTCTTGTGCGTCCATCGAGCCTGCGGCATGACAATGGACGCTCCCGGAAGAGAGATTGACGGATAAATGGCCAAGCCAGACTTTTACGAAACGCTTGGTGTGGCGCGCGGCGCGGATGAGAAGGAGCTGAAAAGCGCCTTCCGCAAACTCGCCATGAAGTACCACCCGGATAAAAATCCAGGTGATGCCGCAGCCGAGCACAAGTTCAAGGAACTCAACGAGGCCTACGAGACCCTGAAGGATCCGCAGAAGCGGGCGGCCTATGACCGCTTCGGCCACGCCGCCTTCGAACAGGGCGGTCCCGGCGGAATGGGCGGCGGCTTTGGCGGCGGCGGATTTTCGGACATCTTCGAGGACATTTTCGGCGAGATGATGGGCGGCCGCGGCGGCCGGCGCTCGTCGGGCGGTCGCGAACGCGGCGCCGATCTGCGCTACAACATGGAAATCTCGCTCGAGGAAGCCTATTCGGGCAAGACCGCGCAGATCCGGGTTCCGACCTCGATCACCTGCGATGTGTGCACCGGCTCGGGCGCCAAGCCCGGTACGCAGCCCACCACCTGCTCCACCTGCGGCGGCGCAGGTCGTGTACGGGCGTCGCAAGGCTTCTTTTCCGTCGAACGCACCTGCCCGACCTGCCACGGCCGCGGCCAGACGATCACCGATCCCTGCACCAAGTGCGGCGGCCAGGGCCGGGTCACCGAAGAGCGCTCGCTCTCGGTCAACATTCCGGCCGGCATCGAGGACGGCACCCGCATAAGGCTTGCCGGCGAAGGCGAAGCCGGCATGCGCGGCGGTCCCGCCGGCGATCTCTATATTTTCCTGTCCGTGCGCCCGCATGCGGTCTTCCAGCGCGAGGGAGCGGATCTTTACTGTACCGTACCGATCTCGATGACCACAGCCGCGCTCGGCGGCAAGTTCGACATCACCACGATGGACGGCGCCCGCTCCCGGGTCTCGGTGCCCGAAGGCACCCAGCCCGGCAAGGAGCTGAGGCTGCGCGGCAAGGGCATGCCGGTGCTGCGCTCCGCCCAGTTCGGCGATCTCTATGTCCGCATCTCGATCGAGACGCCGCAGAAGCTGTCCAAGCGCCAGCGCGAATTGCTGATGGAATTCCAGGAATTGTCGTCCAAGGAAACCAGCCCCGAATCAGCCGGCTTTTTTTCGCGGATGAAGGGCTTTTTTGATACCTTGACCGACTGATCTTGCGGCCCGGACTGGCGTGGCCCAAGAGAAACCATGTTTCGTGTCCAGATCGTGTCGTGCAGGTTGCGTGCTGGCAGCACGCGGCCTCCAGGAGAGGCAGGGGTGTGGGCATGAATTTTTCCGAGCGGTTCGTACGGCGTTTCGATGACGAGATCCGCTTTTTCAAGGGCTGGATGGACGGACCGAAAGCGGTGGGCGCCATCATGCCGACCTCGTCGGTCACGGCGCGCTCCATGGCGTCGGTGATCAATCCCGACTCCGGGCTGCCCGTGCTCGAGCTTGGACCCGGCACCGGCGTGATCACCAGGGCAATCCTGGCGCGTGGCGTGGCGCCCGCCGATCTGGTGTCGATCGAGTTCTCCCCCGATTTTCACAGCCGCCTGCAGCTTGATTTCCCCGATGTCCGGTTTGTCTGCGGCGACGCGTTCGATCTCGATACAACCCTTGCCGGGATGAACATCAGCGTGTTCGACAGCGTCATCTCGGGAATTCCCCTGCTCAACTTCCCCATGGCCCGCCGGGTCGCCCTGATCGAGGATCTGCTCGATCGCCTGCCGCCTGGCCGCCCGGTGGTGCAATTCTCCTACGGCCCGGCCTCCCCGGTGGCCGCGCGCGGAACGAGCTTCAGCGTGGTTCACCATGATTTCGTCATGCGCAATGTGCCGCCGGCACGGCTGTGGATTTACCGCCGGCAACCGTAGCCGCCCTGCGCCCCTGCCCGACACGTCCCTTTGCCTTGTTTACGACGGAGCATGGTGACCTATATGGAGGGGAGACCCTGAAGAGCCTTCACCGAAACCAGCTGACGCTGAGCGGAGCAGTCCATGATCCCCAAAATCCTCGTACTCCCCGGCTCCAACCGGAGCGGCTCGTTCAACGCGTCGCTTGCCGCCGCGGCTTCGGTCGAACTGGCGCAGCAGGGCGCCGATGTCACCCGCATCTCGCTGATTGACTATCCGCTGCCGATTGTCGACGAGGATCTCAAAACCCGGTCCGGCATCCCCGACAACGCCATGAAACTGGGTCGGCTGATTGCAGCACATGACGGCGTGTTTCTCTCATGCCCGGAATACAATTCGTCGATCCCGCCGCTGCTCAAGAACATGATTGACTGGGTCAGCCTGATTGCCAGTGACGGCGACCGGCCGTTCAAACCCTGGAAGGGCCGCTATGTCGCCCTGGGATCGGCCTCCAACGGCAAATTCTCAGGCATTCGCGGGCTGTACCATGTCCGCTCGGTGCTGATGAATGTCGGAACGCAAGTGATCAGCGAGCAATGCTCGGTTGGCGGCGCGGCTGATGCCTTTGACGAGGACGGACGGCTCAAGGACGAGCGCACCCGGGCGATGCTGTCCACGGCCTGCAAGTCCCTGCTCACCCATTGCTCCATGATGAACAGCCGTTGAGCCGCCGCTGACCGGCCGTTGGCGCGCTTGCCTCAAACCTCTTGCGATCCCGCCGTCTTCATGCGAGGAGCGGGAAACACGGAGGGAATGCTGATGCCCAATGCAGCGCTTGATCTGAGTGTGCCGGCCACCGACGCTGCCGATCCGCGGCTGATCGTGGCTCTCGATGTCCCGACGGTTGCCGAAGCCGAGGCCCTGGTGGCGCGGATCGGCGATGAGGCGGTGTTCTTCAAGATCGGCTATCAGCTGGCCTTTGCCGGCGGATTGCATCTGGCCCGCGACCTCAAGGCCTCAGGCCGCAAGGTCTTCCTCGACATGAAGCTTCTCGACATCGACAACACGGTCGCCAGGGGCGTCGAGAATGTCGTGCGCATGGGCGTCGACATGCTCACCCTGCATGCCTATCCCAAGGCCATGCGCGCGGCAGTCGAAGCGGCCCGGGGCAGCGATCTGTGCCTCCTCGGCGTCACCGTGCTGACCTCGATGGATGCGGGCGACCTCACTGAAGCCGGCTACGCCATGACGCCCGGGCAACTGGTCGAGCGCCGCGCCGCTCAGGCCCGCGACGCCGGGATGGGCGGCATCGTCTGTGCCGCCAATGAGGCGAGCGCCGTACGCGCCATCCTCGGCTCCGACATGGCCATCGTCACACCGGGGATCAGGCCCGCCGGCGCCGATCACGGCGACCAGAAGCGGGTGATGACGCCCGCCGCGGCACTCACCGCCGGCGCGTCGCATCTCGTCGTCGGCCGGCCGATCTCTGCCGCCACTGACCCCGCCTCAGCTGCGCGTGCGATCCGACTGGAAATGGCACATCTTTGAAGGAGCAGATCATGGCAAAGGGATACTGGATCGGGCGCATCGACGTGCATGACCCGGAGGCCTACAAGGCCTATGTCGAGACCGCGACGCCGGCCTACAAGGAGTTCGGTGCGACCTTTCTGGTGCGTGGCGGCGAGTTCGACCCGGTCGAAGGCCAATCGCGCGCCCGCAATGTCGTCATCGAATTCCCGAGCTACGAGGCGGCGCTCGCCTGCTACAATTCAGAAGCCTATCAGAAGGCCAGGGCCATCCGCCGGCAGTTTTCCGAAGGCGAACTGCTGATTGTCAAAGGCCATGAGGGCTAAGCCGCAAATTGGTCCATATGGCGCAGGCCCTGGCTCTTCACCTTGCGGCTGTTATTGACTAAGAGCTTGGTTCTGACCCGATCCGGTTGCTCCGCGCGGAGCAACCCACCCCATTGACCCTGCGAGGGAGTGCCCAGATGACAACGCTCAACCAACCCAAGCTTGTGACGGTGTTCGGCGGGTCCGGCTTTGTTGGCCGCCACGTCGTGCGGGTACTCGCCCGCCGCGGCTACTCTATCAGGGTTGCGGTGCGCCGTCCCGATCTCGCAGGCCACCTTCAGCCGCTCGGCGGGGTTGGCCAGATCGTCGCCGTCCAGGCCAATCTGCGCAATCGTGATTCGGTCGACCGGGCGGTCCAGGGCGCTGATCACGTCATCAATTGTGTCGGCATCCTGTTTGAATCGGGACGCAACACCTTCGATTCGGTGCAGGAATTCGGCGCACGCGCGGTGGCCGAAGCCGCCCGCGCGGCGGGCGCCGGGCTCACGCATATCTCGGCCATCGGCGCCGATACCGGCTCGGCGTCGGTCTATGCGCGCTCCAAGGGCCGCGCCGAAGCCTCGATCCTGAAGATCCTGCCCGATGCGGTGATCCTGCGGCCGTCGATCATCTTCGGCCCGGAAGACGGGTTCTTCAACAAGTTCGCCGAAATGGCGCGCTTTGCCCCGGCCTTGCCGCTGATTGGCGGTGGCGCGACAAAGTTCCAGCCGGTCTATGTCGGCGATGTGGCTGAAGCCGTCGCCCGAAGCGTCGACGGCAAGGTCGCAGGCGGCGCGATCTATGAACTGGGCGGCCCCCGGGTGATGAGCTTCAGGGAATGCCTCGAGGAGATCCTCAAGATCACCCAGCGCAAGCGCGCGCTGGTTTCGCTGCCATGGAGCGTGGCGTCGCTGATGGGCAAGATCTCCAGCTTCATCCCCTTCATCGAGCCGCCCTTGACCGGTGATCAGGTTGTGCTGCTCAAGTCCGACAATGTCGTCTCCGCTGACGCCGCAAGCGAGAGCCGGACGCTCGAAGGCATGGGCATTGCGCCCACCACGGTCGAGGCAATCCTGCCGAGCTATCTCACCCGCTACCGTCCGCATGGTCAGTACAGCGGCACGGGAAGCGAAGCCTGAGCGCCGATCTTGCCGGCTTGATAGCAAGCCTTGTTCCGTCCGGGGTTGAACCCTGGGCCGCCGTGGTTCTGATCATCGTGAGCTTCTTCACCTCGGCGCTGACGGTTTCCGTCGGCATTGGCGGCGGCGTCGCCATGCTGGCCCTGATGGGCTATCTTGTCCCGGTGGCGGCCATCATTCCGGTCCATGGCGTCGTTCAGCTTGGCTCCAATGTCGGACGGGCCGCCATTCTGCGCAATCATGTCGCCTGGGCCTGCCTTGCGGCCTTTCTGATTGGCGCCATTCCCGGAGCCTGGGCCGGCGGCCTGGCGGTCGGCGCGCTTGCCGAACCGGTGCTCAAGGCGGCGCTTGGCGGCTTCATCCTGTTCATCACCTGGATGAAGTTCCCCCGGCTTGCCGCAATCAGGCTTCCCGGCTTTGCGCTCACCGGGGCCGTCACCACGTTCCTGACCATGATCTTCGGCGCCACCGGCCCGTTCAACGCGGTGGTCCTGTCCAAGACCTTTCCCGAACGGTTGCGGTTCCAGGCCACCACGGCTGCGGTGATGAGTCTGCAGCATCTGGTCAAGACCCTCGCTTTCGCACTCGCCGGTTTCGCCTTTGCGCCCTGGCTGCCGCTGATTGCGGTGATGATTGTCACCGGACTGGCGGGCACCTGGGTCGGCGCGCACATCCTGCGCAGGACCCCCGAAAGCCGCTTTCAGCTGATTTTCAAGATCTGCCTCACCGTTCTGGCGCTGGATCTGGTCCGCCGTGGTGTTGCAGGAATGGCGCAGGCTTAGCAATGATTTAAGTTTCTCGGGTTTTAGTGGAGGCTCTGGGGGAATCAGACTTGAACCAACAGCCGGAGCCGCGTAAATCGCCCCTGCTTCTCGCGGGCCCTCACGGGTCCTTCGCGGTGGCTTGCATGAAACACAGCATCATGGTCCGGCGCACTCAATGAATGCGCGGAACAAATCTGACTGCCGCGCATTTCTGACAAACGTCAATTGAAGCGCTGGGTCGTTAACAGGTCGGGACAGGAATTCATGGGTAAGACAATCGGATCCGCATTCGCTTTCGCAATTGTGGTGATCCTGGCCGCGTCAGCCTTCGCGCCAGGCAGCGTTGCCCATTCATCCAAGGGCTGCTCGCCGGCCTATGGCGTCGATCCCTGCGCCATTCAGGCAAAGTCCGAATAGATCCTGAAGCGCCGCGCAGCCTGTCGGATGCGCAAAGGTCGCTTTATAACTTTGAAACAATGCATGTACGTCTTCGCTCGAATGGATCCATTTGAGCGCGACATGCATGGCTCTAACCCACCAGCCACAGGCCGATAAGCCCCGCCGTCCCGACGCCGATGCGCCACCAGGCAAACGGCGCAAACCCGTGCCTTGATATAAAGTCGAGCAGGCTGCGCACCACGATGACCCCTGCGATGAACGCGGTGATGAAACCGACAACAATGGTGACGACGTCGTCATAGGCAAGCTTGTCATAGTTCTTGTAGAGATCGAGTGCGAAAGCCCCCGCCATGGTCGGCATGGCGAGAAAGAACGAAAACTCCGCGGCTGAGCGCTTGTCGGTCCCCATCAGCAGCGCGCCGGCGATGGTGGCGCCCGAGCGCGACGTGCCCGGGATCATCGCCAGGCACTGGAAAAGTCCGATCTTGAACGCCAGCGACGGCGGATAGTCCATCACATCGGTATATTTCGGGGTCAGTTTCATCCGGTCGATCATGAGAAGAATGATGCCGCCGCCGATCAGCACCCAGCAGATCAGCGCGGTCGATTCGAACAGCACCGATTTGATGAACCCGTGCGCCAGCGCTCCGATCACGGCAGCCGGCAGGAAAGCCAGCACGATGGCCGCCACGAACCGCCGCGCCCTGGCGCTTGAGGGAAGGTCCATGGCGAGCTTCCACAGCCGGGCGAAATAGACCGACAGGATCGCCAGGATCGCGCCCAACTGGATCAGCACCTCGAAGCTGTTGCCCGGGGATTGAAACCCGAGGAAATGGCCGGCCAGCAGGAGATGAGCCGTGGAGGAGACCGGAATGAACTCGGTCAGACCTTCGATGAGGCCGAGCAGAGCCCCGACTAGTGTGGTTTCATTCATGCTGGAAACATCCCCGTCCCGTCTGATTTCCGCTGATTGCGGGTGCGACACCCAGTTTCGCCACAAGCATCAGCCAGGATCATTTCAGTGATTCGCTTGTCTTGCAGTGGGCCAATCCCTATAGCTCTATTTTCCGGAAACTGACCAGTCCCGCGCCCCGGCGCCAACGCAAACACTCCAAAAAGCTTGATGCCAGTCCTTTATCATCACACAATCTCGGCCGCCTCCCGCTTTGTAAGGGTGTGTTTCAACGAGATGGATTTCGCCGCCGAGCTCGCAGAAGAGCAGCCCTGGGAAAAACGCCCGGAGTTTCTTAAGCTCAATCCGGCAGGCACATTGCCGGTGCTGGTCACCGACAACGGCCATGCGCTCTGCGGGCCGCACATCATTTCCGAATGGCTGGATGAATCCCTTGGCGTGTTCAAGCGCGATCGCCGCCTGCTGGCCGAGGATCCGTTCCGGCGCGCCGAAATCCGCCGGCTGGTGGAATGGTTCCTGATCAAGTTCGAGCAGGATGTGGTGCGTCCCCTGGTTCATGAGCGCGTCATCAAATTGCATCTGCCGACCAGCAATGGCGCAGGCTCGCCAGACCCGAAGATGCTGCGCACCGGCCGCGCCAACATCCGCCAGCACATGAAATATCTCTCCTGGCTCGCGGGATCACGCACCTGGCTTGCCGGCGACCGTCTGAGCTATGCCGACCTTGCCGCCGCCAGCGCGCTATCGGTGCTCGATTATCTCGGCGAGATCGACTGGACCGACTATCCCCAAGCCAAGGACTGGTATCAGCGCGTCAAGTCCCGCCCTTCCTTCAGGCCGCTTCTGGCCGACCGGATCCGCAACATGGCGCCGGTCGCCCATTATGCCGATCTCGATTTTTGAACCGTGAGCGCGTCCGGCCCGGAACCGGCGGTGTCAAACGCGAGGGCTGGCCGCCTCAAGGATTTCTTGAAGGCCGAAGCCCTGGCGCTCGGATTCTCGGATCTGGCTGTCACCACGCCGGACGTTACCCCCGATCTGCGCCAGCGGCTTGAACAATTCGTCGCTCTCGAACGCCATGGCTCGATGGCCTGGCTCGCCGAAACCATCGACCGCCGCAGCGATCCGCTGACCTTGTGGCCTCAGGTCCGCTCGGTGATCATGCTGGCGATGAATTACGGGCCCGATGGCAATCCGCTCGACAATCTTGAGCGCAAGTCCAATGCGACCGTCTCGGTCTATGCCAGGAACCGTGATTACCACGACATCATCAAGGGCAGGCTGAAGGAATTGGCCGGCAAGTTCGCAGCCCGCGCCGGCGGCGACGTCAAGGTCTTCGTCGACACAGCACCCGTTATGGAAAAGCCGCTGGCGCAATCCGCAGGCCTCGGCTGGATCGGCAAGCACACCAATCTTGTCAGCCGCAGCCACGGCTCCTGGCTGTTCCTGGGCTCGATCTTCACCACTGTCGAACTCCCCCCGGACGCGTCCGAGACCGATCATTGCGGCTCCTGCCGGGCCTGCCTCGACATCTGCCCGACCAATGCCTTCCCCGCGCCCTACCAGATCGACGCCCGCCGCTGCATTTCCTATCTGACCATCGAGAACAAGGGCCCGGTGCCGCACGAGTTCCGCCGCGCCATGGGCAACCGGATCTATGGCTGCGACGATTGCCTGGCGGCCTGCCCGTGGAACAAATATGCGGTCGCAGCCAGCGAGGCGAAGCTGACGGCGCGCGAGGATCTGCTCTCGCCGCCGCTGGCCGAGTTCCTGAGGTTCGACGACGCTGGGTTCCGGGCATTCTTCTCGGGCTCTCCGGTCAAGCGCATCGGCCGCGACCGGTTCCTGCGCAATGTGCTGATTGCCGCCGGCAACAGCGACGATCCGGCGCTGGTGCCTGAGTGCGAGGCGCTGTCGTCGGATCCGTCGCCGCTGGTGCGCGGCGCCGCGATCTGGGCCCTGTCGAAGCTCGCCGGACCGGACTATATGGAGGGCTTGGCCGCGCGCGCGCCGGTTGAACCCGATGATCAGGTGCGCGAGGAATGGCGCATGGCTGTGTCCCCCGCCGGGTGACGCAGTTGGGGGCCAGGCAAGACGGATTGAAACGAGATGGACAGTCAGATGAATTTGATGATTTTCGGCGCAGGCTTTTCCGGTCTCGCCATCGCCCGGGCACTTGGCGGCGAATGCAGCTTCGCCGGCGGGACGACGCGCGGGCCCGGCCGGTTCGGCGAATTGCAGGCGGCGGGTCTTGAGCCCTTCATCTATGAAGGCGGCGACCCATCGCCGGATCTGCGCGCGGCTTTGTCCAAGACCACCCATCTGGTGATGTCGATCGCACCCGATTCGGGCGGCGATCCGCTGCTTGAGGCCTTTGCCGGCGGGCTCCGCGCTGTCATGCCCAGGCTCGAATGGATCGGCTATCTTTCCACCGTCGGCGTCTATGGCGATCATGGCGGCGAATGGGTCAATGAGGACACGATCTGCCGCCCGGTGTCGGAGCGTTCGGTGGCGCGGCTTGCGGCCGAAGAAGGCTGGGCCGCTCTTGCCGGCAAGGCGGGCGTGCCGCTCGCCGTCATCCGGCTGTCAGGCATCTATGGTCCCGGTCGCAATGCGATCCGCACCTTGCAGCAGGGTAGGGCGCGCCGGCTGATCAAGCCCGGCCAGGTGTTCAATCGCATCCATGTCGCCGACATCGGCGGCGCAACGGCGCTCCTGGCCCGCAAAGGCCGCGGCGGCATCTTCAATGTCACCGACGACATGCCGGCGCCGCCGCAGGATGTCATCGCATTCGCCGCGAAACTCATGGGCGTCGAGCCGCCCCCCGAAACCGATTTCGAAACCGCGGATCTCACGCCCATGGCCCGCTCCTTCTACGGCGAGAACAAGCGCGTCGCCAACGCCAGGATCAAGGCTGCGGGCTATCAGTTCCGCTATCCCGATTACGTTTCTGGACTGGAAGGTCTGCTCAGGGACGAAGCCTGACGGACGGGAATTTTCCGCGCTGCAACATTCGGCAACAACAAGTGATGCGGGCGGTCTCTTTCCTGCCCTGTTCCGCATACATGACGCGGTCTCACACGATCGAGGACCGCGACATGATTTCCAACCGAGCCCGCACCTGCGTTGGCGCACTCACCCTTTGCTCCATTCTCTCCTTCAGTGCCGCTAGCCCTGTGCTGGCATCCGATCCGTCCTGTGGCCGCGCCTCCTGGTATGCGCTCACCTCGATGACTGCGTCGGGCGAACGCATGGATCCGTCCAAGCTGACCGCCGCGCATCCGCGCCTGCGCTTCGGAACCATGGTCAACGTCGTCAATCCGGCCAACGGCAAATCCGTCGTGGTGCGCATCAACGACCGCGGCCCCTTCACCAAGGGACGCATCATTGATGTCTCCAAGGCCGCTGCGGGCCAGCTCGGCATGATCCGGTCGGGTGTCGCAAAGGTTTGTTTTCACGTGGTTTCCTGATCCCGACCGGCTTGCCAGATCCTGCTGCCGCGCTATTGTGGCGCGACAGCATGGAGACATTACATGGCGCAAGCCGAGCATACGCCGGACAGACAACAGGACCTCGTCCGGGAAATTACCGCCCGCCGCGACGACCTCGTCGCGCTAACCCAGGATCTCATCCGGATCCCGACGCTCAACCCGCCCGGTGAGTTCTACCGCGACATCTGCGAGTATCTCGCCCGCCGCATGGAAAAATCCGGCTTTGAGGTCAAGCTGCTGCGCGCCGTGGGCACCCCGGGCGACAGCGAGCGGCATCCGCGCTGGAACGTCATTGCCCGCCGCGAAGGCGGCCGATCCGGCCCGTGCGTGCATTTCAACTCCCATATCGACGTTGTCTCGACCGGCGCCGGCTGGACATTCGATCCCTTTGGCGGAACCGTCTCCGACGGCAAGATCTATGGCCGCGGCGCCTGCGACATGAAGGGCGGGCTGGCCGCCTCGATCATCGCCGCCGAAGCCTTTGCTGCACTCTGGCCTGATTACCCCGGCGCCATCGAGATCTCCGGCACGGCGGACGAGGAAACCGGCGGCTATGGCGGCGTCGCCTGGCTTGCCGAACAGGGCTATTTCTCGCCCGAGCGCGTCCAGCACGTGATCATTCCCGAACCGCTCAACAAGGACCGCATCTGCCTGGGCCACCGCGGCGTGATGTGGGCGCAGATTCGCACCCATGGCCGCATCGCCCATGGCTCGATGCCGTTCCTGGGCGATTGCGCGGTCAGGCACATGGGCGCGGTCATTTCCGAAATGGAAACCTCGCTGTTTCCGACGCTGGCGGCAAGGCGCACCGCGATGCCGGTGGTGCCCGACGGCGCGCGGCAGTCGACCATGAACATCAATTCGCTGCATGGCGGCCAGGCCGAACCCGAGGCGGGTTTCACCGGCTTTCCCTCGGCCTGCGTGCCCGACGAAGCCCGCATGGTGATCGACCGGCGCTACCTCATCGAGGAGGCGGCCGAAGAGGTGCGCGAGGAGATTGTCGCGTTGCTCGAACGGGTGAAGGCAGACCGCCCCGGGTTCCGCTATGATTTCGAGGAACTGTGGCAGGTCAGCCCGACCATGACATCGGTCGACTCACCGGTGGTCAAGGCGGTGGAACGCGGCATCCGCGCCGCACTTGCCTGCGAACCGGTCCATGTCGTCTCTCCCGGCACCTACGATCAGAAACATATTGACCGGATAGGCCGCTTGAAAGACTGTATCGCCTATGGACCCGGCATCCTCGATCTGGCCCACCAGCCGGATGAATATGTCGGGATTGACGACATGATCGATTCGGCGAAGGTGATGGCCTTCGCCCTGGACGATCTTCTGCACGGCCGCGGCTGAAACGCGGACCGGCCAACGGGAGCAAAGGGAAAACACATGACAAGGACTGCGATCACGGCGACAGCCGCTTCGATACTGGCGCTGGGACTGGCGTTCGGCCCGGCGCCGGCGCTCGCGGCGAAGACCTCGGCCTCCATCGGCATGCAGCTCGAGCCGCCGAACCTCGACCCGACCGGCGGCGCGGCGGCGGCGATCGACGAAGTGGTCTACGCCAATGTCTTCGAGGGCCTGACCCGCTTCGGCGCCGACGGCTCGATCCTTCCGGCGCTGGCCGAAAGCTGGGAGATTTCCGAGGACGGCCTCACCTACACTTTCAAGCTCCGCACCGGCGTCACCTTTCATGACGGCTCGGGTTTTGACGCCGAGGATGTGAAATTCTCGCTCGACCGCGCCCGCGCCGACGAGTCGACCAACGCCCAGAAGGCCCTGTTCGCCGACATCGCCTCGGTCGAGGTGGTCGATCCGGCCACCATCAAGGTAACCCTGTCGCAGCCCAACGGCTCGTTCCTGTTCAACATGGCCTGGGGCGACGCCGTCATCGTGGCGCCCGAAACGGCCGCCGACAATGCCGCCAAGCCGGTGGGAACCGGTCCCTTCACCTTCGCCGAATGGGTCAAGGGCGACCGCGTCGATCTCGCCCGCAATCCCGCCTACTGGGGTGAACCGGTCAAGCTCGAGACCGTGACCTTCAAGTTCATCTCCGATCCGACCGCGGCCTTCGCCGCCATGATGGCCGGCGATCTCGATGCCTACCCGGCCTTCCCGGCGCCGGAAAACCTCGTCCAGTTCGAGGCCGATCCGCGCTTTGCGGTGATCATCGGCTCGTCCGAAGGCGAGACCATTCTCGCCATGAACAACAAGAAGGCGCCGCTCGACAACATCCTGGTGCGCCAGGCGATCACCCACGCCATCGACCGCCAGGCGATCATCGATGGCGCCATGTTCGGCTACGGCACGCCGATCGGCACCCATTTTGCCCCGCACAACCCGGCCTATCTCGATCTGACCGCGCAATCGGCCTATGATCCCGAAAAGTCCAAGGCGCTTTTGGAAGAAGCCGGCGTCAGCGACCTGACGCTCAGCCTCAAGCTGCCGCCGCCAAGCTATGCCCGCCGTGGCGGCGAGATCATCGCCGCGCAACTGCGCGAGGTCGGCATCGATACCGAGATCACCAATGTCGAATGGGCGCAGTGGCTGGAAGACGTTTTCAAGGGCAAGAATTTCGATCTCACCGTGATTTCGCACACCGAGCCGATGGATATCGGCATCTATGGCCGCGACGACTATTACTTCCAGTACGCCGATCCGGATTTCCAGGCGATCATGGCCGATCTCGCCAATGCCAGCGATCCGGACAAGCGCACCGAGCTGATGCAGGCAGCGCAGCAGAAGATCGCCGATGACTACGTCAATGCCTATCTGTTTCAGCTGCCGCGCACCGGCGTGGCCGACGCGAAACTCAAGGGCCTGTGGCCCAACTCGCCGACCCAGGCCAACGACATGACCGGTGTCTACTGGGAAGAGTGACGCCTGACGCAAGCCTCGGGGCCGGAACAGAACCCGGCCCCGGTTCACCCATGCTCCTGGACCATGCCCGATGACCGCCTACCTGCTCAGGCGCTTTCTTTCGCTGTCGCTCTCTCTCGTGGCGGCGAGCCTCGTGATATTCCTGGTCATGGAAGTGGTGCCGGGCGATCCCGCCTCCTTCATGCTGGGAATCAACGCCGATCCGGGAGCCCTGGCGGCGCTCCGTTTGCAGATGGGTCTCGATGAGCCGCTGCCGCTGCGCTATATCACCTGGGTCGCGGGCCTGCTGCAGGGCGATTTCGGCGTCTCCTACACCTACCGGGTGCCGGTGTCGGAACTCATTTCCGAGCGGGTGATGATCTCCCTGCCGCTCACGCTCTACGCCCTGGCGCTGTCGACCCTGATCGCCTTCCCGGCCGGCATCATCGCCGCCGCCCGGCGCAACTCGGCCGCCGACCTCTCGGTCATGGGGGCAACGCAGCTTGGCGTGGCCATCCCAAATTTCTGGTTCGCGATGATCCTGGTGCTCATCTTCGCCATCAATCTGCGCTGGTTCTCGGCCGGCGGCTTTCCAGGATGGGACGCCGGCTTCGGACCGGCGCTGAAGGCGCTGACGCTTCCGGCCATCGCGCTCGCTTTGCCGCAGGCCTCGATCCTCGCGCGCGTCATGCGCTCCTCGCTGATCGACACGCTGGACGAGGATTTCATGCGCACGGCGCGCGCCAAGGGCCTGAGCCGCAGCCAGGCCCTGTGGCGGCACGCGCTGCGCAATGCGCTGATCCCGGTTTTGACCATCATCGGCCTGCAGTTCTCGTTCCTGCTTGCCGGCGGCATCATCATCGAGAACGTGTTCTATCTGCCCGGCCTCGGACGGCTGGTGTTTCAGGCCATCACCCAGCGCGATCTGATCGTTGTGCGCTCGGTGGTGATCCTCCTGGTCTTTGCCGTCATCGTGGTCACCTTCCTCGTCGATCTTGCCTATGCCGCAGCCGACCCGCGGCTCAGAAGGCAGCGCCGATGAGCATTGCAACCCGCGCCGAAAGAAGCTTCCTGCGCATGGCGCTCGGCCACCCGGCCTTCGTCATCGGCTGCGCGCTGTCGTCGTTCTTCATCGCCCTGGCGCTGATCTCGTTTGTCTGGACGCCGTTTGATCCGACCAAGCTCTCGATCCCGACCAAGCTTCAGACTCCATCGTTGAGCCACTGGTTCGGCACGGATCATTTCGGCCGCGACATGTTTTCCATGATCATGGTCGGCGCCCGGGTGTCGATCGCCGTGGCCTTCGTCGCCGTCGGCATCGGCATGCTTCTCGGCGTGCCGCTCGGGCTCTATGCCGCCGCCCGCCGCGGCAGCTTCATTGACGAACTCATCATGCGCGGCAACGACCTGGTGTTCGCTTTCCCGTCGCTGCTCCTGGCGATCATGATCACCGCCGTGTTCGGCCCCGGCGCGATAAACGCCATCATCGCCATCGGCATCTTCAACATCCCCGTCTTCGCCCGGCTGTCGCGCGGTGCTGCGCTGTCGCTCTGGACCCGCGACTTCATCCTCGCCGCCCGCGTTGCCGGCAAGGGAGCCGTGCGCATATCCGCCGAACACATCCTGCCCAACATCGCCAATCTCTTGATCGTGCAGGGCACCATCCAGTTCTCGCTGGCTATCCTCGCCGAAGCAGCCCTTGCCTATGTCGGGCTCGGCGCGCAGCCGCCGCTGCCGAGTTGGGGCCGCATGCTGGCCGACGCCCAGACGCTGATTTCGCTGGCGCCGCAAATGGCGCTGTTTCCGGGCTTTGCCATTATCATCACCGTGCTGGGTCTCAATCTGATGGGCGACGGTCTGCGTGACCTGTTCGACCCGAAGCTGAGAAGGGAGCGGTGATGAGCGCGCTCTCCATCTCCAATCTGAAGCTCGACATTCACGGCCACACCGTGCTGCACGATATCGACCTGACGCTTGATCCCGGCAAGATCCTGGGCGTCGTCGGCGAATCGGGATCCGGCAAGTCCATGACCGCGCTGTCGGTGATGCAGCTTCTGCCGCGCGGCAGCAACTGGAGTGGCGAGATCCGGGTTGGCGGCGTCAGTCTTTCGGGCCTGGACGAAAAGGCGCTCTGCCAGATGCGCGGCCGCGATGTCGGCATGATCTTCCAGGAGCCGATGACCGCGCTCAACCCGGTGCACACCATCGGCGACCAGGTGGCCGAAACCGTGCGGGTCCATACCGGCGTGAGCCGCCGCGAGGCGCTGGCCGTCGCCCGCGACATGCTGAACCGCGTTGGTCTGCCGGAGGACCGGTTTCCGCTCGACCGCTATCCGCATGATCTCTCCGGCGGCCAGCGCCAGCGCGTGGTCATCGCCCAGGCGATCGCGCTGAGGCCCAAGCTGCTGATCGCCGACGAGCCGACCACCGCGCTCGACGTCACCACCCAGGCCCAGATCCTCGACCTGCTCACCGGGCTCGTTCGTGAAGAAGACATGGGCCTGATGCTGATCACCCATGACCTCGCCGTCGTCGCCGGGCTCGCCGATACGATTGCAATCATGAAACAGGGCGAGGTGGTCGAGGCCGGGCCGACGCGCGAAATCTTCCGCGAGATGCGCCATCCCTATACCCGCGCCCTGTTCTCGGCCTCCGCCCATGTGCCCGACCGCGGCCGCAAGCCCGAGCCGTCGGCGGTCCCGGTCCTGTCGGTTGACAATGTGGTGCGCGACTACCAGCAGCCGCGCCGCAACCTGTTCGTCAAGCGGCCACCGTTCCGCGCTGTCGACCGGGTCGGCTTCGAGATCCACCACGGCGAGAATGTCGGGCTGGTGGGCGAATCGGGCTGCGGAAAATCCACGCTGGCCCGCGCCATCCTGGCGCTTGATGCGCTGCAGGGCGGCGAGATCAGGCTCAATGGCCATGTGGTCTCGAGCGCCGGCGAGGGTCCGCATCCGGAACTGAGGGCCAGGATGCAGGTGGTGTTTCAGGATCCCTATGGCTCCTTCAACCCGCGCCACCGTGTGCGAAGGCTTGTTACGGAACCGTTTCATCTGATCAAGTCCCCGCCAACGGGCAAGGAGCTCGACCGGCGGATCGATCGCGCGCTGACCGAAGTGGGACTGTCGTTCAGCGACGCGGACAAGTACATTCATGAATTTTCCGGCGGCCAGCGCCAGCGCATCGCCATCGCCCGGGCCCTGATCATCGAGCCGGCTTTGATCGTTCTCGATGAAGCGGTGTCGGCGCTCGATGTGTCGATCCGCGCCCAGATCCTCGATCTGCTGGCCGAGCTGTCCGACCGTCTCGATCTCTCCTACCTGTTCATCTCCCATGACCTGTCGGTGGTGCGCGCCATCACCGACCGGGTGCTGGTGATGAAGGACGGCCGCATTGTCGAAGAGGGCGAAACGGAAAACCTGTTTCGCAATCCGCAACATCCCTATACGCAGGCGCTGGTGGCCGCGACCCCGTCGCTTCAAGCAGCCCTTGCCGCCCCGGCCGAGTGATGCCGGGGAAGACCGCAGGAAAGGAACGACCGTGACAGACACCCTCGACGCCGGATTTGACACGAGCCAATGCCTGATCGGCGGGCGATGGATCGGCGCGAGCGGCGGCAGGACCCTGACTGTGGAAGATCCCTCGACCGGCCTGGAAATCGGCCGCATCGCCCGCGGCGGCAAGGCCGAGATCGAGGCAGCCGTCGACGCGGCGCAATCCGCCCTTGCCGGCGAGTGGGGCGCGATGCCTGCCGCCGAACGCGGCCGGCTGCTTGCGAAGATCGGCCGGGCGGTAGAGGATCATGTCGAGTGGCTCGCCAATCTCGAAGCCCATGATGTCGGCAAGCCGCTCTCCCAGGCCCGCGCCGATGCCCGGGCCTTAGCGCGCTATCTCGAGTTCTATGGCGGCGCCGCCGACAAGATACACGGCGAGACCATTCCCTATCTCAATGACTACACGGTCTTCACCCTGCGCGAGCCGCATGGCGTCACCGGCCACATCATTCCCTGGAACTACCCGATGCAGATCCTCGGCCGCTCGGTGGGCGCGGCTCTGGCCATGGGCAATGCGGCGATTCTGAAGCCGGCTGAGGAAGCCTCGCTGACAGCTCTCGCCTTCGCGCGCATCGCGGTTGAGTGCGGCCTGCCAGCCGGTGCGCTCAATGTCGTGCCGGGCCTCGGCGAGGAAGCCGGCGCTGCGCTCTGTTCGCATCCCGGCGTCAATCATCTCTCCTTCACCGGCTCGCTCGAAACCGGCCGCAAGGTGCAGGTGGCGGCGGCTGAGAACGTCGTTCCGGTGACGCTGGAGCTTGGCGGAAAATCGCCGCAGATCGTCTTCGCCGATGCCGATCTCGACCGCGCGCTGCCGTTCCTGGTCAATGCCGGCATCCAGAATGCCGGCCAGACCTGTTCGGCCTCGTCGCGGATTCTTGTGGAGGCCTCGCTGCACAAGGAGGTCGTGCAATTGATGAGCGAGCGCTACAAGGCGCTCACCGTCGGGGCTGCCATCGAGGACCAGTCAGTGGGGCCGCTGATTTCGGCGCGGCAGAAGAACATCGTCCAGGGGTTCCTCGCCGAAGCCGATGAGGATGGCCTTGCCCCGGTGGCCGAAGGCCAGATGCCCAAATCCGCGCCGATGGGCGGCCATTATGTGCGCCCGACGCTTTATGGCGATGTCGATCCCGGCCATGCGCTGGCCCGCGACGAGATCTTCGGGCCGGTGCAGGTGATCATTCCGTTCCGTGACGAGGAAGAGGCGATCGCGATCGCCAACGGCACCGATTACGGCCTTGTCGCCGGCGTCTGGACAAGCGATGGCGGCCGCCAGATGCGGCTCGCGCGCGCCATCCGCTCGGGCCAGGTCTTCGTCAACAATTACGGCGCCGGCGGCGGCGTCGAACTGCCCTTTGGCGGCGTCGGCAAATCCGGCCACGGCCGCGAGAAGGGTTTTGAGGCGCTGTACGGGTTTTCGGCGCTCAAGACCGTCGCCGTCTGGCACGGCAAATAGATATGTCCAGGGAGAGATCGATGAGACTTGAAGGCAAGACCGCGCTGGTGACCGGCGGCGCATCCGGGTTTGGCGCGGGCATTGTCCGCAAGTTCCTCGACGAAGGCGCCCGCGTCGCCATCGCCGACATCAATGCCGAGGCCGCGAGCGAATTTGCATCCGGGCTGGGCGACCGTGCGATCGCCATCACCGTCGATGTCTCGAAGAATGACAGCGTCTCAGCCATGGCCGAAGCCGTGCTGGGCCGCTTCGGCCATCTCGACATCCTGGTCAACAATGCCGGCATCACCCATCTGCCGACAGCGCTCGAGGATGTCAGCGAAGAGGATTTCGACCGGGTGCTGGCGGTCAACGCCAAGTCGGTCTATCTGACCGCCCGCCACTTCGTGCCGGGCATGAAGCAACGCGGCGCCGGCGCCATCCTCAATGTCGCCTCGACGGCGGGGGTCAGCCCGCGGCCGCGGCTCAACTGGTACAATTGTTCCAAGGGCTGGATGATCACCGCGACGCGGACCATGGCGGTGGAACTCGCACCCTCGGGGATCAGGGTCAACGCCATCAATCCGGTTGCCGGCGAGACGCCCTTGCTCAAATCCTTCATGGGCGAGGACACGCCGGAGATCCGTGCGAAATTTCTCTCGACCATCCCGCTCGGTCGGTTCTCGACGCCTGAGGACATGGGCAACGCCGCCTGTTTCCTCTGCTCGGACGAAGCCGCGATGATCACCGGCGTCGCCATGGAAGTCGATGGCGGCCGCTGCATTTGAGCGGTTAGCACCGTCAAACCGCTTCCATTTGGGCGAGAAACGCTCTAGCAGGAACCAGACCTGCCCGCGCCGGCCATCATGAGTGGCCCCAAAAAGGACGCGGGCGCCCTTTATTATAATGCATGTGCCTTGCCGCTCCTGATGTGAGCGCGACATGCATTTGGAGACATGACCATGCGCCTCGGCGGACGCCTGCAAGCAGCCATTGAAATCCTCGACGACATGCACACGCGGCACCGGCCGGTCCCCGATGCGCTGAAGGACTGGGGCCTGTCGCACCGCTTTGCTGGCTCCGGCGACCGCGCGGCGATTTCCAACCTCGTGCACGACGCGCTCAGGATGAAGCTGTCCCATGCCTTCGTCATGGATGGCGACACGCCCGCCGATCTCGCCGTGGCGACGCTGCTGCGGCAATGGAAGATCAGCCCCGAGGAACTCACGGCCAGTCTCGACGGCGACAAGTTCGCGCCTGAAATCCCGTCCACAGAAACGCTTTTAGGCTGTCTCGCGCGGGATCTGTCCGAGGCCCCAGCTCATGTCCGCGCCGACATTCCCGAATGGCTGGCCCCGTCCTTCGAGCGCGCCTTTGGCGACGAATGGGAAGCCGAGGCGCAAGCCATGACCGCCCGCCCGCCGCTTGATCTCAGGGTCAACACGTTGATGACGGATCGTGACCAGGTGCTCGAGGCCTTTGCCGGCCAGGGCGCCGCGCCCACCCGGCTTGCGCCGCACGGCATCCGCATCGAGGCCGGGGAAGGGCCGCAGCGGCAGATCGCCGCCACCAGCGAAGTGAGCTTCGCCCGGGGATGGTTCGAGATCCAGGACGAGGGCTCGCAGCTTGCCGCCGGGCTCGCGGGCGCCGCTCCCGGCGAGAAGGTGCTCGACTATTGCGCCGGTGGCGGTGGCAAGTCGCTGGCCTTCGCGGCGATGATGAACAACGAGGGCAGCATCAATGCCTATGATGCCGACCGGCGAAGGCTTGCGCCGATGGTTGAACGCATCCGCCGCGCCGGGGCCGAGATCATCTACATCAAGGAACGCATGGCCAATCTGGCCGGGCTCGAAGGGCGGATGGACCGGGTGCTGATCGACGCGCCCTGCACCGGCACCGGCACCTGGCGCCGACGCCCCGACGCCAAGTGGCGCATCTCGGACAAGAACATCGCCGACCGGATCGCGGACCAGGACAAGGTGCTCGACGAGGCGGTCAATTATGTCCGGCCGGGCGGCGAGATCGCCTATGTCACCTGCTCGCTCTTGCCAGAAGAAAATACCGACCGCACCAAGGCGTTCCTGCAGCGTCATCCGGAATTTGAAACCATCAGCCTCAAGGAGCGTTGGAAGTCCGCGGTGGCGGATCCGGACCAGCCGGTTCCCTACGCGACCTCGAACCTCGGGCTGGTGCTGTCGCCGCGGCGCACCGGAACCGACGGGTTCTATTTCATGGCATTCCGGCGCAAGCTGTGATGCTGCGGCAAGCCGCTGCCCTGCGGCTGGCGGATGCAATGCGTGAGGCGATGAGATGACCAAGACCTATGCCGTGACACTGATCCTGTTCGTTGTCCTGACAGTCGTCGGCGGCAGCGTGATCGGCTTCTTCTCGATGCCCGGGCCCTGGTACCAGGCGCTCGCCAAGCCCTGGTTCAATCCGCCCAACTGGATCTTCGGCCCGGTCTGGACACTCCTCTACATCCTCATCGGCATCGCCGGCGCCCGGGTCTTTATCCGTGACCGCAGCGGGCCCCTGCCAAAAATCTGGTTCACCCAGATGGCGCTCAATTTCCTCTGGCCGCTGGTGTTTTTCGCGGCGCAGCGCCCGGACCTGGCGCTGGTCGTTCTGGCCTCCATGCTGATCTCCATCCTGGCCTTCATCGCGCTTGCCTGGCGGCGCGACCGGCCGTCCGCGCTGATGTTCATGCCCTATGCCGTCTGGGTCTCGTTCGCGGGCCTGCTCAACGCCGCGATCTGGTGGCTCAATCGGGGCTGAGCCGGTGATCCTCCGAGAAATCGCTTGCTGTTTTGCGGGCTGCTTGGCACCTTCGCATCTGCGAAAGGCCAAGGAAGGGATTGCCGCATGGACGAGAGGCCCGACCAGAATTTCCGGGAACGCGTGAGCCTGAGTTTTGCGCGGCAGAAAGTCATGCAGACCATTGGCGCGAGCCTCACCAAGGTCGAGTATGGCGTGGTCGAAATCGAGATGCCGTTTCGCGAGGACCTGACCCAGCAGCACGGGTTCCTGCATGCGGGGATCCTGTCGACCGCACTTGATTCGGCCTGCGGCTATGCGGCGCTGAGCGTCATGCCGGAAGACGCCGCGGTGCTGACTATCGAGTTCAAGATCAACCTCCTGTCGCCGGGCCGCGGCGACCGGTTCCTGTTTCGCGGCGAGGTCACCAAGCCCGGCAACACCATCATCGTCAGCGACGGCCGCGCCTATGCCATCGCCGACGGACCGGCCAAGCTGATCGCCTCGATGACCGGCACCATGATGGTGGTGCGCGGCCGCGAAGGGATCGCCGGATGAGAGGCGAGATCAAGACCGTCGGCGGGCGCCGCATTCTCTACGTCATGGCGGCGGAGCCGGAATATGGCCCGCATCTGAAATCGCGTTTCGAGCCGCTGATGACCGGCGTCGGTCCGGTGGAGGCGGCCGGCAGTGTCGCAGCCAGCCTGTCGGCGCTCGGCTCCGGCCGGCCCGATTGCATCGTGTGCCTCGGCTCCGCCGGCTCGCGGCTGCTCGAGCAGACAAGGATCTACCAGGTCTCCTCGGTCAGCTACCGCGACATGGATGCAAGCCCGCTCGGATTCGAGAAGGGCCGGACGCCGTTTCTTGATCTGCCCGCCACGCTGATTCTGCCGGTGATCGCTGACGGCGTGGCGTCCGCCAGCCTGTCGACCGGAGCCAACATAGTGTCCGGCGCGGCCTATGATGCGATTGACGCCGAGATGGTCGACATGGAAACCTTCGCGGTGGTGCGCGCCGCCAGCCTGTTCGCGGTGCCCGTCATCGGCCTGCGCGGCATATCCGACGGCAAGGCCGAGCTCACGCATATCGACAACTGGACCGAGTTTCTGCACGTCATCGACGAAAACCTCGCCCAAGCGGTGGATCGCGTCGAGGCGGCGATTGCATCCGGCGCGGTTTTGGCTTAACGGCTCGCCATGAACGATATCCTCCACACCACCCATCCCGATTCCATCCTGATCATCGATTTCGGCAGTCAGGTGACGCAGCTCATCGCCCGGCGCGTGCGCGAGGCCGGCGTCTATTGCGAGATCGTCCCGTTCCAGCTGGCCGAGGACGGCTTCGAGCGGATGCAGCCGAAAGGCGTGATCTTTTCGGGCGGACCCGACTCGGTCACCCGCGAAGGCTCGCCGCGCGCGCCGCAGGCAGTGTTTGACTCCGGCGTGCCGATCCTCGCCATCTGCTACGGCCAGCAGACTATGTGCCAGCAGATCGGCGGCCATGTCGAGGGCGGCCATCACCGCGAGTTCGGCCGCGCCGATGTCGAGATCCTCAAATCCTCGCCGCTGTTTGACGGCTTCTGGGAGGTGGGCAAGAAGTATCCGGTCTGGATGAGCCATGGCGACCGCGTCACGCGCCTGCCGGAAGGCTTCGAGGTGATCGGCACCTCGCCGAACGCGCCGTTTGCCATCTCGGTCGACGAGGCGCGGCGCTACTACACCACCATGTTCCATCCCGAAGTGGTGCACACGCCCGATGGCGCGAAACTGCTCTCCAATTTCGTTCACAAGATCGTGGGGCTGAAATCCGACTGGTCGATGGCCGCCTACAAGGCCGAAATGATCCAGAAGATCCGCGACCAGGTGGGCGATGGCAAGGTGATCTGCGCGCTCTCGGGCGGGGTCGATTCCTCGGTGGCTGCCCTGTTGATCCATGAGGCGATCGGCGATCAGCTGACCTGCATCCTGGTCGACCACGGGCTGATGCGGATGAACGAGGCGCGCGATGTCGTCGCCATGTTCCGCGAGCATTACAATCTCTCGCTCAAGCTGGTCGATGCGTCCGACCGCTTCATCTCGCAGCTCGAAGGCGAGGCCGACCCGGAGACCAAGCGCAAGACCATCGGCCGGCTGTTCATCGAGGTGTTCGAGGAAGAAGCGAAAAAGATTGGCGGCGCCGATTATCTGGCGCAGGGCACGCTCTATCCCGACGTCATCGAAAGCGTCTCGTTTTCCGGCGGCCCGTCGGTGACGATCAAGTCGCACCACAATGTCGGCGGCCTGCCCGCGCGCATGAACATGCAGCTGGTCGAACCCTTGCGCGAATTGTTCAAGGACGAGGTCCGGGTTCTGGGCCGCGAGCTTGGCCTGCCCGACAGTTTCATCGGCCGGCATCCGTTCCCCGGACCCGGCCTCGCCATCCGCTGCCCCGGCGGCATCACCCGTGAAAAGCTCGACATCCTGCGCCAGGCCGATGCGATCTATCTCGACGAGATCCGCAAGGCCGGGCTCTACGACACGATCTGGCAGGCTTTCGCCGTGCTCTTGCCGGTGCAGACTGTCGGCGTGATGGGCGACGGCCGGACCTACGAATTCGTCTGCGCGTTGCGCGCCGTCACCTCGGTCGACGGCATGACCGCCGATTTCTATCCCTACGACATGGATTTCCTCGGCAAGACGGCCACAAGGCTGATCAACGAGGTCAAGGGCATCAACCGCGTCGTCTACGACGTCACCTCGAAACCGCCCGGCACCATCGAGTGGGAATGACGCGCTGCGTCGACATGAAGTGAAAGGCCGGACATGAGTGTCACCATCTACGGCATCAAAAGCTGCGACACGATGAAGAAGGCGCGGGCCTGGCTTGGCGATCACGGCATCGACGCCGTGTTCCATGACTACAAGGTTTCGGGCATCGACCGGGTGCATCTCGAAAGCTGGTGCGATGAGGCTGGTTGGGAAACGGTTCTCAACCGCGCCGGCACGACGTTTCGCAAGCTCGATGACGCCGACAAGCAGGGTCTTGATGCCGACAAGGCCATTGCCCTGATGCTGGCGCAGCCCTCGATGATCAAGCGGCCGGTGCTGGAAGCGGATGGTCGGATATTGGTTGGCTTCAAGCCGGAGATCTATCAGCAGGTCTTCGCCTGAGGCGCAGCCGGGACGACGCGCACGCGCTCTCCAGAGCCGCATGGGAATTCCAACGCCGTCAAGCCGGCCTCGATTGAGGCCAAGTCCTTGGGTTGAAAAGAGTCTTTCACCGCGCGGACGCGCGGTGGCTGGACCCCGGATCAAGTCCGGGGTGACGGAATGGTGGAGTCTTTGCCCGGTTTCAACAGACATGGGCATATCATCGGAGGTGCCGGCTCAAGACGTGTCGTTTCGCATGACGACGTCGATCGCCAGCCCATGGCAGTGGTGCAGCACCTCGTCGACCGGGAGAGAACCGCGCGTGCGGTGGCCCGGCGGCGATCCCGGCCGCATAGGCGACAGGCGTCCGCTGCGGCGCAGCCGGCGCCGCGCCCGCCAGCGGGCCAGGCGTTGGGCCTGTCCGGGCAGGTCGTCGAGGGCGGTTTTCAGCGCCGCCAGCCGGCGGCAGAGCGGCAATGCGCTGACAGGATCATTGGGTGAGGCAGGCTTGTGCGCGGGCGCGGGCGGGGGCGTATCAAGATCGAAGAGGATGCGCGGCACCCACTGCGACGGCCCCTGGCGGTGCGCACCGAAGCGCTTCAGCGGGTCGAACAGGAGGAAGGCCGGCGGGCGGGTTTTGGCGTCCTCGCTTCGGGCCTGCGCGGCGGCGATGGTGGCCGCCCCGGCAGTCATGCGGCCCCCACGCCCGAGGGCGGCAAGATCCTCGGGTCGGGCGGGCCGGCCGTTGAGGAAGATCCCGGTGCGCGAGGTTTGCGCTGGGAGTGCGGTTTTGGCAATCCGGTCGCGTTCGGCCGGCGACAGGGTGACGACGAGATCCCGCGCGGCGATGACGATCAGCCGCCTGAGCGCCGCTTCGGCGGGGCGGAGGATGGAGAGCACGGCGGCATGGATGTGGCGCGGCAACGAGACGGTTGGTTGCGGGGGATTGAGCCCGGCCATGGCGACCAGGCTCCCGGCGATCTGCCGGAGGGCCTTGAGATTGCGCTCGATGGCGAGGGTCCAGTCCATGATGGTCGCTGCCGGGTTGTTGTGAAACATGGCAGGCAGTATGGGGCATGGCTGCAAGGCGGGGATGAAATGATGTTCAGTATTCCGAGATTCTTTCGCCATGCCCGGTGAAGATGGCTTCGGATCAATGGCTTGAGGGATATAGGGCGGAAATTTTTTCCCGCTGTGGAAAGAAATTGTCCCCGGAATTTGTGGCAACAGCCCTCATCCGACTGCGGTGGCGGCAAAAGGCCCTCATCCGTCTCGCCGCTTTGCGGCGATCCACCTTCTCCCGCGGACGGGAGAAGGGAGGGTGCCCAGCGGTGGATCCGCCACGCCCTTTCCTTTTGGGCAAGGCGGCTTAATCTGGTGCATAGCGGCGCCGTGGCCGCGTGAGGCCGGGCGGTATGCGCCGATCGGGAGGGAGGCATGGGGATGGTGTCGCGACGGGAATTTCTGGCTGGCATGGCGTTGGCCGCCTGCCCCATCGCGCCGGCAGGGGCGCAGGCCCGGCCCGATGTGATCGACATCGGCGCGGGCATGGCCGGCCTGGCGGCCGCCCGGGCGCTGACCGAGCGCGGCATTGCAACGCTCGTGCTGGAGGCGCGCGCGCGGATCGGTGGACGGGTATGGACCAGCACAAAATGGCCTGGCGTCCCGGTCGACCTGGGCGCGAGCTGGATTCACGGCACCGACGGCAACCCGCTGACGCGCCTGGCCGACGCGGCGGGCGTCCCGCGGAGGCTGACGCGCTGGGACCCGAACCCGGTGTTTGCGCCCGGCGGCGGGCGCGCGCCCATCGATGACGCGGCGGAGCGCGCCCAAGCCCTGATCGACAAGGCCCGCGCCCGCGCCGAAGAGCGCGACGCCGATATCTCGCTCGGTCGCGCGGTCGAGGCCCTGCCGGACTGGGCCGGCCTCGACGACCAGATGCGGCGGCGTGTCCGGCATGTCGTCCATGCCGAGATCGAGCTCGATTATGCCGCCGGATGGCAGGAGCTTTCGGCATGGAATTTCGACGACAGCGGCAACTACGGCGGCGGCGACGTGATGTTCCCGGGCGGCTATGGCGCGCTGCCCGCGCATCTGGCGCAAGGCCTGCAGATCGAGACCGGCGCGGCCGTGGTCCGGATCGAGAAGGAAGGGACTGGGGTGCGCGTCATCACCGGCACGGGCGCCGTCCACCAAGCGCGTCATGCGCTGGTGACGGTGCCGCTGGGCGTGCTCAAGGCCGGACAGATCGGCTTCGGCCATCCGCTCGGCAAGGCCAGGACGGCGGCGATCGGCGCGCTCGGCATGGGGCTATTGAACAAATGCTGCCTGCGCTTCGAGCGCGTGTTCTGGCCCGGATCCGGCGATGTGTTCAGCTATTTAGGCGCGCGCGACGACCGCTGGGCGCAATGGCTGTCCCTGAGCGCCGTCAGCGGCGTACCGGTGCTGATGGGCTTCAACGCCGCCGAAGCCGCCCGTGACATCGAGACGCTCGACGATGCCGCGACCATCGCCGAGGCGATGGCGGCGCTCCGGTCGATCTTCGGTCCGGCGACGCCGGAGCCGGTGGCGGTTGAGATCAGCCGCTGGGGCGGCGACCCGTTTGCGCTGGGGTCCTATTCCTTCGCCGCTGTCGGCACCGGCCGGGAGACACGGCAGGCCCTTGCCGGCGCCGACTGGGACGGACGCCTGGTCTTTGCCGGCGAAGCCACCCATGCCGACCATCCCGCGACGGTCCACGGCGCCTATCTCTCCGGCGAGGACGCGGCCGGATTGATTGCCGGCTGAACCTATCGTCGAGGCCGTCTAGAACAGGCTGCCCTGGCCGGGTTCGCGGCGTTTGGGGCGGGGCGGTTTTTTCGGGGCGGAGGGGGGCTGGTCGGAGCTCTGGGCGAGTGCCGCGATCTCGCCGTCGGCGAATTCGATGGCGAGCAGGGTTCCGGCGTTCACCTGCGTCGCGCGCGACAGGACGGCGCGATCGGAATCGCGGATCACCGCGAAGCCGCGGCCGAGCACGCTGTGATAGGACAGCGATTGCAGCATGCGGGACTGGGCGCCCAAGCCCCGGCGGCGCTGGCCGAGCAGCTGGGTGAGGGCGATGTCGGCCCGGTGATGCAGCCCCTTGAGGCGGTCGCGGCCGCGGGACTGCAGATCCGCGATGCGGCGCGGGACGGCTGAGAGCACTGCCGCGTGCCGGTCGAGACGGGATCGCCAGGCATCGAGCCGGCGTTCCTGGGCGCGGTCGGCGCGCGCGGCCCTGTCGCGGACCATCTGGCGCTTGTCGCGGAGCGCCGAGACCAGCGCCACCGGGGTGACGCGGCTGGCCTGGCGCTCGAAATGGCGCCGCCGGTTGGCGGTGTTGAGCTGCAGCGCCTGGCCCAGGCCCTGGCCGGAACGGTCGAGCCGCTGGCGTGGAAGCGCCAGCACGCTGTCAAGCGTCGGCAAGGCGCGGGCCAGCCCGCGGACGGCCTCGCGGCGGCGGTCGAGCGTGCGCGACTGCGCCGATCTCAATCGCGCGGCAAGGCTTGCCACCTCGGCCACCAGATCGGCCTTGACGGGGACCGCCATTTCGGCGGCGCCCGTGGGGGTGGGCGCCCGGCGGTCGGCCGCGTGATCGATCAGCGTCCAGTCGGTCTCGTGGCCCACGGCCGAGATCAGCGGGATGTCCGAACCGGCGGCGGCGCGCACCACTGCCTCGTCATTGAAGCCCCATAGATCCTCGAGGCTGCCGCCGCCGCGGGCGACGATGATCAGCTCCGGCCGGGCGATCGGGCCGCCGGGGGCGAGCGCGTTGAAGCCGGTGATGGCCTGCGCCACTTCCTGGCCCGAGGTCTCGCCCTGCACCCGGACCGGCCAGACGATAACATGGACCGGAAACCGGTCTTCCAGCCGGTGCAGGATGTCGCGGATGACCGCGCCGGTGGGCGAAGTCACCACCCCGATGACGCCGGGCATGAAGGGCAGCAATTGCTTGCGCGCCTCGTCAAACAGGCCTTCGGCGGCGAGCCTGCGCCGCCGCTCCTCGATCAGCGCCATCAGCGCGCCGGCGCCCGCGGGCTCGATCGCCTCGATGACGATCTGGTATTTCGACGAGCCCGGATAGGTGGTGATCTTGCCGGTGGCGATCACCTCAAGCCCCTCCTCGGGCCGGTGGGTGAGCCGCGAGAATACGCCTTTCCAGATCACCGCCTCGATGCGGGCCTTGTCGTCCTTCAAGGAAAAATAGGCATGGCCCGAGGAATGCGGGCCGCGATAGCCGGAGATTTCGCCGCGCACCCGCACATAGCCGAAGGCGTCCTCGACCGTGCGGCGGATCGAGCCGGACAGTTCGCTGACGGTGAACTCGGTGGCGTTGCTGGGCGAATCATCGAGGAGATCGGACATGCCCGATTGCGCACCAAGGCCGCGCCGCCGTCAAGGGCTGCCGGCGAGGCCGGAGGACATGTGCGAGGGGCCTGCCGCGTGGATCCGGCTGAGCCATGGTTTACGATGTCTTTGCAGCGCCGGCGTATTCTTACGGGCTATTTTCAGCAGTTAAACCTATTTTTAACCCCCCAAAACTTATAGATTAGCAATGCGTGATGTTCGGGGATCAAGATGAGCGCACCGGGAAACTATCTGACGCGCCCGGCGGGCGAGGAGAAGCGCGTTCACAAGCGCCGGCCGGTCAACAAGCCAGGCACGGTGTACTATCTGCGCCGCGGGGTGCGCGGCTACACCTCGCAGCCCTGCAAGATGTTCAACATGTCCGAAAGCGGCTGGTCGCGGTGCCGTTGCCAAGCCAGGTGGCCGATCATCTCTATCTGGTGATAGAGGGGCTGGAGGCGAAATTCTCCTGCGCCGCCATCGCCCGGACCGACACCGGGCTGCATCTGCGCTTCACCACCGATGTGCCAAGCGAGGTGGTCGACCAGATCACCCGCCAGATCGCAAGGAAGAAGCTTGCTCCGCGAAAGCCGGCGAATGATTCCTGAATCCTGAGGCTTTGTGCCGCACGGGATTGCGCGAGGCATTGCACAGCTCCGGGCCGACGGTGCAGGATGCGCCCCGTATCGGACGGGGAATCAACATGAAGCATGCGGTGGTGATCGGCGGCGGCCATAACGGGCTGGTCTGCGCCTGGTATCTGGCCAAGGCCGGGCACAAGGTCACGGTTCTGGAGAAACGCGACATCATCGGCGGGGCGGCGGTGACCGAGGAGTTTCATCCCGGTTTTCGCAATTCGGTGGCGTCCTACACGGTGTCGCTGCTCAATCCCAAGGTGATCGCTGATCTCGAGCTTGCCCGTCATGGTCTCGAGATCGTCGAGCGGCGCATGGGCAATTTCCTGCCGCTGCCCGATGGACGGGTGCTGGAGGCCGGGCCCGGACGAACCCGCCAATCGGTGGCGCAATTTTCCGAGCGCGATGCCGCGGCGCTCGACGGCTATGAGCGGATGCTGGAAAACGCCGCGTCGGTGCTGCGCGACCTGCTGCTGGTCACCCCGCCGAACGTCACCGAAGGCAACTGGCTGTCGGCCGTGCCGGAACTTCTGAAGACGGCGTCGCTGGGCCGGCGGTTCTCGCAGCTCTCGCTTGATGCGCGCCGCGATGTGCTCGATCTCTTCACCTGTTCGGCGTCCGAGATCCTCGACCGCTGGTTCGAAAGCGATCCGGTCAAGGCGCTGTTCGGCTTCGACGGCATTGTCGGCGCCTGGACCAGCCCGCATGCGCCGGGGACCGGCTATGTTCTGCTGCATCACTGCTTCGGCGAGGTCAACGGCAAGCGCGGCGCCTGGGGCCACGCCATCGGCGGCATGGGCGCGATCACCGAGGCCATGCGCCGGGCCTGCGCGGAAAAGGGCGTGACGATCAGGACGGCCACGCCGGTGGCGACGATCGAGACGGAAGGGGGCCGCGTCAGCGCGGTGGTGACAGAAGATGGCGCGCGCCATCCGGCGGATCTGGTCGCCTCCAACATTCATCCGCAGTTGCTGGTCGGCACTCTGCTTGCCGCTGCGCCGCTGCCCGAGGATTTCCGGCGCCGCATCGGGCACTGGCAGAGCGGGTCCGGCACCTTCCGGATGAACGTGGCGCTCGACCGGCTGCCGCGGTTCACTGCGCGACCCGAGCCGGGCGATCACCTGACCGCCGGCATCATCATCGCGCCGTCGCTTGAGTACATGGACCGCGCCTATCTCGAGTCGCGGGCGCATGGCTGGTCGCGCCAACCGGTCGTCGAGATGCTGATCCCCTCGACGCTGGACGACAGTCTTGCGCCCGCGGGCAAGCATGTCGCGAGCCTGTTCTGCCAGCATGTGGCGCCGACCCTGCCCGACGGTTTCCCTGGAGGATC
>Ga0180016_100002_pt1 | contig 232384 bp, 230 predicted proteins | sample KR46_M_MetaG_FD_129673 | JGI IMG/M metagenome (GOLD analysis project Ga0180016, IMG submission 129673) | Groundwater microbial communities from the Olkiluoto Island deep subsurface site, Finland - KR46_M_MetaG | ecosystem: Environmental > Aquatic > Deep subsurface > Groundwater | place... | reverse complement strand
TGGCGCTGGCGAAGCCGACGCCAAAAATATAGACGATGAAGAAGGCCTGCGAGCCGAGCACGGTGGCAGCCAGTTCCTCGGTGCCATACCAGCCGAGCATGATCACATCGGTGGTGGCAATCGCGATCTGGGCGATCTGGGTGCCGACCAGCGGCAGGCCGAGCGCCAGCGTCGCCCACACATGCGCGCCCCAGCTCTGCCCGTCCCTTGTGTGTGTGATTGCCATGCCCGCGACCTGACCCGTGATTGGAGTGGCGCTTATGCCCGCGCGCCGCCTGACTGGCAAGCCACGCTCAAGCGCTGCTGCCGGCCCTTGCCGGAATGGACTTTCCCGGTGTGCCGCAAATGCCATAGGCCGCGGTCCACCCCTCACGCACGGGAAAGCGCGTGGCTGTCTCATATCAGCGCTTCTCAAGCCGGAGGATCGCTTCCATAATGGCGGGATGGAAACCACAGACCTGGCCGGCCTTTCCCAGACCCTGAGCGCGCTGCTTGATGCCGGGCAATCGTATCTGGCCCAGCCCTGGACCTATTACCAGTTGGCTATCGTGGCGGCCTGCTACCTTGTGGCCTGGCTGATCTCGCTCAAGGTCGAGCCCTGGCTTGAAGAGCGGGCCCGCGCCATCAAGGGCAAGCCGGGGCTGCTCCGGGTCATCGTCTCATTCATGCGCCGGATCAACTGGGTGCTGTTCATCGTCTTTCTGGCGATTGCCCGGGAGATCGTGCTGGCGCTGAGCTGGCCGTCGCGCACCTACCTGATCGGGCTGGCGCTGGCGCTTGCCTCCGCGTGGCTCGCCATCCGCGTGTCGAGCCGGATCATCCACTCCAAGAGCCTTGCCCGGCTCATTTCGCTGGCGATCTTCGCCTATGTGGCGCTGGGCATTCTCGATCTCAGGCCCGAAGCGTCGGCCTTTCTCGACCAGCTGGCCATCCAGGTGGGCGACCTGCGGATTTCCGCGCTGTTCGTGCTGCGCACCATCATTGTCGCCACTGCGTTCCTGTGGATCGCCAATCTCATGGGCAATTTCCTCGACAGCCGCATCACAGCCATCGAGGATCTGTCGCCCTCCTTCAAGGCGCTGGCGGGCAAGGTGGTCAAGATCGGGCTGATCGCCACGGCGATCATGATGGCGCTGTCATCGACCGGCATCGACCTGACCGCGCTCACGGTGTTCTCGGGCGCGGTCGGCGTGGGCCTGGGCTTCGGCCTGCAGAAGGTGGTCTCCAACTTCATTTCCGGCGTGATCATCCTGGTCGACCGCTCGATCAAGCCCGGCGACACGATCGAGCTCGGCGAGACCTTCGGCTGGATCCGCGAGCTGCGCGCCCGCTTCGTCTCAGTGATCACCCGCGACGGGCGCGAATATCTGATCCCGAACGAGGATTTCATCACCCAGCAGGTGGTCAACTGGTCGTTCTCCGACAAGCTGGTGCGCCTCGACGTCGATTTCGGCGTCTCCTATGACAGCGACCCGCATGAAGTCACGAAGCTCGCGATCAGCGCCGCCAGCACACCTACGCGCGTGCTTGAGGCGCCCTCGCCGGTGTGCTGGATGACCGGCTTCGGCGCCTCCTCCATGGATTTCAGGCTCCGCTTCTGGATCTCCGATCCGCAGGCGGGCCTCACCAATGTGCGCGGCCAGGTGCTGCTGGCGCTGTGGGACATCTTCAAGGAAAACGGTGTCGCCATCCCCTTCCCGCACCGCGAGATCATCCTGCGCCAGCCCGTGGAAGTGGTGCGCCGCGAAGCGCCGGATGCGGAAAGCCCGAATGCAAAAAGCCGGGAGCCTTGAGGCTCCCGGCTGCTATCGGTGAAGACCGGTGCGAGGCCTCAGAATTCCGACCATTCCTGATCGACCGCGGCCGATCCCTGCGTGGCGAATGCCTGCCGCACCTTGTTGACCATCGCCTTGGCCGGCGATGGCCGGGCCGCCGAGCTTGACCCCGCAGCGGCGGGCGCGGTCCTGGCCGCCTGGCGGACCGGCGCGGACGACCTGTCGGTGACAAAGCGCGACACCAGCGTGCTCAGCCCGTCGGCCTCGTTTGCAAGACGGTGCGTGACGGCGGTGGTCTCCTCCACCATCGCCGCGTTCTGCTGGGTCACCTGGTCCATCTGGCTGACGGCGGAGTTGACCTCCTGGAGTCCGGTCGCCTGTTCCCGCGCCGCCGTCGCGATCGATTCAATGTGGGCATTGATGTCGACGACATGGGCGGCGATCCGGCTCAGAGCTTCACCTGTGGCCTTGACCAGGCCAACGCCGTTCTCGACTTCCGAACTCGACTTGCCGATCAGGTCCTTGATCTCCTTGGCGGCCGTGGCCGAGTGTTGCGCGAGTTCGCGCACTTCCTGGGCGACCACGGCAAAACCGCGGCCCGCCTCACCGGCGCGTGCGGCCTCGACACCGGCGTTGAGCGCCAAGAGATTGGTCTGGAAGGCGATCTCGTCGATCACGCCGATGATCTTGGCGATCTCGCCGGAGGCGCTCTGGATCCGGCTCATGGCGCCGACGGCGTCCGCGACGACCACGGCCGAATCCTTGCCGGCCTTGTTTGCCTGGGAGGCCTTGTCGCTGGCTTCCTGCGCCCGCTCGGAGGAGCTCTTCACCGTGGCGGTGATTTCCTCGAGCGAGGCCGAGGTTTCCTCAAGCGCTGCCGCCTGCTGCTCGGTGCGGCGCGACAGGTCTTCCACCGCCGAGCGCATTTCGCCGGCATTAGCATGGATCGTGTTGATGTTGATCTTCACGTCCGACAGCGTTTCGGCGAGCTTTTCGACCGACGTGTTGAAGGATGTGCGCAGATTGTCGAGCTCTCCGACAAAGGGTTCGGAGATCGTCGCGGTCAGATCGCCATCCGCCAGCCTGCCAAGCGCCGCGTCCAGAGCGCCGATGGCTGTCTCCATATTGCGTTTGCGCTCAGCGTCGCGCCGGGCCTCCTCGGCCAGGCGCTGCTGCTCGCCTGCCTGTCGGGCGGTGGCCTCTTCCTGCTCGCGGCGGGCTTTCTCCACGGCCAGCGCCTGGCAGGCATCAAACGCCACTGCGATATCCCCGATCTCATCCTTGCGGTCCTTGCCTTCGAGAACAACGCCCGTTTCGCCGCGCGCCAGCGCCTGCAGCGCAGCCACGGTGGACGCGAGCGGCTTGCCGACGGAACGCGCCACCAGCACGGCAACCACACCGATGATGATCATGGCGGCGAGCGTAACCATGAGGACGATCCGGAAAATGGTGTCATTCGCGACTGCAAGATCCTGGGCTGTGGCGTCCCTGCGTTCAAGCAGAAAGGCCGCGATTGCGTCCAGAACCGGTTCGATCCCTTGATAGATCGCGGACAGGTCCTGCCGAAGCGCCCGCTCTTCGAGCGTAGCGTCTGCGAAGGTATGAAAATCGGTCTGATAGATGTCGATGAGCTCAAGCACGGCATCGCGGTTATCAGGCGATCCAAAGAGCGCGGACGGGAACCGCTTCAGCTCAGCAACGCGCTCGTCGAGACTGGTGACATATTTTTCATCGACGCGCAGGATGAAATCTTTCTCATGCCGCCGCATCATCAGCATCTTGACGCTCAGTTCGGGCTGATCCAGCGTGTTGAGCACGCTTTCAGCCTCCCGCACCGCTTCACGCAGCGAGCCCTGAAGGCCACTTTCTTCATCAAGACCGAGAAGGCGATTCTTCACGACCAATGCCTCAAAGCTGCCGACATAGTTTCCAAAACCGGATTTCAACGCGTCGATCTGCTGATCCAGTTCCGACGGGAATTCAGTTGTCGCCTCTCTTTGTAGCTGATCTATCTGACCAGATATCGAAGCTGCCAATTCGGCATGCCTGCTGACATCGGCTTCCCTGGCACGCAAGAGGAAATCCTTCTCTGCCCGTCGCGCCTGCAACATCCCTGTTTCTATGTCCTGATCGAGCACGTAGAGGCCCTCGATCCTGGCCATATCGGAGCGATATTTCTGCTCCACAGTGTCGCCGAAATAGAAGATGGATCCCACCACCAGCATGCCCAGGATTGCGAGAGGTGCGAGGAGAAAAATACGTGTCTTGAGTGTCATGTCTGATTACCTGCTTCCGCACTGGCGGCGGCGGGACCGTTCATGGGTCCAAGGTGCAGGCATCATGCCTTTGCCAGTTCAAGACCTGAATGGTCCGAAGCTCCGGCGTCCTAGTCACACGCAGACTCTTCACGAAGCCTTAAGCCGGCTTCCCAAGGATTGAGGGGGCAACTTGGGTCCGAACGATAGGGCGCTTGGTGTCCGCCCGGATCCGGGTGTCCATTACACCGGATTGTTGAACGTGTCGCAGGCTTCCAGACGGCCGGTGTCGAAGCCGCGGGAGAACCATTCCTTGCGTTGAGCCGCGGTGCCGTGGTTGAAGCTTTCGGGCACCACATAGCCCTGGGTGCGCCGCTGGATGGTGTCGTCGCCGATCTGCTGGGCGGCGTTGAGCGCCTCCTCCAGGTCGCCGCTTTCGAGCAGGCCCTTCTGCGCGGTGTAATGGCCCCAGATGCCGGCAAAACAATCGGCCTGCAGTTCCACCCGGATCGACATCTGGTTCTGCTCGGTCTGGCTCATCGACCGCCGCATCTCGTTGAACTGCGGCAGCACGCCGATCAGGTTCTGGACGTGATGGCCAACCTCGTGGGCGAGCACATAGGCCTGGGCGAAATCGCCCGACGCCTTGAAGCGTTTGGCCAGCTCGTCGAAGAACGTCAGGTCGATATAGACCTTCTGGTCGCCCGGGCAGTAGAACGGACCGGAGGCTGCACTGGCATTGCCGCAGGCGGAACTGACCGCACCCGAAAACAGCACCAGCGTCGGCTCGGGATACTCGAAACCCTGCGACTGCATGATGCCGTTCCAGACATCCTCGGTTTCGGCGAGCACGGTGGCGACAAACTGCGTCATCTCGTCCTGGCGCGCCGGCGAAACCTGCCGTTCGCTGGTGAGCTGGCCGCCCGGGTCACCGCCGCCGAGGATCTGCAGCGGATCGATGCCGATGAGTTTGAGCCCAAGATAGATCACGCCGATGATCAGAACCGCTTTCAGGCTCAGCCCGCCGCCGCCGCGCATGCCGCCGGTGGGCAACCGCATGCCGCCGCGGCCGAAGGGATTGCCGCCGCGCGATGATTGTCCACGGCGGTCCTCGATATTGTCGCTCTGGCGACGGCCCTTCCAATCCATGGTCTCAGCTCTCCTGAAGGCAGTTCCGTCCTTAATGCCGCAGCGGGGCTGTTTGTTCAATTCGAATCCGCTGAAACTGCGATCATGCGCCTTCGCAGGCGTTCGGAGAGTTCGAAACCGGCCTATGTCGCTCCGCCCAATCAGGATTGGCACGCAGAGCCCGGCTGATGCTAATAAGGTCGTGCAAGGGAGAGTCTCGCCATGCCGAAGTTGAAATCCTGTCTCATGTCCGGCTGCCTGGTGCTGGTTGCCGCAAGCCTGTCACTCTTCGCCACGCCCGCGCTTGCCGGCAAGGCGGCGGTCAAGCGTGGCGAGCGGGTGGTCAATGAGTGGTGCCGCGACTGCCATGTGCGCGACGGCGCGGACCTGACCGCCGACATGGCGCCGGCTTACGCCGACATCGTCGCGGTCCCCGGCCGCGACCGGGCCTGGTTCGAGAAGTTTCTCGAAGACGATCACTTTCCGATGACCACCTTCCGCCTGTTCGAGCATGAAAAGGCCGATGTGGTGGAGTACCTGTTGTCGCTCCAGGAGCACTGACGGCCTCGCGATTCCTGCAACGGCGACGCGTCACAATCGCCGGCAGCCCCGGCTCAGGCTGCTGCGGCGGCGGTCCTGCCCGGCATGCCGACGGCAATCGCGCCCGGCGCCGACCGGGCAAACGCCCGCCGCGACAGATGATAGGCCAGCGCAACCAGAATGATCGACACGTAGCCGTCCACCGCATAGTGCCAGCCGAGATAGACCGAGCTCATCAGCACGAAGCCGACATAGACGAAGGCAGCCACGCCAAGGCGCTGCGAATAGCTTGCGAGAAACAGCGCGTTCATGGTGATCAGCGCCACATGCACGCTGGGGAAGGCCGAGATGCCGCCGCCGATGCCGGGCTGGCCGCGCTCGTAGAGCACCCAGAGATAGTTCTGGATCCGGGCGGCGGAATTGACCGCGTCGCTGGTAGCCAGGAAGGCCAGCTGTCCGCCAAAACGGGCGTGATCGCCGGTGACGTGGCCGTAATAGACCGGACCGGCGGACAGGAACATGTTGGCGAGAATATTGCCGCAGACGATCCAGACAAACAGGAACATCGCCAGGTAATGCATCCGCACCCGGTCGGCGCTGGGTGACGTCACCACGAAGAACAGCGCGCCAAAGCAGATCAGGTGCCAGAACACATTGTAGTTGATCTCGATGAAGGTCAGCAGCGCCGGGTTTTGGGCCAGGCCGTAGAGAAGCTGCCACGGCTCGTTGCCGAAATGCAGAAGCCTGTCGGCATCGGCCATGAACAGGTCCCATGGAAACCCGCCATGGATATTGGCGAAGGAGATCTTGATCGAGGTGAAGGTGCCCTGGAACAGCGTGATGCCGACCATCACCGCCATGCCCGCAACCAGCCCCGCCAGCCGGCGGCTGGAAAAGCTGCGCCGGAACGCCAGCCGGCGGCGCCTGTCGAACCGGTGGACGACCCGCACCAGATCGAACAGCACCACCACGGTGGGCATGAAGAAGGCGAAGGTCCAGAGCCCGGGCCCGACATAGGCCGAATGCGACGTGCCCTCGAGCTGGCCGAACCCCTGGAGATAGACCAGGCCGAAGGCCGTGTAGGCCAGCACCGTGGCATAGAACCACGCGTCGAGGCGCAACCGGGAAAGCACTTCGGACCGGAAGGTCTCCAGACAGGAATACATCGCACAACCAGACTTAATTGGACCAACACGCTGCAGGCCTCACCCTGCCAAAGATGTCCTTATAAAAGGTGAACTCGGGCCAGGCCCTTGCCCCTCCCGCTCACACATTCTCAAGCCGCTCCGCGATCCAGATCTTGGTCAGCGCCTGCCGCGTGACGCCAAGGCGCCGGGCTTCCTTGTCGAGGCGCATCAGGGTCCAAGCCGGCAACTCAAAGGTGACGCGTTGGAGCTCCTGGCCCGGACGGCGCGCACTCGACCAGTCGAGATATTCGCTCACGTCCTCACCATCATCGAACTTGCGATCGAATTCCTCTGCGGTGATTGTCTTTTTCGCTGTCATGAGGCTCCACCTCGTCTTCGCTTGCCGCTTCGCTCATCATACACGACATGGATTTGCAAGGCGATGCGAATGCGCCTTGACTTCCGTCATTCCGGCCCCCGCGCCGGAAGCCAGCGACCCGCTGTCCAGCGGGTCAAGGGACCTTTTTCAGCCCAAGGACTTGGGCTGGCTGGATACCGGATCAAGTCCGGTAAGACGGCGTGGCAGGCGACCTGCAGAACAGCGGCGCCAGCATCTGTCTCAAGGATCCCACTTTCCCCTGCACAATCCCGCATTGGGGGTTCCCTCGGGGCGTCCATTTGCCTATAAGCCGCGCTTAGCCTCATAGATCGCGCATGGCGTCTCCCGAGCGGTTGATAACCGGCGGGGGCGTTTTGGCGCGAAGCCTGCGCAACAGGGACCCGGACCATGCCAAAACGCACCGATATCAAGTCGATCCTCATCATCGGTGCAGGACCGATTGTCATCGGGCAGGCCTGCGAGTTCGACTATTCCGGCACGCAAGCGGTCAAGGCGCTGAAGGAGGAGGGCTACCGGGTGATCCTGGTCAACTCCAACCCCGCCACCATCATGACCGATCCGGGGCTCGCCGATGCGACTTACATCGAGCCGATCACGCCGGAAGTGGTGGCCAAGATCATCGCCCGCGAGCGGCCTGACGCGCTGCTGCCGACCATGGGCGGCCAGACCGCGCTCAATACGGCGCTGTCGCTCAAGCGCATGGGCGTGCTCGAACGCTACAATGTCGAGATGATCGGCGCCAAGCCCGAGGCCATCGACATGGCCGAGGACCGGGCGCTGTTCCGCGAGGCGATGGCCCGCATCGGGCTTGAGACGCCGCGCTCGTTCCTGGCCAACGCCACCGAGATCAAGGACACTGACCGCAAGCTGCACGAGGGCGAACGCAAGAAATTGCGCGATCAGCTCTCAGGCGACGAACTCGACGCCGGCCTCGATGCGCTGGAAAACACCTGGAACCTCGGCGAATCCGACCGCAAGCAGCGCTACATGAGCCACGCCATGGCCCAGGCCGCCCGCGCGCTCGACGAGATCGGCCTGCCCGCCATCATCCGCCCCTCCTTCACCATGGGCGGCACCGGCGGCGGCATTGCCTACAACCGCTCGGAATTCTTCGACATCATCGAGAACGGCCTCGATGCCTCGCCGACCACCGAAGTGCTGATCGAGGAATCGGTGCTGGGCTGGAAGGAATACGAGATGGAGGTGGTGCGCGACACCGCCGACAACTGCATCATCATCTGCTCGATCGAGAACATCGACCCGATGGGCGTGCACACGGGTGACTCGATCACCGTCGCCCCGGCGCTGACCTTGACCGACAAGGAATACCAGATCATGCGCAACGCCTCGCTCGCCGTGCTGCGCGAGATCGGCGTGGAGACCGGCGGCTCCAACGTGCAGTTCGCCGTCAACCCGGCCGACGGCCGCCTGGTGGTGATCGAGATGAACCCGCGCGTCTCGCGCTCGTCTGCGCTCGCCTCCAAGGCCACCGGCTTCCCGATCGCCAAGGTCGCGGCCAAGCTCGCCGTCGGCTACACGCTCGACGAGCTCGAAAACGACATCACCCAAGGCGCGACGCCCGCCTCGTTCGAGCCGTCGATCGATTATGTCGTCACCAAGATCCCGCGCTTTGCGTTCGAGAAATTCCCCGGCGCCGAGCCGTTGCTCACCACCGCGATGAAATCCGTGGGCGAAGTCATGGCCATCGGCCGCACCTTTGCCGAAAGCCTGCAGAAGGCGCTGCGCGGGCTGGAAACCGGTCTGACAGGCCTCGACGAGATCGAGATCCCGGGGCTGGGCGAAGGCGACGACGAAAATGCCATCAAGGCCGCAATCGGCACGCCGACGCCCGACCGGCTGCGCATGGTGGCGCAGGCGATGCGGCTCGGCATGAGCGCCGAGGATGTGCATGCGATCTGCAAGATCGATCCGTGGTTCCTGGCCCAGATCCAGGACATTCTCGCCATGGAAGCCCGCATCCGCGCCCATGGCATCCCCACCGACGCCGAGAACCTGCGGCTGGTCAAGTCGATGGGCTTCTCCGACGCACGCCTCGGCTCGCTCACCGGCAAGCGCGCGCCGGAAGTGGCCAAGGCCCGGCATGCGCTGGGCGTGAGGCCGGTCTACAAGCGCATCGACACCTGTGCTGCCGAATTCGCCTCGCCCACCGCCTATATGTATTCGACCTACGAGGTGCCGTTTGCCGGCGCGCCCGCCTGCGAGGCCCGCGTTTCGGATCGCGAGAAGGTGGTGATCCTCGGCGGCGGTCCCAATCGCATCGGCCAGGGCATCGAGTTCGACTATTGCTGCTGCCACGCGGCCTTTGCGCTCAAGGACGCGGGCTATGAGGCGATCATGGTCAACTGCAACCCGGAAACCGTGTCGACCGACTACGACACCTCCGACCGGCTCTATTTCGAGCCGCTGACCGACGAGGACGTGCTCGAGATCCTGACCAAGGAGCAGGAAGCCGGAACGCTCAAGGGCGTGATCGTGCAGTTTGGCGGCCAGACGCCGCTGAAGTTGGCCGACGCGCTGGAGAAGGCCGGAATTCCGATCTTGGGCACCGCGCCCGACATGATCGATCTGGCCGAGGACCGCGACCGCTTCCAGAAGCTGTTGCACAAGCTCGACCTGGTCCAGCCCAACAACGGCATCGCCTATTCGGTCGAGCAGGCGCGGCTGGTGGCCGCCGAGATCGGCTTTCCGTTGGTGGTGCGCCCGTCCTATGTGCTGGGCGGCCGCGCCATGCAGATCATCCGCGACGAAGGTAATTTGTCCAACTACCTGCTCGGCACCGTGCCCGAACTGGTGCCCGAGGACATCAAGGCGCGCTACCCCAACGACAAGACCGGCCAGATCAACACGCTCTTGGGCACCAACCCGCTGCTGTTTGACAGCTACCTGACCAACGCCATCGAGGTCGATGTCGATGCGATCAGCGACGGGACCGACGTCAATGTCACCGGCATCATGGAACATATCGAGGAAGCCGGCATCCATTCGGGCGACTCGGCCTGTTCACTGCCCGTCCACACGCTCTCGGCGGAGATGGTCGACCGGCTGGAAGTGCAGACCATCGCGCTCGCGAAGGCCTTGAATGTCGGCGGACTGATGAATGTGCAGTTCGCCATCAAGGACGACGTGATCCATGTGCTCGAGGTCAATCCGCGCGCCTCGCGCACCGTGCCCTTCGTCGCCAAGACCGTGGGCTCGCCGATCGCCAAGGTGGCCGCCCGGGTGATGACCGGCGAAAGCCTGGCCGACGCCTTTGCCGCCTATGGCGCGGTGCCCAATCACCGCACGCTCACCCACATCGCGGTCAAGGAAGCGGTGTTCCCCTTCGCAAAATTCCCCGGAGTCGACACGCTGCTCGGCCCCGAGATGCGCTCGACCGGCGAGGTCATGGGGCTCGACCGCGACTACGCGCTGGCATTCGCCAAGGCGCAGCTCGGCGCAGGCGTCGACCTGCCGCGCTCGGGCACGGTCTTCGTCTCGGTGCGCGACGAGGACAAGCCGCGCGTGCTCGAGGCGATCCGCATTCTTGTCGATAACGGCTTCAGAGTGATGGCCACCTCCGGCACCGCCGATTTCTTGAGAGACAAGGGTTTTGATGTCGAACACGTCAACAAGGTGCTCGAAGGCCGTCCGCATATCGAGGACGCGATCCGGAACCGCCAGGTGCACCTGGTGATCAACACCACCGAGGGCGCCAAGACCATCTCGGATTCCAAATCGCTCCGCCGCGCCGCGCTGATGCAGAAGGTGCCCTACTTCACCACCATGGCCGGCAGCCTCTCGGCCGCCCAGGCGATCGCCGCGCTGAAGGCGGGCAATCTGGAAGTGCATCCGCTGCAGAGTTATTTCTGAGGCCGGTGTGGCATGACCAAGCCAGTCCGCTACACTAAACATGCGGAAGCGGTTCTGGTCGAGCGCAATCTAGAAAAAACGTGGGTGGAGCGGACCGTCCGTGAACCGGAATGGCGGACCGGTGACCCTGGTTCTTCCGATGCTGAACGGCGCTTCCGAACAATCCCCGAAAGACAGGACCGCGTAATGCGCGTCATCTGTGTGGAAAATCAGCTCGAAATACGTATAGTATCCGCATTCCTGGACCGCCGGGCAAGGAGGCCACAATGACACCGACCGTTAAGTTCGATCCCGCCGCCGATGCCGCCTATATTCGGTTTTCGGGTGAAGCGGTGCTTGAAAGCGAAGAAGTTTCCGAAGGTATCATTCTCGATTTTGATGAGAACGGCCGCATCGTTGGCATGGAAGTCCTTGGCGCGCGCAAGCATCTGCCGCCGGCAATGCTGACGGAAGCGGCTTGAGGTACTGAGACCATGGCCTACTACATCGCCCTCATCCACAAGGATCCCGACAGCGGCTACGGCATTTCGTTTCCCGATGTTCCGGGTGTTACCGCTGTCGCCAACACGCTGGACGAGGCAATGCGCGAGGCGTCGGTCGCGCTCGGCTTTGCCTTCGAGGACTGGAGCGGACCCCGCCCAACGCCGCGCACGCTCGACGCCTTGCGGCTCGATCCGGAGTTCCTGGAGCTATCGAGCGACGCCGTGGTCGCCGCCGTCACGCCCGCGCCGGGGATGGCCGACGCGGCGTGAGGCGGGCGCCGTGCTGCCCCAATCGCCGTCACCCCGGACCTGATCCGGGGTCTAGCCACCGCGCGTCTGCGCGGTGAATGACTCCTTCGGGTCAAGCATCCAAGAGTCCTCCGGCTCGCGGACGCTCGCCGCTGGATGCCGGATCAAGTCCGGCATGACGGAGACTTCTGCTGCACCGCGCCAGAGCGGCCCGGTCTGTGTGGAAAATCCGGTCGAAATACGTATAATATCCGTGTTCCTGGACCGCCGGGCAAGGAGGCCACATTGACGCCGACTGTTAAATTCGATCCCGCCGCCGATGCGGCCTACATCAGGTTTTCCGGCGAAGCGGTGCTTGAAAGCGAGGAAGTGTCCGATGGCATCGTCCTTGATTTCGACGAGAACGGCCGGATTGTCGGCATGGAAATCCTTGAGGCGCGCAAGCACCTGCCCCCCGCGATGCTGACGCAAGCGGCTTGACGGGCGCCGGTGTGGGGAGAATAGTGCTCGCCGGGCAATCCGGACATGCGCAGTCACACCCCTATGGGCGAGATAAATTCCACGGTAGCAGCACGGACGCAGTTGCGCCCATTTTCCTTGGCGCGATAGAGCGCAGCATCGGCGCGACCCAATGCGGCGTCCGGACTGCTGTCGCTTTTCCAAAGTGTTGTCACGCCAATACTCACAGTCAGCTTCAGCTTTCCTTCCCCTGTGCCTGTCGTGGAATCGGCAACAAGTGCGCGGACGCGTTCTGCGACCATGATGGCGCCCCACTCATCGGTGTTGGGCAGCAGGACGGCGAATTCCTCTCCACCGATCCGTGCCAGCAGATCGCCGCAACGGATCCCCCGTTTGAAAAGTTCGGCAACGTGGCGCAATGCCTCGTCGCCAGCTGCGTGGCCATGGGTATCGTTGATTTCCTTGAAGTGATCGAGGTCGATGATGAACATGCTTGCGGGCATGCCCTCACCCTTGAGCCGTTCCAGGACCTTGTCTGCCGTCGCAAGAAACTTTCGGCGGTTCTTGAGCCCCGTCAGTTCGTCGGTTTCGGCGAGCATCTTGAGCTCGAACTCCAGCAGCTTTCGGGCGGTGATGTCCTGATGGGTGATGACCGCCACGCAATCGGTATCGTCATGGGAAACTGCCTCGGTTTCCAGCCGCGTCACGCGGGTAAGAAACCAGCGTCGCGTGTCTGGCGAGTGGCACGGATATTCCATTTCAAACCTATCGCGCCGGCAGGTAAGCACTTCCTCGATATTGTGCCCGAAACGATGGGCCGCATCAGCGCCTGCTCCGGTTGCGCGCCGGCAGACCTCGATATAATTCATACCAAGGAACGCATCACTGCCCCCATTTTCATCCGAAAAGCGCCGCCATGCCTCGTTCACAGCCACAATGACCCCGCTGTGATCGACAACGCAGATGCTGGCCGTCAAGGCGTCAAGCACGGCCCCGGCGAGCCGGCGTTCCGATAACCAATCCATTCGAACACGCTCCCATGTGTCGTGAAACTAAGGGTTAGTTGTAAACAGTGGCTTTCGTGCGAACAGACAAATCTAATATATGTTGACGCCGCGCCCTCCCCCTCTGATTGCACCCTCCCCCGTCTTCGCGTATTCTCCTCCGGTGGAGGGCCGCGCGATGGCCAGGAACATCGTCATTCTGCTCGATGGCACGTCGAACCAGATTTCCGGCGACCGGACCAATGTTTTGAGACTCTATGGCAGCCTGGAGCGGTCGCGGAAGCAGCTGGTGTTCTACCAGCCCGGCGTCGGCACCTTCGGGCTTCATGGCTGGTGGCAGCGGTGGAAATCGAAGGCGCGCATCGTGCTGGGGCTCGCCACCGGCGCGGGCATCGAAGACAATGTGATGGAAGCCTACCGGTTTCTGGTGGAGACCCACGAGTTCGGCGACAGGATTTATATTTTCGGGTTCTCCCGCGGCGCCTACACGGCGCGTCTGCTTGCCGGGTTCCTGCGCATCTTCGGGCTGGTGCGGCCCGAGCAATTGCAGCTGGTGCGCTATGCCTGGCGCGCCTATGCGCGGCTCGGCCAGCCCGGCACCAAGGATTTCGCCGCCGAGATCGGCCATTTCCAGAAGGTGCTGGGCGGCTTTGGCGTGCGCATCGAATTCCTCGGCCTGTGGGACACGGTGGCCTCGGTGTTCGACGCCAAGGCGGGCTTTCCCTGGCTCACCACCACCCAGAAGGCCTATACCAACGAGAACAACCGGGTAAAGACCGTCCGTCACGCCGTGGCGATCGATGAGCGGCGCACCTATTTCCAGCCCTCGCTGTGGGAGCCGCGGCAACACTATGAATTCTGGTCGAAGGACGACCGCCGCTTCATCAAGATCGCCCAGGATTTCGAGGAGGTCTGGTTCTCGGGCTGCCATGGCGATGTCGGCGGCGGCTATCCGGACGCCAAAAGCGGACTTGCGAAAATTCCGTTCGAATGGCTCTACCGCGAGGCCGTGGCGCACGGCGTGCGCGAAAACGAGGAGGTGTTCGACCTGCTCACCCATGGCGCAACCGCGCCCGGCAGCCCACGGGCGAGCCAGGAACCGGCCCCGCAGCTTGCCCATGACGAGGCCGACAAGCGGCAGAAGAACTACGGCGCGCCCAACCCGCTGGCCGACATCAACGACTCGATGAGCCCCGGATGGGCCTTCGTCGAATTCCTGCCGCGCAAGGTGCCGAAGACCTCGTTCCTGCGGCAGTTGCAGCTCGGGCGGATCTACTGGCCGGTGTTCGATTACCGCCGGGTGCCCGAGGGCGCGAAGCTGCACGCGGCGGTGATCGAACGGCTGGAGAAGCGTCCCGACTACCGGCCGCCGAACCTGCCGGAGCGCTACGAGGTGGTGACGACGCGAGCGGCGGGGGTGTGAGGGGCACCCATCAATCTCCCCCCCCTTGCGGGGGAGATGTCGGCGTAGCCGACAGAGGGGGGAGCTTTCGCCTGTTTGATAGGCTTGCGTGTGAATTGAGATCACCCCCCTCTGTCACTTCGTGACATCTCCCCCGCAAGGGGGGGGGGGAGATCAGGGGCACCACCTCACCCTCCCCCTTGTGGGGAGGGTGAGGGGAGGGGCATTGGCGATTAACGGAAAACTCCTACTTCCCGGTCCTGGCGATCCAGTCGGCGAAGCTGTTGACCCAGGCTTGCAGGAAGTCCCTGGTGCTGTCGTCGGTGACCGCGCCGTTGGCGTCGAAATGCTCCGGCTTGAAGGCGTAGTAGAGTTCCGGCTGTCCCATCACTGCGGTGCCGACGGTGACCATGGTGGTGCGCAGGTGATGCTGGGCGATGGCCGAGCCGATGGCGCCCGGGGATGTGCCGGTGATGGCCGCAGGCTTGCCGGTCCAGGAGTTCTTGCCCCAGGGGCGCGTGCCCCAGTCGATCGCGTCCTTGATCACGCCGGGATAGGTGCGGTTGTATTCCGGAACGACCATCAGCACGGCGTCCGCCGCTTCGACCGTCGCCTTCAGCGCCGTAACCGAATCCGGGATATTTTCCCAGATATCGTCATTGTAATGCGGCAGTTCGGAGAGATCGGCATAGACGAACTCCATGCGTCCGGCGGCCAGCTTCTCGAGCGCGCCAGCCAGTTTGCGGTTGATCGAGTCTTTCCGCAGCGAGCCGACCAGAACAGCGATTCTTGTCATCGGGGTTTCCTTGTATAAAAAAGTGACTGACGCTACTTATGAAACCATCTCAATGGCCACAAGACGGCACTTTTTCGAACCTGAGGCACCTCGATGAAACCACCCGAAAGACACCTGCCCGGCCAGTGCCAGGTCGCCAACGACGTGATTTCGCTGGTCGGCGACAAGTGGAGCGTGTTGGTGGTCAGCACGCTCGGAAGCGGCACCTTGCGATTTTCAGAGATCAAGCGGGCGGTCGAGGGGATTTCCCAGAAGATGCTCACCACCACCCTGCGGGGGCTGGAACGCGACGGCTATCTCACCCGCACGGTCTATCCCACGGTGCCGCCGCGCGTCGAATACAAGTTGACGCCGCTGGGCATCGAGCTCCTGGGACCGGTGTCGGCGCTCGGCAACTGGGCCATCGCCAATCACGCCCGCGTGCTCGCGGCGCGCCGCGCCTATGATGAACGGGCGGAGTGAGGCTTACGATACCATGCCCTCAATCGTCGTCAGCACCGGCGCGTGATCCGACGATCGGTGTCTGGGCGGGCCGATCTCGAAATGATCGTCGAACACCTCGACCTTGGTCACCGTGCCGCGGCGGCGCGGGTTTTTCGGGTTGAGCCCGTTGGAGACCACGCAGTAGTCGAGCACCGATCCGGCGACGATGTCGCCATGGGTGTTGGGCCGCACCAGCCCCTGCATCACCACCAGGTTGAAACTGTCATAGAGCTTGTAGACATGCTTGAGATAGGCCAACTCCTCGGGCACGCCATTGGCCGGGACGCTGCCCCAGGACCAGACCCGGTCGGCCTGGGTGAGGATCGAGATCGTGTTTGACGCCGGATCCTCGTTGAGATCGCCGAGCAGGATGACCGGCGCATCCGGATCCGCGTCAATGGTCTGCCGGAACAGCCGGTAGATGGCGCCGGCTTCCGCAGCGCGCTTGGCCACCTGGTTCACGCCGGCCATGGCGCGCTTCATATAGGTGGTGCGGATCTTGTCGCCCCAGTCGGCGAGCGCGTCGATGTCGTCATCATCGACAAAGGCGCCCTGGGACTTGAAATGGCAGACGAAGAACCGCGTCCGCCCGATCCCCGGCAGGTCGATCACCGCGTCAACCGGGGTGCGGGAGAAATTGAAATCGGCGTCGATGACCGTGTCGTCGGGCACGCCGGCCACGCCCGAAAGCGGTCTGACGCTGACAAAGGGATGGCGCGAGGCAATCGCCACCGTGGCGTTGACATAGACCGCGGGATCATCCTCGTCGAAGATCGGATGCCCCGTGCAGAAGAAATGCGGATAGCCGCAGGCCGCCATCAGCGCACCCAGTTCCTGATGCGACACCACCTCCTGGAAGCCGATCACATCCGCGTCCATTCCGGCCACCATGGCTGCGATCCAGGCTTTCTTTTGCGCCCAGTCACCTTCCGAATAGGTCGCTGAGGGCTTGCGTTCGTGCCAGAAAATGCCGGGGGCGGCGAAATGATACAGATTGAATGTCGCAACCTTGACCGCCGGCATGGACCGCTCCCTGAAAATTCCAGATTGTAGCATCGCATCATGTCACCATGGCGGCCGTCCGCCAAGCAGCGGCTGCGGGTCCCAGCCGGGCGATGAGGCCGCCAGCATTTTTCAGATGTTTTTTCCCGCCGGATTTGGTAAGTCTGGAAAAGGACACAGTGGAACGGCTCCGAAGCAACCGCTTCGGATGCCGTTTCGTTTTTATGTACCGCCGCCATCGGACATGGCGGCGGTACGGCAGGACAAGGATGAGACCGATGGTTGAGAAGGTTCCGATGACGCAAGGAGGCTACACCAAGCTGCAGGAAGAACTGCGCTGGCGCCAGCAATCCGAACGGCCGCGGATCATCGAGGCGATTTCCGAGGCGCGCGCCCATGGCGACCTTTCGGAGAACGCCGAATATCATGCGGCCAAGGAAGCCCAGAGCCACAATGAGGGCCGGATCGGAGAGCTTGAGGATTACACCTCGCGCGCCGAGATCATCGACATCTCGAAAATGTCCGGCGACACGATCAAGTTCGGCGCGACAGTCCGGCTGGTCGACGAAGACACCGAAGAGGAAAAGACCTACCAGATCGTCGGCGACCAGGAAGCCGATGTGAAGGCTGGCCGGATTTCGATTTCCTCGCCGATCTCGCGCGCGCTGATCGGCAAGTCCGTCGGCGACAGCATCGAGGTGGTCGCGCCCGGCGGCTCCAAGGCCTACGAAATCCTTGAGGTGAAGTGGGGCTGACGCCCCCTCCGCCCGCTGGAAATCGCCATGAGCCCCCATCCCGCAAGCAGCCCTTCAGGACCCGGTGGCTGCGATGGCGGACGCGACGGGCTTTTCGTGCTCAACATGCATCGCAATTTCACTGGCGTCACGGCGACCGCCACAGCGGTGGCGCGCCAGCAACTCGTCCGCTACGATGTCCAGATCGTGGGCCGGCCCCTGCCCGGCTGTCCGGAGCCGATGTCGTTCTGGCAGGCTTGCCGGGCGTCGCGCGAAAGACCGCCGGGCAAGCCTTTTCACATCTGGCATGTGCGCCGCAATCCCGAAATGCAGGCCGGCATCTTCGCCCGCGACATCCTGAGGCTGCCGGTCAGGCTGGTCTTCACTTCAGCCGCCCAGCGCCGCCACAGCGCGTGGCCCCGCTGGCTGATTTCACGCATGGACGCGGTGATCGCCACCACGCCGGAGGCGGCAAAATTTGTTCCAGGCGTCCGCATTGTTGCGCCGCACGGTGTTGACACCGGCCGCTTTCACCCCGCCCTGTCCCGCGACGAGGCCTGGGTCAGGAGCGGCTATCCCGGCACGGCAGGCATCGCCGCCATCGGCCGCATCCGCCCGGAAAAAGGCACCGACCGCTTCGTCGCGGCGATGATCGAAGCCCTGCCGCGGTTGCCAGGGTCTACCGCGCTGGTGATCGGCAAGGCCGCCTCCGAACATGCATCGTTCCTCGCGGGGCTTAAGAGCCAGGTTGCCGCCGCAGGCCTTGAGCAGCGGATCCTGTTTCCAGGCGAAATCGGCCCTGACGCCATGCCCGATCTGGTGCGCGGGCTCAGCCTGCTGGTGGCGCTGCCGCGCTATGAGGGCTATGGCGTCACGCCGCTCGAGGCGATGGCGTCGGGCGTGCCTTTCGTGGCAAGCGACGCCGGATGGTTCGAGGAATTTTCGGGCGACGGCGCGGCAGGCCTGGTTATCCCGGAAGGCGATCCGGGACGCGCCGCAGACGAGATTGTCGCGATGCTGTCCGATCCGGAGCGGCATGCCGCGATGTCCGACGCCGCACGGACCCGCGCGCTGGATCGCTTCAGCGTTGCGGCGGAGGCCGAGGCCATCAATGCGGTCTACGAGGCGCTGTGGGCCGAGGCCTGACCGGTCGAAAATCCCGACCTACAGCGCCACCAGCCCCTCATCCTTGACCTGGCGGATCGTCAGCATGGTGCGCACCGTGTCGACATTGTCGGTGGCGGTGAGTTCCTCGATGACGAAATCCTGGAAATGGGTGAGATTGCGCGCCACGCAGTGCAAGAGGAAATCGCTCTCGCCCGACACCATCCAGGTTTCCCCACGATCGGCCATTCCTTGGTCCTGGCGGCAAACGCCTTGAGATTGGCATCCGACTGGTGCTTGAGCCCGACCAGGCAGAAGGCGACAAGGTCAAATCCGAGGCTTGGCGCATTCAGCTGCGCCCGGTAGCCGCGGATGATCCCCGCCTTTTCAAGCTTGCGCACCCGCCTCAGGCATGGCGGCGCCGAGATGCCCACGCGCGACGACAGATCGACATTGGTCATGCGCCCGTCATTTTGCAGTTCACGCAGGATCTTGAGATCGATCACGTCGAGGTCGGCCTTGATCACCATGGAGACATTCCTGTTGTCGCATCACATTCCGCACGAAATCATCGAGGAAGCGAAACTTTATTGCGTGAGCGGGCAGTCTCTGTAAAGTGTCAAGGAACAATCGCGCGCGATGTTCTGTGTGTAACCGCACGGAAAAGCTTGAAACCAGGGCTTGCCCACACCTAAATGGAAGGCAACTCGAACGGCATTTGGCGTCAGCGCCAAAATTGCCGGTTTTCGTCATTGATGCGTCACCGGGGATGGCCCAAACTGGCCCCTCGCAACATCTGTTCAGGATCGACCCATGTCCACTCGCCATGTTCCCGTTCTCATTATCGGCTCCGGCCCCGCCGGCTATACCGCTGCGATCTACGCCGCCCGCGCCATGCTCAAGCCGGTGCTGATTGCCGGCATGGAGCAAGGCGGGCAATTGATGATCACCACCGATGTGGAAAATTATCCCGGCTACGCCGATCCGGTGCAGGGCCCGTGGATGATGGAGCAGATGCTCAAGCAGGCCGAGCATGTCGGCGCCGAGATCGTCAGCGACCTGGTAACCGAAGTCGAACTGACCGGGCGGCCATTCACGGTGACGACCGATTCGGGCCAGGTCTGGACCTGCGACGCGCTGATCATCGCCACCGGCGCACAGGCCAAATGGCTGGGAATTGACAGCGAAAAGGACTTCATGGGCTTTGGCGTCTCGGCCTGCGCAACCTGCGACGGGTTCTTCTATCGCGGCAAGAAGGTCATTGTGGTCGGCGGCGGCAACTCCGCCGTGGAGGAGGCGCTGTATTTGTCCAATCTCGCCGCCGAAGTCACCGTGATCCATCGCCGCGACGAATTCCGCGCCGAAAAGATCCTGCAGCAGCGGCTGTTCGACAAGCCCAATGTCAAGATTATCTGGAACACGGAAGTGACGGAGTTCCTGGGCGAGCCGGCCAGGCCGCCGATGCCCGCATCGGTGAACGGTGTCAGGCTGAAGAACCGCAACACCGGCGAGACGACCGACATGCCGATTGACGGCGTCTTCGTCGCCATCGGCCATTCGCCCGCCGTCAGCCTGTTTACGGGCAAGCTCAAGCACAAGCCGAACGGCTATTTGTGGACGGCGCCGGATTCGACTGCCACAGATATACCGGGCGTATTCGCCGCCGGCGACGTGACCGACGACATTTACCGTCAGGCGGTCACCGCGGCGGGCATGGGATGCATGGCGGCCCTGGAGGCCGAACGATATCTGGCGGGTCACGTCAGACACGCGGAAGCCGCGGAATAGGCGCACAAGCGCCATATCAAGGCCCGAACAACGGGCCAGGGGGACGAGAGCGTGATGCCACTCGACTGGGATAAACTGCGCATTTTTCACGCGGCCGCGGAAGCCGGGTCCTTCACCCATGCTGCGGAGAAGCTGCATCTGTCGCAATCCGCCATCAGCCGCCAGGTTTCAGCGCTGGAACTGGACATCGGCGCCAAGCTGTTTCACCGCCATGCCCGCGGCCTGATCCTGTCCGAACAGGGCGAGATTCTGTACCAGACGGCGCATGAAGTGCTGATGAAGCTTGAATCGGTGCGCAACCAGTTGACCGAAACCCGCGAACGCCCCTCGGGCAAGCTGCGGGTCACCACCACGGTCGGCTTCGGCCAGGGTTGGCTCACCGAAAAGGTACAGGAGTTCCAATCGATGTACCCCGACGTCCAGGTGCAATTGCTCCTCGACAACGAGGAGCTCGACGTCAACATGCGCCAGGCCGATTGCGCCATCAGGCTACGCCAGCCGCAACAGCCCGACCTGATTCAGCGCCGTCTCTTCACCGTGCACATGCACGCCTATGCCGCACCCTCCTATCTGGCGCGCCACGGCGAACCCAAGACGCTGGAAGACCTGGATAACCACCGAATCATTACCTTCGGTGAACCGGCGCCCAATTACCTGCGCCACGTGAACTGGCTTGAAATCGCCGGACGGACGCCGGACAATCCGCGCATCGCGCATTTGCAGATCAACAATATCCCCGCCATTCGCCGCGCCACCATCAACGGCGCGGGCATTTCGCTGTTGCCCGACTACATGTACAATCGCGATCTGGCGCTGGTGCAACTCGATATCGCAGCCGACATTCCCACCTTCGACACCTATTTCTGCTATGCCGAGGAAATGAGAAACGCGGCCAAACTCAAGGCCTTCCGGGATTTCCTGATCAACAAGGCGCGCAACTGGAGCTATTGAGGCGCCACGCTCCTGTGCCTCCATCAGGCGGCTGCCAGACAGCGATGAGAAAAACGGCAATCCGTTTTTCGCCTATTACTTGGGCAAAAATCAAGCCATGCAGGTTGCGCATGGCTGACATGCACCTCTCCACCTTGCCAATTGCTCAAGAAACAACCATATCGATTACAGCTGATGCACCTTTGGCGGCCTACTCCTCCCAGTGCCGCCGCATGAGCTGTTCCCCTCTGGAGGTTTTTAACCTTCATACCTATTGGGCCCGAGAGCAATCTCGTGGCCCATTTTTTTTGGCCTGACGCGGGCCGGCCAGACGAATGGAACCGGAGGCGCGTCAGATGCTTTTTCATGCAGAGGCCCGGCGCAACACCTCAAGCGTGGCGACCAGCATCAACAGCGCATTGGCCGGGTGAAGCGCCGCGAGCCAGGCAAGCCCCGTCCCCATGCCGACCACGACCAGCACGACCTGCAGCAGGTAGAGCACCAGCAGCAGCGATGCCGGGAGGCGATAGGGCCTGCCGCTTGAGCTGAACCAGCCGTGAAGGGCGAGCCCGATGATCGGAAGCGCCAACACGCTTCCAAAAACGCTGTGCAGCGCCCAACCATCTGGGCCGAAAACCCCGAGCCCGGCGAGATAGGCCTGGGTGACGAGCCCGCCCGCCACCAGCGCCGCCATGAACGGCGCAGGCGTCATCCACCTGATCTCCAAGGCCCTCATGCCGAAACCCTCATGCCCGAGGCAATACCTGAAGTCTCAAGCGCGGCCTCGGGACCGACATCAAGGCACCCCAGACCCTTCAGCGTTTCCCGCACCGCCTCGGCGATCGGCGTGCGCGGTTCCTCGCCCAGAAATGCCTTGAGCCGGTCGTTGCTCAGATAGAGCTCCGTCTTCCAGAGATAACGCATTTCCAGCAACTCGCGGAACACCGGCACGAAGGGACTGGCGAGCCGCAGCATCCACCAGGGAAACGGCCTGACCGGCAATCCGGCCTTGCCGGTGACACGGCGGATGGCCTCGGCCAATTGCTGGCCGTCATGATCCCGGAAACCTTCCATGTGGAAGCGGGCGAAGGCCGGCAACTCGTCCGCCCGCGCCACCAGCCGCACCATGGTCTCGGCGACGTCGGGCAGAAAGGCCCATTGATGGCCGATGCCGGGTGCGCCCGGATTGGTAATCGCCTTCAGCGCCGCGCCGGGCTTGACCACGGCCTGGGCAAACCAGTTGTTGCCGGCGCCGGGGCCGAAGAAATCCCCTGCCCGGACCAGGATGACCTGGGTGCCGGCCCTGGCTGCGGCTTCAAGCCGCTGTTCGAGCACCACGCGGATCCTGCCCTTTGCCGACACCGGATGCTGCGGACTGTCCTCGACAACGCAGTCAAACGTCTCCGGCCCGTAATTGTAGATCGTGCCCGGCATCAGGATGCGGGCCTGGACGGCCTTGGCGGCGGCGATGGTGTTGTAGATCATCGGCAGCACCAGCGTGCCCCAGTTTCGGTATCCGGGCGGATTGACGGCATGGACAATGAGAGCGGCTCCGGAGGCTGCCCGCATCACGTCTTCCCTGTTCATCGCGTCGCCCGCGACCCACTCATAGTGCGGCGCCTTGAGTGCCTGCTCATGGGCCTTGCGGTGCAGCGCCCGCACGTCATACCCCTGGTCGAGAAGCTTCTGCGCAACCGCGCCGCCGATGCCGCCTGTGGCGCCAAGCACCAGCGCCAAAGGTTTTTTGATAATCATCACTTCATTGTCGTGGGTGTCGGTCATTGTCGTTCTCCATCGGTTTCGATGAAGGCACTATCTCTCTTCGTCACTCTAAACGGAATTGCGATAATTTCTGGCTCTGCTATACAGTAATGTATGGATAGATTTTCCCTCGACTGGGGTCACTACCGGACCTTTCTCGCCATCCTGAAAGAGGGATCGCAATCGGGTGCCGCGCGGACGCTTGGACTGACCCAGCCGACCGTGGGCCGGCATCTCGATGCGCTGGAGCAGGCCGCGGGCAAGCCGCTGTTCCTGCGCTCGCACCAGGGCCTGGCGCCGACCGAGACCGCGCTCGCCATGCGCGCCTATGCCGAGACCATGGCGTCGAGCGCTGCGGCCCTGGCCCGCGCCGCCTCGGGCGACGCCGCCAGCCCCGAAGGCACGGTGCGCATCAGCGCGAGCGAGGTGATCGGGCTCGAGGTTCTGCCGCCGATCCTGGCGGATCTTCAGGACCGCTATCCGCTCCTCGCGATCGAGCTGTCGCTGTCCGATGCTGTCGAGGATCTGCTCACGCAGCAGGCCGACATCGCCGTGCGCATGGTCGAGCCGACCCAGGGCGCGCTGCTGAGCCGCCGCATCGGCGGCATCCCGCTCGGCATGTTCGCCCATCGCCGGTACCTCGAGCGCCATGGCACGCCCGAGACGGTGGAAGACCTGTTCTCGCACCGGGCGATCGGCTTTGAACGGCAGCTGGCCTATGTCCGCGACCTGTTGAAGGACCGTCCCGACATCGCCGGCCTGCACTTTTCCTTTCGCACCGACAGCAATGCCGCCCAGCTGGCGATGATCCGGGCCGGCGGCGGCATCGGCATGTGCCAGGTCGGCCTCGCCGCCCGCGACCCCGATCTGGTCCGGCTGTTTGCAGACAGGATCGAGCTCCAGCTGATGACATGGCTTGTCATGCACGAGGACCTCAGGACGGCGCCGCGCTGCCGTGTCGCCTTCGACGCGCTGGCTGAGGGCCTGATTGCCTATCGCGCAACGATACAATCACCGGCCATCTGAACCACGGGCGCTGCACGAGAGGGAGGAACTTTCGCTACGCCGCCGTGTTATAGATCGCCATCTCACCCTTGGCGGTGCGATCCTGACAGATGGTTCCCATCCGTCAGGAGAAATCGCCCCACCAGATCAATTGTTGTGGGCTGACTTGTCGAAACGGATGGAAACCATCTGTTTCGGTCAGACCACCAGGAGCCTCCATGCGCATCGTACTCATTCTCAACCAGGACGGCGGCACCATTCGGGGAATGGATGCCCGGGAGTTCGGCGACATGGCCTGCGAGAAACTGGCCGGACTGGGCGACGCATGCGAGGTGCGCCTGGTCTCGGGCAAGGACCTGGTCAAGACCCTCGACGAGGCAGCCGATGACAAGGCCGTCGGCACCATCGTCGCCGGCGGCGGCGATGGCACCATCTCGGCAGCGGCGACCGCCTGCTTTCACGCCGGCAAGACGCTGGGCGTGATCCCGCTCGGCACCATGAACCTGTTTGCCCGCGGCCTCGGGCTGCCGCTCGACCCTACGGCGGCGATCGAGGCGCTTGCAACGGCCACCGTGATGCCGCTCGACATCGCCACCGCCAATGGCCGGCCGTTCGTGCACCAGTTCTCGGCCGGAATGCACGCCCGCATGGTGCGCCAGCGCGACCGGCTCGACACCTCCACCCGCATGCGCAAGATCGCCTCCACGCTCAAGACATTGGGTCGCGTGATCCTGCATCCGCCGAAGTTTCGCATCGAGATCGACACCGGGTCGGGCCGGGAAAGCCATATTGTCTCGGCCATCGCGGTGTCCAACAACCTGTTCGGCGACACCCCGCTCTCCTATGCGCCGGTGCTGGATGCAGGTGTGCTCGGGGTCTATCAGTCCCACGCCATCAGCTCGGGCGAAGTCTTCCGGATGACGCTGCATGCGGCCTTTGGCAAGATCCAGGAAGATCCGGACATGACGGTCGAATCGGCAAAAACCGTCACAGTGTGGTTTCCCGACCATCATGCAGGCACCAGGGCCGCCATTGACGGCGAAATCGTGCCGCTCGAAACCGAGGTCGAAATCGTCTGCCACGCCGGCGCGCTGAAAGTGCTCGTGCCGGAAACCTATGCCGGTGCGGACGAGGCTTGAACCGCTGGTGACGAAAGCGCGTACAGCTTCAGGTGACCCGCAACATTTTCGAAAGACATGCCGATGAACGCCCTTGAAACCACCCTTAGCCGGACCGCCACCACCCGCCCTGCCCCGCGGGAGAGCAACCGATGATCATTCCCGCCGGTTTCCTCAAGGCCTGGGCCGCTTCGGCAGTCTTCCTGCTGGTCGTCGACGCCATCTGGCTCGGCCTCGTCGCCCGCGGCTTCTACGTCCGCCAGCTCGGCGACCTGATGCTCGAAAGCCCGAAGCTGGCGATCGCGGCACTGTTCTACGTGATGTACTCGGCTGCAATCGTGATCCTGGCGTCAGCGCCCGCCGCGCGCTCCGGCTCGCTCACCGACGCGCTTCTGCTCGGCGCCATCCTCGGCTTCGCCGCTTACGGAACCTACGACATCACCAACCTGTCGACGCTGAAGAACTGGCCGCTGGCCATGAGCCTCGTCGACATCGCCTGGGGCACGCTGCTGACCGCTGCGGTGTCCGGTGTCGGCTACTGGCTGTTGCGCCCGGGGCAGTAGCAACTGCGCCCGTTCACTTGAGCCAACAAAAAATCCCGCCCCAGGCGCGCCGGGACGGGATTGGGTCATGAGACGCTTGTCGGCTCAGCGCAGCGCCGCGCAAAACCGCTGGATGCGGTTGCAGGCTTCTTCGAGCTGTTCTTCCGAGGTGGCGTAGGAGATGCGGAAGTTGGGGCCGAGGCCGAAGGCCGAGCCGTGGACCACGGCGACGCCTTCGGATTCGAGCAGTTCGGAGACGAAATCCTCGTCCGTCTCGATGACCTTGCCCGAGGGCGCGGTCTTGCCGATGGTGCCTGCGCAGGACGGGTAGACGTAAAACGCGCCTTCCGGCACCGGGCACTGGATGCCCTTGGCCTGGTTGAGCATCGACACCACCAGGTCGCGGCGGCCGCGGAAGATTTCCTTGTTCTTCGGAATGAAATCCTGCGTCCCGTTGAGCGCTTCCACCGCCGCCCATTGCGCGATCGAGCAGGCGCCGGATGTCTGCTGGCCCTGGATCATGTCCATCGCTTTGATCAACTCCATGGGGCCCGCGGCATAGCCGATGCGCCAGCCGGTCATGGCATAGGCCTTTGAGACGCCGTTCATGGTCAGCGTCCGGTCCTTGAGCGAAGGCTCGACCTGCGCCGGCGAGGTGAAGACGAAGTCGCCATAGGTCAGGTGCTCGTACATGTCGTCGGACAGGATCCAGACATGGGGATGGCGCATCAGCACCTCGGTCAGCGCCTTGAGCTCGGCTTCCGAATAGGCAGCACCCGAGGGGTTGGAGGGCGAGTTGAACATCAGCCACTTCGTCCTGGGCGTGATCGCGGCTTCGAGATCGGCCGGCTGCAGCTTGAAATCGTTCTCGATGGTGGTCGCCACGAACACCGGCGTGCCGCCGCAGATCGACACCATTTCCGGATAGCTCACCCAGTAGGGCGCAGGGATCACGACTTCGTCGCCCGGGTTCATGGTCGCCATGAAGGCGTTGAACAGGATCTGCTTGCCGCCGGTGCCGACGATGGTCTGCTGCCAGTCGTAATCGAGATTGTTCTCGCGCTTGAACTTGGCGGCGATCGCCTTGCGCAATTCCGGAATGCCCGAGACGGGGGTGTATTTGGTCTCGCCGCGATTGATCGCGTCAATCGCCGCCGCCTTGATATTGTCCGGCGTGTCAAAATCCGGCTCGCCGGCGCCGAGCCCGATGACATCGCGGCCCTTGGCCTTGAGTTCGCGCGCCTTCTGGCTGACGGCGATGGTGGCGGATGGCTTGACCCGGGAAAGGGCGTCGGCGAGAAAGGCCATGGAATGCGCTCCGGTGCTGAGATATCTTGCAAGAGGCGCGGCGCCCGCGCCCGTGTGTTTCTATGTCGCAACCGCGCCGCCGATGCAAGTCGCCAGACTGCCCTGTAAGACCGGTTTTAACCTTGCGGAAACAATTGGCGGCTAAACTCCCGCCTCACGGCTCTACGCCAAACGGAGACTGCGCGACATGCCAGGCCGTCGCGATCCGCATTTTTTGCAGGATGACCGGGGCTTTTACACAACCTCCTACGGTCCCTTTGTGCTGCGGTCAGCCTTCCAGCCGATCTTCAGCCAGGACGAGCACGGCCACCTCACCATCGAGGCCTTCGAGGCACTGATCCGCGCCCAGCGCAACGGCCAGCCGGTGTCCCCGCCACACTTCTTCTCGCTGGTCGAGAAGGACGACGCCATCGCCGTCGACACGCTGTGCCGCGAACTGCACATTCTCAACATGGGCAAGCTCGGACGCAGGAAGGCCCGGCTGTTCATCAATTTCAATCCCGGCCTGTTTGACGCCGTCACCGACATCGACGCCGAAGTCGACCGCATGGTCGACGTCACGCTCAAGGCCGGTCTCAGGCCCGGCCGCATCGTCTGCGAAATCACCGAACAGGGCAGCGGCGACGAAGCCGTTTTGCACAGGCTGGTGAGCGGCTTGCGCTCGCGGCTGTTCAAGATCGCCGTCGATGATTACGGCGCCGATGACTCCGACACCAGGCGGGTGGATGAGCTCAAGCCCGACGTTCTCAAGTTCGACGCCGCCTGGGTGCGGCGCTTCACCGAGACGTCCGCCGGCATGGGGCTGCTCAAGCTGATGGTGGACCAGTTCATCGAACGCGGCATCACGGTGCTGTTCGAGGGGCTCGAGGAAGATCATCAGGTCGAGTTCTGCCAGCAGATCGGCGTGCAGCTGATGCAGGGCTATGCCTTGGCGCGGCCGGAAATCGTGCCGAAGACCTTCGATGACCGCTTTCCCGAACAGGCTTTGCCTCAAGCGGACGATATGGCCGTCCATGCCCGTGGCGTGGCGATTGAGCGGGAACCTGGGTCCGGTTATTCCGCCACCTTGTCATCGCATCCGCACCCGCCGCGCCGCACCGCCACATTCGGCAAGCGCACGCGCTGACAGCCGGCCGTTCACGCTTCGTTAACCTGCGACACATTGTTGACACCACAAATGTGCGGTGTTGCCGCAATCCTGTCCGATTGGCGTCGCGTTCAGGCAGTTAAGTGTCCCCGAACGGCACAGATCGGGGAAGATCATGTTTTCAGATGACGACGTCCATATTGCCAAACAAGCCCGGCGCGAAAGCGCCACGGTGGCGAGAATTGCACTGATGGCCGTGATCGGGTGCCTGGCGCTGTTGACCGTGCTGGTCATCCAGGCCCGCGCCGAAGCCGACGCGGTGCGTTACGGGCCTGCGGCTCCTGCCCAACAATTGCAGCAGAAGGCTCCGGTCCAGACGCCGCCCGTGATGCGCGGATCAGGCGCGTGACATACGCACGCCGAGTGCCGCCAGGCGTACAGATAGATCCGCGCGCGCGCCTTCCGGATCAGCCAGTCCGGCCACGACCACCGTCGGGCCATTCTTCCGCTCGATCACCATGGAGCCTGCTCCTGTGAGCCACCCCGAAAGTCCCCGCTTGATCGACAAGCCGGTGACCGCCGGATAGGCGACAATCACCGGGTCGCGCGCGGGAAAGCCCGGATGGGCCTCCAGATGCGCCCCGCGCAGCGTAAGCCCCAATGTCGACAGCCGCAGCCCGGCATAGGCCAGGATCAGCGGCACGCCGATGACAAGAACCACGAGACAGACCCGCGCCAGGGCGCCCTCGCCCCGGCCGGCAGCATAGAGAAAAAGCCACACCGCAGCATAGCCGCCTGCAACCACCAGGCCCGGCAGAAAAAGTGCAAGCGCGCTGGCGCGCCAGACAACCCGGCGGCGGGCTTCGTCCGAGCCTTGGCTTGAGTGGTCCATCTGCGAATCGGCGCTGTCCATGACAGCCAAGTGTAGCCGGAATTTCGCCATCGTCACCGGCGAGGATGAGGCAGTGCAGCCTTTTCATGTGTCTTCAACGCCCCATATCCAGCATTGACCGAAAAACCAGATAGCCAGGAGGTGACAATGCCCCACACCCCAAACCGACCAAAACGCTTCATAGCGGTAACCTGCTTCGCTATGGTTTTTGTGATGACCGTAATTGGCTCCGTAGTGGCGCGCGACACGATCCTCACACAGGAAGTGAGCATCGATGTCGAGGTTCTCGCCTCAGGCCTGGATCACCCGTGGGGCATCGAACCGCTGCCGGAGGGCGGCCTGCTGGTCACCGAGCGAAGCGGCGCCTTGCGTCTGGTGCGCGATGGCGAAGTCTCGGCGCCGATATCCGGCGTGCCGGAGGTGGCGGCCCGCGGCCAGGGCGGGCTGCTCGACATTGCGCTGGCCCGGGATTTTGCCACCAGCCGCACCCTGTTCCTGAGTTACAGCGCACGCGGCGGCAATGGCATGGGAACCGCGATCGCCCGCGCCCGGCTCTCCGATGACGCGACCGCGCTGACCGACGTGGAAGAAATCTTCCGCATGAACCGGTTCTCCGGAGCGGGTCAGCATTTCGGGTCGCGCATTGCGGTGGCCGAGGACGGAACCCTGTTCTTCACAATCGGCGACCGGGGCGAAAGCGAACGCGCGCAGGATCCGAACGATCACGCAGGGTCCGTGCTTCGCATTGCTGCCGATGGCTCCATTCCCGCCGACAATCCCTTTGCCAGTGGCGGCGGAGCCCCCGAAATCTGGTCTACCGGCCACCGCAATCCGCAGGGCATGGACATCGATCCGAAGACCGGCGTGCTCTACGCCGTCGAACACGGCGCACGCGGCGGAGACGAGGTCAATCTGCCTGAAGCTGGACGCAATTACGGCTGGCCGGTGATCTCCTACGGGCGTCACTACAGCGGCGCAGAAATCGGCCAAGGCACCGCGGCAGACGGAATGGAGCAACCAATTCACTACTGGGACCCATCCATCGCGCCGGGTGGCATGGCGGTGTATCGCGGCGAGATGTTTCCTGAATGGGACGGTGATCTGCTGGTTGCGGCGCTGAAGTTCCAGTTGCTGGTCCGGCTTGACCTCGACGCCGAAACCGGCGAAGTGCTGTCGGAGGAACGGATGCTCAAGGGTGACTACGGCCGGATCCGCGATGTCCATGTTGCCCCCGACGGCGCGGTGCTGATGGTCACCGACGAGGACAACGGCCAAATCCTGCGGTTGTCGCGCACGCCGGACACCGACTGAGCGATCGGGCATGTTCCCGGCCTTGACCGATCTTGGTTCAGGACCGCGACTGGTCAAGGCTGGAGTTTCAAGATGTTCAAGACCATCCTGCTGGTTCTTGTCTCGCTCACTGGGTTCGTGCTGCTGGCCTTTGTCCTGATAGGCCGGGAGCGAAGCTGGGAACTGCTCGCCGGATCGCCCGACCGCGGCCAGCATGATTTCAGCGCGGGTGGCCGGAGTTCGTCGCCTAATGACGCTCTGGCCTGCAGCCCCGGCCTTTGCGAGAACCCGGATCTTGAAATCGCGCCCGTCGACGACGCCCCGCCGGTTGCCATCGAGCGGTTGTCGCAGAGGCTGCTGAGAAGCGATCCGCTGGCCCGCAGGGTCGATGACCGCGCCAATCCGGCCACGGCGCGGTTCGTCACCCATTCCCCGGTGATGCGGTTTCCCGATGTCATTCATCTCGAAGCCAGGCCCCTGCCCGACGGCCGCACCGGGATGATGGCCTATGCGAAAGCCCAGCTCGGCAACTCCGATCTCGGCAAGAACCGCGCCCGGCTCGAGGCCCTGTTCGTGGGGCGTTAAGCTCTGCGCCGCGGTCGCGTTCCCCTTAGTAGGTCCTCATCCTGGTCTTCCCGGACGTCTTGAACGCCGCGATGCCTGCGGCCAGTTGCTCGTACTCCTCGCAGGCCTGCGAACCGCACAGCAGCTCGATTGCAGCGAGTTGGGTGCGGGCGCCCGCCACATCGCCTTTCGTCAGCAGCGCCTCGCCATAATACTCCCTGACCAGCGTATAGGTGGGATCAATGTCGATGGCCTGGCGGTAATAGCCGATGCCCACCTCCAGTCGCCCGTCCTTGCGATGCGCATAGCCGAGGAAATTGAGGATGCGCTTGTCATTGCGGTCGGAAGCCATGCTCAGCACGCTGATGGCTTCGCCATAGCGGCCGGCATAGGCCAGATCCCGTCCGGCCTCGTAGAGGCTGTCATCGTCAAGCGCGCCTTCCTTGGGGACCACGCATTTGTTCTCGCGCTTGTCCCAGACCTCGCCGTCCTTGCATGTCTTGACGGTGTTGGAGGTGTCGGACTCTGTTTCCCCGGCAGCACCGGCTGGTCCGGATAGGGCTGCCCCAAGCGTGGCGGCCAGTATGAATGCACGAAAATGCCTGCTCATCACGCTCTCCGTTGTTTATCCGCCGGGATCACCGGTCCGCTTCTGTTTATGAGAGGCGATTTTGAACGCGGACCGGGCAGTGTCAAGAACACCGCTCTTCACATCTGCGAGATCGGCGCGGGCACCCGTCGTTGCGGTGTGACGCTTGATCCTTGAGAACGCACCTGCTACTGCGCCGTGCGTTTAATCAATCGCACAAAGGTCGCAGTAGAGCTTAAAGCTGCTGCATAATTTTCTCCCTAAATCGATTCCGATTTAAGGAATTATGCAGTAGCCGGTCCTGCCTGCCCTCAAGCCTCCGGACCGATCCATGCCGCGTCATCTCGCCAATCTGCTGCTGCTTCTCGCCGGCGCCATCTGGGGTGCGGGCTTTGTCGCGCAATCGACGGCGATGGAAAGCATCGGTCCGTTCCTGTTTGTCGGATCGCGCTTTCTGGTGGCCGCGCTGGTGCTGGCGCCCTTTGCCTGGCGCGAATCCCGCAAGGCGCCGCATCCGGTGTCAAAGGCCCATCTCCGCGGCTTCGGGATGATCGGACTGGCGCTGTTTCTCGCCATGGGCTTGCAGCAGGTCGGCCTGACCATCACCAATGTCACCAACTCCGGCTTCCTGACCGGGCTTTACGTGGTGTTTGTTCCCGTCATCACCTTGCTGGTGCTGGGCCAGAAGCCGCACCGGGTGATCTGGCCGGCGGTGTTGATGACATTCATCGGGATCTGGATGCTGGCCGGCGGCAGCATGGCCGATCTCAATGGCGGCGACCTGCTCACCATCGGCTGCGCCTTCATGTATGCGGTCCAGGTGATCCTCGTCGGCCGCTTCGTCGGGCCGAGCGGCCGGCCGCTGACCTTGTCCTTCGTGCAGTTTGCGCTTGCCTCCGCACTGGGCCTTGCTGTCGGGCTGGCGACCGAGCCCTTGAGCGTTGCAGCCCTGACCGGGGCCCTGCCGGAAATCCTCTATGCCGGTGTGGTGGCGACAGGACTTGCCTTCACCCTGCAGGTGATCGGCCAGCGCTACACCACCGCGCCACAAGCCGCGATCTTCCTGTCGACGGAATCGCTGTTCGCCGCCCTGTTTGCTGTTCTGCTGCTTGGCGAACAGGTTCCGGCGCTGGGCTACGCCGGCGGATTGTTGATCTTCCTTGCCATTCTGCTGGCCGAACTTGGCCCGATGGCGCGAAAGAAACCCGCGATCTGAATTCTCTCGCGTGCTTCACCCTCACGGATGTGATCACGGCGGCAGGCTGATACCCGGGATGGCGTCGCAAACGCGGCGGAAACGCGGCGCAGCCAAAGTCTTGCCATCCAAGTGATTTTCACCGTGTCGCACTACAACCCGCCCCAATTGCCCCCATGCGACGGCATATTATGGCTAGATTATGTCATTGATATTGTTGATTTTATTTACGTCATGTGATTTGCGCCAGGCGGCCGCGCCACCTAATTTCACCCCTGCAAGCACCAACACCGGTGCACAACCACACAGGGAGACACCCCATGATGAAATCCATTCTTGCAGCCGCTTCGGTCCTGGCATTGACAGGCGCAGCCCTTGCAGCGGAAGTCGAAGGCGTGGTCACCAACTACGATGCCGCAACCAACATGATAATGCTGGAAAGCGGCGAGACCTTCACCCTCGCCGAAGGCGTTGTGCTCGACGGCCTGACGCCGGGCGGGAGGGTCGTCATCACCTATGATGACGGCACCACCAACGCCACGTCGGTCACCGTGGTGGAATAAGACGCCTGCCGCTGCCGGCCAGGTCCCCATTGCCTGGCCGGCAGCATTTTTTCAGGGCGGAAAAACCGGTAAAAAGCGAGATCGATTCAACCGGATCATGGCAAAATTGTGCCAGGTTATGCCTTGAAAAATATATCTTTTTCCCGCTTGCGCCCGGAAAGAACCCGGCGCATATGACCGCCGTCCCACCGCCGCCGACACCTGTCCGGCACATCTGCCGGCCGGCCGCGGATCGGGGTAACAACCTATGGAAAAGACCCATGAAAAAGATCGTTGCAATCGCTTTCGCATCCGCAGCCATGCTCTCGACCGCCTTCGCAGGCGAAGTCCAGGGCGTGGTCAAGGCCGTTGACGCCGCAGCCGCCACCATTGAACTGGAATCCGGTGAAGTCTTCACCGCTGCCGAAGGTGTCGTGCTGGAAGGGATCGAAGCCGGCAAGTCCGTCAAGGTGATGTTCACCGACGGCACAACCGACGCCACCGAAGTCTCGATCGTCGAATAATTGCAGGAACCTGGCCGGATTGCGCTGAGCAGTCCGGCCAGGCTTGAGCGATGCACCCGCTACACGTGCACAAACTTTTGCTTGCCAATTTCCAACAAAACAATCATCTTTTAAGTGTTCGGGCAATTTGCGAACACGGGAAGACCAGAAACATGCGAGCCGAAGCCGCACAAAAAACTTCGGACGACTGGGATGAAAGCCCCCCGCGCCTCATGGTGTATCGGGGCAAAGTCGTTAAAATCAGGACCTTTCCACACACTTCAAGAACTGCCTGCCATAACCCCCGCGCCAATGCGGGATATGACATGATGCTCGCCGACCGGAAATCCGCCTGGAAACCGGAAGGCAATCAAAGGACCTGACAGCATGGCCGAAACTGGTACCGTAAAATTCTTCAACGTCGACAAGGGCTTTGGCTTCATCAAGCCTGACAATGGTGGTGCGGACATCTTCGTTCACATCTCCGCAGTGCAGGCCTCGGGAATGACCGGGCTTGAGGAGAACCAGAAGGTTGCCTTCGACACCGAGCCGGATCGCCGCGGCAAGGGACCGAAGGCCGTCAATCTGCGCCTCGCCTGACCGGGCAGCAGCACGGTATGGATGAAACAAAGCCCGGCGGTCAAAAAATCGCCGGGCTTTTTTGGCTGTCCCGGTGGGGCGATTTATCGTGACAGATGGCGCCAACTGGTTCGGTGTCCGTCAGGATTGCGCCGGATTGGGATGGTGAAGTTTCCATTCAGCTGCCGTTCAGCTTCATGGGAATAGGAAATAATCAATCCGGGACGACCGGTCAGAGCATGATCCGCCAACTCGAAAGGACGTTCTGATGAAAAGCTTAGCAAAGACGATCGGCATCACCTTGCTGACAGCCGTAACAGCGCTCGCGCCATTGACGACCGCGGCCAATGCCGGTGACGGACGTTGGAACCGGCAGCATTACCAGCAGCGGCAGGATATGAGCCGTCTTTACGATTACCGCGACTACAGCCAACGCAACCAGCACAAGCAGAACTACGTCTATCGCCACGGCGGCAACAAGAAGTACATCTATCGCGACCGCCGCAACAATGACGCCCTTGTTCTCGGCATCATCGGCCTTGGCGCCGCTGCGATCATCGGCGGGGCCATTGCCAACAGCCACAACAACCCGCAGGTGATCTACCGCCAGCCGCATACGCCGCGCAATGCCGGCGGCGCCTATCAGCCATGGAGCCAATCCTGGATGCGCTATTGCTCCAACAAATACCGCTCCTTCAATCCCTCAACCGGCACCTATCGCGGTTACGACGGACGCGACCACTTCTGCGTTGTCAACTGAACAGGGCGCGAATGCGCCATTGCCTTCAGCCCGATTGCCATCAGCCAAGGAACCGGCCTCGCCCTGCGACGGCCGGTTTTTTTGTGGCGCGCATGCCAGGTTTTTGCCCCGGCAGCTTGGCTCTACAGGCCCTTCAGGAACGGATTGGTGCGGCGCTCGTCGCCGATCTTGCCGCCCGGTCCGTGGCCGCAGATGAAGCCGGTCTCATCGCCCAGCGGGAACACCTTGTCGCGGATCGAATTGAGCAACGTCTGGTGGTCGCCGCCAGGAAGATCGGTGCGGCCGATTGAGCCCGCAAACAGCACATCGCCCAGATGCGCGAAGCCTTCGGCGCGGTTGTAGAAGATTACATGGCCCGGCGCGTGGCCGGGGGTGTGGAAGACTTCGAACTCATAGGCGCCGAACGACACCCTGTCGCCATCCTTGAGCCACTGGTCCGGCACGACATTGCGCACATCCATATCGAGCCCGAACATCCTGGCCTGGTCTTCCAGGCCCGACAGCAGCGGCAGGTCGGCCTCATGCGGGCCGATGATCGGGATCTTGAGCTTCTCGCGCAGTTCGTCCGCGCCCCCGGCATGGTCGATATGGCCGTGGGTGAGCCAGATTGCCTCGATCGTCAGGTCGTTCTCGGCGATGGTCTGCAGGATCACGTCGACATCGCCGCCCGGATCGATGACGACGCCCGATTTCGTGTCCTGATCAAACAGCACCGTGCAGTTCTGCTGGAATGGCGTGACGGGAATGATGCCCGCGCGCAGATCGCCCATGATTTTTATCCCCGTTGCAGTTCTGGGGCCGGCAGGCTGAACCCGGCCGGCGCATTTCCGCCCTGTACTACCTCAATCTCCCGCAAAGCTGAACCGGTTAGAGGCTGCCTGCGGTAAATTGCCTGTGCCGCCACTCGGCCGCTTGCGCGAAATGCTCGCCTAAACCGGCAAACCGCCACCCTCTTTCAGCGTGTCGAGGACAATCGCAGTCTTCACGTGCTGCACTGATTCATGCGGCAGCAACACATCGCTGACAAAGGCCGACAGCGAGCGCAGGTCCGGCGTCACCACCTTGATGATGTAGTCCATCTCGCCCGTGAGCGAATAGGCTTCCAGCACCTCCGGCAGCCCGCCGATCAGCCGGGCGAAGCGCTGGGCGTTATCGCGGTTGTGGGTGGCGAGCGTCACCGTGATCAGGTTGACGATGCCGATGCCGAGTTTTTCGCGGTCGAGATCAGCTCGGTAGCCGCGGATGAAGCCCTCCTGCTCGAGCCGTGTACGCCTGCGCGAGCATTGCGACGCCGACAGATGGATATTCTGCGACAGCTCATTGTTGGTGAGCCGCCCGTCCTGCTGCAGCAAGCGCAGCAGCTTGCGGTCGAATTCATCGAGATGCACGATACCTGCTCCATTCGTATGTTTGATGCACATATTATGCACACTGGTGCCAATAGGCGCGCTCAATGCATGCACATTGCAGCAAATATGCCCCATCATGCGCACCAGTCAACAAGCGCGGGCGCTGATGATCCGCGCGGACACCAGAAAGAGGAGAGACACGATGGGCCCGTTCCCCCACGATGCGCCGCGCGCCACGATTTCCGAGGACAACCCGGCCGGCACAAACGGCTTCGAATTCGTCGAATTCGCCCATCCCGATCCCGCAGCGCTTGAAGCGCTGTTTACCCGCATGGGCTATGAACCCGTCGCGCGTCATCGCGACAAGGCCATCACGGTCTGGCGGCAGGGCGACATCAATTATATCCTCAACGCCGAGAAGGGCTCGTTTGCCGACCGCTTCGTCGACACCCACGGCCCCTGCGCCCCGTCGATGGCCTGGCGCGTCGCCGACGCCGGCAAGGCGCTGGCGCATGCGGTGTCCAAGGGTGCAGAGGAATACAAAGGCTCCGACAAGACGCTGGATGTTCCGGCCATCATCGGCATCGGCGGCTCGCTGCTCTATTTCGTCGACACCTGGGGATCCGAGGGCTCTGCCTATGACGCCGAGTTCGAGTGGCTGGGCGAGCGCGACCCGAAGCCCGAGGGCGCCGGCTTCTATTATCTCGACCACCTCACCCACAATGTCATCCGTGGCAACATGGACAAATGGTGGGATTTCTACCGCGACCTGTTCAACTTCAAGCAGATCCATTTCTTCGACATCGAGGGCAAGCTCACCGGCCTCGTCTCGCGCGCCATCACCTCGCCCTGCGGCCGCATCCGCATCCCATTGAACGAATCCACCGACGACAGGAGCCAGATCGAAGAGTTCCTGCGCAAATACAATGGCGAAGGCATCCAGCACATCGCGGTCGGCACCGACGACATCTATGCGGGCACTGACTGGATCGCGGGCAAAGGCGTCAAGTTCATGCCCGGCCCGCCCGACACCTATTACGAGCAGTCGAAAACCCGGGTGCACGGCCATGACGAGCCGATCGAAAAGCTCAAGAAGCACGGAATTCTGATCGACGGCGAAGGCGTGATCGACGGCGGCATGACCAAGATCCTGCTGCAGGTCTTCTCCAAGACCGTGATCGGGCCGATCTTCTTCGAGTTCATCCAGCGCAAGGGCGACGAGGGCTTTGGCGAGGGAAATTTCCGCGCCCTGTTCGAATCCATCGAGGAAGACCAGATCCGCCGCGGCGTGTTCAACGACGCGGCGGAGTAGACAGTCCACTAACGCAAAAAGGCGGCGATCCTTTCCGGGCGCCGCCTCAGCTTGTTGACAAGGTCATTCTCGAGATGGACGGAGCCACGTCCTCCATCATCCGGCCCCCGCGCCGGAATCCAGCTACGGCGCGTCCGCGCCGTGCAAGAGTCTTGTGCGATCAAGGACTTGATCGCGCTGGATGCCGGATCAAGTCCGGCATGACGGGGCTCGATGGATTGCCACCACAAAGCGAAGAGTGGTTGAAGTTACTGGGCCTGTCAGCACTCTGAGGCGGCGGTCCTTTCGGAGCGCCGCCTTTTTCTGTCTGGTCTGGAAGGATTACTCCGCTGCAGCCTTCTTGGGCTGGACCTCGGCCATGTAGTCGTTGACCAGGTTCCTGGCGATTTCGCCCACCGTGAAGCGGTGCGGGCCGATTTCCGACACCGGCGTGACTTCGGCCGCGGTGCCGGTGAGGAAACACTGCTCGAAGCCGTCGAGTTCCTCGGGCATGATCGCCCGCTCGATCACCTCGTAGCCGCGCTTCTTGGCAAGGCTGATCACCGTGCGCCGCGTGATGCCATCGAGGAAGCAGTCCGGGTCCGGCGTGTGGATCCTGCCGTCACGCACAAAGAAGATGTTGGCGCCGGTGGCCTCGGCCACCCGGCCGCGCCAGTCGAGCATCATCGCGTCGGCATAGCCGCGCTCCTCGGCCCGGTGCTTGGACAGCGTGCAGATCATGTAGAGCCCGGCGGCCTTGGATTTCGACGGCGCCGTGCGCGGGTCGGGCCGGCAATATTCGGCGATATCCAGGCGAATGCCCTTCATCCGCTCTTCCGGATTGAAATAGCTCGGCCACTGCCAGATGGCGATGGCAAGGTTGATCCGGTTCTTCTGCGCCGAGACGCCCATCATCTCCGAGCCACGCCAGGCGATCGGCCGCACGTAAGCGTCCGTGAGCCCTTGGCGAGAAAGAAGCTCGGCGCAGGCCTGGTCGATCTCGGCCACGCTGTAGGGGATCTTGAAGCCCAGGATTTCTCCTGATGCGTGCAGCCGCTCGGTGTGTTCGGTGAGCTTGAAGATCTCGCCGCCATAGGCACGCTCGCCCTCGAACACGGCGCTGGCGTAATGCAGGCCATGGGTCAGCACGTGAATCTTTGCATCCTTCCACGGCACGAATTCGCCATTGAACCAGATTTCACCTTCGAGCTGGTCAAAAGGTACCGACGCCATCGCGTTTCCTCCCAGGCGGTATGCCGCCGTGATGCTGTTGTCTGAAGCCGGTGTCGGAGACCGCGGGACCAGGCGCCTTAAGGCGCAGGAAACGGGCAAAGCGAAGCCGACGGGCAAGGCCAGCTTGCCTTGCGCGCAATTCAAAGCTAGCAATTGCGCCAATTTATGTCAACATAACTGACATATTCGAAAGGAAATGTCGCCATGAACCGTGACGGCACAATCATGCCCGCATCCGACGAGATTCTCGCCCAGCCGATGGGTGACGCAGAAGAGATCGATTTCGAGATCATCGAGCTTCTGTTCTTCGCCTATCGAGATTTCATTTCCGATCCGGACGCCATTCTCGACACCTCCGGCTTCGGCCGGGCGCATCATCGGGTCGTCCATTTCGTCAATCGTGAGCCCGGACTGACTGTGGCCGCCCTGCTCGAAACGCTGAAGATCACCAAGCAGTCTCTCGCCCGGGTGCTCAAGGAGCTGATCGATTCAGGCTATGTCGCCCAGGTCGCGGGCCCCGAGGATCGCAGGCAGCGCAGGCTGTATCCGACCCGTCGCGGCCGCGAACTGGCGCTTGCGCTGGCACGGCCACAGTCTTGCCGTATCGCCCATGCACTTGAAGGTCTGGACAAAGACGGGCGGGCCGTGGTCAAGGCGTTTCTTTCCGGTATGATCAATCCCGCAGCGCGCATCGATGCACCAGAATAAGTGTTGCCGGGACAACGGCTGAATGAGGGATTTGACGAGATGACCACCCCCTTGCCAGGCGACGACGCCGCTCACCTTCTGGTAGTCGACGACGACACCCGAATCCGCGACCTGCTCTCGCGCTACCTCACCGAGCAGGGCTTTCGCATCACCACCGCCGCCGACGCCGCCGAAGCGCGGCGCAAGCTCGAGGGCATCGATTTCGACATGCTTATCATCGACGTGATGATGCCGGGCGAAAGCGGCTTGTCGCTGACCCGGGCCTTGCGCGAAATCAAGACCGTGCCGATCCTGATGCTGACGGCGCTGGCCGAGGGCGACGCCCGGATCGACGGACTTGAGGCAGGCGCCGATGATTACCTGGCAAAACCCTTCAATCCGCGCGAACTGGTACTCAGGATCAACAACATCCTCAAGCGCGGCGGACAGCCGGCGACGCCGAAGGTCGAGCAGGTGGTGTTCGGCCCCTACACTTTCGTCATTGCCCGGCGCGAACTGAAAAGATCCGGCGAACCGGTACGGCTCACCGACCGCGAGCGCGAGATCATGGTCACCTTCGCCGAAAACGCCGGCGACACCGTTCCGCGCCACGAACTCGTCGGCCCCGACATCGAAGTCGGCGAGCGCACGATCGATGTGCAGATCAACCGCCTCAGGCGCAAGATCGAGGAGGACCCAGCCAATCCGGTCTGGCTGCAGACCGTGCGCGGCATCGGCTACCGGCTGAGCGTTGAAACCTCGACCTGACGCCGGTCGGCCTCAAAGGACCTGTTTGAGACAGTCCGGTGCAGCCTCATAACAGCCCGTCCGGCAGTTTCTGTTCGGAAGCATCGGCAATCCTGCGGAACCACAGGGTCAGCAGCGTCGACGTCATCACGATGAACAGCGAGTACAGCGCCGGCACGGCCATGATCGACTGGGCCTCCGAACCTGAAAAGGTGAAGGCAATGATGGCGATGGCCAGCGGGCCGTTCTGGATCCCGGTTTCCAATGCGATGGTCCGCACACTGCGAGGATGCAGCTTCAGCAACCTTGCAAAGCCGTAGCCGATGGCGAAGCCGAACACCCCGAGCGCGACGGCGCCGAAATAGGTGGCCCAAGTCGTCGTCATCAGGAAGCCCCAGTTTCGCGGGATCCACGAGACGATCAGGAACACGATGAAGAAGATGGCGAGCAGCGAGCCGATGAACTCGGTCACCGCGCCGACATTGGCGCTCCATTTGCGCAGCCCCATGCCGATGGCGAAGGGGACCAGGAGCAGAACCAGTGTGGCGATGATATTCTCCCGCGGAATCTCCAAATCCAGAGCGCCGGCATACAGCACCAGAACCAGCGGAATGAGCAAGACTCCGAACACGGTGGAATTGACGGTCATCAGCACCGAAAGGGCCAGATTGCCTTTGGAGAAATAGGTGAAGATGTTCGACGTGGTGCCGCCCGGCATGCAGCCCATGATCAGGATTCCGATCTTGATCGGATCCGAGACCGGCAGCGTTACTGCCAGAATGAAGGCGATGAAGGGCATGAAGCCGAACTGCGACACGATGCCGATGATCAGCCCGTAAGGCCGTTTGAGCGCCAGCATAAAATCGCGCGGCGTCAGCGACGCGCCCATGCCAAGCATGATGGCGAAGATCATCAGCGCGAGGATTGCTTGTTCTAACGGTCCGACCATGGTTCCCCCCAGGGTTCTTGCAGTGTCTACGCGCTTTTGTGCTCAGACGGACTTGGAAGGCTCGGCGGCGCCAAGCTGATCCGAACGAAGGTCCTTCCTCAGGATCTTGCCAACATTGGATTTGGGCAGTTCGTCGCGAAACTCGATGATCTTGGGCACCTTGTAGGCGGTCAGATGCGCCTTGCAGTGCGCTCGCAGGTCCTCGGCGCTCAGATCCGGATCGCGGCGAATGACAAAGGCCTTTACAGCCTCGCCGGCCGCACCATCCGGAACCCCGATGACAGCTGATTCCAGAATGCCCGGATGGGTGGCCAGGCAATCCTCGATTTCGTTCGGATAGACGTTGAAGCCGGAGACCAGCACCATGTCCTTCTTCCGGTCGACAATGCGGAAATAGCCGTCGGCGTCCATTGTGGCGATGTCGCCGGTCAGTAGCCAGCCGTCGCGCATCACCTTGGCGGTCTCCTCCGGCTTCTTCCAGTAGCCCAGCATGATCTGCGGGCCGCGGGCGGCGAGTTCGCCGGCTTCGCCCGGAGCCACCGGCTTGCCGTCCTCTCCCAGGCACCGGAGATCGGTGGACGGCACCGGCACGCCGATGGAGTTGGCGCGCGTCCGGCCATAGGGATTGAAGGTGAGAACCGGCGAAGATTCGGTCAGTCCATAGCCTTCCAGCACCGGCTTGCCGGTAATTGATTCCCAGCGTTCAGCCACCGCCTTTTGCAGCGCCATGCCGCCCGCAGCTGCGAATTTGAGGTGCCTGGGCGGAGAATCCTGGAACCAGATTTCGTTGTTGAGCCCGTTGAACAGCGTGTTGACGCCACTCATCCAGGTGATCTTGTAGTTCTCGAACGCCCGCTTGAGGTTGGAAAGGGGCCGCGGGTTGGGAATGAGGATGTTGTGCGCGCCAAGCCAGTAAAAGCCGATCAGGTTCAGCGTGAAGGCGAAGATATGGTACATCGGCAGCGCCGTAAGCGCGACTTCCTTGCCCTTTTCCACGCCGCTGATCAGTTCCATGGTCTGAGCCATGTTCATCACGATATTGCGGTGGGACAGCATCGCGCCCTTTGACACGCCGGTGGTTCCGCCGGTGTATTGCAGGCAGGCGATGTCATCGGGGCCGATATCGGCAAGGTAGGAACCGACCGAGATGCGATCGGCGTCACGCTTGGACCGCCCGGCGGCAATTGCGTCAGGCAAGCGGATATGCGGAACGTCGATCGGATGGATTGTCTTGTCCCAGTATTTCTGGACCAGGCCCACAATCAGCTTCGGCATGGCCGGCAGGAATTCGGCCACCCGTGTGACAATCACCGTTGGAATATGATGGCCTTTGAGCGCTTCGGGCAGCTTGTCGGCGAACATGTCGACGATGATAAGGGCTGACGGCTCGGAATCGGCGAACTGCTTGGCCATCTCCTCGGCGGTGTAGAGCGGATTGACATTGACCAGAACGCAACCGGCCTTCAGCACCGCGAAGGCGGCGACGGGAAAGGACAGGCTGTTTGGAACCTGCAGCGCCACCCGGTCACCGGTGTTCAGCCCTGCAGTTTCACGCAGATAGACCGCCAGCGCGGACGACATCTCATCGACCTGCCTGAAGGTCAGCGTGCCGTTCATGCCGTTGGGCAGGCAGGCGGTAAACGCAGGTTGATCGGAGAAGACTTGCGCGGTGTCGCTGATCAGGCTGCCCAGATTGCGAAACGGCATGGCGCCGATATCGGCGCGAACCGATGGGCCGTAAAAGGCCGTCCATGGTCTGCCATTCACTGTCATTGCCCCTCCCAGAACAATTCCCGCAGCCGGGTAACCCTTGCCGCATCCCCTCCTCCGGAAACAAGCGGTTCAGGAGTGGTCGTGGTCGTGCCTCTGTTCCTAATTAACACCTAAAGATCGTTACGCCAAACCCGTCAGCCACACTGCACATATGCGGCCCCATTCCCCGGAATTCGTTGAGCCCGGCCTCCACCGGTACTCATCAGCGGGACCGCCGCCTGTGGATGAAAAGGTCGTAAAACGCCATCAGCAGCGTGACGCCGATGACGATTCCGAGATCCAGTCTTGGCAGTTTCAGGATCAGCACGCCGAGAAAGCCGCAGAGGACGATAAAGGCGATGATCGTGAGAATCCGTTCCATGGTCTTCAGTCTCCCTGGCCGTCGGTTTCGAGGTGCTTCATCAGCCATCTCGCGGTTCTGAGCAGGCGGGCGTCGCCGCCGCGCGGGCCGATGAGTTGCACCCCCATCGGCATTCCATCTTCGTCGGCAAACAGCGGCAGCGTAATGGCGGGCGTGCCGCACAGCGTCCAGATCGCATTGAACACCGGATCGCCTGTGCTTTCCAGCCCCTTTGGCGCAGCACCGGTTGCGGCAGGCGTGATGATGGCGTCGCAGCGCTGGAAGATCTCGTCCAGCGCTGCATAGAGATAATCAGGCCAGTCGAGCGCCGCGATGTAATCATGCGCCAGCACCTTGCTGCCCCGATCGAGGGCTTCGGCGAGCTCAGGCGACAAGCGGTCGCTGCCGTCGCGGACGTAGCGATGATAGAGCTTGGACATCTCCGCTTGATTGATCCGCGTGCGCACGCTTGCGGCCTCTGCGAAGGCAGCCGGCAGCTCGGCCTCGAAACAGCCCTCGCCCAGATGCTCCGCAAGCTCCTCCATCGCCAGCTGGCAGGCTTCACTTGCCTTGTGCCAGTAAGGCGAACGCACGAAGGCGAACATCGGCGTGACCGGCGCATCGCTGCTGGCCACGGCCAGAAGCCGCGGATGGGGCGCGGGCGACGTCTCCTTGTCAAGCTCATCATGCCCGAACAGCACGTCGGCCAGCATCGCCGCGTCCTCGACCGATCGGGCAAAGACCCCGACCCGGTCGAGCGTCGGTGACTGCGCCAGGATGCCGGTGCGCGGGATGCTGCCAGAGGATGGCAGGAAGCCGGTGACACCGCAGAAGGAGGCAGGCCGGATCACCGAACCGCCGGTCTGGGTGCCCACAGCCAGCGGCACCATGCCGGCGGCGACGGCCGCGGCGGATCCCGAGGACGATCCGCCCGGCGTGTGCGCCGGATTGACCGGATTGCGGGTCTTTCCGGGATGCATCAGACACAGTTCCGTCGTCACCGTCTTGCCGATGATGATGGCGCCTGCCGCCCGGAGTTTCTGGACGATCACCGCATCGCGTTCGGGCACCCGCCCGGCGTCGATCACTGTGCCGTTGGCGGTCGGAATGCCCTTGGTGTCGATGACGTCCTTCAAGGCCACCGGCATGCCATGCAGCGGCCCGATCGGCCGGCCCGACTTGCGGTGCGCATCCGCACCTTCGGCCTGGCGCATGGCGAACGACGGATCGATCCATTCGAAGGCCTGGATCTCGCCATCCAGCGCCGCGATCCTGTCGAGACAGGCTTTCACATAGTCCACGGCGTTCAACGCGCCACTGGCCATGCGATCCCGCGCCTCCACAGCGCTCAGGCTGACCTTCGCCTTATCAGCGGCCATAGAACAGGTCCGGCAGGTAGTAGACGATCTGCGGGAACGTATACATCAGGCCCATGCAGATGATGACCATGAACAGGAATGGCATGACGCCCCTGAAGATGTCGGTCAGCTTTATCTCGGGGGGCGCTATCCCCTTGAGATAGTAGGCCGACATCGCCATCGGCGGGGTCAGGAACGAAGTCTGCAGGTTGAGCGCGACAAGGATGCCGAAAAACAGCGGATCAATGTCGAAGATCGCCAGCAGCGGCAGGAAGATCGGCACGAAGATGATGATGATCTCCGACCATTCCAGCGGCCATCCGAGCAGGAAGATGATCAACTGCGCCAGAAGCAGGAACTGGAACGGGGTCAGGTCCAGGCCCATGACGAATTCGGAGATGATCTGTTCGCCGCCGAGGTAGGAGAACACCGACGAGAAGACGTAGGAGCCGACAAACAGCCAGCACACCATGGCCGTGGTCCGCACCGTCAGGTAGACGCTTTCCCTGAGCCGCTGCCAGGTCATGGCCCCATAGGCGATGGCGAGAACCATGCCGCCAAGCGCGCCGATCGAGGCGGCTTCGGTCGGCGTTGCCAGGCCGAACAGGATCGAGCCCAGCACCGATATGATCAGAAACGCCAGCGGAAAGAATGATGTGGCGATCAGGAACAGCAACCGGCCCATTGGCACATCCGGCACCTCCTCTTCGGTCGGACGCGGCGCAACACTCGGCTGCAGGATCGAACGGCCGACGATATAAATGAGGTACAGTCCGACAAGGGTAAAGCCTGGCAGGAGCGCGCCGGCATAGAGCTTGACGATCGAAACGCCCGACGACGCGGCATAGACGATCAGCATGATCGAGGGCGGAATCAGGATGCCCAATGTGCCGCCGGCGCAGATGATGCCGGAGGCGAAGGCCGGGTCGTAGCGCGCTTTCAGCATCGCAGGCAGCGCCAGGAGGCCCATCAGCGTAACCACGGCGCCGACGATGCCGGTGGCGGTGGCAAACAGGGCGCAGGTGATCAGGGCTGCAACGCCCATGGATCCGGGGATCCGCTTGGAGGCAATGTTGAGGGTGGAAAACAGCCGGTCGACGATGTTGGCGCGCTCGACGATATATCCCATGAACAGGAACAGCGGCACCGCCGTCAACACCTCGTTCGACATCACCGTATAGGTCTGGTTGATGAACAAATCGAAGATACGGTTGTTGAAGAACCCCTCGATCCACAGCGAGATGCTGTCCGAGGTCGTCGCCGTCTCATCGAGCCGGAAATAGGAGCGCCACATCCGCGAGGGATCGAAATAGGCATAGTAGCCGAAGCCGATGCCCATGGCCATCAGCGTGAACGCAATCGGAAAGCCCAGGAACACCACGAAGATGAACAGGCCCAGCATCATCAGGGCAATTTGAGGGTCGGTCATACGTGTCCGCCAGTCTCGGCCTCGTCGGCCTTTTGCATCAACAGATCTTCGGTCTCGCGCACATCTTCATCGGCCTCGATCCACTCGCCGGTGCGCATGCAGACAATGCAGCGGAAGACCTGGGCGATGCCCTGGATGAACAGCAGGATGCCTGCGGCCATGATCACCGTCTTGAACTGGTAGATCGGGATGCCCGCAGGACTGTTGACGCTGACCTCGCCGTAGCCCCAGGATCGCGAGGCATATTTCCAGCCTGTCACGATCAGCGCCGTAACCCCGGGAAAGAAGAAGAACAGGTAGAGCACCAGATCCACGGTCGCCTGGGTCTGTGGACGCCACAGACGATAGACGAAGTCGCCGCGCACATGACCGCCGCGCGACAGCGTGTAGGCGCCGCCCATCATGAACAGCGAACCGTACATGATGAAGGAGATGTCGAGCGCCCAGGGCGTGGGCGCATTGAAGAGGTAACGCGAGACCACCTCATAGCCCGTGCCGAAGGCCATCATGATGATCAGCCAGGCGAAGGCCTTGCCGAAGGCCGCCGACAGGGTGTCTGCAAAACGGATATATTGAACCATGTTCAGTCACTTTTCCGTGCGATTGGCGCGATCCCGACAGATGGTCCCCATCTACCTGGCAAATCGCCCCACCAGATCTATATCCTGCGGGCTGGATTTTCGAAACGGATGGGTGCCATCTGCTTCGGTCAGACCACAAGGGGATCCGGCGGAGCATTTTCCGCCGGATCATTGCAGCAATCAACCCGTGAGGATTACATCTTCAGCTTGCCCGGGAAGTAGTGCTCATAGGCAAGGCCGAGGTCCGGAGCGTTCATCAGCTCGTAATAGGCGACCTGCTCGACCCATGCGCGCTGGCTGTCCATGACCTTCTTGTTGAAGGCATCGCCTTCCAGATCGGCAATGAGCGTGTCCCAGGCTTCCAGCTGCGCGGCCAGGATTTCCTTCGACGTGCGGTGAACCGTGACGCCGTCATCGGCCTGCAGTTCCGCCAGGTCCTTCGAATATTCGCGCATCGCAAGCGCGAGGTTCGACGTGGCCGAGGCCTCGACACCATACTTCATGATCGCCTGCAGGTCAGGCTCGAGATCATCCATGAAATCCTTGTTGAAGATGAACTCGAAGGCTTCGGACGCCTGGTGGTAGGACGAGAGATAGTAGTTCTTGGCCACGTCCTGAGCGCCGAAACGACGGTCGGACGACGGGTTATTGAACTCGAAGGCGTCGATCACGCCGCGTTCCATGGCCGGAACGATTTCACCGCCCGGAAGCTGAGCGACCGACATGCCCATCGACTGCAGCAGATCGGCTGCCAGACCAACTGTGCGATATTTGAACCCCTGGATATCGGCGACTGTACTCACTTCGCCCTTGAACCAGCCGAAGGGCTGCGCCGGCATCGGCATGCCCATGAAGCCATAGACGTTGAGGCCCAGCATATCCTGTGTCAATTCGCGGTAAAGCTCGGCGCCGCCGCCCTGATAGAACCAGCCGAGCATTGTCGTGGCCGAGCCGCCGAAAACCGGGCCGGTGCCGAAGAACGAGGCTGCCTTGGACTTGCCATACCAGTAGACCGGCACCGTGTGGGCCGCGTCGATAACGCCGTCGTTACAGGCATCCATGACCTGGAACGCGCCGACGATCGCGCCTGCCGGCAGAAGGTCGATTTGAAGGCGTCCGCCGGACATTTCCTCGACCCGGGTGGTATATTCGCGCGCAAAGTCCATCCAGATGTCGGAGGCAGGCCAAGATGTCTGCATCTTGACCACCAACGGCGCCTGCGCCAGCACTGCCGGCGCGGACAAGGCGCCCGCTGCGGCAACGCCGCCCAGCATCGATCCCTTTTTCAGAAACGACCGCCGTGAAACGGACTTCTCGTTTTGATTCTGCATGCCCAATCCTCCCATTTGGTTGGCATTCAAACTTTGACATATGAAATATTTAGCAAGCCGAAGCTAAAGACAACCCAATGCCCTCTTCAACTAAAGTCGAATATGGCGAGCGCCGGATCTATGCTCCTCCGCATTTTACCTTTGCTCGCCCACATACCCTAGCACTCCGGCCCCTGCGGACGCTATAAGCAAATCAGCGGCCGGTCGTGCCGCAACACGCAAAAATGAGGGGTGAGGCGACAGAGCATGGCCAGCATCGATTCCATTCGCCGGGAATATGAACGCTATCCGCCAAGTGGTTTGCGCCGGTTCACCCGCTGGTTCACCAAGCGGATCCCGACCCGGCTCTATGCCCGCGCGCTTCTGATCATCATCGTTCCGATGGTGCTGCTGCAATCGGTCATCGCCTTCGTGTTCATGGAGCGGCACTGGCAGACCGTGACCCAGCGGCTGTCGATGGCCGTGACCCGCGACATCGCCGCCATCATCGATGTGCTCGCCACGTACCCGCAGGACGAAACCTATGACGACATCATCCGCATCGCCCGCGAGCGGCTGGAGCTCAACATCGCCATAGAGCCGCCCGGCGACCTGCCCGCGCCGCGGCCCAAGCCGTTCTTCTCGATCCTCGACCAGATCCTGTCCCAGGAAATCACCCGTCAGATCCGCCTGCCCTACTGGATCGACACGGTGGGCAATTCCAACATCGTCGAGGTGCGGATCAAGCTCGACAACAAGATCCTCAGGGTCTTCGCCAAGCGAAGCCAGGCCTATGCCTCCAACACCCATATTTTCCTGCTCTGGATGGTCGGCACCTCGCTGGTGCTGCTGGTCATCGCCATCCTGTTCCTGCGCGGCCAGATCCGGCCGATCCTGAAGCTGACCCAGGCCGCGGAAAGCTTCGGCAAGGGCCAGCGCATGCCCGATGATTTCAGGCCCCGCGGCGCCGACGAGGTCCGCCGCGCCGGCGTCGCCTTCATCAAGATGCGCGAACGCATCGAGCGGCAGATAGAACAGCGCACCGCCATGCTCTCAGGCGTCAGCCACGACCTGCGCACCATCCTCACCCGCTTCCGGCTGCAACTGGCGCTTGTCGGCGACGGCCCCGAGATCGACGAACTGAACAAGGACATCGACGACATGCAGTCGATGCTCGACAGCTACCTGTCCTTCGCCCGTGGCGAGGCCGAGGAGGACGTCGGCACGGTGAGCCTCAGAACCGTTGTCGAGAAGGTCGCCGCAGACGGGCGCCTGCGTGGGGCCACGGTCACGGTCTCGGTTGAGGGTGATGACGAGATCTATGTACGGCCAAACGCCTTCGCCCGGTTGCTGACAAACCTCGTCTCCAACGCCACGCGCCATGCCGACGAAGTGTCCATCGAGGCGCAGAACCGCGGCAAATGGCTGACCATCGCCATTGATGATGACGGGCCTGGAATTCCCGCGGACGCACGCGAGGACGTGTTCCGACCGTTCTACCGGCTGGATGCGGCGCGCAATCAGGACGAGACCGGAACCGGGCTTGGATTGGCGATCGTGCGCGACATCGCCCGCAGCCATGGCGGCGATGTGACCCTGTCCGACAGCGCCATGGGCGGCCTGCGCGCCACGGTGCGTTTGCCGGCCTGATCCCGTATGAGGGCAGTATGGATTTGATGCCGCCTACAGCAGCCGCGAACCGTCCGGTACGGTCTTGTCCACGCCCGCCAGCACAACCGCGCCATCCTCGTCATGAAACCCGAGCGTCAGCACTTCCGACATGAACGGGCCGATCTGGCGCGGAGGGAAATTGACCACCGCCATCACCCGGCGCCCGACAAGGTCCTCGGGCGAATAGTGCTCGGTGATCTGGGCGGAGGACTTCTTCTCGCCGATCTCGGGACCGAAATCGATCCTGAGCTTGAAGGCGGGCTTGCGCGCCTGCGGAAACGGCTCCGCCGCAACCACGGTGCCGCATCGGATATCGACTTTCTCGAAATCGTCCCAGGTGATGGTCTCGGTCATGGGGTACCCGTCTCAGGTTCGGATCAGCCGGCGAGTTCGCGGGAGCGGTCCGCCGCCGCTTTCAACGCCGCGTCAAACAGCGGCTGAATGCCATCATCGGCCATCAGCACGGCAAGCGCCGCCGCCGTTGTGCCATTGGGAGAGGTGACATTCTGCCTGAGCGTTGCGGCGCCGTCCGGGGACTGATGCATCAGTTCACCTGCCCCCGTCACGGTCGCGCGTGCCAGGCGCATGGCGAGGTCCGCCGGCAGGCCGCATTTGCGTCCCGCCTCCGCCATGCACTCGACAAGATAGAACACATAGGCCGGGCCGCTGCCCGACACCGCCGTGATGGCGTCGATCAGCGCCTCGTCCTCGACCCATTCGACCGGGCCGCACACCGACAGCAACTTGTCGATTTCGGCTTTCGCCTCGGCGCTGACAGCCGCGTTGGCCACCGCGCCGGTAATCCCGCGGCCAATCATCGCAGGCGTGTTGGGGATCGTCCGGACGACGGCGCCGCCGAGACGCTCCTCGAAATAGGAAATGGTCTTGCCCGCGGCGACGGAGAGCGTGACGGTCTGAGGCCCGACCAGACCGCCAACCCCTGCCACCACCTGGTCCATGATCTGCGGCTTGACCGCCAGCATCAGGATGCCTGCGACCAGGCCATCCGGCGCCGCGCTCTCCAGCCGCACCTTCGCCGATGCCAGCCGCAGCGACATGGCGTCCGTGGTCTTGGGATCTATAACGACGATGGCCGCCGGATCGATGCCGGACTCAAGCCAGCCGGTGAGCATGGCTCCGCCCATGTTGCCCGCACCGACAAGAACGAGAGGATTGGCGGCGGAAATCATTTCACGCCTCGCCGCGGGTTTCGAACATCACCGCGGTGATCGCCGCCTTGGCCTCCATGCCGGACCAGACGACAAACTGGAAGGCCTGGAAATAGGCTTCGCAGGAATCAAGTGCGTTGGACAACAGCACCTCAACCTGACGGTTGGTCGGCTCGGCGCCGCCGGCAAGAAGCAGCGACTGGCGAAAGATGATGACATGCTCCTGCTGCCACAGGTCGAAATGACCCATCAGCACCTGGCCGTTGACATGCGACAGGAGTTTCATCACCTCGGTGACGCGGGCCTCGGGCACCTTGATGTCGAAGGCGCTGGCGATATGCAGCGCCTCGCAATCCTCCATCCAGGAAAACGAGACATGATAGTCGGTCCAGTGTCCCTCGACGGTCATGGCGATCTCGTGTTCGCCGGAGCGTTCGAACGTCCAGTCGTTGGCCGCCGCCACGAATTCGATCATGTCTACCGGATTGGAGTGCCGTTCGAATTCGATATTGCTGAGATTCATGCCCCACCTTGTTCATTTCCACCGCCCTGGCCTACCGCATTGAACGGCGCCCGGCGGATTCATCTTCGACGCGCGATTCACCGGTGTCCCGGGGTGTCCGCATTTGCGACTCCCACCGGGGCCGCTTGCCGCCCGTTCCGAATCATCATTTAGAATCAGTGTATAAATGCAGAGTCCGAGCGCCAGTCCCCCGGTCGCATTTTGTCAGCCCCAGCCTGTGGACCAAGCTGCGAAACTGATTCCGCCGGGACTCATAACTGACTCACGCAAAAGGCTTTTTGAGCCTCGGCCAGCAGTGGACAACCTGTGCAAAAAAAATCGGGTAAAACCGCCGCTCAGGGCTTATTGCGCGGCGCCCGCTTGGCGGTCGACGGTTTTGCCGCCTCGGCAGCCGCCAAAGCGGGCGATTCCGACGCCGATTGCTCAAGTTTCTCGAGCCGCGCCGACAGCGCGTCATTTTCTTCACGCGCCTTGATCGCCATGTCGCGAACGGCCTCGAATTCCTCGCGCTTGACCAGATCCATCGAATTGAGAAGCCGCTCGAGCTGACTGCGCATCGCAGTCTCCACTTCGCGCTGCACGCCCTGGGCGGCCCCGGCCGCGTCGGTCATCAGCTTGGCAAGTTCGTCGAGGAGTCGGTTCGATCCGCTGTTCATGGTCTTCATCCCTGCACCGGTGTCGGCCGGTGCTGTTGCGAGTGGCTTTCCGTCCCTTTGAATTAAGGACTCGAGCGCCAAGTTGCAAGCCGAAGCGCAGGCCCGCAAGCCTTGCGCAAAGCCCGTGTGGCATGTCAGTGCAGCAAATCAAGCGGGCCCTCCGCCGGAAAATAGCCTTGAAGCCGTGACGAAATACCGGCCTGCGCCCCATGGACGCACGCCATGCAGGAAGGAAGCCGCCTTGGAGCAGACCGCAACGCTGTTGTCGCTGATGGCCTTTCCGGACATTGATCCGGTTATTTTTTCGATCGGCCCGCTACAGATACGCTGGTATGGTCTCGCTTATGTGACAGGCATTCTCCTGGGCTGGCGCTATGCGAGGCTACTGGTCGAGAACCGCAGGCTCTGGCCTGAAGGCGGCTCGCGCATTTCGGCGCTCGACATCGATGACTTTCTGATCTGGGCGACCGTCGGCATCGTTGCAGGCGGCAGGATCGGCTACATTCTGTTTTACGACTTTGCCGCGGTGTCGGCCAATCCGCTCAGGGCGCTCGAGATCTGGAATGGCGGCATGTCGTTTCATGGCGGATTGCTGGGCACGCTTGCGGCCATGATCCTGTTTGCCCACAAACGCCGGATTCCTCTGTTCAACCTGTTCGACGTAGTCTGCGCTGTCGTGCCGGTGGGCCTGTTTTTCGGGCGGGTCGCCAATTTCATCAATGCCGAACTCTGGGGCAAATTGACCGATGTGCCCTGGGCCTTCGTGTTTCCCACCGGCGGCCCCTTCGCGCGCCACCCGACCCAGCTTTACGAGGCGGGCCTTGAAGGCCTCCTCCTGCTGGCCGTGCTGGCCTGGCTGATTTACCGCCACCAGGCACTCAGATCGCCGGGGCTGGTTTCGGGCGTCTTTGTCAGTGGCTATGCGCTGTCGCGGATCTTTGTCGAGTTCTACAGGGAGCCTGACGCGCATCTGGGCTATCTCGCCGGCGGCTGGCTGACCATGGGCATGGTGCTGTCGCTGCCGATGCTGGCGGTCGGTATCTGGGCGATCGCCACCGCCGGTTCGCGCGCCAGATCGAACGCCAGACCGCACGCATGAACAAGTTCTGGAAAGTCACCACCATGACCCCGCTCGCACACAAGATCGTCCGGCTGATCGAACAGACCGGACCATTGCGGATTTCGGACTATTTCGCGCTGTGCCTCGCCGACCCGGAATACGGCTATTACCAAAGCCGCGAACCCTTCGGCCGATCAGGTGATTTCATCACCGCGCCGGAGGTTTCGCAGCTGTTTGGCGAGATGATCGGCGTCAGTCTGGTCCATGCCTGGCAGGCGCAGGGCGCGCCGTCAGATGTCAGGATCGTCGAGATCGGCCCCGGTCGCGGCACCCTGATGTCCGACGCCTTGAGGGTGATCGCGCGTCTCGCGCCGGATCTCTATGCAGGAGCCAGCATCCATATGGTCGAGACCAGCGAACGGCTGCGCAATGTGCAGCGCCAGACGTTGGTGCGGGCCAAGGAGCGGATCTCCTGGCATAAATCGTTCGAGGAGGTTCCCGACGGGTTCACCCTGATGGTCGCCAATGAACTGTTCGACGCGGTTCCGATCCGCCAGTTCGTCAAGACTCGTGAGGGGTTTCGTGAACGCGTGGTGGGCCTCGACAGTGCCGGCTCGCTGGCGTTCGGCCTGGGGCCCGGCGACTTCGATCCGTCGCTGCTGCCGGTGGACGAGGCGCGCGTGCCTGAAGGCGAGATCTTTGAGCTTTCCCCTGCAAGATCGGCGGTCATGCAGACCGTGGCGGCCAAGATCGTGCGCGATGGCGGCACCGCGCTGGCGATCGATTACGGCCATCTGATCACCGGTTTCGGCGATACGCTGCAGGCGGTGTATCGCCACGAATACGACCCGCCGCTGGCGCGTCCGGGTGAAGCGGACATCACCAGCCATGTCGATTTCCAGGCGCTGGCAGAGGCGGCGCTGGCTGCGGGCGCTCATGTCCACAGGCCCATGACCCAGGGCGAGTTTCTAGTGGGGCTGGGGATTGTCGAGCGCGCCGGCGCGCTCGGATCGGGGCGTGACTCTTTGACCCAGGCCGCCATCCGCGACGCCGTGAACCGCCTGGCCGGCGAAGGCGAAGGCCGCATGGGCGCGCTGTTCAAGGTGCTTGCCGTCAGTGGCGACCCGGTCAGAATCTCCCCCTTCGAACATGTGGCCGCTTGAGCGGACGAATTGACAGACGCGGTCGTGATCGCCACCATCCGCGCGCTGATCAGCAAGGGCCTTCGGATTCGCCGCGGCCTGACGACCTGCGGGAGGAGCGATACATGATGGCTGACGGCCACGCGCCAGACCCGGTGCGCAGCACGCTTCTTGATGAGGTCTCCGCAGGCAGCGGCATCTCTCATGGTTTTTTCAGCCGTTCCGGAGGGGTCTCCGAGGGGCTCTACCGGGGCCTGAATGTCGGCCTCGGCTCGAAGGACAACCGCGATCACGTGATGGAAAACCGGACGCGGGTGAGCCGCTGGTTCGGGCTTGAAGCCGACCGGCTGGTCACCGTGCACCAGGTCCATTCGCCGCGGGTGCATATTGCCACGCCAGAAAACCGCGCCGAGCGACCCGAGGCCGACGCGATTGTGACCAACATTCCCGGCCTTGCGCTGGGCGTGCTGACGGCCGATTGCGGTCCGGTGCTGTTTGCCGATCCCGAAGCCCGCGTCATCGGGGCTGCCCATGCCGGCTGGCGCGGCGCGTTTGACGGCGTGCTCGAGAGCACCGTCGCGGCGATGCAGGGCCTTGGCGCAAGACCGGACCGGATCTCGGCCGTTCTGGGCCCCTCGATCAGCCAGCCAAGCTACGAGGTCGGCCCGGAATTCGTCGACCGGTTCATCAAGGCCAATCCAGACCACGAAACCTATTTCCTTGCCTCACCCAAGCCCGGCCATGCTATGTTTGACCTGAGGCAATTCACCCTCGACCGGCTGCGCTCGGCCGGCCTGAAAGCCCAGATGCTTTCCGACTGCACCTATGCGGATGAGGAAGCGTGGTTTTCCTATCGGCGCGCCACCCATCGCAATGAACCTGATTACGGCCGGCAGATATCCGCCATCGCCATCAAGGAGGAACCCCATGGCCCTGCATTTTGAACGCGAGGAATTCGCCGCCCGCCTGGACCGGCTGACCGCCAGCATGCGCGAAGAGAAGCTCGACGCCATGCTGCTGTTTGCCCAGGAGAGCATGTACTGGCTCACCGGCTACGACACCTTCGGCTTCTGCTTCTTCCAGTGCCTCGTGGTCAAGGCCGATGGCGCGATGACGCTTTTGACGCGGTCTGCCGACCTGCGCCAGGCGCGCCAGACCTCGACCATCGAGCGGATCGTCGTGTGGACCGACCGGACCAACGCCGACCCCGCACTCGATCTCAAGAACCTCTTGTCCGATCTCGATCTTCTGGGCGAGCGGATCGGCGTCGAATATGACACGCACGGGCTGACCGGCGCCAATTGCCGCAAGCTCGACAACCAGCTTCACAGCTTCGCCGAACTGGTCGACGCGTCCTATCTGGTGAGCCAGCTCAGGCTGATCAAAAGCCCGGCGGAAATCGCACATTCCCGGCGCGCGGCAAGCCTCGCGGATGCGGCCCTTGACGCGGCCCTGCCGCTGATAAAGGCCGGCGGCGACGAGGCCGCCATCCTGGCCGCGATGCAGGGCGCGGTGTTTTCCGGCGGCGGCGACTATCCCGCCAACGAGTTCATCATCGGATCGGGCCAGGACGCGCTGTTGTGCCGCTACAAGGCCGGGCGCAGGAAGCTGGACGAAAACGATCAGCTGACGCTGGAATGGGCTGGGTCTTTTGCCCATTATCACGCGGCCATGATGCGCACCATAATCATCGGCGAACCGACGCCGCGCCATGTCGAGCTCTATGAAGCCTGCCGGGAAGCGCTCGACGCGATCACCGCCATCCTGCGGCCGGGCACGACCTTCGGCCAGGTGTTCGACGCCCATTCCGACGTGATGGACAAGCGTGGACTGACCCGGCACCGGCTCAATGCCTGCGGCTATTCGCTCGGCGCGCGCTTTACCCCGAGCTGGATGGAGCACCAGATGTTCCATGCCGGAAGCCCGATTGTGATTCAGCCCGACATGACCCTGTTCGTGCACATGATCATCATGGATTCCGAAGCCGGCGCCGCCATGACCCTGGGGCAGACCTACCTGACAACCACCGATGCTCCCGAATCGCTTTCCGCCAAATCCCTCGAGCTGATCACCGTGTGAGCGTGGCGTCCTTGCCTTCCTGACCCGCCATGGTCGCGGCCCGCGGTCCCGCAAGAATCATCAGTGATTGACAGGCCTGCCTCCGGGATTTCATAACAAAGCCGGGAAAGGGCGGGTACCAGGATGCACGGCATCAAAATCATTGGCGTGATAGGCGCATTGGCCATGTTGATTGCAGGCTGCAACAGCACGGAACAGACCCTCCAGCCCATTCCCGGGGATTCCTTGTCCGTAGCAAACACGGATAACACCGCGCCCGTCGATGCGTTTCCCGGCGCGCAACCTCAGGCTCCCGGTTCCTTTCCCCAGGCCGCAACGCCTGAATCGGCAGCCCCGATGCAAGCCGCCCTGCCCGCCGGTCAGGTGCGCGGGCGGATCCGTTTCATGCCGGTCATCGGCGCGCCGGTGAACGCCGTCACCCCGTTGTCGCGGCAGCTGGCCGTGGAGGCGCGCAATCGCGGTTTTGCCATCCTGAGCGCCTCCGATCCCGGCGGCGAACATGTGCTGAAGGGCTATTTCTCCGCCGACAATTTCGGCGGGCAGACCACCGTCTTCTATGTCTGGGATGTTCTTGATCCCGCGGGCAACCGGCTGCACCGCATTCAAGGCCAGGAAGCGACAGCAGGCGGAGCCGGCGATCCATGGGCGTCGATACCTGCGGACGTGATGGAACGAATCGCCGCGCGCTCGATAGCCGATTACGCCGCCTGGCGCGGGCTGTAGCCCCGGGCCAAAAGTGTCATCCTCCAGCTGCCTGCCTACCCGAGGTTGAGGCCCGCGATCGGCCCCGAACTTTGCCGGCACAAGATAATTACCACGTTCAACAGAAAAATCGGCCGCTTGCCGCCTGCGGTCTTGCAAAGATCAAATCCCCCGCTAAAACGCGGGCGAACGGATGGCGCTCCGTCCTTATGCGTGACCCTGCGCATGACGCGACGCGGCGGGAACAACAGGCGGTCCCAAATGAAGGTTTTCGCAGGAAACTCGAACCGTCGTTTGGCGGAATCCATTTGCAATTATCTCAATGTTCCGCTGGGCAAGGCAAGCGTGCGGCGCTTCGCTGACCAGGAGATCTTCGTCGAGATCCAGGAGAATGTGCGCGGAGAGGATGTCTTCATCCTGCAGTCCACCTCCTATCCGACGAATGATCACCTGATGGAACTGCTGATCATGATCGACGCCTTCCGGCGCTCGTCGGCGCGGCGGATTACCGCCGTCCTGCCCTATTTCGGCTACGCCCGCCAGGACCGCCGCGCCTCCGGCCGCACGCCGATTTCGGCCAAGCTGGTCGCCAATCTGATCACCGAGGCGGGCGCCGACCGGGTGCTCACGCTCGATCTGCACGCCGGCCAGATCCAGGGTTTCTTCGATATTCCGACGGACAATCTGTTTGCCATTCCGGTGATCGCCCGCGACATCAAGGCCAAGTACGAGCTCGAGAATGTCATGGTGGTGTCGCCGGATGTCGGCGGTGTGGTTCGAGCCCGGGCGCTCGGCAAACGGCTTGGCTCGCTGCTCGCCATCGTCGACAAGCGCCGCGACCGGCCGGGCGAATCCGAAGTGATGAACATCATCGGCGAGGTCGAGGGCAAGGACTGCATCCTGATCGACGATATCGTCGATTCCGGCGGCACCTTGTGCAACGCCGCCGAAGCCCTGCTCACCAATGGTGCAAACTCGGTGACGGCCTACATCACCCACGGCGTGCTCTCCGGCGGCGCCGTGGCGCGCGTTGCGTCGTCCAAGCTCAAGGAACTGGTTATCACCGACTCGATCCAGCCGACCCAGGAAATCCAGTCGGCGCCCAATATCCGCGTGATCTCGACCGACGCGCTGATCGGCGAGGCGATCAACCGCACCGCTGCAGAGCAATCCGTCTCCAGCCTGTTCGACTGATACCGCTCAGGCCAGCACTGTCACCGCAATGCCCGCCAGCGTTGCGCCGCCCAGAACCAGAAACAGGTTGAGGTGATAGCGCAGCAGCGCCACGCCCGCGCCGAGCGCGATGGCGAGTGCTGCGACATTCAGCGTCGCCAGGTCTGGGACCGGCAGGCTGAACGGGCCGAACGCCGCCTCCCCCACATCCGCAAACAGCACATGCAGCGCAAACCAGACCGCGAGGTTCGAAATCACGCCGACCACTGCGGCCGTGATTGCCGCAAGTCCCGCCGACAGCCACTTGACCGAGCGCAGCCGCTCGATATGCGGCGCGCCGGCAAAGATCCAGAGGAAGCACGGCGCAAAGGTGAAGAACAGCGCGACCGAACCGCCGAGCATGCCGCCGGTCAGAGGGTCAAGACCCGCCTCGCGCGCGCCGCCCAGGAAACCCACGAACACCAGAACCAGGATCAGCGGACCGGGCGTCGATTCCGCCAGCCCCAGGCCGGCAAGCATGTCGCCTGGCATCAGCCAGCCATGCACTTCCACCGCCTGCTGCCCGACATAGGCCAGCACCGCATAGGCGCCGCCGAAGGTGACGATCGCCGCCTTGGAGAAAAACAGCGCCATCGCCGCCAGCGCATCGGGCACGGCTGGAACCATTACAAGGATCGCCAGCGGTACAAGCCAGACCGCGCCCCAGATTCCGATTGTCCGCAGGGTTGGCCCGGTGAGACCCGGAAGTCTGTCCGCGCCGGCCTCCTCCGCCTCAGGTGCAGGTGCAGGTGCAGAGAGGTCTGCAGTCCCTGTCGCCGATACAAGCACGCCGATCAGCCCTGCCCCCAGAACAATCAGCGGGAACGGCAGCTTGAGAAAGGCGATCGCGATGAAGGCTGCAACCGCCAGCCCCCAGGCAAGCCTGGATTTGAGCGCCCGCTTGGAGACGCGCAGCAGCGCTTCCACGACGATGGCCAGCACCGCCGCCTTCAGCCCGAACAGCACACCCGCCACCACCGGCAGATCGCCATAATGAAAATAGACCGCCGACAGCGTCATGATGACGGCAAAGCCGGGCAGGATGAACAGGAGACCGGCCAGCAACCCGCCCGCGACGCCGCGCAGGAGCCAGCCGGAATAGGTGGCGAGCTGCATCGCCTCGGGACCGGGCAGCAGCATGCAGAAATTCAGCGCATGCAGGAACCGCGGCTCGTCGAGCCAGGCCCGCTCCTCGACAAGTTCGCGGTGCATCAGCGCGATCTGACCTGCGGGGCCGCCGAAGGACAAAAGCCCGATGCGCCCGAAGACGCGGAACAGCTCGGCCCAGGAAGGGGAAATCGTGGAAGTCATGACGCAGTTCTTCCTGATAGCCAGGTGTGGGTCTCATGGGTGGCATGACGGCACCATGCAAACAGTGCATCGTAGATCAGCATGCCTCTTTCCAGCTGTTTCAGATCATCATCTTCCGATGATGACAATCCCAGCGAAATTGCCAGCAGCCCGGCGGATTGCGGCTCAAGATCGAGATTTCCGGTGTCGGCGCCGCGGATGATCCGGGCCAGATGCCGCAGCGCGGGATCATTTACTCCGAACAGATCGAGCAATGTGTCGACACTGCAGGACTCTCCGCGATGGGAATAGACAACGCCATCGATATCGAACGGGATCGCGCCCATTTCCTCCGCGATCTCGATGACCCATTCGGCCTCGACAAAATGAAACACCGCCAGCGGATCGATGAAACGGCGCACCAGCCACGGAAAGGCGATGCGGTCTATCTTCGGTCTTTCGCGGGTGATCCATTGCGTGGCATGCGGCAGCAACAGCGGCACATCCGGTCCGCGCTGCCTGAGAACAAGGCCGCCGGCCGCCTCATAGGCGTCAATCCCGCCTTCCAGATGCCGGGCGTCGATACCCTGAGACCTGAGCCGCGCCACCGCCAGCTGGCTGACATTGTGGCCGTGCAGGCAATAAACGACGATGGGCTTGCCGAGACCGGCCAGTTCCGGCCCCCACACCGCGGTTTCCATGTGATCGCGCCAGACCGAGCCGGCAATGGCGCGCGCCTCCTGCTCGAACTTGAAACAGCGGGTTGAGGCGACAACGGTCGGCCAGGCGCTGGTGCCGGACAGACTGGACAGATCGTGGGCTGAGATGGATTTGGACATGATGATCCCTTCGCATGACTACGAAGGGCGGAACTTGGGCTCTCGCCTGCAACGGGGAGTCCACCCGTAACCCCGTGCGCTCAGTCATATTTCATCCACAAGACAAATCAAGGCAATTAAGGGCATCGAGCCCCGGCCAGACAGTCGTTCAGGCCATCTCGAAGGACATGGCCATCTCGTCGCGCAGCCAGCGTTCGAACGCGGTGGTCTCCTTGGTCTTGAAGGATTGCGTCCGGGTGATGAACCAGTAGGCGGCGCCCGTGGCGAAACGCCCCTCGAAGGGCGCGGCCACCTGGCCCGCCGCCAGCGCATCATGGGCAAGCGTCTCCCAGGCCATGAAGATTCCCTGCCCCGCCACCGCGGCGTCAAGACACAAGGAAGCGTCCGAGAAAATCGGTCCTTCAAGCAGGTCGGATGAGGTGAGACCGAAGGGCGTGAGCCAGATGTTCCAGTCGAACAGCGAGCCGGCGTCCCGGATCACCGGCACGGCGCGCATGTCCTCCGGTTGCCGCAGGCTTGCCGCGATCGCCGGACTGCAGACCGGAAAGATGCGCTGGTCGATCAGCTTGGAGGCGCGCAAGCCCGGCCACGGACCATTGCCAACGCGGATGCAGACATCGACATCGGAGGCGTTGGGGTCGACCAGGGTGGTGGTGGCGTCGACCCGGATGCGAATCGCTGGATTGGCGTCGTAGAAATTCTTGAGCCGCCACACCAGCCACTTGGCGGCAAACACAGGCGCCACCGACACGACCAGCGTGCTCCCGTGAAAACCGCCTGCCTTGGCGAGCGCCACCGACAATTCCGCCATGCCGGACGCCAGATGCGGCAGAACCAGTTCGCCCAGCGTGTTTGGAATCAATCCCTTGGGATGACGGATGAACAGGGCGTTGCCCAGATGCTGCTCGACCTTCTGGATCTGCTGGCTCACCGCGCCAATGGTCACGCCAAGTTCGGTTGCCGCAGCCTTCAGGCTGCCCAGCCGCCCCACGGCCTCCACTGCGCGCAATCCGTTCAAGGGAACCAGGTTGAGGTTTTTCATATAGATTACCTATACTGAAATTGAGAAAACGTCGATAGAACCGGTGATTTCCGGTTGCTATCATATATCCATGCTAAACCAGATCCTGACCAGAACCCTACATGTCCTGCTGGCGCCATTCGGCTTTCTTGCCAGAATGGACGTCGACCAGCAGCCTGAATTGCCGGACCCGCTGGCGCATCCGGATGTGCAACGGATGTCTTTGCGTGAGCTCGCGGACATGCCCTTCGAACCCTTCTGCCTGCCTCCCCAGGCTCAGGCATATCGGAGCAGACGCGTTGCGACGGACCGGGCGGTGACGCCGGGCACGGTGAGAAGCTGCGCCGCATGCCGCTGAAATCAGCCTTGCCGTCCGGCAAGTCCCGGAAATCCGCCTGAAGCTTGCATTTGCGCGGTTGCTCCGCTATAGCGGCCACGTCCGTGCAGACACCCTTGGAGGCAACGCGGATGAGGCGCCGTTATTCTCTAAAAGGAACGGCGCTTGATGTTTTTTGGGACCGGCCGATGCCGATGCCAGCAAACAGCCCCAGATTAGAACCTCGAAAGGTATTGCCATGAGCAACAAGACGTATGAGCTCAAGGCCGAGGCGCGCGCACAGGTCGGTAAGGGGTCCGCCCGTGAACTTCGCCGCAACGGTTTCATTCCCGCTGTCATCTATGGTGACAAGCAAGACCCTATCTCCATTGTGCTCTCGCGCAATGAAGTCACCAAGAAGATCCATGCTGGCGGTTTCCTGACCACGCTTGCGACCATCGAGGTCGACGGCAAGAAGCACAGCGTGCTGCCCAAGGATTTCCAGCTCGATCCGGTCCGCGACTTCCTGATGCATGTCGATTTCCTGCGCGTGTCGAAAGACACCCAGGTCACCGTGGAAGTGCCGGTTCACTTCGAGAACGAAGAGAAATCCCCGGGCATCAAGCGCGGCGGCGTTCTCAACATCGTGCGCCACACCGTCGAGTGCCATTGCCCGGCCAATGCGATCCCGGACGCGATCACCGTTGACCTCACCGGCCTCGAAATCGGCGACGGCATCCACATCTCCCATGTGAAGCTGCCGGATGGCGTTCATCCGACGATCACCGACCGCGACTTCACCATCGCCACCGTGGCTGCTCCTGCCGGCCTCAAGAGCGAAGACAATGCCGCTGGTGACGCTGACGACGCCGACGAGGACGCCAGCGAAGAATAGGCCGCATCGGCCCGTAGTTGAGGATCAGCTTCCATGTTGCTCATCGCAGGACTTGGAAATCCCGGCCCTCAATACGCCAGAAACCGGCACAATGTCGGCTTCATGGCGGCGGACGCAATCGCCCGCCGCCATTCGTTTTCGGGGTTTTCGAAGAAATTCCGCGGTGAGATCGCCGAAGGCACGCTGGGCGATCAAAAGGTGCTGCTGCTCAAGCCCATGACCTTCATGAACCTGTCGGGCGACAGCGTCGGCGACGCCCTGCGCTTCTACAAGCTCTCCCCCGCCGACCTCATCGTCATCCATGATGAACTCGATCTTGCGCCCGGCAAGCTCAAGCTCAAGACCGGCGGCGGTAATGGCGGCCACAACGGGCTCAAATCCCTCGACGCCCATTGCGGCAAGGACTACAAGCGGCTGCGCATCGGCATCGGCCACCCCGGCCACAAAGACCGCGTCAGCCCCTATGTGCTGGGCGATTTCGCCAAGGCGGACGCGGAATGGCTGGAGCCGCTGCTCGACGCCATCGCCGCCCATGCGGAGCTGATGGCCAAGGGCGACGACGCGGGCTTCATGAACAAGATTGCCCTCGCCACCGGCGCTGCAGAGCCAAAGCCTGCCAAGCCTGAGAAGGCCGCTGCGGCTGACGGCGGCAAGCCGGCGCCTGCTGGAAAATCCCATATCCGCCAGGCCCGCAATTCAGCCCAGCCGAAGATTCTTCCGACCTCAGGTCCCATGGCCGACATGCTCAAGCGGTTGTTCGGCGACAAGAAAAGCTGATGGCGCTGGCCGGCAGAGACGTCGAGATCCGCTCGGCCGGTCCGGACGATGTGTCGGCGCTGCTAAATCTTTACCGCGAGCTGCAGCCGGACGACCCAGAGATGGGTGAGAACCTGGCGCGCGACCGCTTCAACCAGATGCTCGCACATCCCGGCATGGTAGTGTTCCTGGCTTTCGCGGGCGAAATCGCGGTTTCCACCATAACCCTGGTCATCATCCCCAACCTCACCCGCGGCGGCGCACCCTACGCTCTGATCGAGAATGTCGTCACGCACGTGGCACACCGGCAGCACGGCTATGCCGGAGCCCTGATCCGGCACGCCATCGCTCATGCCTGGGAAGCCGGGTGCTACAAGGTGATGCTGCTCAGCGGCTCGAAGAACCCGGCGACGCTCGATTTCTACCGCCATTGCGGTTTTGTCCAGGACAAGACCGGCTTCCAGCTCCGTCGCCCGGACGGATTGTAAAGCCCGCGGCTTTCCGCGCCCGCCAATTCACGCCATCGTCATTCGCTCTTGATCGCCATGTCGGGGTAATCTGCCGCCATGGATCATTGCGCGGCGTGGCTTTTCGGTCAGGCGCCGCCGCCACGGCGGAGGAACAGGACATGCACGCATCCGTTTATTCCCGGAGAGCTCTTTTTGGCATGGGCTTCGGGCTTTCGGCCCTGTTGCTGATAAACTCCCGCCCGGCAATGGCCGGCAAGGTCAACCTGTCGAAGGCCGGAACTGCCATCGATGGCCATGACCCCGTCGCCTATTTCACACAAGGCAAGGCCGTGCCGGGAGATGCGGGGATCACCGCCAGCCATGACGGCGCGACCTACCAGTTCTCATCCGAAGAGCACAAGGCGCTGTTTGTCGCCGATCCAGACAAGTTCGCGCCGCAATATGGCGGCTATTGCGCCTATGGCGCAGCCCAGGGCTACAAGGCGCCCGTGGAGCCCGACAAGTTCACCTTGCTCGATGGCAAGCTCTATCTGAACTACAATGCCCGGGTCCAGGGCACATGGATCAAGGACACCGCCGGCTACATTGAAAAAGCCGACGCCTTCTGGGCTTCGCAGTGAGCCGGGCGCGGGTGGCCTACCCCCTGAGTTCGTCGATGCGCTGCCAGAACAGATCGACAAAGCCATTGACGCCGGCGTCGATCAATGCGGCGATGCCAAGCCCGGCGCCATCGATCAGCAGCATCGCTGCAAGACCGCCGACGACGCAAGACACCACATAGAGCCTGAGGTTCCTGAGGCTGTCGAGACGGTAGTATCCGGCGTCGTCAAACTCGACGCCCCACAGATAATCGCCCCAGCTGTAGTCGCTCGAAACCAGGATATTAACCGCGGGCGTGTCCGACAGCTTGTCTGGAAACACGTTGAACACGGCGCGGCCGACATGGGCGAGCACGCCGAACAGCGCGAACAGGACGCCTGCGACAACAAAATGCCAGGTGGCAAGCTCGGTCTCCATGACGGTCTCTCCTGGACGGACTGGGCACAGGATCGCATAAAAACCTTTCCGCCGGGTTGATCCGGCCGCACGCGCCAGCACCGGCCCTCTCCACCGGCTCCGTGCCTGGCTCGAGATATCGGCGCCCTGGAGGCCGGCAATGCGCGCCGACCTGTCTGTGACCGACCCCGGTGCAGGTCCGATGTAACTTGGGCTCTTGCCGCCTTGCCGAGCGGATGCTTAGCGCATCATCCCCATGCCCATTCCCATCGCCGGGATCACGATCTCATCGGCGGCCTTTTTCTGTGTCTCGTCAAGAACGCCGTACAACGCCTCGACCGCCGCCCGCATCTCCTTGATCTGTTCCAGCCGCGCCTGCATGAGGCTTTCGTGTTCGCCCAGGCGCTCCGGCAAGGACTTGCCGGCATAGTCGTCGTCCGTCATCCGCTCCATCATCGATCGCATCAGCCCGTTGTGGCTTTCGGCATTTTCCCGCAAGGCGGCGGCGAAGGTGTCCCACTGGGTCGACTGGTCATCCCTGATCCCCAGCTCGGTCTTCAGGAAGGCAAGCCGGCCGTCGATCCGGTCCAGCATGCCGTCCCATCCAAGGCCCATCATCGGCCCCTGTCCCATCATCTGGCCCCGACCATAGGGGCCGTTCATCATCATCTGTCCCATCCCCCCGCGCTGCCACCAGCCGTCGCGGCCGTCATCGTCGGATTGCGCAAGCGCCATTGTGCCGGAAGCTGCCATGATGGCCAGAACCGGGATCACCTTGACAAGAGTTTTCGCGAGCATGTCCATGCCTCCATCAGGCCCGACAAACGGGCGGTTGATCGTCTGTGCATCATGCGCCCGAAGGAAATTACCGCATTGATGCACATCAATCCCGGCTTCGCAGACGACAGCACCTCCGATCGCCCCTTGACGCGGCACGTCACATCCATACAAAGCCGCAAGCATCCACTTGAAGGACACCAATCCCATGGGTTTCAAATGCGGCATCGTCGGGCTGCCCAATGTCGGCAAGTCCACCCTGTTCAACGCACTGACGCGGACGGCCGCCGCCCAGGCCGCAAATTATCCGTTCTGCACCATCGAGCCCAACACCGGCGAAGTCGCCGTTCCCGATCCGCGGCTCAAGAAGCTCGCCACGGTGGCTGGATCCAAGGAAATCATCCCGACCCGCATCTCCTTCGTCGACATCGCCGGCCTGGTGCGCGGCGCGTCGAAGGGCGAGGGCCTGGGCAACAAGTTCCTCGCCAATATCCGCGAAGTCGACGCCATCGTGCATGTGCTCAGGTGCTTCGAGGATGACGACATCACCCATGTCGAAGGCCGCATCAATCCGGTGGGCGACGCCGACACCATCGAGACCGAGCTGATGATCTCCGATCTCGAAAGCCTCGAGCGCCGCACAGAGCAGACCCGCAAGCGCGCCGCCTCCAAGGACAAGGAGTCGATGACGGTGCTGCCGATCATGGAAGCGGCGCTGAAGCTCCTGCAGGACGGCAAGCCGGTGCGCACGCTGCTCAAGACGCTGGCGCCCGAAGAGCTCGAGATCCTCAAGGGGCTCAACCTTCTGACCTCGCACCCGGTGCTCTATGTCTGCAACGTTTCGGAAGCCGATGCGGTGGCGGGCAATGCCCACACCGAAGCCGTGGCGAAGATGGCCGCCGAACAGGGCGCGGAGAGCATCATCATTTCCGCAGCCATTGAATCCGAGGTGGCGCAGCTGCCCGACGAGGAATCCCAGGAATTCCTGGCGGCACTCGGGCTTGAGGAAGCCGGGCTCGACCGCCTGATCCGGGCTGGCTACCATCTGCTCGATCTGATCACCTATTTCACGGTCGGTCCGAAGGAAACCCGGGCCTGGACCATCGAGCGCGGCACCAAGGCGCCGGGTGCGGCCGGCGTCATTCACACCGATTTCGAGCGCGGCTTCATCCGCGCCTTCACCATCGCCTATGACGACTACGTCACGCTGGGCGGCGAAGTGCCCGCCAAGGAAGCCGGTAAGGCGCGCGACGAAGGCAAGGAATATGTGGTTCAGGACGGCGACGTCATCCATTTCCGCTTCAACACCTGACGCCTGATCCACGCAGGGACCGGCAGGTCACGGAATGCGCTGGTTGATGGAAGGGGCTGGCACTACCCGGTTGCATCCGCCTTGCGCTCCTGCGGCCTTCGGTGCAGGTTCGCGCCATGAACACCCAGACCCATCTGCTGCTCGCAGCAGCCCTGTTTGCCCGGCCCGGCCGCGACAACCGTCTGCGCAATGCCGCGGTCATCACCGGGGCATTGCTGCCTGACGCCGTGATCTTCGTGATGTTCGCATGGTCCAAGCTGGTGGGCGCGCCGGAGCAGGACGTCTGGTCCGACTGGTATTTCAATCCGCCGTGGCTGACCGCGATCGACTGGATGAACTCGCTGCCGCTGTTTGGCACGGTTCTGCTTGTCGGTTGGCTGTTGCCCAGGGACCCGCCCGGCCTGGACGTCCTGTCATCGGCTCTGATGCTGTTCGCGCTGGCGGCGATCAGCCATCTGCTCGGCGATCTCCCGCTGCATGTGGATGACGGGCATGCCCATTTCGTGCCGTTCTCCCAGTGGCGATTTGTTTCGCCCGTCTCCTACTGGGATCCCCGTCACTACGGAACCATCGCCTCGCTCATTGAGCTGGCGCTGGGGATGGTGCTGATCGTCGTGCTCTGGCGGCGTTTCACCAACAGGCTGGTGCGGGTGTTGCTGGCATTTGCCGTCCTCGCCTTCGCCGTTCCCTATGTCTGGTTCGTGCTGCTCGGCGGCCACAGCGATCACTTTGCCGCCCTCGGACAGGCGGTGGCGGCGTGAGCGCAACAGACAGACCTCCGCCCCTGGCCAGGCGCCGGAAACCGGCACTCCGGCCCGGAGCGGCTCATGCAATCACGCCTGTCCGTCAGCGCTCAATTCGATCCATGAGCGCGGCATGAATCAGGTCTTCTTCACCGGACAGGTCAACAATCCGATCATCGAGTAGAGCGGGCAGGTCCCGAACAGGCCGGTGAACAGCGGGATGATGCCGATCAGCGTGAACCAGCGCCATGAGGCGTCCGGATAGACAAAGAACATCGCCAGCAACACGAGGCCTGCAACGATGCGGAGAACGCGGTCGATACCGCCGACATTGGATTTGAACATGAGGGGCTCCTTGTTAACTGGGCATTCCCGTTTCATTGGCATTCCAGCCAATATGTATCAAAGATACATCATATAAGCGGGTCCACATTGACAAGGATCAAACCGCAGCGATCACCCGATCATTTCCTGGCGCGCCATTGGGGCGGCTATTTTCCTGAATTCAGAATGACTTGGGCAAACATAACCTTTCACGGCCTATGGAATTCCTCTAGATTGCGCGCAAACATGATCACCAAAGAGATATTTTACATGGCTGAAGACGACCTTCTCCATTTCGAGGACCTAGAACCTGGCATGGTGTTTCCGCTGGGGCCGAAGAACGTTGCAGCCGATGAAATCGTCGCCTTCGCGATGGAGTATGACGCGCAGCCGATGCATCTGGACGAAGAGGCAGGCCGGAACTCCATCCTTGGCGGCCTCGCGGCCTCGGGATGGCATACCTGCTCGATGATGATGCGGATGATGACCGACTCCTACCTGCTGCGGATGGCCGCCGAAGGCGCCCCCGGCATCGATTACGTCAAGTGGAAGAAGCCGGTGTTGGCAGGCGACGTGCTTTCGGGGGAGACCCGGGTGCTCGACAGCCGCACATTCAATTCCCGTCCGGGGATCGGCATCGTCAGCTTCCGGCACGAACTGCGCAACCAGAGGGGCGAAACGGTGCTGGAATCAGAAAACCCGATCATGCTGCGCAGGCGCGCGCCGGAGGCATCCAGACCGTGACCCGTGATCCTGCATTCGAACCCGGCGCCCGCAAGAAACTGGGCAGCCATGTCTTCACCACGGACGCCATCATCGACTTCGCCCGCCAGTTCGACCCGCAGCGGTTCCATATCGATGCCGAAGCCGCCAGGGACAGCGTGTTTGGCGGTTTGTGTGCGTCGGGATGGCACACGGCGTCCGTCTGGATGAAACTCAACATCGCCGCCAGCACCGCCGAAGCCGAACAGGCCAAGGCCGAGGGCAAAGCCTTGCCCGAATTCGGCCCCTCACCCGGCTTCCGAAATCTCAGATGGTTCAAGCCGGTCTATGCTGGCGACGAGATCTTCTACTCGCTAACGATCCGCGGCTCCCGCCCGCTTGCCTCACGCCCCGGATGGTCGATCCTGGAGCTGATCTCGGAAGCCCATGACAAGGACGGCACTCTGGTGATGAGTTTCGATTCAGCCGCGCTGATCCGGTTTCCCGAAGAAGATCAGGCAGAGTAAGGCGCGCCAACGGCTGACACAGATCTGCAAGGGTCTGGATGTCGCTCAGTGGCCTTCATAGGAAATCAGCGTGCGCACCTGAACGCCGAGGTCCTCGAGCTTCTTGCGGCCGCCAAGGTCGGGAAGGTCGATGACGAAACACGCCGCGATGATGTCGGCGCCCATCTGCCTGAGCAGCTTGACCGCGCCTTCGGCGGTGCCGCCGGTCGCGATCAGATCGTCAACCAGAATCACGCTCTCGCCCTCGGCGATGGCATCCTTGTGCATTTCCATTTCATCGACGCCATATTCGAGGCTGTAGGCCACGCGCACGGTCTCGTGCGGCAGCTTGCCCTTCTTGCGGATCGGCACGAAACCGGCTGACAATTGGTGCGCCATGGCGCCGCCAAGAATGAAGCCGCGCGCCTCGATGCCGGCGATCTTGGAGACCCTGAGCCCTGCATAGGGATGGACCAGCTCATCCACCGCCCGGCGGAACGCCCGCGGCTGACCCAGAAGCGTGGTGATGTCGCGAAACAGGATGCCGGGTTTGGGATAATCCGGAATCGTGCGGATGGCGGCGCGCAGTTCGTTTTCAAGATTGGTCATGGACATTGTCCCAGTGTGAAGTCGCCGCAAGGTGATGCTGCAGTCTGTCCCGCCACCCGTCGCGGCGCAAGCGCGTTGACCGGACATGGATACGCCGCCCGGAGGCGGCGTATCTGGTTTGATCCGTGAGCCGAAAGGTTCAATGCGGCTGTTTGGAGAACACGGCTTTCTTGGTCAGGTACATCAGACCCGTGAACAACGCCAAGAAGATCAGCACCATGAAACCCAGGCGCTTGCGGTCCTCAAGGTGCGGTTCCGCAGCCCACATCAGGAACGCGGATACATCCTTTGAATACTGGTCGAGCGTTTCAGGCGTCCCGTCATCATAGGTGACGAAGCCTTCATCGATCGGCTGCGCCATCGCAAGCGAGGTTCCGCCGACGAAATACGGATTGAAGTAGTTGCCATCGGCGACGGTATAGCCCTCCGGCGGCTCCTGGTAGCCGGTCAGCAGCGAGTAGAGGTAATCCGGGCCACCTTCCTGATACTGGGTGAAGATGTCGAAGACGAAGGTCGGGAAGCCGCGCTCGACGCCGCGCGCCTTGGCAATCAATGACAGATCCGGCGGGGCGGCGCCATTGTTGGCATAGGCTGCCGCTGCCGCGTTCGGGAACGGCGACGGGAAATGATCGGCCGGGATGGCGGGACGGGTGAACATCTCGCCTTCCGCATTCGGGCCGTCCTCGACTTCGTAATTCGCCGCAAAGGATTTGACCTGATCCTCCGAGTAGCCCAGATCCTCGAGGGTCCTGAACGCAACCAGGTCCATCGAATGGCAGGCTGCGCAGACTTCCGCAAAGACCTTCAGGCCACGCTGAAGCTGGGCCTTGTCATACTTGCCGAAGGGTCCCGCGAACGACCAGTCGACGTTCTTCGGCTTGAGGAGCGGGTAATGACCATCTTCCTGCGCGTGCTCGATGGCGGTGGCGAGATCGTGCCCGTCCTGGGCGCGGGCAGAGCTCATCGCTGTGGAGGCGATGGCCGCGATCAGCGCGATGCTTGTTACAAACTTATTCATTGTTTGAATTCCTTTCAGCCGCTGATCAAGCCTTGGCAGTCTTTTCGAGTACCGCTTCGGTAATCGAATTGGGCAGCCGTTTCGGTTTTTCGATCAGGCCCAGAACCGGCATGATGACGAGGAAGAAGCCGAAGTAGTAGATTGTGCCCAGCAGAGACAGCAGCGTGTAGAGATCCGTCGCCGCGCGCGAACCGAGCCAGCCGAGGAAGATGCAGTCGGCCACGAAGATCCAGAAGAACAGCTTGTACCAGGGACGGTAGACTGCCGAGCGGATCTTCGACGTATCAAGCCAGGGCAGGAAGAACAGCACGATGATCGAGCCGAACATCACCAGAACGCCGCCGAGCTTCGAATCGATAGGCCCGATGTCGAAGGTGATGGCGCGCAGCATCGCGTAGAACGGAAGATAGTACCATTCCGGAACGATGTGAGCCGGCGTCTTCAGCGAATCGGCCATGATGTAGTTGTCGGGATGGCCGAGATAGTTGGGCATGAAGAAGATGAACCAGGCGAACACGAACAGGAACACCGTGACGCCAACTCCATCCTTCACCGTCGCATAGGGCGTGAAAGGCAGGGTGTCCGTCTTCGACTTCACCTCGACGCCGGTCGGGTTTGTCTGGCCGGTCACATGCAGCGCCCAGACGTGCAGGACAACGACGCCGGCGATCATGAAGGGCAGCAGGTAATGCAGCGAGAAGAAGCGGTTGAGCGTCGGTTGATCGACCGCGAAACCGCCCAGGAGGAACTGCTGGATCCACTCGCCGATAAGAGGGAACGCCGTGAAGAAGCCGGTGATCACCGTAGCCCCCCAGAACGACATCTGACCCCAAGGCAGCACGTAGCCCATGAATCCGGTGGCCATCATCAGAAGGTAGATGACAACGCCAAGGATCCAGAGGATCTCGCGCGGCGCCTTGTAGGAACCGTAATAGAGACCGCGTGCAATGTGCAGATAGACGGCGATGAAGAAGAAGGACGCACCGTTGGAGTGCATGTAGCGCAGCAGCCAGCCATTGTTGACGTCGCGCATGATCTTCTCGACCGAATTGAAGGCGAGCGCGGTGTCGGCGACATAGTGCATGGCAAGAACCACGCCGGTGAGGATCTGCACCACCAGCATCACCGACAGCATGGCGCCGAAGGTGTAAGCATAGTTCAGGTTGCGCGGCACCGGATAGGAGACGAAGCTGTCATGCGACAGCCGCATCAGCGGAAGGCGCGAGTCCATCCATTTGCCAATGCCTGTCGTCGGATTGTAGGTCGAATGATCGCCACTCATGGTAATTTGTCCCCTTAACCGATCTGGATGACAGTGTCAGACGTGAACGCAAACGTCGGCACGGGCAGGTTTTCCGGCGCCGGGCCTTTGCGAATACGTCCGGACGTGTCGTAGTGCGAACCGTGGCACGGGCAGAACCAGCCGCCGAAATCGCCGGCCTGGCCGAGCGGAATGTAGCCCAGATGGGTGCAGACGCCGATCTGAACGAGCCAGTTTTCCTTGCCCTCGCCTGCGGAGCGAGCGACATCTGTCGCCTCTGCGGTGGCGTCAAGATTGGCGTTGCGCGCCAACGGATCCTTGAGATCGGCTATGGCGACGGCCTTGGACTCTTCGATCTCTTCCGGGGTGCGATTGCGAATGAACACAGGCTTGCCGCGCCATTTGACGGTCAATGACATGCCGGGCTCGACGCTTGCAACGTTCACCTCGATTGTCGAAACCGCCAGCGTCGAGGCGTCGGGGCGCATCTGGTCGATGAACGGCCAGGCAAACGCCGCCGCGCCGACCGCTGCCGTAGCCCCGGTGGTGATGTAAAGAAAATCGCGGCGGGTTGGTTCACCCGCGCCTTCGCTGTGTGTCATTGGCTCACTCACGGCTCAACGTCCTCTTCAAGCTGCGTCCGGTTCAGACTTCCGTCACCCGCCTGGGCGAACCTGACCCCCACCGCTATAAGCGGATTCGGCCCCTGCCGACAATGCGGCGAAAATCTGGCAATCGCGCGGTATCTATTCGCGTTGGACGGAGAAGTCCAGACCGGAGGCGGACAGAGGGGCACAATGTCGCGGGAAAATCAGCCAGACTATTCCGCGGCTTCGTCCACACCGATGAAGCCGCCCGACTGCCGGGCCCACAGATCGGCGTAGAGACCGCCGCGCGCCAGCAATTCGGCATGCGTGCCCGCCTCGATGATGCGTCCCTCGTCCATCACCACCAGGCGATCCATCCGGGCGATGGTGGAAAGCCGGTGGGCGATGGCGATGACGGTCTTGCCTTCCATCAACTCGTCGAGGTTTTCCTGGATCGCCGCCTCGACTTCCGAATCGAGCGCCGAGGTCGCCTCGTCCAGGACCAGGATCGGCGCGTTCTTGAGCATGACCCGGGCAATGGCGATGCGCTGGCGCTGCCCGCCCGACAGCTTCACGCCGCGATCGCCGACATGGGCATCAAGTCCCTTGCGGCCGCGCTGGTCTGACAGGCCCTCGATGAAATTCAGCGCCTCGGCGGTGCGCGCCGCCTCGAGGATTTCCGCGTCACCGGCGTCGGGACGTCCGAACACGATGTTCTCGCGGATCGAGCGGTGCAGCAGCGAGGTGTCCTGTGTGACCATGCCGATCGCCTGGCGCAGCGATTCCTGGCTGACCTCGGCAATGTTCTGGCCATCGATCTCGATCTTGCCCGATTGCAGATCGTAAAACCGCAGGAGCAGATTGACGAAGGTCGATTTGCCGGCGCCGGAGCGGCCGACCAGCCCGAGCTTCTCGCCCGGAGTGATGGTCAGCGACAGATCGTCGATCACCGGCTGTTCCGGGTCATAGCCGAAGCTTGCGTGGTCAAACCGCACCACCGCCTTGTCAACCTTCAGCTCCGGCGCGCCGTCGCGGTCGGTCAGCCCGATCGGCCGGGCCACCAGTTCGGCGGAGTTCTGCAGCGTGCCGAGATTGCGCATCAACCCGTTGAGCTGGGTCATCATCCGCCCGAGCAGCATGTTGAGCCTGAGCACCAGCGACAGCGTGAACGCCACCGAGCCCACCGAGATCGCGCCGGTGAGCCAGAGATTGATCGAGAACCCGGCAATCGCCGCGATCATGATGCCCGACAGCGCCGCGAGCGATGCGCGCACCCCGGTCAGATGCCGGGTGAAGGGGATGATCGCAGCCAGGAACTGGTCAAATCCCTCCCTTATATACCGATCATTGTCGGCTTCGCGGGCATAGAGCTTGAGCGTCTGGATATTGGAATAGCTGTCGGTGATGCGCCCGGTCAGCATGGACGAGGCCTCCGCGCTGGCGCGTGCATGCCGCCTTATGCGCGGCACGAAATACCGCGCCAGCAGCCCGAACGCCACGACCCAGAACAGCACCAGCGCCGACAGCCGCCAGTCGAGCTGCGCCACCAGCGCCATGGTGGTGGCGGTGTAGATCAGGATGAACCAGACCACCTGCAGAAGCGCCACCATGAAATCGCCGGTGGCCTGGCCGGCAGACCAGACCTTGGTGACGATTCGGCCTGCAAAATCATTCTGGAAGAAACTCAGGCTCTGGCGCGACACATGGGCGTGCGCCTGCCAGCGCACCAGGTTGTAGAACCCGGGTACGACCGTCTGTTCCTCGACAAGGGCTGCGATGGTGACCACGACAAACCGCGCCAGCACCACCACGAACAGCATGAACGCCAGCGTCGGACCGTGTGCCGCGACCAGGCCATCCCAGCCGGCGGTCGGCTCCGCCGCATCAAGCACATCGACCAGCTGGCCGACAAAATAGAACAGCGCCGCCTCAAGCAGCGCCACCAGGCCGCCGAGCGCCAGCATCAAGGCAAAGGCGCCCTTGGCCTGGCCGACATAATGGCGCAGGAACCCGAACGTCGACGCGGGCGGCCGGTAGCTCTTGCGCCGGACAAACGGATCGATCCAGCTTTCGAACACAGTGAGCAGGGGTCGGAAAATCATCGGCATAACAATAGGGCGTGCGGGTTATTTGGCAATCCGCACGTCCTATTCCGCCGCCGTCGCATCTTCCGCAGCCGACGCATCGGTCTCGGCATCGATGAAGCCGCCCGATTGCCGTGACCAGAGGTCGGCATAGATGCCGCCCGACTTGATCAGCTCCTCATGGGTCCCGGTTTCCACGATCTCGCCCTGATCCAGCACCACCAGCCGGTCCATCTGCGCGATCGTCGACAGCCGGTGCGCAATCGCAATCACCGTCTTGTTCTCCATCAGCGCAAACAGGTTTTCCTGGATCGCCGCCTCGACTTCCGAATCGAGCGCCGAGGTGGCCTCGTCGAGCACCAGGATCGGCGCATCCTTGAGGAACACCCGCGCAATGGCGATGCGCTGGCGCTGGCCGCCCGACAGCTTGACGCCGCGCTCGCCGACATGGGCGTCGAGCCCGGTGCGACCGACCAGATCCTCGAGGCCGGCGATGAACTCGAGCGCATTGGCCTTGCGCGCCGCCTCGATGATCTCGGCCTCCGTGGCGTCGGGACGTCCATAGGCGATGTTGTCGCGCACGGAGCGGTGCAAGAGCGACGTGTCCTGGCTCACCATGCCCACCTGTCCCCTGAGGCTATCCTGGCTCACCTGCGCGATGTCGTGACCATCGATCAGGATGCGCCCGGATTCGAGATTGTAGAACCTGAGCAGCAGGTTGACGATCGTGGTCTTGCCGGCGCCGGAGCGGCCGACCAGGCCGATCTTCTCGCCCGGCTTGATCGACAGCGACAGGTTCTCGATCACGCCGCTCTGCTTGCCGTAATGAAAGCGGACATTCTCGAAACTGATCGCACCCTTTTTGGCGACGATGTCGCCGGCGCCGGGGCGGTCAACCACGTCGTGCGGCTTTATCATCATGCCCATGCCGTCCTGGACCACGCCGATATTCTCGAAGAAGCCGGAGACCTCCCACATGATCCACTGCGACATGCCGTTGATTCTCAGCGAAAGCCCGATGACCACGGCAATGGCGCCGACCGAGACAAGACCGTTCAGCCAGAAGCCGATCGACATTGCCGAAACCACGAACACCAGGACCGAATTGTTGAAATAGATCAGCGACTGGAACAGCGTCACCTGGCGCATCTGCCGGTGCACGGTCTGCAGGAACATATCCATGCTTTCCTGTGCATAGGCCTCTTCGCGGCCTGCGTGGGAAAACAGCTTGACCGTCGAAATATTGGTGTAGCTGTCAACCACCCGTCCCGTCATCGCCGAGCGGGCATCGGCCTGGTCGGTCGATATCCGCTTGAGCTTCGGCACGAAATGCACGATCAGGCCGATATAGACGGCGAGCCAGAACAGCAAGGGCAGCACCAGCCGCCACTCGGCGCTCGCCACCATGCCGATCATGGCGATGAAATAGACCAGCACGTAGACGAACACATCGAGAAGCTTCATCACCGCTTCCCGGATCGACAGCGACGTCTGCATCACCTTGGTGGCGACGCGCCCCGCGAACTCGTTGGAAAAGAAGCTCAGGCTCTGACGCAGCAGGTAGCGGTGCATCTGCCAGCGCGCGATCATCGGGTAATTGCCGAGCAGCGTCTGGTGGATGATCAGCGAATGCAATGCCACCGTGACCGGCAGGCCGATGAGCACGACGGCGCCCATCAGCATTAGGCGGCCGGATTCGCGATCAAGGAAACCCCGCGGATCGGAATTGGCAAGCCAGTCGACAATGGAGCCCAGGAAGCCGAACAGCATCACTTCGCCAACTGAAATCATCGCGGTCAGGATGGCCATGGCGATCAGCCATGGCGCCGCATCACGCGAATAATGCCAGCAAAACGCCACAAGCCCTTCGGGCGGCGCGGTGGGCGTTGCCTCGGGATAGGGATTGAGTTGACGTTCAAACCATCCAAACATGGATGTCTCCTTGAAGAAAACGACATGCCGCGCATGGGGAAATGCACTGGCAGACCGAACAAAAACCTGAGGTCACGCGATGACGCTTATCGCCCCTGAAACGGGGCACAAAAGCTGAAAAATAAGCTGAAACCGCGAAAAACCCGTTTAATCAGTGGCCTAGGGCCGCAGCCGGAGGACAGATATCAATGATGCGCATTGCAGCCTCCTTCGGGTTCGCGTTGAAGATCACCCTGTTTAGACCCAAATCCGCAGTTCCGCCAGATTGTCGCACCCGGTTTGCGCAGCGGAGGTGCATCCTTGCTTGATATTGTGATAAAAACACCACAGACATTGTCACCATGACCAAACCTCTCATCGCGCTCTACCAACCCGACATCCCCGGCAACACCGGCTCGATCCTGCGGCTCGGCGCCTGCATGGGCATCGGCATTCACATCATCGGGCCCGCGGGCTTCGACATGACCGACAGGGCGCTCAAGCGCGCCGGGATGGATTACATCGAGATGGCGGCGCTGACCCGCCACGACGGCTGGGAAGAGTTCGAGGCCTGGCGGCAGGCCGGAGCCCGGCGGCTGGTGCTGATGACGACGCAATCCGCCACGCCCTATGTCGATGACACGGTCCAGACCCTCACCGCCCAGGACGTCGTCCTGTTCGGAAGGGAGAGCGCAGGCGTGCCGCCGAAAGTGCATGAGGCGGCCGATGCGCGGCTGACGATCCCGATGATCAACGGTCGCCGCAGCTTGAACCTCGCCATGAGCGTGGCGATCATCGCCGGCGAGATCAACCGCCGCTTCGGGCTGTAGCCGAGGACTGCGTCAGTCATAGCTGACGACTTCGAACTCGATGCCGTTTTCATCATCGAAATAGAACCGGCGGCCGGGCTCGTAATCGGCGTGGTTGTGGGTCTTGTAGCCCTGAGCCTTGACCTTCGCCTCGACCGCATCGAGGTCGTCGACCACCACGCCGATATGGTTCATCGCCCCGACGACGTCCTTGCCTTGCGTATTTGGCGCCACGCCCTCCTTCGGCGTGAACACCACCAGGTAGTCGTCTTCGGTTCCCACATGGATCGATCGGCCGCCATTGCGCGCCGAACCCTGCCAGCGGATCTTCCAGCCGAACACGTCACAGAGCCATTGGGCGGTCCTGTCTGCGTCGGGAACGGTGAAATTGACATGTTCGAGAACGGCTTGGGACATGGGTCTGCTCCTGGAATCGTGTGTGTTTGCCTTTGAAGACACCCATGCTACTTTCTCAAGTCAACTTGAGGTCAAGAGGTTTTTTGAAATGCCGGACCCACGCAGCAAAAGCCTGCTCTCCATCGGCGATGTGGCCGCCCGCACAGGGCTCGCGGTCTCGGCGATCCGCTATTATGACGACGAGGGCCTGATTGCGGCGCGACGCACGCCGGGTGGCAAGCGCATGTTCATCCGTTCCGACATCAGGCGGCTATCGTTCATCCTGATCGCCCAGCAACTGGGATTTTCCTTGGACGAGATCCGCGCCCAGCTCCGCGGGCTGCCGCTCGAACGCACGCCCACCAAGCGTGACTGGGAGAAGATCAGCCGCGGGTTCCGCGCCCATCTCGATGCCCGCATCGGCATGCTCGAGCGCCTGCGCGACCGCCTCGACGGCTGCATCGGCTGCGGCTGCCTGTCGCTCGACGCCTGCCGGCTCTACAACCCGGATGATCAGGCGGGCGCAAGCGGCACGGGGCCAAGGCTGGTGGTGCAGAAGTCGGTGGAGGGCTGAGGTTCACTGCGCACTGCGGCGAGGCGCTTCAAACAGTGTTGACGTCCGTCAACCCGAAATCATTCCCCTTGAACAGGAGCGGCAGACTCAAGGCCTTGGCGCACCCATAAGAAAGGCAATCTCCGAAATTCAGTGACGCGGGATGTCGCCCCTTGCCAAAACGCTCAAAGGCATCAACGGCCGCAAAGCCGGCTTCTGGAGGGATCGGCACGATCTGAATGTCGAATTCTTCAAGAAAAATCTTCAGTTCGTACCGTGCGCTTTGTATTGAAAGATCTGGGTTTCTGGCAAGATTGACAATAACCTCCCAGACCACAGCTGCACTGACAACGCGCACATCTGCGTCATCCATCCGCATGAAAAGCGTCGCGGCATCGTCCTCTTCAGTCATGACCGCGATGAGGGCCGACGCATCTATGAACATCAGTCATCCTCGTAAAGACTATCAATGAAAGCCTTGTCGTTATAGTCGATTGCAGCGTTCTTGGTCCGTGCGTTGAAGGCCTTGCTCCAAGCGATTCCCCTTTCGACGTAATCCTCCTTCGTATGAGGCTCACGAAGCGCCCGTTCCAGAGCCTGTCTGACAGCTTCGGTCTTGGTCTTGGCCTTTATGGCCGCCTGATAGCGCTCGGCGAGCGCATCGACAGTTTCGTCCTTGATGAAAAGAGCCATGATGCACACTCCTGTTCGAGCGGATATATTAAGGGATATCCCTCTGCCGGACAAGGATATCCCTCAATCCGCGGTCGGCAACCGGCGCATGGTGAACTCGATGGTGTCGCCCTCGCCCGGCAGCGTCCGCCAGCTCTCGACCTCGGTCCAGTAGGCGGCCTTGGGCCAGGTGGAGAACCATTCCCGCGCCACTTCACGCGCCTCGCCGCGGGTCATGCGGTAGGTCTTGCGCACGAAGCCGCCGGGCCTGCCCGCAGCTTTCTCGCTGCGCGACCGGGCAATCTCTCGGCGCAGGCCGTCAAGCGGAGGGCGTCGGGGTGGAAACTGGCTCATGGTCCTTCCTTGCTTGGCAAAATCCTACCGCAAAAGTTTTCGCTCTGCGAGTCCTGACATGATCGGCACACCCTTGTGCCAGCGGCCTTGGAAAACCCGGGATCCTGACTGCTCCTATGTCAAGCCAGGCTGACATCCTGCCTTACATCCCGGCTGCGGGGCTGCTATGTCTCAGCCAAATCAAGACGAGGAGCTCCCATGCAACGCCCAAGCCTGCCGGTCGGACTGCCCGACGACATCGAAGACAAGAAGACACTCGCGCGCCAGTGGTTCGAGCAGTTGCGCGACCAGATCTGCTTGAGTTTCGAGGCGCTCGAGGCAGAAGTCGATAATCCCCAGTCGGCGGGTGATCCGGGACGTTTCGAGCGCACCCCTTGGCAGCGCGACGAAGGTGCGGGCGGCGGCGGCACCATGTCGATCATGAAGGGCCGGCTGTTTGAAAAGGTCGGCGTGCACACCTCCACCGTCCACGGCGAGTTCTCGCCCGAATTCCGCGGCCAGATCCCCGGCGCCGAGGAAGACCCGAGCTTCTGGGCGTCGGGAATCTCGCTGATCGCCCACCCCGTCAACCCGCATGTGCCCACCGTGCACATGAACACCCGCATGGTGGTGACGACCAGCCACTGGTTCGGCGGCGGCGCCGATTTGACCCCGGTGCTCGACGCCCGCCGCACCCAGACCGATCCCGACACGCAGCTGTTCCATCGCGCCATGGAGATCGCCTGCAACCGCCACGCCGTCGCCGACTATCCGAAGTTCAAGGCCTGGTGCGAGGAGTATTTCTTCCTGCCGCACCGCAATGAGCCGCGCGGCATCGGCGGCATCTTCTACGACTGGCAGCATTCGAGTGAAGAACAGGGCGGCTGGGCCGCCGATCTCGCCTTCACCCAGGATGTCGGCCGCGCCTTCAACGTGGTCTATCCCAAGATCGTGCGGGCCAATTTCAACAAGCCCTGGAGCGAGGCCGAGCGCACCGAGCAGCTGATCCGCCGCGGCCGCTATGTCGAGTTCAACCTGCTCTATGACCGCGGCACCATCTTCGGCCTGAAGACCGGCGGCAACGTCGCCTCGATCCTGTCCTCGCTGCCGCCGGTGGTGATGTATCCGTAGGGGAGATCGGAACCGAGACCGGGGACTGGGGATGGCGATTAGGCCTGTTTGGCAACGGCCTTCCGCAGCGCTTCATCGATCAGCTGATTGGCGATCTTCATCCGCGTCGTGGCGGCGTCGCGCCATTCCGAAGGCGTGCGGTCGGGATGGTTCAGGCGGGCAAAGCTGCGGCGTTTGCGCTGCAGGTCGGACGGCGTATCGGACGCCAGCACATCGATGTCTGTGGCGATTTCCTCAGCGCTCAGCCGCTTGAAAGGCGTCGCATCGAAGTGTGGCTTTGGCGGCGGCGCGGCGGCCTCGCTGGTCTGCGGCAACTCCACCGCCTCGCTGGCGTAGTCGGCATAGGCCGCAGCGAATGGTTCACTGCTGCGCCACGTTTGCGGATTCGCTCCAGCCCCGACGAAGCTCGAATTGAAACCGCGCATGCCTGTCCAGGACGCCGAGCCTGACGGTGACGCGTCCGCTTGTTCCCTGATTAAGCAGTCCAGAACGGCATCGAACGTGCTCAGTCCCACAATCATCGCCTGCCCTCTCCCAGACCGGTCTTACGGCCCCAGTCCGATACTGCTAGCGGAAGATGGTTAACAACATCTCAGCACGGATAAGCCGCTCGATGCGCCGAAGTGAGGAGGGGCCACCAGAAACACCTGTCCTGGACTGTTGGATCATCGGCGACGAGCGCGATTGACATGCGTCAATGTGCCCGGTCACGGTTCTGTCAAGATGAACCATATGCTAGGATGGCATTACGTTGCCCCGACAAACTGGGTCAGCGCAATACCCTGGCTACCGGCAAGAAAAGGAGGATGAGCCATGAAGACTTTCCATTGCGGATCCCTGGTTCCCGGATGCGACTGGCATACCCGGGCCGACAGCGAGGCCGAGATTGTTTCGCGGACCATCGATCATCTGCGCGAGACCCACGGCGAGACCATCATCCGCCCGTCCATCGTCGAGCAGATCAAGGCGCGGATGAGCGACCAGGAAAACGCCGCCTGACGAACCTCTCGAAAAGAGCTTGACCAGTCAGTCAGGGTCGGCCAGCAGCTTCTGCTTGGTCAGAGTAAAATTGCTGTCGATCCAGCGCTCCTCGAGAGCCGCCAGTCTGGCCCCCATCGCGGGGCCGGGCTTGATCCCCTGGGCGATCAGATCCGATCCCGAAACCGGAAACACCGGACGCGCCCAGCTCTCCGCACGCGCCAGATGACGGCTGTGGCCGGCGGCTTCCGTCAAGGCTGCGGGGTCCGCGTCCGTGCGCGAGCGAGCCGAAACCAGCGACAGCCGGATACGGTCCATGATCGGACCTGCGCCGTGGCGGTAGAGCAGCCGGTCGAGCGCGGTGATCGCCAGCGTCGGCGCAATCACCGGCGCCTGGGTCCATTGGGCCAGCCGCTCGGAATCGGCGCGCGACAGCTTGAGCCGAACCGACAATTCGCGCATCCGCTCCGTATCGGGCGGCACGATCGCCATCAGCCGCAACATCGGATCGGGATCCCAGCCGAGCGCGGTTTCCGTGGCGATCAGGCCGCCGATCGAATCGATCCCCCATTTCTCGCTTTCGGGCAGCACCAGGCTCAGCACGCCCGCCTGCCGCATCCAGAGCAGCGCCCGGCCCGGATCGCGGGCCTTGAGCAAGGTCTTGAGTTCCTTCCACACCCGCTCGGCGGAAAGCTTGACCAGGCTGTCGCGCGCCCGGGCGCAGGCTTTCAGCGCCGCCGCATCCGGCCGCCCGGCGCCGTAATGGGAGAAAAACCGGAAATAGCGCAGGATCCTGAGATGATCCTCGGCAATCCGGTCATCCGGCTCGCCGATGAACCGCACCGTGCGCGAGGCGATGTCCTCGAGCCCGCCGACCAGATCGATGATCGCGCCGCTCGCATCTGCATAGAGCGCGTTGATGGTGAAGTCGCGCCGCTCGGCGTCGATCTGCCAGTCGCTGCCGAACACCACCTTCGCCCGCCGTCCGTCGGTCTCGGCGTCATGGCGCAGCGTCGTCACCTCGAAGCCGCGGCCGTCGATGACCAGCGTCACCGTGCCATGATCGATGCCCGTCGGCACCGCGCGGATGCCTGAGGCTTCGGCGCGCGCCATCACCTCGGCCGGAGCCCAGGTGGTCGCGAGATCGGTGTCGGTCACCGGCAGCTCCAGCAGCGCATTGCGCACCGCGCCGCCGACCACCCGCACTTCCCCGCCGTCCTGGTTCAGGAGCGCGAAGATCCGCCCAAGCGCCGGGTCCTGGAACCAGCTCTCGTTGGCCACGCTTGCGGCAATGCTCATGCATAGAGCCTTTCATACATGGTTCGGATGATCCCGGCGGTGACGCCCCAGATCCGGTGTTCGCCAAACGGCATGGCATAATAATGCCGCTCGATGCCATCCCAGACACGGCTCTCGCGCTTGTGATTGGCCGGGTCCATCAGAAACGACAGCGGCGTCTCGAACACCGCATCGACTTCGTCCGGGTTCAGCGTATAGGCATAGCCCGGCCGCACCACGGCCAGCACCGGCGTGATGTGAAAGCCGGTTGTGGTCATGTAGACGGGAAGCCGGCCGACTGGCTCGACAAAGCGCCGGTCCAGCCCGATTTCCTCCTCGGCCTCGCGCATGGCGGCAACTTCCGGGCTGCCATCGCCCGGATCGATGGCGCCGCCGGGAAACGCCACCTGCCCTGAATGCTTGCGCATGGCCACCGCGCGCCGCGTCAGGATCACCTGCGCCTCGGGCCCCGCCTCCGTCACCGGCACCAGAACCGCGGCATCGCGCAGCTTGACGCCGGTGAAGTATGACGCCAGGTCCGGATTGAGCAGATGATCGCCATGGCCGAAATGGGCGGGAGCCGCCCCGAAGGCATGCTCCGGATCGTGCGCTTGCGCCCGCAGGCGAAAATCCGCCGCGTCGAGCCTCGGCGGCAGCCGGGATGCAGCGCCGCTCACAACTGCGCCTCCAGCCTGGCCATCGGCATCACCGGAAAGATCTCGCCGCCCGAGCGGATCGCGAACATTTTCTCGCCGTCAATCTCGGCCTCTTCGCCGCGCGCCAGAAGATCATAGGTCACCGCGCGGTTGACCAGCGCCTCGAGCCGCCCGCGCACCAGCAGATAGGGCTTGAGCTGATCTTGCTCGCCCGTGGTCACGAACCTGAGCGGATTGTCCGGCCCGACTCGCACCACGTCGCCGACATTGGTCCTGAAGGTGAGCACCGGATCGCCCTCTTCTTCGGCAACACTCATCTCGACAGCCAGGAACGGCGCATCGGCAATCCGGATCCCGAGCTTTTCCACAGGCGTGACCAGATAGGTCCTTCCGTCTTCGTCGCGGCGCAAAACAGTGGAAAACAACCGCACCAGTGCGGGCCTGCCAATCGGCGTGCCCATGTAGAACCAGGTGCCGTCAGCACGGATTTCCATGTCGATATCGCCGCAATAGGGCGGATTCCAGTGCTCGACCGGCGGCAAACCATCCTTGCCGGCATTGCGGTCGGCCTGGGCGCGCGAAATCAGCGCCGCGAGATCCGCAGCATCTGTTTTCGTGTCGGTCCTTGTTTTTGCCATTGTCCTGTCCAGCTATGGTTAGAGGTTACGAGATAGTCAACCCAACCGCACTTGTCAGCCTTTCGGGGTGGAATAAGTTGATGGGAAGCCTAAGGTCTGACCCGGGAACACGAACGTTCGGAGAAATTCATGGGACGCATCGACACTGGAGCAAAGCCAATCGACGAAAAGGCTGTCATCGCTGCCGCGGAACATGCCCTGGCCGATATCTCCGCGATCAGGACGGCCGTGTCGGAGGTCATCTATGGTCAGGAAAGCGTGGTGGAGCAGACCCTGCTCGCGGTGCTCTCGGGCGGCCACGCGCTGCTGGTCGGCGTTCCCGGCCTCGCCAAGACCAAGCTGGTGACCACGCTCGGCACAGTGCTGGGCCTCGGCTCCAACCGCATCCAGTTCACCCCCGACCTCATGCCGTCGGATATTCTCGGCTCCGAGGTCATGGACCAGGACGAGAACGGCCGTCGATCCTTCCGCTTCGTGCCCGGACCGGTATTCACCCAGTTGCTGATGGCCGATGAAATCAACCGCGCCTCGCCGCGCACCCAGTCAGCACTTCTGCAGGCGATGCAGGAATACCACGTCACTGTCGCAGGTGCTGCGCATGATCTGCCGCGTCCGTTCCACGTGCTCGCAACCCAGAACCCGCTCGAGCAGGAGGGCACCTACCCGCTGCCCGAAGCCCAGCTCGACCGCTTCCTGATGCAGGTCGACGTGCCCTATCCGCAAATGGCGGCGGAGCGGCGGATCCTGCTCGAAACCACCGGGGCCAGCGACGCCGTCGCCCGGCCCGCCATCACCATGGAACGGCTGGCCGCGATCCAGGCGCTGATCCGGCAGATGCCGGTGCCCGAATCGGTGGTCGACGCCATCCTAGACCTGGTCCGCTCCGCCCGCCCCGGCCATGGCAACGCCCGTGTCGATGAGACCGTGTCCTGGGGTCCCGGCCCGCGCGCCGGCCAGTCGCTGATGCTCTGCGCCCGGGCGCGCGCGCTCTATGACGGCCGACTTGCGCCCTCGATCGACGATGTGCGCGCGCTGGCCGAACCGATCCTGCAGCACCGCATGGCGCTGACCTTCGCCGCCCGCGCCGAGGGCATCGGCATCCGGGACGTGATTGCCGGCCTCGTCGCCACGAAGGCCGGGTGAGCCGATGGCCCCGATCGGCCATCTGACGCAACCGACCGCGCGGCTTGATGCGCTGTCCCGCGCCCGTCAGCGTGCGGCGCTGCTGCCCGACTGCCTGGCCGAGGCCCGTCGCGTCGCCAATACCGTGATCGCCGGCTGGCACGGCCGCCGCAAGCGCGGCATAGGCGAGACCTTCTGGCAGTTCAGGCCCTATGTCGACGGCGAATCGCTGTCGCGCATCGACTGGCGGCGCTCGGCGCGCGACGATCATCTTTATGTCCGCGACCGCGAATGGGAAGCTGCCCACACCATCTGGCTCTGGGCCGACCAGTCGCCTTCGATGCTCTACAAGTCCGATGTCGCGATGGTCGGCAAGGAAAGCCGTGCCCTGGTGCTGATGCTGGCGCTGGCCGAAATCCTGGCGCGCTCGGGCGAACGGGTCGGCTGCCCCGGTGTGATGGAACCGGTTGCCTCCCGCAACGCCGCCGAAAGGCTGGCGCTGGCGCTCAGCCATGCCCCGCGGCAGACCGCGCTGCCGGATCTTGGCCGTGTCGGGCGCATGAGCGACGTGGTGCTGATCGGCGATTTTCTCGATCCCGACGAGACGCTGGAACGCTGCATCGGGCCTGCGGCACGGCGTGGAATTCGCGGCCACATCATCGAGATTTCCGATCCGGCGGAAGAGAATTTCCCCTACTCCGGCCGCACCGAGTTCCGTGATCCGGAAACCGGCCAGAAACTGGTCGCCGGACGCGCTGAAACCGTGGCTGCCGATTACCGCCGCGCCTGGCTTGCCCGCCGCGAGGTGCTGGCGCAGGGCGTGCGGCGCATGGGCTGGAGCTTTCTCTCCCACAGCACCGACCGGCCGGCGTCCGCCGCGCTCGCCGCGGCGCATGGCCATCTGTCGGGCATTCCGGCTGCAACCAAGACGGTGCCGGCATGATCGCGGGCTTCCCCCTGGCCTTCGGGGCGCCGGCGATCCTGTTCGGATTGCTGGCCTTGCCGGTGATCTGGTGGCTGCTGCGGCTGACGCCGCCGCGCCCGCAGGCAGAGCCCTTCGCGCCGTTGGCAATTCTCGCCCGCGTGCTCAAGCCCGAGGAAACCCCCTCGCGCAGCCCCTGGTGGCTGACCGCGCTTCGCCTGCTCATCGCGGCGCTGGTAATTCTGGCGCTGGCCGAGCCGGTGCTCAATCCGCGCGACCGCGCACTGTCGTCGGATGGTCCGCTGGCGCTGATCATCGACAATGGCTGGGCCAGCGCGCCAGATTGGGAGGCGCGCACCGAGGCCGCTGACATGCTGATCAGCGAAGCCGGCGATCTCGGCGTGCCGGTTTCGATCGTGTTCACCGCCGACCGCCGCCCTGACGCGACACCCGGAAGCTTCGAGCGGGCGCGCGAACAATTGCGCGCCGCCAGGCCCCGCCCGCTCAAGCCAACGCGCGACAGCGCGGTGACCGCGCTCATTGTAGCCCTTGGCGAGACCCGGCCCGGCACGATTGCCTATCTGTCGGATGGCGTCGACACCGACGATGCGAGCGCGGCGCTCAGCCGGCTTGCAGCGCTTGAACCCGCGGCCGTCCGCATCATCGGCGCCGACGGGGCGTCTGCGCTGGTTCTGACCAACGCCGACAATGGCGCCGATGCGCTCACTGTGTCCGCCAACCGTCTCGAGGCCGGCACCGCCGACCGCTACCGCCTGTCGGCCCGCGACAGTCAGGGCCGCGAGATCGCCAGCGGCGACGTCGCGTTTGCCGCAACAGAAACCAGTGCCATCGGCACCATCTCCGCCCCCTTCGAGATCCGCAACGACATCGCCCGCCTCGACGTCGTGGGCGTCGACACCGCCGGGTCCGTCAGGCTGCTGGACGACAGTTTCCGCCGCCGCCGCGTCGCCCTGATCTCGGGCGAGGCTTCCGACATCGCCCAGCCGCTGCTGTCGCCGCTCTACTATATCAACCGGGCGCTTTCGCCCTATGCCGATCTGATCGAGGCCGACAGCGCCGACATGTCCGAGGCGGTCCCGAAACTGCTGGCGCAAGCCCCCGCCGTCATCGTGATGGCGGATATCGGCGTTTTGCCCGACGATGTCGGCGAGCCGCTCAACGAGTGGATCGAACGCGGCGGCACGCTGATCCGCTTCGCCGGGCCGCGCCTGGCCGCTGCCCCGTCCGACGATCCGTTGACGCCGGTGATGCTGCGCAAGGGCGAGCGCGAACTTGGCGGCGCCATGTCCTGGATCGAGCCGCAACCACTGGCCTCCTATCCCCCGACCGGACCCTTTGCCGGATTGCCCGCGCCGCGCGATGTGACCGTCAGCCGCCAGGTTCTGGCCGAACCCACCTCCGATCTTGCCGACCGCACCTGGGCGAGCCTCGCCGACGGAACGCCACTTGTCACAGCCGCCGATCGCGGCGCCGGGCGCGTCGTGCTGTTCCATGTCACCGCCGAGGCGGGCTGGTCCAACCTTCCGATCTCGGGTCATTTCGTCGACATGCTGCGCCGCGTCGTGCAATTGTCCCGCGCCGTCTCCGGCGGCGGCGAGGCCGGATCCGGCATCCTGCCGCCCTGGCGGTTGCTCGACGCCAGCGGCGCGCTGCTGCCCGCCAGCGGCGACGCAAAGCCGCTGGACCTGACCGGCGGCGCCGTGGCCCAGGTGAGCGCCGACAATCCGCCCGGCCTCTATGGCGCCGAGGACGGTTTCGTGGCGCTCAACCTGTTTGCGCCGGACGAATCCCTGAGCCCCGTCGAAATCCCCGAGTTCGAGGTTCCCGTCACCCGCGCCCCTGTTGCAGGCGACAGCACGGTCGATTTCAGGCCCTGGCTGTTTGGCGCGGCGCTGATCGCGCTCATCGCCGACACGATCATCATGCTGGTGCTGAACGGCGCCTTCCGCCGCCACGCCTTCAAGCCCGTTGCCGCAGCCGTGCTTTTAACTATCGGCGTCTCCATGGCGCTTCTCACCACTTCCGGCTCTGCCCACGCCCAGGACACGCAACCGGGCGACGCCGATGTGCTGGAAAGCCTCGATCGCACCCGTCTGGCCTATGTCATTACCGGTGACGACAACACCGACGCCACCAGCCAGTCCGGGCTCGACAGCCTGTCAAACTATCTGGCCTCAAGAACCGCGCTGGAACCGGGTCCAGCGATGGGCGTCGACATCGAAACCGACCAGCTCTCGTTCTATCCCCTGATCTACTGGCCGATGGACGAGACCACGCCGCTTCCCTCGCCGGCCGCCATCAGCCGGATCGACGCCTATATGAAAAGCGGCGGCACGGTGCTGTTCGACACCCGCGACGAGATCGTCGATCTGGGCGGCGGCTCGAGCCAGCTGACACTGAGATTGCAGCAGATTCTCGCGAGCCTCGACATTCCGCCGCTCGAACCCGTCCCGGCCGATCATGTGCTGACCAAGTCCTTCTATCTGCTCGACACGTTTCCGGGCCGCTATTCCGACGGGCCTCTGTGGGTGGAAACAACGCCCGAGACCGACAACCCTGCGGAGCGGCCGGCGCGCTCCGGCGATGGGGTGTCCTCGATCCTGATCACCGGCAACGACATGGCCGCCGCCTGGGCGCTCGATGAACAGGGGTTTCCGATGTTTTCCACCGTCCCCGCCGACCCATGGCAGCGCGAATATGCCTTCCGCGCAGGCGTCAACATCGTCATGTACATGCTGACCGGCAACTACAAGGCCGACCAGGTGCACATTCCGGCCCTGCTCGAACGGTTGGGACAATAAGATGACCCTCGCCTTCGATCCATTCCTGCCGCTGCCGCTGCTGCTGGCGATCGCCCTGGTGGCGCTCCTGCTTGTCGGCTGGGCCGTCTTCAAGCGGATGCGCGGTGCGACCCTTCGTGCATTGGCGCTCGCAGCGCTGGTCTTGGCGCTCGCCAACCCGGTGGCCAATTTCGAGGACCGCGAACCGGTCACCAGCGTCGTCGCCATCGTCGTCGACCGCAGCCCGAGCCAGATGACGCCTGACCGCACCGCGCGGACGGACGCAACCCTCGCCGCCCTGACCGAGCGCCTGGCCCGCTACCCGGCCTTCGAGACCCGGATCATCGAGGCCGTGACCGACCCCGATGCGCAATCGCCCTCGACGCGGCTGTTCGAGGCGCTGGCGTCGGGCATTCGCGACGTGCCGAGTTCGCGCCTTGCCGGCGCGGTGATGATCACCGACGGCCAGGTGCACGACGTGCCGGGTTCGCTCTCGGCATTGGGCCTCGATGCGCCGCTGCACGGGCTGATCGTCGGCGATGAGGGCGAATTCGACCGCCGCATCGACGTGGTCCGCAGCCCTCGCTTCGGCATTGTCGGTGAGGACCAGGAGATCATCTACCGCGTCAGCGAGGATGGCGCTGCCTCCTCCGGTCCGGTGTCGGTAACCGTGCGGGTCAATGGCGAGAGACGCGTGACCGAAACCGCCCTGCCCGGCGAGGAAAGCTCGTTCTACCTCAACCTGCCGCGCGGCGGCGAGAACATCGTCGAGTTCGCGGTTGAAGCCCTGGAAGGTGAAGTCTCGACGGCCAACAACCAGGCCGTCACCCTGATCGAGGGCATCCGCGAGAACCTGCGCGTGCTGCTGGTCTCCGGCGCGCCGCATGCCGGCGAGCGCGCCTGGCGCAACCTGCTCAAGTCCGACGCCTCGGTGGATCTGGTGCATTTCACCATCCTGCGTCCGCCGGAAAAACAGGACGGCACGCCGATCTCCGAGCTCTCGCTGATCGCATTCCCGACGCGCGAGCTGTTCGTCGAAAAGATCGATGAGTTCGACCTGATCATTTTCGACCGCTACCAGAACCGCGGCGTTCTGCCGGTGCTCTATTATGATTACATCGCCCGCTATGTCGAAGACGGCGGCGCGCTTCTGGTCGCGGCCGGTCCGGAATTCGCCGGAATGGAATCGATCGCAGAAACGCCGCTGGCGCCCGCGCTTCCCGCCATGCCCACCGGCGAGGTCACCAGTGCCGGCTACTATCCGCGCCTCTCCGACGACGGCAGACGCCATCCGGTGACCCGCGCGCTGCCCGGCGCCGCAAGCGAGACGCCGGCCTGGGGACGCTGGTTCAGGACGGTCGGCGTGCGCGATCTGGTCGGAGACGAAGTCATGCACGGCGCCGATGGCGAGCCGCTGCTGGTGCTCAACCGCTACGGCGAAGGCCGGGTGGCGATGCTGCTGTCCGATCATGGCTGGCTGTGGTCGCGCGGCTTCGAAGGCGGCGGCCCGCATGTGGCGCTCTACCGGCGGATTTCGCACTGGCTGATGAAGGAGCCGTCGCTGGAAGAAGAGGCGCTGCGCGCCACCGCCAACGGCAGGACGCTGGTGGTCGAGCGCCAGACCATGGGCGACACCACCGCTCCGGCAACGATCACGCTGCCTTCGGGCGAAACCCGCGAAATCCAGCTCTCACCCGCCGGCGACGGCCTGTTCCGCTCCGAACTCACGCTTGACGAGCCCGGACTGGTGGAAGTGACATCCGGGGATTTGCGGGCACTGGCCCATGTCGGCGCAGTCGACGCGCCGGAGTTCCGCGCAACAGTATCGACACCGGACGTCATCGCACCGCTTTCCAATGAAAGCGGCGGGCTGACCCAGCGGGTCAACGAGACCGCATCCAACCTGCCGCAGATCCTGCCTACACGGGCCGCGTCCGTGAACGCCGGAGACCGCATGGGCCTGCGCGCCAGCAATGAAAGCGTGCTCAAGGGCGTGCGCTCGCTACCGCTGTTCGGTGGGCTTCTGGGCCTGGCGCTGATGATCCTGGCGCTCGGCGCAACCTGGTTCCGCGAAGGCCGGTAAAGCGACAAAGGGGAAAGCCGTGATGGTTCTCCCCTCAGCTTGGTCACAAAATCCTGCGTCGGTTGGGCGGTGCCCTGACTTTCGTCACCCCGGCCCCCGCGCCGGGGTCCAGCCACGGCGCGCCCGCGCCGTGAAAGAGTCTTTTTGCGATCAAGGACTTGACCGCGCTGGATGCCAGCTTTCGCTGGCATGACGGCTGCAGATGAACTGCCACCACGACAAGAAGCTGGAGTTGTGGGGATTGTCAGCAGTCCGAGGGCAAGCCGCGATGCTTTACCCTTCATGGTCAAGCCGATGCGACACCCTGCAAGGCGACAGTTCAGCCGGCCTTTGACAGGCCGTCTTCCGCGTCGCTGAAATAGCTCATCTGGTCCTCGGCCCAGGCCTTGATGCCGTAGCGCTCCACGGTGTGGCGCAGCATCTTCATGCGCTGCCGGCGCTCGTGCTCGGGCATCGCCAGCGCCTGTTCGATCGCCGTGTCCATGGACCGGTGCGAGAACGGGTTGGTGATCACCGCGGAAGACAGCTCCACCGATGCGCCGGCAAATTCCGACAGCACCAGCACCCCGTCGCCATCGACGCGGGCGGCGGCATATTCCTTGCAGACCAGGTTCATGCCATCGGCCAGCGGCGTGATCCAGCAGACATCGGCCAGCTGGTAATAGGCGATCAGGTCCTTGAACGGGATCGCGGTCGAGATCAGCGCCACCGGCTGCCATTCGAACGAGCCGAAGGTGCCGTTGATCCGGCCCGCGACCTGCTCGATCTCGCCCTGGATTTCCTCGTAGGCAGCCATGGAGCGGTTGGCGCCGACCGAGACATGCATCAGCCGAACCTTGCCGTGCATCTCGGGATGCGCCTGCAGCAGGCGTTCATAGCTTTCGAGCTGCTGGACGCCGCCCTTGGTGTAGTCGGTGCGGCCGACCGACAGGATCAGCTTGCAATCGCCCAGTTCCTTGCGGATGGCGACAGCGTTTTCGCGGGTTTCATCGCAAGAAGCGCGCTCCTGGATGTAGTCCCAGTCGATGCCCACCGGCGAACTGGAAACCCTGATCTTGCGGCCCTGATACATCACCGCTTCCGGCACGCGCCGGTCGGACATGGCAGTCCCTTCCCAGATGAAATCGGGATTGACGTCCTTGCGGATGACGGGGCCAACTTCGAGAAGGCTCTGCGCCACATGCACGAAATTCACGGCATAGCGCGGGATGTGGAAGCCCACCACGTCGCAGGCAAGCAGGCTCTCGACGATCTCGCGCCGCCAGGGCAGCACGTTGAACATGTCGGCTGACGGGAACGGCGTGTGATGGAAGAACGAGATCCGCACGTCGGGCCGGAGCTTGCGCAGATAGCCGGGCACGAGCCAGAGATTGTAGTCATGCACCCAGACGACGGCGCCGGGCGCAGCTTCCGCGGCGGCGGCTTCGGCAAAGGCCCAGTTGACTTCACGGAATGTCGGCCAGTCGACCGGGTCGTAGTTGTAGCGTTCCTTGAACGAATGCAGGATCGGCCAGAACGCTTCCTTCGAGGTGATGTGATAGAAGCTCGACACCTGGTCTGGCGTCAGCGGCAGCCGCGTGACCGAATATTTGCCGTAGGAGTCCTCGATCTCGATGACTCGCTCGAAATCCGGATTGGCGGCATCCTCGGCAAGCTTCCAGGCCACCCAGGCGCCCTTGTCGACACGGCCGAAAAAGCCCTTCAGCGTCGGCACGATGCCGTTCGGGCTCTTGTTTTCCTTGAAGACTATCTTGCCGTTTTCCTCAACCTCTTCATAGGGTTGACGATGATAGACAATGACAAGATCGCTGGCCATGGTATCAGTATCCTTCTGGTAACTCATGCATGTCGAAGGCGCGGATCGCCTCCAGGATGCCCGCAGCGCCATGGGCCTTGGCCATGTGCAGGTGCTCGAGATGCGCAACCCGCCTGACCAGTTCCGCTTCAGAATTGCCCACCGCTACGGCCGGCAGGCCGCATTCGAGCATCGACAGATCGTTGAGCGTGTCGCCGGCGCACAGAACCCGCTCGGGCTGAATGGAAAGATGCTCCACCAGACGGCGCAACGATGGCCCCTTGCTGACGCCATCGGGCAGCACATCGAAAAACCGGTTGTCCGAGATCAGCGGCTGAAATCCCATGTCCAGCACGATATCCCAGGCCGACGCGTCAAAGCTGTCGGCATCAATATCATAGCTGACGCGATAGCGGAAATCGGTGGGCTGCAGCGTAAGCCCCGGATGACCGTCGAGCCTGGCGCGCACCCGCTCGCCGGCGTTTCCCCAGCTTGCCGAAATTTCCTCCTCAAGCGCTTCGATCGGAGCCACGCCTGTTTCGGGCGACACCGTGGCGATGGTGGTGCCGACATCGCCCACCGCATAGTCCGGCCACGGCACGCCGCGATCCCGGCACAGAGCGCCGATGAACTGCGGGTCGCGCCCGGTGACAAAGATCAGCCCCACCGTCTCGCGGTTGTCTTCGATCCAGTTGTAAAGACGGCGGCGGTCTTCTTCGCTGCCGCCGAGAAAGGTGCCGTCCAGATCGGTCGCCAGCACGAATTTGCGCTGGCTCATCCCGTTGGGATCGTTTGCTGCGGATGTCATTGGGCTGCCTCCACCGCCACTGTGGCGGGATGATTGATCGAGATTGCGAGCCCCCGGCGCTCGCCTTCAATGGGCCGCGACCAGAGGTCCGCGAAGGTCTGACGGACATCGGCGCCCTGATGCAAGATCTGGTACACGCTTTCGCAGATCGGCATGCGGATGTTCATCCGCCGCGCAAGGTCCATGACGGAGACCGAGTTGACCTCGCCCTCCACGACGACGGGCTTGCCGTCGAAACAGCGGTCCCGGGCGATCCCCTTGCCGAGCTGCACGCCGAGCGACATGTTGCGCGAGGTCTGCGACGAGCAGGTGAGCGTCAGGTCGCCGGCGCCGGCGAGGCCGGTCACGGTTTCCCGGCGTCCGCCAAACACGTCGGCCAGTGTCTTCATCTCGTCCATGCCGCGCACGATCAGCGCCGCGCGGGTGTTTTCGGCATAGCCCGCGCCCGTCATCATGCCACAGGCGATCGCAATCACGTTCTTGACCGCACCGCTGACTTCGACGCCGACAAGATCGTCGGAAATATAGGGCCGGAAGAAATCAGATCCCAGGGACAACGCCAGCCTTGCGGCCGGACTTGCGGCGGTGTCGAGCCGGTCCGCGTAGGAAAACTGGAAGGCGATGGTGGCGGCCGTCAGGTGGCCCAGAGCTGTCTCGGTGGCGAATGTCGGGCCGGACAGCGCGCCGATCTGGTGACCGGTGAGGATTTCCGAGGCCACTTCGCTGAGCAGATAGCCGGTGCCGGCCTCGATGCCCTTGGCGCACAACGTGACCGGGACCCGGTCTCCGAGATGCGGGCGCATCTGCCGGCAGATGTCGCGCAGGGTCCGCGACGGCGTCACCAGCAACACGGCCTCGGCGCCATCCAGCGCCTGGGCCATGTCGGTGGTGGCCTCAATTCCCTCCGGCAATGGAATGCCGGGCAGGTATTTCGGATTTTCGTTGCTTGTGTTGATCGCCTCGACGGTCGCCTCGTCACGTCCCCAGATCGCCGTCTGGCGGCCGGCGCGTCGCGCCACGGAAGCGAGCGCGGTTCCCCACGACCCCGCGCCGATAACGCAGATTTTAGTATAGGAAAGGGGCGGAGACGACAGGTCCTCGGCTTGTGTGCCTAGATAACTCATACCCGGTTATCTAGGGCTTTTTCTGCTGCATTGCAACTTATTAGCTGCCGCAGTGCAGCAACGTCCGCTCCGGAACAGGGTCGCAGAGCGTCATTGCGGCGCGTGAAACGCCGTGATTGAAGCCGTGCCGGCGGGCCCGGATTCCACCCGGAAGTGCGATCCTGACAGAGGAAAACCCTCCGTTTCGCTCGGACCGCTAGCGTAGGTCGCGGTGATGGATTTCGCCTTCCAGCGCCATTGCGTCGATACCCGCAAAACACGCGGCCAGCAGCCGGTGCGGATCGAACGGACCCGGCATGGAGAGCGCGCCGGGCTTCGTCCGGGCAAAGCCGAGCGGCGCATAATAGGGCGGGTCGCCAACCAGCAGCACCGCCTGGCTGCCGGCCTTTTTCGCTGCCGCCAGCGCGATGCGGACCAGCTCGCGGCCGATGCCGAGATTCTTGTGAGACGGACGCACGGCCAGCGGCCCGAGCAGATGGCCGGCCGTGCCGCCGGCGAAAACCGGCGTCATCCGCACCGAGGCGATGGTCTCGCCCCGGTCGGCGGCGATGAAGGACAGCCGCCGGTCATGCGGCCCCTGCTCGCGCACGCGTTCGGACGAGCGCACGAACCGGCCCGGGCCGAAGGCTTCTTCATTGATGTGCTGGATGGCAGCGTCATGAGACGCGTCTTCGGTCAGAAAGACATAATCGTGGAGGAACATCGCAAAATTCCGGATAAGACGACAAGACATGATGAGACCCGCGCGCGAAGCACGGTGGCAGTCTTTTTCAGCGTCGTCGCAAGGCCTTGACGGGCATCCGGATTTCCTTCCTGTGTTTCGCCATTAGCAAAGCCCGGCGCTGTCGTCCAATGCAAAACGCACCGTTCACACCCATTTTCTTCGCTTTTCCATTTTTCAGGCTTATGTCTGAACTCAAAGGAGACTGATCATGGGAATGCTGATTGAAGGCGTCTGGAAAGACGTCTGGTATGACACGGACTCGACGGGCGGCCATTTCAAGCGCTCGGAAAGCGCCTTTCGCAACTGGGTGACCGCCGACGGCGAACCGGGCCCATCGGGAAAGGGCGGCTTCAAGGCCGAAGCCGGGCGCTATCACCTCTATGTCTCGCTTGCCTGCCCCTGGGCCCACCGCACGCTGATCTTCCGCAAGCTCAAGGGCCTGGAAGAGTCGATTTCGGTGTCCATCGTCGATCCCTACATGGGCAAGAACGGCTGGGAGTTCCACGAGCGCGACGGCGCGACGCGTGATCATCTGGGCGGCAACGACTTCCTCTGGCAGGTCTATGTCGCGGCGATGTCGGATTATTCCGGCCGGGTGACCGTGCCTGTGCTCTGGGACAAGAAGACGGGCACCATCGTCTCCAATGAATCGGCGGAGATCATCCGCATGTTCAATTCGGCCTTCGCCGCTATTGCCAAGCCGGGTCAGGATTACTATCCCGAAGAGCTGCGCGAGGAGGTCGATGAGATCAACGCGCTGGTCTATGACAAGATCAACAACGGCGTCTACAAGTCGGGCTTTGCCACAAAGCAGCAAGCCTATGAGGAGCATGTCACCGAATTGTTCGACGCGCTCGACACCGTCGAACGCCGCCTGTCCGGCAATCGCTACCTGACCGGCGACACATTGACCGAAGCCGACTGGCGGCTGTTCACGACGCTCGTGCGGTTCGATCCGGTCTATGTCGGCCATTTCAAGTGCAACATCCGCCGCATCGCCGACTATCCGGCGCTGTCGGGCTATCTGCGCGAGCTCTACCAGGTGCCGGGCGTTGCGGGCACGGTGAACATGGACCACATCAAGGGTCACTACTACCGCAGCCACGAGACCATCAACCCGACCGGGATCGTGCCGGTCGGCCCCGAACTGGACCTGACGGCGCCGCATGGCCGCGACAGGCTCGACAAGGCTGCCTGATAGCAGGGCGAGAAGAGCCTCGGGCGCGCTTTTCAAACGAGAATGGCGCGCCCGATCCGATAAAGCGCATACCAGATGGGTTGCGCCGCGAGGCTGATGGCGCAGCAGAAGTCGATCTTCATTGGCCACGCGCGGACCTCGCAAGCCACTTTCGAGGCGCGATCAAGGAATCTATGGAACAAGCCCCATCAAGCAGCGTTGGCTCACGACACAGGAGTCAACATGACGAAACAGGACAGCGTGCTCACTGGCGTCGTCGAAGAACTCGGGAAAGCCTCCAGGGGAGAAGACACGGTCGAAGTCGGCTACTTGATCGACGCGCTCGATCATCGCGGCTACGGCCCGGCCTTGGCCGTGTTGCCCCTGATCGAACTCACACCAGTTGGCGGCGTTCCCGGCTTCCCGACGCTGCTGGCGCTCACGCTCGCCATCATCACTGTCCGCCTGCTCCTGGGCTATGAGCATTTCTGGGCGCCACAATGGCTGCGCCGGCGCAGGCTTGAGTCCGGCCGGATCATCAAATCCGTGGCGTGGTTGAAGCCGATATCGCTGTGGATGGATTCCAGGCTGCACGAGCGATTGATGCGTTTTGCCGGACCGACCGGTCGTCGCGCGGCCTGCATCGTGATCCTGTGCCTTCTTCTTGCCGTCCCGCCGCTTGAACTCGTGCCCTTCGCCACCTCGGCGCCGATGATCATCATCGCGATCTTTGGCCTCGGCCTGCTCTATGGCGATGGACTGCTGATGCTGCTGGGGTTTGTCGGCGCCACGATTGCAATCGCGGTCGGGCTGGGGAGTCTTGTTACCGCGGGCGGTCTGGTAAGCTGATTTTCGGCAGGGCTGCCGGCCAGACCCGCCAATGATCCGGTCGGCAGGACATCCGCCCGGGCGCCCATCTCTAGCTGAGTTCCGGCCCGCTCAGGTCTTGATCTTGTAGCCGGTCTTGAAGGTCCAGCCGATGATCCCGAGGCAGATGACCATGAACACCGCGATCATCGCGAGACTCAGCCCGATATTGATGTCGGAGGTGCCGAAGAAGGCCCAGCGGAAGCCTGAGATCAGATAGACCACTGGGTTGAACATGGTCACCGTCTGCCAGAACGGCGGCAGCATGGAGATCGAATAGAAGCTGCCGCCGAGGAACACCAGCGGCGTGATCACCAGCAACGGCACCATCTGCAACTGTTCGAAATTCTTCGACCAGATGCCGATGATGAACCCGAACAGGCTGAACGAGATGCAGGTCAGCGCCAGAAACGCCAGCATGGCAAGAGGATGCAGGATCTCGTAATCGATGAAGAATTCCGCTGTCGCGAGGATCACCAGCCCGATCAGCGCCGATTTGGTCGCAGCAGCCCCGACATAGCCGAGCACGATCTCGAGATACGACACCGGTGCGGTGTGCAGTTCATAGATCGAGCCCAGGAACTTCGGAAAATAGATCCCGAAGGACGCGTTGGAGATGCTCTGGGTCAGCACCGAGAGCATGATCAGCCCCGGTACGATGAAGGCGCCGTAGCTGACGCCATCGATCTCCTCGATGCGCGAGCCGATGGCTGCGCCGAAGACGATGAAATAGAGCGAGGTCGACAGCACCGGCGAGATCAGGCTCTGCGACAGCGTCCGGAAGAACCGCGCCATTTCGAACGAATAGATGGATTTGACGGCCTGAAAATTCATGACTTGTCCTCGACCAGACCGACAAAGATATCCTCGAGCGAGCTTTGCCGCGTCTCCACGTCCCGAAGCACGATGCCCGCCTTGCTCAGATCCGCAAACAGCGAGGCGATCCCGGTGCGTTCGCCATTGGCTTCATAGGAATAGGTCAGCGTCCGGTCCTCAGCGCTGTAGTCGAGATTGTACCTGGCGAGCGCTTCGGGAATTGCGTCGAGCGGCTTTATCAGCTCGATGCGCATCTGCCGCTGCCCCATGCGCTGCATCAGCGCTTCCTTCTTCTCGACCAGCAGCAATTCTCCATTGCGGATGACGCCCACCCGGTCGGCGATCGCCTCGGCCTCGTCGATGTAATGGGTGGTCAGGATGATGGTGACGCCGTCTTCCTTGAGCTGGCGCACCACCTCCCACATTTCCTTGCGCAGTTCGACATCGACGCCGGCGGTGGGCTCGTCGAGAAACAGCACCCGCGGCTCATGGCAAAGCGCCTTGGCGATCAGCACCCGGCGCTTCATGCCGCCCGACAGCTCCATGGTCTTGGCGTCCTTCTTGTCCCACAGCGACAGTTTTTCGAGAATGCTCTTGAGCAGGCCCGCGTCGTGGCGCTTGCCGAACAGGCCGCGGGTAAAGCGCAGCGCGTCATAGACCGTCTGGAACGGCTCGAGCGCGATTTCCTGCGGCACCAGCCCGATCAGCGATCGGGCCTCGCGGAAATCCTTGACGACATCGAAGCCGCCGACCCGGACCGCGCCGGAACTCGGGTTGACCAGCCCGCAGATGATCGAGATCAGCGTCGTCTTGCCCGCGCCATTGGGCCCCAGCAGCGCCAGGATCTCGCCCTCCTGGATCTCCAGATTGACACTTTTCAGCGCCTCAAAGCCGCTGTCATAACGTTTGGACAAATTCTCGATCGAGACAATGGAAGACATGATCTGCTTTTCGTGAAAGGGGCGCGCCCGACTGCCCAGGACAGTCCATGCGCCAAAAAGAGGTCCGGAAGTTAAAACCGTGGTTGGTTCGATTTAAGCAGGATCGGCCCGCGTTCAAGGGCAGTCCCGGTTGTGGGGCGAAATTGAGGCTTGGGTAGCAGGGCGTGCGGACAGAAACTGTCAGCATCAAGCGCTTGTCCGCGATCACCAGAAATCGCTGATCGGCGCCTCGCCCGCAAGTTCCGCGAGGCGCCGGCGGGTCGCCGCGGTCACGCCCTCGGGCAGCGCATCGAGCGCAAAGAACCCGGCTTCGATGATTTCGCGGTCGGCTTGCTTGGGCGCAAGTTGGCGCACGGCGCAGCGGTAGAAGGCGACATGATCGCGCCGGCTGGTGCGGTGGTTGAAATAGACCGCGAACAGCTCCGCCGGAGCTGTGAGCTCGAGATTGCCTTCCTCGCTCAGTTCCTTGTTGAGCGCAGCAGCCATCGTTTCACCGCGCTCGACGCCGCCGCCCGGCATGTGCCAGCCGGGTACATAGGAATGGCGCACCAGGAACACCCGGCCTTGCGCGTCAAAGCAGGCGGCGCGCACGCCCAGCGTCATCGACCGCGTCAGCACGAACCAGACATGGATGACCCTTGTGACCACGCGGGCGCGCACCGAGCGCATTTCCGGCGGACGGCCGCCAAAGCCGTCATCCGTCGAGACCGCCGGTTGCGGCCCGGGCTCCGGGTCGCTATGGCTTAAGCCATGTTTCGATTGGCCCATATCTCCGATGCCCACCTTGGTCCGTTGCCGAAAATGTCGCTGCGCGAACTCGCGTCCAAGCGCATCACCGGTTATGTGAACTGGCAGCGCAATCGCCGCAAGAAGCTTTTTGGCGACACGCTGGAAAATCTGCTGGCCAGCATGCGCGAGGCCGCGCCCGATCATGTCGCCATCACCGGCGACCTGGTCAACCTGGCGACGCGGACCGAAATCGAATCGGCGCGGGTCTGGCTCGAGACCGGCTTCGAGCCGGAAAACGCCACCCTGGTGCCCGGCAATCACGACGCCTATGTGCCCGGCGCGCTCGGCCGCGCCAAGGCCGCCTGGCGGCCCTGGCTCGTCTCCGACACCCATTCGCCCGAGGAGCCGCTGTTTCCCAGCTACCGCCGCAGAGGCCCGGTGGCGATCATCGGCATCTCGTCGGCCAATGCCACGCTGCCCTTCGTCGCCACCGGAGATTTCAAGAGGAAACAGGCGCGCGCCGCCGGCAAGCTGCTCGACCGGGCACGCGACGAAGGGCTGTTCCGTGTGGTGATGATCCATCACCCGCCGGTGCGGGGCGCTGCCAAATGGCACAAGCGGCTGCGCGGCATCGGCCGGTTTGGCAGGATGCTCAAGAAGCACGGCGCCGAACTGGTGCTGCACGGCCACACCCATCTCGACACGCTCTATCATCTGAAGGGCCGCGACGGTCAGGTGCCGGTGGTGGGGATTGCATCCTGCAGCCATGGTCCCGGCGGCGGCACGCCGCCCGCCGGCTTCAACCTGTTCGACATCGAAGGCGAGGCGGGCGCCTGGAAGCTGACCCATCGCCGCATGCGCATGGCTGGCGAAGGCCCCGGCTTCGAGGAAATTCAAGAAGGCCTGATCGGCTCGGGCGCCCTATGATGTGATGCATGTCCGTTATCGTTCAAATGGATCCATTTGAACGCGACATGCATCAGGCTCAGTTGATCATCGCCGAGATCCGGTCCCAGAACGCCACCACCAGCGCGGCAGCGCCTGCGACACAGCCGAGAATGAACCAGGACGTGCCAAGCACGAAACCGGACCCGCGGGTGGACCGTTTCGGCGCTTCCGGGGCTGTTTCAGGCATCGCGACCGGCCTGCCGGCCGTGTCGCCCGTGTCCGTCGGTGCGGCCCAGGCATCGGCGGATGTGCCGGATGCGGCCCCATCTTCGGCCCCGTCCATATCATTCGGATCATTCTCGCGGTCGGCGCCATCGAGAGCTGCGGCAGACGCCTTCATCGCCTCGAAGTCACCGGCCAGGATCCGCTCCCGCTCGATCACCCGTTCGGCAATGTAGCGCCCGACGGCGTCAGCCGTCCGGGTCATGTCGCTGCTGTCGGAGATCGTCACCCGGCCCAGCCGCGTGTCGCGGACGAAGCGGAACACCCGGCGGTCATGGCCCATATGCACATGCGCCACCGAATCGATCCACAACCGCGGCTGCAGCCCGGGAGAGATGCCGAAATCGAACCGGTCATCGGCCGGATCGATATCATCGATCAGCGGCCGCACTTCCTGGGCCAAGAGCTCAAGCCGGGCGCGATCGGCGTCGCGAATGTCGACCACCACATCGGTGCGGTCGGCGGACGCGATTTTGACGTCACGCACGATATCCGCCAGACGGCGGTCGGTCGAATGGGTCTTGGGTTGGTCGGTCATGGCGCGGTTCCGGGCAGAAATGGTTAACAACTTCTTAGCACAGACCGGCATTGATGGCGACAATGGGGCGAACCCGATTGCCGACGTGGTAAAGATCGCCCCGCCGCGCCGTCCACTGCTGTTCAGTGGCCGCCGGACACCGCCTGGGCAAGCACGCGGACCACCGCGTCGGGCGCTTCCTCGGGCAGCATGTGCCCGAGTCCCGGCAGCACATTGAAGGCAAAGGAGGCGGGCAGCGCGGACGGTTTCGGACACGGCAGCACCGTGTCTTGCGTCCCCCAGATCACCGCCACCGGCATGGCAAGCGCCGCCAGCTGATCGCCCGGCAGCACGCCCTGGCCCTCGGCCGGACCTTCGGGAAACATCGCTCGATAGGTCTCGTCAAGCGCTTCGAGCGCCCCGGGCCTCGCCCGCGCCGACACGCACCGGTCGATCACCCCTTGCGGCACCGTAAAGCCCGGCGCGGACATTTCGGTGAGGCACGCCCGGATCTCCGGCTCGGTTGAGGCCGTCGCATACCGCCCCAGCAGACCGGCATTGATCTCGCGCGCCATGCCGCCCGGCGCCACCAGCGTCAGCGACTTGACGCGGTCGCCCGCCCGCATGGCGATCAGCGCCGCCACCGCCCCACCCATCGAATGCCCGGCGAGATGGAACTCCGGGACCCCCGCCGCATCGAGACCGGCAAGAATGGCCTTCGCCATCCTCCCCGCGCCGCCACGGCCCTCGGCATCAAGCGAGCCGCCATGGCCAGGCAGATCGATGGTGATCACGCGCAGCGTCCGGGGCAACGCTGCCCTCACCGCATCCCAGGCCGAGCCGTCACCGCCAAAGCCATGCAGCAGCACCAGCGGCGCGCCGGTTTCTGGCCCTGAGATCTCCAAGTGAAGTCCGGTCATGACGCTTCCCTCCCATGCGCGATACAAACCGCCGCGCCGGATAGGCGCGGCGCAGCCTGTTGACAAAATCCTGCCGGGGATGGGCGATCCCCCAGGCTCCGTCATTCCGGCCCCCGCGCCGGAATCCAGCCACGGCGCGTCCGCGCCGCGGAAGAGTCTCTTGCGATCAAGGACTTGATCGCGCTGGATGCCGGCTTTCGCCGGCATGACGGTTGCTGATATCCTGCCACCACAAACGACAGGAACCTGGCGCTGCGGGTTGTCAGCAGTCTGCACCGCACCTTGAGGCGCGGCGGTCGTTTCCTGTCAGCCCTTTGCCATGAGCGCCCGGTTGGCCGCCGACACCACCGCCTCGAGCGAGGCCGCGACGATGTTGGTGTTGACGCCCGCGCCATAAAGCTTGCCGGTCGGCGTTTCCATCTGCATGTAGCAGATGGCGGCCGCATTGGAGCCGTGCTGCAGCGAGTGCTCGGAATAGTTGGCCACCGTCAGCTCGATGCCGAGATAGGTCGCCAGCGCATTGACGAAGCCGTCGATCGGCCCGGTGCCGCGGCCCTCGATGCGCTTGGTCTCGCCATTGTCGGTGATCTCGGCGGAGACGATGCGAATACCCTTGTTGTTGGGATCGGTATGGGTGTGGTGATCGACGAAGCCGAGCCGCGCGCCGGGCTGGTTGACATAGAGCTGCATGAAGCTCTCATAGATCCGCTTGGGCGGAAGCTCCACGCCCTCCTCGTCGGTGATGCGCTGGATCTCCTCGCGGAACTCCACCTGCAGCGCCCGCGGCAGGTCGAGCCCGTAATCCTCCTTCAGGATATAGGCGATGCCGCCCTTGCCCGATTGCGAGTTGATGCGGATGATCGCCTCGTAGGAGCGGCCGACATCGCGCGGGTCGATCGGCAGGTAAGGCACTTCCCAGTCCGGCTTGTTGGCCTTGCGGATCGCCTTCATGCCCTTGTTGATCGCGTCCTGGTGCGAGCCGGAAAACGCCGTGTAGACCAGTTCGCCGACATAGGGATGCCGCTCGGGGATCTTCATCTCGTTGGAATATTCATACACCGCCTTGATCCGCTCGATGTCCGAGCAGTCCAATTGCGGATCCACGCCTTGGGTGAACATGTTGAGCGCGAGCGCCACCACGTCGACATTGCCGGTGCGCTCGCCATTGCCGAACAAGGTGCCCTCGACCCGGTCGGCGCCCGCCATCAGCCCGAGTTCGGTCGCCGCGATGCCGGTGCCGCGGTCATTGTGCGGGTGCAGCGAGATCAGCACGTTCTCGCGGTTGTCGATGTGCCGGCACATCCATTCGATCTGGTCGGCATAGATGTTGGGCGTCGCCATCTCCACCGTCGAGGGCAGGTTGAGGATCAGCTTGTTGTCGGGCGTCGGCTGAATGATCCCGATCACCGCATTGGAGATTTCGAGCGCCACTTCCAGCTCGGTGCCGGTGAAGCTTTCGGGCGAATATTCGAAGCGGAAATCGCCGCCCGCCTTCTCCGCCATTTCCTTGACCATCTTCGCCGCATCGACCGCGATCTGCTTGATGCCGGCGACGTCCTTCTCGAACACCACGCGGCGCTGCAGCTCAGACGTCGAATTGTAGAAATGCACGATCGGCCGGTGCGCGCCTTCCAGCGCCTCGAAGGTCCGCGTGATCAGCTCCGGCCGGCACTGCACCAGCACCTGCAGCGATACATCGTCGGGCACGCCGCCCTGTTCGACGCACCAGCGGGCAAAGTCGAAATCGGTCTGCGAGGCCGAGGGAAACCCGATCTCGATTTCCTTGAAACCCATGTCGATGAGCAGCTGGAACATCCGCGCCTTGCGGTCATGCCCCATCGGATTGATCAGCGACTGGTTGCCGTCGCGCAAATCCACCGAGCACCAGATCGGCGCCTTTTCGATGCGCCTGGACGGCCAGGCCCGGTCGGGAAGATCGATCAGCGGATAGGCGTGGTACTTTTCGGCTGCCTTCGGCATGCCCTTCGGTCCGGATGACATGTGTGCGGTCATGGTTGTCTCTCGTTTCCTGGCCCATATCCCGGGAGCCGCGTGTGTTGCGACGTCAACCGGCCTCAGGCCGTCATGTTGCATTCAGGAAAAAATGTAAAGTCGAGAGAGGAGCGGGGTCGCGCGTCAGACGGCGGTTCCGACCGCCGGACGCTCCTCAACGAGCCCGGCGATCGCCGCTAAGCGCGAGAAGAAGCAGGCCGCCAAGCCGCGCATGCGACGCCACCGCCGCGGTGAAGCGGGCGAAGGGGGTGTCGGAGGGGCGCGTGGTCTTGGACATGATGGCTAGATACAATGGGTGGGGTGGGTTGGCAAGGGGGTGGCGTTGTACACAGCTTGTGATTGTGACATTGCAGGTTTAATAATTATTGGTTTGGATTTGGGGGCATAAACCGTGGACAGACAAACGTTCGAGATTGTCAATTTTCCATTTTCGTACTCTTCGGTGACGCACGAGGGAAATGAGATTGCAAATATTCCTTATGCCGACCTACGTGCATACGCAAGATTGGTTAAAATCGCTTACGATCTACTTCCACAAAATGAAGACCACCTACGTAACATCGTTGCTCAAATCAAAGATCATCTGGACAATAATGGGGAGCTACCTCCTCTTCGAGATGATGCTGTCCGTGAGTTCACCGCTCGATTGGATAGCGTATTGAAAAATCATCCGATTGTCGCACCTATTGAAATTGCAATCGCATTAATAGCAGCACTCTTCGCTGAGACAGCTTTTGCTGCGCAATCTATGCCAAATTTGGCACAATCCAAATTTGGATTAGCCATCACAATTGAAATTTCGAGCTATGTGAGCTGGAAATCTATGCAGGAAGTTGAATTCTCTAGTCAAGCCAGCATGTCAGAATCGCTGCAGAACTTTGAGAAATCCGGGAAAGACGTTATCGCTCACGCCTCTGAACAATTGAAATTAATGAATGACCACATTTTGAGAATACAAAATGATGAGATCAATATTCGAAAAGAAACTGAAAAACAAAGAGAAAATTTAGAAAAAACAACAAATAAACTCATAGATAGACTTGGAAATATAACTAAGGTAATAAATGCACTAGAAGAAAAATCGACAAAAAGCATAGATAATTTTGCTGTAACAGAAAAAAATATTGCAGCATTCAAAGAGGCTATCATTGAGGACGTCCGGGGAACGGAAACCCGAAAACTCTGGACAGATAGAGGCAATGACAGCTGGCTAGCTTTTCTGATTTCTACCGCAGTTTTGGTTGTATTTCTGTTAGTAATACCCGTCGCAGGGTTTTGGAACTTAGACAAATTGCTCGCCGTTCTGAAACATATAGGCGATGCGGCCACTGATGGAATTCCGCTCGACGCCACAAATACACAGTTAACCGTCGCAACCCTCAGCCGCCTTGTCGTAATCACATTTCCGCTAGTCTTGTACCTTTGGGTTATCAGGTTAGTTGTAAGATTCAATACACGATCTTTGGTATTGCATGATGACGCGAGACAGCGGCAAACCATGATGGATACCTATTTCATGCTCATTGCCCAACAGGCTGCTTCAAAGGAAGAGCGCGGGTTGATTTTGAATGCACTGTTCCGACCCTCGCCTGGCCACGGGAGCGATAACATTGAGCCACCATCTTTCAGCGAGTTGGTTGGAAGAGGCTCATCCAATCCATAATGCCTTTACTGACCGCTATCGCCCGGAAACGACATCAGGAACTCTCCGAAATTGGCGTGCGGCTTGGTCATGGCTTTCCGCGCCGCTGCCGCAGCTTCGACGCTAACCAGAACCGCGGCTGGTTTGCCATGCCGGGTGATGGTGATGAACTTACCCGCGGCCGCCTCATCGACCAGCGCCGCGAACCCGGCCTTGGCATCCGTCATGCTGACAATGGAAATGGGCGCCTCCAACCGATTGACCAAGATGCATTAATAAAGCCCGTATTCTCTGTGGTTTCAATTGGCCACGCGGCCTCTGATCTCCCCCCTTGCGGGGGAGATGTCACCGTAGGTGACAGAGGGGGGTGACGCCGCAAGCACCGCACCCGGATCAAGACCCCCCTCTGCCCTGTCGGGCATCTCCCCCGCAAGGGGGGAGATCGGAGGCCGCACAAATCGTGCCCAAAAGTGTGCACGTTCCCCCACCCTACCCCCAACACTCCCAACCCCTTAGCCAGAATCCACCCCCATTTTATCCCCGCCTTCCGCGCCCATGCCATACTCATCCCACCTTCCGCCAGCACGGATGGGCCGGGGTGACGGAGCCCGGTCCGGCGGGAGGCGGTGATGTCCGGGCGTGCGGGGCCGAACCGCGTGGCCGGACGGACGAGGACACGGACACCCCGGCGTATGCCGGAACGGATCTGGCGCCGGCCCGCACCGGCGTTCCGGCCCCGGCGTCGAGCCAGGGCGCCCCTGCAAGGACGGGCTCGGCAGCGGTCACGCCGAGCAAGACGAGCCGTCCGGGGATGCGTGAACTGTCCACGATCCGGGATCAGCCCGCCGCCCGGAAGGCGGCAGGCCCCAAGCCGGCGGGGCGCGCGCAAGCGAGCCAAAGCCACACCCTAGTATTCCATTCGGGCACGCCAGTCGTGCGCCCCGCATTCCGGCGTCGCCGGAGAGACGAGACCAGGCCCGCCGGCGAGTTTTCGCGCGCGGGGGATTTGGCGTGCGGAACGCCCCAATCTCCCCCCTTGCGGCGGGGTCCGATGGACGGGCGAGACCCGTGGCTCGCCCCAATCTCCCCCCTTGCGGGGGAGATGTCACCGCAGGTGACAGAGGGGGGTGACGCCGCAGACACCGGACCCGGACCAGGCCCCCCTCTGCCCTGTCGGGCATCTCCCCGCAAGGGGGGAGATCGGAGGACGCACCCACCGGCCCCCACCTCCCCCTTGAGGGGAGGTCGGAGAGACAAGCGCAGCGCAGGCGATCCGGGTGGGGGTATTTCGCCGAAGGCGAACAAGATGTCACATCAGGTCAATGCAGAGGCATACCCCCACCCCTGACCCCTCCCCTCAAGGGGGAGGGGAAAAGGCCGCGCCCTCCGCCCTCACCCCTTGTGCCGGTACACCAGCACCTCCGGCCCCGGCCGGTCGGCATCCAGTTCCAGCACCGCGCCCAGCCGTTCTGCCAGTTTGCGCGAGCGGTGGTTGTCGGGGTCGATGTGGCTCACCAGCGTCTTGAGCCCGCGCGGGCCAAACCCCCAGTCACGCAAAGCAATTGCCGCCTCGAAGGCATAGCCCTTGCCCTCGAAGCCCGGATAGACCAGCCAGCCGAGTTCGTGCTCGGGAAACAGCGGCCCGGAATTGATGCCGACCTGGCCCAGGCATTCCCCGCTCTGCCGATCGTCGATCATCAGCGCGCCGCAGCCGAGCAATTGCCATTGCGCCATGTCGTGGCAGAACATGCCCCAGGCGCCCGAAAGCGTGTGCGGGCCCTCCATGTGGACGGCGCGGTCCGACATCATCAGGCCCGCATAGGCGGGCCAGTCCGCCATGGTCATGGGTCTCAGCCGCAGCCGTTCGGTTTCAAGTGTCGGGATTGCCATACAAGCCTCGCAAATTTCTCGCCGCATCGCCGCTACTGCGCCGTGCGTTTGACCAAACGCACAAAGGTCGCAGTAGGCCTTAAAGCTGCTGCATGATTTTCTCCTTAAATCGATTCCGATCTAAGGAATTATGCAGTAGCGGCAGAATCGGTTTCCGGATCGGTCAAGTCAGATGCTATCCTATAGGCCTGTCCTCACCGGGATGACAGCGGGTGCCGCCGCCCTGATCCGAACGCAGGCCTTGGGACCAGCATGAAAGCCACACTTGATGACGCCTGATGACCCGGCCCTCATGCCGGCTGCCGCCACGACCCCGAAGCGCGAGATCCCGGTGTTGCAAAGGATCGGCTGGCAGAATTTCTTCGCCCAGCAGATCAGCGTCGACGAGATGAGCGCCACCCCGCCTGTGAGGGTCACCGAGGTGCATCGCAGCGGGCTCAGGGTGCTGGGCGAGACCATCGACATGATGGTGCCGCCGCGCGCCGACGCCACCGTGGGCGACTGGCTGCTGCTCGACCACGCCCTCCCCAGCGCCAGCCGGCTGCTCGCGCGCAAGAGCCTGATCAAGCGCCGTGCGGCGGGCCATGACCGCTCGATCCAGCTGATCGCCGCCAATCTCGACACCGCCTTCGTCGTCACCTCCTGCAACCTCGATTTCAACATGGCGCGGCTCGAGCGCTACATCGCGCTGGCGTTCGATGCCGGCGTCACGCCGGTGGTGCTGCTGACCAAATCCGATCTCTGCGCCGATCCAGCCATCTATGTCGAACAGGCGCAGACGATCTCGAAGGATGTCGTGGTGCTGACGCTCAACGCCAAGAGCGACGAGCCGCGGGAAAGGCTCGCGCCTTGGTGCAAGCCGGGCCAGACCGTGGCGTTCCTGGGCTCGTCCGGCGTCGGCAAGTCGACGCTCACCAACGCGCTGTCGGGCACGGAATCGGCCGCCACCCAGGCCATCCGCGAGGATGACGCCAAGGGCCGCCACACCACCTCGCACCGCCAGCTGCACATCCTGCCCGACGGCTGCGCCGTGCTTGACACGCCGGGCGTGCGCGAGCTGCAGCTGACCGACGCCGAAGCGGGTGTAGCGGAAGTGTTTTCCGATCTCGATGAACTGGCGACGCGCTGCCGCTTCAACGATTGCGGACATATGAGCGAGCCCGGCTGCGCCGTACAGGCCGCGCTCAAGGCCGGCGAGATCGACGCGGCGCGGTTGGCGCGCTGGCGCAAGCTGCTGGCCGAAGACCGGCACAATACCGCGAGCCTCGCCCAGCGCCGCTCCAAGGACAAGGCCTTCGGCAAGATGGTCAAGCAGGCCAAGAAACACAAATCGAAAGAGCACTGACAGAAATGCCCCCGCCGGGTTTCCCGGGCGGGGGCATGATCGATCAGCCTCAGCTTTGATTCAGATTTCGCTCTGGCTGGTGATGATCCTGCCGACCAGGCCATAGGTCTTGGCGTCCTCGGCCGACAGCCAGTAATCGCGGTCGGTGTCGGCGGCAATCTTTTCGACCGGTTGGCCGGTGGCCTTGGCGAAGATGGCGTTGAGGCGGGCGTTCATCTTGATGATTTCGCGCGCCTGGATCTCGATGTCGGAGACCATGCCGCGGGTGCCGCCCGAGGGTTGGTGCAGCAGGAAGCGGGTGTTGGGCAGGCACAGGCGCTGCTCTTTCGGCACCGAGACATAGATCAGCGCGCCGGCCGAAGCGACCCAGCCGGTGCCGATGATCCAGACCTTGGGCTTGATGAAGCCGATCATGTCATGGATCGAATCGCCCGATTCGACATGGCCGCCGGGTGAATTGACAAAGATCCGGATGTCGTCGTCGCTGGCCGCGGCAAGGGCCGCAAGCTGCGCGCAGACCTTGTGCGCCAGTTCCTGGGTGATGCCGCCATAGATGAAGATCGAGCGCGATTTGAACAGGTTGGCTTCCGCTTCCTTGCCCAGCGGCAGTTCTGTCGTCTTGTCGTCGTCGTCGCTCATAAGCCGTCTCCGTGTGGTTCGTATGCTTGCCAGATAGTACGATCCGGCCCGCGAAACAATGGCGCAAACGGAAACGAGCCCTGAAACAGACAGACGGCGCAGCGTGAAAACGCTGCGCCGTCCGGATATTGGGTCTGTGAAGCCGGTCCTTGATCAGGTCCGCTTCAGATCAGGCGAAAGCCTGTTCGCCTTATGCGACAGCCTTGTCGCCGCCCTGCTCGGGCCGCGGGCGGCGATCGCTGCCGCGACGGCTGCGGCGCGGCTTGGCGGGCTGATCGCCATTCTGGTTGGCGCCGGCTGCCGCCGGATGGTGCCGGTTGGCCCCGGGCTTGCCGGCCTGCTGGCCTTCGCCCGGCGCACGGCCCTGGCCCGGCTTTCCGCCCCGGCCCTGGCCTTGAGCGGGCTTGCGGCCCTGGCCCTGCGGCTTGGCGCCTTGCGGGCGAGCGCCCTGGCGCGGACGCTGGGTGCGGTTGAGCGGCGCGAAATCGCCATCGGGATCGGCCAGCGCATCGACATAGGTGCCTTCCGGCGCCTTCTCGACCTGGATTTCCACCTTGAGCATCTTTTCGATGTCGCGCAGCAGCGAGCGTTCGTCCGGGGCACAGAAGGTCACGGCCGTGCCCGCAGCACCCGCACGCGCGGTGCGGCCGATGCGGTGGACATAGACTTCCGGAACGTTGGGCAGTTCGTAATTGACCACCAGGCTCACGCCCGGCACGTCGATGCCGCGGGCGGCGATGTCGGTGGCGATCAGCACCGGCACGGTGCCGGCGCGGAAGCCTGCAAGGGCGCGCTCGCGCTGGCCCTGCGACTTGTTGCCGTGAATGGCGGCGGCCGAAATACCGTCGGCTTCAAGCCGCTTGGTGGCCTTGTCGGCGCCGCGCTTGGTGCGGGTGAACACGATCACGCGCTCGCCCTTGCGGTCGCGGATCAGGCTCGCCAGCGCGCCCATCTTGGCGGGCGTCTGCATGTGCATGACGGTGTGGTCGACGCGGTCGGCGGTCTTCTTGGCGGGGATCACCGACACTTCGGTCGGGTTCTTGAGGTGACGCGAGGAGAGCTCGCGGATTTCCTTGGGCATGGTGGCCGAGAACAGCAGGGTCTGGCGATCCTGCGGGGTCATGGCAAGAATGCGCTTGATCGCCGGCATGAAGCCGATGTCGAGCATCTGGTCGGCCTCGTCAAGCACGACGACTTCAACTTCATTGAGCGACACGGCGCGCTGCTCGATGAGATCCATCAGGCGGCCCGGGGTGGCGATGAGAATGTCGACGCCGGAAGCCAGCGCCTTGATCTGCGGCTTGATCGACACGCCGCCAACCACGACCGTCGAGGTCAGGTGCAGCTTGCGGCCATAATCCTTGACGCTCCGGGCAATCTGGGAGGAGAGTTCGCGGGTCGGCGCCAGGATCAGCACACGGGCCTTCTTCGGCGCGGCTTTCTTGCCGGGCGCCATGCGGTGCAGGATCGGCAGCGCGAAGGCCGCGGTCTTGCCGGTGCCGGTTTGCGCGAGGCCGATCACGTCGCGGCCTTCAAGCACCAGCGGAATCGCCTGCACCTGGATCGGTGTCGGCGTGGTCAGGTTGAGACCGTCAAGCGTATCGAGAAGGGCCTTGGACAGGCCGAGTTCGGAAAAAGTCATGGAATATCTTTCGAAGTTTTGGGCATACGTCGGGGGCGTGCGCCTCAGCGCCGCCAATCGCGGATCATGCCCGATCACAAATGGTCCCCTGGCTGCGGACGAACCGCAATCGGGGGAGTTCGGGTTGGGCGCATCGCCGCTGGCCGACGCGAAAATTCAAGGGTGGACGTCAGGGGAAGTCAGAACACGCTAATCAACGAAGACGCGTGCAGCGGCCGATTGGCCCCTATCCAGTTGCCGTCCTTAGGCCTGATAATTGCGGCCTTGTCAAGGCGGAAGGACCATTTCCTGCCGCAGCGCAGCAAACAGGCTTAACGTCGTGACCGGCAGCCGCGCCAAGCAACTCGCTCCCGATTGTGGTGCAAGACCCGACCTGCGCCGCAAACCGTCGTATTTTCAGATTGCTATCCCGTGTGCCGCGAAATAATCTCAGGCGGTTCGGGTTCCATGAAGACCAAGCCTTCGGGATTAAAGGGGAACACGGTAGGGATGACCTGAAAAAGGGCCCGATCCGTGGCTGCCCTCGCAACTGTGAGCGTGAGCCGCATCCATGATGCCACTGAGTCAGACCGGGAAGGCGGATGACGGTGATGAAGCGCGAGCCAGGAGACCTGCCCGGACTATGGCAGCCGCAGTCGCGGCGTCCAACTCCAACCTCTTGCACGATGGGTGCAGAAAGGGCTTTGACATGCATATTGAACCTGGCGTCGTCGACGGCGCGAAAATTGTCCTGAGCTACGCAACGGCTGCCGCTGCTGCCGGACTTACCCTGAAGATGTCGATGGACACGATCACCAAGGACGGCGGCGTTGCGGCGCTGGCGACCCGTTCGGTGTTCACCACCATGCTGGTGTTTATCTTTTTCGAGGTGTTTCCGCACCACGCCGTCGGCGTCTCGGAAGTCCACCTGATCCTTGGCTCGACGCTCTATCTCTTGTTTGGCGCCGGTCCCGCCGCGATCGGCCTAGCCTTGGGACTTCTCGCGCAGGGCGTATTCTTCGCGCCTTTCGACCTGCCGCAATACGGCATGAACGTCACCACGCTGCTGGTGCCGCTCTACGCCATGTCGCTGATCGCCAAGCGGATCATCCCCGCAGGCACAGCCTACAAGGACGTCTCCTACAAGCAGGCCCTGGCGCTGTCGACCAGCTACCAGGGCGGCATCGTCATGTGGGTCGGGTTCTGGGCGCTCTACGGCCATGGCTTCGGCGCCGAGAACCTGGCGCAGATCGCCGCCTTCGGCGCGGCCTACATGCTGGTTATCCTGCTTGAGCCGCTGGTCGATCTCGGCGTCCTGGCCATCGCCAAGACCATGCACCGCCTCGACGGCACCCCGCTGGTCAGCAACAGGCTGTATGGCCACGCCGCCTGAGCGACGTCCGTTATCTCGCAATGACAGACGCCGCGTGATCATCATCACGCGGCGTTTTTTTGTGGTGCAGGATCTCACGCGCCGTCAGATAGATCTGGAGATGCAGCCACGGCGTGGATAGCATTGCGCCAGGCGATTTGAGAGGGGAAAACCAGATGAACATCGAGATGATCCGTGCGGCAAATGACCGGCTTGAGGGCCATGTCCGGCGCACGCCATTGCTGAACTCCCCGTTCCTCGACGAGATCGCCGGACGTCGGGTCTGGGTCAAGCCCGAATGCCTGCAGCACACCGGCAGTTTCAAGTTCCGCGGCGGCTGGTCGGCGGTCTCGGCGATGGACGCTGACGTCCGGAAGCATGGGGTGCTGGCCTTCTCAAGCGGCAATCATGCGCAGGGCGTGGCGCTGGCAGCAAGCCGGCATGGCGTGCCCGCAGTCATCATCATGCCGTCCGACGCCCCGCAGATGAAGATCGACAACACGAGGGCCTTGGGCGCCGAAGTGGTGCTCTATGATCGCGCGACCGAGGATCGCGATGCGATCAGCGCGGGCATCCTGGCCGAGCGCCGTCTGACGCTGATCAAGCCCTTTGACGATGCAATGGTGATTGCAGGCCAGGGCACATGCGGGCTGGAAATCGCCGAACAGGCCCGGGAGGAAGGCATCGGCCATGCCGATGTGCTCGTCTGCTGCGGCGGCGGTGGATTTGCCTCCGGCATCGCGCTGGCGCTCGAGTCCGATGCGCCTGGCCTGCGGGTCCGCCCGGCGGAGCCCGAAGGCTTTGACGACATGGCCCGCAGCCTCGCCTCAGGGGCAATCGAGCGCAACGACCGCCAGTCCGGCTCGCTCTGCGACGCCATCCTGACCCCGCAACCCGGCGCCATGACATTCCCGATCCTGTCGCGGCTTGCCGGTCCCGGGCTGGTGGTCACAGAGGATGAGGCGATGCACGCCGTGGCGCTTGCCTTCTCCCGGCTCAAGCTGGTGGCCGAACCCGGCGGCGCCGTGGCGCTCGCGGCAGCGCTTTTTCATTCGGGCGAGATCGAAGGCGAGGATGTGATCGTCACCATCTCCGGCGGCAATGTCGATGCCGATGTGTTTCGCCAGGCGCTGGAGCGGTTTGGCGGCTGACCAGCTTCGCTGGCTCCTGATCCGGGCACCCGCCTACCCCAGCACAACGCCCTCATCCTTGGCCTTGTGGCCGGGTTCGACATGGATGATGACCTGCACGCCGTCCACCGCCTGCTTGAGTGCGGTTTCGAGCCGGTCGCAGATCCGGTGTGATTCTTCCACGCTCATGCGGCCGTCCACCACCAGGTGGAACTCAACGAAGGACACCCGCCCGGCCATCCGGGTGCGGATGTCATGGGCCTCGATGGCGCCGTTGGCCTCGGCCCTGATGATGTCCTGGATGCGGCTCTCATCGGCCGGATCGATCGCCCGGTCCATCAGCCCGTCAACGGAGGAGGCGATCACCTTCCAGCCCTGCCACAGCACGTTGCAGGCGACGATCAGCGCCAGCAGCGGATCGAGCCGCGGCTGGTCGAAGGCGAGCGCCAGGCCGAGGCCGGCGATCACGCCCACCGAGGTGACCACATCCGACAGGATATGGTTTCCATCAGCCTGCAGCGCCGGCGACCGGTACCGGCGGCCAAAGCGCAGCAGCACCATGGCCCAGATCGCATTGATAATCGCCGCCGAGCCGTTGATCGCAAGGCCGAGCCCCGGCGCCTCGATGCGCTTGGGCTCCAGCAGCCCGCCCACCGCCTCGTTGACGATCAAGAGGGCGGCCACCACGATCAGCACGCCTTCGAGAACGGCGGAAAAATACTCCGCCTTGTGATGTCCGTAGGGGTGCCCGGTATCGGCGGGTTTCTGCGCATAGCCGATGGCGAAGAAGGCAGCGAGCGCGGCAATCACGTTGACGATGGATTCGAGCGCGTCGGAATAGAGCGCGATCGAACCGGTCACATGCCAGGCGACGAATTTCAGCCCCATCACGCCGAAGGCCAGCGGGATTGACCAGAAGGCCAGCCGGCGGACGATTTTGGAAGCCTGCGGCACCGGCCTATTCCTGCAGGAAGGCGATGTAGGCGATGATCGCGTCAACCTGTTCCGGCGTGGCGATGAATTCGGGCATGTCGGGATGGCCGGAATAGATCCGGCCGTCGGCAAAGGCCTCCTCCAGCGCATCCATCGGGAAGCTGTCGGTCAGATTGCGGAACGGCGGCGCCTCCTGATGCGGGCTGGCATCGGCCGCGCCGACCCCGTGGCAGGAGCCGCAATTGGTCTCGACCAGCTGCCGGCCCTGGTCAAGCGCCTCATCCGTCTGCGCCCAGGCCGGCGCAATGCTGACCGACAGGCTGAGCACCAGGCTGGCCAGCAGTGCGGGTATTGAAACCGTATGCCTCTTGAGGATCTGTGTCATGCCGCTTCCACCTTTTTCCGAAGCGCCATATGCGCCACCACATTCTCGATCATCCGCATGCCCGCATCCTGACCGAGCGTCATGATCGACTCGGGATGAAACTGCACCGCCGCAACCGGCAGGCTCTCATGCTCGATCGCCATGATAACCCCGTCGTCGGTCTCAGCGGTAACACGAAATTCCTTGGGCATGGTGGCATAGTCGGCAAAGATCGAATGGTAGCGGCCGACCGTAACCTCCTTGGCAAGACCCGAGAAGATGATGCCGTTGGGCGACACCCGGATCCGCGACGGCTTGCCGTGCACCGGCACCGCCAGCTCCCGCAAGGATCCGCCAAAACTTTCCGCCAGCGCCTGCAGGCCGAGGCAGACGCCGAACACCGGCAGCTCGCGGGCGCGGATCTTCTTGATGGTGGCGGCGCAGTCGAAGTCCTTCGGACTGCCCGGCCCCGGGGACAGCACCACCAGGTCAGGCGCGATACGATCGAAGACATCATCAGCCACCGGCGAGCGGACGGTGGTGACCTTGGCCCCGGTCTGGCGGAAATAATTGGCGAGCGTATGAACGAAGGAATCCTCGTGATCGACCAGCAGGATCGAGACCCCCTCGCCCACCTTCGCGGTCACCCGTCCGGCGGAACCGGCATTGCCGAGCCGCGCGTCGCGGATCGCCGAGAGCATCGCCGAGGCCTTGAGTTCGGTTTCGGCCTCTTCCTCTTCGGGGTTTGAATCAAACAGCAGCGTGGCACCGGCGCGGACCTCGGCGATGCCGTCCTTGATCCGGATCGTCCTGAGCGTCAGACCGGTGTTCATGTCGCCGTTGAAGCCGACCATGCCGACCGCCCCGCCATACCAGGCGCGCGGGCTCTTCTCGTTGTTTTCGAGAAACCGCATCGCCCAGAGTTTTGGCGCGCCGGTGACGGTGACTGCCCAGGCGTGGCTCAAGAACCCGTCGAATGCGTCCATGCCGTCGCGTAAGCGCCCCTCGATATGATCGACCGTGTGGATGAGTCGCGAATACATCTCGATCTGGCGGCGGCCGATCACCTTGACCGATCCGGGTTCGCACACCCGGCTCTTGTCGTTGCGGTCGACATCCGAACACATCGTCAGTTCGGATTCGTCCTTCTTCGAATTCAGCAGCTTGAGGATCTGCTCGGAATCGGAAATCGCGTCGTCGCCGCGCTTGATGGTGCCGGAAATCGGGCAGGTCTCGATCCGCCGTCCATTGACGCGCACGAACATCTCAGGCGAGGCGCCGACGAGATATTCCTGCTGCCCCAGATTGATGAAGAACGAATAGGGCGACGGGTTGATGGCTTTGAGCCGCCGGCTGATCTCGGAGGGACGCGCCTCGCAACGCTCGAAGAAGGTCTGCCCCGGCACCACCTCGAACAGGTCGCCGCGCTTGAAGCTTTCCTTGGCGCGCTTGACGAGTTCGGCATATTCGCCCGGTGAGTGGTCGCCGCGCGGTGGAACCCGGTCGGAAGGCTGGAACGGCTCCGGCGCAATGTCCGCGTCGCGGCCTTCGGTGGTCACACCGTCAAGCGCGAAATCATAGCGGTCGATCCAGGCCTTGGCGGCATGGTGGTCGACCACCAGGATCTCGTCCGGCATGAACAGCAGCAGGTCGCGCTGGTCCTGCGCGCGGGTGAGTTTCGGCGGCACGGCATCGAACTGGAACGCCAGATCGTAGCCGAAGGCGCCGTAGAACCCGATATTCCCGTCTTCCTCGGAGTGGAACTGGTCGACAATGACCCTGAGCACCGAAAACACCGTCGGCGCCCGCGACCGCTCCTCCTCGGAGAAGATCCGGTCCGGTTCCGCGATGTCGATCTCGATGCGGCGTGCTTCGCGCGACGAGACCGCAAACTCCGCATGGCCCGTGAGGCGCTTCTCAAGAATGGACAGCAGCGCTTCGCCCCGGCCGTTGTACGCCTCGATGGTCAGGCGGCGGCCTTGCGAGGAGATCCCCAGCGGCGGATCGACCACGGCCGTGTCCCAGCGGGTATAGCGGCCCGGATATTCATAATTCGATGAAAACACCGCCCCGCGCCGGCTGTCGAGCGCATCGACGTAATCCGAGACCGCGTCCGCATAAGGGGTTTCGCGCCGCCGCCGGGTTACCAAAACACCGCCACGCGTGACATACTGCGCTGCGCCGTCCGAAAGTACAGTCGTGCCCATTTCAAAGCTCCGTTTGAACCGTTCCGGTGTCCAATTGTCCGGCGGGCAAACAAAAAAGCCGCCGGACCTTTTCGGTCCCGGGCGGCTTGTTGATCTTAAACGCACACGCGTGGTCAAGGCCGCCTAGGAGCGGACCCACCACCAATTGTTCTGTGCTGCGTGCATCGTCATGACAAACCCATAGCGCAGGCGGGGTGTCGCTTCAAGTGGGATGACGGGGGCCGGCAGTCTCATGGACGGACCAGCAGTAACGGGCGCCTTGACATCGGCGCGGGCTTATCCCACATTTTGGTGATGAAGATGTACCGAACCCACATTGCTCGTTTTTTCAGGGCCTTTCCCATCGCGGAAATCTGACCCTCGGTTCGGCCGTTAACGCCCCGGACCGCGGGGACAGTCATGCGAACATAAAGACCTGCCAACCGGCATTTCGAATAATCCGCATCTGACGGCGTTAAATCCAGAAAATCACCTTTCACCTGCACCCGTTCCGCCCCCGGCCGGGACAGCACGACGACGTGGACTCCCCAATGCAACAGACCGCCCGGCGCAAGCCCAGAATCACGATTTGCGAAAGCGACTACAATCGCCTGAGCAACATAGCCGCCGCTTTCGCGCAGCGCAGCCCCGAGATCGCAGCAAACCTCAGCGCGGAAATCGACCGCGCCCGTATCGTCAGCGACACATCCCTGGATACCGCGATTGTCCGCATGGGATCAGCTGTGACCTACACGGTCGACGGCAATCCGGAAAAGACGGTGACGCTGGTCTATCCGGGAGATGCCGACATCGAAGCGGGGCGCATCTCGATCACCACGCCTGTCGGCACGGCCTTGATCGGCCTGAAAGCCGGCCAGTCCATCAGTTTTGCGGCGCGCACCGGCAAGATCCACGATCTGACCGTGGTCCAAGTCATGCAAGCCAGACAGCCCGCTGCAGCGCAATGACCGAATGGCGGTTGGGGTTTTCACATCCGGTGGGAGTGTTTCTCCTGACAGGGTCCACTCCCCTGCATCGGATGAATTCCGGTGCAGGGGCGAGTGTTCTCCCTGACCCATCACGCGCGCCCTCAGAGCCGGCGCGCCCGGAGTTCCGCCATGTGGAAAAATCAGACATGCACATTGACCAGCAAGGATTTTGCAATCCTTGAAACGATGTATGACCGTCGGCAGACGCTGGCCGATCCGGTTCGTCAGATCCTCAAGCACAAGCTCGACATTGCAGTCGTGGTGTTCTGCGAGGACATCGACGCCAGTCTCGTGACCCTGAACACGCGCCTGCGCTACCGCATCAGTGACACGCCATCTCAATCCGCCATCATCACGCAACGGCCGATGGAGGGGATGGTGGGCCAATGCCTGTCGTTGCAGACCGTGCGCGGGCTGGCCTGCCTCGGCTTGAGCGAGGCGGCAAGCATTTCACTTCCCCGTCAGGACAGCGCCGTACCGGACCGCCTCGTGATCGAGGCAATCCTGTTCCAGCCCGAGGCCGCGCGGCGGGACCGCCTGAACCAGGACCTGGCGCGCCGTTCACTGAGGCTTGTGCACTCAGCCGATGTCGACATTGACCCGCCGCCAGACCGCTTCCGAAAATGAATAGATCGAAAACAGCAGGAAGCCCACGCCGGTCGCGCCCAGCAGAAAGGAGCCGAACGGCAGTCCGGCGATGAAGCCGAGCGCATCCGAGAGGCTTGCATCCTCCTGCTGGCCTGCAAACCCGCGCCGGAGAAACAGGAAGGCGATGATCAGGAATATGACGCCGCGCGCGCACAATCCGCCGATCGCGGCAATGTCGATCCATTTCATGATGGCCTCGGACGCGTCGATATATTTGCGGTACTTGCGGGCGATGGCTTTCCAGATATGCGCCACGCCGACAATCACGAAGACGGAACCGATAATCAGCGACACCGGGCCGGCGCCGATGAAGGCGGCGGCGGTGCTGGCAAATCCGTCGCTGGAGCCGCCGCCAGAAGCGAGGTTCGCACCCCACCAGATCGAGAATGTGTAGAGCAGCAGAAACCCGTAGGTCGCAGCCGACCCGATGAGGCCTGAACGCACCGCCAGGCCCTTCGGGGTAAACCCGTGATCATCGGTATCGAACACGGCCTGGACAATGCGCCAGGAACAATAGCCGGCAAGACTGATCATCAACAGCGGCGTCAGGATGGCGCTTGCGGTGGACTGGGTGATGAAGCGGACGGCATCTTCCGCGTCACCGCCGACGCCGGTGGTCAGCGCTGCGCTGAGGGCGAAGAAGGCCAGCAGCAGATACACCGCGCCGCGGGCGCCATAACCCAGCCGCGCGAAAGGCTTGAACCAGTCGCGCCACCCTGTCGGCGTGTTCGAAGCGATGCTCATGGCGCGCTCTCCTGCTTGATGCGGCCGCGGCTGCGAAGATGCAGGAAATGCAGGATCAACCAGGAAAGGCTCGCCCAGGCGGCGCCCAGCGCCCAGCCGGCGGCGACATCGCTGGGCCAGTGAACCCCGACATAGACACGGCTGAAACCAACAATGAAGGCCACGAACACCGCGACCGACAGCACATAGATCCGCGCCCGGCGATCATCGAGGAAACCGATCACCAGTGAGGCAATCGTCAGATAGGCGACCGTCGTCACCAGGGCATGACCGCTCGGGAAGCTCAGTGTGTGGACCGTGTCCAGGTGATCGACCAGGTCAGGTCTCGGGCGGCCGTAATATTGCTTGAGCGTCTGGGTCAGAAGCGCGCCCGAGCCGACCGCCAGCACCGCATAGGCGGCAGCGCCGTAGCGTCGGGTGACGATGAAGAATCCGGCGACCGCAGCAAGCGTCAGGATGATGAGCGGATAGCCGCCGATCGCGGTGATTTCGACGGCGGTTTCCTGAAACCAGGGCGGCCCCAGGGGCGTCGTCGGATCGCCCGCCACCCGCAGGCTCAGGAACAGCATCTCGTCGATACGACGGATCTCGCCCTCCGCCATTTCCTCAGCAATTTCGATGAACACATACACGCCCAGCGTCAGGATCGCGAAAAGGACCACGGGCAGCCGATGGGCATTTCCTGTGCGGATGCCTTTGGCAAGCCACCCCATGATCCGCTCTGATTGCAAATATCTTGTCATGCGCTCCCCGCTTTTTGCTGTAGCAATCATAACCCGCGGACCGTCGCCTTGTTCCAAAAAACACGGGACTGCGGCGGCCGCTATCGCCCGGGCACATTGCTGTTTGCCTTTTTCAACCCCATGTGAAGAGAAGCAACCTTGATCGGCATCAAGGACGCCAGCGCCCTTTGGGCGTAGCAAGAAACGTCTTCATCATCATCACCGAGGGAGAAATCCAATGGATGAGCAGACAAGCAAGACAAGGAAAACCTTCACCGAAGAAATCGAAGTCATGGGCAACCAGCTCGTGCAGCAGGTCAAGGATCTTCTCAAGGAAGGCAATGTCCGCCAGGTGCGCCTCAAGGCGTCCGACGGCGACATCCTGTTTGAAACGCCGTTGACCTTCGGCGTGGTGGCCGGCGGCGCCGTGGCGCTCGCAGCCCCGTGGCTCGCCATCCTCGGCGCCATCGCGGCCTTTGTGACGCATGTCCGGCTCGAAGTCGTCCGCGAGGTCGATGAGGCCGATCCGGCCCCGCCCGAGAGCCCGATGCCGGAGCCCGAAACCAAGGCGAAATCTTCTGCCAAGCCAAAGGCTGCGGCAAAACCAAAAGCCGCTGCAAAGGCCAAGACGAGCGGCAAGAAAGCCGGCAGCAAGGCAAAAACCAGTGGCAAGGCCGGCTCGTAAGACAACTGGCAAAGTGCGTGTCCTGCTGTCATCAAACTGAAATCCGCCCTCGCTAGATGTCAGTTTTGGCTGATGGCCGGGTGGCAAGTGCGAAGGCGGCCACCCCGCCCGGAAGGATAGCCGTGAGCGACACAAGCACCCCCGTCTCAGACCCCATCTCCGGGCAAACCCACAATGCGCCGAACGCCGGTGCAATAGCGGCCTGCCGGGACCTGCTCAACGACAGCATCGCCAGAATTCAGACCGACTGCGCCAAAATCTTCGCCGATTGGGAGCCGGAAATTGCCCGGCCGGAGTTCCACACCGGGGCGGAAAACCTCGCTTTCTATCTCGCCGCCCGCCAGTACGATCTGACAGGCCTTCAATCGAGCCTCTCCGTGCTCGGACTGTCCTCGCTCGGACGCGCCGAATCCCATCTCCGCCAGTCCCTGGCTGCAGTCATGGCAACACTTGACGGCCTGTCCGGCCTGCCCGCGAGCTGGCCAGATCCATCCGAGCTTGACGCCGGACTGGCGCAGATCACCCGTGACCAGGAGCTGTTTTTCGGCGACTTCCCGGGCGAGCACAACACCCGCATCATGGTGACCATGCCGCCGCAGGGGGCCACCGATGCTGGTTTCGTCGATGAGCTGATAGCAGCCGGCGCCAGTTGCTTCCGCATCAACTGCGCCCATGACGGACCCGAGGCATGGGCGTCGATGATCGATCACATTCGCGCGTCCTCCAGCAAGGCGAACCGGCACTGCCCGGTGCTGATGGACATCGCCGGACCCAAATGCCGGATCGAAAGCGTTGATCAGCCCGGCACACGGCTGTTTCGCGGCGACCGGTTCCGGCTGATGACCCGGCCCGGCCGCAAGCACAAGCGGATGCCCTCGATCACCATCACCTTTCCGGACATCGTCACCAGGCTTCAGGCCGGCCTTCAGGTCTGGATTGATGACGGCAAGATCGGCGCCAGGGTTGTCGAGATCATCGATGGCGGCGCCGTGCTCGAGGTGACGGTCGCCGCCGACAAGGGCAAGAAGCTCAGGCTGGAGAAGGGCATCAATTTCCCGGCAATCGACCTTGAGATCGAACATCTGACCCCCGCCGATCTCGCCGTCCTTCCCTTTGTCGCAACCCATGCCGATATTGTCGGCTGTTCCTTCGTGCAGCGGCCGAATGATATCCGCGGTCTCACCGCCGCGCTGAGGCAGTATCGCGGCGACATGCCGCCGCAGCCGCTGTTGCTGAAAATCGAAACCGCGCTCGCCGTGCGCAACCTGCCGCGCCTGATCGTTCAGGCCGGCTCGCATCAGCCGGTCGCCGTCATGATCGCCCGCGGGGACCTCGCCATGGAAGTCGGCGCCGAGCGCCTGTCGGAAGCACAGGAAGAGATCCTGTGGCTGTGCGAGGCGGCTCACATCCCGGTGGTCTGGGCGACCCAGGTGCTGGAAACCCTGCTCAAGACCGGGGCGCCGTCGCGCGCCGAGGTCACCGACGCCGCCATGGGCCAGCGCGCCGAATGCATCATGCTCAACAAAGGGCCATATATTGGGGAGACAATCCGTTTTCTGGCCGGGATCCTGCGTCGCATGGATCGCCATCAGTTCAAGAAAACGGCCCGCCTCTCAGCGCTCACATCGTGGCGCGGTCCGCAACCACTTTAGTGGCCTCACCGAACCAGACGGTTACCATCTGTCTTGAAAAGTCAGGCCACCAGCTATTGATCTGGTGGGGCGATATGCCCTCTTAGGTGGGAAACATCCGTCAGGATCGCACCTCGAGGAGCTGATATGCGCCGGACTTATCTGATGCCTCTTATGTTTGTGGCCCTGGCGGGGCTTGACCTTCCCGCTGACGGACCGGTTCCGGTGGACAAGCCCGAGCAGGCCACTGCACCCGAACCGGCTGCCAAGGCACCCGGAAATGCGAAAATTCCGAATGCGGCAGCTGCAGACCAGAAGCCTGCGCCCCTGCCCGGAATTACCACGCCGGAAGAGAGCGAAGCCGCCCTTGCCGGCTGCGAAGCAGAGTTGCGTAAGCTGCAGGTGACATTTGACAGGCTGGAGCCTGTGACCGGCGAGAATGGTTGCGGCATCACCGCGCCTTACGCGATCACCGAGATCGCCAAGGGGGTGTCGTTCAGTCCGGCAACCGAAATGCGCTGCGAGACCGCCTTGTCGCTCGCCCGCTGGGTCGAGGGCGTGGTCCTGCCGGCAACCGCTTCGCTTCCCGGAAAAGCGCGCCTGACGGCCATCAACCACGGCTCGACCTATGTCTGCCGCCGCCGCAACAATCTGCCGACCGGCAAGATGTCGGAGCATTCAATCGGCAATGCCGTCGACGTCGTGGACTTCGAATTCGACGGACGCGGGCCCATCGGCATCGTTCCGCGCGCGGGCGACGGCAACATCGAGGAGGCATTCCAGCGCGCCGTGCGCGGCGGCGCCTGCCTGCATTTCACCACCGTGCTCGGTCCGGGCGCTGACGCCAGCCATGACGACCATCTCCATTTCGACATCGCCGAACGCAGGGGCGGCTACCGACTGTGTGAGTGACGCGTCGAATTCCTGGCCGCCCTCGATCCGTCATTGACCCATGGAGTGCGTCCTTGCTTGACGCCGCCGTTCATCTTCATGGCTCGCGAGGCGTCCACGAAATACGCCGACAGGCCGGACTTGAGCCCGGCCTGTCGGTGTCTTCATATCGATGGGTTTTCGGCGCCGAAGCCCTCAGAAGCGCTGGGTGATCGAAACCTTGAATGTCCGGCCCGGTTCCGAATAGTACGCCTCCGGCTGGGCCATCGTGACGTCGCGCAGGCTGACTGAGTCGTAATAGGTCTCGTCGAAGATGTTGTAGACACCCGCCTGGACGCTGAAGCCTTTCAGCTGTTCCGGCTTCCACCAGGCGGTGGCGTCGACCAGCCCGTAGCTCTTTGCCTTGTAGTTGGCGGTCGAGTTGTCCGACACCGACGCAACGCCGATCCAGTTGACATTGGCGCCCCAGGTCTCGGTGGCATAGCCGGCGCCCAGAACGGCCTTGAATGGCGCCACCGATCCCAGCACCTGTCCGGTGTCCCTGTCCACGCCGCGGGCATAGGCCAGTGCGCCGTTGAGGCTGAAGCCGCTGTCAAACTGCTTCTCCAGGCTCAACTCGGCGCCGTAGATCTCGACATTGGCGCGGTTGATGCTCTGCGTCACGCCGAAGGGATAGGTGCCAGGCGCGATCCCCAGTCCCGCCTGTTCGGCCGCCGAAAGGCCCCGCGTATCGATGAAGTTCTTGTAGCGGTTGTAGAAGGCGGTCGCCCGTCCGCGCAGGCTTCCGTTGTCATAGGCGGCGCCGATCTCGAAGCCATTGCTGGATTCGGGCTTCATGTCCGGATTGCCGATCCTGAGATAGGTGCCCGGCGCGCCGTAATCGAGATAGAGCTCCGAAGCGGTCGGCGCGCGGAACGCCATCGACCACTGCGCGAAGACATCGAGTTCCGGCGTGACTTCGTATTTTCCAAGCAGCTTCGGCGAGAACTGGCTTTCGCTCTGGCCGGCCGGCATGCCGGTAAAGTTCGGATTGCTCCGATAGGATGCAGTATCCTTCGGGGAATGGTCGTACCAGTCGAAGCGAACGCCGGGCGTCAGCGAGAACCCGCTGTCGCCGAACGAAATTTCGTCATCGATATAGATGCCCAGCTGGGTGGAATCCACATCCGGCATGTCCGACTGGTTGGTGTGAAGGAAGTTGCAGGCATTGAAGGGCGGGAACGGACCGGGTCCGCAGGTGTCCACGCCGGAGGAGTATTGCGACGTCTTCCCGGTTGCGAAATTGCCGCCCAGGGTGATCTTGTGGCTCAGACCGCCGAGTTCCAGGGTCTTCTCGCCCAGGCCCGACAGGCCGTAGGAGTCGTTGGTGACCTCGCTCAGCCGCGAATAGTTTCCGATCACCGAGGTGTGGCGATAGCCGTCATTGCCGCTGGAGCGGCCGAGCCGCTGCCAGTAGAGAACGGCGTTGGCTGAGTCGAAGAAGGAATCATCGCCCATTGCCTCGTAATCGTAGTCGAAGGAGATCCGCTCGCGCCGGATGCCTTCCATCTCCCACCAGTTGCCCGGCCGGTAGTTGCCGGCGGGCGTCTGTTCGGACATCAGGTCGGTGTCGGTGTCGATGTCGTAGCGCTCCGCCGTCAGGCCGAATGTGTGACCGCTTTCGGTCGCCTGGCGGATCTTGAACAGCAGGTTGTTCTCGTCGTAATCGGCCGGATTGGCCTCTGTGCGCGTCGGCCCGTAGCCGCCAACGTCGCCCTGGCTCTCGGTTTCGTGGCCAATCCGGTAGCCGCCCTGGAACAGCACCGAAGTGCCGTTCATGCGGGCTGCGACGCCGGCGAAGCCGCCGATGCTCATGTCCTTGCTGTCGAAGATCGTCTTGACATAGCCGCCGGTGTCGCGCCCCTCCTCGAGCAGGTCTTCTGGCTCCATCGTGCTCAGAACCATGGCACCGCCGAGCGCGCCGGAACCGCCGCGGCTCGAATCGCCGCCGCGCACGATGTTGATGGCGTCAAGCGTGTTGAAATCGAAGCTGTTGATGCCGCCGCTGGCCTCCCGGGCGCCATCCTGGAGATAGGGGATCTGGATGCCGTCGATCGTGGTCAGCACCCGCGGGCCGTCAAGTCCGCGAATGTTGACGCTGCCGTTGGCGCTGTTGAAGCTGACGCCCGGCTCAAGCGCGCGGCCAAGGTCGTCGATGCTGGTGATCTGCGCCTCGGTGAGCTCCTCGCCGGTGGTCTCGGTTGCCAGCGGCGTATCCGCCACCCCCTTGGCGCTCTCGCCGCTCTTGACGGTCAGCCGTTCCAGCAGGGTGCCAGGCGCTGCGCCGGCAGTGTCCTGCGCGACAGCCGGCGGGACGGAAACGAGGAGGGCGAGCGCGCTGCCAGCCAACAGGGTGCTGCGAAAACTTCCGGCAACCATGATAGGATCCTTTCAAGGGTCACTAGCTGGCTGGAGGGAGAGACGCTCCCGAATGGCTGGCTGTCTTACGAGTTACATCGGGCGCCTTCATGACGCCTTGTTCCTGCCACATATTAAACATGACATTTTGAGTCAACATATATTTCGCCGATTTCCGGCAGTCCATCGCGTCGGGGCCGGCCGATGCAGGATTCCGGGGGCTCAAACGAAAACGGGGCCGGCGATCCCGCCAGCCCCGCATCATCCGTGGCAAATTTCTAGAACAGGCCTTCGATCTGGCCCTGGTCATTGAGGAAGATCTTCTCCGAGGACGGGGTCCTGGGCAGGCCCGGCATGGTCATGATCTCGCCGGTGATGACGACGATGAAGCCCGCGCCCGCCGACAGCCGCACTTCGCGCACCGGAACCGTATGGTCCGTGGGAGCGCCGCGCAGGTTGGGATCGGTCGAGAAGGAATATTGCGTCTTGGCCATGCAGATCGGCAATTTTCCGTAACCCTGGCCTTCCCACTGCTTGAGCTGCTCGCGCACGGATTTCTCCGCGATCACCTCGCCTGCGTGGTAGATCGACTTGGCGATGGTCTCGATCTTCTCGAACAGCGGCATCTCGTCGGGATAGAGCGGGGCAAACTGCGCCTGGCCGGATTCGGCGAGCTCCACCACCTTGTTGGCGAGATCCTCGATCCCCGCCGAGCCCAACGCCCAGTGCTTGCACAGGATGGCCTCCGCGCCGAGCGTGGCGACATAATCCTTGACCGCCTGAATCTCGGCCTCGGTGTCGGAAACGAAGTGGTTGATGGCGACAACCACCGGCACGCCGAACTTCTTCACGTTCTGCACGTGACGGCCGAGATTGGCGCAGCCCTTCTCGACGGCCGCGATGTTTTCGGTGCCGAGATCGTCCTTCTTGACGCCGCCATTCATCTTCATCGCCCGCACCGTGGCGACGATCACCGCCGCATCGGGCTTGAGGCCGGCCTTGCGGCACTTGATGTCGAAGAACTTTTCCGCGCCCAGATCGGCGCCGAAGCCGGCTTCGGTGACGACGTAATCGGCGAGCTTCAGCGCCGTGGTGGTGGCCACCACCGAGTTGCAGCCGTGCGCAATGTTGGCGAAGGGGCCGCCATGCACGAAGGCCGGATTGTTTTCCAGCGTCTGCACCAGATTGGGCTGCATCGCGTCCTTGAGCAGCACCGTCATCGCGCCATCGGCCTTGATGTCGCGGCAATGGATCGGCGTCTTGTCGCGGCGATAGGCCACGACGATGGCGCCCAGCCGCTGCTGCAGGTCTTCGAGGTCCCTCGCCAGGCACAGGATCGCCATGACTTCCGACGCCACGGTGATGTCAAATCCGGTCTGGCGCGGAAAGCCGTTGGCGACGCCGCCGAGATTGACCACGATGTCGCGGAGCGCCCGGTCGTTCATGTCCATCACCCGCCGCCAGACGATGCGCCTAGCGTCGATTTCCAGCTCGTTGCCCCAGTAGATGTGGTTGTCGATCATCGCCGAGAGCAGGTTGTGGGCGCTGGTGATGGCGTGGAAATCGCCGGTGAAATGCAGGTTCATCTCTTCCATCGGCACGACCTGCGCCATGCCGCCGCCGGCAGCGCCCCCCTTCATGCCGAAATTCGGCCCGAGCGAAGCTTCGCGGATGCAGATCATCGCCTTCTTGCCAATCCGGTTGAGCCCGTCGCCCAGGCCCACCGTGGTGGTGGTCTTGCCCTCGCCCGCGGGCGTCGGGTTGATTGCGGTGACCAGGATCAGCTTGCCGTCCTTCTTGTCCTTCTGCCGCGCGATGAAGGCCGCCGACACCTTGGCTTTGTCATGGCCATAGGGAACCAGGTCTTCCTGCGGAATCCCGAGACCCGCGCCGATCTCCATGATCGGCTTCTTGTTTGCCGCCCGCGCGATCTCGATGTCGGATTTGTACTCAGCCATGATGGTTCCCTCTTCCCGATTGGTCCCGCATCCCCGGCGCGACCTGTGGCGTCGAATAGAAACCGAAAGCGCCGTCGATGCTTGCATGATACGGGACGCCGAATGCGCCAATTGCGACACGGGCGCGAAAGCCGCTGCAATGGGAGGAAGCGGGCCGTGCCCTGGGCGATCGGCCAGGGATCGAAACCGCCGGAACGACTATTCCAGATGCACCATCAGCGCATGGACTTCGGTCCCGTCCAGGGTGCGGGCGGAATGCCCCCTGCCGGTGGTGTCTTCCATCAGCACGACATCGCCCGGGCCGAGATCGAGGACCGCGCCGCCGCTCGTCTGCCCCTGGAAGCGGCCCGACAGCATCACGAACAATTGCCGGCGCGGCACCGGATGCAGCCCGCTGTCCCAGCCGGCGGGAAAATGCACCATGACGTAGCGCTTGGCTTCGACCGCAACCGACACGCCGAAGGCCGGCGCAGGCGGCGCATAGACCGCCATGTCGAACGCAGCCTGCATGTCCTCGAAATGGCTCCCGCCGTTTTCATCGGCATAGAGCCGCAGATATTTCATGGACTTCCCCCACCGCCGGACCGGTCGCGACGAACGGCCCTGCCGGCATCTACGCATATCCGCCGGCTGAAGGGAACCATGACACGACCGCGCGCCAGGGCGCGCGGCAACGGGAACCGCTGACCGCCGCCCTCACCCGTCGCCCATGGCGATCAGCCCGGCATTGCCGCCGGCGGCCGCAGTGTTGACCGAGACCGCCTGCTCGACCGCGAATCGCATCAGGTAATGCGGGCCGCCGGCCTTGAAGCCGGTGCCCGACAGGCCCGAGCCGCCGAAGGGCTGGGTGCCGACCACGGCGCCGATCATGTTGCGGTTGATGTAGACATTGCCGGTGTCGAGCCGGTCGATGACCTTGCGCACCGTCGCTTCGATGCGCGAATGCACGCCCAGCGTCAGGCCGAAGCCGGTGGCGTCGATGGCGTCGAGCACCGTGTCGAGCTTCTTCGCCTTGAAGCGCACCACATGCAGCACCGGGCCGAAGATCTCGCGATCAAGCGCTGACGCATCCTTGAGCTCGACAATGTGCGGGGCGAAGAACAGGCCGTCCTTCGGGACCTCTCCGGCATAGACCAGTTTCTGGGTCTTCGAGATCGTGGCGATGTGACCGGCCAGCATCTCGCGCTGCGCCTCGTCGATCACCGGGCCTATATCGGTGGAGGGCTTCGACGGATCGCCGAGCCTGAGTTCGCGCGCGGCGCCCTCGATCATCTCGATCATCTGGTCCGCGACATCCTCCTGCACGAACAGGAGCCTCAATGCCGAGCAGCGCTGGCCGGCGGAGCGGAACGCCGACATCACCACATCGTCGGCCACCTGTTCGGCGAGCGCGGTCGCGTCGACGATCATGGCGTTGAGCCCGCCGGTCTCGGCAATGAACGGCACGATCGGCCCGTCCCTGGCGGCCAGCGTCCGGTTGATGGCGCGCGCGGTCTCGGTCGAGCCGGTAAAGGCCACGCCGCCGATCTTCGGATGCGAGGTGAGCGCAGCACCCACATCGCCCGCGCCCGGCAGGCACAAGAGCACGTCCTTCGGCACCCCCGCCTCATGCAGGAGCATGATCGCCTCATGGGCGATCAGCGGCGTCTGCTCGGCAGGCTTGGCGATCACCGCATTGCCGGCGGCGAGGCCCGCCGACACCTGGCCGAGGAAAATCGCCAGCGGAAAGTTCCAGGGCGAGATGCAGACAAACACGCCGCGTCCGCGCCAGCCCAGCCGGTTGTCCTCGCCGGTCGGCCCCGGCATCGGCAGCATCTTGGAGAACATGTCGCGCGAGCGGGCCGCGTAATACCGCAGGAAGTCCACTGCCTCGCGGATTTCGGCAATGCCGTCGTCGAGTGTCTTGCCGGCCTCCGCCGACAACAGCGCCATGAACCGGTCGCGCCTCGCCTCGATCAGGTCGGCCGCCCGGTCGAGCGCCGCGGCGCGCAAGCCCGGATCGGTGCGCGACCAGCTCCTGAAGCCCAGGGCCGCTGTTGTCACCGCCTTGTCCACATCCTTGGGATCGGTAAATCGCACCGTGCCGACGATCCTTGCCGGGTCGGAAGGCGAGCGGACATCCTGCGCAGCGCCGCCCTTGAGACCCGGGGCAATCGGCCCGGCCTCGACTGTCCCGGAGGATCGCTCCATGCCTTCGACCAGCGAGGCCAGCTGAAACCGGTCGCCGAATTCCACACCGTGCGAATTTGGCCGGTCCGGATAGATCGCGAGGGGCAGCGGGATCTGGCTGTTGCGGGCCGATTGGCCGCGGGCGAGCCCCAGCTTGGCGTCGGGACGTTCCAGCATAGAGGCGATCGGCACATTCTTGTCGCCGGCCACGGCCACGAAGGAGGAATTGGCGCCGTTTTCGAGCAGCCGTCGCACCAGATAGGCGAGCAGGTCGCGATAGCCGCCGACCGGCGCATAGATCCGGCAGGGCACCCGGTCATTGCTCTTGCTCAGGCTCTCATAGACCACCTCGCCCATGCCGTGCAGGCGCTGGAACTCGAAGCCGCTCGGGTCCTCGGCCATTTCGATGATGGTCGAAACGGTCAAGGCATTGTGGGTGGCGAATTGCGGATACATCACGTCGCGCAAGTCCAGCATCTGCCGGGCGCAGGCGAGATAGGAAAGATCCGTGGCGGCCTTGCGGGTGAAGACGCCATAGCCTTCGAGCCCGCGTTCCTGGGCGCGCTTGATCTCGGTGTCCCAATAGGCGCCCTTGACCAGACGCACCATCATCTTGCGGTCATGCTTGCGACAAAGCGCGGCGATGTGGTCGATCACCTGCGGCGCGCGCTTCTGGTAGGCCTGGATGGCGAGCCCGAAGCCGTCCCAGCCGGCAAGCGACGGATCGGCAAAGGCGCGGTCGATGACATCGAGCGACAGTTCCAGCCGGTCGACTTCTTCAGCGTCGACGGTGAAGTTGAGATCATGGGCCTTGGCCATCTGCGCCAGCCTGACGAGATCTGGCACCAGTTCCTCGAGCACCTGTTCGCGATGGGTGGCGAGATAGCGCGGGTGCAGCGCCGAAAGCTTGACCGAAATGCCGGGACGGTCGGGCAGCTTGCGGCCGGCCGAAGTCTTGCTCGCGGCCTTGCCGATGGCGGCGATCGCATCGGCATAGGATTTGAAATAGCGTTTCGCGTCACTGAGCGTGCGGGCGCCTTCGCCCAGCATGTCATAGGAATGGCGGTAGCCCCGCGACTCGTTCTTGGCGGCGCGGGAGAGCGCATCGGAGATGGTTTCGCCCAGCACGAAATGATGGCCCAGGAACCGCATCGCCTGCTTGGTCGCGGTCCTCACCGTGGGCATGCCCATGCGCTTGACCAACCCGCGCATCACACCTTCGGGTGTTTCGCCGGGATTGATCACGCGAGCGGACATCCCCAAAGCCCAGGCCGAAGCCGACACAAACCAGGTGTCGCCATGGGTTTCGTGATCGCTCCAGCCGCCCTCCTTGAGCTTGTCCTCGATCAGCCGGTCCTGGGTCAGCGCATCGGGCACCCGCAGAAGCGCCTCCGCCAGCACCATCAAGGCCAGGCCTTCGCGCGTCGACAACCCGTATTCGCGCAGGAAATCCTCGACGCCGCCCATCTGGCCGGAATCCGAGCGGATCGCCTGGATCAGCTTGGTGGTGCGGGCATCAATCGCCCTGTCCTGCGCACCGCTGAAGGTCAGGGCTTCGTTGAAAGCGCTGATCAGCCGGTCGTCGTCTGGCGCATGCGGCGCGTGAAAGGCGGTCAAAGGCGGCTGGTTCGTGGCGATCATGATACTCTCCCGTGAAACACGCAAGATATAGGTTGATTTGTTGGATTTCTCTCCATATATTTGTCATTATTCAGATTAATTCACTATAAAACTGCACTGTGATGGAGAGTTCGTGAAGGAAATTGATCGTATCGACCGAAAGATCCTTCGCGCCATGCAGGACGACGGACGGCTGAGCAACCTGGAACTGGCCGAGAAGATCAGCCTGTCTCCGACCGCCACAGCCGAACGCCTCAAGCGCCTGACGCGTGACGGCTACATCATAAGCTACACGGCCAAGCTCTCGCCGGAAAGGCTCGACCGGGGGATGCTGGTTTTTGTTGAGGTCAAGCTTGACCGGACAACGCCGGATGTCTTTGACTCCTTTTCAGAGGCGGTTCAACGATCCGATGATGTGATGGAGTGCCACATGGTGGCGGGCGGCTTCGACTATCTGGTCAAGGCCCGCGTCAAGGGAATGGAGGCCTACAGGGCTTTCCTTTCCGATGTGATCCTGTCTCTGCCAGGTGTGCGGGAAACCCACACCTATCCTGTCATGGAGGAGGTCAAGAACACCGGAAAACTGCCTGTGTAAGCATGCATGGTCATGGCTGGATTTAATTCGCCGACACAGATTGCTTTTTGATCAGCGACAGGCTCAACTATGACATCCTACTATGAAGAATTACAACCTAAACCCATGGAATGATTGGATTTTGGTTAAATGACGGTTTGATATTGATGAAAGGCCATCCAACCCTAGTTACCAGCTTGAACGCGATCCGGACCGAAGCAGATCTGTCCGGTTTTTTGCGTGAACTGGCAACGGATTTCGGGTTGAAGGGCTATATGGTGATCGATATCCCGACTGCGGCTGACGAGAAGCTGGCGCCCAGGGTCGCACTCTCAGACCTGCCCTCCGGATTTCTGAAGGACTATGACAGCCTTGGCTTGTTGAAGAATTCGCCGATCTTTGCGGGATTGCGCCGCTCAACCGCGCCGGTGATTTGGAGCATCGACACGATCGGCGTTGACCGGCCATCGGCGGAAGTCGACGCCGCACGTCGGCTGTTCACGCGCCATGGCATTTCCACCAGCGTGTATTTTCCGGTTCATGGCGCAAACGGCCGGCGCGCGGTGTTGGGATTTGTCGGCGACAGGCCCGCCATTGGCCATACGGAAATGGGCGAGCTGGGAATATTCGTGATGCAGGCCTATGATGTATATTCGAACCTGAGAACTGAGACCGGGGGCGGAACCGCAGCGCTGACGGCGCGTGAACTCGAAGTGCTGCATTGGGTTGCCTGCGGTAAAACCTCAGGCGAGATTGCGGATATCGTTGCGTTGTCCGACCATACAGTCAATTCATACATGAACAATGCAATGCGAAAGCTCGATTGCGTCAACAGAACGCACCTGGTTGCCAAGGCAATGCGTTTACACCTCATCAGCTGATTTGGAGCTCCGCTCGAAAATGCTTTCAGAAAGGATGCCTGTGGTCAGGTTTGAATTTTCAGAAACAGATCCGGTACAGGATCTGGATCATATCGGGCTGACCGATGCAGAAATCGTCGAGCTGGTATCCAGCCGGCACGCCATGGGCTACTGGCGCTCCGACCTCGCTTCGGGGCATGTGTTCTGGTCCAAGGGAGTCTTTGATATTTACGGAATGGAGTTCACCAGGGGCCCGGTCAATCTGACAGCCGCCTACGGAAACGTCCATGCCGAAGACCTGAACCTCATGCTGGAACTGATCGAGCGTGCCGCGTCGGAAAAGACCGGCTTTCACTACGTGCTGAGGCTGAAAAACGGCGAGAACGGCGTTAAATATGTCCGCTCAGTCGGGCGTTGCCGCGCGACCAGCGACGGCCGCGAGGAACTTATCGGTATCGTCGAGGAAATCATTGATCAGGTTCGCCTTGTCGGTGTGCTCGGTAACCCGCCCATGGCAATCTGAGCCGGTTCATCCCCCGCCCTGACAGGATACCCGGCAAGCCTGCGCCCGCTCACGGCGGCGTCCGCGTCAGCCCGTCAGCGGTCCAGAATGGCGCGGATCTCGACCAGGTTCGAGCGGAAACGGAGCACATAGAACCCCATCGTCGCCAGATGCGTTGGCATGATCCAGCCGCTCTCGTTGCCGTTTGAGATGATTGCCGGCTGTATCCTCAGGGCCGCTGCCAATTGCTCGTCCATCGAGTCCCACACCTGCCCGAGATTGCGCTGGGCGACCACGTCGCGAAAATCCTCGCGCGTCGCCTTCAGGATGCCGTAGTAGCCGTAGAGCTGGCCATAGGAAAACCAGAAGCGGTCATCGGCGCGGGTGTCGAACCAGCCGCCATTGTAGTTCTCCGAGCGGTCGCGCAGGATGGCGGACGTCGATCCGACGTCTGAGGCGATCCTGTCGAGGAACTGCACGAGATTGTCGGTGCGGGCATCATAGGTCGCGTTGCATTGGGAAAGACGCTCGTTGAACGCGGCCAGGTCGGCGATCGCGGAGCGGTAGAAGGACGGCGTCGGTGTCTTCGGTCCGAACGGATTGACGCCGAAATACCAGGTGTATTCGTCAAACTGAATCGCGCCGCGCGCGTCCTGCAGGTTGCCGTCGACCTGGCTGGTGCCGCGCACACGCCCGAGCGTGTCGACAAACTCCACCGTGGTGCGGCGGATCGCCTGGTTCACGCCCCGCTGGAACGCCGCCTTGTTGTCAAAGAACGGCGTATGATCCCACTCGATCCCGAAAAAGCCGGCCTTGTGGAGGATCATCGACGAGATCCAGGCGTTCTGGTTGACATTGAAATCGATCAGGTCCGCAGTGACCGACACCATCGCAGAAGGCGCGCAAGTCCCGTCAGCCAGTTGGGTTCCGGGCGTCATGGCATGGGTTTCGCGCTTGCCCGGATATTCCGTATCGAAATTGGACCAGACCTGGGTCTGCCAGAAGAAATAGCCGTAAAGCCCGACGAACATCAGCAGTATGCCGCCGACAATGGCCTTGAGCATGAAGCCCCGGCGCCGGTACCAGCCCGCCACGGTGACGAACGGCCAGAGGATCGCAGCGACGACCATGCCGAAGCCGCGACCGATGGCGTTGAAGATGCGCTCGAAAAATGCAATCACCGGGTCAAGCATCCTCTTGGTATCCTTCCAGTCCGTACAACCGCGACCTGAACGCCGCCTTGTTGTTCAGATAAGTCTTTCCGAGCACATCCACAACATGGGCGCGGTAGCTTTCGGAATACCCGCCATAGGAATCGTAAAATCCCTGCTTGTCAAAGACGAAGCGGGTGACGAAATCAAACGGCGCCAGACGCGCCAGCAGCCGGTTGACGAGCCACTGGTCGGGATGGGCGGGATCGGCACGGCAGAGCATCAGCCGGCGGTCGGCCCGGACTTCGCGCATTTTCACCTGCCCGGTCGACACCACTTCGCGCAGGACTTCCTGCAGGAAGGTATAGATCCCCTCCTCGGCAATCAGCGCCGCATTGCGATGCATCCAGGTCTGCAGAAACACCCGGTCGGCGCCTGCAAGGTCGACCGAAGGGTCGGCGCGGCCGATCAGATCGGCAATCGCCATCTCGGCGCGATGGGCGAAGAAGCCGGAGGGCTCGACCCAGGAGGCGCGCGGCAATTGCAGCCTGCCGGTCTTCGACAGATACTCGAAGATCCGGGCGTGATCGCCACTATCGATATAGCTGACCTCCCAGGGGCGTGACCGCCTGAACCCGGGCGCCTGTTGATCGCAGATCACGGTGGTGGTGCGGTCATCGCGGAAGATGAACACGCCGCCAAAATGATTGGCCCAGTAGGACTGATGCGCAAACACCAGCTTGTCGGGCACCAGCGCGTTCTGCCTTATGTCGCCGGTCTCGCGCGCAAGCTCCACCATCCGGGTGAGCATGGCGTCGTCGCGCCATCCGTTCTTCGAGGTCTTCAGCCGGTCGACAAGCGCGCGCAGTTCCGTGGCCTTTCCGAGCATGTTTTCCGCCGACATGACCCGGAAGCGGACTTCGTCGATCGACAACAGGTCCTCGACCCCGGTGACGATATCGACCGGCTCCTCGATCTCGCCATAGAGCGCATCCTTGATCGTCACCGCGGAGACGGCGCGGCGGTTGCCATCGAAGAATTCGTGCATCAGCCCGGCGGTGTTGGAAAACTGGGTGTGCACCACCGGCAGATTCTCCTGGTCCGGCGTCAGGATGACAAAGCGGCGGTTGACGCCGTTGGGGTCAAGATACTGGACATCGCCAAGCTCCTGGGCGATTTCGGGTGAAAAGCCGGTCATGTCGATGCGGAAAGACGTGAGCGCGGTTTCCGGCAAGCCAAAGGCCTTGAGCGCCTTGTTGTAGCGCGCGACAAGATGCGGCTCGTCGATCAGCAGCAGCCGGCCATAGATCAGTTCGTTTTCGATCAGGCGTTTCATGAGGACTGCTTGTTGATGAGAGTAATGCCCAAAGCGCCTGCAGCGCGGTTCATGGCAGCGTCAAGGGTTGCGAGCGGAATGCGTCGCCGCCGGGCAAGTTCGAGATAGGCGGCGTCATAGGCGCTGAGCTGGTATTCGTCGCACAGAAGCTGGGTTTCCTTCCAAAGTGCTGCCGCACTGTCAGGGTCGGTCTTGATGGGCAGGTCCGAGATCCGCATCAGCGCGCCCTGCCTGTAATCCTTCGTCAGCCGTTTTCGCCGGACAGCGATCGCAAAGCCGTTGGCAATCTCGGCATGCCAATGGGCCGGAACCCAGGCCGTCTTTTCCATGAACATGTCGACGACCTGGTTCACGACTTCGGACTCCTCATCCGGAAACTGCCAGGCAAAAATCACCGAAGCATCGACCACGAAGCTCAAAACCGCCGGCCTTCCTCGATCATGTCCTTGATCGATGCGCCACCGAGCGCGTTCCCGGTCCGGTTGGCGCGGATCCATTCGATGGCGGCGCGCACGCGCGCCTTGCGGTCTTCATCACTGTCGGTGGAGACCAGTTTGGCCACGGGCTTGCCATGGCGCGTGATGGTCACTTCCTCGCCGCGCTCGACGCGTTCAATCAGCGCGCTCAGAGTGTTGCGCGCTTCCAGAATGCCGACCTCGTCCATGGTGACCTCCAATTATGGCTAGCGTGGCTAGAATATAGGCGCTGGCTGCTCCGAATACAACGGCGATGCTGATTCTATTGCTTTCGAGATCAGGCGGGACGACTGTCCCAAAGCCCCTTCGCCTTCATCTCCTCGATTTCCCGGATCGCGCGTTCGCGCTGGCGCTCGCGCCTGATGATTTCGTCGACGGCGCTTGCATCCGAGCGGTCGGTGTAGCGGAACTCGGAATCGGCGTAGCGGTTGATCTCCTGCAGCACCATGTCGACGGTAAACGGCTTGCGCAGCTCCGAGATCATCGCGACCTTGTCGTCATAGGGCTTGTGCATGAACGCATCAGGCGTCTCGAACCATTCGTCGGGCAGGTCGATATCCATCGCCCGCATCTTGATCGCGTCGGTGATGTTCTTGATCGCCCGGCCGGTGAATCGCGGTTCGGCAAGCTTGATCTTGTGCAAATAGGCGCCGATATCGGCGATGGTCTTGACCTTGCCGTTCTCGGTCTCGAACCTCTCCCAGACCGCCAGCAGCCCCTCTTCCTGCGGCAGGTCGTGGCCGTCATAGGATCGCGCCACCGCCTTCTTTATTTCCTGGCTGGCAAAAAGATCGTGCGACCCGAGCGGAATCGAGTGGTTCTTGCCCGCCAGCAGCGCGAAGATGTCGATGTAATCGTCGAGCGACTGCGGCCCGTCGACCAGCCAGCGCGCGCCGGCGCGTTGCCTCAACGCATCATCGACATTTTCCGGATAGTTGGAGAACATGCCGAAGCTGCAATTGCCGCGGACCACGGTGGAGGCGCCGGCGAAAGCCTCCATCAGCACGGCGGTGACTTCCTGCTGTCCGGCGGACGCGCGGTCGTCGGAGCGCTTGGCCGCGACCTGGTCGATGTCGTCGATGGTGCCGAAGCCGATGGCGCGCGGATTGAGCACGTTGTCGACGAAGGCCTTGCAGTTCTGTCCCGACTTGCCCTGGTAGGACGAGATCTGGTCGACGCCGAAATTCTCGTAGTGGAACGGGTAGCCCGCGACCTCGCAATAGTCGTTGATCATGCCCGCCAGCATCTGGATCAGGATGGTCTTGCCGGTGCCCGGCGCGCCGTCGCCGATGAAGGTGAACAGGAAGCCGCCGAGCTCGACGAAAGGATTGAGCTGACGGTCGAAATCATAGGCCACGATCATGCGCGCAAGCCGCATCGCCTGGTGCTTGGCGAGGTGGTTGCCGATGATCTCGCCCGGCTTCTTGAAGCTCATCACCAGCGGCTTGCGGCGCTGCCCCGGCGCCACATCGAAGCCGTCCAGGGTGAAATTGTCGCTCTCGAGCCGGATATGCGACTGCGCAAACGCGCTCAGCGCCTCGAACCGGGCGCGCCGGCTGATCAGCCCCTCGATCGCCACCCGCGCGAGCGCCCGGGCCCGCGATGTCATGGCGATCTCGTCGGGCGCGCCGGAAATGGCCTCGTCGAGTGCGGCGACCAGAGACTTCAGCGCATCCTGCGGCGTGTCGAACTGGAAATCCGGCTCTTCCGTGTCGTTGGCCGGTTCGCTTTCGCCGTCGAGTGTCTGCAGCAGATAGGCCGCGAGCGTGAAGGCCGAGACATAGGCCGAGGCCGAGAGCAGCCGCTTGAACCGCTCCGCGTCCTCGCCCTGCAGCGGCGCGCCCGCATTGCGGGCCTGCAGGCTTTCGAGATCCGTCTGCCGGCCGAACATCTCGCCCACCGCCAGCGCCACGGCAATGCCGCGCCGGGTCCTGAACAGAAGCGTGTGCTGCGGGATCGACAGCATCGGGTCCTGGGCGCGGATGGCCTGGATGGACTTGCCGAATTCGACCTCGCGGGTCCGCCGCATGCCGCCGGTCGAGACCGTGGAGACAAAACGCCGGTTGGTGCCCGCAAGCGGCGTCGACGATGTGCTGTCCTGCTTGGTCAGCACGACGACCCGCGTCACCATGCCCTGCGCCACCGCCTGGTGACGGGCGATGTCGTCCTCGGAAATCGTTGTCAGGCCGGTTGTCTGGCTCATGGGTTCATACCTCGCTGATGACCTGGTTGCCCGAAATGACATGCACGGTGAAACCCGCAAAGATACTCTCCGCCTCGCCCGAGGCATAGAGCGCCTGATAGGCCTCGTGCGGCACCAGTGCGTGTTTCTGGTAGGCGCTCACGCCCTGGCGGGCGGCTTCGAGGTCGTCGGTCTCGATGTGATAGACATCGCGCGCCGGCTGGGAACTCCACAGCCCGCGCCTGGCCGGGCTCTCGGACTTGGAGAAGACCTCCTGCAGGGTCCAGGTCAGCAGCCAGGCGTTCTCGTCCTTGCGCACTTTCGACAGGATCGCCGAGATCCGGTCGCTGTTGTCGGTCACGCCGGCCGAATAGAACGGCCCCAGCACGAAGCGCCGCAACTGTTTGGGGTGCAGGAACTCGAAATCGGCGTCGATGTTCTGCGCGATCGTCGCCGGGGACAGGGAATAGGCGCCGTTGCGTTCCACCGAGGCGTCAAACGCGCGGGCAAATTCCGGATTGAGCAGCCCGCCCACCGGCAGCGGAATCTCGACGTCGGGATTGAGCTTGCCGTCCTTGACCAGCATCCTGGCGATGCCTTCGCTCGAATCCTCGATCGTCGCCATATAGACCATCGGCAGCGTCTGGCTGCCGTCGAACACGCCCCAGTGCACCACATAATAGGGCCGGCCGGTTTTCGGATTGATGGAGACACGGATGGTTTCAGGGAGAATGAACGGCGCGAACACCGCATCCGTGCCGATCTCTTCGAGATAAAGCCGCTCGGCGACCTGTTCCTGAAGCGTGGCGGGGAATTCCTTGTGCCGCAGGATGAAGTCGGCCATCTCCGCTTTCAGCGTGTCGACATCGGGGATGGCCGCCAGCCGTTCTGCGGCGGTCGCCCGGTCGTTTTCCAGCGTCAGCACGTTCTGGTAGACCGGAAAGCCGCTGTCGGCCCGGCTGATGCGGAAGCGCTCGATGAACCCCACCCGGTTCTCCCAGGCCGAGAACGTCGCCTCCAGCCGGTCGACATAGGGGATGATCACCTGACCGACCAGGCCATGGGCATAAAGCGGCGACTTGTCGTCGGCGAGATAGACCCGCAAACCTTTCAACGCCGCCCGCATCGATCTGAAATAGGCCCCGGCCGCCCCGGTGTCAGCACGCATGGCCGGTCCTCGATCTCATCGCGGCTGGATAAATGTGCATCGGATTATCCAAAAACCGGTTCCCACTTTCTGGTCCGATACACTATGGCTTCACGTATTTGGCGGAGTTGTGCTTTTCCAGAACCTCTGCGAACCGCCGGGCGAAGGCGTCGTCTGCAAGCTTCTTGCGGCGCTGGATATCCTGTGTCGACAGCATGTTCTTCTCATGCATTTCCAGAAGATCGCCGATGTGTTTCTGTGACGCCGCGCCGATGCCCGCCATGGTCTCTTCCGCGGCTGTATCCACCCGGCTTCCGAGCGTGTTGATCTTGTGCGCCACATCCTGCTGCGCGGCGGTCTTGAGCGAATCCTCGAGCGCCTTGTACAGGACAATGCGCTGTTCGGTGTCGATGGTTAGCTTGTTGATCAGCGTGTTCTGCGCCGCGATCTGGTTGTTGAGCGAATCCACGAAGGTCTGGAACATCGAGGTGTAACGCTCCAGCGTCTGGCTTTCGGCGAGCAGTTCCTGCTCTTTCGCCTGACGCTCATTGTACTCGGTCGCAAGCTTCGAGCGTTCGCTTTCGAGATTGGTGCGCGTCATCTGGTCGGTCGACGCCGCGATCTGGTTTTCGATGTCCATCAGCAGCGGATTGAGCTCCTCGATCCGCTTTTGCGTCGCCTCGAGATTGGCCATGGTCACCTTGCGGCGCTCGATCACCTTGATCAGGCTTGCCTCGGACGTCTTGTAGCGGGCGTCGAGAATATCCTTCTGGTCCTTGAGGATGCCGGTGATGGTGTCGGACTTCTTCAGGAGTTCCTGCAGATTGCCCGACAGCGACATGCTCCGCACCCGGTCCGAGCGCATCCGCTGCGCCCGCGCCTTGGAGAACATCGCCACGAAGCTCTCCATGCCGGAAAAGCCCTTCATGCTCTCGAATTCGGAGCCGAAGACATTGGTCGCGTCCTCAAGCCCGATGATCAGGTCGGCGATGTTGGTCTCCATCATGCGCTGCTGGCGCAGCACATCCTGGATGCGGGCGTTCTCGATGTCGAACTCGGGATCGCCGAGTTGGGCGTCGGCCTCGGACATCTTGTCAAGCACGACGCCCGAGGCCTCGATCTTGGTGCGCATCTCCTCGACAACGGAGCGTGTCTTTGCGATTTCAGCGTCTAGACTCTTGATATCAGCCATATCCGGATTCCCCGTTTTGCCGCGCCCTGGATCCGGCGCGCACCTGATTTTCCGGCATAACCGGACCCTGAAATGTTTGTAGCACCGGTTGTCCGCTCCGCAAACATCATGCGCTGGAAACGTAAGCACGATGAAGGCGAAAAAAAAGGCCGCCCCCGAAGGAACGGCCTGATAGTCTCAGCGCACCCGAAACATCATTCGGCGGCAGCTGGATCTTTCAGATAGGCGATCACGTCCGCCAGGTCCTCGTCCTTCTTGAGGCCGACGAAAACCATCTTGGTGCCCTTGACCACGCCCTTGGGGTCCTTGAGATAAGCTGTCAGGGCTTCCTCGTTCCAGGTCGGCACTTCGGCCGCATGGTCGGTCATCGGCTTGGAGTATTTGAAGCCCTCAATCGAGGCCACCGGACGGTCGACGATTCCCATCAGGTGCGGTCCGATCTTGTTCTTGGCTTCATCGGCCACATGGCAAGCGACACACTTCTTGAAGACCTTGGCGCCAGCTACAGCGTCGCCGTCAGCGAATGCCGCGGTCGGGATCGAAAGGCCAGCCGCGACAACGGCGCCAAACAACATGGAAATGGATATGCGCATAAACAGTCTCCGTTCACTTTTGCAGATGGTCATTGTTATAGCGCGTACCCCGGCAAGGGCAATGCGCACTTGGTAGGCAATTGACCGGGATTTAGTCTCATCGGGACACTGGACGGCCTTTATGGCCTTAGTTTGTTGCATCCGGGTTGACAACATCATCCCAATGACGGCGACAGAAGGACATATATTTCTCATTGCCGCCGACATCGATCTGGGCGCCCTCGCGGATCACCTGGCCATGTTCGTCCAGCCGGACAACCATCGTCGCCTTGCGTCCGCAATGGCAAATCGTGCGCACTTCCCGAAGTTCGTCGGCAATCGCAAGCAGCGCCTGCGACCCGGGAAACAGCTGGCCGCGAAAATCCGTGCGCAATCCGTAGGTCATCACCGGGATAGACAGCCGGTCCGCCACCCGCGCCAACTGCCAGACCTGCGCTTCGGTGAGGAACTGCGCCTCATCGACAAAGGCGCAGGCAATCTCGCCTTCGGCTTGCTGCGCCCGCAGCGATTCAAACAGGTCATCCTCCGGGCGGAACGGGATTGCCTCGCAATCGAGCCCGATCCGCGAGGCGATGCGTCCCACGCCGCCCCGGTCATCAAAGGCGGCAATGAACAGGACCGTGCGCATGCCGCGTTCGCGGTAGTTGTAGGAAGCCTGCAACAAAAGCGTCGTCTTGCCCGCATTCATTGTCGAATAGCTGAAATACAGCTTTGCCAAGGCGGGTCTCCGCTTTTCACCGGTGTTTCGTGGTCAGCCAGGCTGCACGCGCGCGCCACGGAATTTCCGAGACGGCTTCCCGACCGCTGATTAACGTGTATCTATTGCCAAGCGGGACAGACAAACTCCACCCCCGCGCAGTTGCTTTCAACAACCGTTTTCGCATGCACCACAGATTTTGACGGCTTTGCGGGTTGAGTTCACCGTCCATAGGTGGTTGTTTCTGCGATCGGAACACGGGAGACACCGACCATGAAAACCAAACTGACCCTCGCATTCGCAGCAATTCTGTTCGCAAGTACCGCAACAGTCCAGGCCGCGGATCCCGAATCCTGCAAGACCGTTCGCTTCGCCGACGTCGGCTGGACCGACATTCAGGCCACCACAGCGGTTGCCGGCGTCGTGCTTGATGCGCTGGGCTACACCCAGGACGTTCAGGTGCTCAGCGTACCGGTGACCTACCAGTCACTCAAGAACAAGGACATGGACGTCTTCCTCGGCAACTGGATGCCGTCGATGGCGGCCGACGTGCAGCCCTTTCTCGATGACGGATCCGTCGAGACCGTCGCCCAGAACCTGGACGGCGCCGGCTACGGCCTGGTGGTGCCGACCTATGCCGCCGAAGGCGGCGTCAAGAGCCTGACTGATATCGGCAAGTTCAAGGACAAGTTCGACGGCAAGATCTACGGCATCGAGCCCGGCAATGACGGCAACCGCATCGTGCTCGAAATGATTGCCGATCCGGCGAGCGGCCTGGAAGGCTTCGAACTGGTAGAAAGCTCGGAAGCCGGCATGCTGTCGCAGGCCGAAAAGGCCATAAGGAACGAGGAATGGATCGCATTCCTCGGCTGGACTCCGCATCCGGTCATGGGTGAAATGTCGATCGCTTACCTTGATGGCATGGGCGATTCCGGCTTTGGCGCCGCGACGGTCCACACCAATGTGCGCGCCGGTTTCACTGAAGAATGCCCCAATGTCGGGACTTTGGTGAAGAACCTGTCGTTCTCGCTGACCATGGAAAACCAGATCATGGACGCGATCCTCAAGGGCGAAGATGCAAACGCTGCTGGCCTGGCCTGGCTGAAGGCCAATCCGGATACCGTAACGCCCTGGCTTGAAGGCGTGACCACGTTCGATGGCGGCGATGCCAGCGCCGCCGTGGCCGCCAAGCTCGGCATGTAAGACCAAACACGCCGGTCCGGAGCCGCTCAAAAGGTTCCGGACCGGTTTTATGTCGGGGGATACCGCATGGACGGATTAGCGAGCTTCTTGACGGCCTGGAAAATACCGGTCGGGCAATGGGGAAGGAACTTCTTCAACTACCTGACCGACAATTTCGAGTTCATCTTTGACGCCATCGCGGATTCCCTCAAGTTCCTGCTCGACAGCATGATCGACGGCCTCTTGTGGCTGCCGCCGGTGATCCTGGTCCTGGCAATTGCGCTCCTCGGCTGGTGGATCCAGAAATCCTGGAAGCTCGCGCTCGGCATCGTGCTGGGATTGTTTTTCATCATCAACCAGGGCCTCTGGAAGGAAACCGTCGAAACCCTTGTGCTGGTGATTTCGGCGGCCTTCATGTCGATGCTGATCGGCGTGCCGATCGGCATCTGGCTGGCGCACCGGCCTAGGGCCTACACCTATGTGCAGCCGATCCTTGACCTGATGCAGACCATGCCGACCTTCGTCTACCTGATTCCGGTGCTGATCCTCTTCGGCCTGGGCCTGGCTCCGGGTCTGCTCGTCACCATCATCTTCGCCTCCCCCGCGCCGATTCGCCTGACCTATCTGGGCATCACCTCGGTGCCCCGACCGATGGTCGAGGCAGGCATGGCATTTGGCGCCTCAAAGCAGCAACTGCTCAGAAAAGTGGAGCTGCCTGCAGCGCTCCCGACCATCATGGCGGGCCTCACCCAGTGCATCATGCTGTCGCTGTCGATGGTGGTGATCGCCGCCCTGATCGGCGCCAACGGGCTTGGCAAGCCGGTGGTGCGGGCGCTCAACACGGTCAACATCCCGCTCGGGCTTGAAGCCGGCATCGCCATCGTCATTCTCGCCATCATCCTCGACCGCATCTGCCGCGTTCGCATCGGAGCCACCTCATGAGCCATGATGCCTATCGCGGCTCGGTCCGCATTCAGAACGTGTCGATCATCTTCGGCGACAAGACCGCCGAGAGCCTGGCATTGGCCGACGCGGGAAAGTCGCGCACCGAAATCCAGGAAATCACCGGCGACGTGCTGGGCGTGCATAACTGCACGGTCGACGTCAACGAGGGCGAGATCCTGGTGCTGATGGGCCTGTCCGGATCGGGCAAGTCCACGCTGCTGCGCGCGGTCAACCGTTTGAACCCGATCAGCCGCGGCAGCCTCATCGTCAATTGCGGTGACGAAACCGTCGATGTCGCCGCCTGCGACGCGCGTCAGCTCAAGCAGTTGCGCATGGATACCGTCTCGATGGTGTTTCAGCAGTTTGGCCTGCTGCCATGGCGCTCGGTCTCCGACAATGTCGGCTTTGGCCTCGAGATCTCCGGCGTCCCGAAGGCCGAGCGCGACGACCGGGTGAAGGAACAACTGGCGCTCGTCGGCCTGTCCGACTGGGCCGACCGGATGGTCGCCGAACTCTCAGGCGGCATGCAGCAGCGCGTGGGCCTGGCCCGCGCCTTTGCCACCGGTGCGCCGATCCTGTTGATGGACGAGCCCTTCTCGGCGCTCGACCCGCTGATTCGGACACGGCTGCAGGACGAGTTGCTGGAGCTGCAGTCGCGGCTCGGCAAGACCATCATCTTCGTCAGCCACGATCTCGACGAGGCCATGAAGCTCGGCAACCGCATTGCCATCATGGAAGGCGGACGCATCATCCAGTGCGGCACGCCGCGCGACATCGTCAATTCGCCGGTCAACAAATATGTCGCCGATTTCGTCGCCAACATGAACCCGATCGCGATGCTGTCAGCAAAGGATGTGATGACAGCCGGCAAACCGGCTGGCGCGCGCGGCCAATTGCCGCTGTCAGCCTCGGTAACCCCCGATACGCCGCTAGCCGAGGTCATGGACGCGCTCGCCAGACGCGATGGGACAATCGGCGTTATTGACAACGGCGCAGTCGCAGGCTCCATCACTGCCGAGGATATCGTGCGGGGCCTGACTCGGCACCGTCGCTAGACCGAGCAGCAATTCAAGAACAGCAAACACTAGCGTTCCGGGAGTAGGAAATATGGAAGTTAAGGGCAAGGCCGCGATCGTCACCGGCGGAGGCTCCGGGCTGGGCGCTGCCACAGCCCGCGCCTTGGCGGAAGCCGGTGCGAAAGTCTCGCTGCTCGACGTCAACCTGGCGCAGGCGGAAAAGGTGGCTGAGGAGATCGGCGGCCTGGCCATCGCCTGCGACGTTTCCGGCGCCAAGGCCGCAGAGGCAGCTTTGGCTCAGGCGGCAGACGCCTTTGGCGAAGCCCGGATCCTGATCAATTGCGCCGGCATCGCCCCTGCCGTGCGGGTGGTGGGCCGGGAAGGCCCGCATGATCTCGACATGTTCCGCAAGGTCATCGAGGTCAATCTGATCGGCAGCTTCAACATGCTGCGGCTGTTCTCCGACCGCGCCTCGAAGCTCGACCCTCTCGCCGACGGCGAACGCGGCGTGGTGATCTCGACCGCCTCGGTTGCCGCCTTCGACGGCCAGATCGGCCAGGCGGCCTATTCCGCCTCCAAGGGCGGCGTGCACGCCATGGCGCTGCCGATCGCCCGCGAACTGGCCCGTTTCGGCATCCGCATCATGACCATCGCGCCGGGCATCTTCGCCACCCCGATGCTGCTCGGCATGCCGCAGGAAGTCCAGGACAGCCTTGGCGCGTCCGTGCCCTTCCCGTCCCGCCTGGGGCAGCCGGAAGAATATGCGAGCCTTGCCATGCACATCATCGGCAACGTCATGCTCAATGGCGAAACCATTCGTCTTGACGGCGCGATCCGGATGGCGCCGAAATAGGACGATGAAGGAACCGGTCAAGACCATTCGCGATACGGATGAGGGCGCGCGGCGGCTTGGCCGCCGCCTCATCCGTGGCGCGCGGTTTGGCGCCATCGGCGTGCTCGAGCCCGGCACCGGCTTCCCTTTCGCCAGCAGGGTTCTGACCGGAACCGATGTCGACGGCGCGCCGCTGATACTGGTGTCCGGCCTCTCGGTTCACACCGATGCGCTCATCACCGACCAACGCGCCTCGCTGCTGTTTGGCGAGCCCGGCAAGGGCGACCCCCTGGCCCATCCCCGCATCACCGTGCGCACCCGCGCCGAGCGCATTGCCCGGTCTGATCCTGCCCACGACCGGATGCGGGCGCGGTTCATTGCCCGCCATCCCAAGGCGGCGCTCTATGCGGATTTTCCCGATTTCGCCTTCTTCCGCATGGCGCCTCAGTCAGCAAGCCTCAATGGCGGCTTCGGCAAGGCCTTCGTGCTTGAAGCCGCGGACCTGCTCATCGCCTCGCCGGCGATTGCCGATGTGGCCGAGCTTGAACCCAGCGCCCTCACCCACATGAATACGGACCATGCCGGCACGGCCGATCTCTACGCCAGGGTTTATGGCAAATCCAGGAAAGCCGGATGGAAGGTCTGCGGCATCGATTGTGCAGGCCTCGATCTCTTGAACGGAGACGAGTTGTTGCGCATCGAATTTGACGCGAACCTGGGCCAAGCCTCTGAATTGCGTTCCAAATTGGCAGACCTGTCGCGGTTGGCCCGCGAAAAATAGGGCTGTACAGAAGCCGTTTTTTGGTCGAAATACGACACATGAATTTTTGATAAATTGGTAGTTTATTCATTGAGCCGTACCGAGTCCGGCTCCATACGAAAGAAATCTGATGATCGATTCGCACCGTTTGGAAGCGCATTCCGATAAAGCCGCCGACCTGTTGGCGGCAATGGGTAATCAGAAGCGAATGATGATTCTCTGCAATCTCGCCAGGGGGGAGATGCAGGTCGGCGTTCTCGCTGAGAAAGTCGATCTGAGTCAATCGGCTCTTTCCCAGCACCTCGCCAAACTGAGGACCCGCAACCTGGTCAAGACCCGGCGCGATGCCCAGGCGATCTACTATTCGATCAGTTCCGAACCCGTGCTGAAGATGCTGCGCACGCTCACGGACATATACTGCCGCTGATCGCTCAAGCCGGGTTCACACCACGCGCGCTTGACGATGCCCCCTACCCCTCCCCATATGGTGAAAGAAAGGACCATGCACATGACCATAACACTCAAGATTGTCGGCATGCATTGCGGCGGGTGCGTACGTTCGGTCGAAAAGGTTGCCCAAGCGCTTGACGGCGTTTCGAACGTCAGCGTCAGCCTCGAAAACGCCGAACTTACCGCGGATGTGGCGAGCCCCGACCGGATTGATGCGCTCAAGAGCGCCATTGAGGATTGCGGCTTCGAAGTGACCGGCGCCCCGGCGTGAGGTCCGCCAAATGACCGCCAAACCCGCCCATGTGACATTCGACATCACCGGCATGACTTGTGCGAGCTGTTCGGCGCGCATCGAGAAGGTGCTGTCGCGCCAGCCGGGCGTCTCCGATGCGAGGGTCAATCTGGCGCTGGAGCGCGCGGATATCGATGGCGACAGCCTCGACCCCGCGACCTTGGCTGACGCCATCGCGCGCGCCGGATTTGGTGCAGTGCTCAGGCGCGATGATTTTGCGGCCCACCGCGAGGCCGACGAAGCCCAGGCCGCATCACGCCGCGCCGAGGAGCGCCAGACGCTTGTCCGGCTGGTCATTTCCGCGGCTCTGACGCTGCCGATCGTGATCGGCATGCTGCCGATGATGACCGGACTGGGCGAGGCCTGGATCTCGCCTTTGTGGCAGGCGGTGCTGGCAACCGGCGTGATGGCTGTCTCGGGCAGCCGGTTCTGGCGCGAGGCCACGGGCGCGTTGCGCGGCGGATCGGCCAACATGGCAGTGCTGGTCAGCCTGGGCACCGGAGTGGCCTATCTCTGGTCGATGTGGGTCATGCTCAGTGGATGGGCTGATCCGCATGCAGGCCATGGTTCCGACATGGCGTCGCATCTGCATTTCGAGGCCGCCGCCGTCGTGCTGACCCTGATCATGCTCGGCAAATATCTAGAAACGCGCGCCAAATCCGGGGCTGCCGGAGCCCTCAGGGCACTGGGACGTTTGCAGCCCGACACGGCGGAACAAAAGACCGCTGATGGCGCGGTGCGGACAATCCCGGTCGAGCAACTGGTGGCCGGCGACACGATCCTGATCAGGCCCGGCGCTCGGGTTGCGGCGGATGGAGTGATCCTGACCGGTCAGTCCTCGCTGGACGAAGCCATGGTGACGGGCGAAAGCATGCTGGTGGCGCGCGGGCCCGGAGACCTGGTGATCACCGGCACCACCAACACAGACGGCGTTCTCGAGGTCGAAGTGCGCGCCGTCGGCGCCGACACAAGGCTTGCCCGCATGACCCGCCTGGTCGAGGAAGCCCAATCCGGCCATGCGCCGGTGCAAAAGCTGGTCGACCGGATCTCGGCTGTCTTCGTTCCGGTGATCCTGGTCATTGCGCTCGCGACGCTCGCGGGCTGGATGCTGGCCGGTTCCGATTTCGAGACTGCCATGGTCGCCTCCGTCGCAGTCCTGGTGATCGCCTGCCCGTGCGCGCTTGGCCTTGCCACGCCGACCGCGCTGGTCGCGGGAACCGGTGCTGCGGCAAAGGCCGGCATTCTCATCCGGGACATCGAAACGCTCGAACGCGCCACCGACATCAGGGCGATCGCCTTCGACAAGACCGGCACGCTGACCATGGGCGCGCCGGAAGTCTCCTGGCTCTATCCGGTCGGAGGCGTGAGCGACACCGATCTGCTGCGGCTGGCCGCTGCGCTGGAAACAGCCAGCGAGCATCCGCTCGGCCGCGCCATTGTCTCCCGCGCGCAAGCCGACGGCGTGCGTGTTTTGCCAGCGACCGCAATCCGGGCCATACCAGGTCGCGGGCTTGAGGGCATGCACGAAGGGGCCACGCTGCGCGTCGGCTCCGAGCGGTTTCTGATCGAAGCCGGAATCGACACCAGCCGCGCCGGCGCCGTGACCGCGCCGGAAGGTTCAGGCACCCTGGCCTGGGTCGCCGCAGACGACCGCTTGCTGGGCGTGATCGGCTTGGCTGATCAGATCCGCCCGCATGCGAGCCAGGCGCTCGCCGATCTTTCCGCGCGCGGGCTCGCGACCATCATGCTGACCGGCGACAATGAAGCCGCCGCCCGCACAATTGCGAGGGAGGCGAATGTCTCCGACGTCCGCGCCGGCTTGTTGCCGGGCGAAAAGCTCGACGCCATCCGTGAACTCGCCAAGAGCACAGGCGGTCATGTCGCCTTTGTCGGAGACGGCTTGAATGATGCGCCTGCGCTGGCCGCGGCCAATCTCGGCATCGCCATGGCCGGCGGCGCGGACGCAGCACGGGAAGCAGCAGCCATCACCCTGATGCGCCCCGATCTTCGCCTTGTTGCCGCAGCCCTTGATGTCGCCGCAAAGACCCGGCGCACGATCCGCCAGAACCTCGGCTGGGCCTTTGTCTACAATCTGATCGGCATTCCGCTCGCGGCCTTCGGAATTCTGCCGCCGGTCTTTGCCGGTGCGGCGATGGCGTTCTCGTCTGTGAGTGTCGTCACCAATTCCGCGCTGATGGCGCGCTGGAAGCCGAATTTCCCGAAAGACTGAGACAAACGAAAACAGCCCGCCTCGTGAGAAGCGGGCTGTCTGGATTTCCTGTGACGGACTGGGCTCAGAATTCTTCCCAGGTGTCGTGCGCCACCGCCGCGTTGCCCTGGGTCCGCATCTGTGTGTGGGCCCGGCCTGCCTGCGGCCGGTTCGCCGGTTGAGCGGCCTGTGCCATGGTCCGGGCTGTTGAATGCAGGGCCGCGGATTGCGCCGAGGCTGATCCGTTGAGCGTGAACTGCGAGATCAGTTCGCGCAGCTTTCCTGCTTCAGCGGCCAGTTCAGACGACGCGGCATTGGACTGCTCCACCATCGCGGCATTCTGCTGGGTCGTCTGGTCCAGCTGATTGACGGCCTGGTTGACTTCGGAAAGTCCGGTCGACTGCTCCTTGGCAGAAATCGCGATCGCATCCATGTGGGTGTTGATTTCGGTGATGAAGCCGCCGATCGTGCGCAAGGCCTCACTTGCCCTGCGGACCAGATCAACCCCGCTCGAAACCTCGGTGGACGAGTTGTGGATCAGTTCCTTGATTTCCTTGGCGGCATTGGCCGAGCGTTGCGCGAGTTCGCGCACTTCCTGGGCCACGACCGCGAAGCCGCGGCCTGCCTCGCCTGCACGCGCAGCCTCGACCCCGGCATTGAGCGCCAGCAGGTTGGTCTGGAATGCAATCTCGTCAATCACGCCGATGATGTTGGAGATCTGCTTCGAGCTTTCCTCGATGCGGCGCATGGCCTCTTCGGCCTGGCCGACAACCTCGGAAGACTGGGTCGCCGATGAGTTGGCCTGTGATGCCACGCCGCGCGCTTCATCGGTCCGCTTGGTCGAGTTCGCCACATTGGCCGTGATTTCTTCCACCGCGGCGGCGGTTTCCTCAAGGGCTGCAGCCTGACGCTCCGTCCGCTTCGACAGATCGTCCGTGCCATTGGCGATTTCGCGGGTGCCGGTTTCCATGACCGATACACTTTCGGTGATCGAGCCCATGGTTGCGCCCAATTGCTTGACCGACTGGTTGAAGTCGTGGCGCAGGGCTTCGAAGTCGGGCGCAAAGGTCTCTTCGAGCTGGAACGAGAGATCGCCTGCGGCAAGCCGCTTCAGGCCGGCGGCAAGACCGGAGGTGGCGACCTTCATGCGCGCCGCGGCATCGGCTTCGGCGCGTTCCTGATCGGCGATGCGATCGGCTTCAGCCTGCTTGCGGTTATCCTCGGCCTCAGCCTGCAGACGCCTGTTTTCGACCGCGGCTTCCCGGAAGACCTGCATGGAGTCCGCCATTCTGCCGATCTCGTCCCTGCCGCCCTTGTCGATGGTGACATCGAGTTCGCCCTTGGCGAGCCGCGCGGTGACTTCGGCAAGCCGGCTCAAGGGACGCGACACCAGCTGGAAGTTCAGGAAGCCCATGAGGGCTGCTGCGAGCAGCACAAGGATGGACGCTGCCAGGGCTATATATTCAACCGAGGCAATTGCCGACCTCACTTCGCTCGCAGCGGCAGCGGAATCTTGCTGCACGCCCGAGATGATAGTTGTGATCTTGGCGTCGAAATCAGCCAAAATCCCGGCGCCGGTTCCGGTCAGTTCCAAGGCCCGCGCCAGTTCGACCGTCATCGGGTCGCGCATCAACAGGATCTGCCTGTCAACAACTGAAGCGCGCCAATCGGCAATTGCCGCCTTGGCTTCGTTGAGAAGCGGGAGCTCCTTGGCTGCGTGCTGCGCATAAAGCGTTTCCAGCGCGCCGATTTGCGTCACGATCTGGCTGATTTCGGTTTCGTAGGCAGTGACGAAATCGCGATTGCCGGTCAGCAGGAAGTTCTTAAGGTCAAGATTGGCCTGATTGACATGATCCGAAAGTTCGTTCGTTTCGTTCAACAACTGGGCCATGTTGTGGCTGTGCTCGACCAGAGTGTTGACCGTGACCGCACGGGTGTAGATGAAGCCGGATGCAGCGATGGCGATAAAGGCGAGAACCGCGAAAGCGGCGAAACCTTTGGTACTGACCGATATGTTCTTGAGCATGGTTTAAGTCCTGTTGTGTCTCGGATATCGCAGTTCAAACAGTCTGGACTGCCACCGCGCGATTGGAATTCAATGGCTCAGGCCCCGGGTGACGACCGGCGCTGCAGCTCTGTGAGATTGACTTCCATCGTCACGGCGCCGATCTTTGTCGTGCTGTCGTCGTCGGTCACGGTGAAGTTCACCTGCGCGCGCCAGATCTTGGAATCCTCGTCCCATTCCGGTTCGTCGATGAAGAGCGCGTCGTGGGAAACATCGTAGGTCTTCTGGAACTTCGCCTCGTCGCCCTGCCAGAAATCGCTGGTGATCGAGCTCTGGCCGACATTGAGACCGTTCTGGTCCATCACGAAGATTTCGGCATAGAGACCGAGCGACCTGCCCTGCAGGCGTGAGAGATAGACGGACAGCGGATTGGACAGCGTGGCGGCGATCAGCGGCTTGTCGTCGCTTTCGCGTTCGGCGACCCACTGGGCGTCCAGGGCGTCGATCGTCTCCTGGTTCAGCTTCTGGTACCGGTCATTCTGCGCCTTGATCGAAATGCGGACGATTTCGGTCTCGATCCATTGCCGCATGTCTGTCACCACCGCGGGCGTCACCAGACTGTGGACATCTGGCTTCGCGGTTTGCGCGAATGCCGGCGAAAGCACCATAGATACGGCAGCTGCGGCGAGGGTGGTCTTGAATATTCCCATGATTGTCTCCTTTGGAAACAACAACATGTTGGTTCCCGTTGGATACAACAAATGGGCATTAAACTTTAATTCGCGGTTAAGCCTATCTGGCTGGATTTAGCAATTAATCACTGGCTAACTTTTGGAGGGCGCAAGTAATGCAGCCTCTACCTGACCGGAATGAGCCCTTGCGGAATGGCTTCTCGAAGCAGATGGGAACCATCTCGAAGGAGCGCACCAATGACTGCACCAGAATGGAAGACGGGCGTCATCCGGCGGAGACAACGCCCGTCAAGCGACAGCAGGGAGTTCCCCGCCATGCCGCCGGTCAGAGCGACAATGCACACCTAAACTTGCACAGACCTTGTGCCGATCATTGGACGGCTTGCAGCCCTTACCCCGGCGTGGCATTGCTTCACGCCAAAAAGGGGTAGCGCATGCAGCAAGCAATCACCATTCACACGAATCTTAGACCCGGGACTGCAGCATGGAAAGCCTGAGAAGCGGCGGACTGGCCATTGTCATCGGCGCCACCGGCGGCATCGGCGAAGCCATGGTGGAAGCCCTGCAGCAAACTGGCGCTTTTGCCAAGGTGACCGCGTTCTCCCGCGCCTCGGAGCCGGATATCGATCTCATTGACGAACAGACCATCATCCGCGCCGCCGCTGCCGTCAGGGAGACCGGGCATGACCTCAGGCTCGTGTTTGACGCGACCGGCTTTTTGCATGGCTGCGGCTTCAAGCCGGAAAAGACGCTCTCGGCCATCACGCCCGCCCATATGGCGCACGCCTTCGCGGTCAATGCCATGGGCCCGGCTTTGCTGATGAAGCATTTCCTGCCGCTGCTGGCGAAGGACGGCAAATCGGTGTTCGCCACCCTGTCGGCCAAGGTCGGCTCCATCGGCGACAATGCGCTCGGCGGCTGGTACAGCTATCGGGCGTCGAAAGCGGCACTCAATCAGTTTGTCCACAGCGCGGCGATCGAGCTGGCGCGCAAGCGGCCCGAGGCGCTGTGCGTGGCACTGCATCCGGGTACGGTCGACACCGGCCTGTCCTCGGGCTTTGCCAAGAACGGGCTGATGGTCCGCACGCCCGGAGAAACAGCGGGCCTTCTGCTTGGCGTCCTCGATCAGCTCATCCCCTCCCAATCCGGCGGGTTCTTCGACTATCGTGGAGAAGCCCTTCCCTGGTAAACCCGGCCTTTACCGGTCTACCGCATGATTGGGCCATGACACAGACGAAAACAATCCGTTGGGGCATCGCCGGGACCGGGGCAATCGCCGGGCAGTTTGCGGACGACATGCGCCACGCGAAAGGTGCGGCGCTCGCGGCGGTGTGTTCGCGCGATCCTGCCAGGGCGGAGCACTTCGCCAGCCAGCATGCGGATGTCACCACCTACGGCTCGCTGACCGCGATGATCGGTTCGGGAAAGATCGACGCCGTCTATATCGCCACCCCGAACATGGTCCATCGCGCCCAGGCGCTGGAATGCATCGCGGCCCGAATGCCGGTGATGGTCGAAAAGCCGATCACCGCCAGCCTTGATGAAGCGCTGGAGATCCGGGCCGCAGCACGAAGTTCCGGGAGCTTTGTGATGGAGGCGATGTGGAGCCGGTATCTGCCGGCGATCAAGGCCGCGCGCAGAGCCCTTGCCGATGGCATCATTGGGACCATCCTGAAGCTTGAGGCGGACATCGCCTGGAAGCAGGACTACGATCCGAGAAGCCGCTTTTTCGACCCCACGCAGGGTGGCGGCTCACTTCATGATCTTGGCGTCTATCCGGTCTCGCTGGCGCGGTTTTTCCTCGGCGAGCCCGATGAAGTCGAAGGGTCGTGGACGGCCGCGCCATCGGGCGTTGACATGGCGGCGTCTCTTCGCATGCGGTTTGGCGGCATTGAGGCCGAGCTCGGCTGCGGCTTTGATCGAAACGGATCAAACCGCATGATCATCGAAGGCGACAAGGGGGTCATGGTGATTGGTCCCCTGTTCATCAAGGCCTTCGGCTATGGGGTCTACCCCTCACGGCGTCTTGCCGATCTCCTCCAGCCTGGCGAGACGGCGGGCAGGATCCGCCGGAACCTTTTGCAGCGGATGCCGATTCCCGGAGTGGCGCGCCATGATTTCCGGTTTGAAGGGTCCGGGCTCCAGTTCGAGATCGAGGCCGCGTCCGACGCCATCCGTCAGGACCTCAGCGAAGAGCCGGACAACACGCTGGACGACACCATCGCCGCCTTGCGCATCATCAATACGGTGCTGTCGTCGCCACCTTCTGGCGATTGGAAACCATGACGCTCAAAACCCGGAGCGGGGCGTAAAACTGCCCGCGCCTTCATTCAGTGCCAGCGCCAGTTCGGTGAGATGCAACGCCCGCTCGCCCGAGAAGAACGGCGCCTCGCCCGCGGCAATTGCCTGCGCCATCACCGCGATGCCGCGCGCAAAATCGATCTGCGAGGGGAACGCCGAGATCCATCGCGCCTTGACCGGCGCCGGATAGGGAACCGGCCGTCCATGGGTCAGCCTGAGCGGCAGCACGCGGCCGCGCTGGCGCTCGAAACGCCCTGCCAGTCGTTGAAGCAAGGGCGGTTTGCCATCGAAGCGGCTGAGATGCACCGGCGAGCGGTTGTCCCACAGATCGCGCACCACGATGGTTCCCTCATCGCCAACGATTGTAAGCGAGCGGTCGCGCGGCGCCGCCAGTCCGCAGGTCAGCCGCGCGGTCACGCCCGAGCGGAAAGACAGGCACCCGACGGAGAAATCCGGCGCGAGCGCCAGACCCGTCGTGCCGGGTCCTTTGTCGGGAAAGGTCAATGCCGAAAAAGCCTGGCCCGTCGCAACCGCGCCGAACAGCGACACCAGCCAGGACAGGCCATAGCCGGCGTGCTCCAGCGTGCAGCCGATTTCGAACTCGTGCAGCCCCGGCCATTTCGCCCCGGAGCGGGAGCGCCACTTGCTCCAGTTGTCCCTGAACACCGGGCCGTCTTCCATCTCGGCATAGGCAAGCCGCGGCGTCCCGATCCGCCCGGCAGCGATCAGGCCAGCCGTCAGTTCCTGCGCATCCGACAGGCCATTGGCCGGCGCACCGCAGATGGTCAGGCCGTTGCTGGCGGCAAGGTCCACGACCCCGCGCGCCTGCTCAAACGTCATCCCCAGCGGCTTTTCGCAATAGACATGCTTGCCCGCATCCAGCGCCGCGCAATTGAGCGCGTAATGGCTTTCAGGCGAGGTCAGATTGACGATGATCGCGACGTCCGGGTCGCCCAGGCACTCGGCGAGCGAGCCATAGGCGTGTGCATCATGAAAGCGGCAGAATTCGCCCAGCCGTCCGGAATCGTGATCCCAGGCCCCGGCGAGCGCAAGCCCGGGATAGTTGGCGAGCGTCGTCATGTAGTAATCGGCGACGAAGCCTGTGCCGATCAGGGCGATCTTGGTCATGGGTCTGTGATCCCGGCGAGGAGTTGCTCCTAATCCTATCTTGCGCGCGTTAAGATGCGGTTGCCTTCACCGTCGACCGACGACTACCGCGCATCCGCCAGGAACGACGCAATCCAGGCGAGCGGCGCGTTCCAGTTGATGGCGATCTCATTGGTGGAGAACGAGCGCGAATCATCAACATAGCAGGCCTGCGGCGCGCATCCCTCGAGTTTGCTGATGGCGTAATCGTCGGCCAGCCCGCTGTTGGGTCCGCCCGCCAGCGCTCCCTTCGGAGGCGGCGGGAAGGACGGGTCGGTGGAGGCCGCGAACATGTAGGAGAACTGGTTCTGCGCATAGGTCGTGCCGTAGCCGGTCACGTAGGAGATGCCGAGTGCATTGCGCCCGAGGATATAGTCCATGCTCTCGCGCACCGCCTGCAGATAGCGCCTGTCGCCGGTGATGTCATAGGCGGTGGCGACGACGATCATGTTCTGGATCAGCGACTGGTTCGAGCCCCAGCCAAACCCGTTGTCGGGCCGGTACATGAAGCCGAAGGCTTCCTGCTGCTGCACCTCAAGATAGGCGTCGGCCGCCTTCGTCACCGAGGCGCGGGTCTCCCTGAGATCACGTTCGGGCAGACTGGACGGCACCGAGGCGAGCTGGATGCGCGCGAGGCCCGCCACCGCGCGCCAGCTTATGCCCTCGGGATGGAACACCCGGCCCGACCAGTGCGGCGAAGCCTTGGCGCGATTGAGCCACGCCGCGTCTCCGGTGGTGAGGTACAGCTCGCTCGCCGCCCAGTAGAATTCATCGGACACATCATCGTCCTGATAATCGCCGCCGCCATGGCTGCCATCGGTGTAAGGCGCAAAGAGTGCGGGCTTGGCTTCCGCAGCCTGATAGGCACGGATGGCCGAGGCCAGCAGGCGGTCGGCGTAAGCCTTGTCGACCTGGGCGAACAGCCGTGCGCCTTGCGCTGCGGCCGCCGCGAGATTGAGCGTTGCCGCCGTCGAGGGCCGGTGCAGAACCCGCGCCTCGCGGTCGCGATGCGGTAGCAGCGGACCCGACGGCCAGCCGGTGCCATGCACCTTGTGATGCGCCATGCCAGCATGGGGTTCTCCCTCCGGCACGGTCATGGACATCAGGAAATCGAGCTCCCAGCGGGCTTCGTCGAGAATGTCGGGAATGCCGTTGCCGGCTTCGGGGATGATAAGCAGGCTGTCGGCCAGAGCCGGCGACGACCCGCCGCCGAAATTCAGCGCCCGCTCGTAGACGCCGAGCAGTTGCGCCGGGGCGATACCGCCATTGACCACGTATTTGCCGAAATCGCCCGCATCGTACCAGCCGCCCGCGACATCGAGCCTGTAGCCGCAGCTCCAGGCCTCACCATAGATCTTGCGCGCCGTCCGCGTGTCGAGACAGCCGACCGCGGTGTCGCCGCGATTGGGCGATTTGCCCAAATGCCCGGCCGGTCGCCCGTAGCCCGCCCCCGCCAGATCCTCCAGGATCTCGATGCCGCTGCGCACCTTGTAGAAATAGGACAGCGCATCGCTGCGCAAGGCGGCATAGGCGTCTGCCGAGATCGAAAACGGCGGGCTGGTTTCGCCGCCGGCAACCAGGCGGTAGCCGTCGCCAGGTTTGGTAAAGTCGCTGAAATCGATTGTCTGAACCACAAGTTCGGACGAGGCATCGAATCCATACGGCGTGGACTTGCCCGACGCCACGGTCTCACCGGAAGCCGACACAAGGCTCCAGTCGAGCCGGGAACCGCCGTCATGCACCATGGTGGCGCGCTTGGGCCCGTCGGGGAAATAGGCGGTCTGGTTGACCCGGATCGCGGAGGCGTCGCTGACCGCCCCTTCCGCTGCCGCGTCGGGACCGCTGAGCAAGGAGGCTGAATGCAGGCAGAAGCGCCAGGCCGTGTCCGAGCCGCCAAGCTGGAACACGAGCTGCGCCTGATCGCGGGTCTCGCCCGCCGTGAAAGCTTCGCTCAGGACCTGTTGGTCTGCAGACAGCCGGCGGACGATTGCAGCCTCCGGCGTCCAGGGCTCGCTCGCCTTCTGCACCAGCGCGCGCATCGGCCCATCGGGACTGCCCGATGCGGTGACCGACAGGCGGTACTGCTCGCCCCTGGTCAGGCCTATGCCATTAAGGCCGACAATCGCATCCCACGGCTCGGCCGTGCCGCCTTCCACCACGCCGCACAACGCGCCGGGCCTATAGTCGAATGTAATGTTGGACGTGTGCCACCAATCCCCGGCCGGCGCGGATTGCGTGAACGCCGGGTCGGGAAGCAACTCGGCCGCCGGAGCGGCAATTGGGACGGCGGGCGAGGCCAGCAGGGCAAGGAGGCCGATCATGGCCTTTGGGTGCGACATGGCGGTTGTCCGGATTGCGTGAGCGGGACTGAACGGCCCTGATGGCCGCACTGCAGAGGCTGTCGACCGAAACTAGGCCGTCGGCCTGAACAAATCTTTAAGCCCCGCCCCTCGCGTCACCGACTTCACGTCACCGGGCGCGCGCCGTTTCAGCCGTGCTCTCCGTCCAGACCCAGAAAGGCACGGCACAAGGGATGTTCCGGATCGCACAGACCGTCGATCACATCGAAATGATGCCGGCCCGGCTCTTCCTGCATGGAGATCGGTGTCGCCAGGCCGCGCCACATCTCGTAGAGCGCCCGGTTCTGGCGGACGAATTCCGGCCGCTCTGCAGCTCCCACCCAGGCCATCACCGGAACGGGCGCAAGCGGCGCGAGCAGCACGGGGCTTTCCGAGACGGCTTCGGCGGCATCGATATGCAGCGTGTCGTTCATCGCGGTCTTCATGATCGGCCGGAGATGGTGAACGCCGGAAATCGAGGTGACGCCTGCAACGCGATTGAGAACCGCGTCAGGCAGAAGGGCCGTGCCGCTGATCATTCGGGTCACCAGCTGGCCGCCGGCGGAATGGCCGGTGAGCCGGATCGGACCGGCGACTTCCCCTGCGGCGAAACCGATTGCTGCGGCAATTTCGCGGCCGATGCCGGCAATGCGGTTGTCCGGGCACAGCGTGTAGCCCGGCATCGCCACCGCGAAACCATGCGCCAAAGGCCCGGCCGCCAGATGCGACCAGACCGACTTGTCGAACGCCTTCCAGTAGCCGCCATGAACGAACACTGCGAGACCTTTGGACTCGCCTTCCGGCAGGAACAGATCGAGCCGGTTGCGTGGTCCGGAGCCGTAGGCGAGATCCAGCCGCGCCCGTCCCGACGCCGACAGATCATCGCGGAACGCCTGCGCCTGCGCCGCCCATCGCGGCGGATAGTCGGCCGCGCCGTCGATATAGGCGCCATTGGCATAGGCATCGTCATAATCGGCTATCGGGTAATCGGTCACGGCAAATCTCCGGTTTTGAGCATAAATACCGGACCCGCGCGGAAGTGCAATCCGCAGCGGCCGGGCTGAATATTTATCATCCGATAAAAAATTTGACCTTTTGATAAAACCGCTTCATTCTTCCCAAAACGCGGCTGCGCGGCGCTGAGGAGGCGTCGCGGAAAAGACCGCACAAGAGGTTCTCGAAACAAGGGGATTCCGATGACCGTGACCGAGACGAGAGACGTCAGACCGAACCGTCTTTCCGATGCCGCCTATGCCGACAATTTTTCCGACATCCATCCGCCGCTGACGCCGCACAAGGCGCTGGTGGAAGCCGACAGGTGCTATTTCTGCTACGATGCGCCGTGCATGACCGCCTGCCCGACCTCGATCGACATTCCGATGTTTATCCGCAAGATCCAGGCCGGCAATGCGGTGGGCGCGGCCAAGACCATCTTCGAGCAGAACATTCTGGGCGGCATGTGCGCCCGCGTCTGCCCGACGGAAACGCTTTGCGAAGAGGTCTGCGTGCGCGAGATCGCCGAAGGCAAGCCGGTCAAGATCGGCCTGCTGCAGCGCCACGCCACCGACACCTACATGGAACGCGAGCAACCGCATCCGTTCACCCGCGCGGCGCCCACCGGCAAGAAGATCGCCGTCATCGGCGCCGGGCCTGCAGGCCTGTCCTGCGCCCACAAGCTTGCGAGCCTCGGCCACGACGTCACCATCTACGAGGCGCGCGAGAAGGCCGGCGGGCTCAATGAATATGGCATCGCCGCCTACAAGACGACCAATGATTTTGCCCAGGACGAGGTCTCCTTCATTCTGGAGATCGGTGGGATCAGCATCGAGACCGGCAAGGCGCTCGGCCGCGACGTGACGCTCGACCAGCTGGCCGCCGATTTCGACGCGGTGTTCCTGGGCGTTGGCCTGCCGGGGGTCAATGCGCTCGGCCTCAAGGGTGAAACCGCCGCGGGCGTGATCGACGCCGTCGATTTCATCGGCGTGCTGCGCCAGGCCGAGGATCTGTCGCTGCTCGAAGTCGGCCGGCGGATTGTCGTTCTCGGCGGCGGCATGACCGCCATCGACGCGGCGATCCAGTCCAAGCTGCTCGGCGCCGAAGAGGTGACCATCGCCTACCGGCGCGGCCAGGAGCACATGAATGCCTCGCTCTACGAGCAGGAACTGGCCCAGACCCATGGCGTCGTCATCCGCCACTGGCTGGCGCCCGTGAGCCTGCATGTGAGCGAGGGCGCGGTGTCCGCGATCACGCTCGAAAAGACCAGACTCGACAACACCGGCAAGCTTGCGGGCACCGGAGAGCTGGTGACGCTGGAAGCCGACCAGGTGTTCAAGGCCATCGGCCAGACCCCGGATGCGGGTCCGTTGGCCGGTTCGGTAGAGCTTGAGAAAGGCCGCATCCGCGTCAGCGACGACCGCCGCACCTCGCACCCGAAGATCTGGGCAGGCGGAGACTGTGTCGCCGGCGGCGAAGACTTGACCGTGGTCTCCGTCGAGGACGGCAAGATCGCAGCTCAGAGCATTCACAAAGCCCTGATGGCTTGACGGAGGAAGAGATATCATGGCTGACCTTTCCACCAATTTCATCGGCATCAAATCACCCAACCCCTTCTGGCTCGCTTCGGCGCCGCCCACCGACAAGGCCTACAATGTCGAGCGCGCCTTCGAGGCCGGCTGGGGCGGCGTCGTCTGGAAGACACTTGGCGAAGCAGGCCCTCCGGTCGTCAATGTCAACGGCCCGCGCTACGGCGCCATCTGGGGGCCCGACCGCAGGCTGCTGGGGCTCAACAACATCGAGCTGATCACCGACCGCGATCTTGAGGTCAACCTGAGGGAAATCGCCGAGGTCAAGCGGCGCTGGCCCGACCGGGCGATGGTCGTTTCGATCATGGTGCCCTGCGAGGAGCAAAGCTGGAAGGCGATCCTGCCGCGCGTCGAGGACACCGGCGCCGACGGCATCGAGCTGAATTTCGGCTGCCCGCACGGCATGAGCGAGCGCGGCATGGGCGCCGCCGTCGGCCAGGTGCCCGAGTACATCCAGATGGTGGCCGAATGGTGCAAGCACTATTCGAAAATGCCGGTGATCGTGAAGCTCACCCCCAACATCACCGACATCCGCTATCCCGCGCGCGCGGCCAAGGCGGGCGGCGCAGACGCGGTGTCGCTGATCAACACCATCTCCTCGATCGTCTCGGTCGATCTCGACAATTTCGCCCCCGTGCCGACCATTGACGGCAAGGGCTCCCATGGCGGCTATTGCGGCCCGGCGGTCAAGCCGATCGCGCTCAACATGGTGGCCGAGATCGCCCGCGACGCCGAGACCCGTGGCCTGCCGATTTCCGGCATCGGCGGCGTGCAGACCTGGCGCGACGCCGCCGAGTTCATCGCACTCGGCTGCGGCACGGTGCAGGTCTGCACCGCGGCCATGACCTACGGCTTCAAGATCGTGCAGGAAATGGCGGCGGGACTGTCTGACTGGATGGACGAGAAGGGCTACGAGACCATCGCCGATTTCCAGGGCCGCGCGGTGCCCAATGTCACCGACTGGCAATATCTCAACCTGAACTACATCACCAAGGCCAGGATCGACCAGGACCTGTGCATCAAGTGCGGCCGCTGCCACATCGCCTGCGAGGACACCTCGCACCAGGCGATCACGGCGATGGTCGACGGGGTCCGCCATTTCGAGGTGATGGACGACGAGTGCGTCGGCTGCAATCTCTGCGTCAATGTCTGCCCGGTCGATGACTGCATCACCATGGTGGAGATGACCGAAGGCTCCGACCCGCGCACCGGCAGGCCGATCGATCCGCGCTACGCCAACTGGACCACGCACCCCAACAACCCGATGGCCAAACAGGCCGCGGAGTAGAAATATTTAGCGCTCCTGACCGACCGGCCCCGTTGACAAAACGGGGCCGTTGGCATTTCTGGAGCCTTGATATCTTGGGGTGTTTTGGGGTTTCGGGGATTCCTATGAAGTTGCGTTTTGCCTTGCTCATGTCGCTTTGCGCCCTGGCCTCCTCCTGCCAGACGCTTTCCAAGGAAGAGTGCGCGGTCGCCGACTGGCGCGTCATCGGCGAGCAGGACGGCGCCGCCGGCTACAATCCCCAGGACCGGTTCGCCCGTCACGTCAAGGCCTGCACCAAGGCAGGCGTCGCGGCCGACCAGACGCTCTGGTACCAGGGCTACCAGCAGGGCCTGCCACGCTACTGCACGCCGCTCAACGGGTTGACCGTCGGCAGCGAAGGAAAATCCTACGCCAATGTCTGTCCGATCGATCTTGATGCCGGCTTTCGCGAGGGCTATGACCTCGGGCGCATCTACCACCAGAAGAAGAGCGAGATCAGCAGTCTGGAATCGCGGACCCGCGCCGTCGAGCAGGAAATCCGCGCTGACGAAGAACTGATTCGTGCAACCAAAACCGATCCGCGCGAGATCTACCGCAGGATCGATGCCAACCGGTGGAAGATCCGCGACATGGAGCGCGAAACCGGCCGGCTGCAATCCGAACTCCGCCGGATCGAGGCCGACATGGACAATTTCCGCTACAGCTATGCGTCCCGGACCTGATACATGAGGACCTGATGCATGAAAGCAACATCCCGACGCTCGCAGACCTGGCCACGCGGACGGTCGATGTCTACGAGCGCAATGCCGCCCGCTTCGACTCGGACCGCACCAAGGTTCTGATTGAAAAAACCTGGCTCGACCGGTTTGCCGCGTTGTTGCCACCCGGCGGAACGATACTTGATGCGGGTTGCGGCGCCGGAGACCCGATCGCCCGATATCTGTCGAGCCTCGGCCACCGCGTCACCGGTGTCGATGCTGCGCATGCGATGATCGATCTGGCCCGCAAGAACTTCCCGGGCGGCGATTGGCGGCAGGCCGACCTGCGGCATCTCGATCTTGATGAGACCTTCGATGGCGTGATCGGCTGGGACAGCTTCTTTCATCTGACGCCACAGGAACAGCGCACGACGCTGGTGCGCCTGGCGTCGCATCTCGAGCCCAAGGGCGTCCTGATGCTCACAGTCGGACCCGAGGCCGGAGAAGTGGCGGGCCGCGTCGGCGATGACCCGGTGTACCATTCAAGCCTTTCCCTGACAGAGTATCAGGCAGTGCTCGAAGGGCTGGGGCTTCGCATCCTCCAGTTCGTCCGTCAGGACCCGGACTGCGGGTTTCACACCGTATTGCTGGCCTGCAAGCAATGATGCCACGCAGAAATCAGCTCGTCCTGATGGCCCTGCTCGTGCTGACCCTTGCGACGCAAGGCTGCACGCAGTCTGCTCCCCGCCCCACCGCCAGCTCGACATCGCAATCCGGCCTGGCACAGTGCTGCACCGACATGGAGGACTACCCGCGCTGGTTTGTCGATGTGGCGCGTACGGTTGCGCCCCCGCTCGGCACTGTGCTCAGCCACATCGCCTGGCGCGGCGGCCATCTCAAATCGCAACAGGCCGCGCAGGACGCCATTCTCGCGGAAATCCGGCCGCTGGACATTGTCCTGGTCAGCTCGAAAGGCCGCAAGTCCGGCCAGACAATCCCCGGGCTCTTCGGCCACGCCGCGATCTATCTGGGAACGCGGTCCGAGCTCGAGAAGCTTGGCGTCTGGTCCCTGGCGGAAGTCCGGCCCCATGCCGCCGGCATTGAGGCAAACCGGATCTTCATCGAGGCGGATGCGAAAGGCGTGCACCTGTCTCCCCCATCGGTGGCGCTCAACACCGACCGGGTGGTCATTCTCCGCCCGACCTTCACCAGCCTGGCGCGGCGAAGGCAGGTTGCGCGGGCCTATTTCGACGCGATCGGGACGGATTTCGATTTTCTGTTCGACATCGACTCGCCCGATTGCACCTTCTGCACCGAACTCATTCACCGGGTCATGCCCGAGCTCAGCTTGCCGGTCCAGGAGATCTATGGCGTCCGCACCATCCTGCCGGACCGCGTGGCGGTTGCCGCACTTCGGCATGAATCCGGCCTTGAATTCGTCGATTACATCAAGGCGGACGCCGACACCTGGCGGCAGGCCTCGGGCCAGACCCTGGCCGACGATATCGCCGCCACCTGGTCGGAGCGCAGGCAACAGGCCGGCGCGACGACCGGATCGGGAAATCCGGACAAACGCTGACGGATCGAAACCGGGCCCTGGAGATCCTTGTCAGATCGAGCGGATGTTGACCCGTTTGGACAGCTCCTCGGCTGTCTCCACCCGCTCGGAATAGCGGTCCACCAGATAGGCCGCCCGGCCGCGCGTCAGCAGCGTGAACTTGATCAGCTCTTCCATCACATCCACCATGCGGTTGTAGAACGGCGACGGCTTCATCCGGCCGTCATCCTCGAACTCGGTGAAGGCCTTGGGGACCGATGACTGGTTGGGGATGGTGATCATCCGCATCCAGCGGCCAAGAATGCGCATCTGGTTGAGCGTGTTGAAGCTTTGCGATCCGCCGCTGACCTGCATCAGCGCCAGCGTGCGCCCTTGCGTCGGGCGCACCCCGCCGATCGGCGCCAGGGGAAGCCAGTCTATCTGTGTCTTCATCACGCCGGTCATGGCGCCGTGACGCTCGGGCGAGCACCAGACCTGGGCTTCGGACCAGAGCGACAGCTCCCGCAACTCAAGCACCTTGGGATGGCTCTCCGCATCGTCCGAGACCAGCGGCAAGCCGGACGGATCAAACACCCGCACCTCGGCCCCAAACGCTTCCAGGACCCGCTTGGCTTCAAGCGTGAGGAAGCGCGAATAGGACCTGGTGCGCAATGATCCACAGAGCATCAGCACGCGTGGCGGGTGGTCGGGCTCACCGGGCAAGGCCAGTCGTTCAACATCAGGAAGGTGAAAGCTGTCCGGTTCGATGTTTGGCATCTCGTCCTTCATGGCGCGGTGATCACCTCTCCGTCTTCCTTGGTGTAGGTCGCGCCCGGCGCGACATCAAGAAGCGCGAACACCGCCTCCGACGGCCGGCACAGCGCCACGCCCTTCGGCGTGCAGACGATCGGCCGGTTGACCAGCACCGGATGCTCGATCATGGCGTCGAGGATCGCCTCGTCGCCGACCGACGGATCGGTCAGGCCCAGTTCCTCGGCCGGCGTCTTGGAGACCCTGAGCGCCTCCCGCGGCGTCAGCCCGGCGGCGGCGAAAAGACCCTGCAGCTGCGGTCGTGTCCATCCAGTCTTGAGATACTCAACAATGACAGGTTCTTCGGCAAAGGCGCGGATGATTTCCAGAACATTGCGCGATGTCCCGCAACCCGGATTGTGGTGGATGACAATGCTCATGAATGGCTCCCGTACCGCTGGCGTTCGATGTGAACCCCAAATACCGCAAACAAGCGCGCCACACCAGAAATATATCAAGATTTCCAGATTAATGCGGTGCATCAGAGTCGCACCTCGTCTGAACCCATCGCGGATGACCGGCGTATTTTTCAGGCAGGCCAGACATTCGCATCTTGATTGCCGGCCCCATCCCCTGCAAACAAGGCGGCAGCAAAAGGGGATGAAGGATGAGCATCAATCTGAGCGGCAAGACGGCCCTGATCACCGGCGCGAGCCGCGGCATCGGCGAGGCAGCGGCCCGCATCATGGCGGGCTACGGCGCCAATGTGGTTCTGGCGGCGCGCTCGACGCGCGACACCGCGCGGATCGCCGCGGACATCGGAGACCGCGCGCTCGCCGTGACCTGCGACGTGGCCCAGTATGTCGATGTCGAGAACGCGGTCAATCAGGCCATTGAGAGCTTCGGCAGCCTTGACATCCTGGTCAACAATGCCGGTGTCATCGATCCGATCGCCCGCATCGAGGACTCCGATCCCGAAGCCTGGGACCAGGTGGTGGATATCAATTTCAAGGGCGTCTATCACGGCTTGCGCGCCGCCATCCCGGTTATGAAGCGGCAAGGCGGCGGGGTCATCATCAACATCTCCTCTGGCGCCGCCTCCTCGGCGCTCGAAGGCTGGAGCCATTATTGCGCCACCAAGGCCGCCGTGCTCTCGCTCACCCGCTGCGCCCACGCCGAATGCGCCGCCGACAATATCCGCGTCGTCGGCCTGTCGCCCGGCACGGTCGCCACCGACATGCAGCGCGCGATCAAGGACTCCGGCGTCAATCCGGTAAGCCAGCTCGACTGGTCGCAGCACATTTCGCCCGACTGGGTCGGCGAAGCCATCGCCTGGCTGACCACAGACGCGGCCCGCACGTACGACGGCGACGACATGTCGCTCAGGACCGAGGAAGCTCGCCGCGCTGTGGGACTGATCGCCTGAAGGCGCTCAGAGTGTGCGGATGCGGGGCGTGTCTGCGCCTGAAGTCTTGGGCCGCAATCCGTCGAGAAACAGCGTTTCCAGATAGCGCGCCGCATCCTCGAACCGGCCATCAGCCCCCCGGTCCGGTCCGAGAATGACCTGCACCTGAACATCGAAATCTGCGTAGTGCTGCGTCGTCGACCAGATCGAGAAGATCAGGTGCCTGGGATCCACCGCATTGATTTTCCCGGCCTTCATCCAGCCTTTCAGCACCTCGGCCTTTTCATCGACCAGCGGCTTGAGCTCGCTTTGCAAGAGCCGCTTGATCCGTGGCGCCCCCTGCAGCATTTCGTTGGCGAACAGCCGGCTTTCGCGGGGAAAGTCGCGCGCCATCTCGAGCTTGCGGCGGATATAGGATTGGAGCTCCGGCAGCGGGTCGCCGATGGCGTCGAGCTCGCGCAAGGGCTCGAGCCAGGTGTCGAGCAGCCGGGCGATCAGGGCCTCGTAGATGTCCTGCTTGCGCCGGAAATAATACAGCAGATTGGGCTTGGACATGCCGGCATGCGCGGCGATCCGGTCAATGGTGGCGCCGCGAAATCCGTGAACCGAAAACTCCTCCAGCGCCGCATCGAGGATCTTCTCCTCGTTCTCGATCTGGATGCGCGTCTTGCGCTGGGTTTCCGTGGCCCGTGCTTTCAACTGCTGCGTTCCCTTCAATCCACCCGTCCAGGCGCCGAAGCCTGCATCCGCGGATCGCCAATGGCGGCGAATTGGCCTTGACCGGCTGATTGGCCCTGTTAGAGTTTTATCAAACAGTCAAGATTTCGTACCACAGCTTTTGTGCGGAAACAAAGCCTTCAAAATGGCATTTGACTGGAGGATCGGGAAACTCTCGCGTCAGGAGGCGCGCCAGCCATGTCAAACCGGCTCAATACAACCCCCAACGACCTTCGCGCCTTCTGGATGCCGTTCACCGCCAACCGCCAGTTCAAGCAGAACCCGCGCATGCTGGTAGGCGCCAAGGACATGCATTTCACCGCCTCCGATGGCCGCAAGATTCTTGATGGCACTGCGGGCCTCTGGTGCGTCAATGCCGGCCATTGCCGCCCCAAGATCACCGAGGCGATCGCGCATCAGGCCGGCGAACTCGATTACGCGCCGGCCTTCCAGATGGGCCATCCGAAGGCGTTCGAGCTGGCCAATCGCCTGGTCGATATCGCGCCCGACGGCATGAACCATGTGCTGTTCACCAATTCCGGCTCCGAAGCGGTCGAGACGGCGTTGAAAGTTGCGCTCGCCTATCACCGGGCCAAGGGCAATGGCGGCCGCTTCCGGCTGATCGGCCGCGAGCGCGGCTATCACGGCGTCAATTTCGGCGGCATCTCGGTCGGCGGCATCGTCTCCAACCGCAAGATGTTCGGCACGCTGCTGACCGGCGTCGACCACATGCCGCACACCCACCTGCCCGCGCAGAACGCCTTCACCAGGGGCCAGCCCGAGCACGGCGGCGATCTGGCGAGCGAACTCGAGCGCATCGTCACCCTGCATGACGCCTCCACCGTCGCCGCTGTCATCGTCGAGCCGGTGGCGGGCTCCACCGGCGTGCTGATCCCGCCGAAGGGGTATCTCAAGAAGCTGCGCGAGATCTGCACCAAACACGGCATCCTCTTGATCTTCGACGAGGTCATCACCGGCTATGGCCGTCTCGGCTCGCCCTTCGCCGCCCAGCATTACGATGTGATGCCGGACATGATCACCTCGGCCAAGGGGCTGACCAATGGCGTCATCCCGATGGGCGCGGTGTTCGTCACCTCGGAGATCCACGACACCTTCATGACCGGTCCGGAGCATCTGATCGAGTTCTTCCACGGCTACACCTACTCGGGCAACCCGATCGCCTCGGCCGCCGCTCTCGCCACGCTCGACACCTACAAGGAGGAAGGCCTGCTGACCCGCGCCGCGGAGCTTGCGCCCTATTGGGAAGAGCAGCTGCATTCGCTGAGGGACTGCCCGCATGTCATCGACATCCGCAACACCGGCCTGATCGGCGCCATCGAGCTCGAGCCGATTGCCGGCGAGCCGACCAAGCGCGCCTTCTCGGCCTTCCTCAAGGCCTATGAGGACGGGCTGCTGATCCGCACCACCGGCGACATCATCGCGCTGTCGCCACCGCTCATCATCTCGAAGGACCAGATCGACGAACTGTTCGAGAAACTCCGCAAAGTGCTCAAGGGACTTGCCTGACCATGCAGATCATCGAAAACGCCATTGGCGGCAAGCTCGTCATTTCAGCTTCCGACCGCCGCTCCCCGGTGTTCAACCCGGCCACCGGCGAACAGATCGCAGACCTGCCGCTGTCGACCGTGGAAGAAATCAACGCCGCGGTGGCCTCCGCAAAGGCGGCCCAGCCGGCCTGGGGCGCGATGCCGCCGCTCAAGCGCGCGCGCTTCATGTTCAAGTTCAAGGAACTGCTCGACCGCCATGCGGCCGACATCGCCCGCGAGATCTCCCGCGAGCACGGCAAGACCCATGACGACGCGCTGGGCGAAGTCACCCGCGGCATCGAGGTGGTGGAATTCGCCTGCGGCATCCCCAATCTGCTCAAGGGCGATTTCTCGCGCAATGTCGGCCCGGGCGTCGATTCCATCGCCGACCGCCAGCCGCTGGGCGTGGTCGCCGGGATCACCCCGTTCAACTTCCCGGCCATGGTGCCGATGTGGATGTATCCGATCGCGGTCGCCTGCGGCAACACCTTCGTCCTCAAGCCCTCCGAGCGCGATCCCTCCGCGCCGATGCTGGCCTGGAAACTGTTCCAGGAAGCGGGCTTTCCTGAAGGCGTGCTCAATGTCGTCCATGGCGACAAGCTCGCCGTCGACACGCTGCTTGACCACCCCGACGTCAAGGCGGTGAGCTTCGTCGGCTCCACGCCCATCGCCCAATATGTCTATTCGCGCGGCACCGCCAACGGCAAGCGGGTGCAGGCGCTGGGCGGCGCCAAGAACCATATGGTGATCATGCCCGACGCCGACATGGACCAGGCCGCTGACGCGCTGATGGGCGCGGGCTACGGTTCCGCCGGCGAGCGCTGCATGGCGATCTCGGTCGCCGTCCCCGTCGGCGAGAAGACCGCCGATGCGCTGGTGGCAAAACTCAAGCCCCGCGTCGAGGCGCTGAAGATCGGCCCGGCCACCGACGAGGCGGCCGAAATGGGTCCGGTGGTCACCAAGCAGCATCAGCAGAAGGTGCTGGGCTACATCGACCAGGGCGTGAGCGAAGGCGCGGAGCTGGTCGTTGATGGCCGCGGCTTCTCGCTGCAGGGCTACGAAAACGGCTTTTTTGTCGGCGGCACGCTGTTTGACCGCGTCACCACCGACATGACCATCTACAAGGAAGAAATCTTCGGCCCGGTGCTTTCGGTGGTCCGCGCGGGAACCTTTGACGAGGCCGTCAAGATGATCAACGACCATGAATACGGCAACGGCACCGCGATCTTCACCCGTGACGGCGACGCCGCCCGCGCCTTCTCCGATTCCATCGAGGTCGGCATGGTCGGCGTCAACGTGCCGATCCCGGTGCCGGTGGCCTACCACTCCTTCGGCGGCTGGAAGCGCTCGCTGTTCGGCGATCACTCGATCTACGGCCCCGAGGGCGTGCGCTTCTACACGCGATTGAAGACCATCACTTCGCGCTGGCCCAACGGCATCAAGTCCGGCGCCGTGTTTACGTTCCCGAGCTGAGACCAAGACGACTGATTGAAGGAGACGACCATGTCCGCACCCGCCGCCAACCTCCGCATCAATGCCGACAGGCTGTGGGACTCGCTCATGGAAATGGCCAGGATCGGACCGGGTGTCGCCGGCGGCAACAACCGCCAGACGCTCACGGATGAAGATGGCGAAGGCCGCAAGCTGTTCCAGCGCTGGTGCGAGGAAGCGGGGCTATCAATGGGCGTGGACACCATGGGTAACATGTTCATGACCCGGCCCGGAACGGACCCGGACGCGTTGCCGGTCTATGTCGGCTCCCACCTCGACACCCAGCCCACCGGCGGCAAGTATGACGGCGTGCTGGGCGTGCTCGGCGGCCTCGAACTGGTCCGGACGCTCAACGATCTCGGCATCAAGACGAAGCACCCGATCGTTGTCGTCAACTGGACCAACGAGGAAGGCACGCGGTTTGCCCCGGCGATGCTCGCCTCCGGCGTCTTTGCAGGCATCCACGAGCAGGACTGGGCCTATGACCGGGTCGACGCCAAGGGCAAGCGCTTCGGCGACGAGCTCGCGCGCATCGGCTGGAAGGGTGACGAGGAAGTCGGCAGCCGCAAGATGCATGCGCTGTTCGAACTCCATATCGAGCAGGGCCCGATCCTTGAAGCGCAAGGCAAGGACATCGGCGTCGTCACCCACGGCCAGGGCCTGCGCTGGATCCAGTGCACCGTCACCGGCAAGGAAAGCCACACCGGGTCCACCCCGATGCCGATGCGCAAGAACGCCGGCCGTGGCCTCGCCCAGATCACCGAGCTGGTGCACCAGATCGCCATGGACAATGCGCCGAACGCCGTGGGCGCCATCGGACATATCGACATCTATCCCAATTCCCGCAACATCATCCCCGGCAAGGCGGTCTTCACCATCGATTTCCGGAGCCACGAGATCGATACGCTCAATGGCATGGTCGAGCGGCTGATGGCGGAAGCGCCGAAGCTCTGCGAGGCGCTGGGGCTCGGTTTCGAAGCCGAGATCGTTGGCCAGTTCGACCCGCCGGAATTTGACAAGGATTGCGTCAAAGCCGTCCGCGACGCCGCCGAGCGGCTCGGCTACTCGCACATGGACATCATCTCCGGCGCCGGCCACGACGCCTGCTGGATCAACCGCGTGGCGCCGACCGCCATGGTCATGTGTCCCTGCGTCGATGGCCTCTCGCACAACGAGGCCGAGGAGATTTCCAAGGAATGGGCGGCAGCGGGCGCCGACGTTCTGATGCATGCGGTGGTGGAGACGGCCGGGGTGGTGGAATAGACGTGATGCTTGGCTATACCAATCCCCCCTCATCCGGCCCTTCGGGCCACCTTCTCCCCGATGGGGAGAAGAGGGAATATGCTGAGCACTTCACTTTTGAGACAGGACAAAATCCGCATTATTACCGTTTGGATAATATGCAGCGACGCTGCACCTCTTCTCCCCTATGGGGAGAAGGTGGCCCGAAGGGCCGGATGAGGGGGCTTTCCACAATGCGCAGCCCGGAAAAGAAACCCAACAGGCGCAAATCTGGTGCAACTGCGACAGCACGCTCTCTCCGGCAAAACGAAACTGAAGCTGAGTATCGTTTGTGGGGCAACCTGAGAAACCGCCTCTTAAACGGGTACAAGTTTTCACGCCAGATACCGCTCGGCCCCTACATCGTGGATTTCATCTGTCGCGAAAAAATGCTGATCGTGGAGATTGATGGTGCCCAGCACGCGGAAAATCCAAGAGACGAAATCAGGAGCAATTGGCTTAACGCACACGGATACTCTGTTCTGCGTTTTTGGAATCATGAGGTCTTGAAAGAACGCCGCGCAGTTCTTGAAACCATGCTTGCTGTTTTGGAAGGGCAAATCACCACTCGCTGCGAGACTATTCGTTTTCGCCCCGCCCCTGAAAAAGAAAGTGATGCAAAGCCTTGACCACATCTGCAAAAATTGTCCCCATCGATCGCGCGGACGAGAAACAACTCCGCATCGATCTCGCCGCAGCCCTGCGACTGGCCGCCTATTACGACTGGCACGAGGGTGTCGCCAATCATTTCTCCGCCGCCGTTTCGCCCGATGGCAGGAAGTTTCTGGTCAACCCGCGCTGGAAACACTTCTCCCGCGCCAGGGCCAGCGAACTGCTGCTGGTTGACGCCGATGACCCCGAGACGATGAAACGCCCGGATGCGCCCGATCCGTCGGCCTGGTCGATCCATTCGGCCATTCACCGCCGGGTGCCCCATGCCCGCGTGGCGCTGCACCTGCATCCACCCTATGCCACCACGCTGGCGACCCTCAAGGACCCGTCGATCAAGCCGGTCGACCAGGTGACGGCGCGGTTTTTCAATCGCATGGCCATGGACATGAGTTTCGGCGGCATCGCCACGGAAGAGGCCGAGGGCGAGCGCATCGCCGCTTCCATCGGCAACTATTCCGTGGTCATGATGGCCAATCACGGCGTCACCACCGTGGCCCCCACAGTGGCCGAAGCCTTCGACGCGATGTACCATCTCGAACGCGCCGCGCGCACAATGGTGCTGGCCTATTCGACCGGCCAGGAGCTCAACGTGATGAGCGACGAACTGGCCGACTCCGTGGCGCGCGAATGGGAGGTCTACAAGGACGCCGAATACTCCCATTTCGAGGAAATGAAGCTTGTGCTGGACCGGGAGAACCCGGGTTATGCTGACTAGACGACCGGCATTTTTTGAAAAGGCCGCGACAAGACGGCTGATCAACGTGGAATTTGGAACAGCAAAAGGACGTGCAACATGAGCACCACCGTCATCAAGAACGGAACCATCGTCACCGCCGACCTGACCTACAAGGCGGATGTGATGATCGAGAATGGCGTCATCACCGCCATCGGCCCCAACCTGGTGGGCGACGCATCGCTCGACGCCACCGGCTGCTATGTCATGCCCGGCGGCATCGATCCGCACACCCATCTCGAAATGCCGTTCATGGGCACCTATTCGGCTGATGATTTCGAAAGCGGCACCCGGGCGGCGCTCGCCGGCGGCACCACCATGGTGGTGGATTTTGCACTCCCCTCGCCCGGCCAGTCGCTTCTGGAAGCGCTGACCATGTGGGACAACAAGTCGACGCGGGCCAATTGCGACTACTCCTTCCACATGGCGATCACCTGGTGGGGCGAGCAGGTGTTCAACGAGATGGAAACGATCGTCCGCGACAAGGGCATCACCACCTTCAAGCACTTCATGGCCTATAAGGGCGCGCTGATGGTGGACGACGACGAGATGTACGCCTCGTTCAACCGCATTGGTGAGTTGGGCGGCATCGCCATGGTCCATGCCGAAAACGGCGACGTGGTGGCACAGTTGCAACAAAGGCTCTTGGCCGAAGGCAACAACGGCCCCGAAGCGCATGCCTATTCGCGGCCGGCCGAAGTCGAAGGCGAAGCCACCAACCGCGCCATCATGATTGCCGACATGACCGGCACGCCGCTCTATGTGGTGCACACGTCGTGCGAGCAGAGCCACGAGGCGATCCGCCGCGCCCGCCAGAAGGGCATGCGGGTCTGGGGCGAGCCGTTGATCCAGCACCTGACGCTGGACGAGAGCGAATACGCCCATCCCGACTGGGACCACGCCGCGCGCCGGGTGATGAGCCCGCCCTTCCGCAACAAGCTGCATCAGGATTCGCTCTGGGCCGGCCTGTCTGCGGGATCGCTGCAGGTGGTGGCCACCGACCATTGCGCCTTCACCACCGAACAGAAGCGCTTCGGCGTCGGCGATTTCACCAAGATCCCCAATGGCACCGGCGGGCTTGAAGACCGCATGCCGATGCTCTGGACCCACGGCGTGGCCACCGGCCGGCTGACCCCGAACGAGTTCGTCGCCGTGACCTCGACCAACATCGCCAAGATCTTGAACTGCTACCCGAAAAAGGGCGCAGTGCTGGTCGGCGCCGATGCCGACCTGGTGGTCTGGGACCCGGAGAAATCCAAGACCATCACCGCCGGGGCGCAGCAGTCTGCCATCGATTACAACGTCTTCGAGGGCAAGCAGGTCAAGGGCCTGCCGCGCTACACGCTGACCCGCGGCCATGTCGCCGTCCATGACGGCGAAATCCGGACCCAGGAAGGCCATGGCAAGTTCGTCGCCCGCGAACCGGTCACTCCGGTCAACAAGGCACTGTCGAGCTGGAAGGAAGTCTCCTCGCCGCGCAAGGTCGAGCGCACGGGCATTCCGGCGAGCGGAGTTTGATGGCATAAAACTTGCCCCCCCTGACGGGCATGCGGGCTATGGCTGACACAACGATAACAGTGGGGACTTCAATGAAACAAAAAGCGGCAACTCATGCCTGAGACAGTCATTTCCGCCCGAAATCTGGACCTCACCTTCGAGACCAATGACGGGCCCGTGCATGCGCTGAAGGACATCACGCTCGACATCGCCGAGGGCGAGTTCATTTCGCTGATCGGGCCGTCGGGCTGCGGCAAGACAACGTTGCTCAGGGTCATCGCAGATCTCGAAAAGCCCACCGGCGGCACGATGAGCGTCAACGGCATGACGCCGGGACAGGCGCGGCTGGCGCGCGCCTATGGCTATGTGTTCCAGCAGGCCGCACTCCTGCCCTGGCGGACCATCGAGAAGAATGTCGGCCTGCCGCTCGAGGTGATGGGGCTCGACGCCGCCACCCGGAAGAGCCGCATCGCCAGCAATCTGGAACTGGTCAACCTGGCGGGCTTCGAGAAGAAATTCCCCTGGCAGCTGTCGGGCGGCATGCAGCAGCGCGCCTCCATCGCCCGGGCGCTGGCCGTCGAGCCGGCGATGCTGCTGATGGACGAGCCCTTCGGCGCGCTCGACGAGATCGTCCGCGACCATCTGAACGAGCAGCTTCTGAAGCTCTGGGCCAAGACGAAAAAGACCGTGGTCTTCGTCACCCACTCGATCCCCGAGGCCGTGTTCCTGTCGACCCGGATCGTGGTGATGAGCCCGCGCCCCGGCCGCATCCACGAGATCATCGAGTGTGATCTCGGCGCCGACCGCTCGCTCGACATCCGCGAGACGCCGGAGTTCCTGAAGATCGCCCACCAGGTGCGCGAAGGCCTCAAGGCGGGGCATAGCTATGATGAATAGTGCCGCCCTCAAGCCTTCGGCGTCCACAAGGGTCCGCCGCGCGGTGGCCGCGGATCTGCCGTCCTGCGCGGCGATCATCAATGATTACATGGATGCTACCACCTGGCTGCCGCGTGTGGTCACGCGCGAGGCGATTGGGGAAATGTACGCACCGCCATTGCTCGACAAGAGGATCATCCTCGTGGCCGAGGATCGCGACGATGTAGTCGGTTACCTCTCGATGGATCATGCCGCGGGTTTCATTCACGCGATCTATCTTCGCCCCCACGCCCGCAGCACCGGCCTGGGCAAGGCGCTGCTCGACGCCGCCAAGGAAGCGCGTCCGCAGGGGTTTGAGCTGACAGTGTTCGAACCCAACACAAACGCAATGCGGTTCTACATTCGTGAAGGCCTGCTTGAAGTTCCTGGTGGCCGAAATGATGACACCCCGGAAGGTGTCCCCACCTTGCTGATGCGCTGGCCGGGGGCAATGGCATGATGAGCACCTCGCTGATGATCTGGCTCGCGGGCGCGATGGTGATCTTCCTCGCCGCCGCCAGCAGCCTGAGGATCTATGTCGACCGGCCGTCGGTCTGGCTGCTGGCGCTTGCCATCGGGCTTTATTCCGTCGGCAATCTGATGATGGTGCGGCTGATGAAGGAAAGCGGGCTGGCTGTGGCGATGTCGCTGTCGGCTGTGCTGCAACTGGTGCTGATCAACATCGTCGGCCTGATGATCTTCGGCGAACGGCCCACCACCATGCAGATCGGCGGCATCACGCTCGGCATCGTTGCCGTGACGATGATTGTCTGGCCGCAAGGGAGGCAGGGATGAGCGAGCGCGGCTTCATTCAGGACCGGCTGGTTCCGGTCGGCTCGATCCTCATGGTGATCCTGGTGATCTGGTATATCGCCGCCTATGCGATGAACGCGCCATTCCAGCGCGATTTCGACCGCCGCACCGACGTCACCCGCACCGGCACAGAATTCCTGCTGGCGACCATGAGCCAGCCCAAGCCCACCATGCCCGCCCCGCATCAGGTCGCGGAAAACCTCTGGAAAAACACGCTGACCGTCAAGCCCTGGTCGAAGCGCAGCCTCGTCTATCACTCCTGGATCACGCTGTCGGCGACACTTCTGGGGTTTGCCATGGGCACGGCGCTCGGCGTCGCCATCGCCATCGGCATCGTCCATATTCCGGCGCTCGACCGGTCGCTCCTGCCCTGGATCATCACCTCGCAGACCATTCCCATCCTGGCGGTGGCGCCGATGATCATCGTGCTGCTGTCGGCCATCGGCGTCACCGGGCTGCTGCCCAAGGCGCTGATCTCGACCTATCTGTCGTTCTTCCCGGTCGCCGTCGGCATGGTCAAGGGGCTGCGCTCGCCCGATATCTTGCATCTCGACCTGATGCGCACCTACTCCGCCACCAAATTGCAGCTCCTGTGGAAACTGCGGATTCCGGCCTCGGTGCCGTTCTTCTTCACCTCGATGAAGGTCGCCATCGCCGCCTCCCTGATCGGCGCCATCGTCGGCGAACTGCCCACCGGCGCCGTCGCCGGCATCGGCTCCAAGCTGCTGGCCGGCTCCTATTACAGCCAGACCATCGATATCTTCGCGGCCCTGATCGCAGGCTCGATTGTCGCGATCATGCTGGTAAGCTTCGTTGATATCCTCGGCCGCTTCGTCAATGCCCGGATGGGAGCGAAACAGTCATGAGCGTTTTCCGACCCAACTGGCAGGCGCTCGCGGCGCTGGTCGCGGCACTCTACAGCCTCACCGCCCTGCCCTTCACCGCAAGCATGAGCACGTCGTTTTCCCTGACCGTCGCCGCAATCCTCGCCGCCGGCGCGGTGCTGTCGATGCTGCGCCTGCCGACGGGACTGGATGCGCTGGTTCTCATGGTGACGAGCTTCGGAGCGGCGGCCCTGCTGATTGCCGGTCTTGCCGAGGCCACAGGCACGGCCACGCCCGGGTATTTTGCAAGCCTGATGGCTGCCTGGCTTCTGGGCTGGCGGCTGGTCACGGTGCTCTCGGGCGACGGCAGAAGCACCAGTCAGTTTGCCGGGATTGTCGCCATCACCGTGCCCGCCCTTTTCGGCATCTGGGTGCTGATCCTGTGGGAGTGCATTGTGCGGGGTGCAGGCATTCCTTTCGTGCTCCTGCCTCCACCGTCTGCCATCGGAGTTCGGATTGGCAATTCGCTGCACATCCTGGCGGCGGATTTCCACCAGACCGTGCTCAAGGCGGTGCTGTTCGGCTATGTGGTCGGCTGCCTGACCGGTTTCCTGGTCGCAATCCTCGCCGACCGCTTCCGCTTTTTCGCCAATGGCCTGCTTCCGATCGGCAACATGGTCTCGGCGCTGCCGATGATCGGCATCGCGCCGATCATGGTGATCTGGTTCGGCTTCGACTGGCAGTCGAAGGCCGCCGTCGTCATCGTCATGACCTTCTTCCCGATGCTGGTGAACACGCTGGCGGGCCTTGCCGCGGCGGGCAACATGGAGCGCGACCTGATGCGCACCTATGGCGCCACGCACTGGCAGGTGCTTCTGAAGCTGCGGCTTCAGGCCGCAATGCCTTTCATCTTCAATGCCCTCAAGATCAATTCGACGCTCGCGCTGATCGGCGCCATCGTGGCAGAGTTTTTCGGAACGCCGGTCGTCGGCATGGGCTTCCGCATTTCGACCGAAGTGGGTCGGATGAACCTCGACATGGTGTGGGCAGAAATTGCCCTTGCAGCCGTTGTCGGGTCTTTGTTTTATGGGGCGCTTGCACTTCTCGAGCGAACCGTCACATTCTGGCATCCGAGCTATCGCAGATGAGCGACCGGGGCCTTAACCAGAGGAGAACGTCAATGAAAAAAACAATCGGACTGACACTGGCACTCGCCATGACCTTGATGGCGGGCACGGCAATTGCCGCCGACAAGGTGACATTGCAGCTCAAATGGGTCGCCCAGGCCCAGTTTGCCGGCTATTACGTCGCCCAGGACAAGGGCTTTTATGAGGAAGCCGGCCTCGACGTCGAAATCAAGCCGGGTGGCCCCGACATCGCGCCGGAACAGGTGATTGCCGGCGGCGGCGCCGACGTCATCGTCAACTGGATGGGCGGCGCCCTGTCTGCCCGCGAAAAGGGCGTCGGCCTCGTCAACATCGCCCAGCCTTACAAGAAGGCCGGCATGCAGCTCGTCTGCCCCGCCGACGGGCCGATCAAGACCGAAGCCGACTTCAAGGGCCATACGCTCGGCGTCTGGTTCTTCGGCAATGAATATCCGTTCTACGCCTGGATGAACAAGCTCGGCCTGTCGACTGAAGGCGGGCCCGATGGCGTGACCGTGCTCAAGCAGAGCTTTGACGTGCAACCGCTGATCCAGAAGCAGGCGGACTGCATCTCGGTCATGACCTACAACGAGTACTGGCAGCTCATCGACGCCGGCTACAAGCCGGAAGACCTGATCGTCTTCAACTACTCCGAAATGGGCAACGACCTGCTCGAGGACGGCCTCTACGCGCTCGAGGAAAACCTCGCCGATCCGGCCTTCGCCGAAAAGATGGTCAAGTTCGTCAAGGCCTCGATGAAGGGCTGGGAATACGCCATCGCCAACCCGGATGAAGCCGCCGAGATCGTCATGGACAATGGCGGACAGGACGAGAACCACCAGAAGCGGATGATGGGCGAGGTGGCCAAGCTGATCGGCGAGCCCGATGCCAAGCTGATCCCCGAAGCCTATGAGCGCACCGCCCAGGCGCTGCTCGACCAGAAGATCATCACCAAGGAGCCGGAAGGCGCCTGGACGTCGGCCATCACCGACGCGATGTGATCGTCCTTTTGAGGTAGACTTGACCGGCCGGCTCCCAAGCTGGCCGGTTTTGATTCGGACACACAGCAACGGGGACCAGCCATGACCGACAGACTTGGCGACATGATTGACCAGGGCCAGGGCAAGATGCCCGCGGACATTGTGCTGAAAGGCGGCAGGCTGTTTGATCTCACCACCGGGAGTTTACGCGACGGCGACATCGCCATCTGTGGCGACCGCATCGTCGGCACGCTGGAAAGTTACACCGGCGTCGAGGAAATCGACATCACTGGCAGGATCGTCGTCCCCGGCTTCATCGACACCCATCTGCACATCGAGAGCTCGCTGGTCACCCCGCACGAGTTCGACCGCTGCGTCCTGCCGCGCGGCATCACCACGGCGATCTGCGATCCGCACGAGATCGCCAATGTGCTGGGCGCGCCGGGGATCCGCTATTTCCTCGACTGTGCGGTCCAGACCATCATGGACATCCGCGTGCAGCTCTCAAGCTGCGTGCCCGCCACCCATCTCGAAACCGCCGGCGCCCGGCTCGACATCAAGGACCTTCTGCCCTTCCGCGACCATCCCCAGGTCATCGGGCTGGCCGAATTCATGAATTTCCCCGGCGTGCTCGCCAAGGACCCGGCCTGCATGGCCAAGCTCGAAGCCTTTCAGGGTGGCCATATCGATGGTCACGCGCCACTGTTGCGCGGGCTTGGCCTCAACGGCTACCTTGCAGCCGGCATCCGTACCGAGCACGAATCGACCACTGCCGAGGAAGCGCTCGAGAAGATGTCGAAGGGCATGCATGTGCTGGTGCGCGAAGGATCGGTGTCGCGCGATCTCGACGCGCTTATCCCGATCATCACCGAGCGCAATTCCCCGTTCCTGGCGCTCTGCACCGACGACCGCAATCCGCTCGACATCGCCGAGCACGGCCATCTCGACTATATGATCCGCCATGCCATTTCGAAGGGCGTCGAGCCGCTGGCGATCTACCGCGCCGCCTCTATTTCCGCTGCCCGCGCCTTTGGCCTCAGGGATCGCGGCCTGGTGGCGCCGGGCTGGCGCGCCGACCTCGTGGTGCTCGACAGCCTGGAGGATTGCAACGCCGAGATGGTATTCTCCGCAGGCCGCCTGGTCACCGACGCGCTGTTCGCAACCCGCCCTGTGACTGCGCTGGTCGGCACTGACAGCGTGCGCGCGCCGCAAGTGGAGGCCGCCTCCTTCACGGTGCGCAAGAACTCGAGCCGGACCCCAGTGATCGGCATCATCCCCGGCAAGATCATTACCGAGCGGCGCGATCTCGAGCTTGCCATCGACAACGGCGAAAAGCAGGTCGACCTGACCCGCGACATTCTCAAGATCGCGGTGATCGAGCGCCACGGCAGGAACGGCAATATCGCCACCGGCTTCGTCCAGGGTTTTGGGCTCAAGCGCGGCGCCATCGCCTCCACCGTCGGCCATGACAGCCACAATATCTGCGTGGTTGGCGCCACCGAGGCCGACATGGCCGCGGCCGCCAACCGGCTGAGCGAAATCCGCGGCGGCTTCGTCGTGGCCGAGGACGGCAAGGTCGTGGCCGAGATCGCGCTGCCTGTTGCCGGCCTGATGAGCGACCAGCCCTATGAATGGGTCCGCGAAACACTGATCCCCCTTCGGGCGGCCGCCAAATCGCTGGGCGGCACGCTCGATGAGCCGTTCCTGCAACTGGCCTTCCTGCCGCTGCCGGTAATCCCGCATCTCAAGATCTCCGACCGCGGCATGATCGACGTCGACGCCTTCGAGATCATCGATCCATAAACTGCTGGCAGGTCACTGTCTGGTTGGGATCACACGAGTCGCGCGCAAAACGCGTCGAGCCCGGTCAGCAACACCGTTCCATCCTGCCAGGCCGGGGCGAAACCATGCAGCCGCACGACCTCGGCGATTGCGAGATCGGACGGCGGCGTCCATTCCACGGGTTCCCGGTCGAGGTTGAACACGAACAGCAACCGCTCGTCCCTCTCGCCGCGGATGAAGGCCAGCAGATCGCCATTGGTCTCAAGGAAGGTCATCGGTCCGTCAATGAGGCTCGCATGCGATTTGCGGAAGGCGAGCGTCTCGCGATAGTGGTTGAGCATCGAGCCGCTGAGATGGTCCTGCTGGTCCACCGCCAGAATCCGGTGGCTGTCGGGAACCGGCAACCAGGTCCTGAGCGCGTCGGAGAACCCGGCATGGTGCGCCTCGCGCTCCCAGACCATCGGCGTGCGGCAGCCGTCGCGGCCCTTGTAGGCCGGCCAGAAGCGGATGCCGTAGGGATCGGTCAGATCCTCGAAGGCGATCTCGGCTTCTTCGAGGCCCAGTTCCTCGCCCTGGTAGAGGCAGATCGATCCGCGGAAGGATGACAGCATGGTGACGGCAAAGCGCGCCAGGTGATCGGGATCGTCGCCCTGCCGCTTCCAGCGCGAGACATGGCGCTCGACATCGTGGTTTGAGAACGACCAGCAGACCCAGCCGTCTTTGACCACTGACTGGAAATTGGCGATGCTGCGGCGGAAATGCTCGGCGGAAAACTCCGCGCCCAGCATGTCGAACGTATAGCACATGTGCAGCTTGTCGCCGCCATTGGTGTAGGCCGCAACGGTTTTCAGTGACCGGCGACCATCGCCAACTTCACCGACCGTGGTCCGGCCTTCATACTCATCCATCAGCGCGCGAAGCCGCTGCAGGAAGACGATGTTCTCCGGCTGCGACTTGTCGTAGAGGTGATCCTGGAACCCGTAGGGATTGGTGTCGGGCGCGTCCACCCCCATGAAATTGCCGTCCTCCACCGACAGCTTCAGCGGCGGGTTGTCGCGCAAGAGCTTGTCGTGGACATAGAAATTGACCGTGTCGAGCCGGAATCCGTCGACTCCCCGGTCAAGCCAGAACCGGACGGTATCGAGGATGGCGGCCTGCAGGTCGGCGCTGTGGAAGTTCAGGTCCGGCTGCGACGCCAGAAAATTGTGCATGTAGTACTGACGCCGCGTGCTGTCCCATTCCCAGGCAGGGCCTCCGAAGATCGACAGCCAGTTGTTGGGCGCGGTGCCATCGGGCTTGGGATCGGCCCAGACATACCAGTCGGCCTTCGGATTGTCCCGGCTCGACCGGCTCTCCTTGAACCAGGCATGCTGGTCGGAGGAGTGCGAGATCACCTGGTCGATGATGATCTTGAGCCCCTTTGCATGGGCGAGGTCCACCAGTTCATCGAAATCCGACAGCGTGCCGAACATCGGATCGACATCGCAGTAATCCGACACGTCATAGCCGAAATCGGCCATCGGCGACTTGAAGAACGGCGACAGCCAGATGGCGTCGACGCCAAGCGAGGCGATATGATCCAGCCGCTGGATGATGCCTCTGATATCGCCAATGCCGTCCCCCGACGTATCCTGGTAGGAGCGCGGGTAGACCTGATAGATCACGCAGCCGCGCCACCAGTCCCGGGAAAGTGTCTTGGTCACGGCTTGCTCCAGTTCAGGCGGGATGGGAAGGCTTTACGGATCTTCAATCGTTTAAATCAGCCGGTTTTGGCTGACAAGCCGGATTTCAAGCGATCCCCTCGATCCAGACAAATCACCGCGAAACCGCGGAGCAAACCGCTGTCGGACCTGCGGCGCGACATGGGTCGTGCACCAGTCAAGTCCATGTTGGGAATTTCTACGCCGGAGAGAGCCGGCTTACGCTGCCGGTTTTTCTTCAAGCCCGAGCAGGAAGTTGATCGAGGGACGCGCCTTGACCAGATCATCGATCGAATAGCTTGAGAGCACTTCGAAGAAGGCGCCCAGCGCCTTGCGCAGCGCAGCATTCAAACCGCACGAATCAACCAGCGGACATTCGGTCGCATCATTCTCGAAGCATTCGGCCATTGCGAAGTTGTCCTCAGTCACCTTGACCACGTCGAGCAGGGTGATCTTCTCGGCGGCGCGGCCAAGCCGGATGCCGCCATTGCGCCCGCGCACCGTTTCGATCAGACCGGATTTGGTCAATGGTTGCAGGATCTTGAACAGGAACAGTTCTGACACCGAATAGGCCTTGGCGATATCGCCAATACGGCTCAACGGCGCATCATTGGCCGCGCAATACATCAATATCCGCACGGCGTAGTTGGTTTGACGTGTCAACCGCATTTTATTGCTCCGGTCCTCAGGCTGCGCTTCCAATCGGAAGACTTACCAGTTTAGAATGCTTCCAGAAAAAGGAAACCCTTTCATTCATGTTTTTATTGCGGCTTCACCCATGGCCGCCGATACGAGGTAGATTATGGCATTGACCACGACATTCGAAGCGGTGAACGGCTTCGCGCGCGCAGACATCAACCTCGGCAACTGGCGCACCCGCCCCTTCAGCTTCTGGTCGTTCCGCAACGTTTCCGAGATGGTCAGGTCCGCCAGGATCAGGACCGGCGCCGGCGCCGTACTGCCCGAACAGGTCGATACCCCGGACCTGCTGTCGAGCCCTGCCGCATCGGGCGCAGGCCAATCCATCGTCGACCTGCTCAGGCAGAGTGAGGTGGACAGCTTTATCCTGTCCAGGAACGGCGAGATCCTCTGCGAATGGCATGCGCCGGGAGTGGACCGCAGCGATCCCCATCTGGTCTTCTCGATATCCAAATCGATCACCGCGCTGGTCGCCAGCATCCTGCAGGATCAGGGGGCGCTCGACCCTTCGACCCTGGTCGGCGCGCTGGTCCCCGAGGCGGCCAACAGCGCCTATGCCGACGCCACGGTGCAGGACCTGCTCGACATGCGGGTGAGCCTCGATTTTGACGAATCCTACCTCTCCCAGGAAGCCTATGCCCGCTACAGGCGCGCCATGTCCTGGAACCCGCCGTCCAGCGAGGGCAATGACGAAGGCATGCTGTCTTTCCTCAGCGGTCTGCAGAAAGCCTCGCACCCGCATGGCGGCGTGCATGACTACCTCTCGCCCAACTCCGACATGCTCGGCATCGTGCTGGAACGGGCGGCCGGCGAGCGGTTCCCGGATCTGTGCTCGCGGCTGCTCTGGCAGCCGCTCGGGGCAACCGCCGACGCCTTCATCACCGTCGACCCGCATGGCGTCTCGCGCACCGCAGGCGGCGTCTCCTGCCGCCCGCATGATCTCATGGCGCTCGGCCAGATGCTGGTCAACGGCGGAACCGCGAACGGACGGCAGATCGTCTCCGAGCGCTGGATCGAGGACATGCAGCAAAACGGCGATGAGGACGTCTGGGCCCGCGGCTCGCAGGCGGTGTTTCTCAAGACTGGCCGCTACCGCAACAACTGGTACCAGGTTGGCGGTAACTCGAATGCCTTCCTCGCCGCCGGCATTCACGGCCAGTTCCTCTATTGCGATCCCGATACAGGCACCGTCATCGCCTGCACCTCGTCTCAGAATGAACCCCAGAGCGACGCCCTCGACCAGGGCCTGCTCGGGATGTTCGCAAGGCTGAGCCAGGAACTCTGACGAGAGTTTACTCGAACACGATCTCCGGCATCACCCGCGCGCCGTCTCCGGAAAGTTCCTCCAGACGGGCGCGGACCCTGGCCGCGATCTCGAGATAGACCTTGGCATGCGGCCCGTCAGCGGCCGTGGCCACCACCGGGCGGCCCGCATCCGAGGTCTCCCGGATCGGCATTGCCAGCGGCACTTCGCCCAGGAACGGCACGCCGATCCGCGTCGCCTCGTCACGGGCGCCGCCATGGCCGAATATATCATGCCGGCCGCCGCAATCGGGGCAGATGAAATAGCTCATGTTCTCGACAATGCCGAGCACGGGCACATTGACCTTGTTGAACATGTTGATCCCCTTGCGGGCATCGATCAAAGCCAGATCCTGCGGCGTGGAAACAATCACCGCGCCGGCCAGCGGCACGTTCTGCGCCATGGTCAGCTGCGCGTCGCCGGTTCCAGGCGGCATGTCGACCACCAGCACATCGAGCTCGCCCCAGGCCACTTCGCGCAGCATCTGGTTGAGCGCCGACATCACCATCGGCCCGCGCCAGATCATCGGCGTGTCTTCCTCGACCATGAAGCCCATCGACATGACCTTGAGACCGTAATTCTCCATAGGCTTCAGCATCCGGCCTTCCAGCTGCTCCGGACGTCCGGAAATCCCGAGCAGCCGCGGCATCGACGGCCCGTAGATGTCGGCGTCAAGCACGCCCACCTTCAAGCCCGTCGCCTGAAGTCCGAGCGCCAGATTGACCGCGGTGGTGGATTTGCCGACGCCGCCCTTGCCCGAGGCGACCGCGATGATGGTGGAAATGCCCGGTACGTCGGCCTTGGCGCGGCCCTGCGGCTGGCCCGGTTGCCCCTGCGCCCCCTGTGAATGGGCATGCGCCGCGCGCGGCGGCTGGGGCCGTGGCGGCGTTGCGGGCGCGGCGCCGGGCTCACGGCTTGCCGTCAGCGCCACCATCGCGCCCTTGACGCCGGCAATGGTCTTGGCGGCGCGCTCGGCGGCCTCGCGCAGCGGCTCCAGTTCCTGCGCGCGCGCTGCGGGAACGGTCAGCGAAAAATAGACCTTCGCATCGGCGATGAAGATCTCCGACACCAGTCCGAGATCGACGATATTGCCTTCGAGATCCGGCCCCTTGACCGATTTCAGCTTGGCCAGGACGTCTTCTTTGCTAACGCTCACATCGCACTCCGCAGTTTGTCATTCGACACCCCCCACATAGTGCACGTGGGCGCGCAATAAAATGGCGCAGGCAGGAAAAAGCTGCGAATCGCAATCAGGATCGCCGGCCGCTCAGCAGGAACACCGGCACGATCGCCGTCAGCATCAGCAAACGCGCGATATGATGGGTCGCCACGAAGGTCGGGTCAATGCCGAGGATGACAGCCATCGCCGCCATGGTTTCAAGCCCGCCTGGCGCAAACGCGATCAGAATGACCATCAGATCCATGCCGGTAATCCAATGGGCAATCAGCGCAAAAGCCCCTGCCAGGATGACGCCGAGCCCGGTGACCATGATCCCGGCGCTGAAGGCCCGGCTGAGTTCCGGCCAGGTAACACCCGAAAACCGCGACCCGATCAGCCCGCCGAGCGCGACAAAGGCGGCCGCCGCCAGCCAGAACGACATCACGCCGGTGACCAGTCCGGTGACATGAGCAACAATCGAGACCAGCATGCCGCCAATCAGATAGGCTGCAGGCAGCTTGAGACGCTGCAACAGATAGCCGGCGATCCCGCCGGCAACGATCATGGCAATCAATGGAACAGGTGCGGTTTCGAGCGGAGCCTCGGCGGCTTTCTCAGGTATCTGCCCGGTCAATGTCAGCGCAACAGGCACGATGAGCGTCAAGGCCAGAACGCGGATCGACTGGACGATGCTGACCGTCTTGAGATCGGCCTTCACGCCCTCGGTCAATCCCAGGACATAGCTCAGGTGACCAGGCGACGACGACAGGAAGGCCGTCGTCCTGTCCATCGACCAGAACCGCACCAGCACCGCCCGAGTCACGAAGATAATGGCGAAAAGGCTGGCGGCAAGGGCTGCAAGGGTCACTGGCCAGGCGCGCATGGCGTCAAACACCTCGGGCGTCACGCCCTGACCGATGGTCAGGCCGAGGATCACGAACACCGCGTCGCGCGCCCGCTGCGGCAGCGCCGCAGTCTTGAGCCCAACCAGTCCGGCGAGCGTCACCGCCATGGCCGGCCCGGTGAGGAACGGCGCGGGAAAGCCCAGCGCATAAGTGACCCCGGCGCCAACGACGCCGAGACCAAAGGTGCGCAAGGGGGTTTGCCAGGAACCCGTCGCCATGGTGATGAACTCCCGTTCTGGATGCACGGCGCTGCCGTGAGTGATTCACCGTCCGGCGAGCAGTTTCTGCCGTCCCGGTCTCAGTCCGGATCAGCCTCACTGTCAGTGCGCGGCAGTTTCGACCGAAAGAAACGTCCGGCGACGATGGGCAGGATGAAGCCGAAGAATGCGAACAGCCATAGCCCGATGGACAGGGGGGACGCAAACAGAGCGCTCCAATCACCATCCGAGATGGTCATCGCGCGGCGCATATTGGCTTCCATCTGGTTACCCAGAAGCACGCCGAGGATAACCGGCACCAGCGGCACGTCAAGCTTCCTCAAGAGCCAGCCGAGCACTCCGAAGAGCACCATCACCATCAGATCGAAGGTCGAGCCGGAGATGCCGTAGATGCCGACGAACGAAATCATCGCCACCGCCGGCATCAGATACCGAGGCGGCACCAGCAGCACCCGCACGAACAGGCTGACCATCGGAATGTTCATGATCAGAAGCATGACATTGCCGATGAACAGGGCGGCGATCAGTCCCCAGACCACATCCGGGTTGTTGGTGAACAGCAGCGGTCCGGGCGTGATGTTGAGCGCCAGCAGCATGGCCAGCAGCACCGCCGTGGTGCCCGATCCCGGCACGCCAAGCGCCAGCATCGGCACCAGCGCCCCGCCGGCAGCGGCGTTGTTGCCGGCCTCGGGCGCCGCCACGCCGCGCGGATCGCCGGTGCCGAAGGTTTTATCCTTGTCGACCAGCCTTTTTTCCACGGAATAGGCGATGAACGAGCCGAGCGAAGCGCCGGCGCCCGGCAGGACCCCTGCGATGAACCCCAGCACTGTCGACCGCGCCATGGTTGGCGCCGTCTGTTTGAGCATCGACAGAGGCGGCGTCAGACGGCCGAGCTTGATGCCGGATGCATCGCCGGTGGCCTTCGTCGTGCCGCGGTGCTCGAGAAAAATGAACACTTCCGACAGCGCAAACAGGCCAACGATAGCCACCAGGAAATCGATGCCGTCGTACAGATGCACCTCGCCGAAGGTGAAGCGCGGCACGCCGGTCTGCCCGTCAACCCCGATCATGGCGATGCCGAGGCCGAGGCCCGCGGCAAGTGCTGCCTTGGCCTGGTTGCGGCTGGCGATGCCGCCGAGCGTGGCGAAAGCCAGCGCGAACAGGGCGAAATATTCGGCCGGGCCGAACAGCAGCGCCACCTTGACCAGCTGCGGCGCCAGGAACACCAGGCCCCAGGTGGCAAAGAAGGCGCCGACGAAGGAGGCAATGCCCGACAGCGCCAGCGCTTCGCCGGCCATGCCCTTCTTGGCCATCGGATAGCCGTCGAGCGTCGTCATCAAGGCCGGCTCGTCACCCGGGATGTTGAGCAGGATCGAGGAGATGCGGCCCCCATACATCGCGCCATAATAGACGCTCGTGAGCAGGATCAGCGCCGGCGTCGCCGGAAGACCGAGCGTGAAGGCGAGCGGGATGAGGATGGCGACGCCGTTTGACGGTCCAAGCCCCGGCAATGCGCCGATGATGGTGCCGAGAAAACACCCGATCAGCGCCAGGCCCAGGTTCTGGAACGTGAGCGCAATGGAAAAGCCGTGTGCAAGTGCGTTTAATGTATCCATGACCCTGCCTCAGAAACCCCACGGGCCGCGCGCGAGCGACAGACCCAGGATGAGATGGAAAACGACATAAATGCCGATGGCGATAGCGGCGCCGGCGATCACCGCCTTGACCGGCGGCGTTCCCAGCCGCCAGGACAGATAGGCGGCGGTCACGGCCGTCGAGACCACGAAGCCTGCGGTTGGAAGCGCATAGGCATAGGCGATCATCACCACGATGGTCAGCCCGACCTCGAACAGGCGGCTGAACTCCGGCCATTCGGGCTCGTCGTCCGGCTTGAAGAAGATCGCCAGGCTCGACAGGCCGACCAGAACAGCGATGATGATCGGAAAGACCTTCGGGCCGACCGGATCTGAAATGAAGCTTTCCTTGATCAGCGTCGCCTGCCAGATGAAGAATATGGCCAGCAGGAGGCCCAGGCCTCCCAGAATACGGTCGCTCATGGCGCCCTCCCCCTTGATGGTCCGGCAGACATTGCCTGACGTGGAAATGTCCCCGCCCGTCAACCGGGCGGAGACGAAACGGCTGCCCTTACTGGATCAGGCCGATTTCCTTGGAGATCTCCGTGATCGACGCCACGGATTCGGCGACAAAAGCCTGGAACTCTTCGCCGCGAAGACCGAGCGGAGCGATTCCGTTCTGCGCCATCACAGCCTTCCATTCTTCACTGTCATAGACCGTGCCCAGAGCATTCACCCAATACTCATAGGCTTCATCCGACATGCCGCCCGGAGCATAGAATCCGCGCCAGTTGGCGCCCACCACGTCGATGCCCTGTTCCTTTGCAGTCGGGAACGAGGCGAAATCGCCTTCCAGCCGCTCCGGCGCAAGCACTGCCAGCACCTTGATGTCGCCCGAATCGACAAAGCCCTTGGCCTCCGACGCATCACCGGTAAAGGCCTGCACCGAGCCACCGAGCAGTTGGGTGACGGCTTCACCGCCACCGTCAAAGGCGACATATTTGATCGTGCGGACATCATCGATGCCATATTCCTTGGCCGCAATCAGGACCTTCAGGTGATCCCAGCCGCCGACCGCGGAGCCGCCGGCGATGGAAACGGAGGTCGGGTTGGTCTTGATCATCTCCATCAGTTCCGGCAGCGTCTGGATCGGCGAATCCTTGGCGACCGCGACAATGCCGTAATCGGCGCCAACGGCTGCAACCCAGCGGACCTGGTCCATGGTGTTGCCCGGGAACGCGCCCTGCGCCAGGCGCGTCGATGTGGCCGACGAGGCCGCCACGATCAGGTTGTTGGCGTCATTGCGCTTGTTGATGACTTCAGCGTAGGCGACGCCGCCGCCGCCGCCGGCCATGTTGGTGACCTGCATGGTGCCCGGGATCAGCTCAAGATCCTGCAATGTCTTGCCGGCCTGGCGGCATGTGAAATCCCAGCCGCCGCCCGGATTGGCCGGTGCGATGCACTCGGTCGAGCCCGGATCGAAAGCGTGGGCGGCAGCCGTCAACGAGACGACGGCAACAGCGGTCGCGGCAAGCCGCGTGACAAAATTCTTCATGATTTCCTCCACAATGGTAAAGCCGCCTTTCCTCAAAGGCGGAATGGTGGCTATGCTAACGCAAAAAGCTGTCAACCAGCTGTCAACCATATGCCTGGTGGGTGTTTGGGGGCGGGAGGAGTTGCCCATGCATTTTCTGGTCGTCGAAGACACTGCTGACGTCGCCGATGCCATCATCGAACGGCTGGGGCGCGGCGGGCACTGTTGCGACCGGGCGCCGTCGTTGGAGGACGCCAGGCATTTCGCCGCCACCTCGGCCTATGATCTGATGATCCTCGACATCAATCTGCCCGACGGTTCGGGGCTGGACTTCCTCAGATGGCTCAGGCAGCGCAAGAACGCCGTGCCGGTGCTGGTGCTGACCGCGCGGCTCGCTGTGGACGACAAGATCGGCGCGCTCGATTTCGGCGCCGATGACTACATGGTCAAGCCGTTCGATCTGGGCGAACTCGAAGCCCGGGTACGGGCCATCGTGCGCCGGCGGACGGGTGAAGCCGGTGCAACACTGTCAGCCGGCAATCTGGACTTTGACATGGCCACCCGCCTTGCGACCGTTGACGGCGCACCCCTGCAATTGACCCCGCGCGAACAGCTGCTGCTGGAGATTTTCCTGGTCAACAAGGGGCGGGTGCTCGAGAAGGATGAACTCGTCATGAGACTCTTCGGCATGGACGCCGATGCCGGACCCAACGCCATCGAGCTCTATGTCGGCCGGCTGCGCCGCAAATTGTCGGGCGCCAATCTGGAAATCCGAACCTTGCGCGGCCTTGGATACCAGGCTTTGGTGACCAGGCAGGACACGATCGCACCGTGAACATGGCCCCCTCACTCTCCTCCGCCATTGGCTCCCGGTCCATCGCCTGGCGGCTGACCCTGTTGCTGACGCTTCTGCTCACCATCGCTGCTGCAGGAACGGTGGTGGCGGCGCTGAGTTACGGTCAGACTGCTGCCACCCGCGCCTTTGACCGCCTGCTGACCGGCGCCGCCCTGCAGATCGCCGAGCGCATCAGCGTCGTTGAAGGGGAGACCGTCGTCGACATTCCCCTGTCTGCCTTCGGCCTGTTGTCCCTGGCCTCCGAGGACCGGATATTCTACCGGATCATCGGTCCGGACGGCGCAACGCTGACCGGCGATGAGAGCTTCCCGCTGCCGGACGCCAAGGGCGACGCGCCGTTGCTCTATGACACCGCGTTTTCCGGCGAAGCGGTGCGCGCCATACGCATGCGGCGTTTCCTGGCCGAGCGCGCGGTGCGTGGTCCGATCACCGTGATCGTGGCGCAAACCTTGCGCGCCCGCTCCGAACTCGCCAATGAAATCGTCGCCCGCGCCGTGATTGGCGTGATCATCGCTGGCGGCGTGACCCTGGCACTGGCGCTGCTCGCCATGCACCTGGCGCTAAGCCCGTTGCGCCGGATCGAGCGCGCTATTCTTGCCCGTGATCCCAAGGATCTGACGCCTTTCTCCACATCAACACCGCGGGAGGTTGAAGCGCTGGTGGCCGCGATCAACCGCTTCATGGCGCGTCTCGACAAGCGCGTCGGCGCCATGCAGGACTTTGTCGCCGATGCCGCGCATCAGATGCGCACGCCGATCACGGCGCTGAGAGCCCAGACCGAGCTTGCGATGGAGGAAGACGATCCGCGCAAGCTCAAGACGCTGCAGCGGCGCATCCGCGACCGGGCGCTGGGCGTGAGCCGCCTGACCGATCAATTGCTGTCGCACGCGCTGGTGACGCACAGGGCCGATTCCGTCACGCTGGAGCAGATCGATCTCAGGCGGGTGGCGGTGGAGGCCGAGCGCGAGGCGAGGCGAACCGGCGGTGCCGAAGGCATCGAACTCGACCTGCCGGCTGATCCGGTGATGGTGACCGGCGATGCCTTCAGCCTGCGCGAGGCAGCACGCAACCTGATCACCAATGCGCTTGCCCACGGAAAACCACCCGTCGTTCTGCGCGTCAGCACAACCACCGGCGGCAAGGCATTGATCGCGGCTCACGACCAGGGGGCGGGCATGAACCCGGACCAGTTGCAGCGGATCGGGCAGCGCTTTGCCCGTGATGCCTCCAATCCGCAAAGCGCCGGGCTTGGTCTTGCGATCGTGGCAGAGGTCGCCGAATTCCATCAAGGTTCGATCCAGACCACATCCGGCAGCAATGGCGGTTTTGAGGTCGGGATCGTGGTGCCGCTCGCCGCTGCGCCTGCGGCAACATCAGGCAAAGGTGATGCCGCATGATCCGTTACTTCACCTTGCTGGCCTCCTTCATCGCCCTGACTGTGATCCCGGCAGATACCGCCAACGCATCCGAGACCATCACCCGGTTCGAGGCGCAAGCCAGCCAATCCGGCGACCTTGTCATCGCCAGCGTCACCGATCTTGCTTTCATGCGGCCGCTGATTTTCGCGTTCCAGCAAGCCAATCCCGGGGTTTCGGTCACCTATATCGAGGATACGTCCAACTCTCTTGATGCCAGCGTCTCCAGCGCCTGCATGGGTCGCACGTTCCTGGCGGATCTGGTGATCTCCTCGTCGATCGCCCAGCAGGTCCGCCTCGTCAATGGCGGCTGCGCCCGCGAGATCGAAAGCTCGGCGCTCCCAAGCCTGCCCGACTGGGCGCAATGGCGCGGCGAGCTGATCGGTCTGACCTATGAGGCCGCAGTCATGGTCTACAACAAGGCGGCTTTTGCTGACAACGGTCCGCCGCGCAGCCGCTTCGATCTCATCGATCTGATGCGGCAATCGGGCAGTCTCAACGGACGCATCGCCACCTACGACATCGAGGAATCGGGCGTCGGCTACCTCTTTGCCTTCCAGGACTCGACCGAGGCCAGCACCTGGGGCCGGCTGATCGAGGGTTTCGGGCGCAACAGTGTCGCCACCTTCTGCTGCAGTTCGGACGTCATCGACCGTGTCGCCGATGGACGCGCCCATATCGGCTACAATGTGCTGGGGTCCTATGCGTTGTCGCGCGCGGAAAATGACGATCGCATCGGCGTTATCCTGCCGAACGACTACACTTTGGTGCTGGCTCGCGCCGGGTACATTCCGCGCGAAGCCCGCAACGTTGCTGCGGCGCGGGCCTTTCTGGAGCTGGCCCTGTCGCCGCAGGGCCGGGCGATCCTCGATGGCGAGACCCGGTTGCTGACGCCGCTGAGCGGACCGGATGCCCTGGCCCGCCTGAGTGGCGATGACGAAGCGGCGTTCAGACCGATTCCGTTGACGCCGGCGCTGCTGGTATCCCTCGACCAGGCCAAGCGCGTGCGCTTCCTGTCGCAATGGCGCAAATCCGTGACACCGCCGATGCCGTGACCCGGGACCGGTCCTGCGGCCCGCAGGTGCTTTGTCGTGCGTTGACGATCATGCCGACCACGCCCAGCGGGCTGTCGGTGTAGACCAGCCGCATGCCGTCTTCGGTGGCGGCAATGATTTCCGCCGATGTCTCGCGCTCCATGTCCTCCCCTGCCGCCATGTTGAGCGGTGTGTCGGAGAACGCGACGCGATTGAACTTCATGTCCGCGGCAGAGGCCGAGGCGGCCATGATGGCAAGAACGGGGGCAAAGCTGGGCAGCCGTGGCACTTGGCAACCTCCCGGAGTTGAACTCGGGTGATGATGCACAGGCACGATTGCAGCATCGTGACACCGATGTGACAGTTTCATGCAGGGCTGCTGCCGCCGCCGATCATCCTGCAGTCCCCGCGAATGCCCTGATGGAGGCCGGCTTCAGGCGGCGTCCAGTTTGGAGAGAATTTGGGGCGCCAGCGGACTGACCTGACCCCGGTCGCGGCCTACCTCCTCGATGAAAACCGGCTTGCCGAACAGATAGCCCTGAAACCGGTGACAGCCGGCGGCGAGCGCCCGCAGCTTGTCATCCTCGGTTTCAATGCCTTCGGCCACCACCAGCTTGCCGGATCGCCGTGCGATCTCGACAACCGCGTTGACGAAAACATCTGTCACCACATCGGTGCCAAGCGCGCGGATATAGCTCTTGTCGATCTTGATCACATCAAAGGGCAGCGCCCGCAATTGGTTGAACTCGGAATACCCCATGCCGAAATCATCGAGGGCGATCTGGAACCCGCTGTTCTGAAGCGCCTTGAGATAACGGGCGTTGGTCTCGTCAGCGGCAAGCGAGGCACTTTCCGTGATTTCGATCACGATCCGCTGGGGATCTGTTCCGGTCTCATCGAGAATCTCAAGCATCCGCTCGAGCAGGTCGGGCGACGCAATCTGGTTTGCAGACAGATTGACATTGACCAGGACCGGCGGGAGCTTCGGCATGTCCCGGCACACCTGGCGAAGCACATAATAGCCGATCTCCGCAATCATCGACGACCGCTCGGCAACCGGAATGAACACATCCGGTGGGATCACGCCCCTCAATGCATGATGCCAGCGAAGCAGCGCTTCATAGGCAACAACCTCGCCCTTGCCGTTGACGATCGGCTGGTAGGCGACACTGAGATGATTGAGCAGGATTGCCGCCCGCAACTCCCGGACAAGCGCCCTTTCATTGCGAACATCGCTCATCATGTTCTCCTCAAAGATGGTCGAGCAGGCGCGACCCCGCTTCTTCGAGGCATAAAGCGCCATGTCCGCATTGGAAAACAGGGAACTCCATGTCTTGCCATGAGAGGGGGCAAGCGCAAGGCCGATAGAGGCGGACACGGACAATCTGGTCGAACCGAATCCCACTCCCTGCCTGAGCCCGTCGATCAACTGCTTGCAAAGCTCGTGCGCATAGGCCGGCGTGATCGGATCGGTATGCTCGACCAGCACACCGAACTCGTCGCCGCCCAGCCGCCCGACAAGCGCCTCACTGAAATGCAGACGCAATTGCTTTGCGCAGAACATCAGAACCTCGTCCCCTGCCGGGTGTCCGTGCGTATCGTTGACCTGCTTGAAATGGTCGATATCCACCAGCAGCAAGGCGGCGTAGTTGCGTGGCGCGCGCGCTCTCAGGGCTTTCTGGGCTTCGGCAAGAAACGTTTCCCGGTTCCTGACACCCGTTAACGCATCCTGCTCGAATTGCTGTAGGACGAGACGGTGCTTCTTTTTGAGGGAAATGATCTGGCTGCGCAGAGACAGAACCGAGATCGCAAAAAACGCAACGAGAGGTACTGTCAGCGCGATCAAGGCCGCGCCTGCAATTGCAAATCCCGCTTCGCGGGCCGGGTTGAACAAACTGCCAAAGTAGTCCAGCAGAAGCAGTAAGCTCACCAGACCCACAACTAGTGCCATAAATCTGAATTCAACGCTCACACCTGGCAATGGCTTCTGCACTTGTTTTTGCATGGTCAATTCCGTTACTCGCAAATCACCAATCGGAAAATTATTTGGCCGCGCCGTGGCGGGACCTGAAGAAAGGTTTGGAACAGGCCGCCATTAATTATCCGGCAAAGGAAATGCCCCCGGAAAGCGGAATCGAGAACCATTTCCCGAATGGTTCGTTGCATCATGCTGCGATGCAGAATGCCCGGATCATGTTAATGTAGGATGAATAAGTCATTGCAATCATTGACAACTCTTCCTTGCAGGCGACTTGGAACACCGCCTTCACATTGTCGGTTTTGCAAGCACGAGAAGCCGGGGCGTCAGCCGAACTCAGCTGCTCCGGCTGACGCCGTAACTCTCGTAGGTCGCATCCATGAACTGACGGGCGCAGGCTTCCCAGGAGAAATCCATGGCGCGGGCACGGGCCTTTTCCGAGGGCACGTCGAGACAGGCCAGCGCCGCCTTGCGCAGATCCTGATCAAGCGCCCCCGCCCCGCTTTGGCCGAGAATATCCCGGGGACCGGTGACGGGATAGGCGGCGATCGGCACGCCTGAGGCCAGGGCCTCAAGCAACACCAGTCCGAAGGTATCGGTCAGCGACGGAAACACGAAGACATCTCCCATCGCGTAGAGCGCAGCGAGCTCAGTCCCGGACCTGGCGCCGGTAAAGGTGACCTCCGGATAGCGCATCTTGAAATCCTCGAGCTGAGGGCCGCCGCCGACCACCAGTTTGCTGCCGGGAAGATCCATGGCCAGGAAGGTCTCGACGTTTTTCTCGACCGCCATGCGCCCGACATGCAGGAACACCGGTTTGGGCAGATCGAAGGGCGCGGGATAATCCGGACGAAACAATTCGGTGTCGACGCCGCGCGACCAGATGTGCAGATTGTGAAAGCCCTTGGATGCAAGCTCATCACGCAGGCTCTCGGTCGCCACCAGGCAGCCCCGTCCGGCATTGTGAAACCACCGCATGAAAACATAGAGCCAGCTTTCAGGCACCGGATATCGCGCCGAGACATATTCCGGAAAACGGGTGTGATAGCTGGTGGTGAAGCCGCCGTGCTTGAGCGCGGCGCGGCGCGCCAGCAACCCGAGCGGGCCTTCGGTGGCAATGTGAATAAAATCTGCCCTGGATTCGGCGACGCGGCGCGCCACGCGCCAGGGCGTCGCCAGCGCCAGCCGGATTTCCGAGTAGCCCGGCAAGGGCACGGTGCGGAACTCCGCCGGCGAGAGGATGTCGACATCAATGCCGAGCGGCCCAAGCTCGCGCACCAGGTTTTCGATCGACCGCACGACCCCGTTGATCTGCGGGCGCCAGGCATCGGTGACAATCAGCAGTTTGGGCATGCACCGGTCCGTCTGACGAAATGGCCTGGTTCAGTCTCCCCCCATTTGATAGCCGCGCAAGGCAATGGGATCAACTCCGGCGTCCATGCCCACAATCCGCAGGAACTCCGGGCAAGGCCCTATCTTCGCTTCATGCCATCCAGAATGGCTTCGGCGTTGCTTTCAGCAGCAATCATGCCGTTGCGAACAATCTCCTCCTTTTGCGGCGTCCCGTCATCGGTATCCAGTTGCGACAGATCGATCATGTCACCGACCGCGATGGCGACGCGGGAAAACGGCAGCGGCACCACCTGCCGGTCCCACCGCGAGGTGAGCAGGATCTTGTGCGAACTTGCCACGCCGATGGGCACAAGCTTGACGCCATGCAGGGAACTCAGTTGCAGCGCGCCCGACCGGATGCGGTAAAACGGACCGGAAGGACCGTCAAGCGCCAGCGCAATCAGCCTGGCATTGTTCTTCACCTGCTCTACCATTGCCGGAAAGCCCCGGGTCTTCACCTCGGCCGGAAGCAAGACCGGCCGGTAGCCGAACCACTGGCTGATCCTGGCGATAACCCGCCCGCGAAAGGAATCAATCGTGATCACCACGGCCTGCCGGCCGCTCGCCAGGGGAAACAAGGGCACATACTTGCCGTGCCAGAACAGGGCAAGCACCTGATGGCCCTCGGCGATATACCGGTCCAGTGTATCGAGCTGCTTTGTCTCCTTGCGAAGGGTGGCGCTCCAGATCCACAGGATCGCAATCAGAGTTCCAGCGACAACGCGGACACCAAGGGAGACCGCCATTCGCCGCCAGAACTCAATCATGCTTGTCCTCCTTGCCAGTGTCGTCCGGGAGGATGGCCTCCGCTGCGGCATGAGCGAAATTCCCGGCAATTTCCATTTCGCGGGCCAGCAATCGCCGGACCCTGGCCCAAAGGCCGCCGGTCTCGCCGGACCGGCGCCGCCTTTCGCCAATGATCCGCTGATAATAGGCCCGGGTACGCGCAACTGTCACGTCTATCGCATAGGCGGCGGCGGTCTCTCTCGCTGCTTGCCGCAGTGTCTGACGGCTTTCTTCCCGGGCGCCGGCAATTTCACCCAAGGCCGCGGCAAAACGCGCCGTGTCCGCATGCCCCGGCAGCAGGCGGCCATTGACCCCGTCCACCACCACCTCGCGAACGCCGGGGGCATCGAGCGCCACCACCGGACATCCGGCTGTCATGGCTTCCACAAGCACCAGGCCTTGCGTTTCGGAGTGGGAAGAAAATGCGAACACATCCATTGCGGCATAGGCGTCAGCCAGGGATGCGCCCTTCAGCACACCGGCGAAATGCACGCGATCACCGATGTCGTCCCGCTTGAGCTTCTGTTCCATCGCCTGACGGGATGATCCGTCTCCGACGATGAGCACATGCGCGTTGGGGTTCTGTTGCAGAAACAGAAAAAGCGCAGGGTTGAGGTATTCGAGGTTCTTTTCCGGCGCCAGCCTGCCGACGTGGCCTGCCAGAAACACATCCTCCGGAATTGACAGGGCGGCACGCCCGCGAGCGCCCACGCCGCCGGCAAAGCAGGTTACATCAACACCGGTTGGCACCACGGCGACGGGCGTCCGCACATCATGATCCCTGAGGAAATCGGCGATGCTCTGGCTTGGCGCGATCACCCCGTCACACAGGTCGCAATATCCAAGCGACAGGCTCAGCGCCAGACGTTTGAGCAGATCTGAATCCTGCGCCACGTAGTGACCATAGAGTTCGTAGCGGGTGTGGTGGGTGAAGATGACCGGCACATCAAGCATGCTGGCGGCGCGCAAGGCGGAATCTCCCAAGAGAAACGGATGATGGCTGTGAATGATGTCAGGGTTGAAATCTTCCACCGCAGCCGACAGGCTGCGCGACAAGGGCAACGGCACCGAGAAATCACTCCCGGCGAAATTCTGCACCGCCATCGTGCGCAGCACCCCGTCTTCCCTCTCCGGCATGTTGTCAAAGTCGGGCGCCACCACGAGCACTTGATCGCTGGCCCGCCGCAAGCCTGCGGCGAGTTCGCTGACACTGCGCGCCACGCCGCCGACATGCGGCGTGTAGGTGTTGGTGAACATCAGGATTTTCATCGCCCTGTTCCGATGTCCATCGCCCAACGCCCGGCAGCGGCCCCGGTTACGGACATGACGTGCCATTTCCGGGAATGACCTCCTGCCGCATATCAGGTGTGCCTCGCTGGTTTTGCGCCCAACTCCTGCTCCAGCGCCAGATGGTGCATGAGGTCGGACAGCGAGATCACACCGGCAAGGCGCTGTCCTTGCGCGACCATGAGTTTGCGGCGCGGATGGGACGTCAGGCATTCGAACACTTCGTTGAGCGGCATTTGGGGTGCGACCGTGTTGCTTGGATCTCTGCGAATCATGATCCCGGCAACGTTTCGCGTCGCCCAGTCCTGCCTGTCGACCGAGCGTACACCGGCGGTGTCGGCATAGCCTATCAGGATATCGTTCGACACCACGGGCACGAAGCTCACCCCGTGGCGCAGCATCACCGTGTCCACCAGATCGGCAATCGATGCCTCGGCATCGATGGTATGGACCAGATCGCTCATCAGGCTGCTGGCAGTCTTGCCGCGCAGCGCCGTTTTGACGAGCAGGTTCTGATAGCTGCCGTTGGAGGCATTGAGGATGAAGAAGCCGATCAGGATCTGCCAGAAACCGCCGATTCCGCCTCCGGCAAACAATGCAAGGGCGCCGGTCAGCATCAGAAAAAGCGCGAAGGCAGAGCCGATGCGGCTCGAAATCATGGTGGCGCGCAAGAGGTCCTGCGTCACCCGCCAGATCGCCGCCCTGAGCATCCGTCCGCCATCGAGTGGAAACGCGGGGATCAGATTGAACACCGCCAGCACCAGGTTGATCAGCGCCAGATAGCCAACCACCGCACCTGCGGGGCTTATCTCCGACCCGCCAGCCAGCAGGTTGGAAACACCATAAAACAGGCCGGCCAGAAACAGGCTCATCAGCGGACCGGCGATGGCGATCTGGAACTCGGATTTGGGGTCGTGAGGCTCCTCCTCCAGTTCGGCCACGCCGCCGAAGATGAACAATGTGATTCCGCCGACTTTCAGCCCATAGGACCGCGCCACCACGGAGTGTGCCAACTCGTGCAGGATCAAGGACGCGAACATGCCCAGCATCGCAATGATCCCCAGCACTGTGTAGATCGTACTTGTCCGGCCGGGCAGCACACCCGGGAAATAGGAGGTCGACAGGCTCCACACGATCAGCGTGGCAATCAGCAGCCAGCTGGGATCGACCTTGAGCTTGAATCCGAAGATCTCGAAGAGTTGGACTGCATTTTTGAACATGACGCCTCCTGACAGCTTATTTGGCATGTCCATGATGGACCACACGGTGCCGTCCCGTATTGATCAACATCATACCGGGACCTTGCCAAGCGGCGCCATAGGCACGCAACAGGCTCGTGCAGGCGGATACGCCTATTCCAGCCTGGCCGGAAAACCGGGCGCGCGCAGGTCGGTCCCGAGCACATCTTCCAGCAGCTTGACGATCTGGGTCGACTGCGCCTCCCCGCCATAGGCGGCCTTGCCGCGCACGAAAGTCTGGTTGGTCAGGCCGGCCAGATCCATCGGCACGCCGAATTCACGGCCGAAATCCATCGCGAAGCCGAGATCCTTGAGCGCCAGGTCCATGTTGAAGGCCACATCATAGCTGCCGTTGAGAATAAGTTGTCCCTCGGTCTCGTGCACGAAGCTGGAGCCGGAACTGGCGGCGATCGCTTCCCAGGCGGTCTTCAGGTCCAGCCCGCCGCGCTTGGCCAGCATCAGCGCTTCGCCGTCGGCGACCAGATGGATGAAGGCCAGCATGTTGGTGATCACCTTGATGATCGAAGCCGAGCCCAGCGGCCCCATGTGAAAGATCTTGTCGCCCATCGCCTGAAACGCCGGGCGGTGCCTGTCGAACAGATGCGCCTCGCCGCCGGCCAGCACGGTGATCTTGCCCTGAGCGGCCAGATGCACGCCGCCGGTGACCGGCGCTTCCATGGTCTCGACCCCCTTTTCCGCAGCCACCGCCGCCAGCCGCAGAATGTCGTCCCGGCCCAGCGTCGACATCTCGATCCAGGTTGTTCCCGGCTTCGCCGTTTCAAGCATCTGCGCGAGCACCTTTTCCGACACCGCAGGCGACGGCAGGCAGGTGATGATCGCATCGCAGTCTTGCGCGAGTTCCGCCGGCGTTTCCGCCCAGACGCAGCCCTTGCCCATGGCGAGATGCCGTTTGGCAAGAACGGGATCGATGTCTGTGACCGAGACCTCAAAGCCTTCGCGCAACAGGCTCGCCGCCAGATGCCCGCCCAGATTGCCCAGGCCGATGAAACCGTAGCGCATGATTGCCCTCCGAAAGTGTCTGGATTGAATGGTTGAAGCCGAAGCTCAGCCGTGGCCGACCAGCGCCTTGGTCTCGAGATAGTCGCGCATGCCCCAATCGGCATATTCGCGGCCGTTGCCGGATTGCTTGTAGCCGCCGAAGGGCGCGAACATGTCAGCCTCTGGATAGTTGATGTGTACCTGGCCCGCCCGCATCCGCCGGGCGATCGCCCGCGCATGCTCGATCTTGCCCGACTGCACATAGGCGGCAAGCCCGTAGACCGTGTCGTTGCCGATCCGGACCGCATCCTCTTCGGTGTCGTAGGGCATGATCGCCAGCACCGGCCCGAAGATCTCCTCCTGAGCGATCCGCATCTCGGGCGTCACGCCGCCAAACACCGTCGGCTTGATGTAGTAGCCCCGATCCAGGCCCTCGGGCCGGTCGCGACCGCCGGTGACCAAAATCGCGCCATCCTGAATGCCCGAGGCGATCAGGCCCTGGATCTTGTCATACTGCACCTGGCTGATCACCGGGCCGAGATTTGTCGCGGGATCGCGCGGATCGCCGGTAACAAATCTCTCGGCTGCCCGCTTGGCGATTTCCAGCGCCTCATCGTGGCGGTCGCGCGGCACCAGCATGCGCGTCGGCGCATCGCAGGACTGGCCGGAATTGCCAAAACAGCCCTCGACGCCGCTGGTAACGGCCGCCTCGAGATCGGCGTCGGCAAGGATGATGTTGGGCGATTTTCCGCCCAGTTCCTGGGCGACGCGCTTGACCGTGTCAGCCGCCGATTTCGCCACGAGCACGCCCGCGCGGGTCGAGCCGGTAAACGACACGACGTCGATCTCGGGATGGCTGGAGAGCACCTGGCCAACGCCGGGGCCATCGCCATTGACCAGGTTGAACACGCCTGCCGGCACGCCGGCATCGTGCATGACTTCGGCAAAGACGATCCCGCTGAGCGGCGCGATCTCGCTGGGCTTCAGCACCATGGTGCAGCCGGCAGCGATCGCCGGCGCGACCTTGGAGGCAATCTGGTTCAACGGCCAGTTCCACGGCGTGATCAGACCGGCCACACCGATGGCTTCATGCACGATCAGCGTTGTGCCGCGCTTCTCCTCGAATTCGAACTCTTCCAGCGCCGTGATCGTCGCCTCGATGTGGGCGAGCCCGGAGCCTGCCTGGTCCGACAGCGAAAAACCGTCGGGCGCCCCCATCTCGAGCGTGATCGCCTCGGCGATGTCATCCATCCGGGTCTTGTACACGTCGCGGATCCTGACCAGCAGCGCGAGCCGTTCGGCGACGGTCCATGCACTGAAAGCCGGGAATGCGGCGCGTGCGGCGGCGATGGCCTTCTCGGCATCCTCCCGGGTTCCGAGCGCCACCTGGGCGACGCTTTCTTCCGTGGCGGGATTGATCACATCCAGAAGCGATGCGCCGCCCGAGGGAGCAACCCATTCGCCATTGATGTAGAACTTTCCGAGATTGCCATAGCTGGCCATTTCATTCTCCTCACACGTAGATGTTGAAGGCCTTTCGGATCGCCGCATCCGTTGCGGGATCGATCAGTGGCCTTGTGGACTGGGCCAGGATGCGATTTTTGCGCTCAATCGCCTTCTGCACCAGATCCGGCTTGCCGATTTCGGCCCATTCCTTCGGGCTCGTCCGGTCGGCGACTGCCGGGTAGACATATTCGGTCTGCATCACGCTCAGCGTTTGCGGATGGCCGAGATAATGGCCGGGCCCTTCCAGGCACACTTCCCGCATGGCCTCGAGGCTAACACTGTCCTCGGTCACGTCAATCCCGCGCACGCAGCGCAGCACCTGGCCGAGGAGATCGTCGCCGAGCACCAGAGATTCCATGCAGAAGCCGAGCAGCGAGGCATGCATGCCGACTGCCTCGTAGACCATGTTGAGACCCGAAAGCCCCGCCATGGTGTTGGAGATCGCCTGTTCCCAGCCCGCCTGCATGTCGGGCAGCTTGGCGTCGGCAATGCCCGCGGCCGCCCCGCCCGGCAGGCCGTAGAACCGGTGCATCTGGGCGCAGCCCGCCGTGAGCAACGCCTGCTCGCCCGATCCGCCCGACATCGCGCCCGAGCGCAGATCCGAGACAAACGGCCAGGTGCCGAAGATTGCCGGATGGCCCGGCGCCATGGCGTTGACATAGACGACGCCCGCCAGGCATTCGGCCACCGCCTGGACAATGGCAGTTGCCAGCGGCGCCGGCGCTGTTGCGCCCGCCTGCCCGGCCGACAGGAGCAGCACCGGCATGCCGGCGCGCACGCATTTCTCCATGGTGATGCAGCTCTCTTCCGCGAACTTCATCGGCGGAACCACGAAGCAGTTCGAGTTCGACACGAACGGCCGCGCGCGCCAGTTGGCCTCACCGCCGGCGATCATGTGGATGAGATCCATGCAGCCCTCGAAATGCGAGGGATCGGAGAAGCTGGTGCCCACATGCTTGGTGGTGCCGGCGCAGCAGGCATAGATGGTGTTGACGTCCATGTCGAAATTGTCGGTGACATCGCGGCAGACCATGGCGCGCTGGAAGAAATGCACATTGTCGAGCGCGTGGGTGATCCGCGCCGCGTCATAGAGATCCTGCGCGGTGGATTCGCGGTAGGTGCGGTTTTCGACATCGACCACATGCACCGCGGCGCCCGCGGTGCCGTAGTGGACGCGCGTGCCGGTGAGATCGAGATCGAACTTCGGATCGCGGGCGCAGAGCGTGATGTCCTTGGCGGCGATTGCCAGCATGTCCTCGACGAGCGCGCGCGGAAACCGGATCCGCCCGTCATCGCCCAGGATGGCGCCGGCGCCGGTCAGGATCTCGACGCCCGAGGGCGGGGCCTGCGACAGGCCTATGGTTTCCAGCGCATCGAGTGCTGCCTCGTGGATGCGCAGCACGTTGGCCTGGGTCAGCGGCGAATATTGCCCGCCGCTCATGCCCGGCCGGATCGGCCTCAGGTTATCGGCCAGCGGCGAGGTGCGGACCGCGACCCGGTTGGCGCGGCCGACGGAGCGGCGGCTCTGCTTTGCGGGTCCGCAAGGCTCGAGTGCGGTTTCGGTTTTAATTGCGATTTCCATCATGGTCTCCAGGGATCCGAAAGCAAAATTCAATTCACATCCGGACGCGGAGCGCGCCGGGGTCGTACAGAGGCTTGAGGGACGCCGTCGCCAGATGGCGTTCGCCTGCGATTTCGATGTGGTAGGTCGAGGCAAGCACATCGTCGGCGCTTTCGCCTTCGCAAGGCACGTACCCAAGCCCGATGGCGCCGCCCAGATGATGGCCGTAATTGCCCGAGGTGACGATCGACACGATCTCGCCGTCGCGCACCACCGCCTCGTTGTGGAACATCAGCGGCTCCGGGTCGGTGAGCTGGAACTGAACCAGCCTGCGCGTGAGTCCCGTCTCGCGCTTGGCGAGCACCGCATCGCGGCCGAGAAAATTGCCCTTCCCCGTTTTCACCGCGAAGCCGAGACCGGCTTCGAGCACATGATCCTCGTCGGTGATGTCATGGCCGAAATGGCGGAAAGCCTTCTCGATCCGGCAGGAATCGAGCGTGTGCAGCCCGCAGAGCCTGAGCCCGTGTTCGTCGCCCGCTTCCATGAGCGCCTCGAACACATGGGCGGTCTGGTCACTCGACACATAGAGCTCCCAGCCGAGTTCTCCGACATAGGTGACGCGGTGGGCGCGGGCGAGCCCCATGCCGATCTCGATTTCGCGTGCCGTACCGAAGGGATGCGCGTCATTGGAAAAATCATCGGGACTGACCGCCTGCAGCAGCGCCCGGGAATTGGGGCCCATCACGCAGAGAACGGATTCGGCGGCCGTCACGTCGGTGATCACCGCGAAGCGCTCGCCCACATGGCGCCTGAGCCAGGCGAGGTCGCGCTGCAGCGTGGCGCCGGGGACGACCAGCAGGAACGCGGTCTCAGACAGCCGCGTGGCGGTCAGGTCGCTCTCGATGCCGCCGCGGGAATTCAGCATCTGGGTGTAGACGATGCGGCCGGGCTCGATATCCATGTCGTTCGCGCACAGATGCTGCAGGAAAGCGAGCGCATCGTGGCCCTCGACCCGGATCTTGCCGAACGAGGTCATGTCGAACAGGCCGACCGCCTCGCGCACCGCCATGTGCTCGCGCTTCTGGTTGGCAAACCAGTTCTGCCGCTTCCAGGAATACTGATATTCAGGCACTTGGCCCTCGTCGGCGAACCAGTTGGCTCGCTCCCAGCCCGCCACTTCGCCAAACACCGCGCCGCGCGCCTTCAGCTGCTCATGGATTGGCGAGCGGCGGATGCCGCGCGCAGTCGCCATCTGCCGGTAGGGAAAATGATCGGCGTAAAGCAGCCCGAGTGTTTCGGTCACGCGGCTCTGCAAATAATGCCGGTTCTTCTGGAACGGCTGCGCCCGGCGGATGTCGACTTCCCAGAGGTCGAACGGCGGCTCGCCGTCATTGATCCATTGCGCCAGCGCAAAACCCGCGCCGCCCGACGAGACGATGCCGATGGAATTGTAGCCGGCTGCGACCCAGTAGCCTTTGATCTCGGGCGCTTCACCCAGATAGTAACGGTCGTCCGGGGTGAAGCTCTCCGGACCGTTGAAGAAGGTGTGAATGCCGGCGGTGGCCAAGAGCGGCAGCCGGTTGACCGCCTTCTCCAGGATCGGCTCGAAATGATCGAAATCCTCGGGCAGTTGGTCGAAGCAGAAATCCTCGGGGATGCCACCCATCCCCCACGGCTTGGCCACCGGCTCGAAGGCGCCGAGCAGCATCTTGCCGGCATCTTCCTTGTAGTAGGCGCACTCGTCCGGCACGCGCAGCACCGGCAGCCGCGGCAGGCCCTCGATCGCCTCGGTGACGATGTAGAAATGCTCGCAGGCATGCAACGGCAGCGTCACGCCGGATTGGGCCGCGAGATCGCGCCCCCACATGCCGCCGCAATTGATGACGATGTCCGACGCGATCGAGCCGGTCTCGCCGCCCTGCTCCCAATCAACGCCGGTGACCTTGCCGTTGGCGCTGGTTATCGCGGTGACCTTGACGCCCTCGATGATCGTAGCCCCGTTCTGTCGCGCACCTTTGGCCAGCGCCATGGCAATGTTGGCGGGATCACACTGGCCGTCGAGCGGCAGGTGCACCGCGGCAGTGACGTCGCTCACATTGAGATGCGGATACATCGCCTTGACCTCGTCGGGTCCGATTTCCTGGACATCAACGTCGAAGGCGCGGGCCGTGGAAGCCTGGCGATAGATCTCCTCCTTGCGTTCTTCGGTGAGCGCAACCGTGATCGAGCCGCACTGGCGCATGCCGGTGGCAACCCCGGTCTCGGCCTCGAGCTTGACGTAGAGATCGGCCGAATATTTGGCGAGCCGGGTCATGTTGGCCGACCCGCGCAACTGCCCGATCAGGCCCGCCGCGTGCCAGGTGGTGCCCGAGGTCAGCTGCTTGCGTTCCAGAAGCACGATGTCGCGCCAGCCGAGCTTGGCCAGGTGATAGGCCACCGAACAGCCCGAAACCCCGCCGCCGACGATGACGGCACGGGCGTGGGTGGGTATGGATTTGCCCTGCGCCATTATTTCAACGCGCCTTTCAGGACATGACCTTCAGCGACCAACCGCTCCGCAAGATGGGCGATATGGGCGGGGCCGACCTCGCAGCAGCCGCCGACGATCATCGCACCCGCATCGATCCAGCGCATCGCATGGTCGGCATAGGCCTCGGGACCTAGATCGGTGCGGGCGGTGAGGCCGCTGACGGTGCCGCCGATTTGGAGCGTATCTGCCTTGGTGAAGCCGTTGGCATAGCCGCCATGAGCCAGGCCGGTGCGCGCCAGCACCGCCTGGCCTTGCGTGACCGCCTCGGGCCAGGAGCAGTTGATCAGCACCGCCTCCGCTCCCGCTTCCCCCGCGGCACTGGCCGCGCGTTCGAGATCCTCGCCGGAGCGCAGCTTGGTGCCGTCCGTGTCGTTGACCGACATGCCGCACCAGACCGGCTTGCCCGATTCCACCGCCGCCTGGACCGCGGCCCGGACCTCCTTGATCGAGGACAGGGTTTCGCACAGAAACACATCGACCGCGTCACGCTGTTCGGCGACGATCCGGCGGTAGGTCGCAAGGCATTCCTCGAAGGACGGCGCCCATTCGGGATGGTAGCTGCCGTAGAGCGGCGAGAGGCAGCCGGCGATGGTGATCGTCCGGTCGCCGCGCGCAGCCCTGGCTATGGCGATGGCCTTGGCCTGCAACGGCTCGAACAGGTCCGCGCTGGCGTCGCGCGCCAGGCGCTCGGGCGTCGCCGAATAGCTGTTGAGCGTGAGCACGAGCGCGCCAGCGTCGATATACTCCCGATGCACCGCCTCGACGATATGCGGTTCATCCATCATCACCCTGGCCGACCAGAGCGGCGACGGCGGTTGCGACGAGCGGTGGATCAGCTCCTGCCCCATGCCGCCATCAAGCAGAACAATGTCAGCCATTTCGCTGTACTCCCGGAAAAAAACTGCAACAGATCATGGGTGAGATACCGGATGGCCGCGTCACGCGCGCAGCCTCTCGTTCTTCGGATCCCACAGCGGCGCATCCTCCTGAACGGTAGCGGCGAAACGCTCGCCAAAGATCTCAACCTCGAGCTTCGTGCCCGGTTCGGTGAGGTCGGTGCGCAGCATGCCGAGCGCGATCGACTTGCCGATGCGGTGGCCCCAGCCGCCGGAAGTGGTTTCGCCCACGACCTTGCCGCCATGCCAGAGCGTGGACATATAGGGCGCGTCGCTTTCGCCCGCCTCGACCACGAGAGTGACGAAGCGCTTGGTTACGCCGCGCTGGCGCTCGGCCAGCAGCGCCTGCCTGCCCTTGAACGCCGGCTTGTCCCATTTGACGAAGCGCTCGAGCCCGCCCTGCAGCACTGTGTAGTCGGTCGACAGATCGCCCTTCCAGGCGCGGTAGCCCTTCTCGAGCCGCAGTGAATTAAGCGCGAACATGCCGAAGGGTTTCAAGCTATGCGGCTTGCCCGCCGCCATCACCGCGTCGAAGACCGCCGCGGTGTCGGCGACCTTCGTGTGGATCTCCCAGCCGAGTTCGCCGGCAAAGGACACCCGCACCAGCTGGCACCATGTGCCCGCCACCTGGGCCGATTGATGCGTAAGCCACGGCTGACTTAGATCCGCATCGGTCAGGGTGGCGAGGATCTCGCGCGACTTCGGCCCCGACAGGATCTGGCAGCAGAACTCCTCGGTCACGTCCCGGACCGAGATCGCGGAGCCCTCCGGCAGATGCTTCACCAGCCATTCGTAATCATGCCACTGGGCGGTGGCCGCGGTGATCAGGAAGAAGAAATCCTCGGCCAAGGCCATGATCGACATCTCGGTGACGATGCGGCCCTTGTCGTCGGCGAAATAGCCAAGGCCGATGCGGCCGGGCTTCGGCACCAGGCCGGTGGTCAGCGACAGGAGCCAGTCGCGCGCGCCTTCGCCCTCGACCCGGTAGCGGGAGAACCCGGGCAGATCGAGGATGCCGGCTGCATCGCGCACCGCCAGGCACTCGTCCCTCACCGCCTCGAACCAGGCGCCTTCGCGCGCCCAGGTCTGGGTTGCTTCCTCGCTTGTGTCGTCGCCGGGCCGCGCATACCAATTGGCCCGCTCCCAGCCATTGTAGACGCCGAACTGGGCGCCAAGCGCCGCAACCCGGTCATGCACCGGCGACAGCTTCTTGTTGCGGCCCGCCGGCCAGGAATGATGCGGAAAATGCATCGCATATTCGTGGCCATAGACTTCCATGCCCTTGGCCACCGTGTAGTCCGGATCGCAGAACGCCGTGAAGCGGCGCGGGTCGCAGGACCACATGTCCCATTCGGTCTCGCCCTGGGTGACCCATTCGGCCAGCACCTTGCCCGCGCCGCCGCCCTGGCAGATGCCGAAGGTGAAGACGCAGGCCTCGAACGCATTGGGTACGCCCGGCATCGGCCCGATCAGCGGATTGCCGTCGGGCGTGTAGGGAATCGGCCCGTTGATGTTCTTGGTCAGCCCCGCGGTGCCGAGCAGCGGCACGCGGGCACAAGCGTCGTTGATATACCATTCGAGCCGTTCGAGATCGTCGGGGAACAGCTGGAACGAGAAATCCTCGGGCATCGGATCGTCCGGCGTCACCCAGTGCGCCTTGCAGTTGCGCTCGTAAGGTCCGAGGTTGAAGCCGTTCTTTTCCTGCCTCAGATAGTAGGAGCTGTCGACATCGCGCATCAGCGGCAGCTTGTGGCCGACTTCCCTGGTCCAGGCAGCCACCTCCGGCACTTCGTCAAACAGCATGTACTGGTGGCTCATCACCATCATCGGCATGTCGCGGCCGAACCACTTGCCAACCTCGCGCGCATAGTAGCCCGCGGCATTGACCACATATTCACAGCGGATCTCGCCCTTTTCGGTCGAGATCACCCATTCGTCGCCCTCCCGCCGCGCGCCGGTGGCCGGGCAGAAGCGGTAGATCTTGGCGCCCAGATCGCGCGCGCCCTTGGCCAGCGCCTGGGTCAATTGCGCCGGATCGATATCGCCGTCATAGGGATCGTAGAGCGCGCCCGACAATTCGTGCGTCTCGGCGAACGGATAGCGCGACTTGATCTCGTCGGGCGACAGGATGTCGAGATCCATGCCCTGGTAGCGGCCCATGCCGACCACGCGCTGGAACTCCTGCAGCCGTTCCTTCGAATGCCCCAGCCGGATCGACCCGGTGACGTGGTAGTTCATCGGATAGTCGACGGCTGCGGCCAGCCCCCGATAGAGCTCGGCCGAATAGCGCTGCATGTTCATGATCGACCAGGACGACGAGAAGGTCGGCACGTTGCCCGCCGCATGCCAGGTCGAACCGGCCGTCAGCTCGTTCTTCTCGAGCAGCACGCAGTCGGTCCAGCCGGCCTTGGCCAGGTGATAGAGCGCCGAGACGCCGACCACGCCACCCCCGATGATGACAACCCGTGCATGTCCTGCAATCTCGCCCACACGTCTCTCCTGCGATCCCGGAATTTGCGCGAGTATCCGGGCGGTCCGGTCAATCCGCAATTCCGCCAAAATGCCTTTATTAATCGGAAAAACCGATTAGGTTGCAAGGCAGCATTCTCAAGGGACCGGCCATGCAAATCGAGCTTCTCGAAACCTTCCTCGACCTCATGGAAACCAAGAGTTTCAACCGGACCGCCGAGCGGCTGAGCCTGACCCAGTCGACTGTGTCGGCGCGCGTCCACACGCTCGAGACCATGCTGGGGCGCAAGCTGTTCACCCGCAGCCGCGCCGGCACCCAGCCGACGCCGGCGGGGTTTCGGCTGCTCGATCATGCCCGCGGCCTGCGCCACCAGTGGAACGAGGCAAGGCGGTCGGTGCAGTCGACCGGCAATTTCGCCCGCTCGATGCGCATCGGCATGCAGCATGATCTGGCCTCGAGCCGCATCGCCGACTGGGTGACCGGCTTCCGCAAGGTCCTGCCCGACGCCGCCTTCTACATCGAGCTCGATTTCTCCAACCAGATGAGCATCGATCTGCTGGCAGGAGAAATCGACCTGTCGATCCTGTTCACGCCCAAGAACCTGCCCGACCTGCATTACGAGCACATCGGTGAACTCGCCTACCGGATGATCAGCTCGAAGGCCGGCCATATCGACGACATCGACCCGCAGAGCTACATCTTCACAAACTACTCGCCCGCCTTCGACAAGGCGCACCGACAGGTCGTGGCAAACCTCGCCGAAGCGCCGCTGTCGAGCGGCCAGAACGTCACCGTCTGTGGCCTGCTCTCGGGGCTTGGCGGCACCGCCTATGTGCTGGAGGAATCGGCCGAGGCGATGGTGGCGGGCGGCGGATTCAATTATGTCCGCGCCGCGCCCCGCATCCCCCAGGCGGTCTATTTCGCCGTCCACCTGCGCAACCGCCACTCGCACATCCACCGCCGCCTGCTCGACAGCGTCCGCAAGCAGCTGTCGGGGGCGTGATGGGGAGATCGCAACCAATCCAGGCGTGATCGCACGAGACGTGGGTCAGCCCCGGTCCAGCGCCTCGACGCAAAGCACCGTCGGCAGGTGCCGGGCGATCTCCTGCCAGGTTTCGCCTTCGTCCACGCTCGCAAACACAGAGCCGCTGTTGGTGCCGAAATAGATGCCGGCCGGGTCGCGCCCGTCGCCGGCCATCGCCTGGCGCAGCACGGTGAAGTAGCAGTTCTGCTGCGGCAGGCCCTCGCGCTGCGCCTCCCAGCTCTGCCCGCCGTCCCGCGACCGCCACACCGCCGCCGCAGCATCGGGCGGAAACCGTCCGATGCTGTCGCCATTCAGCGGCAGGGTCCAGATCGTTTCGGGGTCGCGCGGATGCACCCGGATCGGAAAGCCGAAACTCGACGGCAGGCCTTCGGTGCGATTGTCCCAGCTCCTTCCGCCGTCAGAGGAGCGCCAGACGCCATGATGATTTTGCTGGTAGAGCAGATCGCCATCCCCGGGCGCGCGCACCATGTTATGAACGCAATGCCCGGTCTCGCCATCGCGCGGCCCGGCAGGATGGTCATGCCCGGAACACTCGCCGGCATTGGAGAGACGGTTGCGCCGCTCCCAGGTCGCCCCGCCATCCTCGGTGGCAAACACGCCCGCTGCCGAGATCCCGATCCAGAGTTTTTCGGGATCTTCGGGATGCGGCACGATCGTGTGCAGCACCAGCCCGGCGCCGCCAGGCTCCCAGCTGTCCGCAGAGGGATGAGTGTCGAGCCCCTCAACCCGTTTCCAGCCCTTGCCGCCATCGGCGCTGACCAGCAAGCCCGCGGGCTTGACCCCGGCATACAGCCTGCCATGCGCGCAACAGAGCGACCAGACCTGCGAGAATTGATCCGCGAACGGCAATGGCTCTTCGGTCCAGCCGATCATGGCGGCAAAATCGGGATCATTGGCGGCCCACTCGTCCATCGATCCCTTGGTCAGCCGGACAAGGTTCCAGGTTTCTCCATTGTCATCCGAACTCCAGATACCCGCGCCATTCCAGTCGCCGCCGCCGCCGGCCCAGAGCTGGCCAGTTGCCGGCTCGCCAATGATGTGATTGATCGGCCAGCCGTCGCACAGGGGACCCTTGATGGCCCAGCCGTTGCGTTCATCGCCGCCGGAGATCAGAAAAGCACCCTTGGTGGTGCCAACAAGCAGGGTCACGCCATTGAAAGACATAGGGTCACCACTCTACAAAACTCGTCCAAACTATCACGAGACTTCAATGCTGAGAAGCAAAGGGGTCAGGTATATTTGCCGAGACCGCCGGTTGATGCAAACACGGCGCCAACGCTTTCGCGCTGGCGCCCTATGCTTGAAGAGCATCGAAGCAATGCTCTTCACAGTGACTAGTGCTTGAACTTCCGGATCTCACCAGCCTTGAGCCGCGAGCCGTAGGAGACCAGCTCCTTCTTCACCAGCCCCATCAGGAAGTAGAGGCAGAAGATGTTGACCACGGCCATGGCGAAGATCGCCGCATCGGAGAAATCGATGACCGGACCGAGGCTTGCTGCCGCCCCGATAACGATGAACACGCAGAAGATGACCTTGAACGTGAGCTCCGATTTCTTGCCTTCGCCAAACATGTAGGTCCAGCTCTTGAGTCCGTAGTAGGACCACGAGAGCATGGTTGAGAAGGCGAACAGGATCACCGCAATCGCCAGCACGTAGGGGAACCAGCTGATGGATGATCCGAAGGCCGCCGATGTCAGACCCACGCCGCTGACGTCGCCAATGGTGGCAATGGATGATCCGGCTTCATTGAGCTGATAGAGCCCGGTCGCCGGATCGACGATCAATTGCTGCGAGATGGTGATGACCAGCGCGGTCATCGTGCAGATCACGACCGTATCGATGAGCGGCTCGAGCAGTGACACGAAGCCTTCGGTGATCGGCTCCTTGGTTCGCACCGCGGAGTGTGCGATCGCCGCCGAGCCAACCCCGGCTTCGTTCGAAAACGCCGCCCGCTTGAAGCCCTGGATCAGGGCACCGACAAAGCCGCCTGCGACGCCGAGGCCGGTAAAGGCGCCGGCAAAGATCTGACCGAAGGCCCAGCCGATCTTGTCGTAATTGACCAGAAGAATGATCAACGCGGCGCCGACATAGAGAAGGCCCATGAACGGCACCACCTTTTCGGTCACCCTGGCGATGGACTTGATGCCGCCGACAATGACCGAGAAGACCACGGCTGCAAAGATGATGCCGGTGATCCAGCCCGGATATTCCCCGACAATGCCGGATATCTGGGCATGGGCCTGGTTGGCCTGGAACATGTTGCCGCCGCCAAGCGCGCCCAGGATACAGAACACCGAGAACAGGATCGCCAGGAACTTGCCGCCCGGCAGGCCGAGTTCGGAGAAGCCCTTGGAGATGTAGTACATCGGACCGCCGGAGACGGTGCCGTCATCATATTCGTTCCGGTATTTCACACCGAGCGTGCATTCGGTGAATTTGGACGCCATGCCGAGCAATCCGGCGAGGATCATCCAGAATGTCGCGCCGGGGCCGCCGATTCCGACAGCCACCGCCACGCCGGCTATGTTGCCGAGCCCGACAGTGCCCGACAAGGCAGTCGCCAGCGCCTGGAAATGGCTGACCTCGCCTGCGTCCTTCGGGTCCGAATAATCGCCCTTCACAAGACTGATCGCATGGCCGAAGAACCGGAACTGCACGAAACCGAAATAGATGGTGAAGACAGTGGCCGCGACCACCAGCCACATCACGATCCAGGGAAAGCTGGTTCCCGGAAGCGGTGCGAAGATGAGATTGACGAAAGGCCCTGTCACGGCCGCGAACACTTCGTTGACCTTCTGGTCGAGGGTCATGGCTTCCTGTGCCTGGACGGCACCAGCTGACCCGGCTGTTGCGATTGCCAGCAGCAGCATTGTTTTGATCGAGTTCATGATTGTCCCCTCAGCTGACAACAGTCACAGGCACGGACGCGTGCATGACCAGGTTGGATGTCGCGCTGCCAAAAATGCGCTTGGTGAAACCGCCCTCGGAAGACCGGCTGACAATGATCTGCGAGGCACCCTCTTCCTCGGAGATCGCCATCAGGATCGACGCGACATCCCCATGGCGCACAATCCCCGTGGCCTTGGCTCCGGCGTCCGTGAGTTTGCCAACCGCCGGGTCCACGACACGCTGCATGGCCGTCGAGATTTCCTCCTCGCGGCGCTTGTGCCGCTGGGCATTCTCCTCGGCCGTCTGAAAGGAATAGGGCGACCATTCCACCACATAGACAATCAGAAGTTCGCAATCCCCGATCAGGTCCGCGAGGTTCTTTGCAAATGCCACGGCACGTTCGCCGGACCCGTGGCCATCAAGGCCCACAACCAGTTTTGTCGTCATTTCCGTTCCCTCTCATCTTGCTTCCCCAAGCGCGCCCGCTGCGTGAGAAACAACCCGATCCGATCAGTCACAAGATCAAAACGGGCGCCGGAAGCAGATGATTTTTCAGGTCGTCCCCAGTAAAAACTTTAGTCAAAAAGACTAGTCAATGGAACTTTAATTGGTCTATATTCAGAATTATTGGCCATTTTTTGGTAATAAATAGGAAAAAAGACCAAATGAAGAGGAATTTGGACCCAATAGATCGCCGCATCCTAAATGTGCTGCAGGCGCATGGCCGACTGTCCATCGTTGATCTGGCCGAACGCGTGCATCTGACCAAGACGCCCTGTTCGGAGCGTGTGAAGCGGCTGGAGCGGGACGGTGTCATCAAGAGCTACGGTGCAACGCTTGACCCTGCCGAGGTCGGCATGGGGCATGTGATGATCGTCCACGTGAACCTTTCAAAGACCAGCGACAGCTCGCTCGAAGACTTCAACCGCGCGGTCAAGCAGATCCCGGAGGTGCAGACCTGCCTGATGATTGCCGGTCCGTTCGACTACATGCTGAAGGTACGCACCCGCGACATCACCCATTTCCGGGAATTGCTTGGCGAACGGATCAGCCAGCTGCCGGCGGTCATGCAGACCCATTCCTATGCGGTCATGGAGACCGTCAAGGAAACCGCCATGATCGAACTCAGCTCCTGACTAAGCAAGCTTCGCCGGGTTTGAAGCTGGAATGTAAGGCTACTCGACCGGGAAACTCGTCCTCTCAGCCAAGTTCTTTCTGTCCATAAGACAACCCGGCAATGACGCCGCGCAATTCGGCCAGGCCGCGCATTCGGCCGATCAGCGGATAGCCCGGATGGGTGTTGCGTCCGGCGTCGTCGAGAAGCTCGTGGCCGTGGTCGGGGCGGAACGGGATTTCCCAGTCCTCGTCCCCCGCCTCGCGCCGGCGCGCCTCTTCGTCAAGAAGAGCGGCCACAAGCTCGACCATGTCCGTGTCGCCCGAAAGATGCGCGGCTTCCTCGAAGGAGCCGTCGGCGTCCTTGCGCACATTGCGCAGATGCGCAAACCAGATCCGCGAGGCAAACCTGCGCGCAATCGCCGGCACGTCATTGGCCGGGTTGGCGCCCAGCGAGCCCGCGCAGAGCGTGAGCCCGTTGGCAGGACTGTCGACCGCACCCAGGATCCAGCCGATGTCGTCGGCGTCGGAGACGATGCGCGGCAGACCCAGGATGTCGCGCGGCGGGTCATCGGGATGGACACACAAGCGCATGCCGAGATCCTCGGCGGCGGGAATTATTTTCTCGAGAAACCGCATGTAATTGTCGCGCAGCGCGGACCGGTCGAGGCCGTCGTAGAGCTTCAGCGCCGCCTTCAGCCCATCGGCGTCATAGCGGTCATAGGCTCCGGGAAGGCCGGCCATCACCGAGTGCATCAGGAGGCCGCGGTCGTCATCGGACGACGCCTGGAACCAGCGTTCGGCGGCGGTGATGACCTCGCACGGATAATCCTCGCGGGCGGCATCCCGGCCCAGCATGTAAAGCTCCAGCGCCGCCATCTTCGGCGCCGAGAACCTCAGGCAGGTGCCGCCGGTCGCGACCGGTGCGGCAAGGTCGGTCCGGGTCCAGTCGAGCAGCGGCATGAAATTATAGCAGATCGTCGTGATGCCCTCGGCCGCCAGATTGGCCATGGACTGGCGGTAGTTGGCAAACAGGGCCGACAGGTCGCCCTCGCCCCGCTTGATCCGCTCGTGGATCGGCAGGCTTTCGACAACCCCCCAGTCCATCCCGGCGGCCGCGATCTCGGCTTTCCGGGCGGCGATGGTCTGCCGCGGCCAGATTTCGCCATAGGGGATCTCGTGCAGGGCGGTCACGATCCCGCTCGCACCGGTCTGCAGGATCTCGCCGAGCCCGATCCTGTCGAGCGGCCCGTACCAGCGCCAGCTTTCCTTCACAGGATCTCCTCCGCCGCCCGCCGCGCACCGACGCGGCACAAGAGCTCGTAGGATCGCCCAACCGGTACAGCCAGTTGCGCGGCGAGGCCGGAGCTGAAGATTTCCCGCACCGACAGCAGGGCCGCCACCTTCTCGTCGGGCGTCGGGGCAGACTCCGACAGGTTCCGCAGCCGTTCGGCCAGCGGGTCCTTGACCTCGATCGGCTGCCCGCGCTCGTCGGTGCCTCCGACATAGCGCATCCAGGCCGCGACCGCGAGCACCAGGCCGGGGCTCTGGCGCCCGGCACTGAGATTGTCGGCGATGGTGCCGAGGATCCGCTGCGGCAGCTTCTGGCTGCCATCCATGGCGATCTGCCAGGTGCGGTGCCTTATCGCCGGATTGGAATAGCGCTCGAACAGCGCCTCGGCATAATCGCTGAGGTCGACCCCGTCGGGAGCCTGGAAGGACGGGATGATCTCCTGCTCCCAGAGCATTTTGACGAACGCGGCAAAGACCGGGTCGGCGACCGTGTCGGCAATGGTCTCGTGCCCTGCGAGGTAGCCCAGATAGGCGAGCGACGAATGGGTGCCGTTAAGCATCCGAAGCTTCATGTGCTCGTAGGGCGTCACATCGGCCACCAGCTCGACCCCGGCAGCGGCGAGGTCGGGACGCGCGCCCGCGCCATAGGCGGGAACGAAATCATCCTCCACCACCCATTGCCGGAAGGGTTCGCACAGCACCGGCGCCGCATCGCGCACACCGGTCTTTTGCGCCAGTCGCTGGATGTCCTCGGGCTTGGTCGCGGGCGTGATCCGGTCCACCATGGTGGAGGGAAACCGGCCCTCGGCTTCGATCCAGCCGGCTAGTCCGGAATCCACCCGGCGGGCGAAGTCCAGAACAACGCCGCGCACCAGCCTGCCGTTCTCCGGGAGATTGTCGCAGGTCAGCACCGTGAAAGGAGGATGCCCCGCCGCGCGCCGCCGCTGCAATGCCCGGACAAGAAAGCCCGGCGCCGATCTGGGCAGCGGGTTGTTGAGATCGTGAACGATATCAGGATGGCTCACGTTCAGCGTTCCCGTCGCGGGATCGTGGCAATAGCCTTTCTCCGTGACCGTCAGCGTGACGATGCGGATCGACGGATCCGCCATACGCGCCAGCACGGCTTCGGGATCCTCGGGCGCCACCAGGACATCCTGCAGGATCTCCACCCTGCGGAAGGTCTCGCTGCCATCGGCGCCTTGCGTGACGGTCGAATAGACATAGTCCTGGGGCGCGAGCCTGTCGCGGGTGCCAGGGCTCTGCAGGCTCACGCCGACAATGCCCCAGTCGCCCCCCGAGACCCTGACCGCATCCTCGATATAGACCGCGCCAAACGCCCGGAAGAAGGCGCCGAGCCCGAGATGCACGATACCTGTCCCGGGCCTTTCGGAGATGCTTCGGCGAAGTTCTTGCTGCTCAGCGGCCAAGCCAGCCTCCATCGACATTGAGAATCGCGCCATGAATGTATTTGGCGGCCGGCGATGCGAGGAACACGGCGGTCTCGCCGATATCGTTCGCCTCGCCCCAGCGGCCAGCAGGAATGCGTTCCAGAATTGCGCTGTTCCGGTCCGGGTCGTCTCGCAGCGCCTCGGTGTTGTTGGTGGCGATATAGCCCGGCGCAATCGCATTCACGTTGATGCCCTTCGCGGCCCATTCATTGGCCAGTATCCGGGTGACCCCGGCCACGCCATGTTTCGCCGCCGTATAGGAGGCAACCCGGATACCGCCCTGAAACGACAGCAGCGAGGCGATGTTGACGATGCAGCCCCCGGCCTCGCGCTTGAGCAGCGCACGACCGAAGGCCTGGCTGGTGAAGAACACGGCCTTGAGGTTGACATCCATTACCTCGTCCCAGTCGGCCTCGCTGAAATCGACGGCGTCGCTGCGCCTTATGATGCCGGCATTGTTGACCAGAATGTCGATCGGCTCTTCCGAAAACACATCGCGCGCCGCCATCGGATCGGCGAGATCCAGAATGATCTCCCGGCCTTCGGACAATTGGCTCACCGTTTCGACGCAGGACCGGCGTCCGGCGCAGATCACTTTCGCGCCGGCCCGGTCCATGGCGACCGCAATGGCCTGGCCGATACCGGTGTTGGCGCCCGTCACCAGGGCGGTCCTGCCGGCAAGTGAAAACGGATTCACCGCAGGTCCCCCATGGCCACCATGTCCATGTCGGTGAAGTCAACATTGTCGCCGGCCATGGCCCAGCAGAAGGTGTAGGCGCCGGTACCCGCCCCGCAATGGATCGACCAGGGCGGCGAGATCACCGCGTCCTCATTGGCCATGACGATGTGCCGGGTCTCATCAGGCTGCCCCATGATATGGAAGACGCGCTGGTCTGGTCCGAGCTCGAAATAGAGATAGGCTTCCATGCGCCGGTCATGCAGATGCGCGGGCATGGTGTTCCACACCGAGCCTGGCGCAAACTGGGTGTAGCCCATCAGCAGCTGGCAGCTCTCGGCCACTTCCGGATGCAGAAACTGCAGGATGACGCGCTCGTTGCTGGTCGCAGCCGACCCCATCTCGACGCGCCGCGCATCCGCGACCCGGATCAGCCGGCTCGGGCATGCGCGATGCGCCGGCGCCGAGAGCACGTAAAACCGGCCGTTACCCGAGAACGTCACCGGCCCCGAACCCATGCCGAGGAACAGCACCTCGCCATTGCCCACGGTGTAGTCGGTCCCGGCGGCCGAAACCGTGCCCGCCTCACCGATATTGAGGATGCCCATTTCGCGCCGGTCGAGAATCGACTCCGTTCCGCATTCCTTGACATGGTCGAGCGTCAGCGTGCCGCCCGCGGGCACCGCGCCGCCCAGGATCAGCCGGTCGTAATGGGTGTAGACCAGCCGGACCTCGCCGTCAGCGAACAGACCGCCAGCATGAAAATGCGCCCGCAGCCCGGCCGTGTCGAGGCCTTTGGCCGTTGCCGGGTCGATGGCGTGGCGTGTTTCAACAGTCAGCATGAAATGGCTCCTTCAGGAGTTGGGCGTCAGAAAATCATCCCGCCGCGGCGAGAAGGTATCGATCAGGGTCCCGGGCTCCAGGCAGCGGCAGCCATGCACGGCATTGGAGGGTATGACGAAGCTTTGTCCGCTCTCAACCTCGATGGTTTCGCCGGCAACGGTAAATTCGAACCGTCCGGATTCGACATAGGTCGATTGGACATGCGGGTGGCTGTGCATCTTTCCCTCCGCGCCTTCCATCTGGAAGCGGAAGGCGACGACCATCAGGTCCGGGCTTTCGCTGAGCACCTGGCGGGTGACGCCCGGATCCGCCGGGACTTCAGGATAGGATTTCAACATCATGTGATGAGCCTCAACGGAACAGCGATGGCAGCCAGAGTGACAGCGACGGAATGTAGGTCACCAGAAGGAGCGTGAACACGGCAGCGCCATAGAAGGGCCAGATCGTCCGGATCGCCTGCCAGACGGATATTCGCCCGACCGCGCAGCCCACGAACAGGACCGTGCCGACCGGCGGCGTGCACAGACCAATGCCGAGGTTCAGCACCAGGATGACGCCGAAATGCACCGGATCGACGCCAAAGGCGATGGCGACCGGCAGGAAGATCGGTGTGGTGATGACGATCAGCGGCGACATGTCCATGAAGGTGCCGAGCAGCAGCAGCACCAGGTTGATCATCAACAGGATGACGATCGGATTGTCGGAGACGGCCTTCAGCAAGGCCACCAGGTCCGCCGGGATCTGCAGGAAGGCGAGCAGCCAGCCGAAGGAGCCGGCACAGCCGATCACCAGCAGCACCATCGCGGTGGTGCGCACGGCGGCCTTGGTCGCCTCCACGAAACCGGTCCAGCTCATGGTGCGGTAGGCAAGCGTCGTGACAAGCAGGGCGTAGACCGCCGCGATGCAGGAGCTCTCCGAGGCGGTAAAGATCCCGGAGCGAACCCCTCCAAAGATGATGACGATCAGCAGGATGCCGGGAATAGCATTGAGGAAGATCGCCCCGAATATCTGCCAGCCGGGAAATTTCTCGGTGGGATACCCTGCCTTGCGGGCAACGAACCAGGCGGTGACCATCAGCGAGACCGCAAGCAGCAGGCCCGGAATGATGCCGGCCGTGAACAGGTCGGCGATCGACAGACGTCCGCCGGCCGAGATCGAATAGATGATCATGTTGTGTGACGGCGGCAGCATCAGCGCGATGATCGAGGAGACCACGGTGATGTTGACGGCGTAGTCGACGCTGTAGCCCTTCTCTTTCATCTGCGGAATCATCAGGCCGCCGATGGCGGTCGCATCAGCCGCCGCAGATCCGGAGATGCCGCCGAACAGGACGGAAGCGGCGATGTTCACCTGCCCGAGGCCGCCCCGCATGTGGCCGACCACGGCGCCGGCGAGCGCCACCAGCCGCCTGGCAATGTCGCCGCGCACCATGAGTTCGCCGGCAAAGATGAAAAACGGAATGGCCATCAGCGCGAAGACCGAGACCCCGGAATTCAATTGCTGGAACACCACCACCGGCGGCAGGCCGAGATAGAGCACGGTCGCAAAGGAGGCGACGCCCAGACAGAAGGCCACCGGCGTGCCGATCAGCAGAAGAAACACGAATGTTCCGAAAAGGACCCAGACTTCCATGATCAATCTTCCAAGACATCGGTTTCGCCGAAACGGGCGGTGGGCATGCCGGCTGCGCGGCGGGCGAGGCGTTCCATCGAGAACAGCACCACGAGGATGCCTCCGCCGACGATCGGCAGAAAATCGAAAGCGCCGGAAATTCCAAGGGAGGGAAGCTTCACATCCCAGGCCGACAGGGCGAGTTGAGAGCCGAACCAGACCATGCCGATCCCGAAACCGAGCACGACAAGATCGGATATGCTGTAGAGCCAGAGTTTCGCGTTCTCAGGCAGGAAATAAAGCATCACGTCAAAACTCAGGTGATAGCCTTCGCGGATGCCGACGGCAGCGCCCAGGAAGATGAACCAGCCCATCAGAATGACGGCCGCAGGTTCGCTCCAGACGAGAGAATCGTTGAAGATATAGCGGGCGATCACCTGCCCCGTGATGAAGACAGTCATCAGAATGAGCCCGGCGGCGGCCAGCCAGAGCGCCAGACGCGCAACATGGCGCAAGGCCCGTGCGACGGATTTCATGATTGCCTGCACTTTAACCCCCGGAAGAAGCGACCATGGCGGAGGATCCGCCATGGTCGTGACAAAAAGATCAGTCGGTCGCCTTGATGCGGGCAACCAGATCCTTGAGCTTGTCGGAGGTCACGTGCTTTTCATAGACGCTGTCCATCGCAGCCATGAAAGGCGCCTTGTCGATCTCGGAAATGACCTCGACGCCAGCGGCGCGGACCTTCTCCTCGGAGGCCTTTTCACGGGCGGTCCAGAGCTCGCGCATTACCGGGACCGAGTCCTTGGCGGCCTGGCGCACGACAGCCTGGTCCTCGGCCGACAGCTTGTCCCAGGAAGCCTTGGACATCACCAGCACTTCCGGCACGATCAGATGCTCGTTCAGGGTGTAGTAACCGGCGACTTCATAGTGGCCTGACGATTCAAAGGACGGCCAATTGTTCTCGGCGCCGTCGATGACGCCGGTCTGGATGGCCGAATAGACTTCACCATAGGGCAGCGGCGTTGCATTGGCGCCGAGCGCGGTCATCATGTCGACAAAAATGTCGGACTGCATGACGCGGACCTTCATGCCCTTCATGTCTTCAACCGACTTGATCGGCTTGACCTTGTTGTAAAAGCTGCGCGAGCCGCCATCATAAAAGGCGAGACCGACATAACCATGCGGTTCGAAAGCGGTGAGGATTTCCTCGCCGATGGGACCATCCATGACATTGTGCATGTGGTCGACGCCCTTGAAGACGAAGGGCAGCGAGACGACCTTGGTTTCCTCGACCAGATTGTTGAACGGTCCCATGGAGACGCGGTTCAGGTCGATCACGCCGAACTTGGTCTGTTCGATCGTGTCCTTTTCCTGGCCGAGCTGCGCGGAATGAAACACCTCGACGCAGATGCGGCCATTGGTGCGTTCTTCGAGCAGCTTGCCCATGTGCTTGACCGCTTCCACCGTCGGATAGCCGTCCGGATGCGTGTCGGATGATTTGAGCGTCAATTCGCAGGCATTTGCAGTCATCATCATGGCCGCAGTGGCCAGAAGCATGCCGGTGAGTGATTTCATCAGTTTCATGGTCATTTTCCTCCCAGAAATGGCTCTCAGAGCCGGTAAGCTTGCTTGGCAAGCCGATAAGCAAGGTCATTGGCGACCTCGTAGGCCTCCTCTTCGTCAAGTCGCCCTGTGGCGACAAGCGTGGCGAGAAAGCTGCAATCCACCCGCCGGGCCACGTCGTGGCGCGCCGGAATGGAACAGAAGGCGCGGGTGTCGTCGTTGAACCCCACGGTGTTGTAAAATCCTGCGGTTTCCGTCGTCATTTCGCGAAACCGCCGCATCCCTTCGGGACTGTCGTGGAACCACCAGGCGGGTCCCAGCTTCAACGCCGGATAGGCGCCCGCCAGCGGCGCCAGTTCGCGGGCATAGCTGCTCTCGTCGAGCGTGAAGACGATGATCGTCAAATCCGGTTCCAGGCCCACCGCGTCCAGAAGTGGCTTCAGCGCGCGGACATAGTCGGTCCGGGTCGGGATATCGAAGCCCTTGTCGCGGCCGAACGCCGCCATCACCGGACCCGAATGATTGCGGAAGCTGCCAGGATGGATCTGCAGGACGAGACCGTCCTCAAGGCTCATGCGGGCCATCTCGGTCAGCATGTGCCCGCGGAAGGCATCGGCTTCGTCCGCGGAGCACGATCCCTTGAGCGCCTTGGCAAACAGCGCCGCCGCTTCTGCCTGAGACAGGTTTTCCGTGCGCGCGGTCGGATGACCGTGATCCGACGAGGTGGCGCCGAATTCCTTGAACCAGGCCCTGCGCACCCGGTGGGCCTGAAGATAGCCCTGCCATGTCGACGTGGTCTCGCCGGTCAGGGCGCCAAGCTGCGCGACATTGTCGGCAAAACCGGCAAAGTCCGGATCCACCACGGCATCCGGCCGATAGGCCGTCACAACACGGCCTTTCCAGCCGCTGTCCCGGATCATCCGGTGCCAGCGCAGATCATCAAGCGGGCTCTCGGTCGTCGCGATCGCCTCGATGTTGAAGCGCTCGAACAGGGCGCGAGGCCGGAACTCCGGCGTGGCAAGACACTCGGCAATGTGATCATAAGCCGAATCGGCTGTCTCTTTCGACAATCGAGCGGTCAGTCCGAACAGGTCTTCAAAGGCGTGGTCCAGCCAGAGCCGCGACGGGGTGCCGCGAAACACATGATAGTTCTCCGCAAACAGCCGCCAGATCTTGCGCCCGTCGGTCTCGGTGGGACCGCCATCCGCCCGCGGCACGCCAAGACTTTCGAGGCTGATCCCTTGCGAGAAAAGCATCCGGAAGACGTAGTGGTCGGGCGTGATGAACAGCTGCGCCGGATCGGAAAATGGCTGGTTCTCGGCGTACCAGCGCGGGTCGGTATGACCGTGCGGACTGATGATCGGCTTATCGGCAATGCTCTGATAGAGTTCACGGGCGATTCCGCGTGTGTGCGGATCGACCGGAAACAATCTGTCAGGAACCAGCATTGCCACCTTAACCCTCCCCCTCAGGCCCTCTCTCCATGGGCCTTTCAATCAATCTAGTAATGTAATATGCTAGTATGCATATCAAGTCAACGGAGTGAAAGCATGTCCGTATCGTCCCCTTTGCGGACCCTGGAACCGCTCAATCGCCCATCTGTGGCCGACACCGTCTTTGACGAATTGCACAGCCAGATCCTGCTGCTGGAATTGCCGCCCGGAACCAAGATGTCCGAAGTCGAGGTGGCCAGGGCGCTGGGCGTTTCGCGCCAGCCTGTGAGGGACGCGTTCTATCGGCTCTCGAAGCTCGGCTTCCTGTCGATCCGGCCACAGCGGGCCACGCTGGTGTCGCAGATATCATCGACCGGCGTGCTGCAGGCCCGTTTCGTGCGCAACGCGCTGGAAGCGGAAACTGTGCGCACCGCCTGCCGGGTGCTCACCGAGGCGGATCATGCAGCACTTGACGTCATTCTCGAAAAGCAACGGCAGGCGGTCGAGGCCAAGGATCCTGTCAGTTTCCATGGCTTTGATGACCAGTTTCACAAGGAAATCTGTGAACGCTCCGGGCTCAGTTTTGCCTGGGACATCATCCGCGAAAACAAGGCCCACATGGACAGGGTCCGATTCCTCTCGCTGTCCTTCGCCTCGCAGGATGCTTTCGGCGACCACCTCGAAGTCATGGATGCGATCAGGGCGCGCGACGAAGACCGCGCCATGCATCACATGCGCATCCACCTGTCGCGGATCAAGGAACAGATTGTCCGCATCCGGTCCGACCACGAGCGCTATTTTGCCGACGAGCCCGAGACATGAAGCGGAAATTCGTGTCGATCGGCGAATGCATGGTCGAAATGGCGCCGGGCGGCAATGGCGATTACCGCCTCGGCTTCGCCGGGGATACGCTGAACACCGCGTGGTATGCGAAGCGGACCTTCAGCGACGACTGGGAGATCGCCTATCTCACCGCCGTGGGCGACGACGAGATATCCCGCCGGATGACGGAGTTTATCCGGGATGCCGGCATCCGGACCGATTTCATCCAAAAAATCCCCGACAGGACAGTGGGACTGTATCTGATCCAGCTGAACCATGGCGAGCGCAGCTTTGCCTATTGGCGCTCCGACTCGGCCGCCCGCCAGTTGGCCGGCGATCCGGCCCGGCTGGAGGCCGCGATGGTGTCCGCCGGCGTGATCTATTTCTCCGGCATTACGCTCGCCATCCTGTCTGCCCACCACCGCACATCGTTGCTCGAAGCGATCTCCGGGGCCCGCCGCAATGGCGCCATTGTGGCCTTCGACCCCAATCTGCGCCCGCGACTTTGGGAAGATGCCGAAACGATGCGGCAGATGGTGATGTCGGCCGCCGGTGTCAGCGACATCATCCTGCCCTCCCATGAAGACGAGGCCCTGCACTTTGGCGACCCGGCGCCGGACGCCACGGCGTCCCGCTATGGCGATGCCGGCGCGTCCCTGGTGGTCGTCAAGAACGGCCCCGGTGAGATTGTCAGTCTCGATCATGGTGAAATCGGCCGGCATGATCCGGTGCTGGTCGACAGCATCGTCGACACCACCGCCGCAGGCGACAGCTTCAACGCGGGCTTCCTGGCAGCCTATCTTGAGCGCGGCGACCTTTCACTGGCGATCCGGGCCGGCGCTGAACTGGCCGCAAGGGTCATTTCACGGCGCGGAGCCTTGGTGGATTAGTGCATGTCGCGCTCAAATGGGTTCATTTGAGCGATAACGTACATGCACAATTCAAAGACTTGCACTGGGCACGGATCGACCGCGCGCGCCGGTTCGCAACTCGGGAACGGGCTCACCCCAGCTTCTTGGTTATCCGGTCATAGCCTTCATGGATGACCCTCTCCATCGCGACAGATGCCGCGTCGCCGTCCCCGCGCTCGATCGCCTCGACGATCATCCTGTGGCGATTGGCGGTTGCGACATGCCGGTCGGATTCGCCATAGGGAGAGCTCAACTTGAAGCTCGTCACCAGCGCCGCCTCGATCAGGTTGCCGACAGAGAGCATAAAGGGATTGCCCGAAGCACCATGCAGGGCGAGATGGAATTCGAGATCGGCGAGCGCGAAATTCTCGTTTGAATCCGCCTTGCTCATTTTCTCGGCGCAGGCATAGAGATGCTCGATCTCCTCCTTGCCCGCGCGTTGCGCAGCCAGGCGCGCCGCGAAAGGCTCGATGGCGAAACGCATGTCGGTCAGGTGCTTGAGAAAGATCGCGTCAACGCCCGCTTCGATATGCCAGACCAGAACATCGGCATCGAACAGGTTCCAGTTCGAGCGTTCCGTGACACGGGTCCCGATGCGGGCCTTTGGAATGATCATGCCCTTGGCCGTCAGCGTCTTCATCGCTTCCCTGAGCACCGTGCGGGACACGCCGAACCGTTCCACCAGCTCGCCATCGCCGGGCAACAGGGTCCCGCTGGCATAGGCCCCGCTGACGATTTCCTCGCCAAGCTCATTGACCACAAAAGAATGCTGACTGCGATTTGCGCGTCCGGAAAAGGTGGCGTTGAGCAAACAAAATCTCCCTTGCCGGTTTATCCCCCGGCGATGCGTCTCTTGGCTGTTGTCCAGACAAGGCCCTTCTGTAGCACGATGAATGCAAAAAGCAGCATACCAATGAGAATCTTGGTCCACCAGCTCGACAGTGAGCCGTCAAAGATAATGTAGGTCTGAATCAGCCCCATGATAAGAACACCGATCAACGTCCCCGCGACGAAGCCGCTGCCGCCCGTGAGCAGGGTCCCGCCGATGACCACCGCAGCAATGGCGTCAAGTTCGACGCCGACGGTCGCAAGCGAATAGCCCGCCGATGTGTAGATAGAAAACACGATTCCCGCCAAGCCCGCCAGCAGGCCGGAAAGCGCATAGATCGCCATGGTCGTGCGGGCAAGCGGCACCCCCATGAGTGCGGCTGTCTGGGCGCCGCCGCCGATCGCGTAGACATTCATGCCGAACCTTGTGCGATGGGCCAGGATGCTGCCCGCGATGACCACCAGAAGCATCAGCCCTCCGATCAGCGTCAGCCGGCCCTTGCCTGGCATCAGCCAGTACAGGCGCTGCATGTACTCATAGAATTCATGGGTGATCGGCACGGCGTCGATGGACAGCACATAGGCCATGCCGCGCGCCAGGAACATGCCGGCAAGCGTGACGATGAAGGGCGGCATTTCAAGATAATGGATGATCGCCCCCATGCTCGCGCCGAACAGAGTGGTGATCAGCAGCAGCATGGAAAAGACTGCCAGCGGATGCAGGCTTGTGTCGCGCAGCATCACGGCGATGAACACGCCGGCAAACGCGATCACCGATCCGACCGACAGATCGATGCCGCCGGAAATGATGACGAAGGTCATTCCCACCGCAACGATGCCGAGGAAGGCGTTGTCGGTGAGCAGATTGCCGATCACGCGGGTCGACAGCATGGCCGGATACTGGGCGTAGCAGACCGCATAGGCGACCAGGAATATCACCAGCGTTGCCAGGAGCGGAAGAAGACGCGCGTTCATGGGGCCACCGTTTCTTTCTCTTTGTCGCTCGCGCCCACCGGATCCTTCGAGAAGAACACCGCCACGGTCCGCATTGTTGGCGATTGCAGCACCAGGATGATCAGGATGATGACCGCCTTGATGATGAGGTTGAACTCGGGCGGAAAACCCGACAGCAGGATGCCGGTATTGACCGCCTGGATGATCAGCGCCCCGATCAGCGATGCGATCAGCGAGAAACGCCCGCCCAGGAGCGAGGTGCCGCCGATGACCACCGCCAGGATGGCGTCGAGCTCGAGCCAGAGCCCGGCATTGTTGGCGTCCGCGCCGCGAATGTCCGCGGCGGCAATGATGCCGGCCAGCGCCGCGCACAGGCCTGAGGTCATGTAGACCGCGATCAGCAGCACCCGCGTGTTGACACCGGCGAGCGTGCTGGCGCGCAGGTTGATGCCGATGGCTTCGATCAGCATGCCGAGCGCCGAGCGCCGCACGATCAGCGTGATGATCGCGCCGGTCAGCACGCCGATGATCACCGGGGTGGGGATCGTGAACACCGACCCCGAGCCGAAGAAGATCAGGCCTTCGTGATTGAAGGTGAGGATTGCCCCTTCGGTGATCAGCTGGGCAATGCCGCGCCCCGCCACCATAAGGATGAGTGTCGCCACGATCGGCTGGATGCCGAGGATTGCGACCAGCACCCCGTTCCACAGCCCGCAGGCGAGACCCGCCGCCAGCGCCATGGCGAGCGTGGCAAACAGGCCATAGCCTTCGGTGATGCCCCAGGCGGCGACGGCGCCGCAGATCGCCATGACCGCGCCGACCGACAGGTCGATGCCGCGGGTGGCGATGACCAGCGTCATGCCAATGGCCAGCAGCGCCACCGGTGCGCCGCGATTGAGAATGTCGATCGGGCTTCCATAGAGCCGCCCATTGGCGATCGAGATCTGAAAAAACCCGGGAAACATGATCGAAATCAGCCCGACAATCACCGCAAGCGTCAGCAATTGCGGCCAGATCCGGCGCATAAACAGCATGAGCCCGTTCACGAGATGGCCTCCCTTTCCGGCGCGGCGATGGCGCGGACCATGTTGTCGGTGGTGATGTCCCCACCGGTCAGTTCGGCCACATGATGGCGGTCGCGCACGACAATGACTCGATGGCTGTAGGCGACAAGCTCGTCGAGCTCGGACGAGATCACCAGCAGCGACATGCCCTGCTTGCACAGATCCTCGATCAGGCGGATGATCTCGGCGTGCGCCCCGACATCGATGCCGCGTGTCGGCTCGTCGAGAATGAGGAAGGACGGGTTGGTCACCAGCCAGCGCGCCAGCATGACCTTCTGCTGGTTTCCGCCCGACAGAAGCCCCACGGGCTTCTCCGCGTCCGGCGTGCGGATATCGAGCTTGCGGATATAGTCGTTCGCCATCGCCCTTTGTTCGCGGTCGGGAATGCGCCGCATCCAGCCGATGCGCGCCTGCAGCGCAAGGGCTATGTTCTCGCGCACGGTGAGATCGGCAATCACGCCGTCGGTCTTGCGGTCCTCGGGGCAGAAGCCGAATCCCGCCGCAATCGCGTCGCGCGGCGAGGCGAGGTTGAGGACGGTACCGTCGCCGCGCCTGGCTTCGCCGCTGTCATGGGGCGCCACGCCGAACATCACTTCCGCGGTCTCGGTGCGGCCTGATCCCAGCAGGCCTGCAACGCCAACCACTTCACCAGGCTGAATCGACAGGTCAAACGGCTCGATCCTGCCCTTGCGGCCAAAGCCGGTGAATGTCAGGCGCGGCTCACCAGCTGCCGCATGGGTCTTGCCGTGGGAGCGGACCTCCTGTTCGAGCTCGCGGCCGAGCATGAGATTGACCAGGCGCACCCGATCAATGTCGCTTGTCGTTTCAGAGCCCACGAGGCGGCCGTTGCGCAGCACGGTGACGCGGTCGGTGATCTCGAAGATCTGGTCGAGAAAGTGCGAGATGAAGACGATGCCGAGGCCGCGCTGCCTGAGCGAGCGGACCACATCGAACACCAGTTCGACCTCCTTGCTGTCAAGGCTGGCCGTCGGCTCATCAAGGATGAGAACCTTGCCCGAAAGGGTAACCGCGCGGGCAATCGCAATCACCTGCTGCACCGCGACGGAATAGCTTTCGAGACTGCGGGAGACATCGATATCAAGGCCGAACTGCGACAGCACCTCGCGGGCGCCTCTGTTCATGGCACGGGTCGAAATCATGCCGAACCGTGTCGGCTGGTGCCCGAGCGAAAGGTTTTCCGCCACCGTCAGGTTGGGCAGCAGATTGACCTCCTGGTAGACCGTCCCGATCCCGTAGCCCTGGGCGTCGATCGTGCACTTGGGATCAATGATCTCGCCATGGAGCAGAATATCGCCGCCATCGCGCCGGTAGGCGCCCGTCAGGCACTTTATGAGCGTTGATTTGCCTGCGCCGTTTTCACCGAGCAGCGCGTGGACTTCGCCCGCCTCGAGTGAGAAATCGACACCGTCAAGAGCAATGGTGCCCGGAAACACCTTGCTCACACCCCGGGCGCGAAGAAGCGGCTGACTGTCGCTCTGCGGCATCTGGGCCTCCCCCCGAATTTATGAATTGCCGTCTGTTGCTTGAGTGCCCACTATGACACATCAGCTCGGTGGCGCCAGCGGACCGAGCCTGACAGACGGAAACCATCCGTCAGGACCGTAGCGCCGGCCGGCGGCCGGGGATGAACCAGCCGCCGCTCTTCAAATCTCAGTATCCGAGATCTTTTTTCTGCTCGTAAACGGCCTGCGGATCGTCGGCCTGGGTGTAGAGCTTGGATTCGGTCTGGATGAATTTCGGCGGCATGGTGCCGTCCTTCATGAAGGCCTCGAGCGCATCGAAGGCGGGACCAGCCATGTTCGGGGTCAGTTCCACCGTCGCGTTGGCTTCGCCCGCTGCCATGGCCTGGAAGATATCCGGCACGGCGTCGATCGACACGACCAGGATGTCAGAGCCGGGCTTCAGGCCGGCTTCCTTGATCGCCTGGATGGCGCCCACGGCCATGTCGTCATTGTGGGCGTAAAGCGCGCAGATGTTCTTGCCGCCGTCCTCGGCCTTGAGGAAGCTTTCCATGACTTCCTTGCCCTTGGTGCGGGTGAAGTCGCCGGTCTGGCTGCGGATCAGCTTGATGTTGTCCTTGCCTGCAATGGCCTGTTCGAAGCCGTTCTTGCGGTCGATGGCAGGCGACGACCCGGTCGTGCCCTGCAGCTCGACCACGTTGCAGTCCTTGCCGGCAAGCTCGTCAACCAGCCACTGGCCGGCAACGCTGCCCTCATGCACCAGGTCGGACCCGACAGCGGTGAGATACAGATCGTCGGACGAATCGACCATGCGGTCGAGCAGGATCACCGGAATTTCGGCTTCCTTGGCTTCTTCCAGAACCGAATCCCACCCGGTTGCGACAACCGGTGCGATCAGGATGGCGTCAACGCCCTGGGCGATGAACGACCGAAGCGCCTTGATCTGGTTTTCCTGCTTCTGCTGTGCATCGGCGAATTTGAGATCGATGCCGCGCTCCTTGGCCTGCTGAAGCGTCAGCGTGGTTTCCGCGGCGCGCCAGCCGGACTCGGATCCGATCTGCGAAAACCCGACGGTCTGCGCCAGGGCGCTGGACGACATTACGAGCATGGACGCGAGTATACCCGCCCCAAGAATGGCTTTTGTAGATTTCATAGTTTCCTCCCAATATGAAGGGCTCCTGCCCGGGAGTTAAAAAATCATACTATATTATTTTTGTAAACAGCCATCATGGTCGAGTGGCTAAAGCGCGTCGCAGCTTTTGAGATTCGGGATTCCCTGACTGATTGATTTGTGATTCACTTTACCCATGGAAGGAGAACCGCCATGGGCAAGCCGCATCCGGTCGAGTTGCGTGCGCGTGT